>Ga0207693_10000001_pt1 | contig 469535 bp, 468 predicted proteins | sample LARL81metaG_FD_184347 | JGI IMG/M metagenome (GOLD analysis project Ga0207693, IMG submission 184347) | Corn, switchgrass and miscanthus rhizosphere microbial communities from Kellogg Biological Station, Michigan, USA - LAR L8-1 metaG... | ecosystem: Host-associated > Plants > Roots >...
CAGACGTTCGGCATGGACCTCGAGTTCACCGAGGGCATGCAGTTCGACAAGGGCTACATCTCGCCGTACATGGTCACCGACCAGGACCGCATGGAGGCGGTGCTCGAGGACCCCTACATCCTCATCGCCAACCAGAAGATCGGCTCCGTGCGCGACGTGCTGCCGGTGCTCGAGTCGGTCATCCAGTCGGGCAAGCCGCTGCTCATCATCGCCGAGGACGTCGAGGGCGAGTCGCTCGCGACGCTCGTCGTCAACAAGCTGCGCGGCACGTTCACCGGCGTCGCCGTCAAGGCGCCGGGCTTCGGCGACCGCCGCAAGCGCATGCTGGAGGACATCGCGATCCTCACGGGCGGCGAGGTCATCACCGAGGAGATGGGCCTCAAGCTCGAGAACACCCAGCTGTCGCAGCTCGGCCGCGCGCGCCGCGTCGTCGTCGCGAAGGACACGACGACGATCATCGACGGCGCCGGCGACGGCGAGGGCATCAAGGGCCGCATCAAGCAGATCAAGTCGGAGATCGAGACGACCGACTCGGACTTCGACCGCGAGAAGCTCCAGGAGCGCCTCGCGAAGCTCTCCGGCGGCGTCGCGGTCGTGAAGGTCGGCGCGGCGACCGAGACGGAGATGAAGGAGAAGAAGCACCGCGTCGAGGACGCGCTGCAGGCCACGCGCGCGGCGCTCGAGGAGGGCATCGTGCCGGGCGGCGGCGTCGCGCTGCTGCAGGCGGCCGAGGCGATCAACCTCGACGGCGTCGAGGACGACGAGAAGACGGGCGCGAAGATCATCCTGCGCTCGCTCGAGGAGCCGCTGCGCCAGATCGCGCACAACGCGGGCCTCGAGGGCTCGGTCGTCGTCAACGACGTGCGCAAGGCGAAGAAGGGCCTGGGCCTCAACGCCGCGACCGGCGAGATCGTCGACCTCGTCGCCGAGGGCGTCATCGACCCGGCGATGGTGACGCGCTCCGCGCTCCAGAACGCCGCCTCGATCGCGAAGAACATCCTCACGACCGAGGCGATCGTCGCCGAGGTGCCGGAGAAGGACGGCGCCGGCGGCGGCGGCATGCCGGACATGGGCGGCATGGGCGGCATGATGTAGGTCTGAGCGTCGTCTCGGCGCGCCTGGCGGTGTCCTCGCCGGTTCACGTGCGTGAGCACGCTTCACCGGCTGCGTCCTTGCCAGGCACGCCGATCCGGCGCTCGGACGCTGATCCCGCTGCTCGCGGCATTTTTCCGTCCGCCGCAGCGGGGATGCTCAGCGTCCCTTCCCCCCGAGGGCCCAGCGTTCGCGCCGGGCCCTCGTTGCGTTCAGGAAGCCTTGCCCGCGTAGTACTGGACGTTGATGTCCGCGTACTTCGCCCACTCCTCCGGCAGCTGATCCTCGGCGAAGCAGGCGTCGACCGGGCAGGCCTCGACGCAGGCGTCGCAGTCGATGCACTCCTCGGGGTCGATGTAGAGCATCTCGACCGCGTCGTAGTCGGGCTCGTCGGGCGTCGGGTGGATGCAGTCGACGGGACAGACCTCGACGCACGAGTTGTCCTTCGTACCGATGCAGGGCTCTGCGATCACATAGGCCATGAGTCAGTGTGTCCCTCTGTCAAGCGTGGAGTGGGAATCGGCGTTGCATTGTACGAAGGTGCGCGCCGGACGCGCTGCTTCGCGGGCCGGGCGTGTCAGGCCGCCACGCCCAGCTCCGGCCGGCGGTCGGCCCACGGACGCGCCGCCTCGACCTGCGCCGCGAGCGCGAGCAGCCGCGCCTCTTCGGTCGGGCGGCCGACGAGGTGGATTCCGACCGGCAGGCCGTCCTCGCCCTGCGCGAGCGGGAGCGAGATCGCCGGCTGGCCGGTCGCGTTCGCGATCGCGGTGAACGGCGTGAACTGGCCGGAGCGGCGGAACGTCTGCGCCGGGTCCGGGTCGTCGCCGTACAGCTCGCCGATCGGCAACGGCCGCAGCGCGAGCGACGGCGTCAGGACCGCGTCGTAGTCTGCCGTCGCCGTCACGAACGTGCGCGCGAGCCCCTGCAGCTGCCCGCTGATCGCGAGGTAGTGCGCGGCGCCGAGCTTGCCGGCGCGCTCCCACAGGTGCCAGGAGAGCGCCTCCATGTCGTCCGCCTGCGCCTCGCGGCCGGCGACGACGCTCGCGAACACGATCTGCGACGCGACCGCGGGCCCGAACGCGCCCGCGAACAGCTCGAACACGCCCGGGATCGCCCACGGCGGATCGAACGCCTCGACCTCGTGGCCCAGCTCGGACAGCAGCGCGGCGCCGTCGCGCACCGCCTGCTCGGCGATCGGATCGACCTCCACCGTGGTCAGCGGCGGCTTGAGCGTCATCGCGATCCGCATTCGACCGGGCTCGCGCGCGGCCGCCTGCGCGAACGGCTCGGCCGGCGGCGGCGCCCACGACGCGTCGCCCGGCTCGGGCCCGGACAGCAGGTCCAGCAGCGCGGCCGTCTCGGCGACGGTGCGCGTCAGCACGCCGTCCGTGGCCAGGAACGACTCGCCGAGCGTCGGCGCCATCGAGATGCGCCCGCGCGACGGCTTGAGCCCGACGAGCCCGCAGCACGCGGCCGGGATGCGGATCGAGCCGCCACCGTCGTTGCCGTGCGCGAGCGGCAGCATGCCCGACGCGACGGCCGCCGCCGCCCCGCCGGAGGAGCCGCCCGGCGTGCGCGACAGGTCCCACGGGTTGCGCGTCGGGCCGTTGCGGCGCGACTCGGTGCTCGGCAGGATCCCGTACTCCGGCAGCGCGGTCTTGCCGACGATCACGAAGCCGGCGTCGCGCAGGCGACGCACGAACGCGGCGTCGTAAGGGGCGGGGAAGTCGCCGAACAGGTCAGCGCAGAGGGTCAGCGGCATCCCCTCGACCGGCACGTTGTCCTTGACCGCGATCGGGACGCCGGCGAACGGGCGCGGATCGCCGGAGCCGATCGCGTCGGCCGCCGCGAGCGCGCCGTCGGCGTCGAGGTGCGTGAACGCGTTGACCTGGCCGTTGACGGCGTCGATCCGCTCGAGCGAGGCGGACACGAGCTCGCGGGCGGACAGCTCGCCGGAGCGCACGAGCGCGGCGAGCTCGCTCGCGGGGCGGTAGAGGAGGTCGTGCACGGTGGCTCCTTCGGAGGGGTTCGTTCCTGGCTGCTCGGCCAATCCTACGCGCTCCCCTGCCGTGCGGCGGAACTATCGTTCCGGCGAAGCCGGGCCGTTCGTGGCACTCTGATGCGGACATCGCACCGACGCGTACTGGAGCACTGACATGAGCGCGACCACCACCGACGTGCAGTCCGGACTCGAGGGCGTCGTCGCTTTCGCGACCGAGATCGCCGAGCCGGATCGCGAGGGCGGGGCGCTGCGCTACCGCGGCGTCGACATCGAGGAGCTCGTCGGCGCGGTCCCGTTCGAGCAGGTGTGGGGCCTGCTCGTCGACGGCAGCTACCTGCCCGGCCTGCCGCCGGCCGAGCCGTGGCCGCTCTACGTGCGCTCCGGCGATCCGCGCGTCGACGTGCAGGCCGCGCTGGCGATGCTCGCGCCCGAGTGGGGCTTCCGCGAGCTGATCGACATCGCCGACGAGGAGGCGCGCGACCAGCTCGCGCGCGCCTCGGTGATGGCGCTGTCGTTCGTCGCGCAGTCGGCGCGCGGGAACGGGGTCCCGCCGGTCTCCCAGCGCGACGTCGACCAGGCGACCTCGATCCCCGAGCGCTTCCTGATCCGCTGGCGCGGCGAGGCGGACCCGCACCACGTCAAGGCGATCGACGCCTACTGGATCTCCGCCGCCGAGCACGGCATGAACGCCTCCACGTTCACAGCGCGCGTGATCGCCTCGACCGGCGCCGACGTCGCGGCCGCCATGTCGGGCGCGGTCGGGGCGCTGAGCGGCCCGCTGCACGGCGGCGCGCCCTCGCGCGTGCTGAAGATGCTCGACGAGGTCGAGGCATCCGGCGACGCCGAGCGCTACGTGAAGGATCTGCTCGATCGCGGCGAGCGGCTGATGGGCTTCGGGCACCGCGTCTACCGCGCCGAGGACCCGCGCGCGCGGGTGCTGCGCCGCACCGCGCGCGAGCTCGGCTCGACGCGCGTGGAGGTCGCCGAAGCGCTCGAGCAGGCCGCCTTGGCGGAGCTGCACGCGCGCAAGCCCGACCGCGTGCTGGCGACGAACGTCGAGTTCTGGTCCGCGGTCGTGCTCGACTACGCCGAGGTCCCGCCGGAGCTGTTCACGCCGTTGTTCACCTGCGCGCGCACGGCCGGCTGGTCGGCCCACATCCTCGAGCAGAAGCGCGAGGGCCGCCTGATCCGCCCGACTGCGAAGTACGTCGGCCCGCCCGCGCGACCCCGCGACGCCGTGTGATGGCGGCCTGACGCGCGTCAGGCCATCGGCAACGACATGCCGACCGGCTTCGGCGCCGCCGCGGGCGCCGGCGCCTGCATCACCGGCAGCTCGACCGGCGACAGCGCGATCAGGCCGCGGGCGGCCTGGCGGATCGCCTGGGCGGCGGGGTCGTCGGGGTCGGCGGCGACGAGCGGGGTGCCCGCGTCGGCCTGCTCGCGCAGCGCCATCGTCAGCGGCACCTTGCCGAGCAGCGGCACGTCGAGTTCGTCCGCCAGCAGCTGGCCGCCGCCCTCGCCGAAGATCGGATAGCGCTCGCCGTCGGGCGCCGCGAAGCCGGACATGTTCTCGATCACGCCGGCGATCTCGAGCTTGACCTTGCCCGCCATCTCGGCCGAGCGGCGCGCGACCTTCTGCGCGACCGGCTGGGGCGTCGTGACGATCAGGAACTTCGCCTGCGGCAGCAGCTGCGCGAGCGTCATCGAGACGTCGCCGGTGCCGGGCGGCAGGTCGACGAGCAGGTAGTCGAGCTCGCCCCACGCGACGTCCTCGAGGAACTGCGTCAGCGCCTTGTGCAGCATCGGCCCGCGCCACACGACGGCCGCGTCCTCCTCGACGAAGAAGCCGATCGACATCACCTTGATGCCGTCGTGCGCCTCGAGCGGCACGATCTTGCGCTCCCCGTTGACCTGCGGGCGCTGAGCGCCGAGCCCGAGCATGCGCGGCTGCGAGTAGCCCCACACGTCGGCGTCGAGCACGCCGACGCGCTTGCCCTCGGCCGCCAGCGCGGCGGCGAGGTTCGCGGTCACCGACGACTTGCCGACGCCGCCCTTGCCGGAGCCGACGCAGACGACGTTGGCGACCTCCGCAAGCGCACCCTCGGGCAGCGAGCCGCGACCGAGCTTGCGCTGGAGCGCGCCCTTCTCGGCGTCGGACAGCACGTCGAAGGCGACGTTGACGCCGGTGACGCCGTCGAGCGCTCGCACCGCCTGCGCGACGGCGCTCTGGAAGTGGCTGCGGATCGGGCAGCCGGCCGTCGTCAGCGAGACGGTGACGTCGACGACGCCGTTGTCGTGCGCCGCGATCGAGCGCACCATCTCGAGCTCGACGATGTCGCGCCGCAGCTCGGGGTCGATGACGGCGCGCAGCGCCTCGCGGATCCGGTCCTCGGTCGGTACGGGCATGGCCTCATTGTGGCAGCCGGACCGCTCAGGCGGCCTCTGCCGTCGCGTGCGGCAGCCGGTCGAGCGTCGCCACGCTGACCGCCGGCCGGAAGCCCTCGGCGACCGACCGCCGGACCGCCTCGGCCGCGAGCCGGCTGCCGGGCTGGGCGTAGTCGAGCGTGAAGACCGGCAGGCCGCGGCGGCGCAGGCGCCGCAGACGCGCGACGATCCGCGCGGTCATCGTCCGCGAGCGGCGCCGGTGCTCGCCGTCCCAGCGCGCGAACACGTCCTCCTGCGCGATCGCGTCGATCGCCAGCCGCTCGGCGACCGCGAGGCCGTTGTGCGCGACGAGCAGCAGCTGCGGCACGGCCGCCCGCAGCGCGCCGACCGCACCCACGACCGCTGCCGCGACCTCGGGATGGGCCTCGGCGATGTCGAGCCGGCCGAGCAGCAGACCGTCGAAGCCGGCATCGGCGAGCTGGCGCGCCTGCACCGTGAGCAGCGTGCGCCAGCCGCGCTCGCGCACGTCGACGTAGTGCTCGTCGGGGCGGTCCGGCACCGGCCCGAGCGACCACGCGCACGGCACCTGCGCGGCATGCGGTCGCCACTCCTCGACGCTGCCGACGGACAGGTACGCCAGCAGCAGCGTGCGCTCGCTGAGCGTGCCGACGAGCGTCCGCGAGGGGCGCGAGCCGGCGTCGCGGCTGCCGAGGCCGTCGATCACCGCCAGCTCGAACTCGCCGATCCCCGGCGGGGGACGGTCGCTCCCGAACGCCGGCGCCCAGCGCCGGGCGCGCGTGAGCGCCGCGAGACGCTCGGCGTGGTCGCTGCGGGCCTCGTCCAGCACGGCGCGGGCGACCGTAACAGAGCCCAGTGATCCGAACGGCTTAGTTTGTGCTCATCAAGCGCTCGGGGCGCGACCCGCCCGTTCACGCGGCTGAACGCGCAGATGAGCCGGCTGACCCATTGGTCTCGGCGAGCCGATCGTCGAGACTGCGTATTTCACGCTGCTGCTGGGAGACGCGAGGGGGACGTGCCATGAGAGGGAAGCTCGGCCTGACGACGATCGTCTTGGCGCTCTGCGCCTGCGCGGCGCTCGTCGCGCCCGCGGTCGCGGGGGCGGCCCAGCGGATCGACCTGAAGGTGCTGCTGCTCGGCGCTACGGGGTCGGAACCGTCGTTCCAGGCCTGGAAGGCGCAGCTGCAGCGCGAGGGGGTCCCGTTCACGCAGCTCGTCGCGACGCCCGGCCACGCGCCGATCACCGCCGCGACGCTGTCGCAGACGCTGCCGGAAGGCACCCAGGAGGCGCGCTACGAGGCCGTGATCGTGGCCGTCGGCGGCCTGCCGGTGTGCACCGAAACGTGCACGTCGGCGCTCGCGACCGAAGAGTGGGCCGCGCTGCAGAGCTACGAGCAGACCTTCCACGTCCGCCAGCTCACCGCGTACGCGTTCCCGACGCCCGAATACGGGCTGAACTTCCCGACGGCCGCGGGGGCGATGGAAGGACAGACCGAGAGCGTGACGGCCGCCGGCCAGAGCGTCTTCCCCTACCTGCAGGGACCGGTCGGGATCGACGCGGGCACGTACGGGTACCAGGCGACGCCGGTCGAACCGGCGACGTTCACGACGCTCGTCGCCGGCCCCGAAGACTCGGCGCTCGTCGGCGTCTACGTCCATCCCGAAGGCCGCGAGGAAATGGTCCAGACGTTTGACGGCAACCCGTTCCAGCTGCAGAGCCAGCTGCTGCGTCACGGCCAGCTCGCGTGGGCGACGCGCGGCACGTACCTCGGCGACCAGCGCAACTACCTGGAGCTGCAGGTCGACGACCTGTTCCTGCCCGACGACGCGTGGGACGTCGCCACGCACACGACGAACTTCAACCCGGAAGCGGCGATCCGCATGACGCCCGACGACACCGCGCGCGCGGTCGCCTGGTCGCAGTCGACCGGGCTGCGGATGGACATGGTCTACAACGGCGGCGGCAGCGACCAGTACGTCGCCGAACACGGCAGCGACCCGCTGCTGACGTCGATGCAGGCGACCAGAGCCTCGTTCGGCTGGATCGACCACACCTACGACCACCCGAACCTCGACTGCTCGACGAGAGGCTTCATCGTCAACGAGATCGAAGACAACATCCTGTGGGCGGCCGCCAAGGGCTTCCCGGCGCTGCGCACGGAGCTCGTCACCGGCGAGCACTCCGGGCTGGCGAACCTCATCCCCGGCAGCCCGGGGACGATCGACCCGCCGGAGCTCGAAGAAGAAGGCTCGACGCTGAGAGGCGGCACGCTGGTCCCGGGCACCTACGAATACGCCGTCACCGCGACGACCGAAAACGGCGAGACGACCGCCTCGACGACCACGCAGACGACGACGAGGACGCGCGCGTCGGTGCGGCTGCGCTGGTTCGCGATCTGCAAGGCGACGACCTACCAGATCTACCGCCGCACCTCGCCGGCGGGCGCCTGGTCGCGCATCGCGACCGTCCCGCAGCCGCTGACGGCCTTCACGAACAACGGCCCGGTGCGGATCGCGTTCACCGACACGGGATTGGCCGGCGCCGCGGGCACGCCGCCGAGCGCGAACACGGCGGCGCTCTCGCCCTACGGGCAGAACCCGAACTTCGCCGGGGCGCTCACGAGCGCGGGCGTCAGGTTCATCGCCGCGGACGCCTCGAAGCCCTACCCGGTGACGCCGACGAGCACGACCGGGCCGACCTACACGGCGGGCACCTCGTTCGTCGACGGCCCGGCGCGCGTGATCCCGCGCTACCCGACGAACGTCTACTACAACGTCGCCACGCAGGCCCAGCTGGTCGACGAGTACAACCACCTCTACCTGCCGCCGTCGCTCGGCGGGGTGTGCGTCAACACCGCCACGACGACCTGCCGCGAAGCGCCGGCGACGTGGGCGGACGTCGTCGCCGCCGAGTCGCAGCGGATCTTCGGGCACATGATGGGCAACGACCCGCGCCCGCACTACTTCCACCAGTCGAACCTCGCGCGGTCGACCGAAGCGGAAGGCGGCGTCTTCTATCCCGTGCTCGACGCGATGCTCGCCCGCTACAACGCGTACTTCAACGCGAGCGCGCCGATCGTGCAGCTGACGCCGACGCAGATCGGCGAACTGCTCGCGCACCAGGAAGCATGGGCGACGGCGAGCGCGGGCGGCGTCACCGGCTACGTCGAAGGCGCGAGCGTCGCGCTCTCGAACACGACCGCGGCCGCCGTCAACCTGCCGCTCACGGGGACCGAGGTCGGCACCGTCTACGCCGGTACGCGCTCGGGCTGGATCAGAGCCGCGCGCGGCGTCACGACGCACACTGCCGCGACCGCCTGGCCGACCGGCCCGTAGGCGCGACCGCGCCCTCAACGACCGTCGGGACGCCCAATCCTGGGCGCCCCGGCGGTTGAGGGAGGAGAGGGTGCGTCATCCGCCGGCGAGATATGGGCCGGCGAACCCATCCCGGACACGGCGCCCTCCACGACGCGCCGCCCGGGGGAAGCTGGTTCGGTCAGGAGACGCGCGGAATGCGATCCTGTGCCCCGTTGACGAGCTTGATGCCCGCGTTGACGCCGTTCTGAACCACGGTTTCGACGCGGGTTGAAAGCTGTTCGACGTTCGAGCTCAGATTCCTGCGCGCCTGCGTGCGCTGGCGCTCGAGGTCGCGGCGGACGGTGCGGGCCCGGCGCTCGACGCGCGTGCGCGTGCGGCGCACCTCGCGCTCGAGCTGGGCGCGGCCCCGGCGCTCGAAGTGGCTCAGGCGCTTTTCGAGCGCGCTGCGCGAGCGCGTTGTCGCGACGAGGTCGGCGACCCGGTCGCGCGCTTCGAGCGCCGCGCCGACGGGGATCAGCACGGCGCGCTCGGCCAGCTGGCCGGCCTGCGCGACGCGCGACGCGGGGCGCGTCGAGCTGGTGGCGCTCGTGCCGGCCGCGGACGGCTTGGCGGTCGCGGCGGCGCGGGCTGCCGGCTTGCGCTTGGGCGCGGCCGTGCGGGGCTTTGCGGCGTTGGTGGAGGTCTTCGTCGTGGCCATTGGGCTTGGGACTCCTTCGCGTGGACTGCAGCCGATGGGGAGCGAACACCTGTTTGTACCCCAGCGCGCGGGGATCGTTACACGGCGCTGTTCGCGCGAGGTGAACTCCCGGTGAAGACGGGCGCTACGCGGTCAACGCCGGCGGAACGTCCGTTCGCCTCAGCCACGCCTGCGGGTCGTCGAGCTCGGCCAGCGTCGGCAGCGACTCCGGCGCGTCCCACACGCGGTTGAGCGCAGCGATGCCGCCCGCGCCCACGACCGCGTCGCAGAAGCGCTTGCCGGTCTCGTACTGGCGCAGCTTCAGCTCGAGCCCGAGCAGCCGTTGGAAGACGCGCGCGGGCGCCGACTGCGAGCGACGGCGGCGGTCGAGCGCGGCGCGCAGGCGGTCGAGCGACGGCAACAGTGGCGCGCCGACCGTGTCCATGACGTGCTCGGCGTAGCCCTCCAGCACCGCCATCGTGGCCTGCATCCGTTCGAGCGTGGCGCGCTCGCGCTCGCTGGCGACGAACGAGACGATGTCGCCGGTGCGCACCGCGTCGACGAGCCGCTTGAGGTCGTCGGTGCTCGGCAGCCGCAGCACGCGCTTGGCGTCGATCCGCACCTCGGCGCTCGCAAGGAGCTCCTGCACGAGCCCCGCGAGGTGGCCCTGCAGCCACGGCACGCCCGCGAACTGGACCGCGTGCGTGACCTCGTGCAACGCGACCCACAGCATGAACTCGCGCTCGTCGGCGCCGAACGCGCGCACGGCGCCGCCGAGGTTCGGCATCACGAACAGCAGCCGCGGCGGGCGCTCGCCGGGCGTCGAGTCGAGCAGCACGAGGTCGTACTGGCCGAGCACGCGCTGGGCGAGGAAGCCGAGCACGACGCCGACCTCGGCCGTCAGCACGACGCCGGCGGCGAGTCTCAGCGCCGGCTTGGCTGCGCCCTTGCCGGTTCTCGCGTCGAGCTTCGCAAGCGGGGGATCGAGCAGCGTGCGCATCGCCGCGACGTTCGCGCCGATCCACTCGCCGCGCCCGACGCCCTCCGCCTCCGGCACCGGCGTGCGCGGCGTCAGCCCCGTGTAGTCGACGACATGGCGCTCGCTCTCGCGTGCGAGCGCCTGCAGGTCTACGCGCGGCGGGCGCGCGTCGGACTGTCCGGCGACGAGGGCGGCGAGGCGCTGGGCGAGCGGCCAGTCGATCATCGTCGTCCCATGATGGCAGCGGCCGACCGGCGGCCTGCAGGGTCGGGCGCCGGCGCGCCGGATCAGGCCGGCACGCGCGCCAGCGCGCGCAGCGCCTGCGCGCTGCGGGCGGCGACGACCGGCGAGCGCGGCGCGACGTCGAGCGGGGCGCGCAGGCCGTCGGGGTCGCCGTCGGTCGCGCAGGCGGGGAACGCGACGCAGCCGCCGGCCTCGCGCACGATCAGCTGCCCGGCGGCCGCGTCGACCGCGCGGCAGTTGCGCAGCGACACCATCCCGTCCAGGCGCGCGGCCGCCACCTGGCACAGCGTCACGGCGATCGCGCCGGGCGCACGCAGGCGCCCCGCGCTCGCGGCGAGCGCGTCGATCGAGGCCGACACCCAGCGCGGGTCGGCCGACTCGATCCCGACGAGCTCGAGGCGCCCGTCGCCGTGGCGGCGCTCGGGCAGCGCGGGATCGAGCCGCTCCCCGTCGCACAGCGCGCCGCCGCCGCGCGTCGCGCTCCATTCCTCGCCGGTGCCGAAGTCGTGCACGAAGCCGAACGCGACGTCCGCCATCGCCGAGCCGTCGGCGACGGCGATCGACAGCGCGCACGTCGGCATCAGCCGCTTCGCGTTCAGCGAGCCGTCGATCGGGTCGATCACGACGCGCACCCCGTCCGCGCCCGCCCCGCCGTAGTCGACCTCGCCGCGCTCCTCCGAGACGGCCGTGAAGCGGTGCCCGGCGGCGTGCAGCGCGTCGAGCTGGGAGAAGACGACGGCCTCGGCTTCGCGGTCGATCACGAGCGTGCGATCGCCGCCTTCGCCGCGGCCGGTCTCGACCGCGCGATCGCTGGTCGCCGGGTGCTCGTCCAGCACCGCGCGCAGGCCCGCCACGGCGGCGCGGCAGGCGCCCAGCCAGTCCGCGTCGAGCGCCGTGCCGGAATTCCCCATCTGCGCCATATCCTTGCAGGGTGCCCGCGCTCGACGGCCTCTCCCCCGCGCAGCGCACGGCGGCTGCGCACCCGGGCGGCCCGCTGCTGATCGTCGGCGGCGCCGGGACCGGCAAGACGCGCACGCTCGCGGCGCGCTTCGCGTGGCTCGTCGAGCAGGGCGAGGCGCCCGAGGCGATCCTGGCGCTCGCCGTCTCCGAGCGCGCCGCCGACGCGCTGCGCCGCCAGGTGGAGGAGCTCGTCGCGCGCCCCTACGAGGAGCTGGCGGTGACGACGGTCCACGCCTTCTGCGCGCGGCTGCTGCGCGAGCAGGCGCTGGAGGGGGGGATCGACCCGTTCGCGATCGCGGTCGGGCGCGCCGACCGGCTCGCGATGCTGCTGGAGCGGATCGACGAGCTGACGATCCGCGCGCACGACTTCCGCGGCAACCCGGCCGCGCTGCTGATGGGCTTCCTGCGGCGCATCGACCGCCTCAAGGACGAGCTGATCGGCCCCGAGGAGTACGCCGCCTGGACGGCCGAGCTGGCGGCGGGCGCGGAGCACGAGGCCGACGACGCGGCGCGGGCGCGCGCCGTGCGCGAGCAGGAGTTCGCCGAGGTCTACCGCGCGCACGACCGCATGCTCGCCGAGCAGGGCGCGCTCGACAGCGGCGACCTCGTGATCGGCGCGCTGCGGCTGCTGCGCGAGCACCCGCACGTCCGCGCCGGTGTCTCCACCCGCTATCGCCACCTGCTCGTCGACGACGTGCAGGAGCCGAACTTCGCGCACGGGCTGTTGCTGCGACTGCTCGCCGCCGACCACGGCAACCTCGCGGCGGCCGGCGACGACGACCAGGCGATCAGCCGCTTCCGCGCGGCGGCGGCGAAGAACCTGCGCGACTTCCAGTCCGAGCTGCCCGACGCGACGGTCGTGCGCCTGGAGCGCAGCTTCCGCTGCCCGCAGCGCGTGCTCGACGCGGCCGAGGCGGTCGTCGCGCCGCTGCCGGACCGGCTGGAGAAGCGGCTGGCGGGCGAGGAGAGCGGCGAGCTCGCGTTCTGGACCGCCGCGAACGAGCGCGCGCAGGCGCAGGGCGTCGCCGCCGACGTCGAGCGGCTGATCGGGCGCGAAGGCGTCGCGCCCGAGGCGATCGCGGTGCTCGTGCGCTCGATCGGGCGCGAGGGGCAGGCGGTCGCGGTCGCGCTGGAGGAGCGCGCGGTTCCGCACCGGCTCATCGGCGAGGCGGTCTTCTTCCAGCGCGCCGAGGTGCGCGACCTGCTCGCGTGGCTGCGGCTGCTGATCGACCCCGGCGACGCGCCCGCGGTCGTGCGCGCGCTCGCGCGACCGCCGGTCGAGCTGCGCGAGGTCGACCTCGCGCGCACGACGCAGATCGCGCGCCGGCGCAAGCTCGACATGGTCGCCGCGCTCGCCGCCGCGATCGAATCGCCGCAGCTGCCGCCCGAGGCGCGCGAGCGGATCCTCGCGTTCCTCAAGATCTACCGCTCGGCGTCGGCCGCGCTCGACACCGCCCGCCCGGACCTGTTCGTTCACCGCCTGATCGAGCGGCTCGGCCTGCGCCGCCAGCAGCTCTTTACCGCGCAGGCGGAGGTCGTCGAGCGGCTGCGCGGGCTGGCGCGCTTCGGCGAGCTGGCGGCCGCGTTCGTGCAGCGCCGCCCGCAGGCGTCGACGCGCGAGTTCGCGCGCTCGATCGCCGCCGCCGCCGAGGCCGGGCTGCGCGAGGAGGACGAGCCGCCGCCCGGCGCGGCGCGCGGCGTGCAGGTGCTCGCGATGCACGCGGCGCGCGGGCTCGAGTTCGAGCACGTCTACGTGCTCGGCCTGCACGCGGCGCGCATGCCGGGCGCGCACGCGCGCACGCTGGAGCCGATCGCGCCGTCGTTGATGAAGGAGACGCTGCCGGCCGACGATCACGCCGCGCACGTCGCCGAGATGCGGCGGCTGCTGCACGTCGCGATGACGCGCGCGCGCCGGCGGCTCGTGCTCGTGCACCCGGCGTTCAGCGACCGCGGCGCGGCGCAGCCGCCGTCGCCGTTCGCCGAGGAGGCGCGCGCGGCCGTCGGGGGCGAATGGGAGGAGCGCGCGGAGGAGCTGTTCGGCCCGGCCGAGTCGCTGCACGCGACGTACCGGATCCTGCGCGAGGAGCTGCTCGAGACGATCAAGCGCACGGGCACGCGGATCGGCGAGCTGCGCTTCGACACCGATCTCGACGTCTCGCACGCGATCGTGCGCTACCTGGAGGTCGTCAAGCTGGCGGCGCTGATCGAGCGGCCCGAGGGCCAGAGCGTCGCCGAGGCGCTCGAGGACGTCAACGCGCGCATCGCGCAGGCGATCACCTCCGAGCAGCGCGAGATCCTGCTGTCCTCGACGCTCGACGAGTACCTGCTCGACGCCGACCGCGCCGACCGCCGCCGCTCGCAGGCGGTCGCGGCGCGCGAGGAGCCGACGCTGGAGCCGTTCCTGCCGCGCAAGGGCGACGGGCTCGTGCTGAGCGCGTCGGACATCGATACCTACCGCACCTGCCCGCTGAAGTACAAGTTCGCGCGCGTGTTCCGGATCCCGCAGGAGCCGACGCTGAACCAGCGCTTCGGGATCCTCATCCATCAGGTGCTCGAGCGCTTCCACGCAGCCGGCAGCGGCGTGCACGGTCTGGAGGAGATGCTCGGCCTGCTGGAGGCCGGCTGGCGGCGCGGCGGGTTCGGGACCTCCGAGCAGGAGATCCAGCTGCGCGGCAAGGCGACCGCGGCGCTGACGCGCTACCACGAGCGCTTCCAGGAGGAGACCTGCGAGCCGACCTGGTTCGAGCGCTCGTTCTCGTTCCAGCTCGGGCCGCACTTCCTGCGCGGCCGGGTCGATCGGGTGGACCGCCTGCCCGAGGGCGGCTGGGAGCTGATCGACTACAAGACCGGGCCGCCGAAGACGGCTGCGCAGCTCGAGCAGGACGTGCAGCTGTCGCTCTACGCGGTCGCCGCGCGCGAGGCGTGGCAGCTGGAGACGGCGCGCGGCGCCTACTACTACGTGCTCGACGACGCGAAGGTCCCCGTCGCGCGCGACGCGACGCAGCGCGACTGGATCGAGGAGGTCGCGACCGAGGTCGCCGAGGGGATCCTGTCCCAGGGCTTCGAGCCCACGCCCTCGTTCGCAGCCTGCTCGATGTGCGACTACCGCCTGGTCTGCCCGGCGGCGGAGCGCTGACGCCGGCTGGATGAGCGCCAGATCGGCGTCGCCTGGCAAGGACACAGGGAACGTGGCCTACTTCGTAGGCGGGTGACCGAGGACGCCGCCGGGCGCGCCGAGGTGGCGCTCAGTCAGTCGGCGTCGCCGCGCTGCTTGAGGAAGCGCATGAACTCGCTGGCGATGCGGTCGCCGGAGGGGAGGTCGCGGGGGTCGAGCAGGTCGGGCTCCTCCTCCTCGGCGGCGCGCTCGAGGCGCTCGACGAACGCCTGCACGTCGGGGTCGCTCTGGACCGCGAGGTTGACCTGGCGCTCGTAGTCGGCTGCCGCCTTTTCCAGCTCGGAGGCGTCGACCGACACGCCGACGAGCCCTTCGAGCCGCCGCACCAGTGCCAGCGCGGCCTTCGGGTTCGGCGCCGCCGCGATGTAGTGCGGCACCGCCGCCCACAGGCTCGCCGCCGGCAGGTTCGCCTCCGCGCAGGCCGACTGCAGCACGCCGACGATCCCCGTCGGGCCCTCGTAGTTGGAGCTCCCGAGCTCCAGCCGCTGAACCAGAGACGGATCGGACGCGAGCCCGGTCACCATCGTCGGGCGCGAGTGCGCGACGTCCGCCAGCAGCGCGCCGAGCGACACGAGCAGCTGCGCCCCCAGCGCCTCGGCCAGCTCGATCACGAGCTGCGTGAAGCCGCGCCAGCGGAACGACGGCTCGTGGCCGGTCAGCAACACGAGGTCGCGCGGCGCGCGCGGCACGCGCGCCTCGTAGATCTCGACGACCGGCCAGGTGATCTCGCGCACGCCGCCATCGGCCACGCGCACTTGCGGGCGGGTCGCCTGGAAGTCGTAGAACTCCTCCGGGTCGATCGTCGCGAAGCGCGTCGCGCCGAGCGCCGTGCCGACGAACTGCAGCGCCGTCGAGGCAGCGTCGCCGGCGTCGTTCCAGCCCTTGAAGGCGCACACCACCGCCGGGGCCCGCAGGCCGTCCGGACGGCGCTCCCAACGCAATGGCTGCATCCGACTCACCGTACATCATGCGCCCGTGACTGCCCCGCTCACGGTCAGCGCCCTGCGGCCCGCCGAGGACGTCGACGCGGTCTTTGCCTGCACGCGCAAGGACCGCCTCACCAGCAAGGCCGGCACGCCCTACCTCGCGATCGAATTGCGCGACCGCACCGGCACGGTGCAGGCGCGCGCGTTCCGCGACGCCGACGTGCTCGCCGGGCGCTTCGAGCGCGGCGACCTCGTGCGCGTCGCCGGCCGCGTCGAGCGCTTCCGCGACGAGCTGCAGATCGAGGTCCGGCAGATCGCGCGCGCCGACGCCGCGCAGGTCGACCCGGCCACGTTCCTGCCGCACGCCTACCGGGACCTGGACGAGCTCGAAGGCTTCCTCGAGCACCTGGCGCGGGAGGTCCACCACGCCGGCTACCGCGCGCTGCTCGAGGACCTGCTCGACGACGCGCCGCTGCGCGCCGCCTGGCGCCGCGCGCCGTGCACGCGCGCCGGCCACCACGCCTACCTCGGCGGGCTGCTCGAGCACACGGTCGCGGTCGGCACGCTCGCGCTCGAGGCCTGCCAGCTGCACGTCAAGCTCGACTCCGACCTGCTGATCGCCGCCGCGCTCGTGCACGACCTCGGCAAGACGCGCGAGTTCACGTACGGCGCCGAGTTCGGGATCAGCGACGAAGGGCGGCTGCTCGGCCACGTCCAGATCGGCCAGCAAATCATCGAGCAGCGCGCCGCGCGCCTCGGCGGGAAGCTGTCGGACGAGCGGCGCCTTGCGCTGCTGCACTGCGTGCTGTGCCACCACGGCCCCGACAGCGCGCCGGGCCGGCGCTTCGGCTCGGCCGAGGCGCTCGCGCTCGCGCGCATCAACGCGCTCGACGCGTCCGTCAAGGGCGCGCTCGAGCACGGCCTGCCGAACGCGTAGCCGCGGGCGCTCCCCGGCCGGCGGCCGCGTCCCCTGCCATGGTTCGTCCATGGCGGACGGCCATCTCGTCCTGATCGCCGGCGCGCTGCTGAGCGTCGCGCTCGCCGCCTCGCTGCTCGCCGGGCGGATGCGCGTGCCGAGCCTCGTCCTGTTCCTCGGCATCGGGATGGCGATCGGCAGCGACGGCACGGGTTGGATCGACTTCACCGACTACCGCCTCGCGCGCGACATCGGGGTGATCGCGCTCGCGCTGATCCTGTTCGAGGGCGGGCTGAACGCCGGCTTCGGGGAGATCCGGCCCGTGCTCGGACCGGCGGTGAGCCTCGCGCTGCTCGGCACGCTGCTGACGGCGCTGCTCGCCGGCCTCGCCGCCACCTGGCTGTTCGACTTCAGCCTGCTGGAGGGGCTGCTGCTCGGCTCGATCGTCGCCGCGACCGACGGCGCGGCGGTGTTCGCGCTGCTGCGCCACTCGGCGCTCAAGCGGACGCTCGCGCGCACGCTGGAGGGCGAGGCGGGCATGAACGACCCGGTCGCGGTGCTGCTCGTGATCGGCTTCGTCGACTGGATCACGAAGCCGGGCTACGGGATCGCCGACATGCTGTGGCTGTTCGTGCGCCAGATCGCGATCGGCGAGGCGGTCGGGATCGCGGTCGGCTGGCTGGCGGTGCAGGCGTTCCAGCGCGCGCGGCTCGCGACGCCCGGCCTCTACCCGGTCGCCTCGATCGCGGCCGCCGCGCTCGCGTTCGGTGCCGCGACCGTCGCGAACGGCTCCGGCTTCCTCGCGGTCTACATGGCGGGCCTCGCGCTCGGCAGCGCGAACATCCCGGCCAAGCAGACGATCACCGCCTTCCACCAGGGGATCGCGTGGATCGCGCAGCTGACGATGTTCCTCGTGCTCGGGCTGCTCGTGTTCCCCAGCCAGCTCGGCGGCGTCGCGGTCGAGGGGACGGTGCTGGCGCTCGTGCTGGCGCTCGCCGCGCGGCCGCTGGCGGTGCTCGCGAGCACGGCCGGGACGCGCTTCGCGCTCGCCGAGCGCGTCGTGCTCGGCTGGGCGGGGCTGCGCGGCGCGGTGCCGGTCGTGCTCGCGACGTTCCCGGTGCTCGCGCACGTGCCCCACAGCGTCGAGTTCTTCGACGTCGTCTTCTTCGCGGTGATCGTCTCGACCGTGCTGCAGGGCACGACGTTCGAGCCGCTCGCGGGCCGCCTCAACGCGACCGCGAGCACGCCCCCGATGACCGCGAGCGCGCTGACCGAGACGGGCGCGATCCGCCGCCTCGGGGCCGACGCCGTCGAGATCGAGATCGCGTCCGGCGACGCGGCCGTCGGACATCGCATCCGCGAGCTGGGGCTGCCGCGCGAGGCGATCGTCAACGTGATCGTGCGCGAGGGCGAGGCGATCCCGCCGCGCGGCTCGACGCGGATCGAGGCCGGCGACCGCCTGCACGTCCTCGTGCGCCGCGAGCAGCTCGGCGGGATGCGGACGCTCGCCGAGCGCTGGCGCGACGGGCCGGTCGGGCCGCCGCCGCGGCCCCCGCGCGTGCCGGAGGGTCACGCGCCGATCTTCTCCGTGCGCCCGTGGCGCGCGGAGGACGGCGATCCGGGGCGCGCCGAGCGGGTCGCCGGCCGCGCGGTCGTCGACCGCCTGCGCACGCGGCGCGACGCGCCCGGCGCGCTCGTGCTGCTCGACGACGGCTACCTCGCGGTCACCGGCCCGCTGCTGGCGCTCGGTCGCGAGCGGCTGCTGAGCGAGTGGGTCCGCCGCCGCGTGCGCAGCGCCCGCGCCGACGCGGAGCGCGCCTGGTGGGAGGAGGTGCTGGGAGCGATCGCGTTCGCCGCCTCGGCGCCCGCGGTCGCGCCGGTCTCGCAAGGAACCGTGCGAGGCATCGATTCGGCCCGCGGGGAGGCATACTAGGTGCGTGTCCCCCGCCCGACCATCGGCGGGCGTCTCGGAAGCCCGCCTCGCGGACGCGCTGACCCCGCTGCGAGCCGACCCGGAGCGGGCGGCGGTGCTGCTCGACATCGACGGCACGCTCGCGCCGATCGTGCGCTACACGGAAGACGCGCACGTCCCGGAAGCGACGCGCGGGCTGCTGATCGAGATCGCGCGCCGCTACGGCGTCGTCGCGTGCGTGAGCGGGCGCCGCGCGTCGGACGCGCGACGGCTGGTGGCGATCGGGACGATCTCCTACCTCGGCAGCCACGGCACCGAGCTGCTGCGCGCCGGCTGGACCGAGCCCGAGCTGGATCCGGCCGTGCGCGACTGGGGCCGGCGGATCCAGGAGTTCCGCCGCGAGGCCGACACGCCCGAGCTGCGCCGGCTGCGCGTGCGGATCGAGGACAAGGGCTCGATCCTCGGCTTCCACTGGCGCGGCGCGCCCGACGAGGAGGCCGCGCGCGCCGCGATCGACGCGGTCGCCGAGCGCGCCGAGGGGTCGGGGCTGCGCACGCACTGGGGGCGCAAGGTGCTGGAGGTGCGCCCGCCGGTGCGGATCGACAAGGGCGCCGGGATCGCCGGCCTGCTGGAGGACGCCGACCTCGACACCGCGCTCTACGTCGGCGACGATCTGACCGACCTCGACGCGTTCCGCACGCTCGGCGAGCTGGTCGCCGAAGGGCGCCTGACGCATGCGCTGCGCGTGTGCGTCAGCTCCGACGAGGGGCCCTCTGAGCTCGAGCAGGAGGCGGACCTGGTCGTCGACGGCACCGACGGCGTCCGCACGCTGCTCGAAGGCCTGCTCGCCGAGTAGGCGCGGAGACGAGACCGTGCGCTTCGCAGACTTCCTGAGGGCGACGGTCATGACGAGCGCGGCGGTCGCGACCGTGCTGGCGGCGATCACGGTCGCCGCCGCGAGCTCCGCCGACGACCCGCTGCTGGTCCCGTTCGCGGCGAGCTGGTGGGTGATCTCGGCGCTGCTCGGCGGCTTGATCGGGCGCCGCGGGGAGACCTCGCCGCCGATCGCGACGCTGCTCGCGAGCGCGCGTTCGACGCGCGCGCTGCCCGAGGTCCACCCGGGCCGCGTCCTGCTCAACCGCCTGTGGCCGCTGCTGCTGTGCACCGTCGCGGCCGCCGGCCTGTCGCTGCTGTTCCCGCAGGTGGCGGCGATCGCGACCGGCTTCGGGATCATCTGGGCGCTCTCGTGGCGCCGCCAGGACGCGGCCGTCGCCGCGATCGAGGGGCGCGACGGGGTGCAGTACTACGTCGAGCGCACGTCGCCGCTGCGCAAGATCCAGCTCGTGCGCGCGCCCGGCTTCCGCTCCGGCAGCTGGACGCCGGAGGAGGAGCGCGCCGTCGCGCCGTCGCCCGTCGAGCGCGCGGCGACGCCGAAGTAGCGGCGGCTACAGTCCCGCGCGATGGACCGCGCCGACGTCCTCGTCGTCTCGCTCGGCACGACCGCGGGCTGGCGCTCGGCCGACGCCGCGCTGACCGCCGCGATCGAGCGGGCCGGCGTGCCGGCCGCGCACGTCACCGCCGCGCCGGTCCCGCAGGTGCGCACGTTCATGGCCACCGACTTCGTGCAGGCACGCGCGGCGCGCGTCGCCGCGCAGGCCGGGATCGAGCGCCACCGCCCGCGCGCCCTGGTGTACGGGTCGAGCACCGCGGCGCTGCTCGGGCCGCAGCCGGGCGCGATCTGGTTCGACGCGCCGGCGGCGCAGAACCGGCCCGGCCGTCACGGGCTGTGGCAGCGGCCGCTGGAGCGCCGCCGGATGGAGCAGGCGCCGCTGCTGCTGGGGATGAGCGACGGGTCGCTCGCCGCGCTGCACCCGCGGCCGGCCACGCCGGCGCTCGTGCTGCCGGTGCCGGTCGAGCCGTCGGGACCGCCGGCCGCGAAGGAGATCGCGGCGCTCGCGTACGCCGCCGACGCCGAGAAGAAGGGGCTCGCGCGGATCCTCGACGCGTGGGAGCAGGCGCGACGGCCGGGCGAGACGCTGCTGGTCGCCGGCCAGCACGGTTCGCTCGGCCCCGGCGCGGAGGGCACCGGCCTGCTCGCGCCGAGCGCCTACCGCGAGCTGCTGCGGCGCGCGCGGATCTTCGTCGCCGCGCCGCGCCGCGAGGATCACGGGATCGCGCAGCTGGAGGCGCTCGCCGACGGTGCGCGGCTCGTCACGACGCCGGCGCCCGGCCCCTATCCCGCCCTCGGGTTCGCGCGCGAGCTCGATCCCGCGTGCGTCGGCGAGGACCTCGCGCGCGCGATCCGCGCCGGTCTCGACGCGCCCGACGGGGACGGCTACGCCGAGCGCGCGCTGGCGCTGCTCGCGCCCCACCGCCTCGCGGCGTTCGAGGCGGCGGTGCGCGATGAGGTCCTGCCGGTGCTCGTGGGCTGACGGATGCCGGCGCTCGCCAGGCAAGGACGCAGCCTGCGAAGCGTGCTTCGCACGTAAGCAGGCGAGGACGCTGCCTGGCGAGATGCCGGCGCCGTCAGGCCGTGGCAGGCCCGGTGGGACGGAACGTCCCGCCCGTGCCTTCGCCGGCCTGCAGCTCGCCGTGCTTGAGCGCCGACGCGGCCGCGATCGCGCCGAAGCCGTAGAAGAGGAAGTCGATCCCGACCAGCAGGCCGATCGCCCAGTCGGCCGAGCTCGGCAGCTTGGCGCCGATGAGGATCGCCAGCAGCAGCGTCACGACGCCGTTGACGGCGACCCACCCGGCGCCCGGCCGGCCGCGTTCGGCGACCGCGACGCCGATGCGGATCACGCCCGTCAGCGCGAACCACATCACCAGCAGCACCGTGAGCGTGTAGGTCCCGTGCAGCGGCGCGAGCAGCAGCCCGAGCCCGGCGGCGCCCGCGATCAGCGCGAGCAGCACGCGCAGCACGATCCGCCCCACGTCACGCACGGCGAAGGCGTCGACGAGCAGCGCGATCGCGCCGAACAGCAGCAACCAGCCGATGAAGATCGCCACCGTCACCGACGCGACGGCCGGCACGACGATCGCGACGAACCCCGCGATCACCGCCAGCACACCGGAGATCATCAGCCAGCGGCGTCCCTGCTTGAGGGATTCGTTGAGCGCTTCGTTCATGTCCCGCTCCTTTCGGAGATCGCCTCAACGTGCTTGTGCCCTTTTGCGCAAAGTGGCGAACTCCTGCCACGGGCGGGTGTTTGCAACGTCCGCTGCGGTCAGCCAGGCGCGCCGCGCGGTCGCGATCCCGTAGCGGCGGGCGCTCGCGAGCGTCGCCGGCCGGTGGGCGTCGGTGTTGACGAGGATCCGCACGCCGGCCTGCGCGGCGGCGCGCGCGTGGACGTCGTCGAGGTCGCGGCGGTCGGGCGCGCTGTTGATCTCCAGCATCGTGCCGGTGCGCGCGCACGCCTCGATCACGCGCTCGACGTCGATCGCGTACGGCGGCCGGCGCTCGATCTTGCGGCCGGTCAGGTGGCCGATCGCGTCGATGGAGGGGTGCTCGGCGGCGGCGATCACGCGCTCGGTCATCGCGCGCTCGGACAGGCCGAACGAGGTGTGGACGCTCGCGATCGCCCAGTCGAGACGCGCGAGCAGCTCGTCGGCGTAGTCGGGCGAGCCGTCGGGCAGGATGTTGACCTCGCTGCCGATCAGCAGCTCGATCCCCTCGATCGCAAGGTTGGCGGCGCGCACGCGCTCGATCTGCGCCTCGAGCTGCTCAGGCGAGACGTCGTCGCCGAAGCCGTGCGAGGCGGAGTGGTCGGTGAAGGCGATGTACTCGAGGCCGAGGTCGCGCGCGGCGTAGGCCATCTCCTCGACGTCGGCGACGCCGTCGGACGCGACCGTATGGCAGTGCAGCTCCCCTCGCAGGTCCCCGACTTCAATCAGCTCCGGCAGGCCGCTGCCGCCGTCGAGCGCGGCCGCCCGCAGCTCGCCGCGGTTCTCGCGCAGCTCGGGCTCGATGTACGCGTAGCCGAGTCGCTGATAGACCTGCTGCTCGGTCTCGCAGGTCGTGGTCTCGCCGGTCGTGTCGTCGAGGATCCCGTACTCGGAGACGTGCAGCCCACGCTTGACGGCCGCCTCGCGCAGCGCGACGTTGTGCGCTTGTGAGCCGGTGAAGTGCTGGAGCAGGTTGCCGAACTGGTGCGGCGCGACGACCTTGAGATCGACGCTGACGCCGTTGTGCGTGCGCACGCGCGCGCCGCGCTCACCACTGGACCACACCGCCTCGACGACGTCGAGGCCGGCGAGCGCGAGCGCGAGCGCGGGGCCGTCGTCGGAGGCGGCGACGACGTCGAGGTCGCGCACGCTGTCGCACATGCGCCGCGCCGAGCCGGCGAGCTCGACGCGCTGCGCCGCCGGATGCGCGCGCAGGGCCTCGACGACCTGCTCGCCGACCGCGAGCGCCCGGTCGAGCACGACGCGAATCGAGAGCGGGTCGGCGTCGGCCGCGCGCTCGGCGGCCTCCAGCAGCTTCTCCTCCGCCTTCGCGCCGAAGCCTCGCAGGTCGCGGATGCGCTGCTGGCGCGCGGCGGTCGCGAGCGCTTGCAGCGAGTCGATCCCCATCTCCTCGTAGAGACGGCGGGCGCGCTTGGGGCCGAGGCCCGGCAGGCGCGTCATCTCGATCAGCCCGGCCGGGAACTTCTCGCGCAGCGCGACCGCCTGCGGGATGTCGCCGGTCTCGACGAGCGCTTCGAGCTTCTGCTGCAGCGTCGCGCCGATGCCGGACAGCTCGGTCGCGCGCCCGGCGCGCGCGAGCGCGGCGACCGAGCTGGACGCGTCGCGCACCGCCTTGGCGGCCGTGCGGTAGGCGACGACGCGGTGGACGATCGCGCCGTCGAGCTCGTAGAGGTCGCCGAGCTCGTCGAGCGCGGCGGCGATCTCGGTGTTGGTGGGGTCGGCCACTCCCCAAGCCTACGGGCGCAGGCGTCTGTCATCGTGATCGCCATGCGGACCCGCGACCTCGCGCTCGTGCAGGGCTTCGATGACACGCGCGCGACGCTCGCGCGCTGGAACGAGCGGCCGTGGCGGGTGCTGGGGGCGTGGTCGCTCGCGAGCCTCGGCGTGGCGGCCGTGCTGCTGGTCGCGGTGTGGGTCGTCGCGACGCTCGCGACACCGGACCCGACGCCGCACGCGCTGATCGGCCTCACGTCGCCACCGAGCCTCGGCGACGTCGCGCACCTGCTGCGCAACAACGGGCTCGTGCTCGCGCTGCACTCGTTCGCGTGCCTGGCGGGCTACATAGCCGGCAGCTCGCTGCCGCGCGAGGCGGCGCGGCGGGCGGGGATCTGGAGACGCGTGCACGACGTCGCCGGCCCGCTCGCGATCGCGTTCGTGTCGTGCGCGACGCTGTTCTCGCTCACGACGCAGGCGTACATCCTCGGCAACGAGGCGGCGACGCTGTCGGCGCAGCTGGGCGTGTCCCCGGCGCGCTTCCTGCTCGCGCTCGCACCGCATGCGGTGCTGGAGCTGTGGGCGCTGTTCCTGCCGCTGGCGGCGTGGCTGCTCGCCAGCCGGGCGGGCCGCTGGAGCGAGCTGCTCGCCGCGACCTTCGTCACGACCGCGATCGCGATCCCTGCGCTCGTGCTCGCCGCGCTGCTCGAGGTGTACGTCTCGCCCCACCTCGTGGCGGGGTTGTAGCGCCATATCCGTGCGGTTGCGCAGCAGACGCCCACCGCTATCCTTCGACACGATCACCGCGAGCCGTTGATGGTTACCACCTCCGAGAGCCCGGCGTCCACACCGCCGGGCTCTCCTCGTTGTGCGCGGCCGGCGCCCCACACGGACGCCGGCCGCATTGCCGCTACTTCACCTCCCGCAGGAGGATCAGGAGCAGCAGCATGACCACCAGGAACTCGTTGATCGTTCCTACCTCCTTGCTCAGGGCTTGCGCCCCGGTCGGGGTTGGCCCCCAACAGGTTCTGGAGGTGTGTGGAAGTGGCCATCGGCATGTAGTACGCGACGGCCGATGGCGCGTCTACAGCGTGTTCGGGTGCAGATTCCGGGTGCGCGCGGGGCGTACTATACTTTGTGAAGTAAGCGCCGACCGAACGCACAAGGAGCCCCCATGGCAGGCAGCATCACCGAGGTGACCGACAGCAACTTCCAGGCCGAGGTCATCGAGTCCGAGGTCCCCGTGCTCGTCGACTTCTGGGCGCCGTGGTGCGGGCCGTGCCGGATGGTCGCGCCCGTGCTGGAGGAGATCGCCCAGGAGAAGGGCGACGCGCTGCGGATCGTCAAGCTCAACACCGACGAGAACCAGCAGACCGCCGTCGCCTACCAGGTCCTCTCGATCCCGACGCTGATCCTGTTCAAGAACGGCGAGATCGCCAAGAAGGTCGTCGGCGCCTACCCGAAGCGCAAGCTCGAGGCCGAGCTCGAGCCGGCGCTCGCGGCGTAGCGCGGTGGAGGCGACGCGCGTCGGCGTGCTGGGCAGCGGCGGGGTCGGCCGCTCGCTCGCGGCCGGCTTCCGCTCGCGCGGGCACGATGTCGTGCTCGGCACGCGCGATCCGAGCGCGGCCGACGAGGAGCTGCGCGCCTGGTCCGACGGCGCGGGCGTCCCACTCGTGCCGTTCGCCGGCGCCGCCGAGCACGGCGAGCTGATCGTGCTCGCCGTCAAGGGCGTCGCGGTCGAGGAGGCGATCGACCAGGCGGGGCGCGAGCGCTTCGCCGGCAAGTTCGTGATCGACGCGACGAATCCGCTCGACTTCTCCGGCGGCGGGCCGGCGCTGGCGGTCGGCGGCGACGACTCGGGCGGCGAGATCGTCCAGCGCGCGATCCCCGACGCGCGCGTCGTGAAGGCGTTCAACACGGTCAACGCCGGGCTGATGGTCGACCCGGGCCTGCCGGGCGGCCCGCACCCGATGTTCATCGCCGGCGACGACGCCGACGCCAAGCAGACCGTCGCCGAGATCCTCGACAGCTTCGGCTGGAAGGCGTTCGACGTCGGCGCGATCGAGCGCGCCCGCGAGCTGGAGTCGCTCGTGGTCCTGTGGGTCGCGATCGGCCAGGCGCGCGGCGCCTGGGACCACGCGTTCACGCTCGTGACGCGGTAGCCCGGCCGGCATACCTGGCGCGCCGGCAGTATGGTTCGTCGCATGGGCAGCCTGCGCCCGTTCAACCGTGCCTTCGACCGCCAGACGCTCGCGTTCTACCGCAGCCGCGGTGGGGCGGCCACCCCGGGCGCGCGCACGACGATCGCGGCCCATCCCGCGATCTGCTGGAAGATCAGCCACTTCGACAACCCGGCCGGGAGCGGCGTCGTCGACGCCGACGCCTGCGCGATCGTCGCCGGCGGCGTGATCGTCCAGCAGGGCTGCAACTGGAAGCCGAGCGCCCGCGCGGTGGTCGAGGCCGGCTGCAAGGCGGTGCGCGCCAGCCTCCGGATCTCGTAGCGCGCCGGCGTCGTCAGGCCCGCGTGACCGCTATCTGGAGCGCGAGGCCGTCGATCTTGACGGCGTGCGCGTCCCCGTTCGCGATCACCGTGCCGTCGTAGGCGACGGCGGTCGCGAGCGTCTCGCCGGCGACGTAGGGCTCGTGCTCGCGGGCGGCCGCCAGCAGCTCCTCGGCGCCGCCGAGCGTCAGCGCGATTCTGTCGGACACGTCGAGCCCGGCCGCCTTGCGCGCGCTCTGGATCGCGTGGACGACCTCGCGCGCGAGCCCTTCGCGGCGCAGCTCGTCGTCGAGCGCCAGCTCCAGCGCGACCGCGTGCGAGCCCTCGCGCTCGAGCTGGTAGCCCTCCAATGGCTGCATCGCGACGATCACGTCCTCGGGGCCGAGCGAGTGGTCGTGGCCGTCGATCATCACGCCGAGCTCGCGCCCTTCGCGCAGCGCGGCGGCGACGTGCGTGGGATCGAGCCCGGCGACCGCGTCGGCGACGAGCGGCATCTGCTTGCCGAAGCGCGGACCGAGCGCCCGGTAGTTCGGCTTGACCTCCAGCTGCCCCAGCTCCTCCGCCGCAGCCGCGAAGCGCAGCTCGCGCACGTTGAGCTCGTCGCGCACGACGTCCGCCAAGCGCTCGATCGCGTCCCGCTCGCGGCCGGTCGCGACGACGACGGCGGCGCGCAGCGGCTGGCGCAGCTTGACCTTCGACTGCCCGCGGGCCGCCAGGCCGAGCCGCACCGCCTCGCGCGCGACCTCCATCGCGTCCTCCAGCTCGGCTTCCCGCGACGCGGTCGCCGGCCAGTCGCACAGGTGCACGCTCGGCTCCCCCTCGGGGTCGAGGTTGCGGTGGATCTCGTCGGTGATGAACGGCGTGAACGGCGCCAGCAGCCGCACGACGCTCAGCAGGCAGTGGCGCAGCGTCGCGAACGCGGCCGGGTCGCCGTCCCAGAAGCGTCTGCGCGAGCGGCGCACGTACCAGTTCGAGAGGTCGTCGACGAACGCGGCGATCGCGCGCCCCGCGGCGGTCGCGTCGTAGTCGTCCATCCGCTCGGTCGCGACCTCGACGGTCGCCGAGAGCCGCGACAGCGCCCAGCGGTCGAGCTCGTTCGGCGATGCGGCCGGTTCCGGCAGCGCGCCCGGCGCCAGCCCGTTCGCGTTCGCGTACAGCACGTAGAACCCGTACGTGTTCCACAGCTGCAGCAGGAAGCTGCGCACGCCCTCGCCGATCGCCTCCAGCGAGAAGCGGTAGCCGTCCCACGGCTGCTTGGAGGTGAAGAAGTACCAGCGCAACGCGTCGGCGCCGAACTGGTCGAGCACGTCCCACGGCACGACGACGTTGCCCTTCGACTTCGACATCTTCTGGCCCTCGGCGTCGAGGATCAGCCCGAGGCAGACGACGTTCTTGTACGACGAGCGGTCGAACAGGAGCGTCGAGACCGCGATCAGCGAGTAGAACCAGCCGCGCGTCTGGTCGAGCGCCTCGCACACGTAGTCGGCCGGGAAGCGCTCGCGGAAGTGCTCGGCGTTGTCGTGCGGCGCGTGCCACTGCGCGAACGGCATCGCGCCCGAGTCGAACCACACGTCGATCACCTCGGGCACGCGCTCGGCGCGCCGCCCGCACTCGCCGCACGGGAACCCGATCTCGTCGACATAGGGCCGGTGCGCGTCGGACACGCGCACGCCCGACAGCTCCTCCAGCTCGTCGAAGGATCCGACGCAGCGCACGTGGCCCGCCTCGCAGCGCCAGATCGGCAGCGGCGTGCCCCAGTAGCGCTCGCGCGACAGGGCCCAGTCGACGTTGCCCTCCAGCCACTTGCCGAAGCGCCCGTGCTTGACGTGCTCCGGGTGCCAGCCGACCGTCTCGTTCGCCGCCAGCAGGCGGTCGCGGATCTGCGAGGTGGCGATGTACCAGGAGGGCTTCGCGTAGTAGATGAGCGGCGTGTGGCAACGCCAGCAGTGCGGGTAGGCGTGCTCGTAGGGCCCAGCGCGCAGCAGCCGGCCGCGTGCGCGCAGGTCCTCGAGCAGGTCCGCGTCGGCGTCCTTGACCCAGCGTCCCGCGTAGGGGCCGATCCGCTCGTCGTAGGTGCCGTCCGGGCGCACCGGGTTGACGACCTCCAGGCCATGCTGCTCGCCGAGGCGGAAGTCGTCCTCGCCGAACGCGATCGCCGTGTGCACGAGCCCGGTGCCGTCGTCGGCGCTGACGAAGTCCGCCGGCAGCACGGTGTGACCCTTGTCGCCGTAGGCGGAGGCGGGGATGAACGGGAACGGCGGCTCGTAGGCGGCGCCGAGCAGCTCGCGGCCGGGGAAGCGGTCGAGCAGCTCGACGCCCTCGGAGCCCAGCACGCGCTCCGCCAGCCCCTCCGCCAGCACGAACACGGCCTCGCCGGCGCGCGCGCGCACGTACGTCAGCTCGGGATCGGCCGCGACCGCCGCGTTCGAGACCAGGGTCCACGGCGTCGTCGTCCACACGAGCAGCTCGTCGCCCGCCTGCAGCGGCCCGGCCGGCCGCGTCACCGGCAGCCGCACGAACGCCGACGGGTCGACGACGTCGCGGTACGCGCCCGGCTGTCCCAGCTCGTGCGAGGAGAGCGCGGTCCCGCAGCGCGAGCAGTAGGGGACGACTTTGTGCCCCTCGTACAGCAGCCCCTTCTCCCAGATCGTGCGCAGCGCCCACCAGACCGACTCGATGTAGGAGTCGTCGAGCGTGCGGTAGGCGTCGTCGAGGTCGACCCAGTAGCCGATCCGCTCGGTCAGCCGCGCCCACTCCTCGACGTAGGCGAAGACCGACTCGCGGCACTTCGCGTTGAACTCGGCGATCCCATAGCGCTCGATGTCGTCCTTGGAGGTGAAGCCCAGCTCCTCCTCGACCGCCAGCTCGACCGGCAGCCCGTGGCAGTCCCAGCCGCCCTTGCGCTCGACGCAGTGGCCCTGCATCGTCTTGTAGCGGGGGAAGATGTCCTTGAAGATGCGCGCCAGGACGTGGTGCACGCCTGGGCGGCCGTTGGCCGTCGGCGGGCCCTCGTAGAAGATCCACGGCGGCGCGCCGCGGCGGCGGCGGACCGTCTCGTGGAAGACGTCGAGCTCGCGCCAGCGCGCCAGCGTCCGCTCCTCCAGCGCGGGGAAGGGCTGCTGCGGATCGACGGGAGCGTGCGGCGCCGGCATGCGCGCCTGATTCTAGGTCGCGGCCGTCAGACGGGCACGGCGGTGCGACGACGCGTGACGACGATCTCGCCCTCCGGCGGCTCCGCGGCGGCCGGTGCGGCCGCGGGCGGCGCCGCGGTGACGTGCGCCAGCAGCGCGTCGCGCGCCGCGAGCGGGCCGTCGTGGAGGCGACGCACGGTGCTGGCGCCGGTGTCCGGCAGCGCGCCGCCGAAGTCGAACACCTCGATCCCCGGCTGTGCGCCGCGGACCGCGTAGACGAGCCGGCCGATCGCGTCGAGCGAGGCGCGCCCGCCGCCGAGCACGAGCGCGTCGGGACGCAGGGCGCGCAGCGCGCGGCCGAGCCGCGCCGGGTCGATCGTGGTCGTCAGCACGAGCGTGCGCAGGCCCGCGCGGCGCAGCGCCAGCTCGAGCGCCTGGACGTGCAGCGCCTCCAGGTCGCAGGGCGCGCTCGCGTCGAACAGCAGCACGCCCTGCGGGCGCGTCGCGGGCGGCGCGACGCGGCGCTGGGCCGACAGCCAGCCGACGGCGTAGCGCCAGGCGAACTCGTATTCGGCGACGGCGGCTTCGTCGGCCCCGCGCTCGGCGACGGCCGTCAGCAGGACGTCCTCGACGGTCCGCTCGAGCGACCTCAGCGCAAGGCTCTGCTCCAGCAGCCGGCTGGCCTTCTCCTCGTCGAAGCGCGCGAGCGCGGCGGCCAGGCGCGCCGGCGACGGCGGGCCCTCGCCGCGGCCGCGCGCGAGCGCGATCGCCGACGAGACGTTCTGCGTCTCCTCGAACGCATGGCGCAGCGACTCGATCTCGGTCAGCTCGTACTGGCGGTGGCCGCCGGCGGTGCGCGCCGGCGACGGGTAGCCGAAGCGCCGCTCCCAGCTGCGCAGCGTGTTCGGGCTGACCCCGAGCATGACGGCCGCCGCGTTGGTCCGGATCCCGCTCATCGCTGGGAGCACCATCGCGTTTTGCACAACTTTTGACAACCAGCGCAACGAAAGCTGCAGCGCGCACGGCGCCGTGCAGCGTGCGCGCGGCGGAAGGAGATCAGCCCTCGAGCACGAGCAGCGCGGCGCGCGGCGGCCCGCAGGCGCCGACGCGCAACGGCATCCGCACGCCGAACACGTTCGCCGGGCGCACCATCACGCGGCGCAGCTCGTCCTCGCCGCGCGCGGCCCACATGATCGCGGCCGCGAGGCTCTCCGGCCCGGACGCTTCGGCGTCGGCGGGCGTCAGCAGATCGGTCACCGGGCGATTGACGACGTCGGTCTCGGCGACCGCGAGCAGCTGCTCGCTGGCGGACGACAGCGCGCAGACGGCCATCGAGCCGTCGACGATCAGGAACGGATCCTCGGGCCGTGGAGCGGCGTCCGCACGCGCCTCCAGCAACAGGCCCAGCCCGCACTCGCCGCACACGCGCGCCGGCGGGGCGGGGGTCTCGTTGTTCGGCGGGGGCGCGCCGCAGTGGCCGCAGAACCACTGGGACGGGCAGGCCTCTTCGGCCGTCGAGGGGACGAGGCGCAGCATTGCCCGGCGATCCGGGAGCGCGCTCATCGGTTGTCAGCCTCCGTGCCGATCATCTTGGTCTTCCTACGCCTACGCTCCGTCGGCCGCGAGCCGGGCCGGATGCGTCCTGGTGGGTGCCGTGATCATCCGTGTCACGAGGTCCATCACCTGGCGAGCCGCCTCTCCTGGCGTGCCCGGAAGCATTGTAGCGCCTGTCGTGCGCACGCGGGCGCGTTGGGAGCCGCGGCGGTAGACGGCGACGGGCAGCGGCCCGGTCGCGAGCCGCACGGCGTAGGCCCAGCGCGCGACCGCGTCGTCGGGCATCGCGCCGCCGGCGATCACGACGACGTCCGGGCGGTGGGCGGCGAGCGCGTCCGACATGTTCGCGACGCCGCGCACCGACAGGCCGAGCACCTCGGCGCCGCTGCGCATCGCGAGCAGCTCGAACGCGCGCACGTAGGCGGCGTCAGGGTCGAGCTCGTCGCGCGTGGCGTCGCCCAGCACGACCGAGACCGGCTGCGAGCCGGGCGTCACGAGCCGCTGGGCGCGGCGCAGCCAGTTGTTGCCCCAGCGGGCCGCGAACGCCCACTGGGCCGAGTCGGTGCCGTGGCGGCGGGCGACCTCGTCGAGCGAGTTGAGCAGCACTTCCTGCACGGCGCGGTCGAGCGAGCGCAGCGCGAGCGCGCCCTCGAGCGCGGTGTCGGCGCGCGGCGCGTCGAACGCGTTGAGCGCGCCGACGAGCGCGTTCGTGTCGGCGCCGAGCCCTTCGCGCGCGCGAGAAACGGCCGAGGAGATCGACAGACCGTCGAGCAGCGCGTCGCGCAGCGCCGCGATCTCCCCGTGCGTGTAGAGGCGATGTCGCCCGGGCGAGCGCTGCGGGCGGGGGAAGCCGAAGCGCCGCTCCCATGCGCGCAGCGTGTTCGGGCTGACGTTCAGGAGCGTCGCCGCCTCGCTGGTCTTCAAGTAGCGCATCAGGGAAAAGGTCGGCGCCCAGACCCCCTGTTGACGGTGCATCGCGCGCCATTGCACAACTTTTGGCGCTGAAACGGTGCAAAACCTCCATCGAAACGCTAGAGTTCGCTTGGAAGGCAGCGGTCTCGCGCCGCCTCGGGGGCGGCCCAGACCGGCGTGCAGCGCCAAACGAAGGAGGTCGTAGATGTTCTGGCGGAGCAAGTAGTCCCCAAGCAGCACTCGTAATGGTCCGCTAGGACCGTTACTTTCCGGGCATGCGTGTCGCACGCGCATGGCTGGGAGAGGCCAGCTTTGTGAAGGGGACGGCCTTGCTCGGCGCGCTCGCATGCGCCGTCTGGGCCGCACTGGTTGCCGACCCTGAGCGTCTGACCTGGCTTTTTGGTGTGCTCGCCCTCGGTGCCACTGGCGCGAACCTGTTCGACGCCGGCACCGGGGCGCAGCGCGTCTCGATCTCCGGAGCGGCACTGGCCGCCATCGTCGCGATCGCGTTCTTCGGCCCCGCGTGGGCGTTCGTGATCGCGGTGCTCGCAGAGCTCGCCAGCTGGGCGATCGAGCGCTACCCGCCGGAGAGCCTGCTGATCAACCTCGTCGGCACCGGCGCGCCGGTGCTGATCGCCGGCACCGTGTTCGACGCGATCCGCCCGGCCGCGTCCGGCTCGGCCGGCTTCTACGTCGCGCTCGCGCTCGCCGCCGTGCTCGTGCTCGCGCTCAACCTCCTGATCGTCGCCGGGCTGCGGGCGCCGCTCGACGGGCTGCCGTTCGGGCGGATGGTCGCCGGCGCGTCGCAGGCGCTGCTGACGTCGCTCGCGATCAACGTGCCACTCGCGCTCGCCGCGACCGGGCTGTGCCTGCAGCTCGGGCTCGGCGGCGCCGCGTTCGCGGCCTTCACGCTGATCGCGTTCAGCTACATGGCGAACCTCGTCGCGACCGCGCGCCATCGCAGCAAGCAGTACGCGTCGCTGTCGTGGGGCGTGCTGTCCGGTCTGCTGCGCACGCTCGACGTGCGCGACCCGCGTGCCGCGCGCCACGCCGCGGCCGTCGCGGCGTTCTCACGCGACATCGCGCGCGAAGCGGGGCTGTCGCCGGAGGAGCAGGAGCTTGCCCACACGGCCGGGCTGCTGCACGACATCGGCAACTTCGCGCTGTCGGACCGCGTCGCCGAGCGGGGCCGGGTCCTGACCGACGAGGACTGGGACGCGATCCGGCGCCACCCCGAGCTCGGCGCCGACATGCTGCGCGACCTGGGCCTGTACGGCCCGGTCGCCGAGATCGTCCACGCCCACCACGAGCGGATCGACGGGCGCGGCTATCCGGACCGCCTCAAGGGCGACCAGATCCCGGAGCTCGCGAAGATCATCAGCGTCGCCGAGGTCTACGACACGCTCACCGCGCACGACACCTACCGCACGCCGATGAGCTCGTTCGAGGCGCTGACGGAGCTGCGCCGCGTCGCCGGGTCGCAGCTCGACGCGCACTACGTCGAGATGCTCGCCGCCGTGCTGGCGGGCAGCGACGTCACGTACCGCCACGCCGACGCGGCGGACTTCGGCCGCGAGCTCGATCTCGAGCGGCGCTTGAACGAGGCGGCAGTCGGCTGACCGTCAGCCCTGCTGGTCGGCGGTCCGGGCCGGATCGCGGTGGCTGCCAAGGACGCAGCCGGTGAAGCGTGCACGCGCACGCGAGCCGGCGAGGACGCCGGCAGGCGCCGCGAGGCGGCTCGCCAGCGCCGATCAGCCCGTGGCGCGCTGCAGGTAGCCGTGCTCGTCGCGCTGCTCGCGCGCGACGGAGCTCTGCTGCAGCGAGCGCACGAACAGCTCGATGTGCTCGACGCTGAAACGCCGCTGACCGCCGGGCGTGCGGTAGGACTGGAGGTAGCCCATGTCCGACCAACGCCGCACCGTGCCGAGCGACACGCCGAGCTCACGCGCTGCCTGGGACGTCGAAAGCCCCAGCGGCCGCGAGTTCATCCCGTGCATCTGCAAAGGCATGGCATTCATTTGGCAGGGTTTGCGCCTTGTTGTGGAGCAGGTTGAAGGTTTTGCACAGGCTTTCATGCCGAACGCTGTGCGAGACGTGTGGCCTGACAGGATCTGTGGGGTGCGATGCAGCGCGATCGTGTGCGCGCCATGAGGCTGCGGCTCTACCACCACCACGACGGCGCGCGGGTCGCCTATCGCGAGACCGGGACCGGCCCCGGGCTCGCGCTGCTGCACTCGCTCGGCCTCTCGCACCGCGAGTGGGAGCCGATCGTCGCGCCGCTGGCGCGCCGCTTCCGGGTCGTGCTGCCGGACCTGCCGCTGCACGGGGACAGCGAGGACCGCCCGGGTCACCCGTACACGCCCGAGTGGCTCGCCGAGGTGATCGCCGGCTTCTGCGCCGAGGCGGTCGGGCCGCGGCCGCTCGTCGGCGGGCACGACCTCGGCGCCGAGCTGCTGCTGCGCGCGGTCGCGGGCGGGTCGCTCGAGCCGCGCCGGCTCGTGCTGATGGGCAACCGCCTGCACCGCCGCTCGCAGCTGCGCGGCAGCGCGCTGTGGCGGCGCGCCTGCATGGCCGCGTCGCTGCCACCGCTCGACCGCGCGCTCGCGCGCGGCGCGGCGCTGGCGGTGCGCCCGGCGCTCGGCGAGCGGCTCTCCGCCCAGCGCAACCCGGCCGCGCGGGACCTGATCCGCCACGCCTTCGCCGACGTCGCCGGCAACCGCGACCGCGCGCGCTCGTGGGCGAAGTTCGCGCGCCGCTGGCCGGTCGCGCCGCAGCGCGAGCTGCTCGACGCCTACCGGCACATCGCGGCGCCGACGCTGCTGCTGTGGGGCGACGCGGACACGGCCTTCCCGCTCGCGGCCGCGCGCGAGGCGCTCGACCTGCTGCCGGACGGCCAGCTGCGGGTGCTGAGCGACGCCGGCTTCCTGATCGCGTACGACGATCCAGTGGGCCTCGCGCGCGAGCTGATTTCTTTTTGTGGGTGAATCGCGCGATAGCCCACTAAGCTGCGCACGCGAGCTGATCTCGTTCTGCGGGTGAGCGAGCGCGCGGCTGGCGCGCCGTCGGCGGTACCGTTCAGGGGACCGGGATCGACGAGCGACGGAGGACGCATGGGCGTGCAGGAGACCGAGGAGCAGCAGCTGTGGGGCGGCGAGACGACGAAGGCGGTCGCCAACTTCCCCGTCTCCGGTGAGCGCGTCCCCGTGCCGGTCGTGCGCTGGCTCGGCCGCATCAAGGCGGCCGCGGCGCGCGTCAACGGCGAGCTGGACCTGCTCGACGCGGCGCTCGCCGAGCGGATCGCCGCGGCGGCCGACGCCGTCGCCGCCGGCGAGCACGACGCGCAGTTCCCGATCGACGTCTTCCAGACCGGCTCCGGCACCTCGTCGAACATGAACGCCAACGAGGTGATCGCGACGCTCGCCGGCGACGGCGCACACGCGAACGACCACGTCAACATGGGCCAGTCGTCGAACGACGTGTTCCCATCCGCCGTGCACCTCGCGGCGCTGGAGCAGGCGACGCACGCGCTGCTGCCCGCGCTCGAGCAGCTGGAGGCGTCGCTGGCCGCCAAGGCGGCGGCGTTCGAGGACGTCGTCAAGGCCGGCCGCACGCACCTGATGGACGCCGTGCCGGTGACGCTCGGGCAGGAGCTCGCCGGCTACGCGGCGCAGGTGCGGCTCGGCGCACGGCGCGTGCGCAACACGCTGCCGCAGGTCGCGCAGATTCCGCTCGGTGGCACCGCGACCGGCACCGGCCTCAACACGCATCCCGAGTTTGCGGCACGCGTGCGCGGCAAGCTGGTGGCCGACAGCGGCCTGCAGATCAGCCCGCCGGAGGACCCGTTCGAGGCGCAGGCGAACCGCGACGCGCTCGTCGAGCTGTCGGGGGCGCTGAAGGTCGTCGCCGTCTCGCTGACGAAGATCGCCAACGACCTGGCGCTGATGGGCTCGGGCCCGCGCGCGGGGATCGGCGAGCTGTTCCTGCCCGAGCTGCAGAAGGGCTCCTCGATCATGCCGGGAAAGGTCAACCCGGTGATGTGCGAGGTCGTGCTGCAGGTCGGCGCACAGGTGATCGGCAACGACACGGCGATCACGATCGGCGGGATGCAGGGCCAGTTCGAGCTCAACGTGCGGATCCCGCTGATCGCGCGCAACCTGCTGCAGTCGATCGCGCTGCTCGCGAACGCGTCGCGCCTGTTCGCCGAGAAGTGCGTCGACGGGATCGAGGCGAACCTCGCCGGCTGCGAGCGCTCGGCCGAGGGCACGCTTGCGACCGCGACCGCGCTCAACCCCTACATCGGCTACGACAAGGGCGCCGAGATCGTCAAGCAGGCGGCCGCCTCCGGGCGCACCCTGCGCGAGATCGCCCTGGAGCAGGGCGTCGACGAGGCGACGCTCGCCGAGGCGCTCGACCTGCGCAAGATCGCGCGCGGCAGCGCGGCGTAGCGGTCAGCCGCCGCTGTAGAGGCGCACGAGCGTCTCGGCGACGCAGACCGGCTTGTCGCCGCCCTCGCGCTCGAACGTGAGCGTGGTCGCCATCTGGATCCCGCCGGGAACGTCCTCGACGGAGGCGATCGAGGCGCGCATGCGCACGCGGCTGCCGACCGGCAGCGGCGCCGGGAAGCGGACCTTGTTGAGCCCGTAGTTGATGCCGAACGCGAAGCCCTCGATCGAGAACAGCTCGTAGGTGAGCATCGGCGCGAGCCCGAGCGTGTAGTAGCCGTGCGCGATCGTGCCGCCGAACGGCGTCTCCTTCGCGCGCTCGACGTCGACGTGGATCCACTGGTGATCGCCGGTCACGTCGGCGAACTGGTTGATCGCGTCCTGCGTGACCTCGTGCCAGTCGCTGACGCCCAGCTCCTCGCCGATGCGCGCCTTGATGTCGTCGATGCCGTTGAGCGTGAGCACGGATCCTCCTCTGTGGGTGCCGACCGGTTTGGAAACGCGGGAGCGCAAGCCTATCCGGCACGGACGGCTACGCTGCCGGTCCGATGCCCGGCCCGCTGCTCGTCGTCGACGGCCCGTCGCTGATCTACCGCGCGTTCTTCGCGCTGCCGGACTCGATCGCCGGCGCCGACGGGACGCCGGTGAACGCGCTGCTGGGCTCCGCGAACGCGATCCTGCGCGTCGTCGCCGACCGCGCGCCGCGGGCGGTCGCGATCTGCTTCGGGGCCGAGGCCGCCCGCTACCGGGTGGAGCGCTACGCCGGCTACCACGCCGATCGCCCGCCGGTCCCCGACGGGCTCGCGCCGCAGCTCGCGCGCGCGGAGGGCTTCTACGCCGCGTTCGGATGGGTCGTCGCGGACGCCGGCGAGCTGGAGGCGGACGACTTGCTGCACTCCTACGCGCAGGCCGAGGTCGCGGCCGGCGGCGGCGCGCAGCTGATGACGGGCGACCGCGACCTGTTCCAGTGCGCCTCGCCGGAGGTGACGGTGCTCTACCTGAAGACGGGCGTGAAGGGCTTCGAGGAGGTCGCCCCGGACGAGGTGCAGCGGCGCTACGGGATCGCGCCCGCGCTCGTGCCGGACTTCATCGCGCTGCGCGGGGACCCGTCCGACGGGCTGCCCGGCGCGCGCGGGATCGGCGAGAAGACGGCGGCAGAGCTGCTGACGCGCCACGGCTCGCTGGAGGCCGCGCTGGCGGCGTGCGAGGGCGAGAAGCCGCGCGTCGCGGCGGCGCTGCGCGAGCAGGCCGACGAGCTGCGCGGCTACCTCGACATCGCCACGCTGCGGACGGTCGAGGTGGAGCGGCCGCCCGACCGCGCGACCGATCTCGCCGGCGGCGCCGATGTCGCCGAGGAGCTGGGGATGCGGCGGCTGGCGGAGCGCCTGCGCGGGGCCGGCGATCCGTCGCGGCTGTAGGCGGCGGTTCGCTGCGTCTCGGGAAGTTCTCGGGCGCTGCGGTGTCTTGTCTGGGCGATGGGATCCCCATGGTCGCGATCGGGATTGCGCGTCTCGCTGCTCGCCGGCGCTTGCGCGTGCGCCGCCCTGGCGGGCCCCGCCGCCGCGAACGCCGCGGTCACCGTCACGCCGGACGCGACCGCCAAGACGCTGCGGATCGCGGATGACAACGCCAGCGACGCGATCACGTTGTTCGTCACTGGCGGCCACTACGAGTTCCTGCTCAACGGCGCGGACATCCCGGTCAACGGGCTCACGGCAGGAGCCGATGTCGCAATAACGATCGACGGCGGCGGTGGTACGGACTTCATCGCCGTCCTCAACAGCATCGATGCGAAGTCGCTGACGATCGACGGCGGCCCCGGCGACGACACCATCGACGACGAAGGCGTCGGCACTCCGCGCCCGCAACTCCTCGGCAATGACGGCAACGATGTCATCGAGGCCACCAACCAGGACGCCGACGAGTTCGGCGGCAGCGGGGACGACACGCTCGAGGTCATCGCGTCCGAGAACGGGACGCCGTTCGACGGCGCAGCCACGATCTCAGGCGACGACGGCAACGACACGCTCAAGCTCCTCTCCGACGACAGCTCCGACGCGATCACGATCCGGCCGGGATCGACGACCGGCCACATCGCGCTGCGGGCCGTGCTCCCCAAGCCCCTCACGGAGGACTTCGACGCCTCCACCGTCGAGCAGATCGAGGTCGACGGCGGCCTGGGAGACGACACGGTCAGCGGCTCCGACGGGCTCGCGGCGCTGCTGCCGGGCGGTCTCGTGCTCCACGGCAACGGCGGGAACGACACGCTCACCGGCGCGGACACCAACGACACGATCGACGGCGGCGACGGCAACGACACGCTCACCGGCGGCGGCGGCGCCGATTTTCTCGAAGGAGACGCCGGCGACGACACGCTCAACGCGCGCGACGGCATCGCGGACCTCGTGCGCGGAGGCACGGGGAGCGACAGCGCGGTCGTCGACGCGATCGACCCGGTCAGCGAGGTCGAGCACGTCGACGTCCCGGCGCCGGGCAGCGGACCGCCGCCGGGCGGCGGCTCTCCACCAGGCAGCGGCGGCACGCCACCGCCCGCGGTGAAGGTCCTCGCCGCGACGGTCACGACCGGCAAGCTCACGCTGGTGCGCTCGCGCGGACGGCTGCTCGCGCGCGTGCCGGTCAGCTGCCCGCCGGCGCAGACGCACGGGTGCGCGACGACGCTGACGTTGCAGACGGCGAAGGCCGTCCGGCTCGGCGGGCTGCGCGGCGTGCTCGTGCTCGGGGGCAAGGCACTCTCGCTCAAGGGCGGCCAGCGCGCGACCGCGCGCGTCACGCTCATCGCCGGCGCCGAGCGCCTCGCCGCCAGAGGCCGCTTGAGCGCACACGCGGCGATCCTGAGCCAGGAGGCGGGCGGCAACTTCGCGACGTCGTCGCGCACGCTCACCCTGCTGCTGCCGCCGACACGCCCGAAGACGCGCTGAGGCCCGGGTGCGGCCGCCGACCGACCCCGGCGACTACCGATCCTCAAGGGCTGAGCCCGGCGACTACGGCGTGAACTTGATCGTGATCACGTCGCCGTCGGCCATCGCGTAGTCGCGGCCCTCGAGGCGCAGCGTGCCGCGGTCGCGCGCGGCCGCGTAGCCGCCCGCGTCGCACAGCTCCTGCCAGCCGATCACCTCGGCGCGCACGAAGCCCTTCTGGATGTCGGAGTGGATCTCGCCGGCGGCGTGCCAGGCGGTCAGGCCGCGCTCGAGGTGCCACGACTGCGCCGGCTTGGCCTCCCCGGCGGTGAAGAACGCGATCAGGTCGAGCAGCGCGAACGCGCCGCGCACGACGCGCTGGAGGCTGGACTCTGCGATGCCCAGCTCGGCGCGCATCGTGTCCGCCTCCTCGTCGTCGAGCTCGGACAGCTCGGCCTCGATGCGCGACGAGACGGCGACCGCCTGCGCACCGTGCGCCTCGGCGTGCGCGACCACGTCGGCCGGGACGGCGTCGTCGCCCTCGTCGACGTTGGCGACGAACAGAACGGGCTTGGCCGTCAGCGGCTGCAGGTCGCGCAGCGCGTTCGGCGCCTCCTCGGGCGGCGGGACGGTGCGCGCCGGGCGCCCCTCGCCGAGCGCCTCCACAAGCGAGCGCAGCCACGCCTCCTCCGCGACGGCCGCCTTGTCGCCGCCGCGCGCGGCCTTGACGACGCGCTCCAGGCGGCGCTCGGCCTGCTCGAGGTCGGCGTACGTCAGCTCCGTCTCGATCGTGTCGATGTCGGCGCGCGGGTCCACGCGGCCCTCGGGGTGCACGACGTTCTCGTCGCCGTGCGCGCGCACGACGTGGACGATCGCGTCGACCTCGCGGATGTTCGCGAGGAACTTGTTGCCGAGCCCCTCCCCCTCGTGCGCGCCGCGCACGAGCCCCGCGATGTCGTGGAAGGCGATCGTGTCGTGCACGACCTCCGAGGCGCCGACCGTCGCCGCGACGCGTTCCAGGCGCGCGTCGGCGACGGGCACGATCGCGACGTTCGGCTCGATCGTCGTGAACGGGTAGTTGGCCGCCTCCGCGCCGGCGCGCGTGAGCGCGTTGAAGAGCGAGGACTTGCCGGCGTTCGGCATGCCGACGATCCCGACCTTCACGGCCGGAGCGGGTGGGTCGATGCGATCCGGCCGACGAGGCCCCCGAGCGCCATGCCGGCGACGATATCCGACGGGTAGTGCACGCCGAGGTAGACCCGCGAGCCCGCCATCACGCCGGCGGCGAGCCGCAGCGGCGCGCGTGGCAGCAGCCCGTCGAACGCGCACGCCGCCGCCGCCGACGTCGCCGAATGGGCGCTGGGGAAGCTGAGCTGCGTCGGCGTCGTGGTCAGCGGCGGCAGGCCGGGCAGGCGCGGGCGCGGGCGGCGGATCGCGAGCTTGAGCGTCTGGTTGACCGCGTTGGCGGCCACCACGCTCGCGGTCGCGTGGCGCCAGCACGCGGCGCGCGCGCGGTCGCCGCGGACCCGCGCCAGCACCGCTCCGCCCGCGCCGAGCGCGATCCACAGCCCGGCGTGCTCGCCGAGGCGCGAGTAGGCGGCCACGATCCGTTCCGTACCCGGCGTGTGCCCGACGGTGCGCGCGAGGCGCAGTCCGGCGAGGTCGAGCGCCGCGAGCCGCCGCGACGCGCGGGCGAGCGGCCGACCCGGGCCGTCGAATGCGGCGGGCCGGCGCGGCGCGGCGCCGAGCGGCAGGCTCGCGAGGCCGAGCGCGGCGAGCCGGCGGAGCGAGCGGGCCATCGGGAGCCGGCGACCGCGCCCGTGCTCAGGCGCCGAAGCCGACGCGCTGCCCGGCCGCGTCGACCCGCACGAAGACGACCTTCGCGAGGTCGAGCGCGATCGTGCCGTCCTCGGCCTCCAGCTCGTGCCAGCCGCCGGCGCTCTTGCTGGAATCCAGCGCCTTCCTCAGTCGCGCGAGCTGGTCCGGCAGCACGCGCGCGGAGAGCGCCTGGCCCTCGAAGCCGATCGTGATGCGCTGCGGCGCGGCCTCGGCCATCAGTGCCCCTCCGCCGGCTGCACGATCTCGGTCAGCACGCCGCCGGTCGCGGCCGGGTGCACGAACGCGACGCGCGAGTTGCGGATCCCCACGCGCGGGGTCTCGTCGATCAGCCGCAGGCCGGCGCCCCTGAGCGACGCGAGCACCGCGTCGATGTCGGCCACCTGGTAGGCGACGTGGTGCAGGCCCGGACCCTTCTTGGCGAGGAACCTTCCGACGGGAGTGTCGGGCCCGAGCGGCGCGAGCAGCTCGACGTGGTTCTCGCCGACGTCGAGCAGGATCGCCTCGACTCCCTGCTCGCTCACGGTCTCACGGTGCGCGACGGGCATCCCGAGCGCCCGCTCGTAGAGCGCGAGCGCGGCGTCGAGGTCGTCGACGGCGACGCCGATGTGGTCGATCCGGCCGAGCATGCGGGCCGGAGCATAGCGAGCGGCGGCGGGCCTCAGGTCCGCTGCGCGGCGGCGATGAGCGGACGCTCCAGCCCGCCGAGCACGCGATCGATGTCGCCGCGCTCGAGCACCTCCTGCTCCAGCAGCGCGCCGGCGAGCGCGTCGAGCTGGGGACGGTGGGAGCGCAGCAGGTCGAGCGCGGCGCGGTAGGCGCCGTCGGCGAGGTCGGCCTGCTCCTCGTCGCGCAGCCGCCGCGTCGCCTCCGCCGTCTCCGCCCCCTCGACGCGGCGCAGCTTCACGCGCGTCCCCATCGCGTACTCGTCGATCATCGCGGCCGCGAGCGCGGTGACGTGCTCGTAGTCGCCGGCGGCGCCGGTCGTGACGGAGCCGAACACGAGCTGCTCGGCCGCGCGGCCGCCGAGCAGCATCGTCATGCGGTCGAGCAGCTCTTCGCGCGTCTTCAGGTAGCGGTCCTCGTCGGGCAGGTTGAGCGTGTAGCCGAGCGCGCGCCCGCGCGGCACGATCGAGATGCGGTGGACGCGGTCGACCGACGGCAGCAGCTCGGCGCACAGCGCGTGGCCGGCCTCGTGGAAGGCGACGATCCGCTTCTCGTGCTCGCCGAGCGCGCGGCGCGCCTGCATCCCGGCGACGACGCGCTCGAGCGCCCCGTCGAAGTCGGCGGCGGTGAGCTGCTCGGCGTGGCGGCGGGCGGCGAAGATCGCCGCCTCGTTGCAGATGTTCGCGAGGTCGGCGCCGGTCAGCCCGCTCGTCTGGCGCGCGACCAGCGCGAGGTCGACGCTCGGCGCGAGCGGCTTGCCGCGCGTGTGGACGTCGAGGATCGTTTCGCGCCCGCGGCGGTCGGGCGGGGCGACGAACACCTGGCGGTCGAACCGACCGGGCCGCAGCAGCGCGGGGTCGAGCTTCTCGAGCAGGTTGGAGGCGGCGATCACGACGACGTCGCGACGCGCGTCGAAGCCGTCGAGCTCGACGAGCAGCTGGTTGAGCGTCTGGTCCTTCTCGCCGGAGATGTCGGCGCCGCGCCGCCCGCCGACGGCGTCCAGCTCGTCGATGAAGACGATCGCCGGCGCATGCTTGCGCGCGACCTTGAACAGGCGCCGGATGCGCGCGGCGCCGAGGCCGGCGAACATCTCGACGAACGAGGCGGCCGACTGAGCGAAGAAGTTCGCGCCCGACTCGTGCGCGACGGCCTTCGCGAGCAGCGTCTTGCCGGTGCCCGGCGGGCCGTGCAGCAGGATCCCCTTCGGCACGGTTGCGCCGAGGCGCTTGAAGCGCTTGGGGTCGCGCAGGAACTCGACGACCTCGCGCAGCTCCTCCTTGGCCTCCTCGACGCCGGCGATCTCGTCCCAGGCGATCTGCGGGGCGGCCTCCGGCTTGATCTGCTGGGGCTTCGTGCGCGGCATGTGGCGCAGCGCCGCGAACAGGCCGACGACGAGCAGCCCCATGAAGATGATCGGCAGCCAGGTCTGCGCCCAGGACGAGAGGTCGTAGGAGCCGAGGAACGCGAGCGTCACGCTCTGCTCATCGGCAGAACGCGACGATCCCCTAACCCAGCAGCGCGCGCGTGACGTCCGCGTAGAACCGCGCCGCGAAGCCGAGGTCGCGGACGTCGATGCGCTCGTCGGCGCCGTGCACGAGCGGCGCCGACTCGAACAACGTCTGATGCGTCTGGGGGAAGAAGCCGTAGGCGACGCAGTCGGGGAAGGCGGTGCGGAAGTGGCGCGAGTCGGTGAAGCCGGGCAGCGCGACGGGCACCGTTTCCGCGCCCGGGTCGTTGGCGGCGATCCAGGCGTCGATCGCGTCGCGCAGCGGCGAGGCTAGCGGCGAGCGGTTGCCGACGACGCGCTCGTCGAAGTCGACGCGGAAGCCGTCGGAGGCGGGTGGGCCCAGTATCTCCTCGATCCCGCGGTGCACCTCTTCCTCGCCGAGCCCGGGCGGGACGCGGCAGTCGATCTTCAGCTCCGCGCGGCTCGGGATCACGTTCACCTTCTCGGAGGCGCTGATGCGCGTCGGCGCGAACGTCACGCCGAGCATCGGCTCGAGCATGATCGGCAGCAGGAAGTTGCGCGCACCGAGGCGCTGGACGGCGCCGACGGGATCGTCCGGGTCCTCGCCGAACCCGCGCAGGAACGCCGCGGCCTCGTCGGTCATCACGAAGGACGGCTGGCTCGCCCCGAGCCGCTCCAGCAGCGGGGCCATCTTCAGCAGCGCGTTGACGCCCATCTTCGGCATCGACGCGTGGCCGGCGACGCCGTCGGTCGTGATCGTGAAGCGGAAGACGCCCTTCTCCGCGCAGCAGACGCCGTAGCGGCGCGCGCCGTCGAGCTCGATCACCCCGCCGCCGCCCTCGTTGATGAGGTAGTCGCAGCGGACCTTGTCGGGATGCGTCTCGGTGAGCCATTGCGCGCCGAGCGTGCCGCCGGTCTCCTCGTCGGCGACCGTCACGACGAGCAGCTCGCCTCGCGCCGGGCGCCAGCCCGATCTCGCCAGCGACGCGGCGGCCGCGACCTCGGCGGCGACCTGCGACTTCATGTCGAGCGCGCCGCGGCCCCACACGTAGCCGTCGGCGACGTCGCCGGACCACGGGTCGTGCGTCCACTCCTCGGGGTTGGCGAGGACCGTGTCGACGTGGCCGAGCAGACACAGCGTGGGCCCTTCCGCCTCGCCGCGCAGCCGCGCGACGAGATTCGGCCGCTCGGGCGTCGCGCCGAGCAGCTCGCAGTCGAAGCCGGCGCCGGTCAGGTAGCCCGCGAGGTGCTCCTGCGCGTCGCGCTCGTTGCCGGGCGGGTTGACGGTGTTGAAGCGGATCAGGTCCTGCAGCAGCTGGACCGTCGTGTCCTGGAGATCGCTCGGCATCGTGCGCTGATCCTACGGGACCGGAGGGTGCTTACGGCAGACTAAGAAGCGATGGACTCGTTGTTCGATCCGGCAGATGCGCAGGTGCGCGAATCACCGGCGGTCGCGGCCGCCGACCAGCCGCTGGCGGCGCGCATGCGCCCGCGCGACCTGTCGGAGCTGGTCGGCCAGGAGCACCTGCTGCGCGAAGGCTCCGCGCTGCGCACCGCGATCGAGCAGGGCCGCCCGCACTCGATGATCCTGCACGGGCCGCCGGGGTCCGGCAAGACGACGCTCGCGCGCATCATCGCGACGAGCGCCGACGCGGCGTTCGAGGAGCTGAGCGCGGTGCAGGCCGGCCGCGCCGAGGTGCGCGCGGTGCTCGAGCGCGCGACCGAGCGCCGCCGCGGCGGGCGCGGCACGATCTTCTTCCTCGACGAGATCCACCGCTTCAACAAGGCCCAGCAGGACGCCCTGCTGCCGGCCGTCGAGGAGGGTCTCGTGACGTTGATCGGGGCGACGACGGAGAACCCGTCGTTCGAGGTCAACGGCGCGCTGCTGTCGCGAGCGCGCGTGTACGAGCTGGAGGAGCTGACCGAGGCCGACGTCCTGACGCTGTTGCGCCGGGCGCTGGAACGCGGCGAATGCGGGGACGTGCCGGTCGACGACGACGCCGTCGAGCTGCTCGCGTCGCGCGCCGGCGGCGACGCGCGCACCGCGCTGGCGGCGCTGGAGCTGGCGTGCGCGACCGCGCCGGAGGGGGTCGTGACGCTCGCGCACGCCGAGGACGCGCTGCAGCGCCGGATCCTGCATTACGACCGCGCCGCCGACCGCCACTACGACACGATCTCGGCCTGGATCAAGGCGACCCGCGGCTCGGATCCGGACGCGTCGCTCTACTACCTCGCGGTCATGCTGGAGGGCGGCGAGGACCCGCGCTTCATCGCGCGGCGGATGGTGATCCTCGCCTCCGAGGACGTCGGCAACGCCAACCCGGGCGCGCTCGGCGTCGCGACGGCGGCGGCCGCGGCGGTCGAGCACGTCGGGCTGCCCGAGTGCCAGTTCGCGCTCGCGCAGGCGGCCATCTACCTGTCGCTGGCGCCGAAGTCCGACGCCGCCAAGCGCGCGATCGGCGCCGCGCGCGGGTTCGTGCGCGAGCGCGGCGCGGCGCCGCCGCCGGTGCAGCTGCGCAGCGGCGGGCGCGGCGAGGGCTACGACAACCCGCACCGGCGCCCGGGGCACGTGTCGGAGCAGGAGCTGGCGCCCGACCGGGCGATCGACGAGCGCTTCTACGTGCCCGACGAGGCGGAGGCCGCGCTGGCGCAGCGGCTCGCCGAGCTGCGGCGCGCGCGCGGGCGCGAGCCCTGAGCGGCCGTTCAGCCGCGGCCGTTGCGGGCGCGCGAGCGGCGCGGGAAGCGCTCGGCGATGCGGCCGAGGCGCTCGGCCGGGCCCTGCAGCGGCTCCGCGACCGCCACGAGCGTGTTGACCGTGCTGTCGAGGTGGTCCAGCGCGGCGAGCATCCGCTCCATCGACTCGGTGAGGACTGCGATCGCCGGCGTGAGCGCAGGCAGCGAGCGCTCGAGCTCGACGAGCAGCGGCACCATCTGCTCGATGTCGCGCACGTGCTCCTCCATCGCCGGCAGCACGGCGGTCGCCTGCGCGACCTGCTGGAGCTGCTCGAGCACGTCGGGCAGCAGCGCGGTCGCGTCCGCGACGCGCGCCATGTCGCGCCGGATCTCCGGCAGGTCGTCGGTCGCGCGGGCGATCCGTTCGATGTTGAAGGCGATCGACGAGAGCGCGAGCAGCCCGTCGATCACCGGCAGCTCGGCGACGCGCCCGGCGGCGGAGGAGACGAACGACGGCAGCTGGGTGGCGAGCGGCAGTTGCATGAACGCCAGCGTACGTCTGCTGCCCGCCGCTTGCGTCCGTGGGAACCGCCGGTCCGGCTCCGTCGCAACTGCTGAGACGGCGCGGTCTCGCCAGGTCACCACTAGATGGTTGATTCCGCGGTGTGTTCAGGCGGTGAGGTCTGTGAATGCGCGGGTGGGGCGGCCGAGGGTGTGGTTGAGCCAGACGCCGGCGGCGAGCGCGAGCAGTTTTGGTGCGATGCGGGCGCGGATGCCGTGCAGGCTGCGGGCGTGGTGGCGTTCGAGGCCGAGGCGGTCTTTGAGCGTCCAGAAGATGCTCTCGATGTATTGGCGGATCGGGGCGATGTGCGGACCGCGGCCGTTTTCGTTCTTGCGGCGGGGGCGGATGATCGTGGCGCCGAATCGTTCTTGGGTGGTGGCCTCAAACGCTGCTCCGGCGTAGCCCTTGTCGGCGATCACCAGCTCGCCGCCGTGCAGGCCACGTTCGAACAGTCGCAGCGCGACGTCGCGTTCTTTCTCGTCGGCGGAGGCGAGGATCGCTGCCCTGGGGGTGCCATCCGGGGCGGCGAGCAAGTGCAGGCGCATGCCCCAGAACCAGCGCGAGTGGCTGCGGCTGTAGTGGTAGGCGCAGGCCGGTCCGAGATCGGAGCGGCGGGCGGTCTCGACCGAGCGGCCGCACTCGACCGGGGTGGAGTCGATGAGCACCATGCGATCCCAAAACCCTGGGGAGTCCTGGGCGAAGACCGCGATCAGCCAGTCGATCGTCTCCGCGACACGGTGGCGACGCTTCCAATAGCCGGGCTGGGCCGGGAGCTTGGGAAACAGATGCCCGAGCTGCTTGCGCGCACGCATCAGAAACTCGCGATCAGACGGGACGTCCATGATCGCCTGGGCGACCGCGAGCGTGACGACCTCCGCATCGGTCACGCTGCGCCTGGCGTTCTTCGCTCTCGTGGGCAGGAGATCGTCAGCGGTGACGAACACCGCAATGAGCAACAGGTCGACGTCGGCGAGCATCGTGGCCCCCTCCGGGTCGACGGTGGCACTACAGGCACCGCCGACTTCGACCCCTGCCCGAAAACCTCCTACCCCACCCCCCGCGTGGAATCAATCATCTAGCGTACGTGCGAGCCCGAATCGAACGGAGCCCGCCATGGATCCTCAGATCGTCGTCGACCCGGTCCTCAAGCACCGCCTGAAGTTCACCCGCGAGACGGAGGAGGACGGGACCGAGTCGGTCCACTGCGAGATGTGGGTCGAGCCCGGCGGCGGGGTGCCGCCGCACGTGCACCCCTCGATGGAGGAGCGCTTCACCGTGCTGGAGGGACGCGCCGAGTTCCTGTCGGGCAGGACGTGGGCCGGCGCCGACGCGGGCGAGACGGTCGTCGTCCCGGCCGGCACGCGCCACGCCTACCGCAACCGCGGCGGCGTCGTCGCGCACGTGATGTGCGTCGCGATCCCGCCCGACCCGGCGCTGGAGGGCTTTCTGACCGACGCCGCGGCGCTCGCGCGCGCCGGGCAGATCAGCAAGATCGGGCTCCCGACGACGCCGAGCGCCTGGCTGCGCGCGGCGATCATGATCGACGAGTACGGCCACATGGTCGAGATGGGCTTCCCGCCGCTGCCGCCCGCGCCGATCGCGCGGCCGCTGCTCGCGCCGCTCGCGGCGCTCGGCCGGCGCCGCGGCTACCGAGCGGGGCGCTTCGCCGAGCAGCTCGCGGTCTGAGCGGCGCTCAGCGCCGGGCGGCGGTGCGGCGGACGCGCAGCCGCGGCGCGAGCGCGGCGCTCGCGAAACCCAGCAACGTCAGCAACGTGATCGCGACGCCGAGCGCCAGACCCGGCACCGTGTAGCTCCACGTCACCTCGTGCACCCCCGCCGGGACGATCACGCCCCGCATCACGTCGTCGACGTGCAACGCCGGCGCCGCACGACCGTCGACCCGCACCCGCCAGCCGTCGGTGAAGTCGTCGTCGAGCATCACCAACCCACGGCGATCCAGCCGCGTGCGCAGCGTCACGCTCGCGTTGCGCTCACGCACGATCGCCGCGGCGCCGTGCGCGAGCGGCTCGCGCGCAAGCGCCGCCACCCCCGGCTGATCGCCTTCGACCGCGACCGTCGTGCGCGGATCGAACCGACCTTCGGCGATCGCCGCACGCGTCGCCGCCTCCCCCGCCGTCACCCGCAACGCGCCCGGCACCAGCACACGCGGGGACGCGGCGCCGTTCGCGACGATCGTCGCGTCGCGGCCGCGATAGACGGCCGCGAGCGTCCGCGGAGCCCCGCGCGGGACGCGGTAGCCGGGCGCGGCCACCACGTAGCGGGCACCGAGCACGCCGATCACGTGCGCCTGCGCAGGTTCGAGGCCTTCGAGCGTGAGCGGCGTCCAGCTCGGCTGCTGGGGATTGGCGACGCGCCACAGCGCGAACATACGCCGCGTCGGCTGCGGCGAGTCGTAGCCGCGCACGTCGCGGATCCCGTACACGAGCGGCCAGTCGTTGGGCATCGCGCCTTCGAGGCCGACGATCCGCCCCGCGTCGCGATGGCGCTGCAAGTAGGCGACCGCCTGCGTGACCGGCGGGAAGACCTTCGATCTCGGCGCCATCGGCTGGAAGTTGCCGGCGAAGTGGTAGGCGTCGACGACCGCCAGCGCGACGAGCGCGACCGCCACCCCGGCGCGCCAGCGCGGTCGCCTGCGGGCGAGCGCCAGCAGCGCGCCGACGCCGAGCGCGAACAGCAGGAGCCAGGTCGCGCTCGTCATCGCCAGCACCGCCTTGCTCGCGTAGCCGGTCCCCTGCAGGAAGTGGGTGATCGTGTGACGGACGTCGCCGGGGCGCGGATGGGCGGTCGCGAGCGCGAGCGCGCCGCCCGCGAGCGCCGTCAGCGGCACCCCGAGGCGCGCGCGGCCGGGCAGCGGGCCGTCGAGCAGGTGCTGCAGCCCGAACGCCGCCAGCAGCGGGACGGCCAGCTCGAACGCGAAGTGCAGCCGCTGCGCCTCGACGTCCTTCAGGCCGGGCAGGTGGGTCACGAGCCACTGCAGGCCGGGCGCACGCAGCGCGACCGCGAGCCCAGCCACGCCGAGCACGACGAAGGGGAGCTTGCGCCGCCAGCCGCCGCCGGCGAGCAGGCCGACGCAGGCGAGCAGAAGCGCGACGGTGCCCGCGTAGAACGTGCGCTCGCTGTAGTCGACGAACAGCGCCAAATCGTTGGAGGCGTCGCGCGGCGCCTCGATCGCGCTCGGGCGCCCCCACCAGTCGGGGAACAGGACCGTCTTGAGCGCCGCGAACGGCAGGTGCTGGCCGGGCAGGCCCGCGCTCGAGCGGGCGAGCACGCCGACGGTCGCGTGGCTCGAGCGGGCCTCCGGCACGAGCATGAACGCCATCAGCGCGACCCCCGCGGCCAGCGCGCCGCCGGCCAGCAGCAGCGGGCGGGCGCGCGGAGCCTCGCGCGTGCACGCGGCGCGCAGGAGCGCGTAGCCGCCCACCACGACGAGCAGGTGGACCTGCATGCCCGGATGCCCGCCGCCGATCCCGATCGCGATCGCCGCCGCGAGCGCGAGCGCGTCCAGCGGACGGCGGCGCTCGAACAGCCGCTCGACCAGCCACAGCGACCACGGCACCGTCACGACGACGCCCGGCAGCGTGTCGTGCACGAGCCAGGTGAGGTTGATCGCGGAGAAGGCGAACGCGATCCCCGCGAGCAGGCCGGGCAGGAAGCCGAGCCGCAGCTGACGCGCGAGCAGGTAGGTCCCGAACGCGCCGGCGAGCAGCTTGATCGCCGCCGACAGCCCTAGCGCGTACGCCAGCGGCAGGATCCACAGCGGCAGGTTGAAGAGCGAGAAGAGCCCTGTCTGCGGATTCGGGTACAGCGGGATGCCGCTGAGCAGGTACGGGTCCCAGGCCGGGAACGTCCCTTCGTGCAGCAGCGAGCGCACGAGGAAGCGCCAGGGGTAGTTCTCGGTCGGCAGGTCGAGCAGCAGCGGGTTGTAGAAGCGATGCAGGTCGGCGGGCGCGACGGCGCTCCACGGCGGCTGCGAGTAGAGGTAGGCGATCGGCGAAAGGATCTTGCCGCCGACGAGCACCGGCCACAGGTAGCCGAAGACGACGAGCCCGAGCAGCAGAGTCGCCGTCAGACGCGGGTGCGCAGCGAGCCTCGTCGCCCTCCCCCAGGGTCGACTTGCCATGCGCCGATCCTCTCAGATGCGGGCGAGCGCGTACGCTGTACGGCGATGCCGGCTCAGGCCTACAGCGGCAAGGAGTGCGTCTGTCAGCTCCGCAAGGGGATCTGCGACCAGTCGTGCGTGCGCGACATGCTCGAGACGCCGTTCTACGTCGCGTGCCTGAAGCTCAGGGGCCGGCGCTGCCTCGTCGTCGGCGGCGGCGAGGTCGGGCTGGAGAAGGTGGAGGGCCTGCTCGCCTGCGACGGCGACGTGACGCTCGTCGCGCCGGACGCGGAGCCGGCGCTGCGGGCGCTGGCCGCGGAGGGCTCGATCCGCTGGGCGCAGCGCGCCTACGAGCCGGCCGACCTCGAGGGCGCGTTCATGGTCATCGCCGCGACGAACGATTCGGAGGTCAACATCGGCGTCTACGAGGACGCCGATGCGCGGGCGATGCTCGTCAACGTCGTCGACGTCCCGCCGCTGTGCAACTTCATCCTGCCCGCGCTCGTGCGCAGCGGGCCGCTCGCGATCGCGATCTCGACGGCGGGCGCCTCGCCGGCGCTCGCGAAGCGCATGAAGCGCGAGATCGCCGCGCTGTTCGGCGACGAGTACGCGCGCCTGGCCGTCCTGCTCAACGACGCCCGCGGCTGGGCGAAGGCGACGTTGCCGACCTACCAGGACCGCAAGGAGTTCTTCGAGGGGATCGTCAACGGCGAGCCGGACCCGATCGCGCTGCTGCGCGCCGGCGACGAGCGGGCCGTGCTCGACCTGATCGCCGCCGCGCAGCGGACCGTCACGCCGGCCTGAGGGCGCGGTGGCGGAGCCGCTCACCCATCTCGACGGCGAGGGCCGGGCGCGGATGGTCGACGTCGGCGCCAAGGATGCGACCGACCGCCGCGCGCTCGCGCGGGCGGTCGTGCGGATGGCGCCGGAGACCGCCGCCGTCGTCCGCGACGGCGACGCCCCGAAGGGGGACGTGCTCGGGCCGGCGCGGATCGCGGGGATCCAGGCGGCCAAGCGCGCGTGGGAGCTGATCCCGCTGTGCCACCAGCTGCCGCTGTCGTACGTCGACGTGATCGCCGAGGTCGACGCGGACGGCGGCGCCGTCACGCTCACCGCCGAGGCGCGCACCCGCGCCGCCACGGGCGTCGAGATGGAGGCGCTGACCGCCGCGTCGGTCGCCGCGCTGACCGTCTACGACATGGTCAAGGGGATCGAGCGGGGCGTGACGATCGAGCAGGTCGCGCTGCTCGAGAAGTCCGGCGGGCGCTCGGGCGACTGGCGGCGCGAGGCTTAGACTCCGCGCGTGCAGACGGCTGTGCTGACGATCTCGACGACGCTCGCGCGCGGCGAGGGGACAGACGCGTCGGGCGACGAGCTGGCGCGCCTCGCGGTCGCGGCCGGCTGCGAGCTGGTGGCGCGCGAGCTGGTGACCGACGACCGCGGCGCGATCGAGTCGATGCTGCGCGGCTACGTCGCCGATCGCATCTCGCTCGTCTTCACGACAGGCGGCACCGGCCTGACGCCCGACGACCACACGCCCGAGGCGACGCGCGCGGTGATCGAGCGCGAGGCGCCCGGGTTTGCGGAGGCGATGCGCGCCGCGTCGCTGGCGCACACGCCGCTGGGGATGCTGTCGCGCGGCGTGTCGGGGATCGCGGGCCGCACGCTGATCGTCAACTTCCCCGGTCGCCCGAAGGCGATCGCGCAGCTGTTCGGAGTGATCGCGCCGACGCTGCGCCACGCCGTCGACTCGCTGGAGCGCGAGGGTGGACGAAGCGCCGCCGGCCATTGAGCTGCGCGGGCTCGCGCGGCGCTTCGGCGAGCGCTGGGCGCTGGCGGACGTCTCGCTGAGCGTGCCGGCGGGCGCGACGCTCGTCGTGTTCGGCCCCAACGGCGCCGGCAAGTCGACGCTGCTGCGCGTGCTCGCCACGCTGCTGCGCCCGCACGCGGGGGAGGCGCGCGTGCTCGGCGAGCCGCTGCCGGCGGGCGACTGGGCGGTGCGCGGGCGCGTCGGCCTGCTCGGCCACGACGCGCTGCTGTACCGCGACCTGAGCGCGCGCGAGAACCTCGTCTTCCACGCGCGCCTGCACCGCGTCGAGCCGGCACGGGTGGAGCGGCTGCTGGGCGAGACGCGGCTGGGCGCGCGCGCCGACGACCCGGTCCGCACGCTGTCGCGCGGGCTGCTGCAGCGCGTCGCGGTCTGCCGTGCGGTGCTGCACGACCCGCCGCTGCTGCTGCTCGACGAGCCGCGCGCGAACCTCGATCCGGCCGCGGCCGCGCTGATCGAGCCGCTGATCGGCCGCGCGAGCGGGCGCACACGCGTGATCACGAGCCACGACCCCGCCGGCGGGCTGGCGGAGGCGGACCTGGCGCTCGGACTGCGCGACGGGCGCGTCGCGCTGCTCGCGCCCGCGAGCGAGATCGGCCACGACGCGATCGAGGAGCTGTACCGGTGAGCGAACGCGACGGATCGCGTGCGACCGGGCAGACCGCGCCGGCACCGGGCGCCGGCGGCGGCGCGGCAGGCGCCGGGCGCGCCCGCCACATGCGCCCGTCGCTCGCGCTGCTGCGCAAGGACCTACTGCTCGAGCGCCGCGCGCCGGAGTCGGTCCCGGCGATGCTGCTGTTCTCGCTGACCGCGTTCGTGCTGTTCCACTTCGGGCTCGACCGCGACACGCTCAGCGGCTCGCTCGCGGCCGGCGTGCTGCTGGTGACGCTGCTGCTGGCCGCCCTGCTCGGCGTCAACCGCCTGTTCGTGTCCGAGTACGAGGAGGGCGGCTTCGACGGCGTCCTGCTCGCGCCGATCGACCGCACCGCGCTGCTCGTCGCGAAGGCCGCGGCGCTGTTCCTGTTCCTCGTGCTGGTCGAGGTCGTGGCGGTGCCGGCGTTCGGGTTGCTGCTGCTCGGGCCGTCGCTGTGGCCGGCGCTGCCGGGGCTGATCGGCGTGCTGGCGCTGCTCGACCTTGCGCTGGCGGCGGTCGGCCCGCTCGTCTCGGCGCTCGCGATCCACACCCGGGCGCGCGACCTGATCGTGCCGATCGTGGCGCTGCCGCTGCTCGTGCCGGCGCTGATCGGGGCGGCGCGGGCGGCCGCGCCGCTGCTGGCGGCCGGCGGCGCCGGGGGCGCGCCGGCGAAGTGGTTGGCCGTGCTGGCGCTCTATGATCTCGTGTTCGGGCTGCTCGCCTTCGCCGTGTTCGACTTCCTGCTGGAGGACTGACATGTCCGGGACGCGCCTGCGGGCGCTCTCGCTCGCCACGTTCGCCGCGCTCACCACCGCTTTCGCGCTCGTCTTCTTCTACGCGCCGAACGACGCCGACCAGGGCTTCATCCAGAAGATCTTCTACGTGCACGTGCCGGTCGCGATCGTGACGCTCGTGGCCTACGTGGCGGCCGCCGTGCTGGCCGCGATCCACCTGCGCACGCGCGACCGCGCGTGGGACCTGCGCTCCTACGTGGTCATCCACATCGCGCTGATCTTCAACATCATGGGCTTGCTGACGGGCGCGATCTGGGCGAAGGCGTCGTGGGGCCACTGGTGGGTGTGGGACGAGCCGACGCTGGTCTCGTTCCTGATCGTGTTCCTGCTGTTCGCGACCTACCAGCCGCTGCGCTTCTCGATCGAAGACCCGGAGCGCCAGGCGCGCTACGCCTCGGTCTTCGCGATCATGGCCGGCGCGTTCGTGCCGCTGAACTTCATGGCCGTGCGGCTCGCGCAGCCCTTCGTGCACCCGCGCGTGTTCGCGACCAGCAGCGGCGGGCTGCCGGGCTCGATGGCGTTCGTGTTCGTGCTGTCGCTGATCGCGATCGCGCTGCTGTTCGCGACGCTCGTCGCCTACGAGATCGGCGCCAAGCGCGCGCGCTGGCAGCTGCGCACGCTGCAACGGCGGCTGCTCGGAGCCGACGCGGTCGCGCCGGCGGGGCGCAGCGCCGCGCCGAGCGGGGCGGTCGGACCGGATGCGCTCGACGGACCGCCCGCGGTGCCGTCGCGCAGACCGCAGGGGGCGACCTCGTGAGCGCGCTGCTCGCCGCCGCGCCCGCGCTGCCGCTGCACGAGGCCGGCAAGTACGTCGCCGGCGCGTACGTCGTGCTCGTCGCGATCGTGCTGGTCTACGTCGCGATCATGGCGACGCGGCTGCGGCGCATGCAGCGCCAGCTGGGCGAGCTGAACGCGGCGCTGGAGCTGCGGGAGAAGGCAGGGCGCAGCCCTGCCGATCACGCGAGACCGGAGGTCGAGAGTCGGCATCAGGACACGGGGCAGGATGCCCCGCGGAGGTACTCCCCCGGGCCATGAGTGAGGTCCTCGCGATCGGGGTCTCGCACAAGACCGCGCCCGTCGCGGTCCGCGAGCGGCTCGCGCTGCTGCCGGGCAGCGTCGGGCGCTTCCTCGTCGACCTGTGCGGGGTGGCCGGCGTGCAGGAGGCGGCCGCGATCTCGACCTGCAACCGCACCGAGGTCTACCTCGTCGCGAGCGACCCGGTCGAGGCCGAGACTGCCGTGCTGGGGACGCTCGCACGTAAGGCGGGGATTCGGCCCACAGAGCTGGCCGGGTCGATCTACGCGCTGCGCAACTGCGACGCGGCCCGCCACCTCTACCGCGTGACCGCGGGGCTGGAGTCGATGATCGTCGGCGAGGCCGAGGTGCAGGGCCAGGTCAAGCGCGCCTACGAGGACGCGCGCAGCGCCGGCGTGACGGGGCCGTTGACGAACCATCTGTTCCGCGCCGCGCTCGAGACGGGCAAGCGCGTGCGCAGCGAGACGAAGATCGGCGAGCGCAAGCTGTCGGTCTCCTCCGTCGCGGCGGCGCTCGCGCGCGAGCAGCTCGACGGTCTCGAACGGCGCGAGGTGCTCGTGCTCGGCGCGGGCGAGACGAGCGAGCTGGCGGCGCGCGCGCTGTCCGAGCAGGGCGTCGAGGCGATCTTCGTCGCCAACCGCAACCACGAGCGGGCGATCAGCCTCGCGCAGCGCTTCGGCGGCCAGGCGATGAGCTTCGACGAGCTGCCGGCCGAGCTCGAACGTGCCGACGCGCTCGTGTGCGCGACCTCCTCGCCGCACCCGATCCTCGGCGCTGAGGAGATCGCCGCCGTGATGGAGGCGCGCGGCGGGCGGCCGCTGCTGATCGTCGACCTCGCGGTGCCGCGCGACGTCGCCGCCGAGGTGCGCGAGCTGCAGGGCGTCTCGCTCTACGACATCGACGACCTGCAGGCGGTCGTGCAGCGCAACCGCTCGGTGCGCCAGGCCGAGGCGCGCCGCGCCGAGGGGATCGTCGAGGAGCAGATCCAGCGCTTCGCGGCCTGGCTCGGCGAGCTGGAGGTGCGCCCGACGATCGCGGCGCTGCGCGAGCGCGGCCGCGCGCTCGCCGAGCAGCTCGTGCGCGAGAACGCCGGCCGTTGGGAGTCCGCGTCGGAGCGCGACCTGGAGCGCGTCGAAGCGCTCGCGCAGGCGATCGTCAAGCGGCTGCTGCACGAGCCGACGCTGCGGATGAAGACGGCCGACGAGCGCGTGCACCTGCGAATGCAGGTCGTGCGCGAGCTGTTCGGGCTCGACGAGACGGTCGACGGCGTCGACGAACCGGCTCGGCTGGCCGACGTGCAGCCGCTGCGCCGGTCCGCAGAGCGCCGGCGCGGCTGATGCGGATCGGGTCGCGCGGGAGCGCGCTCGCGCTCGCGCAGGCCGAGGGGGTCGTGCGGCGGCTCGGACCGGACGCCGAGGTCGTCCCGATCGCGGTCGGCGGCGACCGCGGCGAGCCGCCGGGCGACAAGTCGCGCTGGGTGAAAGAGCTGGAGCTGGCGCTGCTGGCGGGCGAGATCGACCTTGCCGTCCACTCTGCCAAGGACGTGCCGTCCGAGCTGCCCGACGGGCTCGTGCTCGCGGGCGTGCCGGAGCGCGCCGACGCGCGCGACGCGCTGTGCGGCGCGGCGTCGCTCGACGCGCTGCCGGAGGGCGCGCGGGTCGGCACGAGCAGCCTGCGACGCGCGGCCGCGCTGCGCGCGCGGCGGCCGGACCTGGCGGTCGTGGCGGTGCGCGGGAACGTCGACACGCGCCTGCGCAAGCTCGGCGAGGGCGCCTATGACGCGCTGGTGCTGGCGCTCGCCGGCTTGCAGCGGCTCGGCCGCGGCGACGCGGCGGACGGCGTGCTCGACGAGCTGGTCCCCGCGCCCGGCCAGGGCGCGCTGCTGCTGGAGGCGCGCGCCGGCGACGCGCGCGCGCTCGAGGCCGTCGCGGCGCTGGAGGATCCGCATGCGGCGGCGTGCCTCGCGGCCGAGCGCGCGCTGGTGCGCGAGCTGGGCGCGAGCTGCCGCACGCCGCTCGGCGCGCACGCGACGCTCGCCGACGACGGGACGCTTACGCTGCGCGCGTTCCTCGGCCTGCCCGACGGCTCGGCGTGGCTGCGCGACGAGCGCGGTGATCCACTCGGCGCCAACCCGGAGTGGCTCGGCGCGGAAGTGGGGCGTCGGATGCGCGCGGCCGGCGCGGACGAGCTGCTCGCCGCCGCCGAGGCGGCCGGCGCGGACGCGCCGCCGCCGGCGAGCACGCCGGAGGGGACCGTCGTCGGCCAGGGGCCGGGCGCGTGAGCGCGGACGACGCCGAGCGACCCGTCCCGGAGCCGGAAGCGATCCGCAGCGCGCCGGCAGACGCGCCGGGCGAGCCGGGCCGCGTGTTCCTCGTCGGGGCCGGCCCGGGGGACCCGGGCCTGCTGACCGCGCGCGCGCTGGAGCTGATCGCGCAGGCCGACGTGATCCTCTACGACCGCCTGATCCCCGCCGGCGCGCTCGACGGCGCGCGGCCGGACGCGCTGCTCGTCTACGTCGGCAAGGAGGGCGGCGGGCCGTCGATGGCGCAGGACGAGATCGACCGCCTGCTCGTCGAGCACGCGCACGCCGGCCGGCGCGTCGTGCGCCTGAAGGGCGGCGACCCGTTCGTGTTCGGCCGCGGCGGCGAGGAGGCGCTGGTGCTGCGCGCGGCGGGGATCCCGTTCGAGGTCGTGCCCGGCGTCACCGCCGGCGTCGCGGCGGCGGCCTACGCCGGCATCCCCGTCACGCACCGCGACCGCGCGAGCGCCGTCGCCTTCGTCACCGGCCACGAGGATCCGGACAAGCCGGAGTCGGCGATCGACTGGGCGGCGCTCGCCCGCTTCCCCGGCACGCTCGTCTTCTACATGGGCGTGCGCCAGCTGCCGCGGATCGCCGAGCGGCTGATCGCGCACGGCCGCGCCGGCGGCGAGGCGGCGGCGGCGATCGAGCGCGGCACGCTGCCCGGCCAGCGCACGCTCGTCGCGACGCTCGCGACGCTGCCGGCGCGCGCCGAGGAGGAGGGATTCCGGCCGCCGTCGATCGCGCTCGTCGGGCCAGTCGCCGGGCTGCGCGAGCAGCTGCGCTGGTTCGAGGACCGGCCGCTCGCCGGCCGCACGGTCGCGGTCACGCGCGCCCGCCAGCAGGCGAGCGGGCTCGCGGCGCGGCTGCGGGCGCTAGGAGCCGAGGTCGTCGAAGCGCCGGCGATCCGCGTCGTCGCGCTCGACCCGCCGCTGCCCGCGCCGCTGCTGGCCACGGCGGCGCTTGTCGGCGAGCGCCCGCGCTCGTCCGCTGCGGGCGACACGAGCGCCGACGCTCCAGGTGCCGAGCCGCCCTACGACCTCGTCTGCCTCACGAGCCCGAACGGCGTGCGGCTGTTGTTCGAGCGGCTTGCCGCCGCGGGGCGGGACGCGCGCGCGCTGGCGGGCGCGCGGGTCGCCGCGATCGGACCGGGCACGGCGCGCGCGCTGCGCGAGCACGGCGTGATCGCCGACGTCGTGCCCGCGCGGTTCGTCGCCGAGGCGCTCGTCGAGGCGCTCGCGGACGTGCCGGTGCGACGCGCGCTGATCGCGCGGGCGCGCGTCGCGCGCGACGTGCTGCCCGACGCGCTGCGCGCACGCGGCGCCGAGGTCGAGGTGCTCGAGCTGTACGAGACGGTCGCCGAGCAGCTCGACGCCGGCACGCTCGCGGCCGTGCGGGCGGCCGGCTACGTGACGTTCACGTCCTCTTCGACCGTGCGCTTCCTGCTGGAAGCGGCCGGCGGCGCCGACGCGCTGCGCGACGGCCCGCGACGCGTGTCGATCGGCCCGGTCACGAGCGCGACGCTGCGCGAGCACGGCCTCGACCCGCATGTCGAGGCGGCCGAGCACGACGTCGACGGGCTCGTCGCGGCGCTCATCGCCGACGCGGTGGGGGAGCGCGCGTGACGACGACGCACGCCGCCCGGCCCGGCGCGCGGTCGTGCGGCATGCGTGCGGCAGGCGGCGCGTGACGCTCGGCACGCCGCACCTCCACCTGCGCGAGGTCGACTCGACGAACGCGCGTGCGCAGCGGCTCGCGGCCGCGGGCGCGCCGCACGGGACGCTCGTGACGGCGGAGCGCCAGACGGCCGGGCACGGGCGCCAAGGGCGCGCGTGGTTCGCGCCGGCGGGCGGCGCGCTCGCGTGCTCGCTCGTGCTGCGCGACCCGCCGCGGCTGCTGCCGATGGTCGCGGCGGTCGCGGTCGCTGACGTCGCCGCACAGCTCGACCGCGAACGGCGGGCGCCGGCGATCAAGTGGCCCAACGACGTGCTGCTGGGCGGGCGCAAGCTCGCCGGGATCCTCGCCGAGGGGCGCCCGCAGCAGGGCTGGGTCGTGCTCGGGATCGGCGTCAACGTCGCGATCGCGCCCGAGCGGTTCCCGGACGAGCTGCGGGCGCACGCGACCTCGCTCGGGCTCGCGCCGGGCGACGTCGGGCGCGTCCTCGCCGCCCTGGTCGATGCGCTGGCGCGCCGGCTCGGCGCGAGCGAGGCCGACACGATCGCCGACTACCGCGCGCGCGACGCGCTCGCCGGGCGCGAGATCCGCTGGGCCAGCGGCCACGGGACCGCCATCGGGATCGCCGACGACGGCCGGCTGCTCGTGCGCGACGCGGCGGGCGAGCAGCTGGCGCTCGACGCCGGCGAGGTCCACCTCGGGACCGCCGCCCACGGCGCCGGCGGCTGACGCGCGCTAGGAGTCGGCGTCCTCGGCCGCCGCGGCGGCCTTCGCGCGCTGCTTGCGCACGGGCTTGGCGGCCGGCTCGGCGCCGTTGGGCTCGGGCTCGGCGACCTCGCCGTTCGCCGCGGCCGCCGTGCGGGGGCGGCGCTTGCGGGCCGGCTTCGCGGCGGGCTCGGCGCCGTTCGCCTCGCTCCCGTCCTGCCCGGTCGCGAGCGCCTCGGCGACCGCGGACTCGACCTCCTCGCGCACCGCGCGCTCGAGCGCCGGCGCGGCCTCGGCAGGCTCGAGCGGCGCCTCGTCGTAGGCCTCTTCGACGACCTCCGCCGACGGCCCCTCCTCGAGCGCGTCGCCGGGCTCCTCGGCCGGCTGCCTCCCGCGCGACGCGACGCCGGTGATGAGCGTCTCCTCGCTCGGACCGGGCCCGTGCGCGCCGGCCGCGGTCGCCTTGCGCCGCCGGCCGCCGCGCCCGCGGCGGCCCTTCGGGAAGTTGCGCAGCAGCTCGCGCGCCAGGGCGCTCGGCTTGCGCGCCATCCGCGTACGCGCGCCGCGCAGCGCCTCCTCGGCCTCGGGCGTGTGCGCCAGCGCCGCGGCGAGCAGCGCGGCGCTCAGCCGCCGGTCCTGCTTGCGCGAGGCGTGCACGAGCCGGCGCGCGTTGCGCGCATGCGCGGCGCCCGACGAGTTCACGAGCAGCCCGAGCAGCCGCTTCGTCTCCGGCCAGCGCTGGACCGCGTACTCCTCGTGCACTTCGCGCGTGTACTCGGCGAGGCGCCAGATCCACGCGTTCGCCTGGTCGCGGCGGCCGATGCGCTTCTCGGCCAGCGCCTGCAGCATGATCTTGACGCCCTCGCGCTTCTCGTCGCGCGTCCAGGTCGCCATCAGGTCGATCGCCTCGTCGAACGCCTCGGCGTCGCGCGCGGCGGCGATCTCCTGCAGCGCGCGCAGCCGCAGCTGCCCGTTCCTGTTGCGTTGCACGGCGGTGACGAGGAAGCGGCGGCGCAGCTCGCCGGTGCGGTCGAAGTGCAGCATCGCCTTCGCGCGCCGCCAGCCGTTCGGCGCCACGCGCGCGCCCGCCAGCGCCGCCCAGACGTGCTGCTCGCCGTAGTCGAGGTGCTCGACCGCGATCCGCCACAGCTCGCGCTCGAACACCTCGCGCCGGCGCTCGGGCTCGGGCGTGACCGGCAGCACGCGGCGCTCGACGCGCACGCGCCGCCCGCGCCCGCGGCGCACCGGCCCGACGACGATCGCGCCGCCGCGGTAGACGTCGCGGTCCAGCAGCGAGTGCAGCGTGACGACCGGGTCGTCGTGCGTCGTCGCCGGGTGCACGAAGTCGACGACGATGCCGGCCTCCTTGCCCGGATGGCGGCGCGTGACGCGCCCGACGCGCTGCTGGTAGATGCGCTTCGACGCCGTCGGCGCGAGGTGCATGCAGACGGTCGCGCGCGGCGAGTTCCAGCCCTCGGCGAGCAGCTGGGCGTTGATGAGGACGTCGATGCTGCCCCGCTCGTACTCGGCGAGGATGCGCGCGAGCTCGCGCTTCGGGGTCTCCCCGGACACCGCTTGGGCCTTCAGCCCCACGTCACGGAACGCCTGCGCCACGTTGTACGCGTGCCGCACGCCGGCCGTGTAGACGACGCCGGGGACGCCGTTGAAGCGCGTCTTGTAGAGATCAGCGATCGCGAGGTTGAAGGGCAACTGGTCCAGCAGCTCGGCCAGCAGGTCCTGGTCGAACTCGGTGTCCACCTCGCCACGGCGCAGCGGCACCTTCGCGATCGTCCGCACGCCCGGCCCCGGAGGTATCCGGATGCACCGCAACGGCGAGATCACCCCGCGCCGGGCGGCCTGCGCGAGGTCGAAGCGCGACGTCTGCGTCGGGAACAGGTCGGTCACGTGGCGCGCGATCAGCGCGCCCGTCGCCGTCATGCCGATGAAGACCGGGCCGCCCCACTTGCGGATCGAGGCGCTCGTCTTCTCGCCCAGCGCGGTGTGCGCCTCGTCGCAGATGACGATCGAATACGCGTCGGAGATCGCGCCCGCGTTGCGCACGAACCACTGGTAGGTCTCGACCGTGACCGGCCCCTTCGGGTTGTCGCGGCCGTCGAGCAGCGGGGCGGCGATGCGGGCGCCGTAGCCGCGCTCGCGCAGCTCGCCGTTGAACTGGTCGACGAGGTTGCGGCGGTGGGTGAGGATCAGCACCCCGCCGGTGCGCGAGGCCTCGACGAAGCCGAGCGCGGCGACCGTCTTGCCCGCCCCGGTCGCGTGCTCGAACCAGAAGCGCTTGGCGGCGTTCGGATCCTCCGGCTGCTCGGGCAGCTGGACGTCCTCGTCGCCGGCCTCGTCGGTCCAGTCCTGCGGCTCCTCCTCGGGCTCGCCCTCCTCCAGCTCCAGCTCCTCTTCGCCCGGGATCGCGGACGAGGCGAGCTGCGCCGGATCCGGCTCGTCCACGTCGGCGCCGGCGTCGGCGGGCGCCTCCGTCGGCTCGACCCTGCCGTTGCCGTTCCCGCCGCGCTGGACCTCGGCCATCAGCGCGGTCAGCGTGCCCGACAGCGCGTCGACCTGGTGGGGGGAGAGCACCGTGCCGTCCGCGAGGTGCGGCTCCTCCTCGCTCAGCAGCCGCTCGAGCCCGAGCAGCAGGGAGTACTCGCGCCGCCATTCGATCGACGGCGCCTTCGCGCCGGCGTCGAGCTCGGCGAGCGCCGCGTCGAGCGCGCGTCGCCGCGCGCTGCCGGGGGCGAGCGCGTCTTCGGGCAGCTCGCCCTCGTGCACGAAGCGCTCACGGGTGAAGCGCTCCGCGCGCTTGACGGCGGCGTCGTCGGGAAGGAGGGTTGGGTCAGCCATGGACGGCTTGCAGGCGGTTGCCTTCGGGATGGACGGTGCTCTGCGATGAGGGAGCCGCGGCGGTGCTTCTGGGCGACTCAGGAGATCCGGCGGGCGCCGGGCACGGGGAGAACTCTCACCAGCGTTTCCCCGCTCAACACAGCAGGATATCGACATTGAAGCAGATACGGCGGGGGAAACGGCCGATATGCCAAGCTTCGCGCCATGCGCGCCGTCTCTCGCACCGTGGCCTGTGCGCTCGCGCTGGCGGGGCTCGTCGCGGGGTGCGGATCGCGGCAGGCGCAGGTCAGCGCGCCGACGCCCGCGCAGGCCGCGAAGGCGCTCGCGGGATCGCCCGCGCCGCTCGCCGCGCTGCACGCGCAGGCGAACGAGTTGCTGGACGGCGGCGCGCACGCGTTCCAGGCGCGCCTGCGCTCGCTGCGGGGCCGCCCGGTGATCGTCAACAAGTGGGCCTCGTGGTGCGGTCCCTGCCGCTTCGAGTTCCCCTGGTTCCAGCAGACGTCGGTGCGCTTCGGTCGCCAGGTCGCGTTCGTCGGGATCGACGGCGGCGACACCGGCGCGAACGCGCGCGCGTTCCTGCGCACGCGCTGGCTGTCGTACCCGAGCTACGCCGACCCGCACGAGCAGATCTCGCGCACGCTCGACGCGCCCAACAACTATCCGATCACCGTGTACCTCGACCGCGCTGGCAAGATCGCCTTCGTCCACCAGGGCCAGTACCGCGACGAGGCGGCGCTCGTCGCCGACGTCCGTCGCTACGCCCTGCGTTCGTGACCGTGCAGGTTCGTCGCAGCGCCGGCGCCGCCGAGTTCGAGGCCGTCCTCGACCTGCGCCACCGCGTCTTCTGCGTCGAGCAGGGGGTGCCGAAGGCGGAGGAGATCGACGGCCGCGACGGCGAGGCCGTGCACCTCGTGGCGATCGACGAGGGCGGGCGGGTGGTCGGCACCTGCCGTCTGCTGTTCGCGAACCGCACGGTGCAGTTCAGCCGCCTCGCGGTCGATTCCGGCGTGCGCCGCGGCGGGATCGCGACGCGGCTGCTGGGCGAGGCCGAGCGCGAGGCGCGCGTCCACGGGGCGCGGCGGATCGTGCTGCACGCGCAGACGTACGCGCGCGACCTCTACCTGCTGGCCGGCTACGAGGAGCGCGGTCGCACGTTCGTCGAGGCCGGGATCGAGCACGTCGCGATGGAGAAGCGCCTTGCCTGAGGTGCGCGTCGATCCGCTCACGGGGCTCAAGACGATCGTCGCCGCCGACCGCGCGGGGCGGCCGAACGCCGGGCTGACGGCCGAGCCTGCCGCGCCGCTCGACCCGGCGGGCGACCCGTTCGCCGAAGGCCACGAGGACCGCACCCCGCCCGAGCTGTACGCGCTGCGCGAGGACGGCGGCACGGCCGACACGCCGGGCTGGCGCGTGCGCGTCGTGCCGAACCTGTACCCGGCGCTCGGGCCGGCCGATCCGGCGGCCGCCGACCCCCTGCCGGACGCCCAGCCCGACCTGTTCGCCGCCCGCCCCGCCTGCGGCGCGCACGAGGTGATCGTCAACGCGCCGCAGTCGGTGACCGCGCTGTGCGAGCTGCCCGCCGGGCAGGTCGCGACCGCGATGGACGTGTGGCGCGAGCGGATGCGCGTCCACGCCGGCGCGGCGTGCGTCCATCTGCTCGTCAACGAGCGCCGCGAGGCGGGCGCGTCGCTGCCGCACACGCACGCGCAGCTGTACGCGCTCGACTTCGTGCCGGCCGCGATCGCGCGCGAGCGGGAGCGCTTCGGCGCGCACGCGACGCGCACGCTGGGCGGCAACCTGCTCGGCGACCTCGTGCAGGAGGAGGTCCGCCGCGGCGAGCGGATCGTCGCGATCGACGACGAGGCGGTCGCGCTGGCGCCCTACGCGTCGCGGCTCCCGTATCAGCTGATGGTCGTCCCGCGCCGTCCGCGCATGCGCTTCGAGGACGACGGCCCGACCGGGGCCGCGCTGCTGCACGACGTGCTCGGGCGCCTCGCGCGGCGGCTCGGCGCGAGCCCGCCGCTGAACCTGTGGGTGCGCACCGCGCCACGAGGCGCCGAGCACTTCTGCTGGCGGATCGACGTGCTGCCGCGGCTCACCCATCTCGCCGGCCTGGAGCTGGGCACCGGCGTGCACCTCAACATCGTCGCGCCCGAGCGCGCGGCGGCCGAGCTGCGCGAGGCGTAGGGGCGGCTCGCGGTGCGCGCGCTCGTGCAGCGGGTCTCACGCGCGGCGGTGCGCGTGGACGGGGAGGTCGTCGGCGCGATCGGGCCGGGGCTGCTCGTGCTGCTCGGCGTCACGCACGGCGACGGCGAGCGCGAGGCCATCCGCATCGCCGAGAAGCTGCGCGCGCTGCGGATCTTCCCCGACGCCGACGGCCGCATGAACGAGCCGCTCGGCCCGGACCGCGAGGTGCTGTGCGTGAGCCAGTTCACGCTCTACGGCGACGCACGCAAGGGCACGCGCCCGAGCTACGTCGCCGCCGCGTCGCCGGAAGTCGCGCAGCCGCTCTACGAGCGCGTGTGCGAGCTGCTGGGCGCGCGACGCGGCGTGTTCGGGGCGATGATGGAGGTCGAGCTGGTCAACGACGGACCCGTGACGCTGCTGGTCGAGGTCGCGCCGCCGGAGGCTTGAACGCAGGTGCTGCGGTCAGCGCCGGCGCCGGGCGGGCGCCGATGCCTTCAACGTGACGGACGCGGTCGTCGTCTTCGAGGCGCCGGCGGCGTCCTTCGCCGCCGCGGTGGCGGTCGCCTTCAGCGCGTGGCGCGAGTGCAGCAGTGCGAGGCCGCCGTGCGACAGCTTCACCGTGACGGTCGCGCGCTTGCCGGCGGCGATCGAGAAGCGGGCCGAGCCGAGCTTCACGCGCCTGGCGCGGCGCTTGGCCGGCGCCGCCGCCGTCAGCGAGAGCGTGCCGGCGCAGCGGCCGGCCGTGGCGGCGGGGCACGCGAGCGCGATCCCGACCGCGCCCTTGCGCTCGGTCGCGCTGCGCGAGCGGATCGTGACGCCGGCGAACGCCTTGGCCGGCGGTGCCGGCACCGTCACGGTCACGATCGTGGGCGTGCAGCTGTGCGGCGGCAGCTGCAGCTCGTAGGCGCCGATGTCGCGCACGGCCGTGCAGTCGCCGTTGCCGTCGGCCACACGCGGCTGGCCCGCCAGGTCGGTCGCTGAGCCGCCGCCCGGTCCGCTGCTGCCGGCGTCGACCAGCGGCGAGTCGGTCCGCAGGTGGAGGTCGCCGTGCGCCGGGTCGAGGAAGCCCGGGTCCGCGATGCTCAAGCGCGCGTTCTCGCTCAGCGTCCCGGCGACGGTTCCCGTGTCGGTGATCGGCGCGTAGGCGGAGTGGTCGGTCGTCAGGTCCGTGCGTGCGCCCGCGACGGCCGTCTGGCGGACGATCGACTTGGGATATCCGCTGATGACGCTGTCGACGAGGTTGAGCGAGATCGTGCGGCTGAAGTTCAGCTGCATCAGCACGCCGACCGAGTTCGCGTTGCCGTCGCCCAGCAGCGTCAGGTTGTGCGCGTCGACCGACGAGTTGCCACCGCTGCCGTTGAGGAAGTAGATCGCCGTCGTCGGCAGGTACGCGGTCACGTCGCGAAAGCCCATGCTCGTCGAGTCGACCGACACGTTGGTTCCGGGCCACACGACGAGCGACGCCGAATCGGCCCGCAGCCGCGAGCGCTCGACGCGCAGGCTCGTGCCGGCGCCGGCGACGACCGCATCCGCGTCGCCGTCGACCGTCGAGTCGGCGACGCGGTTCAGGCTGCCGGAGACGGCGTTGACGCCGGTCCCGAAGCTGCTCAGCGCCTCGACGCGGCCGTTGACGAAGGCGCCGTCGGAGAGCGTGACGCCCGTGGGGATCGCCGCCTGAGCGGCGCCGCGAACGATCACCCCGTCCGCCGTCGCGCCGGTCAGGGCCAGCCCGATGTTCGCGTTCCCGGTCCCGCTCGGGAGCTGGATCCCCAGGTCGGAGACCGTCGAGGGCGTCCCGCTGAGGACCGCCAGCACCGTCTCGGAGCTGGGGTTGAGGGTCCCGTCGCCGAGCACCGTCGCGCTGCCAGTCCAGTCCCCCTGCGCGCCGCTGCCGACGATCTGGACGGGGTCGGCGGCGGCGTAGCTGAAGCCGGCGGCGCGCGAGTAGAAGCCGGGGCCGAGCTCGACGCGGTCGGAGCCGGGGTTGCCGGCTGCGGTCGTCAGCGCCGTCTGCAGATCCGGCTCGGAGACGCCTCCGGCCGAGACGCAGGACGCCTTGTTGACGCAGTAGGTCGTCGCGCCGGCAGCGGCAGGCGCGACCAGCAGCGCGAGCAGCGCCAGCAGGAGCGTCGCATGACAGCGTCCCGATGCCACGGGCGGAACCCTAATCGAACTTCCGAACGGAAGTCCATCGGGTCGCGAGCCGATTCGCTATCGCGGCGTGCCGACAAGCTCGTAGTAGAGGTTCGCGCGGTCCACGCGGACCAGGCGGAAGCCGTCGCGTGCGAGCACGATCCCGGGGTCGTGGCAGTGGTACCAGCAGTACAGGCGCGTCCCGTGCGCGGCGCGCAGGGCGCGCACGACGGTCTCGAGCTGTTCGGTCGTCTCCACGGCCGCGCTCATCGAGTAGGGCGCGACGTTGACGAGCCCGAGGTCCTCCGCGACGCGGTGGCCGAACGGGAGCAGGATCGCGGCACGCTCGCCCGGCCTCGTGTCGGCCGCGACGAACCGCTCGGCGGCGTTGTGGCGCAGCAACGGCTGCGGCGTGCTGCCGGCGATCCGGTGGAGCTGCGTCCACGGCGCCGGCGTCTGCGCCAGCGCGCAGACGGCCAGCCCGAACGCCGCGAGCAGGGCGAGCTCGGCCGGCGTGGCGCGATGCGAGCCGCGCTCGGCGATCGCGCCCAGCGCGGCGACGAGCAGCAGCGCAAGCGCGAGCGCCCACGCCGAGAAGAGGAAGATCAGGTGCAGGTAGCGCGACTCGCCGACGAAGTAGCCGGCCGAGCCGAACCCGAACACGCCGCTCCAGGCGAGCATCGCCGTCAGCGGATCGCGCCGGCCGCCGACGGCGCGCACGGTCGCCAGCACGAGCGCGCCCGCGTAGGTCGCGTACAGCACCCAGTGAAAGCCGAACCCGGGGATCGCCTGCAGGCCGAGCCCGCCGCGCGTGTAGAGCCGCGTGTACTCGGTGAGGTATGCGAGGTGCGGCAGCGAGCCGGCGCGCACGAGCGTGAGGGCGACGACGAGCCCGAGCGCGGCGGCGAGCCCCGCGAGCGCTTCGGCCAGCGGGCCGCGCAGCGCGCGCCGCCCGGCCGGCGGTCGCGTCCACGCGAGCGCGACGACGGTTGCGACGAGCGCGGACGCCCCGAACTCGACGTTGTTGAGCACCGACAACCCGGCCAGCAGGAAGATCGGCCAGAGGCGGCGCGGCCAGACCCCGTCGAGATGCCGCACCACCAGCCACGCCAGCACGTAGGGGCCGGCGACGCGGATCGGGAACCAGCTGAAGTCGTTCGCCGCCGAGAACGGGTTCTCGTGCGAGCCGATCAGCGTGTAGAAGCCGACCGCGACGAACGGCCCGAACAGCGCCAGCGCCGCGACGGAGCTGCGCGTCACGCGGCGCAGCACGCCGTAGACGGCGAGCAGCGTCAGCCCCGACACCGTCGCCATGAACGTCGTCAGCACGAGCAGCGATTGATTGAGCACGAGCATCGGCAACGCACCGAGGTACGGGAACAGCGAGCCGTACTGCGAGTGGAAGTCCACGAGGGGAGTGCGACCGTTGAGCACCGCGTACGCGTCGTCGCCGGTCCACGTCAGCAGGCCGCTGACCGCGTAGCTCGCCTTCCCGATCGAGCCGTCGGTATTGACCGCCGTCAGCAGCCGGATCGCCGCGAACGCCGCTGCCGCGAGCAGGCAGGCTCGCCGCCGGCGTGCCGTCTCGCGCAGCCACGCCGCAGCGGTCGCGCGGACGCGCTCGTCGCGTGCGGCGGCGGCGGCAGCGAGCGCGAAGGCGGCCGCGAGCCCCGCCGCGGTCCACGTGAAGTACGGGTGCGAGATCTGTATGTCGAAGTACGGGTGGTGCTGGCGCACGAGCGCCGCCGCCAGCAGCGCGGGCACGAGCAGCTGGACGGCGAGCACCGCCACGCCGGTGCCGCGGCTCGCGGGCCAGCTGCCCCGGCGCGCCGCGAGCGCGATCGCGCCGCAGACGAGCACCGGCGCCAGCAGCGCGAGCGCGTAGCGCGCCTGCTCGGTCGGCTTGGGGTGTATCGCGGCGAAGCCGGGCAGGAAGTGGACGTGCAGCGGCGGGAACAGCAGCCTGCCGAGCGCCGGCCCGAGCACGACTACAAGCAACGCGGTCGCCAGCGCGCACGGGACCACAGCCAGCCAGGCGATCTCGCCCGCTTCCAATGGCCGCGGATCCCTCATCGGGCAGGTGGGCGCGCACGGGCGCGGTCGACGAACTCGAAGAACGCGCGCGGCGGGTCGACGCCGACCAGCTTGAAGCCCAGGCGCTCGAGCCGCTCTCCAGGGAACTCGCACTTGTTCCAGCAGTAGAAGCGCGCCCCGTGCGCCGCGCGCAGCGCATGCACGACGACGTCGAGCTGTTCGCTCGTGTCCACGAGATCCTCGTTCGCGTACGGCGCGACGTTCACGAGGCTGAGGTCCTCGGCGATCCGATGGCCCATCGGGAACAGGATCGCGACGCGTTCGCCGCGTCTCGCGGTCGAGGCCACGAACCGCTCGGCGGCCGTGTGCGCCAGCAGCGGTTGCGGGGTGCTGCTCGTGATGCGGTCGAGCTGCGTCCATGGCGCCGGGGTCTGCGCGAGCGCGCAGACCGCCAGCCCGAACGCCGCCAGCACCGCGAGCTCAGCCGGCGACGGCCGGCGCGACGCGCGCGACGTGATCCCCTCGAGCACGGCCACGAGCAGCAGCGCGAGCGTCAGCGCCCACGCCGAGAAAAGGAAGATCAGGTGCAGGTAGCGCGACTCGCCGACGTAGTAGCCGGCCGAGCCGAACCCGAACACGCCGCTCCACACGAGCATCGCCGTCAGCAGATCGCGCCGGCCGCCGACCACGCGGACGGTCGCCAGCACGATCCCCGCCGCATACGCGGCGTAGAGCGCGTACTGGAAGCCGAAGCCCGGCATCGGCTGCATCGCCAGCCCGCCGCGCACGAAGAAGGCCGAGTACTCGGTGAGGAACGCGAGGTGCGGCAGCGAGCCGGCGCGCACGAGCGTCACGGCGGCCACGAGCGCATACGCGACGGCGAGCCCCGCGAGCGCCTCGGCCAGCGGTGCGCGCAGCTCGCGCCCGCCGGCGGGGGGACGGACCCACACGAGGGCGGCGGCGGTCGCCGCGAGGCCGGCGACGCCCACCTCGACGTTGTTGAGCACCGACAGGCCCGCCAGCACGAAGATCGGCCAGACGCGACGCGGCCACGCGCCGTCGAGATGCCGCACGACGAGCCAGGCAAGAAGGTACGGGCCGGCAACGCGGATCGGGAACCAGCTGAAGTCGTTCGCCGCCGAGAACGGGTTCTCGTGCGAGCCGATCAGCGTGTAGAAGCCGATCGCGACGAACGGCCCGAACAGCGCCAGCGCCGCGACGGAGCTGCGCGTCACGCGGCGCAGGACCCCGTAGACGGCCAGCAGCACCAATCCCGACACCGTCGCCATGAACGTGGTCAGCACGAGCAGCGAGCGGCCGAGCACGAGCATCGGCAGCGCGCCGAGGTACGGGAACAGCGAGCCGTAGCTGCTGTGGTAGTCGACGAGCGGCGTCAAGCCGTTGAGCACCGCGTAGACGTCGTCGGCCGTCCAGGGCAGCAGCCCGCCGACGGCGTAGCTGGCGTTCCCGATCGACCCGTCAGTGTTGACCGCGACCAGCAGCCACGCCGCGACGTACGCGACCGCCGCGATCGAGCAGGCGATGCGCGCGCCGGACGTCTCGCGCAGCAGCGCGGCGGCGCGCCCCCGTGCGCTCGCGCTGCCCACGAGGGCGACGAGCGCGCACGTGAACGCCACCGCCGCCGCCGCAGCCGCCCAGCTGAAGTACGGGTGCTTGATCTGTATGTCGAAGTAGGGGTCGTGCTGGCGCACGAACGCCGCCGCCAGCAGCGCGAGCACGAGCAGCTGTGCGCCGCGGACGACCACGGCCTGCGCGCGGCCGGAGCGGAGCGCTCGATCGCGCCGTGCGAAGGCGACGATCGCCGCGCTGGCCAGCAGCGGCCCCAGCAGCGACAGCAGGTAACGCGCCTCCTCCGTCGGCTCGGGACGAAGGTTGCCGAACGTCGGCCAGAAGCGGGCGTGCGAGGGCGGGAACAGCAGCGATCCGACCGCGGGCCCGAGCACGAGCACGAGCAGCGCCGTCACGAGCGCACAGGGGATCGCGACCAGCCAGGCGATCTCGCCCGCTTCCAACGCACGCGCATCCGTTGGCCGCACGCGAGGATCCGCCCTCGCGGCGCCGGCTCCGTCCCCCATGCGGCGACGGTACCAGCATCGGGTGCGTCCGCCAGCCGCAGCCGCCGCCGGGCGTCAGCCGAACCAGCGGTGGAACCAGAGGCCGCTGTGGCAGGTGCGGAATCCGGCGCGCTGATAGCTGCGCTGCGCGGCGACGTTGCAGGCCTGCGTGACGACCGCCGCACGCGTCAGCCCCGCCTGCGCGAAGCGCGCCACCGCCGCGCGCACGAGCGCGGTGCCGTCACCCGGCCGCGTCGCGGCGACCAGCTCGATCGTGCCCGTTCCCTCCTGCGCATCGGCATGACCGACGATGCAGCCGCTCGCGTCCGCGATCGCCAACGTCCAGCGGCGGGGGTCGCCGGACAGCCCGCGGCGCACGAACGCGGCGTACAGCTCGCGACAGCGCTCGCGCGGGAAGCCGGGATCGGCGAAGAAGCGCGAGCTTGCGAAGCGCTCGCGCGCGAGCGCCTCCAGCGCCGCCAGCTCCCCGGCGCCGGCCTCGGCGATCGCGACGCGCCCGTCCGCGGCGCCCACGTCCGCGCCGTCGAGCGGCCGGTCCAGCTCGACGCGCACGTCGCGCAGCACGAACCCCGACGCCTGCGCCGCCTCGCCGCCCGCAACGTCAGCCGCGTCCAGCAGCAGATACGCGCAACGCGTCCCGTCGCGCTCGCACGCCGCGACCGCCTCCTCGAGCGCGGCACGGTCCGGCCGCTCGGCGTCGACCTGCGCGACCGGGAAGCCGAAGAACGCGCTGTCCCACGCCAGCGGACGCACGGCGACGGCGCTCATGACCCGGCGTCGGCGCGCACCACGCCGGACGAGCGGCGCACTTCGCCGACGACGTAGTACGGCCGCCCCTTCGCCTCCGTGTAGATGCGCCCGACGTACTCGCCGACCAGCGCGACGATCAGCAGCTGCACGGTCAGCAGCCCGAACACGAGCGCGAACGCCGAGACGACGCCCGCCACGCCGGCTCCCACCGCGAGCCGGTAGACGATGAACGCGCAGGTGCCGAGGAATCCCGCGAGCGACGCAACCAGCCCGAGCAGCGTGAGGATCCGCAGCGGGAACACCGAGTAGCCGGTGACGAGGTCGAGTACCAGCTCGGCGAGCGTCCCGAGCCGGTAGCGCGATCCCCGCTCGGTGCGCGGCGCGTGGGCGACCGGCACCTCCTTGATCGGGATCCCGAGCCAGGCGACGATCGCCGGCACGTAGCGGTGGCGTTCGGTGAACGTCAGCATCAGGTCGACCGTGCGCCGGTCGTAGACACGGAACATCGAGCCGAAGTCGCGCAGGCTCGCGCCGACCTGCGCGTTGAGCCAGCGCGTGAGCGTCCGCGTGATGAGCCGGCGCGGGAACGGGTCTCTGCGATCCTCGCGGTAACCGGACACGACGGGATGCTCGGGCGACAGCTCGGCCAGCAGTCGCGGGATCTCCTCGGGCGGATACTGCAGGTCGCTGTCGAGCGTCACGACGGCGTCGCCGCGCGCATGCGCGAGCCCTGCGAACACGGCCGCGTGCTGGCCGACGTTGCGCGCCAGGCGCACGACCGTCGTCGCGTGATCGAAGCGCTCGGCCAGCTCGACCGCTCGCGGCGTCGTGCGATCGCGGCTGCCGTCGTCGACGAGCACGAGCTCGCCCTCCCCCTCCAAGCCGTCGAGGACCGCTCTGCAGCGCGCGAAGATCGGCGCGAGCGCGTCCTCGTCGCGGTACAGCGGAATCACGACGCTCAGCGCCGGGCGTTGCTCCCCCATCGGGCGTATAGTGCCCGAGTGGGGGAGGCCGAGATTCCGTTCAACCGTCCGCGCCTCGTCGGGACGGAGCACCGCTACATCGACGAGGCGCTCGCGACCGGCAAGCTGTCGGGCAACGGCGCGTTCGCCCAGCGGTGCGCGCGCTGGCTGCGCGAGCGGATCGGGGCGCAGGCCGCGCTCATCACGCCGTCGTGCACGGCGGCGCTGGAGATGGCGGCGATCCTCGCCCGCGTCGAGCCCGGGGACGAGGTGATCGTGCCGTCGTTCACGTTCGTCTCGACCGCCAACGCGTTCGCCCTGCGCGGCGCGGTGCCGGTGTTCGTCGACGTGTGCGAGGAGACGCTCAACATCGAACCGGCCGCCGTCGAGCGCGCGATCGGGCCGCGCACGCGCGCGATCGTGGTCGTGCACTACGCCGGGGTGGCGTGTGCGATGGAACGCATCTTCGCGCTCGCCGAGGAGCACGGGCTGCTCGTGATCGAGGACGCCGCGCATGCGCTGCCGGCCAGCTGGTACGGGCGGCCGCTCGGGTCGCTCGGCCAGCTCGCGACGTTCAGCTTCCACGAGACGAAGAACGTCCACTGCGGCGAGGGCGGGGCGCTGGTCGTCAACGATCCCGCGCTCGCGCCGCGCGCGGAGATCGTGCAGGAGAAGGGGACCGACCGCTCGCGCTTCTTCCGCGGCGAGATCGACCGCTACACCTGGCAGGACCTCGGCTCGTCCTACCTGCTCAGCGAGGTGGCGGCCGCGTTCCTGTGGGCGCAGATCGAGCACGCGGACGCGATCACGGCCCGGCGGTGCGCGATCTGGAGCGCCTATCACGACGCGTTCGCCGACCTCGAGCAGGCCGGCCTCGTGCGCCGCCCCGTCGTGCCGGACGGCTGCGAGCACAGTGGCCATCTGTACTACCTGCTGGCGCGCGACCGCGCGCAGCGGGAAGCGCTGATCGCCGCGCTCGCGCGCGAAGGCGTGCACGCCGTCTTCCACTACCTGCCGCTGAGCGCGTCGCCCGGCGGGCGCCGCTACGGCCGCCAGCCGGAGCCGGTCGCGGTCGCGGAGTCGGTCAGCGAACGGCTCGTGCGCCTGCCGCTGTGGCCGGGCCTCGACGAGGCGTCCGTCGAGCGCGTCGTGGACGTCACGAGGCGCGCGCTGCTGCGGGATGCGAGCCCGGATCGGATGCCCCGAGCAGGAGTCGAACCTGCGCACCCCGCTTAGGAGGCGGGTGCTCTATCCACTGAGCTACCGGGGCCGTTCGGCCCAAGCGTAGCCCTCCCTGTTCGGAGGCGAAGGTCCGCGGTGCCGGCGCAGGGCAGCCGGCGGCTGTGGTATTGCACCGTTCACACAGGAATCGTGCGGGCGCGGGCGAATGGGAATGGCAGGGCTCCGCGCACGCAGGGACGATCGCGAAGTGAAACCGAAATGGTGAACCTGTTTCAGGTTAACCGGCCCCACGACGAGGTGAACGGGTGAGCGTCGGCGCGCCCGGGCTGCTCGCCGACGAGGAGCTGGTCGAGCACGCCTTCGAGCAGGCCGGCGCGCGCTCGCCGCGCGCCGTGCTGTGGCGCCGGCTGCGCTCGGACCGTGTCGCGCTCGTCGCGCTCGGCGCGATCGTCGCGCTCGTCCTGATCGCGATCTTCGCCCCGCTCGTCGTCAAGCTGCTCGGCCTGCCGGGGCCCGACCATCGCGACGCGCACGCGTTCGACAGCTTCGGCACGCCCGCCGGCCCGAGCGCCGCGCACCCGTTCGGCGTCGACCGCCTCGGCCGCGACGTGCTGTCGCGCACGATCTACGGTGCGCGCGTCTCGCTGCTCGTCGGCATCGCCGGGACCGCCTTTGCGGTCGCGATCGGCGTGCTCGTCGGGCTCGTCGCCGGCTACTACCGCGGCTGGGTCGACACCGTCCTCAGCCGCCTCGTGGACGTCGTGCTGTCGTTCCCGGTGCTGCTGCTCGGACTGGGGATCGCGTCCGCCTGCTCGCTCGGCAACGGCTGCCTCGGCGGCGCCGTGCAGCCGGGGCTGCGGACCGTGATCCTCGTGATCGCGCTCGTCAGCTGGACCTCGATTGCCCGCATCGTCCGCGGTCAGGTGCTGTCGCTGCGCGAGCGCGAGTTCGTGCTCGCGGCCAGATCGCTCGGCGCCTCGGGGCCGCGCATCGTCGCCCGCGAGATCCTGCCGAACCTCGCCGCCCCGATCGCCGTCTACGCGAGCCTGCTCGTGCCGCAGGCGATTCTGTTCGAGGCGGCCCTGTCGTTCCTCGGCGTCGGCATCTCCCCGCCGACTGCCAGCTGGGGCTGGATGATCGCCGACGCCGCCGGCACGTTCGGCAGCGCCTGGTGGTACATGCTGTTCCCCGGCCTTGCGCTGCTGGTGACCGTGCTGGCCTTCAATCTCCTGGGCGACGGCGTGCGGGACGCGCTGGACCCGAAGGCGCAGCGGTGAGCCCGGCGAATCCCCCACCGGAACCGAAAGGACGGACCATGGCCCGCATCCCCTCGCGAGCGCTCGTCACCGCCATCCTCTGCACCGCGGCCGCGGTGCTCGCCGCGTGCGGCTCGGCCGGCACCAGCGCCGGCACCTCCGGCCATCGCGGAGGAACGCTGCGCGAGCTGACGCAGGGGGACGTCCAGAGCCTTGACCCGGGGATCGCGTACGGCGCCTTCGAGCTGACGCTGCTGTCGGCGACCCAACGCACGCTCTACCGCTACGCCCCGAACGACCCGCAGAACATGGTGCCCGACCTCGCCGCCGGCCAGCCGCGGATCTCGGCCGACGGCAAGACGCTGACGATCAAGCTGCGCAGCGGCGTGCGCTTCTCGCCGCCGGTCGACCGCGCGGTGACCTCGAAGGACGTCGCCTACGCGATCGAACGCGGCTTCAATCCGCACGTCGCCAACCCCTACGCGCCCGGCTACTACGGCGACGTCGTCGGCGCCGACAAGGCGACCGGCGGCCCGATCCCGGGGATCCAGACGCCCGACGCGCACACGATCGTCTTCAAGCTCACCCAGCCGACCGGCTCGCTGCTGGCGCAGGCGACGATCCTGCCGCTCGACGCGCCCGTGCCGCAGGAGTACGCGCGTACGTACGACGCGCACAACCCGTCCGACTACGGCAACTACGAGGTCGCGACCGGGCCGTACATGCTGGCTGCGAGCAAGCACGGCAAGGTGCTGGGGACCGGCTACGTCCCGGGCCGCTCGATCCACCTCGTGCGCAACCCGAGCTGGAAGGGGAGCACCGACGCGCGTCCCGCCTACCTCGACGCCGTCCAGTGGTCGATCGGCGGCGACCCGAGCGTCTCGGCACGCCAAGCGCTGTCAGGCAGCCACATGGTGTTCGGCGACGCGCCGCCGGCCGACGTGATCAAGCTCGCGTCCCAGCGCTACCCGAGCCAGATCTCCTTCAGCCCCGGCGCCGGCTCGCGCTACATCGCGCTCAACACGGCGATCGCGCCGTTCGACGATCCCAACCTGCGCAAGGCCGTCGCGGCCGCGCTGGACCGCTCGCAGATGCGGCTCGTGCGCGGCGGCGCGACGATCGGCGACGTCGCGACGCACTTCATCTACCCCGGCGTCCTCGGCTTCCAGCAGGCCGGCGGCCAGCGGGGCTTCGGCTACGACTTCCTCGCCGACCCGTCCGGCAGCAAGACGGTCGCGGCCAAGTACATGAAGGCGGCCGGCTACCCGAGCGGCCGCTACACGGGCAACCAGACGATCCAGGTCGTCGGCCTGTCCGGCGCGCCCGACGACTCCGACGCGCAGATCGTCGACCAGACGCTGCGCGACCTCGGCTTCAGGACGCGACTCAAGCTCGTCGACGGCTCGGTCCTGTACGCGCGCTTCTGCGCGCTGCCGAGGGCGCGCGTGCAGGTGTGCCCGAGCGTCAGCTGGGCGCGCGACTTCGCCGACCCGCAGACGGTCCTCGACGCGGCCTTCAACGGCACGATGATCGCGCCCGAGAACAACTCGAACTGGCCGCAACTCAACGACCCGAAGATCAACGCCGCGATGGCGAAGGCCGAGCAGCTGCAGGGGATCGACGCGCGCGCGAAGGCGTGGGCGCGGATCGACGGCATGATCACCGCGACCGCCGCCGCGATCCCGTGGCTGTGGGACAAGCAGCCGCTCGTGACGTCGAAGGACGTCGCGTGCGCGCGGCAGCTGTGGGATCAGGGCGACTGCGACTTCGCCTACACGTCGTTGAGGTAGACGCACGGCCGCCCATGCTCCGCTACGTCGTCCGCCGCCTGCTGTGGGCGGTCGTGCTGCTCGCGCTCGTGAGCGCGCTGACGTTCGCGATCTTCTACCTGCTGCCGTCGGCCGACCCGGCGCAGCTGCGGGCGGGGCGCGACGCCTCGCCCGCGACGATCGCGACGATCCGCCACCAGCTCGGGCTCGACCGGCCGGTGCCGGCGCAGTACTGGACCTACCTCAAGGCGCTGGTGCTGCATGGCGACCTCGGCTACAGCTGGTTCAGCCAGGCGTCCGTCGGGTCGCTGATCGTCGACCGCCTGCCGGCGACGATCTCATTGGCGCTGGGCGCGCTCGTGGTGTGGATGGGATTGGCGATCCCGGTCGGCGTGATCTCCGCCGCGCGGCGGCGCTCGTGGATCGACCGCCTCACGATGGGCGGCTCGCTGCTGCTCGTCTCGGCGCCCGTCTACTGGCTCGGGCTCGTGGCGCTGTACCTGTTCGCGTCCGACATCGGCCGCTTCCCGCTGCTGCCGGGCGCCGACAGCTACGTGCCGCTGACGCAGGATCCGGCCAAGTGGTTCACGTCGCTGATCATGCCGTGGCTGGTGCTGGCGGCGACGTTCGCGGCCGTCTACGCGCGGCTGCTGCGCGGCCAGCTGATCGAGGCGCTGTCGGAGGACTACGTGCTGACGGCGCGCGCGAAGGGGCTGTCGGAGCGGCGGATCGTGCTGCGCCACGGCCTGCGCGCCGCGATCACCCCGCTCGTGACGCTCGCGGGGCTCGACGTCGGCATCCTGCTGGGCGGCGCCGTGCTGACCGAGACCGTGTTCGAGATCCCCGGCATCGGGAGCCTCAACTACGAGGCGATCCGCGACGGCAACTACCCGGTCATCCAGGGGACCGTGCTCGTGGCGGCGGCGTTCGTGATCGTCGCCAACCTCGTCGTGGACGTCGCCTACCGCCGGCTCGACCCGCGGGTGCGCGAGCCGTGAACGCCGCGCCTGATGCGACCGCTGTGCTGCTGGAGGTGCGCGACCTGCGCGTCGCGTTCGAGACCGGCGACGGGCTCGTGCGCGCGGTCGACGGGATCTCGTTCGGCGTGCGACCCGGGCGCACGCTCGGGATCGTCGGCGAGTCGGGCTCGGGCAAGAGCGTCGCGGCGCTGACGGTGCTGGGCCTGACCCGCGGCGTGCGCACGCGCATCTCGGGCAGCGTGCGCTTCGCGGGCGAGGAGCTGCTCGGCGCGCCGCCCGAGCGGCTGCGCGCCCTGCGCGGCGACGCGCTCGCGCTCGTCTTCCAGGACCCGCTGTCCGCCCTGCACCCGCTGCTGCGGGTCGGCGCGCAGATCGCCGAGACGGTGCGCGCGCACCGCGACGTCTCGCGCGCCGCCGCGCGGGCGCGGGCGCTGGAGCTGCTGGAGCTGGTCGCGATGCCGCAGCCGCGCGAGCGGTTGGACGCGTTCCCGCACGAGCTGTCGGGCGGGATGCGCCAGCGCGCAATGATCGCGATGGCGCTGGCGAACGAGCCGCAGCTGCTGATCGCCGACGAGCCGACGACCGCGCTCGACGTGACGGTGCAGGCGCAGATCCTCGCGCTGCTCGCGCGCCTGCGCGACGAGCTGGGGATGGCGATGGTCCTGATCACGCACGACCTCGGCGTCGTCGCGCAGACGGCCGACGACGTCGCCGTCATGTACGCCGGGCAGATCGTCGAGCAGGCACCCGTCGGGGAGCTGCTCGGCGCGCCGCAGCACCCCTACACGTGGGGGCTGCTGACCTCGACGCCGCGCCTGGAGACGCCGCGGGACGTGCCGCTGACGCCGATCCCCGGGCGTCCGCCGAGCGCCGTGCATCCTCCGCCGGGCTGCCGCTTCCACCCGCGCTGCGCGTTCGTGCGCGAGGAGCACCGCCGCGTCGAGCCGCCGCTGGAGGCGGTGGACGGCGCCGGCGCGCACCGCGTCGCGTGCCTGCTGGGGGCCGAGGCGCGGGCGCGCGCCTGGGCGGCGCTGGGCGCCGGCGCGACGCCGGAGGCGGCGCGCGCGGCAGCCGGCATCGAGCCGGTCGCGGCTGCCGAGGAGGCAGGGCGAAGTCCTGCCCTTCACGGGAGGCCGGAGGCCCGCTCGCGGAGCTCGTGCTCCCACACCGACGACGCGGGGCTGGATGCCCCGCGGGGGTAACGCCATGACCGCGCTCTTGACGCTCGAGCACGTCGTGAAGGCGTACCCGCTCGCGCGCGGCCGGCGCGACCGCGGCGAGACGGCCACGGTCGTCGCCGGCGCGCCGTGGGGTCGCGCCCGCGCGACGACGCGCGCGCTCGACGACGTCTCGCTCGCCGTCGGCGAGGGCGAGGCGGTCGGGCTCGTCGGCGAGACCGGCTGCGGCAAGAGCACGCTCGCGCGCGTCGCGCTCGGGCTCGAGTCGCCGACGAGCGGGACTATCCGCTACCGCGACCGGGACGTCACGCGGGCGCGCGGGCCGCAGCGCAAGGCGCTCGCGCGCGAGCGCCAGCTCGTCTTCCAGGATCCGGCCGGCTCGCTCAACCCGCGCCGCACGATCGGCGCAAGCGTCGCGGAGCCGTTCGCGATCCACGGCCTGCTGCCGGACCGCCGCGCCCGTCGCCGGCGCGTGGAGGAGCTGCTCGAGCAGGTCGGTCTCGACCCGCGCCACCACGACCGCTTCCCGCACGAGCTGTCGGGCGGCCAGCGACAGCGCGTGGGGATCGCGCGCGCGGTCGCGCTCGGCCCGCGGCTGCTCGTGGCCGACGAGCCGGTCTCCGCGCTCGACGTCTCGATCCAGGCGCAGATCCTCAACCTGCTTGAGGAGCTGCGGCGCGAGCTGGGCCTGGCGCTGCTGCTGATCTCGCACGACCTCGCGGTCGTGCGCCACGCGTGCGAGCGCATCGTGGTGATGCGCGACGGGCGGATCGTCGAGCAGGCCGGCGTCGACGAGCTGTTCGCCGCGCCGCGCGAGCCCTACACGCGCGAGCTGCTGGCGGCGATCCCGCGGCTGCCGCTCGCCGCCGCGCGCGGTTCGGCCTCGGCCGCCGCCGAGGCTCAGCCCTCGTCCTCGTCCTCTTCGTCGACGTAGAGCGACTCGCGCGCGAGCTCCTTGCCGGGCCCCGAGAAGAGCTTCACGTCGAGGTAGTCGCCGCGGTAGGCGTCGGGCGCGATCAGCGTGAAGCGGTCGTCGACCAGGGCGCACTGGTCGACCGCGAGGTCGGCCAGCTCGGCGGTCACGACCGCGCCGCCGGCGACGAGCGGCACGCCCCAGATCAGCGTCATCTCGGCGGCGTTGCCCTCCTCGCCGCGCCAGCGGCCGATCACCTCCTCGTTGAGGTCGATCCGCCAGTCCGGGTTCGCGTCGGCCGTCTCGCTCGTGAAGTCGGCGTGCGCGGCGAAGTCGTCCGGGCCGCCGCCCTCGCCCTCGGCGAACGACACGTAGCCGAACAGCTCCAGCCCGGTGCTGGTGCGCGCGGTCGCCGGCACGTAGGTGCGCCCGCCGTACGTGCGGTCAGGAAACCAGGCGATCTCGCCCGGCTCGCCGAGGTCGTCCCCGCCGGCGTCGATCCGCGCGACCGCCGCCAGGAAGTGGCCGCGCAGCGTGTCGGCCCAGCGGCCGTAGGGGAGCGTGTCCTGCGGCGGCTCGGCCGCGAAGCTGACGACGAGACGGCTGGTGGGCGGCACTAGTAGTAGACGTCGATGCCGTCGCCGACGTGGACCCAGGAGAAGATCGCGAACGCGTCGGGGATCGGCACGCGCAGGCAGCCGTGGCTGGCGGCGAACGCCGGCACGTCGAAGTAGCCGTGGATCGCGTAGCCGCGGATGAAGTAGTTGGAGTCGACCATCCCCTTCGCATTCGTTCCGATCGTCTTCGAGTAGAAGCGGAACGAGCCGAGCACCGTCGGCGTCGAGGGCTTGCCGGAGCTCGTCACGTAGGCGCGGACGACGCGGCCGTGATCGATCAGCGCCAGCACCTGCTGCGCGAGGTTCGCCTCGACGTGGCGGCCGTGGCTCGGGTAGCGCACGTGGAAGCCGCCGACGCCGCGCAGCAGCCGGTCGACGACGAGCGGATCGAGCGTTGTGATGCGCGCCATCCCGTTGACCTTGCGGAACGCGAGCACCGCCAGCCCGGTGAGGTTGTCGTAGGCACCGTCGCGCGGGACGGCGTAGCCGAGCAGCGCGAGCCGCTGCTGCACGAGCGCGACGAACGTCCCGCGCGAGCCGGGCCCGGCGTGCGGCGAGAGCACGTCGAGCGCCGGCGCGGCGGCGGCGATGCGGCGCAGCGCGGCGCTGTGGGCGTGGATCGCGACGACGTGCACGAGTCCGGCGTGGGGCGAGCTGAAGCGCACGGAGAACACCGCCGTCTTGCGCGTGTGCGTGGGGCGCGGCTTGACGACCGTCTGCTTGAGCAGTCGGTGCCCCAGCCACACGCGCACCGTCACGCGCTCGCCGCGTATGTACGGCGCGATGCGGCCGGAGACGCGCAGCCCGCGGCCGGCGACGGACAGCGTCTGGCGGCCGAGGTGGAAGGCCCCCGCGAGCGTGAGGTGGAGGCGGCCGGCGGCGGGAGCCGGCTTGGCCGGCGGCGGCGACGGGGTGGTGGCCGGCGGGGCCGGCGTCGTGGTCGTCGTCGCAGCGCTCGACGCGACCGGGGTCGTCGCCGTCGCCGTGCCCGCCGGCGGGCTCCCCGCCGCGCCGCCATCGCCCAGCGCAACCGCCGGTGACGCCGCGGTAAGCGCGAGCGCGGAGAGGGCGGAGAGCGGGAGGCGGCGCGACATGGCGCCGGGCATCGTAGTCGAGCGCGCGGGCGTCACGGCGGCGCGCGTCACGCGCGCGCGCGCGCCGATCCGGTGGGCGGCGCGAGGAACGGCCACAGGATCAGCATCGTCGCCGCGACCGCGCCGGCGATCAGCGCGATCACCGCGCCCGCGCTCCAGCTCGCCTCGTTGACGCCGAACGCGATCGCGTTGTTGAAGGCGTGGACGGCCATGCACGGCAGCACGGATCCGGTCCGCCAGCGCAGCAGGCACAGCAGGAAGCCGAGCACGCCGAGCGGCACGAGGAACACGACCGGAGCGGAGGCGACGTGGATCGCGCCGAACACGATCCCGGTCAGGACCGCCGCGACCCACGGGCCGCGCCAGGTGCGCAGCGCGCCGAACACGTAGCCGCGGAACAGCAGCTCCTCCGCGATCGGCGCGACCACCGTCACCAGCACGCAGACCGCGACGAGCGCGACGGTGCTCTGGTGGACGCCGAGGTCCTGCGGCAGCTGGTCCTGCTCCTGGATGTTCACGAGCGCGGCCCACACGCCGCTCGCGACGAAGAAGCCGAGCAGCGTGAGCGCGCCCCACCCGAGCGCCGGGCGCAGTCGCGCGCGCCGCAGGCCGAGCTGCGCCGGCACGAGCCCGCCGAAGTGGTCGGCGAACAGCAGCGCGGTGCCGACGAACGCGCCGTCCTGGATGAACGTCGCGATGATGTTGACCGCCGGGGTCGGGTGCTGGAGGCTCGCGCCGGTCACGCCGGCGACGATCGCGACGACCAGCCCGCCGACGACTGCGACGGCGAACGCGGCCAGGATCGCCACCGGCGCGCTCCACGCCGGCCAGCGCGGCAGCGGCGCGCCCTCATAAGGGTCGATCGCCGGCGGCAGCGGCGCCGGCGCGACGCCCTCGGGCAGCTCGGGCAGCGGAGGCGGCGAGCCGGGGGGAGGCGGGCTGCTCACCGTCACAGCGTACGCGGCGGCCGCCGCCCCCCGTCAGCGGTGGCGCGGCGCCGTCGCGGGCCGTCGCGGCCGCCGGCACCGGCCGGCTGCATCAGCCGCCGCCCGGCGCGCCGAGCCCGGGCAGCTCCGCGAGCGAGCCGATCGCCTCGGCCCCCGGCGGCGGCGCGCCCTCGCGCACGAGCAGCAGCGCCGGGATCCCGGCGGCGCGCGCGCCCGCGACGTCGACCTCCAGCTCGTCGCCGACGTGCAGCGCCTCCTCTGCGCGCACGCCCGCCAGCTCGAGCCCGCGCCGGAAGATCGCCGGCGCCGGCTTGCCGATCCCCAGCTCGGCCGACGTCACGACGCCGTCGAGCAGCGGCGCGAGGCCGGTGTCGGCGAGCACGTCGTGCAGCGAGACGTCCCAGTTGCTGACGACGACGAGCCGCGCGCCCGCCGCGCGCGCCCGCGCCAGCGCGTCCGGCACCTCCGGGAACGGCCGGAAGCGCAGGGCGGCCAGCAGCGCCTCCGTCAGCGGGCCGAGCGGCACGTCGCGCGCGCGCTGCGGCAGCGCCTCGCGCAGCGCGATCGCGGCGCGACGGCGCAGCGACGCGAGGCTCGCGCGGTCGCGCGCGGCGTCGTGGTTGGCGCGGTAGAACGCGATCTCGGCGCGGATCGCGCCCTGCGCCTCCTCGATCGACAGCTCGAGGTCGAAGCGCGTGCGCAGCTCGCGCCGCAGCGGCGGCGCGGGCGGCTCCAGCTCGAGCAGCGTGCCGAGCGCGTCGAGCAGATATGCGCGCGGCGGCCGGTTCACAGCACCAGCGCCCACCGGGACCATTGTGCTGCGAGCACCCCGAGCAGGACCCCGCTGATCCCGACGGCCCGCGCCACCCGGCCGCGCTCGCCGCACCAGCGCGCAAGCCACATCTGCAACGGGAACAGCACGACCATGTAGCGCGGGAACGATTCGAGCGGCTGGACCGTGCTGGGATAGGAGAGCGTCCCCAGTAGCGCGACGCCGACGTACGCGCCGTAGGCGAGCGGCAGCCGCCGCAGCACGCCGGCGAAGCCGACGAGCGCGAACACGAGGAAGCCGAACAGCACGAGGTCCTGGCCCGCGAAGTGCAGCGCCACGCCGCCGCTGCCCGGGTCGTAGGCCGGCCCCTTCGAGTCGACGAGGTCGCGCAGCGTGTGCCAGGCCGCCTTCGCACCGCCGGTGACGCCGCCCAGCAGCTGGAAGTGCCGGTACCACAGGCGCTCGACATGGAACGGCACGAACGCGTCGTGGAAGGTGATCGCGCTGAAGCCCAGGAACGCCGCCAGGCCCAGCGGCACGAGCGCCAGCCACAGCAGCTGCCGGCTCAGGCGATAGCGCGGCCGCCAGCGCGGCCCGGACGTCACGTCGGGCTCGCGGTCGGTGCGCGGACCGTAGAGGAACAGCACCAGCAGCGGCACGAGCACCACGATCCCGCTGTTGCGCGTCAACGCCGCCAGCCCGCCCGCGATCCCCGCCCACGCCCAGCGCCCCTGACGCGCCGCGAGGAAGGCGCCGACCGACAGCAGCAGGAACAGCGACTCGGTGTAGATCGCCGAGAAGATGAAGGCGCTCGGGAAGAACGCCAGCAGCAACAGCGTGCTGCGTGCGTCCTCGGCGCCCAGCTCAAGCTCGGTCAGGCGATACAGCAGCGCGAGCGCGACGAGGAAGCAACCGAGCGAGATCAGGATCGCGACCAGCATCCGAGAGCCGAGCACCCAGTTGCCGACGTGGATCAGCAGCGGGTACAGCGGATAGAACGCGTCGCGCAGCGTGTTGGGATCGTGGTGATAGCCGTCGCGCGCGATCGCGAGGTACCAGACGGCGTCCCAGCGCGCCGCGGGCGCGGCCAGCAGGTCGTTGAAGGCGGTCGTCCCGTGCGTCACGCCGACGAGGTCGAAGCGCTCGCTGTTCGGGACGCGTCCGAACCACAGCACCCCCAGGATCCCCGCCGTCCACACGATCGCGCGCGAGGTCCACAGGGCGCTCCAGGCTTCGCGCAGCGCGCGCTGGGCGCCGGCGCTCAGGCGCGGGCCCTCGACCACGACCGCGGCGTTCGAGGTCGCGGGACGGGCGCTCATGCGACGAACCCCCAGCGCGCGAACTGCGCGGTCATGATCCCCAGCAGCACCGCGCTGATCCCGACCGTGCGTTCGAGCCGGCCGCGCTCGTCGCACCACTGCGCGAGCCACATCTGCAACGGGAACAGCACGACGATGTAGCGCGGGAGCGAGGCGAGCGGCTGCATGGCGACCGGGCTCGACAGCGTCAGGACGAGCGCGCAGGCGACGTAGGCGCCGTAGGCGAGCGGCAGCCGCCGCAGCACGCCGACGAGCGCGACGAGCGCGAACACGAGGAAGCCGAACAGCATCAGGCTCTGGCCCGCGATGTAGAACGGGCCCGTGCCGCCGCGCGTGAACGACAGCGGCCCCTTGGCCGTCACCAGCTCGCGCAGCTCGTTCCACGCCGCGCTCGCCCCGCCCGTCACGCCGCCGAGCAGCTCGGTGTGGCGGAACCAGAGGTGCTGGACGTGGAACGGCGCCAGCGCGTCGTGAAACTCGACCGCGCAGTAGGCGAGGAAGAGGACGAGGCCGGTCGGGACGAGCACCAGCCACAGCGCCTGCCGCGTGAGCGCGTAGCGGGGGCGCCACCAGGATCTGGGCGCCGCCGCCGGCCGGTCGCCGCGCGGGCCGTAGAGGAACAGCACCAGCAGCGGCACGAGCACGACGATCCCGCTGTTGCGCGTGAGCGCGGCCAGCCCGCCCGCGATCCCCGCCCACGCCCAGCGCCCCTGACGCGCCGCGAGGATCGCTCCGACCGACAGCAGCAGGAACAGCCCTTCCGTGTAGACGGCCGAGAGGAAGAACGCCGCCGGGGAGAACGCGACGAGCAGCACCGTGCTGCGCGCATGGGCCGCGCCGAGCTCGATCGCGGCGAGCCGGTAGAGCAGCACCAGCGCGGCGAGCAGGCACGCGAGCGAGATCAGGATCCCCGCCACGAGCTGGGATCCGACGATCCAGCCGCCCGCGTGCATCAGCAGCGGGTACAGCGGATAGAAGGCGGCCTTCATGTGGTCCGGCGAGTGGGCGTAGCCGTCGCGCGCCAGCAGCAGGTACCAGGCCGAGTCCCAGCGCGCGGCCGGCGCCACGAGCAGGTTCCCGAACGGCGAGAACGACGAGCTGAGGCCTCCGTAATCGAGGCCTTCCGTGCCGGGGACGCGGCCGAACCAGATGACGCCGAGGATTCCGGCGGCCCACACGAGCAGGCGCGACGTCCACAGCGCGCTCCACGCCTCGCGCACGGCAAGGGCCGTGTCCGGGCCAAGGCGCGGCCCGTCAACGACGACCGCCGGGCTACGCGACCGTTGAATGCCCGCGGAGGTCTCCACGTTCGGCGGCAGTATGGTCGATGCGCGCGCCGATGGCCGCCCGCCGGTTCGGCCAATCCGCCCGCGCGCGGATCGCCGAAGCTGACAAACGTCCTACGCCACGAACGTCCAGCGCGCGAACTCGGCGCTCAGCAGGCCCAGCAGCACCGCACCGGCGCCGACCGCGCGTTCGAGGCCCCCGCGCTCGCGCGCCCAGCGGGCGAGCCACATCTGCAGCGGGAAGATCGTCAGCACGTAGCGCGGCAGCGAGGCGAGCGGCTGCGCGTCGATCGGGTAGGAGAGCGTCGCCGCCAGCGCGACCGCCGCATACGCGCCGTACGCGACCGGCAGGCGCCGCACCGCACCCGCCAGCGCGACGAGCGCGAAGACGAGGAAGCCGAGCAGCAGCAGGCTCTGGCCCGCGTTCACGAACGGGTCGCCGCCGGCCGCCGTGAAGTAGCGCGGCGTCGCCCTGCCGTGCACGAGCTGGCGCAGCCCATCCCACGCCGCGCTCGCGCCCTTCGGCACCGCGCCGAGCGGCGAGAAGTGACGCAGCCACAGCGCCTGCGCGTGAAATGGCGCGAGCCACTCGCCGAACGCGATCCCGCAGTAGGCGAGGTACAGCGCGAGCCCGAGCGGGATCAGCGCGAGCCACAGCGCCTGCGGCGCGAGGCCGTGGCGCGGGCGCCACCACGCCGCACGCCGCGCCGGGGTGGGCGGGTCCGAGTCTCCCCGCGGCCCGTAGAGGAACAGGAGCGCCACCGGCACCAGCAGCAGCACGCCGCTGTTGCGCGTCAGCGCCGCCAACCCGCCCGCGACCCCCGCCCACGCCCAGCGCCCCTGACGCGCCGCCAGCACGGCGCCGACCGACAGCAGCAGGAACAGCGACTCGGAATAGACCGCCGAGAAGAAGAACGCCGTCGGGAAGAAGGCGACCAGCAGCACCGTCCCGCGCGCGTCCTGCGGCCCCAGCTCGATCGCCGCCAGCCGGTGCAGCAGCGCCAGCGCGGCGAGGAAGCAGCCGAGCGAGATCAGCAGTCCGGCGACGAGCTGCGAGCCGACGATCCAGCCGCCCGCGTGCACGAGCAGCGGGTAGAGCGGGTAGAAGGCGGTCTTCGCGTGGCCGGCCGCGTCAGCGTAGCCGTCGCGCGCGATCGCGAGGTACCAGACCGAGTCCCAGCGCGCCGCCGGCGCGACGAGCAGGTTGCCGAGGTAGGAGAACGGCGACGTCAGCCCGGCCGGGTCGAACGCGCGATAGCCGCTCTGGTAGCCGAACGACAGCAGGCCGAAGATCCCGGCCGCCCATACCGCCAGCCGCGACGTCCACGACGCCGACCACGCCTCGCGCCACCCGCTGCCGGTGTCGCTGCCGAGCCGCTCGCTACGCTCGCGCTCCATGCTCGGCGACGATGTTCCCATCTTCGCGGCGACGTTCCTGCACGAGCACGCGCACGAGCTGAGCGCGCTGCTGACGGTCATGATCGCGATCCTGCTCGCGATCGTCGTCGACCGCGCGATCTTCCGCCGCGGCCATGCGCTCGCGGTCGCGGTCGCGCGCGACGAACGCACCGCGGTCGTCGACACGCGCCTGCGCTTCCTGCGCCGGCTCGTGACGCTCGGGATCCTGGTGATCGGGCTGCTGATCGCCGTCTCGCAGTTCGCCGGGCTCAACAAGCTGGCGGCCGGGGTGCTCGCGTCCGGCGCGTTGATCGCGGCCGTCGTCGGCTTCGCGGCTCGCCAGACGTTCGCGAACCTCATCGCCGGCGTGATGCTGACGATCGCGCAGCCGCTGCGGATCGGCGACCACGTCACGGTCGAGGACGAGAGCGGGACGGTCGAGGACGTGCGCCTCAACTACACGGTCGTGCGCCGCCCCGACGGCCGCCGCGTTTTCATCCCGAACGAGCGGCTCGCGTCCGGGATCCTGCGCAACGACACGATCGCCGAGCCGACCGTCGCGCTCGAGGTCGACGTATGGCTCCCGCGCGCGGTCGACGCCGATCGCGCGCTCGCGGCGCTGGCCGCGCTCGACGGGGCGCCGGTCGTGCGCGTCGCGCAGATCGCCGTCGACGGCGTGCGCTGCACCGTCACGCGCGGCGCGGTCGCGCCCACCGATCACGCGACGCGCGCGTCCGCGCTGCGGGCCGAGGCGCTGCGAGCGCTGCGCGAGGCGGGCGTGCTCGCCGCCGAGCAGGCCTGAGCGCCCGCCGCGGCAGGAGCCCGTCCGCGCAGGCCGAACTCCGGTCGCAGCTACACTTCGCACCCACCTGCACGCCGGCAGGGAAGTGCCGGCCGTTGCCCTTATGACCCGTCGCGAGCGACAGAGGCGCCGCAGACGCCGCCACCGTCCGGTCCGGCGCGGCCTCGTCGTGCTCGGGACGCTGCTGCTCGTCGGCCTCGTCGCCGGCGGGATCGCATCTGCCGTGTGGGTCGCGCACTTGGTGCAAACCGCGCCGAACCTCGACCGGCTGCACCCGAAGCCGCAGGGGACCGTCTCCGCCGTCTACGCCGCCGACGGCACGCGCCTCGGCTTCATAGCCGGCGACACGCTGCGCCAGCCCGTCACCAGCGGACAGATCCCGCTCGCGATGAAGCGCGCGACCGTCGCGATCGAGGACCGTCGCTTCTACCAGCACGGCGCGGTCGACTACCCGGGGCTGATCCGCGCGGCGGTCCGCGACGTGACGTCGAACGGCACCGCGCAGGGCGGCTCGACGCTGACGATGCAGCTCGTGCGCAACCTCTACACGCCAGAAACGCGCTTCCAGAAGACGATCAAGCGCAAGATCGACGAAATCAAGCTCGCCACGCAGCTCGAGTCCGAGCACTCGAAGGGCTGGATCCTCACGAGCTACCTCAACAACGTCCCCTACGGGACCGTCGGCGGGCAGACCGCCGTCGGGATCGAGGCGGCGGCGCGCACCTTCTTCGACGAGCCGGCCTCGCGCCTGACGCTGCCGCAGTCGGCGCTGCTGGCCGGGCTGCCGCAGGCGCCGACGCAGTACAACCCGTTCAAGGACGCGCGCGCCGCGCGCAAGCGCCGCGGCGAGGTGCTGCGCGCGATGGTGACGGCGCGCTACATCACGCAGGCGCAGGCCGACGCGGCTGACGCGACGCCGCTCGGCGTCAAGCACGGCGACTACTACGGCCAGCGCCGCGAGCAGTTCTTCTTCGACTACGTCAAGCAGGCGCTGATCCAGCACTACGGGCGCCACACGGTCGACGAAGGCGGCTTGAAGGTCTACACGACGATCAACCTCAAGTTCCAGCAGCTCGCGCGCCAGGCGATCGCCAACCACCTCTACGCCGGCGGGCCGTCGGGGGCGCTCGCGACGGTCGACCCGGCCAACGGCCACATCCTCGCGATGGCGTCGTCGGCGCAGTACGGCCCGACCGTCTTCAACTACGCGTCGCAGTCGCACCGCCAGCCGGGCTCGTCGTTCAAGGTGATCGACCTGATGGCGGCCGTGCGGATGGGGATCGACCCCGACACGACGTTCTACGACTCGCACGAGCTGCAGCCCGGCTGGCTGCCGCAGGCGCCGACCTGGCACGTCCAGACCGACAGCCACTCCTACGCCGGCAGCATCAGCCTCGCCGCCGCGCTGCCGCCGTCCGACAACACCGTCTACGCGCAGCTCGGTGCCGACATCGGGCCCGACAAGATCGACAAGGCCGCGCACGACATGGGCGTCACGTCGCAGCTCAACGGCTTCTACGCGGAGGCGATCGGCGGCCTCAAGTACGGCGTCTCGCCGCTCGAGATGGCCGACGCCTACGCGACGGTGTCCGACGGCGGCTGGCGCAACACGGTCGAGGCGATCACGAAGGTCGTCCATCCCGACGGGCGCGTCGACCTGCTCGGCAAGCCGATCCGCAAGAAGGAGTTCACCGACGGGATGACGGCGAAGGTGCTCGCGCCGATGAAGGCCGTGATCGACCACGGCACGGCGGCCGGGTCCGGGATCGGCTGCCCGAACGCCGGCAAGACCGGCACGACCTCCTCGAACACGGACGCGTGGTTCATCGGCGTCACGCCGCGCCTCTCGACCGCGGTGTGGGTCGGCTACCCGAACGAGACGCAGACGCTCGGCTCAAGCGTCTTCGGTGGCACGATCGCGGCGCCGATCTGGCACGACTTCATGACCGTCGCGCGCGGCTCGTTCTGCGGCGACTGGCCGCCGCCGAAGGAGCCGTTCGTGTCCCAGCCGTTCTTCGGCACCTACGAGACGAGCGGCGGGCGCAGCGACACGAGCTCGTCGTCGGGCACCGGGTCCGGCACGGGGACCGGCACGAACGGCGGCAACGGCACCGGCACCGGCGGGACGATCAAGAACGGCGTCGGCAACGGCACCGGCCCCAACGGCGCCTACGCGCACCCGCCCCAGGCACCGCCGAAGGTGCCGCCGGCGCCCAAGCCGCCCGGCGGGCACGGCGGCGGGAAGGGCGGCGGACCGGGCGGCGGCGCCGGCAAGGGCGGCGGCGCGGGCGCGCCGAGCGGCTGAGCCGCTTGGTACGGTTAGCGCGTGCCGAAGGAAGACAAGGTCGAGCTCGAGGGCGAGGTGATCGAGGCCCTGCCCAACGCGATGTTCCGCGTCAAGCTCGACAACGACCACGTCGTCCTCGGCCACGTCGCCGGCAAGATGCGCCGCTTCCGTATCCGCATCCTGCCGGGCGATCGCGTGCGCTGCGAGCTCTCGCCCTACGACCTCGACCGCGCGCGCATCGTCTACCGCCACCGGTAAGCCGTCCGCCGCCGTGCGCGAGCTTGCGCTGATCGAGGCTCTCCAGCGGGTGCTCGACCGCGGCGACGAGCGGATCGTGCGCTGGATCGGCGACGACGCGGCCGTCGTGCGCGCTCGCCCGTATGCCGTCACGTCGGTCGACGCGATGGTCGACGGGGTCCATTTCCGCCTCGACGGCGGGATCTGCACGCCGGCCGACGCCGGCCATCGCGCGCTCGCCGCCGCGCTCTCGGACCTCGCCGCGATGGGCGCCGAGCCAGGCGAGGCGTACCTGGCGCTCGTGCTGCCGCGCGGCCTCGACGAGGACGCCGTGCTCGAGCTCTTCGCCGCCGCGCAGGCGCTCGCGAGCGACAGTGGCACGACGATCGCCGGCGGCGACCTCGTGCGCGGGCCGGCGCTGATGCTCGCGGTCACGGTCGTCGGGTGGGCGGACGCCCCCGAGCGGCTCGTCGGGCGCGACGGCGCGCAGCCGGGCGACCTCGTCGGCGTGACCGGGACGCTCGGCGCCGGCGGCGCCGGCCTGGCGGTGCTGGAGGCGCGCGCGGGAGGCTCCCTCGACGTAGGCGCGCCCCGGGCCGGAGGCGGCCGTGACGCGCAGGCGCCGGCCGCGACTTCGACCCCGGCCGCGACTTCGGCGCCGGCCGCAGACGCCGGGGTGGCCGCGCGGCTCGCCGGCCTGGCGCACGGGGACGCGCTCGCGCAGCGCTACCGCCGCCCCCGCCCGCGGCTCGCCGAGGGGCGCGCGCTCGCGGCGGCCGGCGCGCACGCGATGATCGACCTGTCCGACGGCCTCGCGACCGACGCGCGCCACCTCGCGCGGGCCGGCGGCGTGCGGATCGTCGTGGATCTGGAGCGCCTGCCGCTCGCGCCGGGTGCCGCCGAGGTCGCGCGCGCGCTCGGGCACGACCCGGCCGCGTTCGCCGCGACCGCCGGCGAGGACTTCGAGCTGTGCGTCTGCGTCCCGCCGCATGCGCGCGCCGCCGCCGAGGCCGCCGCGTCGATCGCGTGGATCGGCAGCGTGCACGAGGGTCCGGCCGAGCTCGACTTCGGCCCCGGCCGCGCGGCGCTGCGCGGCTACGAGCACGAGCTGTGACGCGCGCGGCGCGTCAGCCGGCCGGCAGCTGCAGTTCGCGCGCGGCGCGTTCGCCCAGCAGCGCGCGCACGTCCGCGCGCCGCAGGGCGGCGTGCGCGGCGAGCATGCGCGCCACGAACGCCTCGGCGACCGCCTCGACGTCGACGTGGTACTGGGCCCGCGCGACCCGTGTCTTGAGCTCGGTGAGCTTCATTGTCCTGATCTCGTCGTCCATGCCTTCCCTGCCACGACACCTGGACACGGCGCCTGCGCGGACAGGTGCTGCGAATCCCGCATTCACAGCAGCCCGCGCCCGTCGTCGATCTGGATATCGGGAAAGTGTCGAAGGCACATGAGCAAGCTGGCACAGGATCGAACGAGCGGCCATCGGGTCGGCGCCCCAACCTGCGTCCGCCAGCAAGGATTCAGGATGCGGCGGACGGCGCCGCGGCGGCGCTCGGCCGCACGCTGCGCAGGCGCGCGAACACGACGATCCGCTGCGCCGCGCTGTAGAGCGGGTTGCAGGCCGACAGCACGAGCCGGTCGTAGCCGACGTCGCGCGTGATCCACAGCGCGTTGGGCGAGACGATCTTCGTTTGCTGGACCGCGTAGGTGAAGCGACCGTAGGGCATCTCCAGCGCGATCGGCTGACCCTTGCGCAACTCGTTGATGTCGTGGAACGGCGCCAGGTACGTCGTGCGGTGCCCGGCGATCGCGACCGTCTCGCCGAGGCCCGGGAACGAGGTCGCGGGATAGCGTCCCGGCCCCTTGCGCAGGCTCGCGGAGTCGGTCCCCTCGACGACGACGAAGCGGGCGCCGATGCTCGGGATGTCGATCCTTCCGATCGGCTGGCCGGTCTTCGTGTCGCGGCGCGCGGCGCGCGCGAGGAAGGCGATCCGCTGGCGTTCGGAGCGCAGCGAGCGCAGCGCCCGCCGCTGGACGGGAGTCGGGCCGGCGCGCTCGAGCTTGTCGAGCTGGCCCGACAGCTGGTCCTGGTGGATCTTCGCGATCAGCGCCGACAGCGGCTCCTGCCAGGCGAGCGTGACGGCCGCGTCGGCGATCATCAGCGCGCCGGCGACGATCAGGACCGTCGAGCAGGTGCGCAGGAGCCGGCGCGCGCCCCTGCGTCGCGTCGCAGCACGTAGCATCGCACCAGTATCGCGCGCAACGCCCGCCGGCCGATCGGGCGTCATCGCCGAAGCGCCGACTCGGTCCCGCCGAGCGAGCCCGGGCCGGCGTAGGTCGCGGGGCCGCGCACGGTGATCGGCAGCGCCGCCTCGGGGCCGCCCGGCTGCGCGCGCAGCAGGATCGCCAGCACGCCGGCCGCGCCGCCGAGCACGACGCACCACAGCAGCACGACGCCGATCCCCACGCCCCCCCCGGAGACAAGCAGCAGGCCGCTCCAGGCCAGTTGGAGTGGATCGAGGCCGAACTGCTGCGCGTAGACGAGCGCGACGAGCAGCGGCGGCAGCAGCCCGGCGGCGAACAGCGCGAGCGTCGCGGCGCGCGGCGCCGGCGCCTCCGGCGCGACCGCGAGCAGCCACAGGTGCAGGGCAGGCACGACCAGCAGGCAGGCGAACGGGTTGACGACCCACAGCGCGACGGCGGCGGCACACAGCACGAGCATCGCCGCGGTCGCGGCGCCCGGCCCGGCGACCCGCCCGCGCACGCCCGCGGCGCGCAGCAGCAGCGGGCGCAGCGCGAGCCAGCCGAGCGCGAACACGACGAGCACGCTCGCGAGCGCCGCCCCGTCGACCGGGACCGCGCCGGCCGGCGCGGGCGCGCCCGGCACCGCGCTCAGCAGGCCGCACACGCGCAGCGCGACCGCGAACAGCGCCGCCAGCGCGAACGGCACGACCGCCGCCGCGACCCAGCGCAGCCACATGCCGACGCGCTCGCGCCGCCGGCGCACGCGCGCGAGCGCATCGACCGACGCCAGCAGCACCGGTAGCAGCAGCGCGGCGGCGAGCAGCCGCACCGGCCACGCCGGCAGCAGCTTGCGCGCGACGACGAGGTACGTCGCGGCGCCCGGCACGTCGCCCCCGCCGTCGAGCGCGCTGACGCTGCGCAGCGTCGCGCGGCCGAACGCCGTCAGGCGCGCGGGCGAGACGGCGGCACCGGCGGACGCGGGGCGCTCGCCCGCGGCCGACAGCAGCACGGCCGGGATCCCGCGCGCGCCGAACGGCGCCTGCTCGCCGAGCGCGAGCGGGAAGGCGAGGCGCACGAACTGCACGAACGGCGAGTCGCCGCCCGGGCGCAGCGTCGTCTCGGTCGTGACGGCGCGCTCGACGGTCCGCCGCAGCTGCAGCGGCGCGAGCGACGTGCTCGACGACCACGGCACCACGAGCGGCCGCACGACGCGCCCGGCGGCGAGGTCGCCGAGCGCGATCACCGCGTCGAGCGGACCGCCGGGATCGGCCGCGAGCTGCGCGGCGGCGGCCGTCCCCGCGCTCCCGCCGCTCGTCGAGACGAGCACGAGCGTGCGCCCGAGCGTGCGGCCGCCGAGCACCTGCGCGAGCCCCAGCAGCGTCGCGGTCGCCGACAGCTGCGCGCGGGCGCCGCGGCCGAGCGCGTCGCGGTGCGCGATCACGACGATCCGCCGGCTCGAGAAGCCGGTGCGCTCGCCGATCACCGTCTCCAGCGTGCGCGTGCCGACTGCGGTGCGTCCCTCGAGCTCGCGCGTCTGCACGCGGAAGCCGCTCGCCCGCAGCCCGGTCGCGACCAGCCCGGCGAGCCGGCGGTCGCCCGGCGAGCCCGGCGGCCGCAGCGGCGCGGCGGCGTCGAGCGCCTGCAACTGGCGCCAGGCGGCGACGCCATCGAACGCGTCCGGCGCGAGCGTCGTCGTGAGCGCGCGCGGCTGGTCGCGCACCGAGAAGGCGACGAGCACGAGCGCGAACAGGATCGGGAGAAACGCGGCGCGGTAGATCCGCGGATCGAGCACACGGGCAGGCTACCGCCGCCGCGCGCGCGAACCGTGGACGCGCCCCGCCGGCGCCGCGACGCGCGATTGCTTGGTACGTCTGCGTTCGCCCGACTACCCTTCGCAGTGGACCCATGGGCGAGCGATCGACGCGCATCCTGCTGGTCGACGACGAGCAGTCGATCCAGACGCTGCTCTCCTATCCCCTGCGCAAGGACGGCTACGACGTCGTGCAGGCGGCCGACGGGCGCGAGGCGCTCGACCGCTTCGACGAGCGCCCGTTCGACCTCGTCGTGCTCGACGTGATGCTGCCCAAGCTCGACGGGCTCGAGGTCTGCCGCCGGTTGCGCAGCCGCAGCGCGGTGCCGATCATCATGCTGACGGCCAAGTCGGAGGAGATCGACAAGGTCGTCGGGCTCGAGATCGGCGCCGACGACTACATCACCAAGCCGTTCTCGATGCGCGAGTTCCGCAGCCGCGTGAAGGCGGCGCTGCGGCGCTCGGAGCTGTCGCGCGCGGTCGACGGCGAGGGCGCGACGCTCGAGCACCACGCGCTGCGGATCGATCCCGACAAGCGCGCGGTGTGGCTGCAGGGCGAGCCGATCGCGACGACCTTCGTCGAGTTCGAGATCCTGCTGACGCTCGCCGACAGCCCCGGCAGGGTCTTCACGCGCGACATGCTGCTCGCGCGCGTGTGGGGCGACTCGGCCTATCGCGACCCGCGCACGATCGACGTCCACATCCGCCACCTGCGCGAGAAGATCGAGCGCGACCCGAAGGAACCCGAGTACCTCTTCACCGTGCGCGGCGTCGGCTATCGCTTCCGCGACACCGACGAGTAGGACTCCGCCGCGGTGCGCTCGCTCCGCAACCGCCTCGCCTTCCTGTTCTTCGCGATCACGCTCGCGGCGATCGCGGTCCTCTACGTCTACATCGCGCCGCAGCTGCAGTCGCGCCTGCGCGACGAGAAGCTCTCGCAGCTGCAGATCGCCGCCCAGAAGACCGTCTCCCCGATCGGCACGACGGTCGGCGCCGACGTGTCGGCCAGGTTCGTCGACCAGCTCGTTCGCGCCGCCAGCGACGGCGCGAACGCGCGCGTCACGCTGCTGCGCGTCGGGCGCGTCGGCGGCCAGCCGCAGCTGACGGCGAGCGCCGATTCGAGCGAACCGGCGACGCCACGCCTGTCGGCCCCGGCCGCCAAGGCGGCTGTCCGCAGCGGCCGCGTCACGCGCGGCTCGGAGGCCGGCGCCGACGGACCGCTCGCAGAGGTCGCGGTGCCGCTGCGCGCGCAGCCGCGCGGCCCGGTCGAGGCGGTCGCCGTCTACACGACGCCGATGGTGGACGTGCAGCGCAACGTCGCCGTCATCCGCAAGCAGATTTTGATCGCCGGCGCGCTCGCGCTCGCGATCGCCGTGCTCGCCGGCTGGCTGATCGCGCGCGCGCTCGCGCAGCGCGTCAAGCGACTGGAGAAGGCGGCCGAGCAGGTCGCCGCCGGCGACTTCTCGCGCCCGATCCCGGTCGACTCCGACGACGAGCTCGGGCAGCTCGCGGTCGCCTTCAACGACATGCAGCGCCAGCTCGCGCAGCTCGACCGCGCGCGCAAGCAGTTCATCGCGACCGCCTCGCACGAGCTGCGCACGCCGCTGTTCTCGCTCGGCGGCTTCGTCGAGCTGCTCGAGGACGAGGAGCTCGACGAAGACACCCGCCGGCGCTTCCTCGCCCAGGTGCGCGAGCAGGTCGAGCGCCTCGCGAAGCTGTCGGTCGACTTGCTCGACCTCTCGCGGCTGGAGGCCGGCTCGCTCGAGCTGCGCCCCGAGCCGGTCGACCTGACCGAGCTCGCGCAGTCGGTCAGCTCCGAGTTCGAGCCGGTCCTCTCCCAGCACGACTCGCACCTGGAGGTGCGGCTGCCAGGGCGGCCCGTGGAGGCGCTTTGCGATCCTGTACGGGTCGCCCAGATCATGCGGATCCTCATCGACAACGCGCTCACGCACACCTCGCCCGGGACGAACATCGTCGTGACCGCGGCGCGCGAGAACGGCTTCGCCCAGGTCGCCGTGCGCGACTACGGCCGCGGGATCCCACGCGCGGCGCTGTCGCAGGTGTTCGAGCCCTTCTACACGTCCGACGACGCCCAGGGGTCCGGGCTCGGGCTGGCGATCGCGAGCGAGCTGGCCGAGCGGATGGACGGCCGCCTCGGCGTCGAGTCGCGCCCGGGCCGGACCGTCTTCACGCTGGAGCTGCCGGCATGACGCGCCCGCGCGGCGCGGTGGCCGTGCTCGCGATCGCAGCGCTGGTCGGCGCCGGCGCCGGCTGCGGATCGTCCGCCGTGCCGCTCGGCGAGCGGCCGGCGACCGTCGCCTCGCCCCCGGCGCCGATCGCGACGCGCACGACGACGACGCGCGTGGAGGTCCTCGAACACCTCGCCGCGCACCGCTTCGACCCGAGCGCGATCTACGCGGCCGACGCGCCCGGCGTCGTGACGGTCGTCAGCGTCTTCGGCAACGGCGGGATCCAGAGCGGCGACGCCGGGCTCGGCTCGGGCTTCGTCGTCTCGGCCGGCGGCCAGATCGCGACGAACGCGCACGTCGTCTCCAACGGCACCGGCACCCACCTCAAGCGCGCCAAGCAGGTCTACGTCCAGTTCGCGGACGGCAACCAGGTGCCGGCGCGGATCCTCGGCGTCGACCCCGACAGCGACGTCGCGCTGATCGCGGTCAACCCGGCCGGCCTGACGCTGCGCGCGCTGGCGCTCGGCACGACGACCGGGCTCGCCGTCGGCGCGCCGGTGGCGGCGATCGGCAGCCCGTTCGGCGAGCCGCAGTCGCTGTCGGTCGGCGTGATCTCGGCGACGAACCGCTCGATCGAGTCGCTCAACTCCAGCGACGCCGGCACGTCGGGCGGCTCGTTCGCGATCTCCGGCGCGATCCAGACCGACGCGGCGATCAACCACGGCAACTCCGGCGGGCCGCTCGTCGACGCGGCCGGGCGCGTGATCGGGATCAACTCGCAGATCCAGTCGACCGGCGGCGGCGGCGAGGGCGTCGGCTTCGCGATCCCGATCGACGCCGTGCGGCGCTCGATCGAGCAGCTGCGCGCGCGCGGCTCGGTCGCCTACGCGTGGCTCGGCGTCTCGACGGTCGCGGTCTTCCCGCAGCTGGCGCAGGCGTTCCGGCTGCCGGTCGACCACGGCGCGCTCGTCGAGCAGCTGACGCCGGACGGGCCGGCCGCGGCGGCGGGCCTGAAGGCCGGCTCAGGCCGCGAGGTGACGTTCCAGGTCGCCCGCTACAAGCTCGGGGGCGACATCATCACGGCGCTCGACGGGCGGCCGATCCGGCGCGACGACGACCTGTCGCTCGCGATCGCGGCGCTGGCCCCAGGCGACCGCGTGACGCTGCAGGTGTGGCGCGACGGGACGCAGCGCACGCTGACCGTGACGCTCGGACGCCGCCCCGAGTGACCGCATCCCGGGGCGGCGACGGGGATTCGGTATCGTCCGCGCGCTCTGGCCCTCTGAGCCCTCCGCCCTCTCCGGGACATGCTGCAGCCCATCGCCGTCGGTCACAAGACGCTCGCCGATTACGCGAGCATCGTCGGACGCTCGCTCGTCGAGGAGATCGGCGAGCTCGCGGCGCCGCTGCGCGGCAAGCGCATCCTGCACCTGTCGGCGACCGCGTTCGGCGGCGGCGTGTCGGAGATCCTCTACACGCTGATCCCGCTCATGCGCGACGTCGGGCTCGACTGCGAATGGCAGGTGATCTACGGCCGCGAGGAGTTCTTCAACGCGACGAAGATGCTCCACAACGCGCTGCAGGGCAACCCGCAGGACCTCGACGACGAGCACTGGGACGCCTGGCGGCGCTACAACGAGATGAACGCGCGCGAGCTGTCGCGCGACTGGGACCTCTGCATCGTCCACGACCCGCAGCCGGCGGCGATGCACACGCTCGCGCCCGAGAAGGCCCGCCACTGGGTGTGGCGCTGCCACATCGACCTCTCGACGCCCAACCCGGCCACGATCGAGCGGCTGCTGCCGTACATCAAGACGTATCCGGCGTCGGTCTTCCACATGCAGCAGTACGTGCCGGAGGGGATGGAGGGCCAGATCAACATCGTGCCGCCGGCGATCGACCCGCTCGCGCCGAAGAACATGGCCTTCTCGCCGGAGGACTCGATCTACATCTGCGACCAGTTCGGGATCGACGTCGACCGCCCGCTGCTGTGCCAGGTCTCGCGCTTCGACCCGTGGAAGGACCCGCTCGGCGTGATCGACGCCTACCGCATCGTCAAGCAGGCCCAGCCCGACGCGCAGCTCGCGCTCGTCGGCTCGATGGCCGCCGACGACCCCGAGGGCTGGGACTACTTCAACGCCACGATCGCGCACGCCGACCGCGACCCGGACATCCACATCCTCAACAACTTCAACAACGTCGGCGCGATCGAGGTCAACGCGTTCCAGTCGCACGCCGACGTGCTGATCCAGAAGTCGACGCGCGAGGGCTTCGGGCTGACCGTGTCGGAGGCGATCTGGAAGGCGCGGCCGTTCATCGGCGGCAACGTCGGCGGGATCCCGCTGCAGGTCGAGGACGGCGTCTCCGGCTTCCTCGTCGAGAGCGCCGAGCAGTGCGCCGAGCGGGCGATCGAGATCCTCGCCGACCCGGAGCTGGGGCGCCGGCTCGGCCGCGCCGGCAAGGAGCACGTCCGGCGCAACTTCCTGATGCCGCGGCTGCTGCGCGACTGGCTGCGGATCATGGGCGCGCTGGGGGTCTGAGGTGTCCGCCGGCGCCGACCGCGCCCCGTTCGTCCTGGTCTCCAACCGCGGTCCGGTGACGTTCGGGCCGGACGGCGAGGTGCGCCGCGGCACCGGCGGGCTCGTGACCGCGCTCACCGGCCTGGCCTCGCACCGCGACGCGACCTGGATCGCCTCGGCGATGAGCGAGGAGGACATCGCCGCCTCGCGCGCACACGGCGGGCGGCCGTTCGCGGTCGCGCTGCCCGACGGCGGCGAGTACCAGGTGCGGCTCGTCGCGTCCGACCCGGGCGCCTACGACCGCTTCTACAACGTGTTCGCGAACCCGATGCTGTGGTTCATCCAGCACTACCTGTGGGACCTGTCGAACGCGCCGGACATCCGCCGCGAGGAGGTCGAGGCGTTCGAGTTCGGCTACAACGTCGTCAATGAGGATCTCGCGCGTGCCGTGCTGGAGGAGATCGAGGGCGCCGACGAGCCGGTCGTGATGGTCCACGACTACCACCTCTACACGCTGCCCGCTTTGGTCCGGCGCGAGCGGCCCGACGCGTTCCTGCACCACTTCGTGCACATCCCGTGGACGCAGTCCGACGCGTGGCGGGTGCTGCCGGCGACGATCCGCGAGGAGCTCTACCGCGGGCTGCTCGCGAACGACATCATCGGCTTCCACACGCGCTCCTACCGGCGCAACTTCCTGCAGTGCTGCCGCGACCTGATGGACTTGGAGGTGGACTTCGAGCGCGGCGTCGTGCGCTGCGACGGGCGCGAGGTGTGGGTGCGCGCCTACCCGCTGCCGATCGACGCCGACGCGACGCGCGCGGTCGCGCTGCGCGAGCGCACGGCCGAGTTCGAGCGCGAGCTGCTGCGGCGCCGGCGCGACCACCTGATCCTGCGCGTCGACCGCGCCGACCTGTCGAAGAATGTGCTGCGCGGCTTCACCGCGTTCGACGTGTTCCTCGACCAGCACCCGGAGTTCCGCGAGCGCGTGACGTTCATCGCGCAGCTGATGCCGTCGCGGACCGACGTGCCGGAGTACGCCGAGTACCTCGAGCGGATCGAGGCGCTGGTTGCCGTCGTAAACCACCGCCACGGCAGCCCCGACTGGATGCCCATCCAGCTCAAGCTGCGCGACGACCTGGAGGAGGCGGTCGCGTCCTACAAGCATTACGACGTGCTTTTGGTGAACGCAATGTTCGACGGCATGAACCTCGTGGCGAAGGAGGGACCCCTGGTCAACGAGCGCGCCGGCGTGTCGATCCTGTCCGAGAACACCGGCGCGCACGAGGAGCTCGGCGAGTTCGCGCTGTCGGTCAACCCGTTCGACATCCAGGAGCTCGCCGACTCGATCCACGCGGCGCTGACGATGCCCGACGGGGAGCGCGCGCGGCGGCTGGAGGGTCTGAAGCAGATCGTGACGGCCCGCGATCCGGGCGACTGGATCGACGAGCAGCTGGCGGACATCCGCGCGAAGGCGCACGCGGACGCCACGCGCTAGCCGAGCGCGAACTCGGGGGTTGGCGCCGGCGCCGGCGACCTGAGCCCCGGCCGTGCCGCGGGCGGGTCCAAACCGTCCCGCCCGCCTGAGGTGCCCCGCGGGCTCCGCCTCGCTTCGCCGGGGCGGACCCGCGGTGACCCCTTCCCCGCGCCACCCGCCCGACCATCGTCTGCGGGCCCGTGCGCCCGGCGGCTCGCCCGCACATGTCCGCGGCGTCGCGGTGCCCGCGCGGGCCGGCGGTTGCCAGAGCGGTTGCGCGCCGCTCCCCCTCCCTCGCGGTCCTCGGCCGGGGGCGGCACGGTCGCGGGTGGTGGCGTCGCCGTGGGCGGCGGCTCGGTTCCGACCGCGGCCGGCAGCGCGGGCGGAGCGGGCGGCAGCGGGGGCTGGTCGGGCGTGCTCGTGGCCCAGGCGATCGCGAGCGCGACCGTGAACAGCGCGGCGATGGCGGTGGCGACGTTGCGCCAGTGGATGCGGTAGCTCATGGATGGCCAGAGGCCCTCGGTCGGGCGATCTCGCCCCCGTTGGTATAGTCCTGCGCCGCCGCGAGGCGATCTCCCATGGCCAAGCCCGCTCCGCTCTACGACCTGATGGTGCTGCTCGCGACGTCCGTCGAGGACGACCGGCGGGCGAAGATCCTCGCGGACGTCGAGCAGGCGATAGCGGACGGCGGCGGGACGATCGAGCTCAAGCAGGACTGGGGCCTGCGCACGCTCGCGTACGAGATCGCGCACACGCCGGACGCCGAGTACCACCTGCTGCAGTTCAGCGGACCGCCGGCGCTCGTCGAGAGCCTCGGCTACAACCTCAAGATCACCGACGGCGTGCTGCGCCACCGCATCATCAAGGTGCTGCCGGGCACGCCGCCCGCGCCGGAGCCGGCGTCGGCCGAGGCGCCTGCGGCCGCCGCCGAGAGCGAGCCCGAGGCCGCCGCGGAGGCGGCGCCCGCCGCCGCGCCGGAGAGCGCCGAGACGCCGGCCTCTGCGTAGGCGCTCGCGCACTCCGCCACGGAGCTGCGGCACGTTCGTGACGTTTCGCGCATTTTCCGCGGTCAGGACGGGGCGATCGGGATCCGGCGGGCTAGGGTCCCGGGACTAGACTCGAACAGGCCGATCCGCCGCCGAAAGGAGCCCCATGGCTGCCACCAACATCAACCGGGTCGTGATGACCGGAAACCTCACGCGGGACCCCGAGCTGCGCTCGACGTCGGGCGGCACGTCCGTCTGCAGCATGCGGATCGCGTGCAACACGCGGCGCAAGGGACCGTCGGGCGACTGGGAGGACAAGCCCAACTACTTCGACGTCACGGTGTGGGGCGCGCAGGGCGAGAACTGCGCGCGATTCCTGACGAAGGGCCGCCCGGTCGCGATCGACGGACGGCTCGAGTGGCGCGAGTACCAGACGCAGGACGGGCAGAAGCGCCAGGCAATCGATATCATCGCCGACTCAGTGCAGTTCCTCGGCGGGCGCGATGACGCCGGCGCCGGGAACGGCTTCGCCGGGTCCCGCCCCGATGTGGCGGGTGGCAGCGACGTCCCGATCGACACCGGGGACTTCCAGTCCGCACCCGCGTCCGCTCCCGCCGACGACGACATCCCCTTCTGAGGGCGAACGACTTCGAGGGAATGTTCGAGTGGCAAAGCAACGCAGGCGCCCGACGCGACGGCGCGACAAGAAGGGCGGACCGGGTTCGGGCCGGCGCAAGCCGTGCCCGTACTGCAAGGAGAAGATCGATCAGGTCGACTACAAGGACCTGACGGCGCTGCGGCGCTTCATCTCCGAACGCGGCAAGATCCGCTCGCGACGCATCACGGGCGCGTGCCGGCGCCACCAGAACCAGGTCGCCCGCGCGATCAAGCGCGCGCGCGAGCTCGCCCTGCTGCCGTACGTCGCCGAGCCGGCGAACGAGCGCGCGGGCGGCGGCGGGCGGCGCGACCGGGACCGAGACCGCGAGGACCGCTAGCGCGATGCCGCAGGCGATCCTCACGCAGGACGTCGAGGACCTCGGCGAGCGCGGCACCGTCGTCGACGTCTCGCCCGGCTACCTGCGCAACTACCTGATCCCGCGCAAGCTCGCCCAGCCGGCGACGAAGGGCGCGCTCGCGGCCGCCCGCCAGCGCCAGGAGGCGGCCGACCGCGCCGAGCGCGAGAGAGCGGGCCGGGCCCAGGAGAACGCCGCGCTGCTCGGCAGGACCGTGCTGACGATCGCCCAGCAGGCCGGCGACGACGGCCGCCTGTTCGGCTCGGTGACCGCGCAGGACATCGCCGACGCGATCCGCGACGCGCGCGGGATCAAGGTCGACAAGCGCAAGGTCCACCTCGAGGAGCCGATCCGCCACATCGGCACCCACATGGTCGTCGTCGAGATCGACGACGACGTGATGGCGACCGTCAAGACGATGGTCGTCGAGCAGAAGTAGCCGCGGCCGACCGCAGGGCACCGCACCGAGGGTTCGCGCCGAAATTGCGGGCTCGCGCGCGCGACCGCGGCTCCCCGCGCCGAACCGCTCGCTAGCGTCGTAACGCCCGATGGCCGTCGCCGAGACCCAGCACCACCAGCCGCTCGCCCCGCCCCACAATCTCGAGGCCGAGCAGTCGGTGCTGGGCGCGATCCTGCTCGCCGACACGACGCTGTACGGGCTCGTCATCAACGAGGGCCTGCGGCCCGAGCACTTCTACCGCGAGCAGCACGCGACCGTCTACCGGGCGATGCTCGAGCTCTACGAGGAGAGCCGCGAGATCGACGTGCTCACGGTCACCGAGCAGCTGCGCCAGCAGGGCAAGCTCGACGAGGTCGGGGGCGCGGCGATGGTCGACGCGCTCGCGGGCGCCGCGCCGGCGGCCGGCAACGTGCGCGAGTACGCGCGCATCGTCCACAACAACGCGCTGCTGCGGCGCCTGCTGACGACGACGCAGCAGATCCAGTCCAACGTCTACAACCACGAGGCGCCGCCGCGCGAGCTGGTCGAGTGGGCCGAGCGCGACATCCTCGAGGTCGCTCACGACGACCGCCAGAAGGACTTCCGCTCGGTCGCCGAGGTGCTCCACGACGAGGTCGACAAGCTCCATCGCCTCTCGATCCAGCAGACCGCGCTGACGGGCACCCCGTCCGGCTTCAAGGACCTCGACGAGATCACCGGCGGCTTCCAGCCGGGCAACCTGGTCGTGCTGGCAGCACGACCCTCGATGGGAAAATCAGCTCTCGTTACCAATATTGCCGAAAACGCTGCGCTGGAGCACGGGAAGCCGGTCGCGCTGTTCTCGCTCGAGATGTCCGAGGCGGAGCTGGCGCAGCGATTCGTCGCGTCGCAGGCTCGCATCAAGGGCGAGGAGCTGCGCAAGGGGCGGGTGGCGGAGAACCGCTGGCCGAAGATCCTCGAGGCGTGCCAGCGGCTGTCCGACGCGCCGCTGTTCCTCGACGACTCCTCCGACGTCGGGATCCTCGAGCTGCGCGCGAAGGCGCGGCGGCTGCACCAGCAGAACCCGGGCGGCCTCGGGCTCATCATCGTCGACTACCTGCAGCTGATGCGGCCCGACGGACGCGTCGAGAGCCGCGTCGAGCAGGTCGGCCAGATGAGCCGCGGGCTGAAGATCCTCGCGCGCGAGCTGGAGGTGCCGGTGATCGCGCTCTCGCAGCTGAGCCGCGCGGTCGAGTCGCGCACCGACAAGAAGCCGATCCTGTCGGACCTGCGCGAATCGGGCCAGATCGAGCAGGACGCGGACCTCGTCATGTTCATCTACCGCGAGGAGTACTACGACAAGGAGTCCGAGCGGGCGGGCGAGGCGGACATCATCATCGCCAAGCACCGCAACGGCGCGCTCGGCGACGTCGTGCTGACGTTCCAGAAGGAGTACCCGAAGTTCATGAACTTCGCGGGGGACCGCTTCGGCGGGTAGCCCGGCGCCGGGCGCGGGCCGCCGGATCGCCCCTACACTTCCCGTGCCATGCCAGGAATCGTGATCGTCGGCGCCCAGTGGGGCGACGAGGGCAAGGGCAAGATCACCGACCTGCTCGCCGAGCGGGCCGATGCGGTCGTGCGCTTCCAGGGCGGCAACAACGCCGGCCACACGATCGTGCGCGACGGCGAGACGTGGAAGCTGCACTTGATGCCGTCCGGGATCCTCTACCCCGGCAAGCTGTGCGTGATCGGCAACGGGGTCGTGATCGACCCGAAGGTGCTGACCGAGGAGCTCGACGAGCTGCGCAAGCGCGGCGTCGACACGGGCGCGCTGCGGATCTCCGCCAATGCGCACATGATCATGCCCTACCACCTGATGCTCGACGACGCCGGCGAGGCGCAGCTGGGCAAGCTCAAGATCGGCACGACGCGCAGGGGGATCGGCCCCTGCTACGCCGACAAGGCGGCGCGCCTGGGGATCCGCGTGCAGGATCTGCTGGACGAGAAGATCCTCAAGCAGAAGATCGTCGCCGCGCTCGAGCCCAAGCGGCTGTCGCTGCGGCCGTTCGCGCGCGACCCGCGGCTCGACCTGCAGGCGATCACCGAGGAATACCTCGCCTACGGTCATCGCCTGTCCGAGCACATCCACGACACCGCGCGGCTCGTGTGGGACAAGCTCGACGCGGGCGAGATCGTGATCTTCGAGGGCGCGCAGGGCGCGCTGCTCGACATCGACCACGGCACCTATCCGTTCGTGACGTCGTCGAACCCGGTGTCGGCGTCCGCGTGCATCGGCAGCGGCGTCGGGCCGAAGGACATCGACGAGATCTGGGGGATCACGAAGGCCTACGGCACCCGCGTCGGCGCCGGCCCGTTCCCGACCGAGCTCGACGGCGACCTCGGCGACCTGCTGCGCGAGCGCGGCGGCGAGTTCGGCACGACGACCGGCCGCGCGCGCCGCGTCGGCTGGCTCGACCTCGTCGCGCTGCGCTACGCGGCGCGCATCAACTCGCTGACGGCGCTGTGCGTGACGAAGCTCGACGTGCTGACGGGGCTGGAGACGATCCGCGTCTGCACGCGCTACCGCGGCGCCGAGGGAGCGGAGTTCGACAGCTTCCCCTACCACCAGTCGGTTCTGCACCACGCCGAGGGCGACTACGTCGAGCTGGCCGGCTGGGAGGAACCGATCGGCGAGGCGCGCAGCGAGGCCGACCTGCCCGAGAACGCACGCCGCTACCTCGCGTTCGTCGAGGAGCTCGTCGGCGTCCCGGTCGCGCTCGTCGGCGTCGGCCCGGGCCGCGAGCAGACGATCTGGACCGCCGCCGGGCTCGAGACGGTCTCCGGGCGCGCGGTCGCGGCCGGCTGACTCAGTCGAGGTCGAAGGCGGCGCAGATGGCGCCGCTCAGCAACGGCTCCTGGCGATCGAGCAGCACCCCGACCTGCTCGCCGAGCGAACCGACCGGGATCGTCGTGACGTTGTCGCAGCTCACGACGGACGCCGCCGCGAGCCCGTTCTCGACGCCGACCGCCAGCTCGGTCGAGAGGCCGCGGATCGTCGTCGTGATCGGCGCGATCGTCACCGTCGTGAGGCGCGGACGGACGAGCTCACGCGTCAGGACCAGCACCGGCCGCGCCTTGTCGAGCCGCGCGATGTGAATCGGCCGCATCAGGCCAGCTCGGACGGCAGCCCGACGGCGTGCTCGGCCAACCGCTGCAACTGCGGATCCGAACCCGTGCGCGCGAGGATCTCCGCGTCGCGCGCGGCGACCGCGCGTCGACGCTCCCGCTCCAAGGCGCGCGACACGACCGCCGCGCGACTCCGCTCCGCGCCGGACTCCACCACTTCGTCGACGAACTCCACCAGCTCGTCCGCGAGCCGCACCGCGATCTGCTTGCTCATACCAAAATGGTACCGGACTGGTACCAGACTGGTACCGATCGACGGCGCCACTCGCGCTCAGCGCCAGCGCTCGATCAGGTCCTCGTCGGGGACCTCGCGCACGACGCGCGCCGGCACGCCCATCACGACCGCGCGGGCCGGCACGTCGCGCGTGACGACCGCGCCGGCGGCGACGAACGCCTCCTCCCCGACCTCGACCCCCGGCACGAGCACGGCGCCGCCGCCGATGCGGCAGGCGCGCCGCAGGATCGCGCCGTGCAGCGGAGTCCTCGGCGCGCAGCGCCCCATCGCGTCGTCGTTCGTCGTCATCGCGCAGGGACCGATGAAGACGTCGTCCTCGACGACCGAGTGCGCGGTCACGTAGACGTTCGTCTGGATCCGCACGCGCGCGCCGATCGTCACGTCGTTGTCGATCGCCGAGCCGCGCCCGACGACCGTGCCCTCGCCGATCGTCGCGCGCTCGCGCACGAACGCCTGGTCGCCGACCATCGCCCCCTCGCCGACGATCGCGCCGGCGAACACGACGGCGCCGCAGCAGATCTTCGCCCCCGCCGCGATCCGCAGCGGGCCGACGTCGCCGGCAGCCTGTGAGTGCGCGGCGAGCCGCGGCGGCTTGCCGAGCACCGCGCCGTCCTCGATGACCACGCCGTCGCCGAGCTCGACCCCGTCGTGGACGACGACGTGCGCGCCGAGCCGCACGCCCTCGCCGACGCGCGCGCGCGGGCTCAGGACGAGGCCGGGGGGATCGCTCACGGCGGGAAGCCTACGCGGCGGGGCACCAGTACGCCGCCGGGCGGGCCCCGCCGGGGCGCGGAGGCGCTGGCGGCGCCGATACGCTGCCCGGCGATGACGCTGCGCGCGGCCACGCTGGGGCTCGGCATGATCGGGCGCCACCACGCCCGCATCCTGCAGTCGCTGCCCGGGGTCGAGCTCGCCGGCGCGGTCGACCCGCTCGGCGACGTGCACAACGTCGTGCGCGACGGCGCGCGACTGTTCGGCTCGCTGGAGGAGCTGCTGGCGGCCGGCCGGCTCGACATGGCGGTGATCGCGCTGCCGACCGAGGAGCACCTGCCGGCCGCGCTGGCGCTGGCGCAGGCCGGCGTCCACATGCTGATCGAGAAGCCGCTGGCCGCCTCGGTCGCCGAGTGCGAGCAGATCGCCGCCGCCTGCGAGCGCGCGGGCGTGCGGACCGCGGTCGGCCACGTCGAGCGCTTCAACCCCGCCCTGCTGGCGCTGCGCGAGCGGCTGCTGGCGGGCCAGCTCGGGGAGGTGTTCCTGGTCGCGACCGAACGCAGCGGCCCGTTTCCCGAACGCGTGCGCGACGTCGGCGTCGTCAAGGACCTCGCGACCCACGACCTCGACATCGTCAGCTGGGTCGCCGACGCGCCGATCGCGACGGTCGCCGCGCAGACCGCGCACCGCACCGGGCGCCCGCACGAGGACCTCGTGCTCGTGACCGGCCGGCTCGCGTCCGACGTCCCCTTCAACGCGATCGTCGACTGGCTGACGCCGACGAAGGTGCGCCGCACGCGCGTGCTCGGCGACCGCGGGATGCTCGTCGCGGAGACCGTCTCCGCCGACCTGACCTTCTACGAGAACGGCAACGTGACCTCGACGTGGGACAGCTCGCTCGCCTTGCGAGGGGTGTCGGAGGGCGACGCGACCCGCTACGCGCTGTCGCGCGCCGAGCCGCTGCGGACCGAGCTGGAGGGCTTCCGCGACCTCGTCGCGGGGGAGCCGGGCGCGCGCGTCGTGACGCTCGCGGAGGGGACGGCCGCCGTGCGCAGCGCCGAAGCGGTGCTCGCGAGCGCCGAGCGCGGCGAGACGGTGCGACTGGCGCCGGCGGCCGGCGGCGGCGAGCGGACGGGCGGCCAGCCAGCGGGCGGCGGAGCCCCGGCCGCCGGCGGATCGGCGGGCGCCGGCGCGCCTGCCGGCGCCGACGTGCCGGCGGATCGCGCGCCGTGAACGTCGTCGTCGTCGCGCTCGGCAAGATCGGCCTGCCGCTCGCGGTCCAGGTCGCGCGGGCCGGACACGCGGTGATCGGCTGCGACGTCGACCCGCGCGTGGTCGAGCTCGTGAACGCCGCGCGCGAGCCGTTCCCGGGCGAGGCGGGGCTGGCGGAGGCGCTCGCGGAGGTCGTCGGCGACGGGCGGCTGCGCGCGCAGGCCGACACGACGGCGGCGGTCGCGACCGGCCCCGAGCTCGTGATCGCGGTTCCGCCGCTGCTCGTCGACGCGCACGCCGAGCCGGACTGGCGCGTGCTCGATGCGGTCGTGGACGATGTCGCGCGCGGGCTCGGCGCGGCGGCGCGCGCCGGCGCGGGCGCTGGACCGACCGTCGTCTCGGTCGAGACGACGCTGCCGGTCGGCACGACGCGCGAGCGGATCGCGCCCGCGCTCGCGGCTGGCAGCGGGCTGGAGCCCGAGCGCGACTTCTTCGCGATCTTCTCCCCCGAGCGCGTCTACAGCGGGCGGATCTTCCAGGACCTCGCGACGTATCCGAAGCTCGTCGGCGGACTGAGCGAGGCAGGCGAGGCGCGCGGGGTCTCGCTGTACCGCTCGTTCCTCGACGCGGAGGTGCGCCCGATGGGCGGCGTCGAGGCGGCCGAGCTGACGAAGCTCGCCGAGACGACATACCGCGACCTCAACATCGCCTACGCGAACGAGCTGGCGCGCTACGCCGACCGCGTCGGGATCGACGTCGAGCGCGTGATCGAGGCCGCCAACAGCCAGCCGTTCAGCCATATCCACCGGCCGGGCGTCGCCGTCGGCGGCCACTGCATCCCGGTCTATCCGCACTTCTACCTGCGCGGCAACGCCGACGCGCGGCTGCCGGCGGTCGCGCGCGAGATCAACGCCGCGATGCCGGCGTACGCGGTGCGACTGCTCGATGACGCCCTCGGCGGCCTGGCGCGCGCGCGCGTGCTGATCCTCGGGGTCGCCTACCGCGGCGGCGTGAAGGAGACCGCCTGCTCGGGCGCGTTCGGGCTGCGCGACGCGCTCGCCGCGCACGGCGCGATCCCGCTCGCCGCCGACCCGCTCTACGACGACGGGGAGCTGACGGCGCTGGGCTTCACGCCGTGGGACGGCGCGCCGGTCGACGGCGCGATCCTGCAAGCCGACCATGCGCAGTACCGCGAGCTGACGCCCGCGGACCTGCCGGGCGCCCGCGCGGTCGTCGACGGCCGCGACGCGCTCGACCCCGAGCCGTTCCGCGGCGCCGGCGTGACGCTCGCGCGGATCGGTCGGCCGTAGGGGCGCCGGGTCCGGTGGACGGGACGCCACGCGGTCGGCTCAGCCGCCCAGCGCCGCGACGGCCTCCGCCACCCGCTCCCCCGCCTGCCCGTCGCCGTACAGCTGCGGCCGCTCGGTCGGCGGCGTGCGTTCCAGAGCGGCGCACGTCGCGTCCGCGTCGAGATCCACCAGCGTGTTCCAGCCGGCTTCGACCGTCTCGACCCACTCGGTGCTCGGGCGCAGCGTCACGCACGGCACGCCGGCCAGGTAGGCCTCCTTCTGCACACCGCCGGAGTCGGTCACGACCGCGCGCGCGTTGCACAGCAGCGCGGTGAAGTCGAGGTAGCCGAGCGGCGGCGCGAGACGGACATGCTCGGCCCGCTCCAGCTCCCCCAGCCAGCCCGCGGCGGCGAGCCGCTCGCGCGTGCGCGGGTGCAGCGGCAGCACCGTCGGGAGCGGCAGTGCGAGCAGCACGTCGAGCAGCGCGCGCAGGCGCGCAGGGTCGTCGACGTTGCCGGCGCGATGGGCGGTCGCGAGCAGGAACTCCCCAGGCGCGACGCCGTGGGGCGCGAGCGCCTCGACACGCGCGCGCGCCGCCGGCTGCAACAGCAGCGCGACGTCGACCATCACGTCGCCGACCAGCGCGACCGCGCCCGCGACCGACTCGCGCGCGAGGTTCTCGACGGCCGTCCGCGAGGAGCACAGCAACAGCGCCGACAGGTGGTCGGCGACGACGCGGTTGACCTCCTCGGGCATCGCGCGGTCGAACGAGCGCATGCCCGCCTCGACGTGGGCGACCGGCACGCCCGCCTGCACGGCCACGAGCGCGCCCGCGAGCGTCGAGTTCGTGTCGCCGTACACGAGCACCACATCCGGCGCGACGTCGGCGACCAGCGGCTCCAGTGCAGCCAGCATCCGCGCCGTCTGCGACGTGTTCGATCCGCCGCCGATCCCGAGCAGGCGATCGGGGGCAGGCAGCTCCAGCTCGTCGAAGAAGACCTGCGACAGCTCGGGGTCGTAGTGCTGGCCGGTGTGGACGACGACCTCCTCGCCGCGCGCGCGCAGGCGCGAGGAGACGGCCGAGGCCTTGATGAACTGGGGGCGGTTCCCGATGACGGTCAGCGCGCGCACGGTCCCGGCGGCGGCTCAGCCCAGCTCGGCGGCGATCCGCTCGCGCAGCAGTCGCGCCGCCTCGGTCGTGACCGGCCCGCCGGGCTCCAGCTCCTCCCCGTCGATCGCCGCGACCGGCTGCACCTCGCGCGTGGTGGAGACCAGGAACGCCTCGTCGGCGGCGAGCAGCTCGTCGAGCGCGCACGGCCGCTCCTCGGCGCCGGTCAGCTCGATCACGAGCGCGCGCGTGATCGAGGCGAGGATGTGATCGGACAGCGGCGGCGTGCTCAGCACCCCGCCGGCGACCCAGAACAGCGACGACGTCGGCGCCTCCAGCACCCGTCCGTGCGGCGTGACGAGCAGCGCCTCCTCGCCGCCGCGCTCCTGCGCGAGGCGGGTCGCGAGCATGTTCGCGGCGTAGGAGAGCGACTTGACGCCGTCGAGCACGCGCACCGGCGAGTAGGTGACGCTCACGAGCCGTGCAGCCCTGCCGTGGTCGGGCAGCGGCTCGGTCAGCAGCAGGCGGTGCCCGCCGCGCGTCAGCACGATCCGCAGGCAGCCGTGCTCGGGTCCCGGGCCGGCCGCCTCGAGCAGGCGCGCGACGTCGGCGCGCAGCGCGTCGAGATCGACCGGCAGGCGCAGGTTCTCGCACGACCGCTGCAGGCGGTCGAGATGCTCCTCGAGCGCGAACGGCCGGCCCGCGTAGAGGCGCAGCACCTCGAACGCCCCGTCGCCGCGCAGCAGGCCCGGATCGGTCGCCGGGATCCGCGCCTCCCCGGCGGGCCCGACGACGCCGTCGAGGCAGGCGAGGTGTGCGGTCGGCATCGGCCGGCACTCTAGCGCCCGCTCGCGCCGGCCGGACGCCTCCGGCTTGCGCCCGCAGCCCGCACGCGAGAGACTGGCTGCGCAGCCAGCCCGCCCCTACCGCCCGCAGGAGGATCCCCTCATGGCCAGAGAACCGCGCTCGCTCGCCGGCAAGGTCGTCGCGATCACCGGCGGAGCGCGCGGCATCGGCCGCGCGACCGCCGAGGCGCTCGCGCGAAAGGGCGCGAAGGTCGCGATCGGGGACGTCGACCTCGCGCTCGCGGAGCGGACCGCGACCGAGCTGGGCGCGAGCGTCGTCGCGCTGGGGCTCGACGTGACCGAGCGGGCGTCGTTCGAGCGCTTCCTCGACCAGGTCGAGGCCCAGCTCGGCCCGCTCGACGTGCTCGTCAACAACGCAGGGATCATGCTCCTGAGCCCGCTCGCCGACGAGAGCGACGCGGCCGCCGCGCGCCAGATCGACATCAACCTCCACGGCGTCATCACCGGCTCGAAGCTCGCGCTCGCGCGCTTCCTGCCGCGGCGCAGCGGCCATCTCGTCAACGTCGCCTCGACGGCAGGCAAGGCGGGTGTCCCCGGCGGCGCGACCTACTCGGCGACCAAGCACGCCGTCGTCGGGCTGACCGAGGCGATCCGCGGCGAGGTGCGCGGCACCGGCGTCGAGACGAGCGTCGTGATGCCCGTCCCGGTCAACACCGAGCTGGCGGCCGGGCTCGCGAAGGGCCGCGGCATGACGGCGACGGTCGAGCCCGAGGACGTCGCGAACGCGATCGTCGCGGCGCTCGAGCGCCCGCGCCACGACGTCTACGTGCCCAACCAGATCGTCGCGCTCGTGCGCGTCGCGGCGCTGCTGCCGCGCAGCGTGGCGGAGGCGCTGGGGCGTTCGGCCAAGGCCGACCGGATCCTCGCGAGCGCCGACACCGCGGCGCGGGCGGTCTACGAGGAGCGCGCCGCGCAGGGCGGGGCGAGCCGGACGGCGGCCGAGGCGGCCGAGCACGCCGCCGCGCGCTGACCGATGGGCCGTGCAGGAATCGAACCTGCAACCTTGGGATTAAGAGTCCCCTGCTCTGCCAGTTGAGCTAACGGCCCGGGGAGGCGGAAATGGTAGCCCGCTCAGCCGCCCGGCGTCGTCGCGGCGCCGGTGGTGGACGCCGAGCCTGCCGCCCCCGCGGCCCCGGCGGCTCCGGCGGCTCCGGCGGCTCCGGACTGGCTCGCGGCTCTGGAGACCTGCTGTCTGACCGCCGTCTTCTTCGCGGTCGCGAGCGCGGTCTTGATCTGCGCGCGCTGCGCCTTGGGCGCGAGCGCGACCGCCTTCGCGGTCGCGAGGTCGCCCTTGCGGATCTGGCCGGCGGTGTAGGAGAGCTGGGCGAGCACGCCGAACGTCTGCGCCGAGGGCTGCGCCGCCGTCACGATCTCCATCGTGTCGGCGGCGGCGCCGGGGTCGTTGAGCCCGCCGGTCTGGCTGTAGGCGTTGACCATCAAGCGTGCCACGTTGGGATCGGGACGCGCCGGCTTGAGCGCGAGATAGCGGCTCCAGGCTTGAGCAGCCTTCCGCAGCTGCCCTTCGCTGTCGGCCGTGAAGGCGCCCGTGGTCTGGTCGACGTTGACGTCCTGGTAGCGCAGCCGCGTGAGCGTCAGCCAGGCGCTCGCGTTGCCGGGATTCGTGCGCACGAGCGCGTCGTAGCGCTTCTCCTGGGCACCGATCTGGGACTTCGTGCTCGCGCCGTTGTTGTTGAAGAGGTCGAACAGCCCGTTGCCGCTCGTGCCGGTGCCGACGCCGAACAGGATCAGGCCCGCGCCGAACAGCAAGGCGAGGCCGCCGTAGATGAACTTGACGGCGTTGCGGCGGCGGCGGCTCTGAAGGTCGAACAGCATGGCTCTAGGTCTCCTGCAGGCTCCCCCTGCGCCGGTCGGCGATCTCCAGCAACAGGATACTGAGCCCGTAGAGGAGCAGGAGCGGAACCATCTCGATGCAGGTGGTGACGGGGTCGACGCCCGGCAGCAGCGCAGCGATGATCGCGATCAGCACGATCGCGTAGCGCCAGCTCTGCCGCAAGCGCCTGGCGCTCACGATCCCGACCGAGTTGAGCGCCAGCAGACCAACGGGCATCTGGAAGATGACCCCGCACGACAGCAGCGCCAGGACCGCGAAGCGGTAGTAGTCGCGCGCTTGGATCAGCACGTCGAAGTTGCGGTCGTTGAAGTTCTGCAGGAACGAGATCGCCGGCGGCAGCACGAGGAAGTAGCCGAACGCGACGCCGCCCACGAACAGGAACGGCACCATCATCATCAGCGGCAGTGCGACGCGCCGCTCCCGCGGGCTGAACGCGGGCAGCACGAACGCGTACAGCTGGTAGAGGATCAGCGGCAGCGAGAACAGGAGCGCGAAGTACATGACGACGGTGAGCGTCGCCGTGAACGGCTCGCCGACGCCGGTCGTGATCGGCAGCCGCGGCGGGTTCGTCCGCGGCAGCGCGTCGGCCGCGCGCGCGACGCGGCGGGCGTCGGCGGCGAGCGCCGCGCGCTGGGCGGGGGTCAGGCCCGCGGCGCTGCGCAGCGTGTCGACCGCGCTCGCCATCGCGGAGAGGCCGGCGCGCACCTCGCGTTGGGCGGCGGCGACCTGCGCGAGGCGCCCGTTGCCGGCCGAGTGCTGGACGGTCGGCGTCGAGTCCTTCAGCGGCTTGTTGAGCACGTCGAGCAACGTGCCGTTCTGCCAGAAGCACAGCCCGAACGCGACCGCGAGCGCGATCGCGCAGATGATGAGCCGCGTGCGCAGCTCGTCGAGGTGATCGACGATCGTCAGCCGATCCTCGTGGCCGATCGGCTTCAGGGCGGTCGCCATCGCTGCAGCGGCGCGCCGGGCTCAGCCGCGCTCGGACGTCGCCTCGGCGACCGGCTGCTCGTCCGCGGTCTCGTCAACCGTAGGCGCCGGCAGCGCACGGCGCTCGGGCGGGGCGGCGGGCTCGCCGTCGGCGGGCGCGTCGTCGTCGCCGGAGTCCTTGCCGCGGATCGCGTCCTTGAACTCGCGCAGCCCGCCGCCGAGCTGGCGACCGAGGCCGGGCAGCCGCTTGGTGCCGAACAGCAGCAGCACGATGAAGAGGACGATCAGAAGCTCGGGTACGCCGACCTGGGAGAACATGCCGGAAGGCCTCCTGCTGGTGGAGGGACAGCGTACCGAGTCGGCGCGCCGGGGCCATACCCGCCTCACACCGACTCGCGCTCAAGTTCCCGCGCGCCGCGGCCGATCCAATGTCCAGCATGAGCCGCCGAACAGAAGATCACCGCTCGATTCGCCGCGTCGTGCTCCCGAACGGGCGCTCCGTCGAGGTACTGTTCGTCGAGAGCTCCGCGGCGCAGCGCGCCACCGAGCTGGATCACCAGCAGGCGCGCGGCATGCACATCTGCCCCGAGTGCCTGTCGAACCTCGTGATGCCGCTCGCCTGGGGCGAGGCCGGCCGCGCCCACTGGGACGTCACGCTGCACTGCCCCAACTGCGACTGGATCGGCGGCGGGGTCTACGACGAGGAGCTCGTCGAACGCTTCGACGAGGAGCTCGACCGCGGCACCGAGGCGCTCGTGCGCGACCTCCAGCGGCTGATGCGCGCGAACATGGAAGACGAGATCGAGCGCTTCGTCAGAGCGCTGCGGGTCGACGCGATCCTTCCGGAAGACTTCTAGCTCGGCTTACGAGCGCTACGCGTAGCGTTCCACGACGCCTTCGGCGACGAGCTCGAGCGCCTCGCGCTGGCGGGTGGGCAACGGCGGCAGATGGGCCCGCGCCAGCTCGACGACGTTCAGCGCGCGCGCCTTCGCCTCCTCCAGCGCGCCGGCCGCGGCGATGCGGTCGCACAGCGCCTCGGCGTCCGCCGGGTCGCGCAGCGCCCGCAGGTCGGTGGCGGCCAGCTCGGGATCCCGTTCGCGCGCGAGGATCAGCGGCAGCGTGACGGTCCCGTCGAGCAGGTCGGTCCCGCGCCCCTTGCCGGTGCGGCTGGCGGGACCGGAGACGTCGAGCACGTCGTCGAGCAGCTGGAAGGCGAGCCCGATCCGCTGTCCGAAGACCTCCAGCTCGGCGGCCGGCCCGCCCGCCGCGAGCGCGCCGAGCCGGCAGGCGGCCGCGAACAGGCTCCCGGTCTTCAGCTCGCAGCGGTGCAGGTAGCGCTCGAGCGGCACGCCGGCGTCCCACGCGTCCTCGCGCTGCATCAGCTCGCCGGCCGCGAGCGCCGAGCTGGCCGCCGACAGCGCCCGCACGTCCTCGATCTCGCCGCCGCGCGCGAGCTCCGCGAACGCGCGCGAGAACAGCAGGTCGCCGGTCGCGATCGCCATCGTGCGCCCGCCGCGCGCGACGACCGTCGGCTCGCCGCGCCGCAGGCTCGCCTGGTCGAGCACGTCGTCGTGCACGAGGCTCGCGCTGTGGATCAGCTCGACGGCGACCGCGGCGCGCACGAGCCGCGCGCCGACGCGGTCGTCGTCGGCGGCGAGCGCGTCGCCGGCCGCGACGAACACGAGCAGCGGGCGCAGGCGCTTGCCGCCGGCGGCGATCGTCGCCGTCGCGTGCTCGGCGAGCGTGGCACCGTGGCCGCCGGCGTGCTCGGCGAGGCGGCGCTCGACGCGCTCCATCGCAGCAGCCAGCGGTGGGCCGCCGGCGCGCAGGACCGCGTCGGCGGCGGCGATGCTCCTCACCGACCTGCCCCGCTCATGTCCGACAGGCTATTTGAGCTGGCTGAGGAAGCTGACCAGCGCCTGGAACTTCTGCGGCTGCTGCTGCGCCAGCGCGGCGAACGTCGGCATCGGCGCCGTCGGGTTGCGCAGCGTCTGCGCGATCGCCGCCGGCGGCAGCTTGTCGCCGACCTTCGTCAGCTGCGGGCCGGGCCCGTCGTTGCCGTTCTCGCCGATCTTGTGGCACGCGAGGCAGCCCGACTGCGCCGCGACCAGCTTGCCCTTCGTCCACTCGGTCAGCGCCGCGCCGGTGAGGCCCTTGGGCGGGCCCATGTCGATCGAGTTCGGCGATCCGGCCTGCGCGCCCTGGTAGGTCAGGAACGCCATCGCGGCGATCGTGAAGACGCCCGCGAACGTCGCGATCGGGCGCCGCTCGGGCCGCCGCTCCGGGCTGCGGTCGTAGAACGGCAGCAGGAACAGCAGGATCATGCAGATCGTCGGGACGCCGATCGTCGCGAGCGGCACGAACTGCGGCGGCTTGATGACGCGCAACAGCTCGAACAGGAAGAAGAAGTACCACTCGGGCCGCGGCACGTAGGTCGTCGTCGTCGGGTCCGCCTTCGGCCCCATCTCGGCCCCGAGCACGATCGACATCGTGATGATGACGGCGAGCACGATGCACGCCATCGCCGAGTCCTTGATGACCGCGTAGGGGAAGAACGGCTTCCCCTGCGACTTGAGGATCGCGTACTCGCGGAGGTACTGCTCCTTCTCGCGCTGGTTCATCGCACCCGGCTCCCGGCCTAGACCTCGGCCTCGGTCAGCTCCGGCTCCGGCTCCGCCTTGAGCCACGGCGGCGCGGTCGTGCCGAGCTTCGTCACGAGGTAGAGGTGCGCGCCGATCATCGCGGCGATCAGCCCCGGCACGAGCAGCATGTGGATCGCGTAGAAGCGCGACAGCGTCGTGGCGCCGAACTCCGGCCCGGCGCGCAGGAAGTCCGACAGGTACGGGCCGAGCAGCGGCCCGGTGCCGTTGATGTTCACGCCCACGATCGTCGCCCAGTAGGAGCGCTGGTCGAACGGCAGCAGGTAGCCGGTGAACGACATCGTCATCGTGAGGATCAGCAGCACGACGCCGATCACCCAGTTCAGCTCGCGCGGGTACTTGTAGGCGCCCCAGAAGAACGTGCGGCCCATGTGCAGGAACACGAGGATCACCATCACGCTCGAGCCCCACTTGTGCATCCCGCGCACGAACTCGCCGAGGAACGCGTCGTTCGTGATGTAGCGGATCGACTCGTACGCGCGCGTCGGCGACGGGTCGTAGAACATCGCCAGGAAGACGCCCGTGACGGCCTGCGACAGGAACGCGAACAGCGCCGCCGAGCCGAGCGTGTAGAACCAGTTCGTGCCCTTCGGGACCTTGCGGAACAGGACCCAGCGCAGGCCGCCCGACAGCGACGTGCGCTCGTCGATCCAGTCGACGACGGTGATCCCGGCCTCGGCCACGTGGTGCTGCGGCTTGATTTTGCCGTTGCCGTTCCCGGGCCGCTTCGGCGTCGGCTGCAGCGACTTCGGCAGCGGCGGGGCGGGCAGCTTGATGCGCGGCACGGCGATCAGCTCCCCGAGGGCTTCTGCGGCGTCGAGAACCGCGCCGGGTACAGGTACTGGCCGATGCCGTCGAGCGGCTCGCCCGGGTCGCGCGGCGAGAAGCGCCGCAGCTCGCTATTGACGCTGTAGCGCGGGCCGATCTGCACCTGGCCGTTGCGCACGCGCGTGTAGAAGCGGTCGAGCGGGCGCACCGGCGGGCCGCCGACGCGCAGGCCGCGGAAGTCGTAGACGCCGCCGTGGCACGGGCAGATGAACTTGCCGGCCGCCTGCGTGAAGCGGACCGGGCAGCCGAGGTGGTTGCAGCGCGTCGAGATCGCGATGATGTGGTTGTACTGGTCCTCGGGCTCGGTGTCGATCGAGGGGTTGCGCAGGCGGACATAGGCGGTCGACTTGCCCGCCTCGCCGATCCCCTGGACGATCGTGATCACGCGCGGGACATACGTCGTCTCGTTGAAGTCGCCGACCGTGCCGACCGACTGCCACGGCATCTTCGTGCGCTCGAACACCGGGCCGAGCGCGAAGCCGAGCGCCGGCAGCGCGAAGGCGCCGGCGGCGACGGCGCCGAGCCCGTGCGCGCCCCCGGTCAGCAGGCGACGGCGGGTGACCGTCTCGCCCTCGAAGTTGCCCGGCATGCCGCGCTCGGCGGTGTAGCGGGACTTGCGCTGGTGCTTGTCGGCGGGCATCGCGGCCCGGAACCATAGCGTCAACGACCGAAGACCGGCGTCAACGCCAGCCATGCCTCGCGGGCCGCCTGCGGGTCGTCCTCGGCGTGCGCCTGCGCGCAGCGGGAGATCGTGTCGGCGAGCCGCGCGACGGCCTCCAGATCGCCGATCTCGGCCAGCCGCGCAAGCCCCAGCGCGTAGAGCCGGTCGCCGCCGAGGAGGGCGAGATCGGGGTCGTGCGTGCGCACGACGGCGCCGGTCTCGTAGTGCAGCCGGTAGCCCTCGCGGACGGCCGCGAGCACGAGCGCGTGGTCGGATCCGGGGACGCCGTCGGCGAGCTGGTCCGGCGCTGGAGCGGGCGCGAGCGCGGCCGCCAGCAGCCCGCCCTCGTCGCGCAGCGCGGCCGCGAGGCGCTCGGCGCCGGTCACGCGACGCCCCGTGGCGCGTCGAGGGCCGCGAACGCCGCGACGGCCGCCTCCAGCGTGCGCTCGATCGCCGCCTCGTCGTGCGCGAGCGAGGGGAACCACGCCTCGAACTGCGACGCCGGCGCGTAGACGCCGCGCGCGAGCAGCCCGCGGCACCAGGCGCCGTAGGCGTCGCGGTCGCAGGCGGCGGCGCCGGCGTAGTCACGCACGCGCTCGCCGCCGAAGAAGACGGTCAGCAGCCCGGGGACGCTCACGACGTGCGCCCTGCCGAGCCAGCCGCCCGCGCGGATCGCCTCGCGCAGCCCGTCGGCGAGCGTCTCCGTCGTGCGCGCGAGCGTCGCGTAGGCGGTCGCGTCGAGCAGCCGCAGCGTCGCGCGCCCGGCGGCGACGGCGAGCGGGTTCCCCGACAGCGTGCCGGCCTGGTAGACGTCGCCGGCGGGCGCGATCCGCTCCATCAGCTCGCGCCGCCCGCCGAACGCGGCGGCCGGCAGCCCGCCGCCGATCACCTTGCCCATGATCGTCAGGTCCGGCGTCACCTCGCTGCGCTCCTGTGCGCCGCCGGGCGCGACGCGAAAGCCGCTGATCACCTCGTCGAAGATCAGCAGCGCCCCGGTCGCGTCGGCGCGCTCGCGCAGCAGCTCGAGGAAGCCCGGCTGCGGCGGGACCAGGCCCATGTTCGCCGGGTAGGGCTCGGCGACGATCGCCGCCAGCTCGTGCGCGCCGGTCGCGGTCACCAGCGCCTGCTCGTCGTTCCACGGCACGACGATCGTCTGCTTCGCGGCCGCTTCCGGCACGCCGGGGCTGGCGGGGATCCCCTGCGTCGCCAGGCCGGAGCCGGCGTCGGCCAGCAGCCCGTCGACGTGGCCGTGGTAGGCGCCGGCGAACTTGAGGACCTTGTCGCGCCCGGTCGCGGCGCGCGCGAGCCGCAGCGCGCTCATCGACGCCTCGGTCCCTGACGAGGTCATGCGGACCATCTCGACGGACGGCACGCGCGCGACGATCTCGGCCGCCAGCTCGACCTCGCCGGGCGTCGGCGCGCCGTAGCTCGTGCCGCGCGCGGCGGCGTCGCTCACGGCGCGCACGATCTCCGGATGCGCGTGGCCGAGGATCAGGGGCCCCCACGAGCCGACCCAGTCGACGAAGCGGTTGCCGTCGACGTCGATCAGCTCGCAGCCCTCGCCGCGCGCGACGAACAGCGGATCGCGGCCGATCGCGCGCATCGCGCGCACGGGCGAGTTGACGCCGCCCGGCAGCAGCTCCCGGGCACGGCGGTACAGGTCGGCGGAGCGGGCGTCGGCCAGCGCTGGCGGACCGCCCGCGGGCTCAGACGCCCGCGTGCTCACGCTCCCACGCCTGGAAGTCGCCGGTGAAGTAGAGCAGCCGGATCTTCTTGAACTCGGTCGAGGAGTAGAGCGTCGCGCGCTCCTCGATCCCCGTCATCTCGGCGATCGAGTCGAGGATCGCGTCGCACTCCTCCTTCGAGCGGCCATGAGCCATCGTGAAGACCGAGTAGGGCCAGTCGGCGTACGTGGGGCGCTGGTAGCAGTGCGAGATGCCGCGCACCGACGCCATCCGCCGGCCGACGTCGAGGATGTCGGCGTCGGGGACCTTCCAGACGCCCATGCCGTTCGCCGAGAAGCCGGCGCGGCGGTGGTACAGGATCGCGGCGACGCGGCGCAGCAGCCCGCGCTCCTGCATCGCGGCGAGGTGGTCGAGCAGCTTGTCCTGCGCGATCCCCAGCTCGGCCGCGGCCGGCGCGTAGGGCTCCTCGGCGACCGCCATGTCGCCCTGGAGCGCGCGGATGACCGCGACGTCGAAGTCGTCGTAGGGCTGAGGCTCGAGCTCGACCGGCTCGCTCGCGACAGTCGCCGCCGTGGCGAGCGCGCTCGTGTCCCCCTCCATCTCGAGGTCCATGCGGATCTTGAACAGCTTGAGCGTCGGCAGCTGGCGCACGGACTCGGCGCCGGCCTTGCGCGCGAGCACCTCGAGCGTCCCGTCGAGCCCGAGCGGCGAGCCGGGCTCGGTCGCGATCGTGAACCAGAGGTTGAACTCGTGGTTGCGCAGGTAGTTGTGCGAGACGCCGGGATGGGCATTGATGACCTTCGCGGAGCGGTGGGGGTTTTCGGGGTCGACCTTGGCGGCGACGAGCATCGAGCTGTAGCCGAGCGCGCGCGTGTCGAAGATCGGCGTGACCTGGCGCACGATCCGCTCGTCGAGCAGGTGCTGGACGCGCGCCATCGCCTCCTGCTCGCGGATCCCCGCCAGCTCCGCGACGCGCGCGTAGGGGCGCGGCGCGATCGGGAAGCTGCCCTGCATGAGGTTGAGCAGGCGCTTGTCGAGCTCGTCGAGCGGGATCGCGGCACCGTGCTTGCGGCTGCGCAGCTTGGGCGGGGCGGCGGCGGGATCGGTCAGTCCGTCTGCGCGAGCCATCGGGCGGCGTCCTTGGCGTGGTAGGTGATGACGACGTCGGCGCCGGCGCGGCGGATCGACGTCAGGGTCTCGAGCACAGCAGCCTGCTCGTCGAGGAAGCCGGCCGCGGAGGCGGCCTTCATCATGGCGTACTCGCCACTGACGTTGTAGGCCGCGACCGGCATGCGCGTGGCGTCCTTGACGCGCCGGATCACGTCGAGATATGGCAGGGCAGGCTTGACCATCACGAGGTCGGCGCCCTCGTCGACGTCCAGCAGGACCTCGCGCAGCGCCTCGTCGCCGTTGGCCGGGTCCATCTGGTAGCCGCGGCGGTCGCCGTGGGCGGGCGTCGAGTCGGCCGCCTCGCGGAACGGCCCGTAGAAGGCGGAGGCGAACTTCGCCGAGTAGGCCATGATCGGCAGGTCGCCGAAGCCCTCGTCGTCGAGCGCCTCGCGGATCGCGCCGACGCGGCCGTCCATCATGTCGCTCGGCGCGATCACGTCGGCGCCGGCGCGCGCGTGCGAGACGGCGGTGCGGGCAAGCAGGATCAGCGTGGCGTCGTTGTCGACCTGGCCGTCGGCCCTCAGGACGCCGCAGTGGCCGTGGCTCGTGTACTCGCACAGGCACAGGTCGGGGATCACGAGCAGCTGCGGGCACGCCTCCTTGATCGCGCGCGCCGCGAGCTGCACGACGCCCTCGTCGTCCCACGCGCCCGAGCCCTCCTCGTCCTTCTCGGCGGGGATCCCGAACAGCATGACCGCGGGGATCCCGAGCGCGGCCGCCTCGGCCGCCTCCGCGACCGCGTGCTCGATCGTCAGGCGCTCGACGCCGGGCATCGCCGCGATCGGCTCGCGGCGGTCGCGGCCGTGCGTGACGAACAGCGGGGAGACGAGGTCGCCCGCGTCCAGGCGCGTCTCGCGCACGAGCCCGCGCAGCGCGCCGCTGCGGCGCAGCCGGCGCAGGCGGGTGGCAGGGAAGGGCATGGCCAGCTGAGAATAACGGCCTCCTGACGGATGCCGGCGCCCGTCTGGCAAGGAAGCAGGCGGCGTGGCGTGCTTTGCACGCGAGCCGGCGATGACGCCGCCTGACGGGATGCCGGCGCCGTCAGGCGTCAGGCGAAGCGGCGGAGGGCGATGCGGGCGAGGACGACGTACGCCACCGCGATCGCCGCGAGGTGCGCGAGGGGGCCGGGCAGGCTGGGTCCTCCGGCGCTCAGCGCGCCGGTGAGGGCCTGCAGCGTGGCCTTGAACGGGAACAGCGCGCAGATCGCGCGCACGACGTCGTAGAGCGTGGCGGAGACCGCGCCGTTGGGCACCAATGCGAGGAACGCGATCGGCAGCGACAGCAGGAACGCGAGCAGCGACGCGGCCCGCACCTCGCGCGCCAGGGCGCCCAGGGCGACCCCGAGCGCCGCGAACGCCACACCGCCGACCGCGAGCACGGCGAGCCACAGCGGGAAGCGGCCCCAGTCCAGCGCGATGAAGAAGGCGCCCAGCGCGACGAGCATCGCGAGCGCGACCAGCGTCGCGCACAGCGCCGCCAGCCCGGCCTTCTCGACCAGCAGCCCGACGCGCGACACGAGCCCGCGCGCCAGCCGCGCGAAGACGTGCTCCTCGCGCTCCAGCGCCAGCAGGCCCGACGCGAGCAGCAGCGTCAGGAACATCAGCGAGACGGTCACGGCGATCGCCGCCGCGTACGCGTTCAGCGGCGTGTGGCTGCCGCCGATCACCGTCTGGCGGACCTTCACCGGCGTGCCGACCGAGCGCAGCACGTCGTTGGAGACGCCGAGGTTGTCGATCGCGAGCGTGCCGAAGTGCTCGACCTGCGCCAGCGGCCCGCGCAGCGGCGAGTCGCGCGGCAGCGACGCGATCGTGCCGGCGATGATCGCGCGCGCGTTCCTCAAGCCCAGGATCTGGACCGTGTCGCCGAACACGGTCAGCGGCCCGCCGTCGCGCAGCAGGTTGATGTAGCCGACCGTCGAGGCCTCGAGCTTGGCCGACAGGGCGGCGTTCGCGTCCGCCATGCGGGCCTTGACGACCGACTGCACGTAGCGCTGCTTGGCCGGGTCCTCGCCGTTGTAGATCACCTCGATCGTCGGCTGCTGGGTCCCGGTCGCGAGCTTCTGCGTGACGTCGGCCGGCAGGATCACCGCGCCGAGCACCTTGCCGTCGCGCACGAGCCTGATCGCGTCCCTGCGGCTGTGGACCTGGACCGCGTCGACGGCGCGGAAGAACGCGGGCGCGTACTGGCTGGCGTTGAGCGACTGGCTGCCGACGTTGAACGTGCGCGACTGCTTCGGGATCTCGTTGACGAGCGCGATCCGCGGCTTGCCCGGGCCGGCGGACAGCGCGAAGCCGATCAGCAGCGCGACCGCGATCGGGTAGATCACCAGCAGCGCGACGAGGAACGGCGACCGCCGCAGGATCTGCAGGTCCTTGAGCAGCAGCCAGCGCACGGCGCGGTCAGTGCCCCCGCTCGCGCAGGAAGCCGACGAACGCCGCCTCGAAGTCGCGTGGGCCGACCGCCTCGCGCTCGTCGGCGGCGACGGTCGCCGCCAGCTCGGCGGCCGTGCCGGCGAACAGCAGCTCCCCGTCGGCGAGCACGAGCACGCGGTCGGCGTAGCGCTCGGCCTCCTGCACGTCGTGCGTGGAGAAGACGACGGCGGTGCCGCCGGCGGCGAGGCCGGCGACGAACTCCCACAGGCGCGCGCGCTGGCGCGGGTCCAGCGACGCGGACGGCTCGTCGAGCAGCAGCACGGCCGGCTGCGCCAGCAGCCCGATCGCGATGTTCACGCGCTGGCGGTTGCCGCCCGACAGCGTGCCGACCTCGTCGCCGGCGCGCTCGCCGAGGCCGGTCTGCTCCAGCATCCGCGCGACCGTCGCCTCGACGTCGCCGACGCGCTCGAGGCGCGCGAACAGGCGCAGGTTCTCCGCCGCCGACAGCTTCGAGTACAGCGCCGGCTGCTGTGGGACCCAGCCGACCTCGCGCGGCGCGCGCGTGACCGAGCCGGCGTCGGCCGGCTGGATGCCGGCGAGGATCGACAGCAGCGTCGTCTTGCCGGCGCCGTTGGGGCCGATGACCGCGACCAGCTCGCCGGCCGCCGCCTCGAAGCTGACGTCGCGCAGCGCGACGCGGTCGCCGTAGCGCTTGGTCAGGCCCGAGACCGCGAGCGCGGCGCTCGCGGCAGGCGAGACGGCGGTGGGGGGTGCCACGTTCCTAGGCTAACCGGGCGGGCCGTGCCACGGCTCCAGAACGACGTGGCGGCGCAGGTAGACGACCGTCTCGCGGATCACCGCGGCGACCGGCAGCGCGACGAACGCGCCGACGATCCCGTACACCTCGGCGCCGAACAGCAGCGCGAAGATGATGAGCAGCGGGTTGATGCGCAGCGAGTGGCCGAACACCTGCGGCGCGACGACGTGGCCCTCGAGCTGCTGGATGCCGAGGAACAGCAGCGCGACCCACACGGCGGTCAGCGGGTCGTTGAAGAGCGCGACGAGGATCGGCGGCAGCGCGCCGAGGATCGGGCCGACGTACGGGATCAGCTCCATCACGCCGAAGAAGGCCCCGAACGCGAGCGCGTAGCGGCTGCCGTCGGGGAAGATCCCCACGACCCCGAAGATCCACAGCGCGAGCGCCGCGGTCGCGCCCATGATGACGCTGAACAGCAGCTGCCCGCGCACGTAGCCGGAGACGGCCTTCTGCACGCGCCGCGGGAAGTCGTCCTCCGGCGTGCCGTCGCCGCCGGGCATCACCGAGCGCACGAGCTTCCCGATGCTCTCCGCGTAGACGAGCATGTAGACCGAGATCACGAGGATCAGGATCAGCGCGAAGCCGGTCTGGACGATCTGCGTCAGCAGGTCGCGCGTGAAGGAGACGAGGTCGCCGGAGCCTCTCACGACCTTGCCCTCCAGCGTCTGCAGCGCGGTCTGGCCCTGCTGCTTGATCTGCACGTTGATGCCGCGCCGGTCGAGCCAGCGCTGGACGTCGTCGAGCGTGTTCGTCGCGTCGCGCGTGAGGTGGGGGACGTCGCGCTGGAAGTTCTCGACCTGGTGGGCGACCGGGTTCGCGAGCAGCGCGCCGATCCCGACGAGCACCGCGAGCAATCCGATATACACCGCGAAGACCGCCAGGCCGTGCGGGAGCCCCCCGCGCTCGAACAGCTTGACGAGCGGATTGAGGATCAGCGCGATGACGGCCGCGATCGTGAACACGAGCAGGACGGTGCCGGCGGCGTTCGCGAGCGCCCAGAGCGCCAGCAGGCCGATCCCGAGCAGGACGAGCTGGACCCCGCGCGGCACGACGATCGGCGGGGGCGGCTCGGGGAGCAGGGGCGGCTCGGGCGATGCTTCGGTGGGCGGCTCGCCGCCGGCGGGCCGTTGCTCGGTGCGGGGGTCCGCGCTCATCGGTGCATCATTGTGAGCCGTCCGGTCGCGATCCTGTTCGTCGGCGACCTCGTCGGCGCGTGCGGGAGGCGCCTGCTGCGCGCGCTGCTGCCCGAGCTGCGCGACCGCCTCGCGCTCGACTTCGTCGTCGTCAACGGCGAGAACGTCGCCGGCGGCGCCGGCATCACGCCGAAGCTCGCCGACCAGCTGTTCGCCGCCGGGGTCGACGTGATCACGCTCGGCAACCACGCCTACCGCCAGCGCACCATCTACCCCTACCTCGACCAGCAGGAACGGATCCTGCGGCCCGTCAACTACCTCAAGGGCCAGCCGGGCCATGGCAGCTGCGTCGTCGAGCGCGACGGCGTGCGGCTCGGCGTGGTCAACGTCTCCGGCAACCTGCACCTGCGCGCCGGGCGCTCCGCGTTCGCCGAGGTCGACGCGGCGCTCGCCGAGCTGCGCGGGCGCGCCGACCACGTCCTGGTCGACATGCACGCCGAGGCGACGAGCGAGAAGGTCGCGATGGGCTGGCACCTCGACGGCCGCGCGACGGCCGTGCTCGGCACCCACACGCACGTCCCGACGGCCGACGCGCGCGTGCTGCCGGGCGGGACCGCCTACATCACCGACGTCGGCATGACCGGCGCGCGCGGCGGCGTGATCGGCGTCCAGCGCGAGCTGGCGGTCGAGGCGCTTGTGACGCAGATGCCGGTGCGGTTCGAGCCGTCCGAGGAGGACCCGTGGCTGCACGCGGTCGTCGTGCGCGCGGCGGCGACCCCGCTACGCGCCGACGGGATCGAGCAGCTGCTGCTTCCCGCCCCGCAGGGCTTCCGCTGAGAGCGTCGCGCCGGCGTCGTCGGAGTCGAGCGGCTCGCGCCGCGGCCGCGCGCCGTAGCGGCCGAACAGGCCGAACAGCGCAAACGGGAAGAACCAGACGAGGTAGAGGTAGAACCAGTAGTTCGTCGTCAGCTCGACGGCGATCAGGACCGCCGCGCCGAGCGCGGCGACCTGCGCGAGCGTGCGCCGCCGCGGCCACACGCCGACCGCCAGCGCGAGCCCGACCGCGCCGAGCTGCGCGAGCGTGTGCAGGATCCCCGGCAGGAACCACAGGCCCCAGATCGTCAGCGGCGTGCCGGGCACGTCGCCCCAGGTGCGGCGGTCGCGCTGGAAGACGATCGTGCGCTGCCAGAACGTGTGCCAGCCGCCGCCGCCGTACAGCACCGGGATCATCGCGACCGCCGTGACGGCCGCGAACGCGCCGGCGTAGAGCGCGAGCGTCTGCGCGCCGCTGCGCTGGAGCGCGACACGGCTGCGCGGCGCATCGACGGGAGTGCGCGCGAACAGCGGCGCGAGCGCGAGCGGGGCGAACTTCGTCAGCCCCGCGAGCGCCGCCAGGGCGCCGCGCGCGGGCGCCGAGCCGGCGACGAGCAGCGCGCCGACGAGCAGCATCGGCACGAGCGCGTCGTTGCTGTTGGACGCGAGCGCGTAGAGCGTGAACGGGTAGGCCGCCCATGCGTAGGCGAGCACGATCCCGAGCGTCGGCCCGCGCACGCGGCGCCCGAGCAGGAACAGCCCGAGCAGCGTCAGCAGGTCGAACGCGATCGCCGCCGCGTGCGCCGCCGGCAGCGCGTCCCAGTTCCCGCTCCAGCCGATCGTGCGCTCGAACGGCAGGTAGGCGTAGTACGCGACCGGGCCGTACGTGTCGCCGGCGGAGTTGTTGGCGGGGAAGCCGCCGTAGATCGGCTTGCCCGTCGCGACGTCATGGGCGCCGATCACGCCCGCGAAGCCGACGTCGATCACGTTCGAGCTGGTGACGTTGAAGCCGACGCGGAAGACCGTCAGCAGCACGAGCCCGACCGCGAGCCAGCGCACCGGCACGAGCAGCCGCAGCGGCTCGGCGAGCGGGCCGCGCCGCGCGATGACGAGCATCCGCACGAGCAGGTAGAGCATCGGCGGGTAGATCAGCGGCGTCGAGAGCCCGATCCGCCCGTGGTTGAAGAACGCGAGCGAGATGCTGAACGACAGCAGCACGAGCACGTCGAGCTGCAGCCAGCCCGGCCGCCGGCGCCACGGCAGGAACGGCAGCGCGAACAGCAGGCACAGCGGCACCCACACATAGAGCGCGTTGACGCTGCGCCCGAACGCGCGCGCATTGCCGCGCGTCATCGCCCACACGGCCTGGTAGCCGGTCCACGCCTGCTGGACCTTGCCGCTCGCGTCGTCGATCGTGACGGTGCCGATCCAGCGCTTCGTCTTGTTGGCGAAGGTGTTGACGACCCAGTTCGACGAGCCCTGGGTGAAGACGAGCTGGTAGGTGCCCGGGTGCTCGCGGCGCAGCTTGACGATCTTCGGCACGGCGTCGGCGATCGCGAGCGCGCGATTCCCCGTCAGGTGCCGGCCGGCGGGCGGCGCGGTCATGCTCGGCGGCGTGACGAGCGCGTTCGGGTCGTTCGCCGCGTGCGCGGCGACGGGCGCGGCGAGCAGCGCCAGGACGGCGAGCAGCAGCGCGGGCGACCTGAAGCGACCGGGGTGGCGCACGCGGGGCCGAGCATAAGCCCCGCGCGAGACGGTGTCAGTGCGCCAGCACGGAGCGATCGGCCGACGCCGGGGCGACGTTCTGGAGCAGCGGCTGCGCGACGGGCTCCTCGCGCGCGGGCTGCGCGCCCCAGCGCCCGAGCAGCGCGACGATCGCGAACGGGAAGAACCACGCGACGTAGAGGTAGAACCAGTACGTCACGCCGAGCTGGAGCGCGATCAGCACGGCGGCACCGAGCGCGGCGACCTGCACGCGCGTGCGCCGGCGCGGCACGAACAGGAGCGACAGCGCGAACAGCGCCGCGCCGACCTGGACGGCTGTCTGCAGGCCGCCGAGCCCGCTCCACAGCCCCCAGATCGAGAACGGCGACTGGCGGTCGCGCTGGAAGACGATCGTGTGATCCCAGAACGTGTGCAACTCGCCTCCGAGCAGGACGGGCGCCATGACGACCAGCGCGGTCGCGACGAACGCGAGCGCGTAGCGCGCGAACGCGCCCGGCCCCGTGTTCGCGCGGCGCACCGGATCCGTGACGTCGCTCGGCGTGCGCGCGAGCAGCGGCGCGAGCGCCAGCGGCGCGAACTTCGTCAGGCCCGCGAGGGCGGCGGTCGCGCCGCGCGCGGCCGGCGAGGAGGCGACAAGCAGCACGCCCACGAGCAGCATCGACACGAGCGCGTCGTTGCTGTTGGAGTTCGAGACGAACAGCGTGAAGGGGAAGCTCGCCCACGCGTAGGCGAGCACGATCCCGAGCGTCGGCCCGCGCACGCGGCGCCCGAGCAGGAACAGGCCCAACAGCGTCAGCAGGTCGAACGCGATCGCCGCCGCGTGCGCCGCGGGCAGGTCGTCCCAGCGGCCGCTCCAGCCGAACAGCCGCTCGAACGGCACGTAGGCGTAGTAGGTGACCGGCCCGTACGTGTCGCCGTAGTGGTCGTCCTTCGGCCAGTTGCCGTACAGCGGCGTGCCGTGCACGAGCCGGTTGGCGCCGATCACGCCCGAGTAGCCGACGTCGACGACGTTCGAGTTGGTGACGTTGAGCCCGACGCGGAAGCCGATCAGGAACACGAGCGCGACCGCCAGCCACGACGCCGGCACGAGCAGTCGCAGCGGCTCGGGTCGCTCGCCGCGCCGCGCGATGACGAGCATCCGCGCGAGCAGGTAGAGCAGCGGGGGATAGACGAGCGGCGTCGAGAGCCCGATCCGCGCGTGGTTGAAGAACGCGAGCGAGACGCTGAACGACAGCAGCACGAGCACGTCGAGCAGCAACCAGCTCGGGCGCCAGCGCCGTGGCCCCGGCAGGAACGGCAGCACGAACAGCACGCACAGCGGGATCCACACGTACAGCGCGTTGACGCGCCGCCCGAACGCGCCGGGGTAGCCGCGCGCCATCGTCCACGCGACCTGGTAGCCGGTCCACGCCTCGAGCACGGTCCTGGTCGCGTCGTCGATCGTCACCTGGCCGATCTCGATGCGCTTGCCGGCCGTGAAGAGGCTCACCTGCCACTGCGCCTGCCCCTTCTCGTACGCGGTCGGGTAGGAGCCGGGATGCTCGCGCTTGGCCCGCGCCATCTTCGGCAGCGCCATCGCGAGGCGCGTCGCCTGCTGGGCCGTCATGCGGTGGCCGGGCGGCGGGATCGAGACGCTCGGCGGATTCGTGAGCGCGTTCGGGTCGACGACCGTCGTCGTGGCAGTCGACGGCGCCTGGCGCGTGAGCGGCGCGGGGGCGCCGAGCGGTTCCGGCGGCGGCGCGGCCGCGGCCATGCCCGGGGAGGCCGCCACCAGCGCGACCGCGGCGAGCAGCGCCGCGGCCCACCTCATCTGCCGAAGCTCCAGAGCTTCTGGCCGAGGAACGAGAGCGGCGTGGCGGCGACGATCGCGATCGCCTGCGCGGCCACCTTCGCCATGCCGGCGTCTTCGACGAGCAGCGCCAGCATCCCGGCGCTGAACAGGAACGCGGCGACGCTGACGGCGAAGAAGCGCGCGGCCTGGAAGCCGGCGTGACCGTCGTGCGCGGCGAACGTCCAGTGGCGGTTCCACCAGAAGTTGTTCGCGACCGAGACGAGGAACGCGATCACGGCCGCGACGAGGTAGTGGATTCCGAGCACGTGCACCGCGAACGCGAAGACGGCGAGGTTGACGAGGTAGCCGCTCGCGCCGACGACGCCGAAGCGCAGGAACTGCAGCCAGTTGTGCGGATGGCGCAGGCCGTGGCGCACGCGGCGGTGCAGCGGCAACGGCAGCGGCGGCGCGACGGCGGTCGTCGTCTCGTCGGACATGGGCGAACAGCGTACCCCTCGCGAGGCCTCAGCTCGGCAGCGCCGCCTGCACCCCGAAGTGCGCGAGCGCCATCGGCGTCACGTCCTGCAGGCCCCACTGCGCGCGGGCGCCGGGATCGTCCGGTCCGGTGCCGCACCACAGCAGCGGCGCGAGCGAGTCGCTGCGGTGCAGCGAGCCGTGGCTGCCGCCGCCGACGTGCGCCGCGCCGCCCCAGTCGACGAACTCCCAACCGGGCGTCGCCGACAGCAGCACGTCGCCGGCCGTCGGGCAGGTCAGCGCCGCCCATGCGCGCGCGAGCGCGTCGGGATAGTCGGGCGAGCGCAGGATCCCGTCCTCGACGTGCGCGCCGATCGCCGCCAGCTCGCCGTCGACGCTCCAGCGCGCTCCGCGCGGGTCCTGCACGTCGCCGCCGGGCGTGAAGCGCAGCTCGCCGCGCTCGGCGCTGGCGAGCGCGCCCTCGCGCGGGGCGGGACGGCGCATGACGAGGTCGACGCCGGGCACGTCGCGCGCGATGGCCGCGATCCGCTCGGCGTCGCGCGTGCGCCGTTCCTCGTCGAGCACGTAGACCATCGCGGAGCGCTGGGCGGGGCTGACCGCGATCTCGGCCGGGCGCTCCGGCTGCGGCTGCTCACGCGCCGCGCTCGGCTGCGCGACCTCCCAGTCGGCGAATGCGCCGAGCAGCTCGATCCGCCGCTCGACGGCGGCATGCGAGTGGTCGGCGAGCACGACCATCGCGTGCTCCTCCAGGAACGCGTCGGGTCCGCCGCCGGCGTCCATCAGGCGCGCGAGCTGGCGGTCGGCGCCCGCGATCGAGGTGACCTGCGCGTGCGGGCCGTTGCGGTGCGAGTACGCGTCGTTGTCGGGCAGCGAGAACAGCAGGAAGTCGAACAGGTCGTGCTCGACGAGGTAGGCGCCGACGCACCCGCTGTGCTGGTCGCGCTGCCCCGGCATCCCGAGCTGGCCGCGGCAGCCGGTCCGGCGGCTCGCGAACAGGTCGGCGTAGAACAGCTCGCGCGGGCCGAGCACGGGCTCACGGAAGACGGTCGCCGTCGCGATGCGCGCGAGCGCCGTCTCGTTCGTGACGCGGTGCCGATGACGGCCGCGATACATCAGGTAGGTCGTCCCGGCCGTGCGCACGTCCGCGTCGTCGAGGCGCTCGAAGACGGTCAGCGCCTCGGGCGCGAGGTGGCGCGCGTTCATGTTGTAGACCGTGTCGGTCAGCGAGCGCAGCACGCCGTGGCGCCAGGAGGCGGAGAAGCTCGAGCCGTACTCGACGTAGCGCCGCTCCTCGCGCGCGTACCAGTTCATGCTCGGGATGCGGTGTGCGTCGGGCCGTGCGCCGGTCGCGATCGTGGCGGCGCACACGGGCGTCACGGACGGGAACGCGGCGACGCAGTCGGGCACGTAGCAGCCGCGCTCCATCAGCAGCTTCAGCGCCGGCGCGCTCCCCTGCGCGACCGCGCGCTCGAGCATCGCCGGCTTGAGCCCGTCGATGACCGTCAGGACGAGCTTGGGCGGTCGGGCCACTATCTGAGGATGCGCAGGCCCGCGAACTTGCGCTCGCCGCGACGGCGCTGGCCGAGCCACAGCCACGAGAAGAAGACGAGCGCGAGCAGCGAGACGGGCGGCGCCAGCACCGCGATCCCCGCGAGCGCGAGGCCCGCGCCCTCGGCATAGACGGGCAGCGCCGCAGCCGCCTGCGCGTCGAGGCGGGCGCGCGTGCGGTGAAACAGCCCGCGCACGGCCGCCTGCGCGAGCGCGGCGCAGGCGATCCCGCCGATCAGGCCGGGCACGAACGCGTAGCCGTCGTCGGACAGCGCGCCGCCGAACAGCAGCGCCCCGAGGCCGAGGCCGAGCCCCGCGACGGCCGCCCCGAGCGGGCCGGTCTCGACGCGCGACGGGCCAAGCCGGCGCTCGGCGATCACGAGCGCGATCACGCCGATCACGAGCGCGAGCAGGAAGCCCGGGTCCTCCATGAACGCGACGTGCGTGTGGTTGAAGTCGATCCCGTCGTTGCCGCGCGCGAGCGCGCACGCCAGCAGCGTCGGCAAAAACGGGCGCAGGCCGACGGCCAGCGCGAGGCCGATGCCGAGGCAGATGTCGAGGAAGAGCGTCATGCGGTCCGGTAGCTTGAGGCGCATGACGATAGCCAACGCGGACAGGCTTCCGGTCCGCGGCAGCGAAGTCCAGGGAATGCGGATCGGGGCGAGGCGCGGATGACCGGGCGCGAGCCGCCGCCGTCGACCAAGCGCGACCTCGAGCGCTACGCCGGCCTGTTCGCCGCGCGCACGCAGGTCATGAAGTCCTCGGCGATGCGCGACCTGATGGCGCTCACCGACCGCCCCGAGGTGATCTCGCTCGCCGGCGGGCTGCCGGACACGTCGACCTTCCCGCCCGACACGTACGCGTCGCTGATGGCGTCCGTCGCGCGAGACGCGTGCGCGAAGGCGCTGCAGTACGGGCCGACCGAGGGCTTCGCGACGCTCGCCGGCCACATCGCCGAGGTGATGGCGGCCGAGGGGATGCGCCTCGACGAGGAGGAGGTGCTGATCACGACCGGCGGTCAGCAGGTGATCGACCTCGTCTGCAAGACGCTGATCGACCCGGGCGACGTGATCGTCGCCGAGGCGCCGACGTACCCGGGCGCGGTGCCGACGTTCTGCTCCTACCAGGCCGATGTGGTGCAGATCGAGCTCGACGCCGAGGGCATGCGGATCGACGAGCTGGAGGAGACGCTTGACCGGCTCGAGCGCGAGGGCCGGCGCCCGAAGTTCATCTACACCGTGCCGACGTTCCAGAACCCGGCCGGCGTGACGATGTCGCTGCCGCGCCGCCGGCGGCTCGTGCGGATCGCGCACGAACGCGAGCTGCTCGTGCTGGAGGACAACCCGTACGGCCTGCTGCGCTACGAGGGCGAGCCGCTGCCGCCCCTGTATGCGCTCGACGGCGGCGCGTTCGTGATCTACCTCGGCACCTTCTCGAAGATCCTCTCGCCGGGGATCCGGCTCGGCTGGGCGGCCGCGCCGCGGCCGGTGCTGCAGAAGATGAACCTCGGCAAGCAGGCCGCCGACCTGTGCAGCTCGTCGATGACGCAGCTGTTCGTGAGCGCGTACTTCGAGCAGGGCGACTGGCGCTCGTACGTCGGCTCGCTGATCGAGGTCTACCGCGCGCGGCGCGACGCGATGCTGGAGGCGCTGGCCGAGCACTTCCCGCGCGAAGCGGCCTGGACGCGGCCGCAGGGCGGGCTGTTCATTTGGGCGACGCTGCCGGACTACATCGACACGACCGATCTGCTGGCGCGGGCGCTGCGCGAGGACGTCGCGTTCGTGCCCGGCCGCGCGGCGTACCTCGACGGGCGCGGCGGCTCGTCGATGCGGCTGAACTTCTCCGGCAACGACGAGCGCGCGATCCGCGAGGGCGTGCGGCGGATCGGCGCCGTGGTGGCCGAGCAGGTCGCGCTGTACGGCACGCTGACCGGCGCGCCGGCGGTCGAGCCGCCCGCCGCACGGCCGTCGGCCGCGGAGGGCCTCGCAGACGTGCTGGAGCTGCCGCGCCGGCGAACGGCAGGCGACGGCGGGCGCGCCGAGTCCGAGCGATGAGCGCGATCGCGGTGCTGAAGGGCGGGCGCTCGCTCGAGCGCCAGGTGTCGCTGACGTCGGCCGCGCGCGTCGAGGACGCGCTGGAGCGCCTCGGGCACGGCGTCGTCGGGGTCGACGTCGGCGCCGACTTCGTGCAACGGCTCGACGCGCTGCGGCCCGCCGCGGCATTCGTCGCGCTGCACGGCCGCGACGGCGAGGACGGCACGGTGCAGGAGCTGCTGGAGGTGCTGGGGATCCCCTACACCGGCTCGGGCGTCGCGGCGTGCGTGCGCTGCTGGGACAAGGTGCTCGCCAAGCACCTGCTGCGCGCGCAGGGGATCCCGACGCCCGACTTCCACGCCTTCAGCGAGACGGCCTTCCGCGAGCTGGGGGCCGCGCAGGCGCTGCCGGCGATCGAGCGGGCTTTGGCGTTCCCGCTCGTCGTCAAGCCGGCCGCGCAGGGCTCCGCGCTCGGGATCAAGTTCGCGCGGCGCGCCGACGACGTGCCGGCGGCGCTCGTGTCGGCCTTCTCCTATGACCGCAAGGTGCTGCTGGAGCGCTACGTGCCCGGGCGCGACCTGGCGGTCTCGATCGTCGAGGGCGCCGGCGGCGAGCCGCAGGCGCTCCCGATCGTCGAGGCGGTCCCGACCAGCCGCGACTTCTACGACTTCGAGGCTCGCTACGAGATCGGCCGCACGCGCTTCGTGTGCCCGGCCGAGCTGCCGGAGCAGATCGCCGCGCAGGCCCAGGAGCTGGCGCTGGCCGTCTATCGCGCGCTCGGCTGCGCGGGGTTCGCGCGCGTGGACCTGATGCTGCACGAGGACGGCAAGCGGCTGTTCGTGCTGGAGGCGAACGTCGTGCCGGGACTGACCGAGACGAGCCTGCTGCCGCAGGCAGCCGAGGCGGCGGGGATCTCGTTCGACGCGCTGGTGGAGCGGGTCCTGGGACTCGCGCTCGCGCCGGCCTGAGCGGCGCCGCTCAGCTCTCGCCGCCGGCGAAGTCCTCCGGCGTGACCTGGTCGAGGAAGTCCTTGAACTTCTCGACGACCTCCTCGGTGTCCTCGACCTCGTGCTCGAACTCGATCGCCGACTCGGCGATCACCTCCTCGGCGGCGAAGATCGGCGCGCCGGCTCGCACGGCGAGCGCGAGCGCGTCGCTCGGGCGCGAGTCGATCTCCATCTCCTTGCCGTTGACGGCGAGCGTGATCGAGGCGTAGAAGGTGTTCTCGCGCAGCTCGGTGACCGCCACGCGCGTGCACTTGACCTCGAGCTCGCCGAGCACGTCGGACAGCAGGTCGTGCGTCATCGGGCGCGGCGTGCTGGCGCCCTGGAGCTTCATCAGGATCGCCGCCGCCTCCGGATGCCCGATCCAGATCGGCAGGAACTTGTTGCTGTCGACGGTCTTCAGGAGCACGATCGGCTGCTTGCCGACCATGTCGAAGCTCACGCCGTAGATCACCATCTCCTGCACGCGACGACTCCTCAGGCTGGGCGAGGTCCAAGTATAGGCCGGGCTTTGGGACGGGACCCGGGCTCCACGGCGGCTGCGGGAGGGGGTGAGGAGGCGGGTTGGTACCATAATTCGGCCAGACGTGGCGCGTAGGCGCTCGTGCCGTTTCGCGGCTGGCGGCCATGGGGGAGGGGATGGATCGGAGGGGGACACTTGGTCCGGGGGAGACGGCGTGGATCGTCACGCTGCCGTGCGCGATCGTCACGGTCGTGGCGATCGCCGTGCTCGGCCCGGCAGTCGGGCACGCGCTCTTCGAACCGGGCGCCGAACGGCTGTGGCCGCCGGAAGCGCAGTTCAACATAGGCCACCCCGAGCCCGTCAAGCACGCGCGCTACGCGCTCGCGCTGCTGGGCCCCGTGCTGCTGGCCGGGGGGCTGCTCGCCGTCCGGCGCCGGCCGCTGCGCGTCCCGCGGGTCGCGGGCCGTGCCGCCGGCGCCGTCGCGCAGCTGCTCGCGCTCGGGCTGCTCGCCGGCGCCGTCGTCGCGCAGGCGCGCGGGAAGCCGACCGACGAAGAACCCGTGTGGGTGATCTTCGGGGATCCGACGATCGCGATCGCGATCGGGCTGACGCTGCTGGTCCTGGTCGTCCTGCGCGACGGCCGGCTCGTGAGCCGCATCGCGCGCCTGGCGCGCGACACGCCGCGGCGACGGATCGTGTGGATCGCGGTCGCCGTCGCGTTCACGACGCTGTGGCTGTGCAGCGCGATCGACTCCGACAAGACGATCGTCTACGCCCCGGGCGGCGGGCTGATCCTGTGGTCGATGGACGACGCCTTCGCGGTCCTCGGCGGGCACGTCCCGCTCGCCGACTACCACGCGATCTACGCGCAGCTGTGGCCGTACGCGTCGGCTGCGGTGATGGCCGTGCTCGGGACCACCGTCACCGTCTACACGCTGTTCCTGACGGGCATGAGCGCACTCACGCTCGCGGCGGTCCTCGCCGTCTTCCGCCGCATCGCGCGCAGCTGGCTGCTGGCGCTCGGGCTCTACCTGCCGTTTCTCGCGGCCGGGTTCCTGTTCGTCGTCGGGCCGCCGGGGTCCGGCTACCGCGTCAGCAACGCGCAGATCTTCAGCATGTGGCCGATGCGCTACGGCGGCGCCTACCTGGTGGCCTGGCTGGTCGCACGCCACGTCGACGGCGCGGCGCCGCGCAGGCTGTGGCCGCTGTTCCTGGCCGGCGGGCTCGTGACGGTCGACGACCTGGAGTTCGGCCTCGCGGCGGTCGCCGCGACGATCGTGGCGCTCCTGTGCGCGGTGGCGCCGTCGTCGCGGCGCGCGCTGGGGCGCCAGGCCGCCGAGGCCGCGGCGGGACTGGCCGGGGGGGTCGCGCTCGTCGTCGCGCTGACGCTCGCGGCGGGCGGCGCGCTGCCCCACCTCGGCTACCTGCTCGAGTTCCCGCGCCTGTTCGGCGTGATCGGTTTGGTGTCCGAGCGGATGCCGCTGTGGGGCTTCCACCTCGTGCTGTACGCGACGTTCGTCGGGGCGATCGGCGTCGCCGTCGTGCGCGCCCGGCGCGACGGACGGGATCCGCTGCTGACCGCGATGCTCGCGTGGAGCGGGACGTTCGGGCTGCTGGCCGCCAGCTACTTCGCGGGGCGCTCGGACACGCTCAAGCTCGTGTCGCTGTTCTCGGCGTGGGCCTACGCGCTCGCGCTGCTCGTCGTGGTGGTGGTGCGCGACCTCGTCGCGCGGCCGCGGACGTGGCCCGGCCTGCCCGCGATCATGGTGCTGTTCGCGTTCGGCCTGGCGGCCGTGTCGCTCGGCGAGACGCCACGGCCCGGGACGCTGCTCGCGCACTGGCGCGACGCGGCGGCGGTGCCGCTGTACAAGGAGCCCCAGGCCGCCAGCTTCGTCGCCGCGCACACGACGCACGGCGAGAAGGTGGCGATCCTCATACCGATGGGGCACCGGATCGCCTACGACGTCGGCGTCGACAACGTCTCGCCGTACACGTATCTGGAAGCGATCATCACGCGCAAGCAGCTGCGCGTGCTGCTCGACGCAATCCGGAGCGCGCACGCACGCAAGATCTTCGCGCCCGACGCGATCCTGCCCCGACAGCACCGGCTCGCGTTCGAGGCGGAAGGCTTCGCCCGGCGCGCGCTGAGCCCGGCGGGGTACTCGGAGTGGGTGCGCAGCGCGGGGTGAGGGCTCAGGCGCCGGGTGCGTGGAGGTCGAGCCCCGCTGTGCTACACGCTGGGAGGGCAGGCGGTGAAGTGGGCGATCCTGGACTCGAACCAGGGACCTCCTCCTTATCAGAGAGGCGCTCTAACCGACTGAGCTAATCGCCCGTGGGAGGCGATTCTAGCGGGCGCGGGCTGGCGCGTCCGCGGGACCGACCGGGGTGGGTCGCGGGGCCGCTCAGGCGACCGCCCTGACGCCGAGGCGGCGGGCGAGGTCGAGCGCGTCGTCGAGCGACTCGAACGCGAGCGCGACGCGGTAGCCGTCGCCCTGCGGGCTGACCTCGACCTCGCTGCCGAGCGCGCCGGCGAACGCGCTGGCGATCCGCTCGACGGCCTCGGCCTGATCGGGGTGCAGCCCGCGCCGGCGCCGCGCGCGCGGCGCGGCGGGAGCCTCGTTGGCGAGCCGCGCGCGGCGCTCGACCTCGCGCACCGTCCAGCCCGCCGCGGCCGCGTCGCGCGCGAGGCGGCGGCGGGCGTCGTGGTCGCTCGCGAGCAGCAGCGCGCGGCCATGGCCCTCGCTCAGCTCGCCGCGCTCCATCAGCTCGAGCGCCCCGTCGGGCAGGTCGAGCAGGCGGATCAGGTTCGAGACGGCGACGCGGCTGCGCCCCACGCGCCGGCCGATCTCCTCGCGCGTAAGGCCGAGCTCGTCGACGAGCGCCGCGCACGCGCGCGCCTCCTCGACCGGGTTGAGGTCCTCGCGCGCCATGTTCTCGATCACCGCCAGCTCGAGCGACGCGGCGTCGTCGTGTTGGCGCACGATCGCGGGGATCTCAGCCAGCCCCGCCAGCCCCGCCGCGCGCCAGCGCCGCTCGCCGGCGATCAGCTCGTAGCGTCCGCTCGCGAGCGGACGCACGAGCACCGGCTGCAGCACGCCGCGCGCCCCGAGCGAGCCGGCCAGCGCGGCGAGCGCCTCTTCGTCGAAGGCACGACGCGGCTGGTGCGGGTTGGGCTCGACGAGCTCGATCGGGATTCGCCGCAGCTCCTCGGCCTCGTCGCGTGGCGCGGCGGCGAGGATCGCCTCCAGGCCGCGCCCCATCGCACGCTTCCTAGCCACGGGCGGCCACCTCCTTCGCGAGCTCGAAGTACGCGTCCGATCCGGCGCAGTGCGGATCGTGGTGGATCACCGGCAGGCCGAAGCTCGGCGCCTCGCCGATCCGCACGTTGCGCGGGATCACGGTGTCGAAGACGAGGTCGGGGAAGTGGCCACGGATCTCCTGCTCGACCTCCTGCGCCAGGCGCGTGCGCCCGTCGTGCATGGTGAGCAGCATGCCGGCGACCGTGAGGCGCGGGTTCAGCTCGCGCTGGATCAGCCCGAGCGTGTCGAGCAGGCCCGCGAGCCCCTCGAGCGCGAAGTACTCGGCCTGGACGGGGACGATCACGCGGTCGGCGGCGACGAGCGCGTTGACCGTGAGCGGCCCGAGCGAGGGCGGGCAGTCGAGGATCGTGAACGCCCAGCGGTCGTGCACGCCGACGAGCGCGTCGCGCAGGCGGCGCTCGGAGCCCTCGATCCGCGGCAGCTCGACGTTCGCGCCGGCGAGATCCGGGCTGGCCGGCACGAGCGCGAGGTGCTCGATCGCGGTCGGGCGGATCGCCTGCTCGAGCGGCGCGTCGCCGGTGAGCACGTCGTAGACGCCGGGCGACGCGTCCTTCGGCGCGCCGAGCCCGACGGTCGCGTTCGCCTGCGGGTCGATGTCGACGAGCAGCGTCTCGTAGCCGGCTTCGGCGACGCAGGCAGCGAGGTTGACGGCCGTCGTCGTCTTGCCGACGCCACCCTTCTGGTTCGCGATCGCGTAGACGGTGCCCATCGCGCTGACGCTAGCGCTCCTCACGGTCGGATGGCGGGCGCGATCCCGCACCCAGCGGGCGTTTGCGGGCCATGCCGGGGCGCCGGGGGAAGCGTGTCGGCGTCGGCGCGACCTTGCGCAGGAGGTGGAGATGGCGGTGCTCGGCGCCGTCGTAGGGGATGACCGGCCGCACCTCCTCGACCGCAAGCCCCAGCTGCTCGGCCGCCGCAGCGGCGTCGCGCTCCTCGTCGGCGTCGCGGCGCCCCTTCCACGCGACGAGCAGCCCGCCGTCGCGCAGCAGCGGCGCGGCGTACTCGGCGATCACGGCGAGCGGGGCGAGCGCGCGGGCGGTCACGACGTCGCAGCGGCCGACGCCCTCGGTCCAGGACTCGGCCCGGTCGGCCACCGCGATGGCGTTGCGCACCCCGGCCGCTTCGGCGGCGCCGCGGATGAACGCGCACTTGCGCGCGTTGCTCTCGACGAGCGCCACGCGCGCCTGCGGCAGCGCGATCGCGAGCGGCAGGCCAGGGAAGCCCGCGCCGGCGCCGACATCGGCGAGCTCGCGCGCGACGTGCACCTCCGGAAGCTCCAGCGCGACGAGCGAGTCGGCAACGTGGACGCGGACCGCCTCCTCGGGGGAGCGCACCGTCGTCGGCGCATGTGGATCGGCGGCGAGCGCGGTCAGCAGCGCGGCGAGCTGCTCGACGGCGCCGGGGGGCAGCGCGTAGCGCTCGGCGAGGCCGGCGAAGGTTTCATGTGAAACGGTCACGCCGGTCAGCCGGCAGCCCGCTCAGTCCTTCACGGGCGCGACGACGAGGTGCCGGTCCGGCTCGACGCCCTCGCTGTACGTCTCGATCCCGTCGCGGTCGCGCAGGTATTCGTGCACGACGCGCCGTTCGACGGCGTTCATCGCGTCGAGCGCGACCGGCTCGCCGTAGCGCAGCGCCTCCTCGACCGCGTCGTCGGCGTCCTGCTGCAGCAGCTCAGCGCGCCGGTCGCGGTAGCCGGCCGCGTCGACCGTCACACGCTTGCGCCCGTCGCCGCCCTGGTACGCGATGCGGTAGGCGAGGTGCTGGATCGCGTCGATCGTCTGGCCGTGGCGGCCGATCAGCAGCCCGAGGTCCTCGCCCTCGATGTTCGCGCGCAGCTCCTCGGGGCCCTCGTCGATCTCGACGCTCGCGTCGATTCCGGTCGCCTCCAGCACGCGAGCGAGCAGGTCGCGCACGCGGTCTGCCGCGTCGTCCGCTCCGCTCGGGCTCACCGTCGCCGCCCGGTCCGCTTCTTCTTCTTACGCGGCGAGGGCGGCGGCGCGACCGCGGTCGACGTGCCGTTGGTGGACTCCTTCGCCTTCGTCTCGCCGCTCTTGCCGTCACCACGCGCGACGCGCTTGGCGGGCGATCCGCGCGTCAGCGCGGCAGCGCCGGCCGGGGCCGGCGCGCCGTTGGCCGTCGCCTGCTGCAGCGGCGGCACGCTGCGGCGCACGATCAGCTGCTGCACGATCGTCCAGCAGTTCGTCGTGATCCAGTAGACCATCAGGCCCGCCGGGAAGCGGATCACGATCGCCACGAAGAAGATCGGCAGGCCGAGCATCAGCAGCCGCTGGTTCTTGTCCATCGTCGCCGCGCTCAGCAGCCCCGATGCGAGCTGGCTCCCGACGTAGAGGATGATCAGGACCACGAGCGCCGCGCCGGTCGCCGCCGCCGTCAGGTCCGGGATGAACAGGAAGCGCTCGGAGCCTGGCACCGCGCCGACGCTCGCGAACTGCGCCGCCGTCGCTTTCGAGCACACGACGGCCGTCTGCCCGCAGATATCGTGGCGCAGGTCGGTGCGCAGCATGTAGTACAGCGCGAAGAAGAACGGCAGCTGGAACAGCAGCGGCAGGCAGGAGGCCAGGGGATTGACCTTGTTCTCCTGGTAGAAGCGCATCATCTCCTGCTGCTGGCGCTGCTTGTCGTCCTTGTACTTCTGCTGGATCGCCTTGATCTCCGGCGCGAGCACCTGGAGGCGGCGCATCGACTTCGTCTGCTTGAGCGTCAGCGGCAGCAGGACGATCCGGACGGTCAGCGTCAGCAGGATGATCGACAGCCCCCAGCTGGCGACGACGTGGTCGTGGAAGAACAGCAGGACCTTCTCGCAGACCGTGATCAGCGGCTGCAGGACGTTGGCGAAGACGACGGGCGGCATGCGGATCGGTCAGGCGCTCCGGGCGGTCGTGCGGGGGTGGAAGAGGCGCTGGTCGCAGACGTGGTCGACGCCGCCGTGGCTCCACGGGTTGCACCGCACCACGCGCCACGCCGCCAGCACCAGCCCGCGCAGTATGCCGTACTCCCTGATCGCCTGCTCGGCGTACGCCGAGCACGTCGGGTAGTACTTGCAGCGCGCCGGCAGCACCGGCGAGACGACCCGCTGGTAGCAGCGGATCGGCGCGACCGCGAGCGCGTGCAGCGCGCTCATGACGCCTCGGCCTCGGCGCGCGCGGCGGCCTGGTCGAGCAGCTCCGCGAGCGCCATCTGCAGGCCTGCCAGTCCCTCGCGCTCGGCCACCTCGCGTGCCTCGGGGCGCGCGACGAGCACGACGTCGTGCGCGGCCGGGACGCGCGCCGCCTCAGCCTCGAACGCCTCTCGCAGCAGCCGCTTGACGCGGTTGCGCTCGACCGCGCCGCCGACCTTGCGCGAGACCGACAGGCCGAGCCGCGGTTCGGCCTCGCCGGGCCGCGGGAAGGCATAGAGCACGAGCACGCGGTTCGCCTGCGAGCGCCCCTGCCGAAAGACCCGGTCGAAGTCCGCGCTGCGGGACAGCCGCCCGCGCTTGGCGCGCCGGGCCGTTGCGCCCGGCCGCGCGCGCATCACACGGTGAGGCGCTTGCGGCCCTTGGAGCGGCGGCGCTTGAGCGTCAGGCGACCCGCTCGCGTCTGCATCCGAGCGCGGAATCCGTGGGTCCGGGCGCGCTTGCGCTTCTTGGGCTGATAGGTGCGTTTCATGGCTCACGATCGCGTCGGGAGCAGCCAGTATACGCGGGCGCGCGATCGGGATCCGCCCGCGCGTTCGCCTGCCCTGCACCCCCGTCACGGCGACCCGGCGCACAGCCGATCTCCCGCCCCGCAAGCTTTTTTCCGCGATTTGCGCGCTCACCCCCGAACCCGCCGAGGGCACCGGCGGAAGGCTCGGTGAGCACTGCTATATTCGCCGCCTCGCCGGGGCTTCTCGGCCCCTCCATCCCTCGCAAGACCTCCCGACGAGGAGTCGGTCGACGACCCCTGTGCAACCCCAGCTCGAGCACATCTGGCCCCAGATCCAAGCCGAGCTGCGGCGTGCCGTCACCGACTCGACGTACCACCTCTGGATCGCGCCGCTGGAGCCGCAGCGCCTCGACGGCGACGTCCTGCTCGTGGCGGCGCCGGAGGCGATCCGCAGCTGGGTCGCCGACCGCTTCTCGCGCGTGCTGCAGACGTGCGCGGCCGCGGTGCTCGGCCCGTCCGCGGTCGTGTCGGTCGTGCCGCTCGGAGGCGACCGACGCGAGCCCGCCTCGCAGCCCGGTCGCACGGGAACGCCGGGCGTCCCCGACGACGTCTTCAACCCGAAGTACACGTTCGACCAGTTCATCATCGGTGACGGCAACCGGCTCGCCCACGCCGCAGCGCTCGCGGTCGCCGAGCTGCCCGGCCAGGCCTACAACCCGCTGTTCCTCTACGGGCCGCCGGGGCTCGGCAAGACGCACCTGCTGCACGCGGTTGCCAACTACGTGCAGGAGTACGGCGACGGTTTGACCGTCCGGTACACCACCATCGAAGCGTTCACGAACCACTTTCTCGCGGCGCTCAACTCGCGCTCGGTCGACGCCTTCAAACGCCGCTACCGCGACACCGACATCCTGCTGATCGACGACGTCCAGTTCCTCGAGAGCAAGGCGAAGACCGAGGAGGAGTTCTTCCACACCTTCAACGCCCTCTACGAACTGGGCAGCCAGCTGGTCGTGACGTGCGACCGCATGCCGCGCGACATGAGCGCGCTCGCCGACCGCCTGCGCGAGCGGTTCGAGTCCGGCCTCGTGTGCGACATCCGCCCGCCCGACATGGCGACGCGCATGACGATCCTCCGCAAGCGCGTGCAGCACGACGCGATCCCGCTCGCCGAGCCCGACGCGATCGTGCCGATCGCCGAGCGCATCACCGCCAACGTCCGTGCCCTGCAAGGGGCCCTGATCCGCGTCGTCGCGTTTCACTCGCTGACCGGGCGCCCGATCGACCGGGCGCTCGTGACGCACGTGCTCGACGGGCTCTACCCCGGCGCCGGGCGGCGCGCCCGCACCGTCGAGGAGATCCAGCAGGCAACGTGCGATCGGCTCGGGATCTCGCCCGAGGCGCTCTGCTCGCCCGACCGCAGCGCCCAGGTCGCGTGGGCCCGTCAGGTCGCGATGTATCTCTCGCGCGAGCTGACCGATGCGACCCTGCCGGCGATCGGTCAGGCCTTCGGTGGCCGCAACCACACCACTGTGCTGCACGCGTGCCGACGCGCAAGCGAGCGGATCGCCGCCGACGCCGAGGCCTCCGCGCTCGTGCGCGACCTCACCGAGCAGCTCCGGACGAGCCCAGATGACGACCGAGCTTCCTGACACACTGCGCACACCCGTGTCCCCGCACCGGGCACAAATTCGCCGCACGATGCGGCCTTCTCGCCGACTTCTGCACATCGCAAGCCTCCCTATGACTACAACACCTTGACCTCCTCGGTGCATCCGTCATGAAGATCTCGGCTTCCCGCGACGCGCTGCTCGCCCAGTTGCAGACCGTCAGCCGCGTCGCCTCCACCCGTGGCGCGATCCAGGCGCTCGCGGGTGTTCAGATCGCGGCCGAGGGCGGCCGCGTCGAGCTGCGCGCGACCGACAACGAAGTCGGCCTGCGCGTCCCGCTCGACGCCGAGATCGCGCGCGAGGGCTCGATCGTGCTGCCGGCTCGGTTGCTCGTCGACGTCGTGCGCTCGCTTTCAGGCCCGACAGCGTCGCTCGAGCTGCGCGCCGCGGAGCAAGACGTCGAGCTCGTCGCCGGCAACGCGACCTTCCACATCCGCACGCTGCGCGGCGAGGACTTCCCCGCGTTCCCGGAGCCCGGGAGCGATGGAACCGTCACGCTGCCGGCGCAGGCGTTCGTCGAGACGATCCTCAAGGTCGCCAACTCGGCCTCGCGCGACGAGACACGGCCGGTCCTGACTGGGATCCTCGTGTCCGCGTCGGACCGCGACCTGCGAATGGTCGCGACCGACTCCTACCGCCTCAGCGTCAAGGAGACGCAGCTGGAGGAGCCGATCGCGCAGGCATTCGAGGCCAACGTGCCGGCGCGGGCGCTGCAGGAGCTGGCGCGACTCGTCCAGCAGCTCGAGGGCGAGGCGCTGTCGGTCGGCGTGCGCGCGAACCAGATCGTCTTCCAAGTCGGCGGCGTCGTGCTGTCGTCGCGCCTGATCGACGGCCAGTTCCCCAACTACCGCCAACTGCTGCCCGAGACGTTCGAGCACGAGCTGACGATCGCCGGCGGCGAGCTGACCGACGTCGTGCGCCGCATCAGCCTGCTGGCGCAGAAGAACGCGCCGCTGCGGCTGTCGTTCGCTCCAGGCGAGTTGACCGTCTCCGCCCAGACGCCCGACGTCGGCGAGGCGCGCGAGGCGCTGCCGGTCGCCTTCCAGGGCGAGCCGTTCGAGATCGGCTTCAACCCCGAGTTCCTGCGTGACGGGCTCGAAGGCATCGGCGCGGGCGACATCGTGCTGAAGCTGATCAGCCCGCTGCGTCCCGGGCTGATCCAGGCCGCCGGCGACGGCGGCTTCCTTTACCTCATCATGCCGATCCGGCTCAACGTGTAGCGGGGCCGGCGATGCGGATCGCGGGCCTGTCCCTGCGCAACTTCCGCAGCTACGCCGCAGCGGACGTCGAGCTGGGCCCGGGCGTCACGGTCGTGACGGGCCGCAACGGCGCCGGCAAGACGAACCTGCTCGACGCGCTGTACTTCGGCTGCACCGGCCGCTCCGCCCGCACGACGAACGAGCGCGAGCTCGTGCGCTTCGGCGAGCGCGTCGTGCGCGTGACGGTGCGGACCGAGTCCGCCGACGGGCCGCACGAGCTGAGCGTCGGCTTCGAGCCCGGCGAGCCGAAGCGCATGACGGTCGACGGCGTACGCGTCGAGCGCTTGCTGGACGCGCCCGGACGACCGCTCGTGAGCGTCTTCCTGCCCGACCGGCTCGAGCTGGTGAAGGGCACGCCTTCCCTGCGCCGCGCGCACATGGACCAGGTCGTCGCGGCGCTGTGGCCGGCGCGCGTCGCGACCCGCCGCGCCTACGCGCAGGCGCTCGCGCAGCGCAACGCGCTGCTGACGCGGATCCGCGCCGGCGGCGCCTCGCAGGCGTCCCTGCCGGCCTGGGACGCCGAGCTGGCGCGCCACGGGATCGCGCTGATGGCCGACCGCGCGGCGGCGATCGAGGCGGTCGCCGGGCGCTTCGCCGACCGCGCTGCCGAGCTGGGCCTCGACGGCGATCCGGCGGTCGCCTACCGGCCGCGCTCCCGCGCCGCCGACACCGAGGCGCTCGCGGCCGAGCTGGCCGAGCGCCACGCGCACGACCTCGAGCGCGGCTTCAGCGGCCACGGCCCGCACCGCGACGACCTCGCGCTCACGCACGAGGGCCGCGAGCTGCGCGCCTACGGTTCCCAGGGTCAGCAGCGGCTCGCGCTGCTCGCGCTGCTGCTCGCCGAGCGCGAGGCGATCGCGGCCACGCGCGACGCGCCGCCGGTGATGCTGCTCGACGACGTGATGAGCGAGCTCGACGGCGACCGCCGCGCGCGGCTCGTCGGGCTGCTGCGCCGCGGCGGCCAGAGCGTGATCACGACGACCGACCTCGAGCACGTCCCGGGCGCGGGGGAGCCGGGCGTCGCGCGCCTCGCGGTCGCGGACGGGCGCGTGCTGAGCGTCGCAGAAGCGGCATGAGCCGCCGCGCGCCGCGACCGCTCGCCGAGGCGCTCGGACCGCTGCAGGACCAGCTCGCGCCGGCGACGCTGCTGGCCGAGGCGCAGCGCGTGTGGGCCCGGGTCGCCGGCCCGGCGATCGCGCGCGAGGCGACGCCGACGGCCGCCCGCGGCGGCGTCCTGACGATCGCCTGCTCGGCGTCGGTGTGGGCGCAGGAGCTCGATCTGATGGCGCCGCTGCTGATCGAGCGACTCAACGCGGCGATCGGCGACGGCGAGGTGCGGCGGCTGCGTTGCGTGACGGGGTTGTCGCGCGCATGAATTCAGCCTATTTGCAGGGATTTCGACCTGTCCGCGGGGGCCGTGGAAGGCGGTCCCTGTGCTATCATCATGTCCATCAGTCTTCGACGCCCCGGCGCGCCGTCCCCCGGCGCGGAACCGGGGCGTCGCACCGTCATCGGAGGACCGTTGGCCACCGACAAGCCCGCGCCTGACAAGAAGCCTGCTCGCACGTACGACGCCCAGGACATCACCGTCCTCGAAGGGCTCGAAGCGGTTCGCAAGCGTCCGGGCATGTACATCGGCTCCACCGGCGTCCGCGGCCTGCACCACCTCGTCTACGAGGTCGTCGACAACTCGGTCGACGAGGCGCTCGCCGGCCACTGCACCGCGGTCGCGGTCACGATCCACCCCGACAACTCCGTCACCGTCGTCGACGACGGCCGCGGGATCCCGGTCGCGGTGATGGAGAAGGAGAAGCGGCCCGCGGTCGAGGTCGTCCTGACCGTGCTGCACGCCGGCGGCAAGTTCGGCGACGGCGGTGGCTACAAGGTCTCCGGCGGCCTGCACGGCGTCGGCGTCTCGGTCGTCAACGCGCTGTCGGAGCACCTGCGCGTCGAGGTCAAGCGCGATGGCCACGTCTGGACGCAGGAGTACGAGCGCGGCAAGCCGCTCGGCGACCTGCAGCAGGGCGCGGCGACGAAGGAGTCGGGCACCGCGATCACGTTCCTGCCCGACGACGAGATCATGGAGACGCTCGACTTCGACTTCACGACGCTCGAAGAGCGCCTGCGCGAGACGGCATTCCTCACGCGCGGCCTGAAGATCTCCCTGCACGACGAGCGCGGCGAGCCCAAGCACGCCGAGTTCCAGTACGACGGTGGGATCGAGGACTTCGTCGCGTATCTGAACGAGAACAAGGAGCCGGCGCAGAAGAAGATCGTCTTCTTCGCAGGCGAGAGCGACGAAGGCGCCGTCGAGGTCGCGATGCAGTGGAACAACTCCTATCAGGAGTCGGTCTTCTCGTTCGCGAACAACATCAACACGCACGAGGGCGGCTCGCACCTGTCCGGCTTCCGCTCGGCGCTCACGCGCACGCTCAACAAGTACGCGCGCGACAAGGGCCTGCTGAAGGAGAAGGACGAGAACCTGCAGGGCGAGGACGTGCGCGAGGGCCTGACGGCCGTCATCTCGGCGAAGCTGTCCGACCCCCAGTTCGAGGGCCAGACGAAGACGAAGCTCGGCAACCCGGGGATGCAGGGCTTCGTCGAGTCGGTCGTCAACCAGCGACTGGCGGAGTTCCTGGAGGAGAACCCGCAGGACGCGCGCTCGGTCATCACGAAGGCCGTCCAGGCCGCGCAGGCGCGCAACGCCGCGCGCAAGGCGCGCGACCTGACGCGCCGCAAGTCCGCGCTGGAGAACTCGCGCCTGCCGGGCAAGCTCGCCGACTGCTCGGTCAAGGACCCGGCGCTGTCGGAGATCTTCATCGTCGAGGGCGACTCGGCCGGCGGCTCGGCCAAGCAGGGCCGCGACCGCAACACGCAGGCGGTGCTGCCCCTGCGCGGCAAGATCCTCAACGTCGAGCGCGCGCGCATCGACAAGGTGCTCGCAAACGCCGAGATCCAGGCGCTCATCACCGCGATCGGGACCGGCGTGCGCGACGAGTTCGACATCGAGAAGGCGCGCTACCACAAGATCATCCTGATGACGGACGCCGACGTCGACGGCGCCCACATCCGCACGCTCGCCCTGACGCTGATCTTCCGCGAGATGCAGCCGCTGATCGAGGCCGGCTACGTCTACATCGCCAAGCCGCCGCTGTACCGCCTGAAGGCCGGCAAGGCCGAGCGCTACATCGAGAAGGAGTCCGAGCTCGAGGACATCCTGCTCGCCGACAAGTTCGACCAGTTCGAGGTCCGCGACCGCGCCGGCGAGCTGCAGGCGAAGCTGACCGACGCGCGCTGGAAGCGCTTCACGCGCCTGCTCAAGCAGTACTCCGGCTGGGCCTCGGCGCTGCGCGCCCTGCACCGCCACGACATCGTCGAGCTGCTGGAGGAGTCGGGCATGCTCGAGGAGCAGGTGACCGACGACAAGGCGCTCGTCGCGCTGCTCAAGCGCACCTCGTCCAACGGCGCGCCGTTCGCCGTCGAGCTCATCGAAGAGGACCCGGCCGAGCTCGTCGTGCGGTCGGTAGAGGCGAAGACCGGCCACGCGCGGCTGCGGCGGATCCGCCGCTCGATGCTCGATTCGACCGAGTACCGCCAGCTCGTGCGCGTCCACGAGCAGCTCGTGCAGGCGGTCGGCTCGCCGCCGTTCACGGTGAAGCTCGGCGACCACGGCGACGAGGCGCTGTCGTTCGAGCGGCTGCGCACGGTCGTGATGGAGCTGGCCGGCCGCGGCGCGAAGATCAACCGCTTCAAGGGCCTCGGCGAGATGAACCCCGAGCAGCTGCGCGAGACGACGATGGACCCCGCGTCACGCACGCTCGCGCGCGTGACGCTGGAGGACGCGACCGCTGCGGACCGCGTCTTCTCGATGCTGATGGGCGACCAGGTCGAGCCGCGGCGCGACTTCATCGAGGGCAACGCCCGCCTCGTCACGAATCTGGACGTCTGAATTAAATGAGCGCAACCGATCAATTGAGCGGCGGCAACATCGAGCCGCGGGCGCTCGAGGAGGAGATGCGGTCGGCGTACCTCGACTACGCCATGTCCGTCATCGTCGGGCGCGCGCTGCCCGACGTGCGCGACGGCCTCAAGCCGGTCCATCGCCGGGTTCTGTTCGCGATGAACGAGGCCGGCCTGCAGCCGACCCGGCCGCGCGCGAAGTCCTCGCGCATCGTCGGCGACGTGATGGGCAAGTACCACCCGCACGGCGACGCGGCGATCTACGACACGCTCGTGCGCATGGCGCAGGACTTCTCGATGCGCCACCCGCTCGTCGACGGGCAGGGCAACTTCGGCTCCGTCGACGACGACCCTCCGGCCGCCATGCGCTACACCGAGGCCCGCCTTGCGCGCATCGCGACCGAGATGCTGCGCGACATCGACGCCGACACGGTCGACTTCGGGCCCAACTACGACGGGCAGAACCAGGAGCCGCTCGTGCTCCCGGCGCGCTTCCCGAACCTGCTCGTCAACGGCGCGACCGGGATCGCCGTCGGGATGGCGACGAACATCCCGCCGCACAACCTGCGCGAGGCGATCACAGCGACGATCGCCTACGTCGACGACCCGGAGATCGGCATCGAGGCGCTCATGCGCCACATGCCCGGCCCCGACTTCCCGACCGGCGGCGTGATCCTCGGCACGTCCGGGATCCGCGACGCGTACGAGACCGGCCGCGGCCGGGTGCGCGTCCAGGCGCGCGCGCACATCGAGCCGCTCGCGCAGGGCAAGGAGGCGATCATCGTCACCGAGCTGCCCTACATGGTCAAGAAGGGCGGCGACGGCGGCCTGATCCAGAAGATCGCCGACCTCGTGCACGAGAAGAAGATCCCCGAGATCTCCGACCTGCGCGACGAGTCCGACCGGCGCGGGATGCGGCTCGTGATCGAGCTCAAGCGCGACGCGATCCCGAAGGTCGTGCTCAACAAGCTCTACAAGCACACGACGATGCAGACGACGTTCGGCGTCAACATGGTCGCGCTCGTCGACAACGTGCCGCGCACGCTGTCGCTGCGCGAGGCGATCGGCCGCTACGTCGACCACCAGCGCGAGGTGATCGTCCGCCGCACGAAGCACGAGCTGCGCAACGCCGAGGACCGCGTCCACATCCTCGAGGGCCTGCTGGTCGCGCTCGCGAACCTCGACGAGGTGATCGAGCTGATCCGCAGCTCGCCCGACCCGGAGGCGGCGCGCACCGGCCTGGTCAACCGCTTCGAGCTGACCGAGCGCCAGGCCGAGGCGATCCTGCAGCTGACGCTGCGCCGGCTGACCGCGCTGGAGGCCGACAAGATCAAGCAGGAGCACGCCGACCTCGCCGAGCGCATCCAGGAGCTGCGCGCGATCCTCGGCGACGAGTCGCGCGTGATGGGGATCGTCAAGGAGGAGCTGACCGAGATCTCCGAGGCGTACGGCGACGAGCGGCGCACGCAGATCTCCCACGCCGAGGGCGAGATCGACATCGAGGACCTGATCGCCGACCAGCAGATGGTCATCACGATCACCGCGAGCGGCTACATCAAGTCGCTGCCGCTGGCGACCTACCGCCAGCAGCGGCGCGGCGGCGTCGGCGTGACCGGGATGGACATGAAGGACGGCGACTACATCGAGCACCTGTTCGTGACCTCGACGCACGACTTCCTGCTGTTCTTCACGAACCGCGGCAAGGTCTACCGCTCGAAGGTCTACGAACTGCCGGAGGCGTCGCGCACCGCCAAGGGCCGCGCGCTCGTGAACATCCTGCCGCTGCGCGAAGGCGAGCGGGTGCAGTCGGTGCTCTCGACGCGCGACTTCTCCGAGGCGCCGTACCTGCTGTTCGCGACGAAGAACGGGACCGTCAAGAAGACGAAGCTGGAGGCGTACAACACGCCGATCAAGGCGGACGGGATCATCGCCATCAACATCCGCGACGACGACGAGCTCGTCGCCGTGCGGCGGGTCGACGAGGGCGACGAGGTGATCATGGTCTCGCGCGCCGGGCTCACGGTCCGCTTCGCCGAGGCCGACGCGCGCGCGATGGGCCGCGACACGAGCGGCGTGCGCGGGATGGACGTCGGCGCCAAGGGCGAGGTGATCGCGATGGACATCGCGCGCGACGACCAGGACCTGCTCGTGATCACCGAGAACGGCTACGGCAAGCGCACGCGCATCGACCAGTACCGCAAGACCGCGCGCGGCGCGAAGGGCGTCAAGACGATCGGCCTGACCGAGGCGAAGGGCGGGCTCGCCGGCGCGCTGGTCGTGCGCGAGCACCAGGAGCTCGTCTTCATCTCCCAGGAGGGGATGGTGCAGCGCACCGGCGTGCGCGGGATCTCGCAGCAGGGCCGCTCGGCGACCGGGGTGCGCGTGATGAACGTGCGCGACGAGGACTGCGTGCGCGCGGTCGCGCTCGTGGTCGAGTCCGAGCCCGACCAGGCGGCCGACGAGGAGCTGGCCGAGGGCGCCGAGGGGCTCGCCGGCGAGGCGGTCGAGGGGGCCGTCGACGCGCCAGAGTCGCCGCCGAACGGGGACGACCCGGCGGCCTGACAGCAACCTCCCTGCGCGTCGGCGCGGTTCGCTACTCTGGCACGACCAGAGAAAGGAGGTGGTCCGAAGTTGTCTGACTGTTCTTGCGGGACCCTGGAGGTGTCCGGCCGCTAGGTCGGAAGGCTGGCCCCGCCTTTAGCGGAGTCCACACCGAGACACCGCCTCGACCGGCGCCGGGACTGGTCCCTCCGGCCCTGACGCACGAGCCGATCGAGGTCACTGTCCAGCCGAGTTGTAGCGAAGGGCGCCTGTGTCGAGGGCGCCCTTCGTCTTGCTTGATCCGTTAGTGCTGCGAGCGTTGGTGGTGGGCTGAGCGTGGGGGCGGGTGGCGTCGAGCTGGAGATATGGGGACGCTCTCGCCACCCGCCCCCACGCTCACCCAGCAGTCCGCCCCATGCACAGACGACTCGGGCCAGAGGGCGCGGAGGGTTCCTCGATGAGGCCCTTCTGCTTGCATGATGGATGTGGCCCCGGCCTCTCGGGAGCGCGATCGGAATGAGGTCGCAGCGACCTCATTCCGATCGCTGGCGTCCGAGCCGCGGACGCTGCCCCAAGCCAAACGCCTAGGCTGCGAGGTACTGCATCCAGGCCGACGGGATCGTCGGACTCGCGACCTGGATGAAGACGTGGGGGCCGGGCGCGCGGGGGAGGCGGCGGGGCATCATGCCCGCCTGGTGCGGCAGCGCGTCGCCCTTGCGGCGGTTGCACGGCGCGCAGGAGGCGACGATGTTCTCCCAGGTGGAGCCGCCGCCCTTCGAGCGCGGGATGACGTGGTCGACGGTCAGGTTGCCGCGGGCGCCGCAGTACTGGCAGGTCCAGTCGTCGCGCGCGAAAACCGCGCGGCGGGTGATCTTGCGGCGGTGCGTGTCGCGCGGCACGCGCACGTAGGCGACCAGCCGGATGACGATCGGGCGCGGCACCGTCGAGCTGCCGGAGTGGAGCAGGCGCTCGCTGCGCTCGAGCATCTCGGCCTTCTCCTTCAGCAGCAGCACGACCGCCCGCCGCACGGTGCAGACGTTGATCGGCTCGTACGTGGCGTTGAGGACGAGCACCCGACCAGACTCACGTCCGCGCCGCTGGTGCCCCAGTGGCGGCGCGGACCCCATTTGGACTGGTGGGACGGTCGTTGCCATCGTCGCTCGGGCCGAAGTGTAGCGGGGCCCGCGGGCCCGGTCGGCCCTACGCCGCGGGGTACGAGCCGAGCACGCGGAGGTGCTCGACGTGCGCCCGCAGGCCCTCCAGCGCCTCCGCTACGGGCCCCTCGTCGACCCGTCCCTCGAGGTCGGCGAAGAACCGGTAGCGGCCGAGGCCCTGCTTGCGCGGGCGCGACTCGATGCGCGTCAGGTTGACGCCCCGGAACGCGAACTCCGACAGGCAGCGCACGAGCCAGCCGGGCGCTTCGGCGCCGACGCCCCAGAACACGATCGCCGTCTTCCACGGGCCGTGCTCGCCCGTCGGTGCCTCCGCCGCGGCGCGCTCCAGCCACACGAAGCGCGTCTCGTTGCCGGCGACGTCGTCGATGCCCGCCCGCAGCAGCTCGCAGCCGTACAGCTCCGCCGCCAGCCGGCTCCCGAGCGCGGCCGCGCCGCCCCCGCGCTCGGCGACCGTCCGCACCGCCTCCGCCGTCGAGCTCGCGACCAGGACACGGGCCTGCGGCAGCCGCGTGCGCAGGAAGTGCGAGCACTGCGCGTTGGCGTGCGGATGCGAGTGCACCTCCTCGATCGCGCCCAGCTCGATCGCAGCGTGCGCGATCAGGCAGGTGTGGATCGGGTGGACCGTCTCGCCGACGATCGCGACGTCCTCGGCGTCGACCGCGAGCGCGTCGAGCGTCGCGGACACTGAGCCCTCCAGCGCGTTCTCGATCGGCACGAACGCCCGCTCCGCCTCGCCGTCGTGGACCGCGATCACGCAGTCGTAGATCGTCGCCAGCGGGACCTGCTCGTCCTGGCGCCCGCCGCTGGCGGCCATCAGCGCCTCGTGCGTGTTCGTCCCCTCGGGCCCGAGGTAGGCGACGCGCATCAGGCGTCGCCGTTCCGCTCAGGCGCCTGCGGCTCCCCGCCCGCGAGCGCGAGCCGCACCGCCTCCTGTTCCTCGGGCGACAGCTCCAGCTCGCCGCGCCCGCGGTCGACGCGCTTCGCATACACGCGCGCCTGGTCGCGGTGCAGGATCGACGACAGCACGACCCCTGAGCGGTTCGCGTCGAGCAGCGCGATCGAGGTCGACTGGTGGCCCGACATCTCGCCGTAGGCGTCGTAGCGCACGAGCGCGCGGTAGGCGACGGCGCCGTCGAGCCGCTCCTCGGCGACCCGCATCCGCTCGTGCAGGCGCGCCGCGGCGTCCTCGACGTACTCGTGCAGGACGCGGAACTCGCGCTCGAGCCCGGCCGCGTGGCCGGCGAGGTCCTGCGCGCCGCCGTCGCCGAGCACGACGCGCTGGTCGCGCCGCACGCGCCGCAGCGCGAGCGCGAGCCACGCGACCGCGATCAGCGCGACCGCGGCGGCCGCACAGCCGGCGAGGGCGACGATGCCGGTGGTGCTCGTCAGCGCGTGCACGGGCAGAGGATAAGCGGGGCGCGCGCGGACGGGACGGCGGGCGGCGGTGCGCTCAGGTGAACAGCGCGCTGTACGTCTGCGCGTTGTTGTCGGTCGACGTCTCGCCCGGGACCTTCTCGACGGTCACCTTGATCGTCGAGGGCCCGGCGGTCGAGGGGGAGCGCGGCAGCTGCACGTCGACGCTCGTCGACTGGCCGGCGGTCGTCGTCGGAACGACCTTCGAAGCGGTGATCGCCGGGCCGCTGCCGGTGACGGTCACGTCGACCTTCACGTTCGTCTCGTCGTGCTCGCCGCCGTTGGTGAAGTTGACCGTGAACGTCGGCGGCGGGCTGGCCGGGATGCGGTTCGGCTGGCTCGTGTCGAGCGTCGTCCCGCCGACCGCGACCGAGTCGAGCGAGTGGCCGTGCAGGCCCGGCGACGGCTTGCCCGCGTTCGCGGCGCCGCTGACGCTCGCGCCGATCGCGCCGGCGACGAAGTCCGGGTTGATCCACGACAGGCTTGGCAGGAAGGTCGACTCGGCCTGCACCTGCTCGCCCGAGCTGCCGTCGTAGCCGGCGGAGATCCCGTCGTCCTTGAGCGCCTGCAGGATCAGCGGCGCGACGCGCTGCGAGTAGACGACGTCGGAGGCGTCGAACGCGCGCATCTGGCCGGCGATCTGGTTGACGGCGGCGCTCGCGGCCGCGGTCTTGCCGAGCGCCGGCTGGATCAGCGCGGCGATCTTCGCGACGCCGTCGCGCCGCAGCGACAGCACGAGCTGCAGGTCGCGCTGGGCCTGCGACATCTCGTCCGGGACGCTCAGGCGCCCCGCCTGCGCGAGCTGCTCGTCGGCGACCTGGCGGTACTGGTTGAGCGTCTCCTGGACCTGCGCGACCTGCTGGCCGGCGGCGCCTTGGAGCGCCTGGAAGAACGGCTTGCTGACGCCGCTGACGGATTCCTGCGCAAGGCTCGAGACGTTGCGGTTGTAATCCTTGAGAGCCTGCGTGCGCTGGCTGTCGACGCAACCCTTGATGAGGACCACGAGCAGCACGATCACGAGCACGACCGCGCCCGCCGCCACGAGCCGGCGGACGAGGAGCGTCTGATGGTCCATCGGGGGGCGCTGCCGGCCTCCGCCCCCGCCGGGCGAGGCGCGTCGCGGGCGGGGGGCCCTGCGGGTGGGTTCGTCGGCCTCGTCGAAGAACGACAAGCAGCAAGCCTCCCTTGCGGGAACGTGAAAGGCGCAGTATGACCGTGCGACCGGCCGGACGCGCGGCCGAGGGACTGGAAGGGAGCGTCGCGGACGCGTGGAACACCGCAGGGTGAGCCGCACCGAGGCCCCGACGGAGCGCTTGCCGCCGGCAAGCGGCCCGGCCGGCCCGCGGCCGGCGCCGCGCGACGACGAGCAGACCGGCGGGAAGCTGGTGCTGGAGCGCTACCGGCTGCTCGAACGGCTCGGCGTGGGCGCGTTCGGGACCGTCTGGCGCGCACGCGACGAGCGCCTGGAGCGCGACGTGGCGGTCAAGGCGATCCCGGCCGCGGGCGAGCACGTCGCCTCCGGCCGCGCCGGGCGCGAGGCGCGCGCGGCGGCGCGGCTCGCGCACCCGGCGATCGTGACGCTCTACGAAGCGGGCGCCGACGAGCACGCGATGTACCTCGTCTCCGAGCTCGTGCACGGCGACACGCTCGCCCGGCTGCTCGCCGACGGCGCGCTGTCGGACCGCGACGTCGCCGAGATCGGGCTGGCGCTGTGCCAGGCGCTCGCGCACGCGCATGCGCAGGGCGTCGTCCACCGCGACGTCAAGCCCTCCAACGTGCTCGTGCCGGACGCCACGCACGCCGGCGGCCCGGCCGCGAAGCTGACCGACTTCGGCGTCGCCCGCCTGCTCGCCAGCGGCGCCGGGGAGGAGCTGCTGACCAGGACCGGCGACGTCGTCGGCACGCTCGCCTACATGGCCCCCGAGCAGGCCGAGGGCCGCGAGACCGGCCCGCCGGCCGACCTCTACGCCACCGCACTCGTGCTCTACGAGGCCCTCTCCGGCGTCAACCCCCTCCGCGCCGGCAGCGCCGTGGCGACCGCCCGCCGCCTCGGCGCGACGCTCCCACCCCTCCGCCGCCAGCGGCGAGACCTGCCAACAACCCTGTGCGACGGAATCGACCGCGCACTCAAGCCCCGCCCCCACGACCGCGGAACCCTCGCCGACCTCCACCGAGCCCTGCGCGCCGCCGTCCCGGACCTCGACGACGAGCCAGGCACCATCGCCGCCCCCACGCTCGACCGCCTCGCAACTGCGGTCACCCAGGTCGCCAACCGCGGCCGCGAGGGATGGCGCCGCCGCTCGCGCGAGCAGGAGCTGGCGGACGTCGCCGCCGAGCTGGGCGCAGCGGAGGACCGGCCGCACGGCGGCGAGACAGGACAGCGCCGCTCGCGGAACCAGGAACTCAACGAGGTCGCCGCGGAGCTGGCGGCAGCCGCAGACTGGACGCACCGCCAGGCCGCCGACAGCGGACACGCGGCCGCCCACGACCGGACCCACGACGGCAACCGGGCGCGCACAGCCGACGGCTGGGCAGCCGCAGACGACGACCGGCGGCGGGGGAGGGTCCCCTCAGCTCCGCCGGCGAACGCAACGGAGCGTGCGGGGACCCTCCCTCGGCGCCAGACGCGACCGCCGGCGCCCCTGCTGGCGGGCCACATCGCGCCAGGACTGGCCGCGGGAGTGCTCGTAGTGCTCGCGCTGGCGGAGCTCGCACCCGCGGGGCAGGCAAGCCCGAGCCCCCTGCTCACCGGCGCGCTCGCGGCGACGGCGGTAGGGCTGCTCCCCCGCATCGGCTGGATCGTGGCGGCGGCGGTTCTCGTCGGCTGGCTCGCGGGCGAGGCCGGGCAACCGGGGACGGCGCTGCTGATCGGCGCAGCGGTCGTCGCGATCCCACCGCTGCTGCCACTCGCCGGCCGCGCGTGGTCGGTCCCACTCGCAGCGCCGCTGATGGGTCTTGCGATGCTCGCCGGCGCCTATCCCGCCATCGCCGGGCAGGCAAAGACCCCCTGGCGCCGCGCCGCCCTCGGCGCGCTCGGCTTCTGGACGCTCGCGCTCGCCGAGCTCGTCGTCCACGCGACCCTGTTCTACGGCCAAGCGCGCGGGACGCTCCCACCGCATGCGTGGGAAAGCTCGGCACCCGACGCCTGGCGTCAAGCGGTCGAGCCGCTGCTGCGCTCGGGCGCGCTCGCGTGCGCGGCGCTGTGGGCGGCGGGCGCGCTCGTGCTGCCGTGGCTCGTGCGCGGGCGCCGCGCCGCGCTCGACCTCGTCGCGGCGACGGTGTGGGCGGCCGGGCTGGCGGCTGGCGCGGCCGCGATCGGCCACGCGCTCGGCGACAAGGTCCCGTCGCCGGACCCGCGCGGCGCGGCGTTCGGGGCCGCGATCGCCGTGCTGCTGGCGGTCGCGGCGCGCGGCGCGCGGATCGCGCTCGGGGGCCGGCGAGGACCGGACGGACAGGCTCTGGCGTAGCATGGACCGGCGCCCCGGCGCATCGCATGAGCGTGTTTCGCAACCTCGAGAGCAAGCTCGCCGGCCTCGTCGAGGGCACTTTCAGCCGTGCCTTCCGCTCGGAGGTGCGCCCGGTCGAGATCGCGCGCAAGCTCGCGCGCGAGATGGAGGAGCACCAGTCGCACTCGATCCAGCACGTCTACGTGCCGAACGAGTACACCGTGTATCTGTCTGTCGAGGATCGCGAGCGCTTCGGCCCGCTCGAGCACGAGCTGGTCGACGAGCTGACCGGCTACCTGCTGGAGCACGCGCGCCGCGAGCACTTCACGCTGATGTCACGCCCGCAGATCGGCTTTTGCACCGACGAGCGGCTGCGGCTCGGCGAGTTCGGGATCCAGGCGCGGCTCGTGCAGCCGCCGGCCGAGAGGGGCGACGCACCCTCGCAGGGCGCGGCCGGGCACACGATGATCTACAGCGCCGCCGAGCGGCTGGCCGAGCCGCTGGAGGAGCGCGCGCGCACCCGCGACGCGCGCGCGCTGCTCGTGACCGACGGCAAGCGCCTCGTCGTCGGCGCGGCCGGGGCGACGATCGGGCGCAGCCGCGACTGCGACGTCGTGCTGTCGGACCCGAACGTCTCGCGCCGCCACGCCGAGCTGCGTCCGCGCGGCGGCGGCTGGGCGATCGCCGACCTCGGCTCGACGAACGGCGTGTCCGTCAACGGCGTGCGCGTCGAGCGCCCGCAGACGCTGCGTCCCGGCGACCGCATCGAGATCGGCACCTCGCTGCTCACGTTCGACCTGGAGTAGAGCGGTGACGACGCTCGAGCCGGTCTCCGTCGCGCTGAAGTTCGGCTTCCTGGTCGTGCTGTACCTGTTCCTGCTGTGGGTCGTGCGGAGCGCCTGGAGGGACCTGCGCCGCAGCCGCGACGCCCCCGCCGCGCCGGTCGCCGCGCCCGCCGCCCCGCCGCCCGACGCGACCGGCCTGCACCGCGCCGACCAGGATCCGCTGCCCGCGCCCGACGCGCTCGCGCACGGCGAGCCGCGGCTCGTCGTCGAGCGCGCGGCCGGCCACCCGAGCGGGATCGCCTACGCGCTGGCGGACGGCGCGACGCTCGGCCGCGGCGAGGTCGAGATCCGCCTGGAGGATCCGTTCGCCTCCTCGCGCCACGCGCGCATCGAGCCGCAGGGCGCGGTCGTCGTGATCGAGGACCTCGGCTCGACGAACGGCACGTATCTCAACGACGAGCAGCTCGGCGGTCCGCGGCCGCTGCACCACGGCGATCGCATCCGGATCGGCGACAGCGAGTTCTCCTACCTTCAGGATTGACCTGTGCTGCGCGTCGCCGAGCACTTCGAGAAGTCCGACACGGGCCGCCAGCGGCGCGCGAACGAGGACCACTTCTACGCGCGCGCGCCGCTGTTCGTCGTCGCCGACGGGATGGGCGGCGCGCAGGCCGGCGAGGTCGCCTCCGGGCTCGCGGCCGAGACGTTCGCCGCCGGGCTGCCGGACGAAGGCAGCCCGCAGGAGCGCCTGCAGGCGCGCGTGCTGGAGGCCAACCGCCGCATCCACGAGCTGTCGCGCGCCGACCGCGACCGCGCCGGGATGGGCACGACGCTCACCGCCGCCTACGTCGACGGCGACGAGGTCGCGCTCGCGCACGTCGGCGACAGCCGCGCCTACCTGCTGCGCGAGGGCGAGCTGACGCAGCTGACGCGCGACCACACGCTCGTGGAGGAACTGGTGCGGCGCGGGCGGCTGACGGAGGAGGAGGCGGCCGAGCACCCGCAGCGCTCGATCATCACGCGCGCGCTCGGGCCCGAGCCCGACGTCGAGGTCGACACGCTCACGCAGCCGGTGCGCGACAAGGACGTGCTGCTGCTGTGCAGCGACGGCCTGACGTCGATGGTCTCCGAAGCCGACGTCGCGGACATCCTGCGCAGCACCGACAACCTCGCCGACGCCGGCCGCGCACTCGTGAAGGCCGCCAACGACGCAGGCGGCCGCGACAACATCACCGTCGTCCTCGTCCGGCTCGAAGAGGTCGCCGCCGGCCTCGCGCAGCCCGCCGACACGGTTGAGCGGCGACGGGGGAGCGTCCCCGCAGCTCCGCCGGCGAATGCAACGGAGCGTGCGGGGACGGTCCCCCGGCGTCCGCCCCGCACCCCGCCGGTCGTACCCGCCGAGCGCACAAACGGCGACCGCGCAAAAGCCCCGCTCCCCCGCCGCGTCAAGCTGCTCGCCGCGACCGCCGCGACCCTGATCGTGATCGGCGGCCTCGGCACCGCCGGCTGGCTCGCCTCGCGCGCCGTCTACTTCCTCGGCACGAACGGGAACGGGATGGTGACCGTCTACCGCGGGCTGCCGTGGGACCTGCCGGCCGGGATCCGCCTCTACGAGCGGTTCTACGTCTCCGGCGTGCCGGCGGCGACCGTCGCGCCCGCGCGCCGGCGCAGCCTGCTCGACCACCGTCTGCGCTCCGAGGACGACGCGCGCAGCCTCGTCAGCCAGCTGGAGCTGGGGCGGCTGTCGCGATGAGCGCGCGCAACCGCGAGCTGCTCGGCCTCGTGCCCGCGTCGCTGCTGGTGACCGCCGGCTTCGCGGCCGTCTTCATCCAGCGCGGGTCGCTGTCGAACGTGTCGCTGACGTACGGCGCGATCTTCCTCGGGCTGTGCGTCGCCGCGCACGTCTTCCTGCGCGTCGCGCTGCCGTACGCCGACCCGTACCTGTTCCCGCTCGTCGCGGTGCTGGCCTGCTTCGGGCTCGTGATGGTGTACCGGATCGACGCGACGCTCGCGCGCCAGCAGGCGCAGTGGTTCGTCGTCGGGCTCGGGCTGTTCGTCGCGACGATCGTGTTCGTGCGCGACTACCGCAAGCTGGAGCAGTACCGCTACACGATCGCGGCGGCGAGTCTCGCGCTGCTCGTGCTGCCGCGCCTGCCGGGGATCGGCGCGCAGGTCAACGGCGCCTACCTCGGGGTGCGGATCCCGGGCGTGTTCGTCTTCCAGCCGACCGAGTTCGCGAAGATCGGGATCGTCGTCTTCCTCGCCAGCTACCTGCGCGACACGCGCCAGGTGCTCGTGACCGGCGCGCGGCGGCTGCTGGGCGTGACGCTGCCGCCGCTCAAGCACTTCGGACCGCTGCTCGTGATCTGGGGGATCGCGATGCTGCTGCTGGTCGTGATCCGCGACCTCGGCTCGTCGCTGATGTTCTTCGGCGCGTTCCTGGCGCTGCTGTACGTCGCGACGGCCCGCTTCTCGTTCGTCCTCATCGGCCTGCTGCTGTTCGGGCTCGGCGCCTGGTACCTCGGCACGCACGTCCCGCACGTCCACGACCGCGTGACCGTGTGGATGGACCCGCTGAACGCGCACCGCTACCCGACGACCGGCTACCAGATCGCCAACTCGCTGTTCGCGCAGGCCGACGGCGGGCTGCTGGGGCGCGGCTTCGGCGAGGCGATGCTGTCGACCCCCGGCGGCGGGCCGCTGCTGCCGGCGCCGCAGACCGACACGATCTACGCGGTGATCGTCAACGAGGTCGGGCTGGCGGGCGCGATCGCGGTGCTGCTGACGTACCTGCTCGTCGTGCAGCGCGGCTTCAAGGTCGCCCTGCTGGCGCGCGACTCGTTCTCGACGCTGCTCGCGGTCGGGCTGTCGTCGGTCTTCGCGCTGCAGGTGTTCGTGATCGTCGGCGGCGTCGTCAACGTGATCCCGCTGACGGGCGTGACGCTGCCGTTCATCTCCTACGGCGGGTCGTCGCTGCTGGCGAACTTCGTGCTGCTGGCGCTGCTGCTGCTGGTGAGCGATCGTGCGAGGAGACCGGCGTGAGCCAGCCGATCATGAAGCTGTTCGCCGTGATCGTGCTGCTGTTCGCGATCCTCGTCGGCTTCACGTCGCGCTGGTCGGTCTTCGAGGCCAAGGCGCTGCGCGACAACAGCCTCAACAAGCGCCCGCTGTTCGCCGCGCTGCACGTCAAGCGCGGCGAGATCCTCGCGGCCGACGGGTCCGCGCTGGCGCGCAGCGTGCGCGGGCCGGGCGGCACCTACCGGCGCACGTACCCGACCGGGTCGTTGTTCGGCCACCCGGTCGGCTACGCGAACCTCGCGCTGCAGCAGCTGTCGGGGCTCGAGCGCTTCCGCAACGACGAGCTGTCGGGCCAGACGAACGAGCTCGACTCGATCGTCACGCAGCTGCAGGGCAAGCGCCAGGCGGGGAACACGGTGCGCACGACGCTCGACCCGCAGGCCCAGCGGGTCGCGACGCAGCAGCTCGAAGCGGCCGGCGGCGCCGGCGCGGTCGTCGCGCTCGACCCGCGCACCGGCGCCGTGCGCACGATGGTCTCGACGCCCGGCTACGACCCCGACCAGATCGGCCGGCGCGGCGTGTTCGCACAGCTCAACGCGCCCGGCTCGGGCTCGCCGCTGCTCGACCGCGTCACGCAGGCGACCTACCCGCCCGGGTCGACGTTCAAGGTCCTCACCGCCGCGGCCGCGATCGACTCCGGCAGGTACACCCCGGACTCGACGATCAACGGCGACTCGCCGAAGACGATCTCCGGCGTGCCGCTGCGCAACGACGGCGGCCAGAGCTACGGCGACATCAGCCTCACGACCGCGCTCACCTATTCGGTCAACACCGTCTTCGCGCAGGTCGGCGTCGCGCTCGGCAAGGGCACGATGGCCGACTACATGCAGCGCTTCGGCTTCTACCGCAAGCCGCCGCTCGACTACCCGGCCGATCAGCGGATCGCCAGCGGCGAGCGCGCCGCGAACGGGCGGCTGCTGGCGCCCGCGAGCCCGCTGATCGACGTCGGGCGGATGGCGATCGGGCAGGACAAGCTGACCGTCACGCCCCTGCAGATGGCGATGGTCGCGGCCGCCGTCGCGAACGGCGGGACGCTGATGAAGCCGCACCTGACCGACCGCGTCGTCGATCCCGACGGCCGCACCGTGAAGACGATCGCGCCGGTGGTCGACAGCCACGTCATGCAGCCCGGGACGGCGAGCCAGCTCACCCAGATGATGCGCCACGTCGTCGAGGAGGGGACCGGCACCGCCGTCCAGCTCCCCGGGATCGACGTCGCCGGCAAGACCGGCACCGCCGAGGTCGGCGCGCCGGGCTCCGGCCTGACGCAGCCGTGGTTCATCGCGTTCGCTCCCGCCGCCGCCCCGCGCGTCGCGATCGCCGTCACCGTCGAGCGCTCGCAGGGCGGCTTCGGCGGCACCGTCGCCGCCCCGATCGCCCGCGCCGTCCTGCAGACCCTCCTGCGCTGACCCGAGATGCCCGACCTCGCTCCCGACACGCTGATCGACTCCCGCTACAAGGTTCTGACGCGGATCGGCTCCGGCGGCATGGCCGACGTCTTCTGCGCGCACGACGAGCAGCTCGGGCGCAAGGTCGCGCTCAAGCTGTTGCACGCGCGCTTCGCGCGGGACGCGGAGTTCGTCGAGCGCTTCCGCCGCGAGGCGTCGGCCGCGGCGGGACTCCAGCACCCGAACGTCGTCGGCGTCTACGACCGCGGCGAGTGGGACGGCACCTACTACATCGCGATGGAGTACCTGCCGGGCCGCTCGCTCAAGGAGCTGATCCAGCAGGAGGCGCCGCTGGACCCGATCCGCGCGATCGACCTCACCGTCCAGATCCTCAAGGCGGCCCGCTTCGCGCACCGCCGCGGGATCGTCCATCGCGACCTCAAGCCCCACAACGTGCTCGTCGACGACGAGGACCGCGTGAAGGTGACCGACTTCGGGATCGCGCGCGCCGGCGCCTCCGACATGACCGAGACCGGCTCGATCATGGGCACCGCGCAGTACCTCTCGCCCGAGCAGGCGCAAGGCCACGCCGTCGCCGAGACGTCGGACTTGTACGCGATCGGCGTGATCCTGTTCGAGCTGCTGACCGGCCACGTCCCGTTCGACGCCGAGTCGGCCGTGACGGTCGCGCTCAAGCACGTCTCCGAGCCGCCGCCGCCGCCAAGCGCGTTCGACCCGGCGGTGCCGCCGGAGCTGGAGACGATCGTGCTGTGGGCGATGGACAAGGACCCCGCCCGGCGCCCGCAGGACGCCGACGCGTTCATCGCCGCGCTCGAGGAGGCGCGCGACCACGTCCTCGCGCGCGAAGCGCCCGGCCAGCGGACGACGAACTTCGCGCCCGGGGTGGCGGCCGTCCCGTTCCCGGTCGGCCCCGGCGCCACCGGCTCGCAGCCGGCGACCGCGCTCGACGCGCTCCCGCCCGCGGCCGTGCCGTTCCCCGGCGCGAGCGGCGACGGCGGGGCCCCGAGGCGCCGGCGCCGCGTGCCGTGGTGGGCGTGGCTGCTGTCGGCGCTCGCGCTCGCGCTCGTCGCGGGCGGGATCTACCTGCTCGTGCGCCCGCACGACATCGCCGTGCCGGCCGTCGTGGGGCAGGACGTGCAGACCGCGAGCGCGAAGCTGCGGGACGCCGGCCTGCGCGCTCGCGTCGTGCGCGCGACGAGCGCCAAGCCGGTCGACCAGGTGGTCGCCGAGGACCCGTCCGCGGGCGCGCACGCGGCGAAAGGCTCGACCGTCACGCTGACGGTCTCGCGCGGGCCCGGCGATGTGACGGTCCCGGCGGTCGACGGGCTCGACGAGAAGCACGCGACCTCCGCGCTCGCAAAGGCCGGGCTCGTGGTCGAACGCACGACGAGCCAGTCCGACGACGCGGTTCCGAGCGGCCAGGCGATCCGCACCTCGCCGGACGCGGGTGCGTCGGTCGCGAAGGGCTCGGGCGTCACGCTCGTGCTGTCGAGCGGTCCCCAGCAGGTCACGGTGCCCGACGTCGTCGGGCTCGCGCAGGCCGGCGCGCGGACGGCGCTCACCGACCAGGGACTGAAGGTGGCGACGACGCAGAAGCCGTCGACGAGCGCGCCGCCGGGCAACGTGCTCAGCCAGTCGCCGGCGGCGGGCGCGAAGGTCGACCCGGGCGCTACCGTCACGCTCGTGATCGCGCAGGCGCCCCCGCAGGTCGCGGTTCCCGACCTCACCGGCAAGACGGCCGCCCAGGCCGTCGACGAGCTGTCCAAGCAGGGCTTCCAGCCACGCGAGTCGACGCGCGCGGTGACCGACTCCAGCCAGGACAACCGCGTGATCGACCAGAGCCCCGCCCCCGGCGCGAAGGTCGCCAAGGGCGCGCCGGTGCGGATCTTCGTCGGGGAGCTGCAGCCGGCGACCACGCCCGGGCCCAGCACGACCGGCGACGGCGGCGGCCAGCCGCCGGCCGGGGGCGGCGCGTGAGCGTGCCGCGGCGCGTCGTCGTGCTCGGCGGCGGGCGCTCCTCCGAGCACGACATCTCGCTCGCCTCGGCTGCCTCGGTCCGCGCCGGGCTGGAGCGCGCCGGCCACGAGGCGATCGCGGTCGAGGTCGGCCGCGACGGCGTGTGGCGCTGCGAGGGCGAGGAGCTGGCGCTCGTGCCCGGCCGCGGCCTGCTCGGCGCCGACGCGGCGTTCCCCGTCCTGCACGGCCCGTTCGGCGAGGACGGCACCGTCCAGGGGCTGCTCGAGTGCCTCGACGTGCCGTACGTCGGCGCCGGCGTGCTGGCGTCGGCGGTCTGCATGGACAAGGTCGCCTCCAAGGAGCTGCTGGCGCGCGCCGGGCTGCCGCAGGTCGACTATCGCGCGCTGCGCCACGCCGAGTGGTTCGCCGGCCCGGAGGCGGCGCTCGCGCGCCTGGCGCCGCTCGGGCTGCCGGTGTGGGTCAAGCCGGCGCGGCTCGGCTCGTCGGTCGGGATCGCGCCCGTCGGGACGGCCGCGGAGCTGCCGGACGCGCTCGAGGCCGCCTTCGCGCACGATCCGCTCGCGATCGTCGAGGCGTCCGCGCACGGGCTGGAGGTCGAGTGCGCCGTGCTCGGCAACGACGAGCCGGTCGCGTCGCAGCCGGGCGAGATCGTGCTGACGGGCGGCGACGGGAACGGCTGGTACGACTACGAGGCGAAGTACACGCCGGGCGGGATGGAGCTGGTCGTGCCGGCGCGCATCTCGACACGCGCGTGCGAGCGCGTGCGCGCGCTCGCGCTCGAGGCGTTCGCGGCGCTCGGCTGCGCCGGCCTCGCGCGCGCAGACTTCTTCGTCGACGGCGAGCGCGTGCTCGTCAACGAGCTCAACACGATGCCCGGCTTCACCGAGACGTCGGTCTACGGGAAGCTGTGGGCGGCGTCCGGCACGCCGTACGAAGCGCTGCTCGACCGGCTCGTGGCGCTCGCGCGCGAGCGCCACGCGCGCGAGCGCGCCTATCACTTCTGAGACGCGACCCGGTCGGTCAGCTCGAGTATTTCTCTGCTGCTCGCGGACGGCGCGAAGCCCGCGCGCCGCAAGATCGCGCGTTGCCCGGCGGTCAGCAGCTGGCTCTCGACGAACACCTTGTGCGCTCTTTCGCGGTGGATCGCGTCGATCAGGTTGCCGAACTCCCGTCTCGTCACGATCGTTTCGAGCATCGGGTACGGCGAGACGTTCGTGAGCGACAGCTGGCGCGCTATGCGGTTGCTCATCGAGATCAAGATCGCGACGCGCTCGTGGGGTTCGGTCTGCTGGCCGATGAATTCGACGACCGGCGTCTGTTCGTAGAACGGGTACGAGGTGCTCCGCGCGAGCCGTCCCGGCTGCGACCACGGGGCGGGCAGCTCGTGCAGCGACACGACCGCGAGCGCGAAGCCGAACAGCACGGCCAGCTCGACGGCCGTCGGGCGGCGCCAGCCGTGCGCCGCGATCGCACGCAGCACGACGACGACGAGCAGCGCGAGCGAGAAGCTCCACGCGGAGAACAGCGCGGTCAGCTTGAAAAGGTCCGAGCGACCCGCGAAGTAGCTGCCCGCGAGCAGGCCGAAGATCCCGCTCCACATGAGCAGGCTCGACAGGAGGCGGTCCGGCGCGCCGCGCAGCGTGCGCGCCACCGCTACGACGATCGCGGCCGTGAACGTGGCGTAGAGCGCGAGGTGCAGGCCGGTCGTCGCCATCGGGATCGTGACCAGGCCGGTCACCCCGTAGACGCGCCAGAACTCCGTCATGTATTCCAAGTGCGGCAGCGCACCGCTGCGCGCGAGCATCAGGAGCGAGACGAGCGCCGCGGCGCCGAGCAGTCCGCCAGCGGCGCTGCCCGCCATCCGCGCTGCGTCCCGCGCCGATCTCGGCGGGCGCGCGACCAGCAGCGCGGCAGCCGTCCCCACGAGCGCACCGGCGCCGAACTCGACGTTGTTGATCACCACCAGGCCGCCGGCGAGGAACAGCGCCCACGTGCGCCGCGGGCGGGCGCCGTCGACGTGGCGGGCCGTCAGCCATGCAAGCAGGTAGGGGCCGGCGTACCGCATCGGCCACACGCTGAAGATCTCCCCGTTGTTGGCATGACCTTCGGGCTGTTCGGGCGCGACGAGGAACCCGATCGCGAGCGTCGGCAGATAGAGCCCGAGCGCGAGCAGCGCGCTGCCCACGACGCGCCGCAGCGTGGCGTAGAGCGCGAGCAGCGCGGTGGCGCTGATGGCGGTCATCGTGAGGCTGAACGTCGTGATCGAGCCGCCGAACACGTACAGCAGCGCGGCCGCGACATACGCCCACAGCGATCCGTAGATCGGGTAGTAGTTGACGAGCGGCGTTCGTCCGTCCAGGATCGCGAGCGTGTCGCCCATCGCCCAGGGCGGCAGGTCCGAGAAGGCCGCATGCCCGATCGAGCCCTCGTTGTTGACGGCCTGCGCCAGCCAGCATGCGGTCAGCACGGCTGCGACAAGGAGGCACGCATGCCGCTGCCAGGGCCCGCCGCCGGCCCGCTGCGCGATCCACGCGCGCGCCGATGGCCGACGCATGACGGCGACCGCGCCGGCCGTCACGGCGACGGCGGCGAGCAGCTCGGGCACGGTGAAGACCGGCCGGACTCTGATCTGCCCTGGGATGACGTTGCGCTGCCCGAGCAGCGCCACGACGAGGAACGCCAGCGTCGCGGCCTGGCCCCACGCGACGAGCCGGCGCGCGGTGCCGGTCGAGAGCTGCAGCGGCCGGTGATACTGCGCCAGCAGGAGGACCGCCGCCACCAGCACCGGTCCGAGCAGGGCGAACAGGAAGCGCGCGCGCTTGACCGGCTCGGCTCCGCCGAGCACGTAGTAGACCCCCCGGGGCCACAGCGTTTCGTCTGGTTCGGGAGCCAGCAGCGCGTGGCCGATCGGCGGCCCGAGCCACGCGATCGCGGCGATGATGACGGCCGCGCAGGGCAGTACCGCGACCCACGCGACCTCCTCGGGCGCCAGCTTGCGGACGGGCTGCGAGCGCGCGGCTGTCGCCATCTCACCCGCTCAGCCGGTAGGCGACGATCGCCGGCTTCTGGCTTTCGTCGAGCGGGATGCTGCCCGCCGTGATGAGCGTGTCGCCGGAGATCGCGACCGGCGCGTCGGTGGCCGCCGGCAGCTTGGCTCTCCACAACACCTTCCCGCTGCGCGCGCCGACGCCCCACAGGGTCCCGTCGTACGTCGTCGTGAAGACGACATCGTTGGAGACCGTCGCCGCGCCGTACGGGGAGTGCGGCAGCTTCAGGTCCCACTTGACGCGCCCGGTGAGCACGTCGAGCGCGACGAGCTCGCCCGTGCCGGTGATCGGATCGTCCTGCTGGGGCGGCGCGAACTTCATCGTCGGGTATATCCCGGCGAAGTTGTTGACGGGGACGTAGACGGTGCGGCCGTCGGAGGCCATCGGCGTCTCGACCCCGCCCCAGCCGCCGGGCAGCAGCTTCACGCCGAGCTTCAGGCGCGAGTAGCGGTGGCGCATCGCGAGCAGCCCGTCGTGGTCGTGCCCGTTGTGGACGCCGACCGGTCGCTTCCACAGCAGCCTGCCGCTGCCGGCGTCGAGCGCGAACACCCAGCCGAGCTTGCCGGTCGTGAGCGCGACGGGGCCACGCGCCGTTCTGACGAGGATCGTCGGACCCTCGAGATCCCAGTCGTAGATGTCGTGGGGGAGCGCCTGCCAGCCCCACAGGAATCTGCCGCTGCGCGCGTCGAGCTTGACGATCGAGTTGTCCCATCTGTTGTCGCCCGGCCGGCTCGAGCCCCACGGCGCTTCCTTCGTGCCGGGGAACGGGATCGGGTTCGCGATCGAGATGTAGAGGCCGCCGCGTTCGTCGAACGCGGGCGGATGCCAGAGGCCGCCGCCGCCGTTGATCTCCGGGTGCCCCCACAGCGTGGACGGGACCTCTTCCCACTTCCAGGCTCTTCTGCCGGTCGCGTCGTCGAGCGCATACAGCGTCCCTATCGCGCCGGCGACGCCCGGGACGGTCGAGACGTACGTGAGCCCGTGCGCGTGGCCGGGCGTCATCACGATCAGTTCGGCTTCGTCGCGCGTGAGTCTCGTGCGCCACAGCTCGCGGCCCGTCTTCGCGTCGAGCGCGAACGCGCTGTCGGGCAGGATGCCGAACACGCGCCCGCCGGCGACGGAGACGCCGTTGGGCCCCGTGTCGCCGACTTCGTAGCTGCGCTTCCAGAGCAACCTGCCGCTGGCGACGTCTATCGCGAAGACGTTGCAGCCGAGGTCCTCGGCGTACGCGACCCCGTCGACGACGACCGGGCTCGCGACGTAGAGGCTTCTGAGCGGCAGCGACCACACGCGGTGCAGCTTCGCGACCGACGCCGCGTCGATCGGCCCGCCGACGTGCCGCGTGTTCTGGAGGTCGGCGTCCGGCGCGGTCCAGGACGCCTGCGGGCCGTCGGGGCTCCTGCTCCCCCCGGCTGGGGTCTTGTTCCCGCAGCCGGCCAGCGTTGCGACTACGACGAGCAGCGCGACGGCGCCGAGCCTCACGTCCATCCCCCATTCCCCCCAATTGACGAAAAGCGCGCCTAGGCTAACAGCGGCTCAGCGATAGAGCGCCAGCTCGCCGATCTCGGCGCGGTCGCCGCCGGGGGGCAGCGAGGTGATCCACAGCAGCACGTAGCGGCTGCGCTGGCCGGCCGTGTCGAGCGGGATCGTCTGCGTCGAGGCGACGCTCGGGACGGTCGCGACCTGCTTCCAGCCCGGATCGGAGATCGACGGCGGCAACGCGCCGGATGCGACGTACACCGCGGCGTCGAAGCCCGGCGTCGGCGTGTGGATCCGCAGCTGGCGCACGACGGCGCCCGGCGACGCGTCCACGTAGAGGCCGACGCCGGGCTTGCCGAGCACGCCGCCGCGGTAGGTCTCGGTGCGCCAGAACGTCTCGGGGTTGTTGTCGATCGCGAAGGCCGTGTCCTCGGGATGCTCGTGGCCGTCGCCGTTCGGGTCGAAGTCGTGCGCGGCGTCGGAGCGCAGCGGGATCTGCACGAGCGGGCCGCTCTGCGCGCCGCTCGCGGCCGTGCCGGTGCCGTGGTGGGCGCGGCCGCTGAGCGCGATCGCGCCGCCGACGAGCGCGGCCAGCACGAGCGCGGCCGTGACGATCGGCCAGCCGGGCCGTCGCACGCGCAGCGGCAGGCGCCGCCGCGTGCGGCTCGGCAGCGTGCGGATCACGGTCGTCGCCTCGCCCGTCGCGCCGCCGGCGCGCGCCGCCTCGAGCGCGAGCACTTCCTCGAGGTCGGCGATCAGCTCGTCGTCGTGGCGGTAGCGCTCGCCGAGGTCCTTCGCGGTCGCGCGGTCGACGATCGCCGCCAGCGAGGCCGACACCTCCGGGCGCAGCGTCTGGACGTCGGGGAGCTCCTCGCGGACGTGCTTCATCGCGACCGCGACCTGGTTCTCGCCCGTGAACGGGACCTGGCCGGTCAGCATCTCGTACAGCACGATCCCGAGCGAGTAGAGGTCCGACTGGCCGGTCACGGCGTGACCCAGCGCCTGCTCGGGCGACACGTAGTCGGTCGTGCCGAGCACGCGGCCGTCGGCCGTCAGCCCGTCCTCGTCGAGCGTGCGCGCGATCCCGAAGTCGGTGACCTTCGCGCTGCCCTCCTCGTCGATCAGCACGTTCTGCGGCTTGACGTCGCGATGGACGATGTGGCGTGCGTGCGCGGCGCCGAGCGCGCGCGCGACCTCGATCGCGTAGGCGACCGCCTCGGCTATGTCCAGCTCGCCGAGCCGCCGGATCCGCTGCTTGAGCGTCTCGCCCTCGACGTATTCGAACACGATGTAGGGGCGGCCGCCGTCCTCGCCGGCGTCGATCACGCCGACGATGTGCGGGTGCGAGAGCTGCGCGACCGAGCGCGCCTCGCGCCGGAAGCGCTCGAGCTGATCGGAGTCGCTCGCGATCTCTCTGTTCATCAGCTTGATCGCGACCGGCCGCTCGAGCGTCTCGTCGAGCGCGCGGTAGACCGTCGACATGCCGCCCGTGCCGATGCGCGCCTCGAGGCGATAGCGATCGTTCAGCGTCGTGCCCAGCAGCGTGCTCATGGTTCGGGCGGCAGCTGCGGCAGCGCGTCGCCGGCTGCCCGTGCGGCTGCCTCGTTCTCCTCCCTGACCGCTTCCCAGATCTCCTCGCGGTACACGGGCACCGCCTGCGGCGCGTCGATCCCGATCCGCGCCGTCTGGCCGCTGATCTCGATCACGGTCACGACGATGTCGTCGCCCAGCACGATCTTCTCGCCGGGCCGCCGGGTGATGATCAGCATCGCGTCGTCCTCCTTGGAACCGGGATGGCCCCAGGGAGGCTGTCACATGCGTCAGTCGGTCGCGTCGGGACCGTCACCGGGCCCGAACAGCGGCGCGCGCAGCGGCGCGTCGCCGGCCTGGTTGATGACCTGGTGGCCGACGCCGCCGGCGATCAGCAGCGGCGCGCGCAGGTTGACGACGAAGTCCTCCAGCCGCTCGCTCGCGCGCACCGTCACGTAGACGGCGATCTCGTCGTCGCCGTCGGGCAGCCCGAGCCGCTCGCGCTCGCCGTCGGCCAGCTCGAGCGCGAAGTCCGCGAAGAAGCGGCGCGGGTCGCAGACCGGCAGCGCGAGGCCCGGGTCCTCGAGCGAGTGCAGCCACAGGAACGCGTCGTCCGGGTCGCGCGCGATCAGCGCGTAGCGGTTGCCGGGCAGACCGGCGAGCCCGTGCGGGAACGCGATCTCGCCGTCGGGCTCCAGCTCGATGTGGCCGAAGCGGGTGCTGTCGATCGTCAGGGGCATGGCGTGCTCACCTCAGGAAGTCCAGCAGGGAAGACTGGACGATGTGCGCGCCGGCGCGCAGCGCGGCGTCGTAGGCGGCCTGCTGGGTCGAGTAGTCGGTGATCGTCTTGGCGATGTCGGCGTCCTGCACCTCGGACAGCTGCTCGGTCGTGCCGCCTTCGAGCGTCTGCAGGCGGTCGCCGGCGAGCGACAGGCGGTTCAGGCGCGCGCCGACGTCGGCGCGCAGGCCGTTGAGCGTGTCCATGCTCGCGTCGAGCCGCTGCAGGTCGGTGCCGCGCAGGTTCGCGCCGCCGGCGGTCTGGTTCGGGTTGCGCAGGTCGTCGGCGATGTCGCGCAGCGTGTCGAGCAGCTTGCCGTCGTTCGCCGCCTGCCCGTCGCCGAGCAGCGAGTGGACGTCGCCGTTGACCTGCACCTGCACGCCCGGCCCGATCGCGCGCGTGACGGTGCCGGCGTCGCCCTGGTAGGCGTCGGTGCCGCCCTGGACGTAGGGGGGCGTCGTGGTGGCGGTGCCGGAGAAGACGTACTGGCCGGCGTACTGGACGTTCGCCTCCTGCTTGACCGACTCGGTCAGCTGGTCGATCTCGTCGGCGATCGCGGCGCGCGACTGGACGCCGGAGGAGTCGCTGCCGGCCTGCACGAGCAGCTCGCGCGCGCGCTGCAGCACGTCGGAGATCTTCGACAGCGCCGTGTCGCTCGTGCTCAGCCACGAGCTGCCGTCGTCGACGTTGCTCTGGTACTGGCGCAGGCCGGCGAGGTCGCCGCTGAGGCCGAGCGCGCGGCTCGTGCCGTAGGGGTCGTCGGACGGCTTCGTGATCCGCTTGCCCGACGACAGCTTGTCCTGCAGCGCCGACAGGCTCGAGAAGTCCTGCGTCAGGTCGCGCAGCGTCACGGCGGCGACCATGTTGGTCGTGATCCGCATCGTCATCGCTACAGCCCCACCTTCCCGGTGCGGTTGATGAGCGTGTCGAGCATGTCGTCGAGCGTCGTCATCGTGCGCGCCGACGCCTGGTAGCCGCGCTGGAACTTGATCAGGTTCGTCATCTCCTCGTCGAGCGAGACGCCGGAGACGCTCTGGCGGCGGCTGTCGACCGCGTCGGCGAGCGTCTGCGCGGTCGACTGGGCGTTCATCGCGGCGTTGACGTCGGTCCCGATCCGCGCGACGAGCGTGCCGTAGAGCTGGTCGCTGGTGCCGCCGCGCAGCGCCGCGATCGCCTGCGCGACGTCGTTGGCGCCCGGCGCGGCCGTGCTGCCGGTCTGCACCGTGGCGGCCGTCGCGGCGACGGAGATCGTCGCGGCGGTCGTGCCGGCCGGGTTGAAGAACGGCGTCGAGGTGTGCAGCGCGTTGACCTTGGAGACGAGGTCCGAGGCGACCGCGTCGAGCTGGCTGCGGTACGTGAGCGCCGGGCCGGTCGGGCTGGAGAGGGACAGCAGCGCGCCGAGCTTGCCGCCCGGGCTCGTGAGCGTCTGCGGCCAGGTGTAGCCGCCGGCCGCGCTCGGGTCGACGAGCGTCACGCCGCCGAAGTCGATCTTCTGCTGGCCGTTGCCGAGGTCGGTGACCGACACCTGGCCGAGCGCGGCGAGCTTGTCGACGATCTGGTCGCGCTGGTCCATCAGGTCGTTCGGCGAGCCGCCGGTGCGCACGTCGTCGCCGATCGACTGGTTCAGGCCCGCGAGCTGCTGCGCGTACTGGGCGATCTCGCCGCCCGGGCCGGTCTCGGCCGCGTACTCCTGCGCGGCCTGGTTGGCGACCGTCGTGAGCTGGTTCGAGACGGTCCCGAACATCGTCGTGAGCGTCTGCGCGCTGGCGACGAGCGCCTCGCGCGCCGGCTGGCTGTCAGGCGCGTTGGCGAGGTCGGACCAGGCGTTCCAGAACTTCGACAGCTGCGAGCTGATGCCGGTGTCGCCCGGCTCGGCGAACGCCAGCTGGGCCTGGTCGAGCGAGTCGGTGCGGGTGCTCGCGTCGCCCAGCGAGGTCGCCTGCGCGCGGTACTGGAGGTCGAGGAACGCGCTGCGGATGCGCAAAATCGCGGTCACGTCGACGCCGGTGCCGAGCTGCGCCGCGTCGCCGTTGTTGACCGAGTTGCCGGGGATCGTGAGCGCCTGCGTGGCGGTCAGGATCGCGCTCTGGCGCGAGTAGCCGGGCGTGCTCGCATTGGCGATGTTGTGGCCGGTCGTGTCGAGCGCCTCCTGCTGGGCGATCAGCCCGCGCAGCGCCGTCTGGAGGCCCATGAAGGTGGAGATCGGCATCGCTCGTCGCGCTCCGGCTAGGCGTGGAGGTCGAGCTGGCGGCGGGCGGGATCGGCCGCCGGCGGGCGCCGGCGCGTGCCGCGCGCCTCGTAGACGGGCGCGGGCGCGTGCGGGTCCAGCTGGCCGAGCAGGTGGTCGAGGAACGCGAGCTCCTGGCGCATCAGCGCCTGGTTGTGCGAGTGCTCGCGCATCAGCTCGGCGAGCAGCCGCTGCAGCTCGTCGCTGCGGCGCTGCACGAGCGCGCCGTCGTCCGGCGCCATCGTGGCGGTCAGCTGGGTGAGCGTCACGGCGCTGGGGACGAGCCCGAGCAGCGTGCCGGCGCGTGCGAGCAGCCGGCTGCGGTCGTCCTCGACGCGCGTGCGGCGCTCGAGCTCGGCCTGGAAGGCGGCGACCTGGCGCACGACCGTGTCGACGTCCTGCGCGCGGATCGCGGCGCCCTGCGCGAGCGCGATCTCCAGCAGCCGCGTGACGGACGCGAGCTGCGCGTCGAGGTGCGCGAGCAGGTCGGCCGGCAGCAGCGGGTCGGGGCGGAGGGCGACGACGGTCATGTCGTGGCGCCTCCTCCGGCCCCGGCCGGCGACGGCTGCGCCGGGTCGATCGCGTCGGTCAGTTGCGCGGCGAGGCCGAGCCCGCCGCCGTTCATGACGCCCTGCGTGAGCGCGTCCGGCAGCAGGCTGGCGTAGGGGTTGGCCGCCCCGGCGCCGGCTCCGTCGCTGCTGCCGTCGTCGCTCGATCCGCCGAACGTCCCCTGCGCCGAGTCCGCGAACGAGCTCGACAGCTGCTGCACGAGCAGCTGCTCGAAGCCGAGCGCGGCCGCGTACGCCTGCTGGCGCGCGGGCGGCGCGCTGCGCACGTCGGGCGGCAGCAGCGACTGGTCGATCGGTGGGGCCGCGCCGAAGCTCATCGCTTGATCTGGTCGGCGACGCTCAGCATCTGGTCCTGCATCTGGATCGCCTTGCTCGCCATCTCGTAGCTGCGCTGGGCGCCGATCAGCTGGACCATCTCGTCGCCGACGTCGACGTTGGAGCCCTCGAGCATCCCTTGTCTCAGCGTCGCGGAACCGACACCGGCCGCGAGCGGCCGCGTCGCCCCGCTGGCGGCGGTGACCGCGAACAGGTTCGAGCCGAGCGGCTGCAGGCCGTCGGGCGCGGGGACGTCGACGAGCGCGATGCGCCCGAGCGTGCGCGTGCCCGCGCGGACCGTGCCGTCGGCGCCGATCGCGAGGTCGGACGCGGTCGTGCCCTGCGGGACGGCGATCGGCGGCTGCACGAGGTCGCCGCCGGCGGTCGTCAGGTGCCCGCCCGCGTCGAGCCGCAGGCTGCCGTCGCGCGTGAGCGCGAGCGAGCCGTCGGGCCGCTTGACCTCCAGATAGCCGGGGCCGGCGATCGCGACGTCGAGCGGCTGGCCGGTGCTCTGCAGCGAGCCCTCCTCCTGCCCGCGGCCGACGATCGCGGCGGCCGCGCCGGCGCCGGCCAGCACGGTCGGGCCGGCGGCCGGGCCCTGGGAGCTGTAGAGCAGGTCGCGGAAGCCGATCCGGACGTGCTTGTAGCCGGGCGTCGAGGCGTTCGCGAGATCGTTGGAGACGCCGTCGATCTGCTCCTGCTGGGCGGCCATTCCGGCCGCGGCGGCGTAGAGGCCCTCGAGCACCGGTTCCCTCCTAGGACGCGCCGCTCGGCGAGGCGACCTGCGTCGCGGTCTTGTGCAGCGAGTCGTCGATCGTCTGGATCGCCTTCTGGCCGGCTTCGAACGCGCGGAAGGAGGCGATCATGTCGACCATCGTGCGGGCCGGGTCGACGCCCGAGCCCTCCAGCGCGCCGCTGCGCACGGTGCCGGTGCCCGTGCCCGCGGGCGCGCCGCGGTAGAGGTTGTCGCCCTGCTTGGCGGCCCCGTTGAGCGCGAAGACGCCGACCGCCGTCGGGTCGACGCGGCCCTGCGCGTCGACCGCCACCGGCTGCCCGTTGCGTCCCAGCACCTCGTTCCCCTGGGAGTCGACGAGCGTGCCCTGGGGCGAGGCGCTGAACTGGCCGTCGCGCGTGTAGCGCGTGCCCTGGCCGGTGCGCACGGCGAACCAGCCGTCGCCGGCGATCGCGAGGTCGAGCGGCTCGCCCGTCTCGCGCAGCGGCTGGGGCGCGGCATCGGTCGTCATCGCGTTGGCCTGCACGCCGAGCGCGAGCGGCCCGACCGCCTGGCCGGTCGCCGAGTTGCTCAGCAGCAGGTCGCCGAAGCTGCGCTGGGTGACGGTGTCGGCCTTGTAGCCGGGCGTCGAGGCGTTCGCGAGGTCGTTCGCGATCTGGTCCTGGCGCATCTGCTCGGCGACCATCCCCGAGGCGGCGATGTAGAGACCGCGGTCCATGCACTCCGGGTGGTCGGCCGGGGCGGGCGCAGCTTGAGGCGGGCGGGGCGACCGCGGGCACCTCTACGCTGCGGTGCGCCGATGGACCCGCTTGCGGTGGACCTGGTCCTGCTGCGCACCGCGGCGCCCGACCTGCCGATCGTCGTCGGGCGCGTGCTGACCGCGCGCGTCGTCGAGCGCAACGGCCGCTACGGGATCCTCAACCTCGCCGGCGCGATCGTGACCGCCGAGCTGCCCGACGAGGTGCAGGAGGGCGACCGCCTGCGGCTCGCCGTGCGCGAGACGACGGCGGAGCGCGTCGTGCTGCAGCAGCTCGCGCCGCACGAGCCGCTGCCGCTCGCGCCGGCCGCGGCGCCCCCGCCGCGCGCGCAGCTGCCGGGCGGCGGCGCGGTCGAGCTGCTCGGACGCGAGGGCGGCGGCGACCCCGGCGCCCCGCAGGAGCTGACGCTGCGCGTGCAGCTGCCCTCGCTCGGGGTGGTCGACCTGTGGCTCGCGCTCGACGCGCACCGCGTCGCCGCGCGCGTCGCGCTCGCCGAGCGCGCGCTGCCCGCCGCGCACGAGCGCTCCGCCGCGCTCGGGGCGGCGCTCGCCGCCGCGGCCGGGCGCGCCGCCGAAGTCACGCTCGTCGCGCGCGCGGACCCGCTCGACGTGTACGCCTGAGCGGGGACGGCCCCGGCGACCGCGTCCACGAGCACCACCGCGAGGGCGTCGCTCATGGGCGGCCCTGTTCGCCGAGCAGCGCGTCGAGGTCGACGGCCGCCTGCATCGCGCGCCCGGCGGAGGCCTCGGCCTCGGCGACCGTGAGGCGAAGGTCGAGCGCGTCGAGCAGGCGGATCACGAGCCCGATCTCCGCCGTCGCCTTCCCACGCTCGAACGCGCCTACCCACTGGCGCGACACCCGCGCCCGGGCGGCGATCTCCGCCTGGCTCAAGCGGAGGTCGCGCCGGCGTCCGCGCACGATCGCGGCGAGGTCTCGGAGGCTGCTGACGTCCATCGGATGGTAGCGTACGCTGACACAATGAAAAGTTAGCGTACGTAGTCATGCTATGGATGTCGTCGTACGTTGTCAAACGGCCGCCGTCCGGCACCGCGGCGATCCTGTGGGAGCGTGTCGGAGCCCCCGCCCCCGCAGGACCCAGCGCCGGCGGCGGCGCCGGAACAAGACCCGGCGATCGCCGCCGCTCTGGCCCAGCTCGATCTCGGTCCGAGCCCGGCTGCACCCCTGCAGCGCGCCGCCGGGGCGGCGCTGGCCTGGCTCGGCGAGCTGGATCGCTCGGGGGGAAGCGAAAGCGCTACGCCACCTCGCTGAACAGCGAGGCGTCGGCCGACAGCTGCTCCTTCAGCAGCTTCTTGAGGTGCCCGTGGATCTGGCAGACACGGCTCTCGGACACCCCGAGGATCCCGCCGATCTCGCGCAGCGTGAGGTTCTTGACGTACAGCAGCACCGCGACCTCGCGCTCGCGCCGCGGCAGCCGCTCGAACGCCGCGCGGAAGCGCGTCTTGGCCTGCTCGCGCGCGGCGTGGTGCTCGGGGTCGGCGAAGCGGTCGTCGGACACGAGCGTGTCGATCCGCTCGATCGCCGTCTCGTCGTCGCTCAGCACGAGCGTGTTGAGCGACGTCACGTCGGAGGTGAGGATCTCGTCCTCGCGCACGCGCAGCTCGTCGGCCGTCGTGCCGATCGCCTCGGCCAGCTCCTCGCGCGACGGCCTGCGGCCGTGCACGCCGATGAACTGCTCGCGCGCGGTGTTGATGTCGCGCTCCCAGCGGCGCAGCGAGCGCGGCGCCCAGTCCTGGCGGCGCAGCTCGTCGAGCACCGCGCCGTGGATGCGCGTCCAGGCGAACTGCTCGAGCGTTGCGCCCTTGTCCGGGTCGAAGCGCTCGATCGAGTGGATCAGCGCCTCCAGGCCGCACGAGATGAAGTCGTCGACCTCGCAGCGCGCGGGAATCTCGCGGACCTTCTTGTAGACGATGTACTTCACCATCGGCGCGAACGTGAGCACGAGGCGGTCGCGGACGCGACGGTCGCGCGTCTCCTTGTACTGCCGCCACAGCGCGAGCGCCTCGTCCGCCGAGATCCGGCGATGGCGCTTCGTTTCGAGAGACATCACTGCTGACCTTCCCTCCGGTAGACAGTCTTTGATTTCTGGTCCTGTTTGGGGTGTTTGGCACGTATCGGTCTCGCGGGAACGCGCCTCGATCGCCGCTATGGGGTAGCGACACCAGGACATCCGTCCAGGCACGTCCACGCTCAGGTCCGGACGCCCGCGGCCGAATACCCCGGTTGCCCACCCCCGTTGGAGGTCACCTTCAGATGGCGCTTCGCCTCACCGGCACACCGACGACCGCAGCCGCCGCCCCGCTCGACCCGACGAGCGCGGCGCTCGCCTGCCTGGACCGTCGGGACCTCGACGGCTACCGTGCGCTGTTCGGCGAGGCGGCCGCGATCGCCGACGTCCACGCGCGCTACACGCAGCGCGTCAAGCTCGTCGAGGCCGCGCTGCGCGCCGCGCAGGACGCCCCGCATGCGCAGGTGCCCGCGATCTACCTCGCCGCCGCGCGCGCGCTGGTCGAGCTGCTGGAGGACGAGCCGCGCGAGCCGCTGCTGCTGAACTACGCCGGCGTGCTGCTCTACGAGCTGTGGTCGCTCGACGCCGCGCAGGCGCTGTTCGAGGCCGCGCGCCGCCTCGACCCGGAGCTCGCGAACGTCGCGCGCAACCTCGAGGAGGTCGGCCGCCGGCGCCGCGGCGGCCGCGCGCTGCCGCTGCCGAAGGCGACGACCGTCGCGCTGACCGAGCTGGCCAAGCGCGCCCAGCGGGTCGCCAGGCGCGCGCAGCCGGCCGAGGGCCTGCGCCTGAGCCTCTGCATGATCGTCCGCGACGAGGAGGAGATGCTGCCGCGCTGCCTCGCCGCCGCCGCGCCCGCAGTCGACGAGATCGTCGTCGTCGACACCGGCTCGACCGACCGCACGATCGAGATCGCGCGGGAATTCGGCGCGACCGTGATCGAGCGCGAATGGACGGGCTCCTTCGCCGAGGCCCGCAACGCCTCATTCGACGCCGCCACCGGCGACTGGCTGATGTTCCTCGACGCCGACGAGGTGCTCGTCGCCGACGACGTCGAGCGGCTGCGCGCGCTGCGCGGCCAGACGTGGCGCGAGGCCTTCTACGTCAACGAGATCTCCTACACCGGCGAGTTGGGCGACGGCACCGCCGCGACCCACACGGCGCTGCGCGTCTTCCGTGCGCGCCCCGAGTACCGCTTCAGCGGGCGCCTGCACGAGCAGATCGCCGACACGCTGCCGACGCACCTGCCCGAGCGCATCGCCGCGACCGACATCCGCGTCGAGCACTACGGCTACCTCGGCGCGGTGCGCGACGCAAAGGAGAAGTCGCGCCGCAACATCGAGCTGCTCGAACGCCAGCGCGACGAGAACGTGCCGACGCCGTTCCTGCACTTCAACCTCGGCTCCGAGTACGGCGCGATCGGCGATCCGCACGCCGCGCTGGCCGAGTTCGAGCGCGCGTGGGAGCTGATCGTCAGCGACCCGGAGGGCCGCACCTGGGGCTTCATGCCCGCGCTCGTCTCGCGGCTCGTGCGCGCGCTGCGGATCTGCGGCCGCCCCGACGACTGCCTCGTGCGCGGCGACGAGGGGCTCGCGCGCTACCCCGGCTTCACCGACCTCGTCTACGAGCAGGCCTCCGCGCTGCTCGCGCTCGGGCGCACCGACGAGGCGATCGCCCGCTTCGAGCAGTGCATCGCGATGGGCGACGCGCCGTCGAAGTACACGGCGACCGTCGGGATGGGCACCTTCCTGCCGACGATCTCGCTCGCCGAGATCCACCACGCGCGCGGCGACGCCGACCGCGCGGTGCAGCTGCTCGACGCCTGCATCGCCGAGCACCCCGGCTTCTTCGGGCTCGTGCTGCCGTTCGCGGCGGCGCTGCTGGCGCAGGGCGCGGAGCCCGAGGCGGTCGTCGCGCGCGTGCAGTCGCGCGTCGCCGCGCTGACCCCGACGGTCCGCTTCATGCTTGCGACCGCGCTGTACGAGCGCGGCGAGACGGAGGCGGCCGAGGCCCAGTACCGCGCGCTGCTCGACGCCCAGCCGGCCAACGGCGCCGCGCGCGTCGCGCTCGCCGAGGCGCTGCTGTCGCAGAAGCGCTACGCGGACGCCGCGCAGACCGCCGCCGCGCTGGCCGACGACGAGCCGCACGCCGCCGCCGCGCGGCGCACCGAGCTGTTCGCGCGGCTCGTCGCGGGGGAGCTGGACGCGGCGCGGACGCTGCTGGAGCGCGCCGGCGCCGCCGGCCTGCCGGCCGGGGAGCAGGCGCTGTACGCCGCGTGGTTGCGCGCCGCGGACGGCGCCGGCGACGACCGCGTGCTGCCGTTCGACGCCGTCGCCCCGCTCGCGGTCGTGCTCGAGGCGCTGCTGCGCGTGCAGGAGGTCGACGCGTTCGCGACCCTCGTCCCACTCCTCGACCGCACGCCGATCGCGCCGCGCGAGCAGCGCGAGCTGCGCGCGCGCATGTACCTGCGCCGCGGCTTCCTCGACTCCGCCGCCGAGGAGTGGCTGGCCGCCTGCGGCGCCGACCCGCGCGACGTGCGCGGGCTCGTCGGGCTCGCGCAGGTCGCCGCGGCGAAGGGGATGGCGGACGACGCGCTCGAGTTCGCGCGCGAGGCTCACACACTTGAACCGGGAGACGGCAATGCGACGCGGCTGCTCGAACGCCTTGCGCCGCTGGCGGCGTAAGCGGACGGGCGCCCACCGGCGCCCGCCGCTCAAGTTTCGCCTGCACCGGCCGATGCTCCCGGGGGAACCCACCGACACGAGCGTCGCGCGAGGGGCTGGCGGACGCTCGCAGGAGGATCGCCTGATGAGCCTCGACGTCGCATCGATTGGACCGCTGGACCAGAGCTCGGCTCCCGACGGGGCGCCGCGCGCCGCGCGCGTGCCGGCGCAGCGGGACGCCGCGACCGTGTCGAGCGCCGCGATCCCGGACAGCCCGCCGCCCGAGGTGCTCGACGCGCTCGGCGCCGCCGGCGACCGCTACGAGGAGCTGCGCGCGCAGGGACGCGAGCTGCGCTTCGACGCCTCCGACGGCGGCGGCGTGCAGGTCACGCTGCTCGACGGCGACGGCAACGCGCTGCGCACGCTCTCCCCGAGCGAGGCGCTCGACGTCGCGACCGGCAGGGACGTGGAGTAGTCACCGGTGTCGACCCCGCCGCTGAACGTCACCGGACTCGCGTCGGGGCTCGACACCAACCAGCTCGTCTCGCAGCTGATGGCGATCGAGCGCCAGCCGCGCGACCGCCTCGCGGCGCAGCAGACGCTCGTCTCCGCCACGAGGTCGCTGCTGCAGGGCTTCCAGACGAAGCTGCAGTCCGTCTCCGACGCCGCGCTCGCGCTGCGCTCCCCGACCCTCTTCACGCAGTCGCAGTCGGTCGAGTCCAGCGACCCGACGCGCGTGCTCGCGAGCACCGCGACCGGCGCGGGCGTCGGCGGCTACCAGGTCAGCGTCACCCAGCTCGCCAACGCCGCCCAGCGCACCTTCGCCTTCACGAGCCCCGCCGCCGCCGGGACGATCACGATCGACGGCCACGACACCGCGATCGCGGCCGGCGCCACGATCGGCGACCTCGTCAACGCGATCAACTCGGACGCGAGCGCGACCGTCTACGCCGCCGCGACCGACAGCGGGACGCTCGTGCTGTCCAACCGCCAGACCGGCGACACGGGCGCCGGCTTCATCGCCGTCAGCGACCCGACCGGGTCGCTCGCCGAGCAGACCGCGAAGGCCAAGCAGGGCCAGGACGCGCTGTTCAGCGTCGACGGCGTCTCCGGATCGTCGCAGTCCAACACGGTCACGAACGCGGTCGCGGGCGTCAGCCTCACGCTCAAGGGGGTCACGACGACGAGCGGGCCGGTGACCGTCACCGTCGGCGCGCCCGGCGCGAACGCGAGCGCGATCAAGCAGACGCTGCAGTCGTTCGTGGACGCCTACAACTCGACCGTCGACGCGATCGACGCCAAGCTCGACGAGCGCAGCGTGCCGAACGCGACGACGGCGACCGACCAGCAGAAGGGCCTGCTGTTCGGCGACCAGGAGCTGAGCGACCTGCTCGCGCAGATGCGCCAGGCGATCTACGCGCCGATCCCCGGCCTGCCGGACGGCATGAACAGCCTCGCCGACCTCGGCGTCTCGACGGGCGACTCGACCGGCACCGTCAGCCAGGACGCCGTCGCCGGCAAGCTCACGCTCGACGCGAGCAAGCTCGACGCCGCGGTCGCCGCGAACCCGGGCGGCGTGCGCGACCTGCTGATGGGCTCCCCGAGCGCGACCGGCTGGGCGCAGAGCTTCCAGACAATCGTCGACGGCGCCGCCGCGCCGAGCGGCGCGCTGAGCGCCCGCATCGACGGCGAGAGCAGCGAGATCAGCGACCTGACGGCGAGCATCGCCGACTGGGACGACCGCCTCGCGCTGCGCCAGACGAGCCTGCAGAACCAGTTCGCCGCGATGGAGGCCGCGCTGTCGCAGAGCCAGTCGCAGTCGCAGTGGCTGTCGGGCCAGCTCGCCTCGCTCGGCTGAGCGCGATCGCTCTCAACCTTCCCCCGCCCGGTCCGATCACCGGGGCATGAGCACCCACCTCGCCCCTTCGCCCCAGGCCTACCGTGAGAGCGCGATCCTGACCGCGCCGCCGGAGCGCCTCGTCGTGATGCTGTACGACGGCGCGCGGCGCTTCCTGCACCAGGCCGCCGCGGCGATGCGCGAGCGCGACGTGCCCGCCGCGCACGAGCGCCTGCGCCGCGCCGAGGCGATCGTCGACCACCTGCGCGCGACGCTCGACATGGAGCAGGGCGGCGAGGTCGCGCAGCGGCTGCAGTCGATCTACCGCTTCTGCTCGCGCCAGCTGGCCGAGGCGCGCATGCGCCAGGAGCCCGAGCTGGTCGAGCAGGTCGGCGATCTGCTCGGCGAGCTGCGCGACGCGTGGGCGCAGATCGCCCAGGCGCCGCCGCCGGCCGCCGCGGCCGTCGGGGCGGCCCGCGCGTGAGCGCGGTCGACGCCACGCCGGACGCCACGCCCGACGCCGTGCCGGACGTCGCCACCTACGAGCGGCTGGCCGAGCTGGCCGAGCGCGAGCTGGCGATCGTCTGCGCGTTCGAGCCGCGACGCATCGACGAGCTGCTGTCCGTGATCGAGGAACGCGACGCGCTCGTCGCGACGCTGCCCGCCCGCCCGCCCGCCTTCGCGCGGCCCGCGCTCGCGCGCGCGTTCGCGCTGCAGGAGCGCACGAGCGCGACGCTCGTGCGCCTGCGTGGCGAGCTCGGTCGCTCGCTCGGCGAGCTCGAGCGCGCGCGCCGGGCCGCGCACGGGTACGGGATGCAGATCGCGCGCAGGCCGCGGCTGGACCGCTCGGGCTGACGCTCAAGCTGCCGCCCGTCCGGCCGATCACCCGACCAGCGATGAGCCTCTTCGACAGCACACAGCTCGCGCTCGAGGCCGCGATGCGCGGTGCGACGCTGCGCCAGACGCTGCTGACGGACAACCTCGCCAACGTCGACACGCCCGGCTACCAGCGCAGGGACGTCGACTTCCACGCGACGCTGCGCGCGGCCGAGGCGAGCGAGGCGTCCGGCGCGACGCTCGACGACCTCGCCTTCTCGCCGCAGACCGACGCGACGCGCACCGTGCGCGCCGACGGCAGCGGCGTCGACGCCGACCAGGAGTCGGCCGCCCTGGCCGAGAACTCGCTCGACTACCAGGCGCTCGTGCAGGTCGACAGCACGCGCAACTCGATCCTCCAGACCGCGATCGGCGTGCGCTGATGGGTCTCTTCGACGCGATCGACGTGGCCGGCACCGGCCTGTCCGCCCAGCGGCTGCAGATGGACGTCACGGCCGGCAACCTCGCCAACGCCGAGACGACGCGCGGCGCCAACGGCCAGCCCTACCAGCGGCGCGAGGTCGTGCTGCAGGAGGCCCGGCAAGGCGCCAGCTTCGGCTCGCTGCTCGCGGGTGCGAGCGCCGCGTCGCCCGCCGCGGGCGTGCAGGTCGCGGCGATCGTCGCCGACCCGTCGCCGCCGCGGCGCGTCTACGACCCGGGCCACCCCGACGCCGACGCGCAGGGCTACGTCTCGCTGCCGAACGTCAACCCCGTCAACGAGATGGTCGACCTGATCTCCGCCTCGCGCAGCTACGAAGCCGACGTGACGGCGATGCAGGCCGCCAAGACCGACTTCACGCAGACGCTCGGACTGCTCAAGTGACCGTGCCGCCGATCGACCCGAGCGCCGTGCTGGGTGGCGACTGGCAGATCCAGGGGGTCGGCGGGCTCGACGCCGCGCCGGTTGCGGACGCCTCGCAGGGCGGCGGCTTCGGCTCGGTGCTCTCCCAGCAGATCTCCAACCTCGCCAAGCTGCAGGACCAGGCCGCCGGCGCCGCCCAGTCGCTCGCCGACGGCACCGCGACCGACCCCTCGACGGTCGTCGCCGCGGTCGAGCGCGCGCAGCTGGCGATGCAGCTCGCGGGCCAGATCCGCACGAAGGGCGCCGAGGCGATCTCGGACATCTTCCACACCTCCATCTAGACCAGAGGTCCGCTGACCCATGCCGACTCGCGCCATGCTCGCCAACCTCTCGCCGCGCGGGCGCATCGCGCTCGCGGCCTCCGCGCTGGGGATCGTCGTCGTGCTGTTCCTGGGGATGAAGATGGCGTCCGCGCCCAGCTACACGACGCTGCTGACCGGGCTGGACCCGGCGCAGACCGGCAAGGTCACCGCCGCGCTGGACCAGAAGGGGATCGGCTACCAGCTGCAGAACAACGGCACCGCGCTGGCGGTCGACGAGGGCAAGACCGCGCAGGCGCGCATCGCGCTCGCGAGCGCCGGGCTGCCGGGCACCCAGCAGCCGGGCTTCGAGCTGCTCGACAAGCAGAAGCTCGGCACGAGCGACTTCCAGCAGCAGGTCAACTACCAGCGCGCGCTGGAGGGCCAGCTGGCGCAGACGATCGAGCAGATCCAGGGCGTCAGCGGCGCGCAGGTCCAGCTCGTGCTGCCCGACAAGCAGGCGCAGCTGTTCGCCGAGCAGTCCAGCCCGGCGAGCGCCGCGGTGCTGCTGTCCGGCACGACCTCGCTCGACCCGGGCGCCGTGCGCGGGATCGCGCAGCTCGTCGCGTCCAGCGTGCCGGGCCTGTCGACCTCGAAGGTCACGATCACCGACGGCTCGGGGCAGCTGCTGTGGCCCGGCTCGGCCGGCGGCGCGGACGGCAGCTCCGGGGACTCCGGCCTGCCGTCGAAGCAGGCGGTCGAGGCGCGCTACGACTCCGCGATGGCGGCGTCGCTGACGGCGATGCTGACGCGCACGCTCGGGCCCGGCAAGGCGCAGGTCCAGGTCAACGCCGACCTCGACGCCAACCAGGCGACCCAGCAGCAGCTCGTCTACGGCACGAAGGGCGTCCCGCTCACCCAGCACAAGGAGACCGAGGCGCTCAAGGGCGGCGGAGGCGGCGCCGGCGGCGTCGCCGGCACGGGCGCCAACGGCGTGCCCGCCTACGCGCAGGCCGGCGCCGGCGGCAACTCCAACTACAAGCACTCGACGACCGACCAGACGCTCGGCGTGAACAAGACGATCACGAACACGAAGATCGCGCCGGGCGCGATCAACAACCAGCAGGTGTCGGTGCTGCTCGACAGCTCGGTGCCGAAGGCGGCGATCCCGCAGATCCAGGCCGCCGTCGCGAACGCCGCCGGCATCCAGGCCAAGCGCGGCGACACGCTGTCGGTCGGGCAGGTGCAGTTCGCCAAGCCGCCGGCCGCGCCGGCGCCGAGTCCGATCGCGACGTTCGGCAGCTACCTCAAGTACGCGTTCGCCGGGCTCGCGGCGCTGCTGTTCCTGTTCTTCGTCACGCGCGCGCTGCGCAAGCGCGAGGCCGAATCGCTCGCCGGCGAGCCGACGTGGCTGCGCGAGATCGAGGCGCCGCGCCCGCTCGCCGAGCTCGAGCGGCTCGAGTCCGACCCGCCGACGGCGGCGGTGCGCCCGCTGCGCTCGCCCGAGCAGACCGCGCGCCTGCAGGTCGAGGACCTCGTCGCGCGCGATCCAGACCGCGTCGCGCAGCAGGTGCGCGCGTGGGTCACCGAGGACGACCGCTGACGCCATGGCCGCCACCGACACGACCGCCGAGATCGAGGACGCGACTCCCGTCGACGAGCCGCAGCGCCTGCCGCAGCGCACGCCGCCGCGCGTCACCGGCCGCCAGAAGGCCGCCGTCCTGTTGATCTCGCTCGGCCCCGAGAAAGCCGCCGAGATCTTCAAGCACCTGCGCGAGGACGAGATCGAGTCGCTCTCGCTCGACATGGCCAAGCAGGGCCAGATCCGGCCGGACGTCACCTCGTATGTGTTCGAAGAGCTCGCGGCCGTCGTCCAGGCCTACGACTCGCTCGCCACCGGCGGCGTCGAGTACGCGCGCGACGTGCTCGAGCGCTCGCTCGGCTCCGAGCGCGCGGCCGAGATCATCGGGCGCCTGTCGACCGTGATCGAGATGCGGCCGTTCGAGTTCCTGCGCCGCACCCCGCCCGACCACATCGTCACGTTCCTGCGCGCCGAGGCGCCGCAGACGATCGCGCTCGTCGTCGCGAACCTGCACACGACGCTCGCCGCGCAGGTGCTCTCCTGCCTGCCGGAGGAGCAGCAGGCCGAGATCGCGATGCGGATCGCGCGCATGGGCGAGACACCGCCCGACGTCGTGCGCGAGATCGAGTCGGTGATCCGGCGCAAGCTCGAGAACGTCGTCCAGCAGGAGTACTCGGCCGCGGGCGGCGTCAAGTCGCTCGCCGACATCCTCAACTACACCGACCGCCCGACCGAGCGCAACGTGCTCGACACGCTGTCCGAGCGCGACGCCGAGCTGGGCGAGGAGGTGCGCAGGCTGCTGTTCGTCTTCGAGGACATCGCCAAGCTCGACGACCGCTCGATCCAGCTCGTGCTGCGCGAGGCCGACCAGAAGGATCTCGCGCTCGCGCTGCGCGGGGTCGACGAGCTCGTCAAGGACCGCATCCTCGCGAACATGTCCGAGCGCGGCGCGCAGATGCTGCGCGAGGAGATGGACTACCAGCCGCCGCAGAAGAAGCGCGTCGTCGAGGAGGCGCAGGGGCGGATCGTCGCGATCGTGCGCCGGCTCGAGGACGCCGGCACGCTCGTGATCGGCCGCGGGGGCAACGACCTTGTCATCTGAGGCGGCGTTCGCGTTCGAGCAGCTCGAGCCGGCGCCGGAGGTGGCGCTGGCCGAGCTGGAGTCGCCGATCGCGGCGGCGGTGGCGGAGGCCGAGCGGATCCGCGCCACGGCGCGGGCCGAGGGCCACGCCGAGGGGGTCGCGGCAGGACTGGCGGAGTCGCGCGCGCAGGTCGCCGCGGCGCTGGGCGCGCTGGCGGAGGCGGCGGCGGGCGTGGAGGCCGTGCGCGCCGGGGCCGAGGACGCGCTGGAGCGCGACGCGGTTGAGCTGTCCTTGGCGCTGTGCGAGAAGCTCGTGGCCGGCGCGCTGGCGGTACAGCCCGAGCGCGTGACGGACATCGTGCGCGGCGCGCTGCGCCGGCTCGCCGAGCGCCGCCGCGTCGTCGTGCTCGTCAACCCGGAGGACCTGGAGATCGTGCGCGCCGCGGCCGACGGCTTCGCGGCCGAGCTGGGCGGGATCGAGCACTGCGACGTGCAGGCCGAGCGCCGCGTGGAGCGCGGCGGCGCGATCGTGCAGACCGACGAGGGCCAGATCGACGCATGCGTCGAGACGCAGCTGGCGCGGGCGCGGGAGCTGGTGGAAGCGGAGCTGGGCTGATGAGCGACGCGCCGCAGCCGCCGGCCGCGGCCACCCAGCCGCGCGCGGGCGCGGCGCCGCTGTTCGCCCGCGCTTCCGGCCTGCTGCGCGGCTCCGACCTCGCGCGCCGCAGCGGCCGCGTGTCCGACCTGATCGGCCTCGTCGTCGAGGCGAGCGGGCTGCAGGCCGAGGTCGGCGAGGTCTGCCTGGTCAACGGCGACCGCGGCCACCCGCCGGTCCCGGCCGAGGTCGTCGGCTTCCGCGGCCGGCGCACGCTGCTGATGCCGCTCGGCGAGATGGAGGGGATCGGCCCCGCCACGACCGCCCGCGCGACCGGCGCGCCGTTCCGCATCCGCGTCGGCGACGAGCTGCTCGGGCGGGTGATCGACGGCCTCGGCGACCAGCTCGACGGGCTGGCGCCCGCCGCCGGCGGGCGCCAGCGCGCGACGATCGCCCCGCCGCCCGACGCGCTCTCGCGCCCGCGCATCGAGCAGCGCGTCGACCTCGGCGTGCGCGCGCTGGACGCGCTCGTCCCGTGCGGCCGCGGCCAGCGGCTCGGGATCTTCGCCGGCTCGGGCGTCGGCAAGTCCTCCCTGCTCGGGATGATCGCGCGCTCGACGACCGCCGACGTCAACGTGATCGCGTTGGTGGGCGAGCGCGGGCGCGAGGTGCGCGAGTTCGTCGAGCGCGACCTGGGCGACGCGCTCGCGCGCAGCGTGGTCGTCGTCGCGACCTCGGACCAGCCGGCGCTGGTGCGGATCAAGGCGGCGTTCACGGCGACCGCGATCGCCGAGCACTTCCGCGACGAGGGCCACGACGTGATGCTGATGATGGACTCCGTCACGCGCTTCGCGATGGCCCAGCGCGAGGTCGGCCTGGCGATCGGCGAGCCGCCCGCGACGCGCGGCTACACGCCGTCGGTGTTCGCCCAGCTGCCGCGCCTGCTCGAGCGCTCGGGCACGAGCCCGCGCGGCTCGATCACCGGCCTCTACACGGTGCTCGTCGACGGCGACGACATGAACGAGCCGATCGCCGACGCGGTCCGCTCGATCCTCGACGGCCACGTCGTGCTCACGCGCGAGCTCGCGCACGCCTCCCACTATCCGGCTGTGGACGTGCTCCAGTCCGTCTCCCGGCTCGTCGGCGAGGTCGTCTCGCCGGACGTGCGCGCCGCCGGCGGCGAGGTCCGCCGCCTGCTCGCCGCCTACCGCGAGAAGGAGGACCTGATCGCGATCGGCGCCTACCAGCGCGGCACCGACCCCGCCGTCGACGCCGCGATCGCGCTGCGCCCGCGGCTCGAGCGCTTCCTGCGCCAGGCGGTCGACGAGCAGACGACGGCCGCCGACGCCGACGCCGCGCTGCTCGACATCGCCGCCGCGATCGCCGAGCACGCCCCGCCGCTCGCTGCGGGCGCCGCGGCGCCCGAAGAGGCCGTCACCGCCGAGCCGGTCGCGCCGCCCCCGCCCGCCGACTCGCTCGCCTCCCCCCTCGCGACCGCCGCGATCCCGCCGCTCACCCTCGGCTAGCGGCGGCCCGCGCCTCGCACGGATGAGGTAGCGGCGCTCGGACACGCGTCCAGCAGCTGAGGATCGGCAGGCCGCGGCCGATCACCGGGCGGTGAAGCCCTTCCGCTTCCCCCTTGAGCGGCTGCGTGCGCTGCGGGAGCGCAGCGAGGATCTCGCCAAGCAGGAGCTGGCGGGAGCGCTCGCGCTCCGCAGCGGCTGCGCCGAGCGCCTGCGGGCGATCGGCGAGGACGTCGACGTCGCGCTCGCCGCCCAGCGCGCGAGCGCCGGGGGCCCGGCGAGCGCGCACGAGCTGGTCGCCCGGCAGGCGTGGCTCGAGCGCGTCGAGCAGGCGCGCGTCGCGGGCGAGCAGGACCTTGGCCGCCACGACGCCGAGGTCGCCGCCCGCCGCGACGCGCTCTTCACGGCCGCACGCGAGCGCCAGGCGCTCGAGCGGCTCAAGGAGCGCCGCCGCAGCGACCACGCGCGCGCGCTGGCGCGCGCCGAGGGGGCCGTGCTCGACGAGATCGCGCTCGCCCAGCACCGCAGGAGCACAGCATGAGCCTCGTCGACCTCGCGTCCGCCCCGCCGCCCCCGCGGCCGCCGGGCGCGGAGGCGCCCGACCAGCAGCCCGACACGCCGTTCGCGTCGGTGCTCGAAGACCAGGCCCGGCCCGCCGCCGCGGAAGGCCTCTCCAAGCAGGACGCGCCGGACGCTCCCGCGCGGCCGATCGCGTCACCGTACGCGCACGGCGGCTCGCGCCGCGCCCACGGGACGACCGGCCCCCGCCGCGAGCGCGCGCTGGACGACGTCGCGGGAGCGGACGCCGCTGCCGGCGGCGCCGCGCCGCTCGCCGGGACGCTCACCGGCACGACCGCGACGGCCAGCGCGCCCGTCGGTGCCGCGGCTCCGGCGCCCACGCTCCAGGCCGGCGCGACGGCGCCGCCGCTCGGCGCACCCGCTCCCACGGCACCCGTTGCCGCCGCGCAACGCGCGGCCGGCTTCGTCCCGCAGGTCGTGCAGCCGCTTGCGAGCGTGGCCGCGCCCGTCCCCTCCGGCGCCGGAAGCCCGCTGGGCGTCGGTTTCGGCGCAGCGGTCGGCGTCGCCCAGCCCTCGCCGACGGTCGCGAGTGCCGCAAAGCCGGACGGCCCGCCGCTGACCGCCGACGCACCCGTACCGGCCGGCGCGCCCGCGCAGCCACCGGGCGCGCAGGCCGGCGCCGGCACGCTCGCGCAGCCGATCGCGCACGCGCCGAACGGCCAGCCGACCGGCGCGACGCACGCCACCTCCGCCCGGCCGGCTCCCGCGGCCGCCGGCGTGAGCGCGCCGGCGCGCCAGGCCGGCTCGGACGGGCGCGCGGGCGACGGATCGCCCGCCGACGCGGGCCGCGGCCGCACCGCCTCCGGCTCGCCGGCGACGGCGCATGCGCCGAGCGGCGCGGCGGCCGCCTCGGCCGGCGCCGCGGCGAGCGACGCTGTCGCCGCTTCCTCGACCGCGGCGGCCCCGGTCGTCGCGCAGCCCGCCGCCGCGACCGCTCCCGGCTTCGCCGCGCCCCAGCCCGCGGTCGGGCTCGACCGCGCGGTCGAGACGGTCCGCCTCGCGGTTCGCGCGGCCGCCGAGCGTGGGATCGCGCAGGCGCGCATCAGCCTCAGCCCGGCGCAGCTCGGCTCGATCGAGATCCACCTGCGCCACACCGCCGCGGGCCTGCTCGCGCGCATCGTCGCGCAGCACGGCGCGGCCGCGCAGCTGCTCCAGCAGGCCGGCGACGAGCTGCGCCGCTCGCTCGAATCGCAGGGGCTCACGCTGCTGCGGCTCGACGTCGGCGCCTCGGGCCAGCAGGCCTCCGGCGGCGCCGGCGAGCAGCGCGGCGACGGCGGCCCGGCCGCGCGCGCCGCGGACCGCGGCGAGCCCGACGCCGGCGACGTGCAGGCCGACCCGGCCGCGCCCGCCACCGTGACCCTGCCCAACGGCGTCCTGATCGACGTCCTCGCATGAGTTGACAGGAGCCGAATCCGATGCCCACCAACCCTCTCGCCCCCGCGACCGGATCGACCACCGGCACGACCGGCGGCGCCCAGCCGCAGGGCGGCTCGGGCCAGATCCTCGGCAAGGACGACTTCCTGAAGCTGCTGATCGGCCAGATGAGCAACCAGGACCCGCTCAACCCGACGGATCCGTCGCAGTACATGTCCCAGATGACGCAGTTCTCGATCCTCGAGCAGATCACGAACCTCGCGCAGACCTCGAACGCGACCGCCTCCAACGACTACGACGCGCAGGCCGTCGCGCTGATGGGCAAGACCGTCACGTACGGGAAGGGCGACGGCACGAGCGTCACCGGCGTCGTGCAGAAGGTCACCTTCACGCCCAGCGGCCCGACGCTCACGATCGACGGCGTCGACGGGATCCCGCCCGTCACGGTCACGGCGGTGCAGTGAGCGATGGGCGCGCCGCTGCACAACCCCGCGCTGCTGGCGCCCGGCGTCGCCCCGGCCGGCCCGGTCGCCCCCGCCCCCGCCCGCGCGCCGCGCGCCGCCGACGCCCCGCCGGTCAACGGCCCGTCGTTCGCCGACGTCCTGCACGGCGTCCAGGCGCAGCGGCCCGTCGCCTTCTCCAAGCACGCGCTGCAGCGCCTCGAGCGCCGCGGCATCGAGCTTCCCGAGCCGACGATGCGCCGCCTCGGCGACGGCGTCGAGCGCGCCGCCGCGAAGGGCGCGCGCGCCTCCGTCGTGCTCGTCGACGGCACCGCCTTCGTCGTCTCCGTCCCCAACCGCACCGTCGTCACAGCCGTGGACCAGGCGCACATGCGCGACCAGGTCTTCACCAACATCGACAGCGCCGTCATCGCATGACGCGGGCGTCGCTCAACTCCGCGGCCGGTCCTCGCAGAGGGAGCCGCATCAGCACACCGAGAAAGGAAGTGATGCCCCGATGATGCGAGGCATGTTCTCCGCGATCAGCGGCTTGAAGGTCAACCAGACGATGCTCGACGTCACCGCGAACGACCTCGCGAACGTCAACACCGTCGGCTACAAGTCGGCGCGCACCGTCTTCCAGGACTCGCTCGCGCAGCTGCAGCGGGGCGCCTCCGGCGTCAGCGGCGGCTCGGGCGGCTCGAACGCCGTGCAGGTCGGCCTCGGCGTCCAGCTCGGCTCGATCGACAGCCTGATGACGAACGGCGCCGCCCAGACGACCGGCAACCCGCTCGACGTCTACATCCAGGGCACCGGCTGGCTGCGCGTCGCCGACGCCACGCCGCCGACGGTCCCGACGACGTTCGAGTACACGCGCGCGGGCAACCTCACGCTCAACTCGGTCGGCAACCTCACGACCGCCGACGGCCACTACCTGATCGGCAAGAACGCGGTCGCGACGACGACCGGCGCCGGCACGACGTACGCGCCCGGCGCGACCGACGGCTACATCAACGTCCCGCCCGGCTCGACCGACGTCACGATCGGCCAGGACGGCGGCGTCTCCTACATCGACCAGAACGCGGCCTCGCCGACGTTCAACCAGCGCGTCACCGCCGGCTACCTCGCGCTCGGCAAGTTCGCCAACGAAGGCGGGCTCGAGCGCCAGGGCGGCTCGCTGTGGGTCTCGACCGCGGCGTCGGGCCCGGCCACCGTCGGCACGCCGAACACGAGCGGATTCGGCCAGACCGTCGCCGGCACGCTGGAGATGTCGAACGTCGACCTCGCCACCGAGTTCACGACCATGATCACTGCCGAGCGCGGGTTCCAGGCGAACTCCCGCGTCATCTCGACCGCGGACGAGATGCTGCAGACGCTGGTGAACCTCAAGCAGTGATCTCCGCGCAGGCGAGCGCCGGGGCGGCGATCGAGGGAACGCCGCCCCGGCACGCCGGCACCGTCAAAGGAGGGAACCGATGATCGTCTTGCACCGTCTCGGCCACCAGGCGCAGGAGTTCCTGCTGAACCCGGACATGGTCCTGACCGTCGAGGCCACGCCCGACACCGTCGTCACGCTCACGAGCGGGATCAAGGTCGTCGTCGCCGAGCCGCCCCACCGCGTCGCCGACGAGGTGCGCGCATGGCGCGCCGGCGTGCTCGCGGACGCGCTCGGCGGGCGCCGCCTGCGCCCGCGCCTGACCGCGATTGAAGGAACGACCGCGCGCGCCGATCACCCGAGTTGATGAAGGCCGCCACCGCCATCGGAATCGCCGCAGGCGTGTTCGCGCTGCTGCTCGCCTCCATGATGGAGGGGACGCAGCCGATGGCGTTCTTCAACATCTCGGCGCTCATGATCGTGCTCGGCGGCACCGGCGCCGCGACGCTGTCGAGCGTCGGGCTCGACGCGATGAAGCGGGTCCCGTCGCTCTACAAGATGGCGTTCGGGCCGCCCGAGCTCGACGTGCGCGGGCGCGTCGACCTGCTCGTCTCGATCGCCGAGCAGGCGCGCCGCGAGGGCCTGCTGGCGCTCGACGCGCAGCTCGGCGAGATCGAGGACGAGTACACGCGCAAGGGCCTGCAGCTCGTCGTCGACGGCACCGACCCCGAGCTCGTGCGCGAGATCCTCGAAGCGGAGCTCGACGGGATGGCGGCCCGCCACGCGGCGGGCGCGACCGCGTTCGAGAAGGCCGGCGGCTACGCGCCGACGATGGGGATCATCGGCACGGTGATGGGGCTCGTGCACGTCCTCCAGAACCTGTCGGCGCCCTCGACGCTCGGCCCCGCGATCTCGACCGCGTTCATCGCGACGCTGCTCGGCGTCGGCTCCGCCAACGTGATCTTCCTGCCGGTCGCCTCGCGCCTGCGCGCGCTGTCGGCCGCCGAGCTGGAGCTGCGCGCGCTGACGCTCGACGGGATCCTCGCCGTGCAGGCGGGCGACAACCCGCGCGTCGTCGGCGACAAGCTGTCGTCGTTCGTTGCGCCCGCCGAGCGCGGCGCCGACGCCGCGGCGCCGGGAGGCGCCGCGCGCGGCGAGGCTGTGGACACGGCGCCGCCCGCCGCCACCGGCGAGCCCGCGGCGGAGGCCGCGTAGCGATGTCCGCCCATGCGAGCGGCCGCGGGCGCCGGCGCCGCGGCGGCCACGGCGGCGGCCACGAGAGCGAGGAGCGCTGGCTGCTCACGTACGCCGACATGATCACGCTGCTGCTGGCGCTGTTCGTCGTGCTGTTCTCGATCTCGTCGGTGAACATCTCGAAGTTCAAGACGCTGCAGGAGGCGCTGCGCGACGCCTTCTCCGGGCGCGTGCTGACGGGCGGCCACGCGATCCTGCAGACGGCCAACGACACCGCGCTGACGACTCCCCGCCCGGCGCCGCCGAAGATCGCCTCGCCGGCGCCGCCGACGCTCGGGACGCCGGACACGCCGGCCGCCCGCGCCGCGCTCGCCGCGCGCCGCGAGCAGGACGAGTTCCGCGAGCTCAAGCGCCGCCTCGACGCCTACGCGGCCGCGCACGGCTTCGCCAGCCACGTCCAGACGACGATCGCCCGCCGCGGGCTCGTCGTGCGGCTGCTGACCGACAACGTGCTGTTCGCCTCCGGCCAGGCTGCCCTCGAGCCGCAGGGCGTACCGCTGCTGGGCGAGGTCGCGAACCTGCTCGGCGTCGACCGCGTCCATCCGGTGCTCGTCGAGGGCAACACCGACGACGTGCCGATCAGCACCGCGCAGTTCGCCTCCAACTGGGAGCTGTCGACGGCGCGCGCGACGCGCGTCGTGCGCTTCCTGATCGCCCGCGGGCTCACGAGCGGCCGCTTCGGCGCGGCCGGCTACGCCGACCTGCACCCGGTCGCCTCCAACGGCACCCCCGCCGGCCGCGCGCGCAACCGCCGCGTCGAGGTGGTCCTTCAGCGGCTCCATTACGCCCCGGCAGGAGCCACCCCATGAGGAAGAAGAAGGTCCTGGTCCCGTTGATCGTGCTCGTGCTGGCGGCCGCCGGCGCGAAGTTCGTGCTCGCCAAACCGGCCCCGGCAGGCAAGCCGAAGATCGACGGGACCGTCTACGTGCTGCCGAAGGAGTTCCTGCTCAACCTCAGCGACGGGCGCTACGCGAAGCTCGACGTCGCGCTCGTGCTCGCGCCCGGGCAGGCGGCGGGCGGCGGCGGCGAGGGCGGCGCGCCCCCGCCGGACGGCTTCGGCACGTTGCCGCAGGAGGCCGCCGTGCGCGACGTCGTGACCGACGTCGTGACCGGCCAGGGCGGCGACGAGCTGATCAGCGCCAAGGGCCGCGCGCACGTCAAGTCGTTGATCCTCGCCGGCATCCGCGCCCGCACCGACGTGAAGGTCACCGAGGTGCTTCTGCCCGACGTCGCCGTCCAATAGGAGGACCTGAGAGCCATGAGCACCGAGCCCGAGCTGCCCACCTTCGAGCGCCCGCCCACGGCGGCGGTCGAGGCCCTCGGCGGGGGAGACCTCGGCCGGCTGTCCGACGTGCCGGTCGAGCTGGCGGTCGAGATCGGCCGCACGCACATGACCGTCGGCGCGACGCTGGAGCTGCGCCCCGGCTCGATCGTCGTGCTCGACCGCATGGCGGGCGAGCCGGTCGACCTGCTCGTCAACGGCACGCCGATCGCGCGCGGCGAGGTCGTCGTGATCGACGAGGAGTTCGCGCTGCGCGTGACCGACGTGGTCGGCGAGCACGCGAGCGCCGCCGCGGCCGCCGCGCCCGCCGCCGGCGACGCCGCCGCGCTCAAGCCGGGCGAGGCGCCGCCGATCACCGGGGAGCCCGCGACCGCCTAGGAGCGCGCCATGTCCGCGACCCCGACCACCTGTCAGCTCGTCGTCTGCTCGCTCGGCGCCGAGGAGTACGCCCTGCCGATCGAGCAGGTGCGCGAGATCGTGCGCGCGAGCGAGCCGCGCCCCGTCGTGAGCGGCGTGCCGTCGCTGCGCGGCGTCATCAGCCTGCGCGGCCGGCTGCTGCCGGTCCACGACCTCGCCGCCCGCCTCGGCGTCGCGTCCGCCGGCGGCGAGCAGGCGAAGATCGTCGTCGCCGAGCTCGGCGACGACGAGCTCGCCGGCCTCGTCGTGGACGACGTCGTCGAGGTCGTGACGGTCGCGCTCGCGCAGATCGAGGAGGTCCCCGACGCGCATCCCGACGGCCGGGCCGCGCGCATCGCCAAGCTCGGCGAGCGGCTCGTCGCGGTGCTCGACGCGGGGCAGCTGCTGACGGAAGCCCGCCCGCCCGACGCGGAGGACCCCGAGCGGGCGCGCGCCGCCGCCTAGGCGCCGCGCCGACGCTCCTCCGGCCATGTCTCCCGCGATCCCCCGCAAGCGGATCGTCGTGATCGCCGCCTCGACGGGCGGCCCGCGCGCGCTCGCCGAGCTCGTGCCGGCGCTGCCCGCCCCGCTCGGCGCCGGCACGGTGATCGTGCAGCACATGCCGAGCGGCTTCACGAGCGCGCTCGCGCAGCGGCTGGACCGCGACGCGCAGCTGCACGTGCGCGAGGTCGCCGGCGGCGAGGTGCTCGATCCCGGGGTCGCGCTGCTGGCGCCCGGCGGCCGGCACCTGCGCCTCACCACCCACGCGACCGTCGAGCTGAGCGACGCGCCCGAGGTGGGCGGCCTGCGCCCGCGCGCCGACCTGACGATCTCCGACGCCGCGCGCCTGTTCGGCGAGCGCATCCTGCTCGTCGTGCTGACGGGGATGGGCAACGACGCGCTCGAGGGCGCCGGCGAGGTGCGCCGCCGCGGCGGGCGCGTGCTCGTCGAGGCGGAGTCGACCTGCGCCGTCTACGGGATGGGGCGCGCCGTCGCCGAGGCGGACCTCGCCGACGCGACGCTGCCGCTCGACGAGCTGCCGGACGCGATCGCGGCCGAGGCGGTGGCGTGATGGACGTGCGGTCCTACCTGCCGGCCTTCCTGGCCGAGACGCGCGAGCACCTGCAGGAGCTCGGGCTTGCGGTCGTGCGGATCGAGGCTGATCCGGAGGACCACGCGAGCGCCGAGCAGGTCTTCCGCGTCGCCCACACGCTCAAGGGCATGAGCGCGACGATGGGCTTCCACGCGATCGCGACGCTCACGCACGCGATGGAGGACGTCTTCGAGCTGCTGCGCCAGCGCGCCGACGGGCTCGAGCGCGAGGCGGTCGACGTGCTGTCGGCGTGCCTCGACGCGCTGGAGGAGGCCGTCGAGCGGATCGCCGCCGACGGCGACGAGGGACTCGATCCGGCGCCGCTCGTCGCGCGCCTGCAGCAGCTCGCGCGCGACCGCACGCCCGAGCAGGAGCTCGAGCGCGCCGGCGGCGCCGCGCTGCCGGACCTCGCGGGCGTCGTCGGCGGCGTCGACGGCCGCCGCGTCGTGCACGTCGTCGCCGAGCTGGCCGAGGGCGCCGCGATGCCGGGGATTCGCGCCTACATGCTGTTCGAGGCGCTCGCCGTCCACGGCGCGCTCGTCGGCAGCGTGCCGGCGGCCGACGGCGTCGAGCAGTTCGCCGGCCAGCAGATCGAGGCGTGGCTGACGACGGCGGCGGACGACGAGGCGATCCAGGCGACGGCCGCGACCGTCGGCGAGATCGCGACCGTGTCGCTGCGCGAGACGCGCGAGGAGCGCGCGATCGTCGAGCGCGCCGCGTCCGGCGAGGCCGAGCGCCCGCTTGCGCCGCGCAACGGCGCCGCGACGGTGCGCGTCGACGCCGAGCGGCTCGACGAGCTGCTGCACCTGATGGGCGAGCTGGTCGTGCACCGCACGACCGTCGAGGCGCTGGTGTCCGACGTCACGGTCCCCGGCCTGACGCCCGCGCTGCAGCGCCTGACGCGCAGCTCGCAGGAGCTGCAGGCGGTCGTCACGCGCGTGCGGATGACGCCTGTCGAGTCCGTCTTCCTGCGCTTCCCGCGGCTCGTGCGCGATCTCGCGGGACGGCTCGGCAAGCAGGTCGAGCTGCGCCTGGAGGGCCAGGACACCGAGCTCGACCGCACGACCGTCGACGCGCTCGGCGACCCGCTCGTGCACCTCGTGCGCAACGCGCTCGACCACGGGCTCGAGTCGCCCGGGGAGCGCGTCGCGGCCGGCAAGCCGCCGACCGGGACGCTCGAGCTCTCGGCGCGCCACGCGGGTGCGCACGTGATCGTCTCCGTGCGCGACGACGGCCGCGGGATCGACGTCGACGAGGTCGCCCACACCGCGTTCGCGCGCGGACTGATCGACGCCGACGCGGCCGCCGCGCTCGACGCGGCAGCCGCGCTGGAGCTGCTGTTCACCCCCGGCTTCTCGACCGCCGCGCAGACGACCGACGTGTCCGGCCGCGGGATCGGGATGGACGCGGTGCGCGCGAGCGTGCGCGCGCTCGGCGGCGAGGTCACGCTGTCGTCGCAGCCGGGCGCCGGCACGCTCGCGCAGGTGCGCCTGCCGCTGACGCTCGCGAGCGTCGCGGCGCTGCTCGTGAGCGTCGACGGGCTGCTGTACGCGATCCCGCTCGAGCGCGTCGAGCGCACGCTGCGGCTCGCCGACCAGCGGGTCCACTCGGTCGCGGGCGCGCCGATGCTGACGCTGCACGGCGAAGTGCTGCCGCTGCTCGACGCCGCGACGGCGCTGGCCGGCGAGCCCGTCGCCGCCGACGCCCCCGAGCACGCGGTGATCGTGCGCGCCGGCGACCGCCGGATCGCGCTCGCGGTCGGGCGCCTGCTCGGCCAGCGCGAGCTCGTCACGCGCCCGCTGCCGCGCGACGCGGGCAGCCACCCCGCCGTCACGAGCGGCGCGGTGCTGCCCGACGGCCGGATCGCGCTCGCGGTCGACTGCGACGCGCTGCGCGCGCCGGCGGCCCCGTCCACCCTCGTCCCGGCCGCGGTGGGCTGAGCCGTGGCGCGGAGCTACTCGGAACTGGAGCTCGACGCGCTGCGCGAGCTCGCCTCGATCGGATCGGGCACCGCCGCGACGGCGCTCTCGCGCCTGCTCGGCCGCGAGATCGAGCTGGAGGTGCCGCGCGCGCTCGCGCTCGGGCTGGCGGACGCGGTCGACGCCGTCGGCGCGGCCGACACGCCGGTCACGAGCGCGGTGCTGCCGGTCGGCGGCGTCGAGGCGGTCGTGCTGCTGTTGTTCTCCGAGGCCGAGGCGGCCGCGCTGTGCGCGCTGCTCGGCGTCGAGGTGGGCAGCGAGGTCGGCGACTCGGCGCTGGCGGAGATCTGCAACATCCTCGGCGCGTCCGCGCTCGGGGCGGTCGCGCGGATGACCGGGCTGTCGCTCGAGCCGCGCCCCCCGCACGTCCTGCACGACATGCTCGGCGCCGTCGTCGCCTCGGCGCTGGCCGAGACGTCCGGCGAGGTCGACGTCGCGCTCGTGCTCGACACCGAGCTGCGCGTCGCCGGCGTCGCGTGCGGGATCTCGTTCCTGCTCGTGCCCACCGCAGACGGCGCCGCCGAGCTGCTCAGACGACTGGGACTGGGGCGGTGAAGGTCGTGCGGATGGGTGAGCTGGCGGCGAGCGCCGCGGCCGACGAGGAGCTCGTCTCGATGGGGCTGGGCTCGTGCGTGGGCGTGGCGCTGCTCGACGCCGAGCAGGCGATCGCGGGGCTCGCGCACGTCATGCTGCCGGCCGCCAACGCCGCCTACGCGGCGCCCGCGAAGTTCGCCGACCGCGCCGTGCCGGCGCTGCTCGCGCAGGTCGCGCGGCTGGGCGCGGCGCACGAGCGGCTCGTGGCCGTGCTGGTCGGCGGTGCGCAGATGTTCGGTAGCACGGGGATCGCCGGGCTCGACCTCGGCGCGCGCAACGAGAGCGCTGTGCGCGAGGCGCTCGCACGCGAGCGGATCCCCGTCCGCGCGACCGCGACCGGCGGCAGCCGCGGCCGCACCGTGCGCGTGCTCGCGAGCACCCCGAGCGTGCTCGTGCGCGAGGCCGGCGGCGACGAGCACGAGCTGTGGGCGTTCGATGAGTGAGGTGCTGACCAACGACCAGGTCGCGGCGCTCGTCGAGGCGGCGCACCAGGGCGAGCTGCCCGACGACGGCGGCGCGCCGCGCCGTGCGCGCCGCCTGCGCACGGTCGACTTCGCGCGCCCGACGAAGTTCACGACCGAGCACGAGCGGCGCATCGTGCGCGCGCTCGACACGTTCTGCCAGACGGCCGCGACGCGCCTGTCGGCCGAGCTGCGCGTGCCGCTGGAGCTGGCGGTGATCGACACGTCCCAGCTGCCGTGGTCGAGCGCGCAGGCGAGCGTCCCGCAGGACTCGGTCGGCGGCCCGCTGACGGTGACGCCGATGCACACGCGCATGCTGCTCACGCTCGAGCTGCCGCTCGTGCTGCTCGCGATCGAGCACCTGCTGGGCGGCGCGCCCGCGCGCCAGCCGCAGCCGCGCAAGCTGTCCGAGATCGACTGGGCGCTCGCGCGGCGGCTGTTCGCGACGCTCGCGCACCAGCTGTCGCTCGTGTGGCAGGACCTCGCCGGCATCTCGCTCGCCTCGGGCGAGGTCGACACGCACACCGAGGGCCTGCAGGTCACGTCCGTGAGCGATCCGACGCTGACGATCACGTTCGAGGCGCGCGTAGGCGGGATCTCCTCGACGCTCGCGCTGCTCGTGCCGTGGGCGGCGATCGACGCCGTCGCCGACCACGTCGCCGGCCGCGAGGCGAGCGCCGCCGAGACCGACCCGGCCGTCGCGGCCGCGATGCGCCGCGCCGTCGGCTCGGCGCCGGTGCTGCTGCGCGCCGAGGTCGCGCACGTCGAGCTGGCGGTCGACGACGTGCTCGCGCTCGCGCCGGGCGACCTCGTGCGGCTCGGCGCGCCGGCGGACGCCGGCGTCGAGGTGTACGCCGAGGACGTGCTGATCCACCGCGCCCAGCCGGGCCGCAGCGGGCAGCGGCGCGCGGTCCAGGTCGGCGCTCCGGGAGGGCCGGCGCGATGAACGCCCGGGACGCGCTGATGCGGCTCGGCGCCTCGACCGCCGAGGCGATCGCGAAGGTGCTTGAGACGATCGGCGGCGCGCCGGTCGAGCGCGGCGAGGTGACGCTGCTGCCCGCCGACGAGAGCCCGTTCGCGGTGCTCGACGTGCCGGCCGTCGCGGCGAGCGTCGCCTACGTCGACGGCGTCACCGGCGGCAACGTGCTGCTGATGACGCAGGCCGGCGCACGCGCGATCGCGATCGCGATGAGCAAGAAGACGGGGGCGCGGCCGCCGGCGGGCGCGTCCGGCGAGCTGAGCGAGCTGGAGCTGTCGGCGGTCGCCGAGGCCGCCAACCAGATGATGGCCGCGGCGGCCGGCGCGACCAGCGTCGTGCTCGGCCAGGAGGTCGAGATCGGCCCGCCGCGCACCTGGGTCTTCGACGATGCGGCGGCTGCGCGGGAGGCGTTCGACACGACCCCGCACGCGACCTCGACGACGTTCCGCGTCGGCGGCGAGCCGTGCCGGCTCGTGCAGCTGATCCCGAACGCGTTCGTCGTGCGGATGACGCGCGCGCTCGGCGAGGCCGGCGAGGCGCTGGACGCGCCGGACGGCGAGGCGGTCGTCGACCGCCGCGGGCTCGACGAGGCGCTGCGCGACATCCGCGTGCGCGTGTGGGCCGAGCTGGGCCGCACGCGCGTCCCGCTCGCGCGCGCCCCGGGGCTGCCGGCGGGCGCCGTCCTGGAGCTGGACCGCGACGCGGAGGACCCGGTCGACCTGTACGTCAACGGCCTGCGCTTCGGCAGCGGGCGTCTTGTTCTGACCGAGGAGGGTGAATGGGCGCTGAGATTGCTTGAGGTCGCCGGCCGAGGTGCCGATGATCGCGACATGGAAGGGGCGGTTGAGTAGTCATGGCACGGATCCTCGTCGTCGACGACGCGGCGTTCATGCGCAAGGTGCTGTCGGACGCGCTGATGGCGGGCGGCCACGAGGTCGCCGGCGAGGCGGCGAACGGCAACGAGGCGCTGGAGCGCTTCCCGGACGTGCGTCCCGACCTCACGACGCTGGACATCACGATGCCGGACAAGGACGGCCTCGCGACGCTGCGCGAGCTGATGACGCTCGACCCCGACGCGCGCGTCGTGATCGTCTCCGCCCTCGGCCAGGAGTCCAAGGTGCTCGAGGCGATCAAGCTCGGCGCCCGCGACTTCGTCGTCAAGCCGTTCGACGCCGAACGCCTGCTCGGCGCGGTCGAGAAGGCGCTGGGGTAGGCGCTCATTCCGACTCGACGGACCGCTCTCTCCGAGTTAGCAGCCCGAGCTTTCCGACTTGAGTCTTATATATCTACTTGGAAAGTTGGCGCGCGGGCCTGCGCGGTGTTGCTACTGAGCTACGCTCGCCCATGGCGAAGGTGATGGTCTCGCTCCCCGACGACCTCCTCGGTGCGCTCGACGCCGCGGCGCGGCGGCGTCACACCAGTCGCAGCGCGCTGCTGCAGGCCGGTGCGCGACGCGAGCTGGGCCTGCTGCGCCGCGACCGTGACGAGATCCTCGCTCAGCTCGATGAGCTCAGCGCGGCTTGGTCAGGTCCCGTCGACGCCGCCGCGCTCGTGCGCGCCGAGCGGCTGCGCGACGGGTGAGCGCCGCGCCCGCGCGCGACGCGCACTGGCTCGTAGACGCCAGCACGTTCTACGACGCCTCGTACGCCGCCGTCGCCCAGCGCATCGGCCGAGTGCTCGTCTCCGCCGATGCAGATCTGCTTGATGCGGGCCTGGCACAGAGCCTGGCCGCCGCGCTCGACTGAGCGGACTACGAACGCAGCAGCCCGCGCGCCACGACGAGCGCGCGCAACCGGTCGATCTCGGCCTCCGAGGCGAAGCAGCGCTTCGGCAGCACCATGCAGGCGCGGGCCGAGGTGAACAGCAGGAACGCGTCGCGCGCGTCGACGACGCGGTCGATCGCGCGCCACTCGTAGCGTGCCTCGCCGGCGCGCTCGCCGTCGTCGCGCGTCGACTCGCAGCCGAGGCCCGCTTCGTCGATCGTCCAGCGCTGCGTGTCGCGCAGCAGCGGGTTGGATCGGAACCCGCGCCGCACGAGCAGCCGGCCGATGCCGATGAACGTCACCACGCCGATCGCCGTTGACACGATCAGCACCGGCAGGCTGTGCGACGTGACGGCGACGAGCACCAGGAACGGGACGATCGTCGCCCACGATTGCCAGCGTCGACCGCTGGCGCCGAAGCGCACCAGCCGCATGTCGCGCGGCGTCAGCCGAACCTCGAGCTCGATCACGCGATCGGTCCCTTCCGGCCGCCTCGCAGGCCGTGCGCCTCGATGAGCGTCCTGAACCCCGCGACGTCGGCATCGGAGGCGAACCAGCGCTTCGGGAGCGGCGTCACGCCGCGTCCCGAGCCGACCAGCAGGAACGCCGTCCGCGTCTCGGCGACGCGCCGCAGCACGCTCCACGGCAGGGCGCCTTCGACCAGCCGTCCTCCGTCCTCGGCGACGGTCACGCAGCGCATCTCGTCGTCATTCACCGTCCAGCGGCTCGTCGCGCCCGCGGCCGGACCCGAGCGCAGCCGGCGCAACGGACCGGCGACCAGCCCCCACAGCAACGCGCCGGAAACCGAGCCCACGAGGCTCGCCGCGTAGTACCAGGGCGCGCCGTCCGCGAGAGCGGCGACGGCGATGCCCACCGTCGCGAGCAGGAGCGCCCAGGGCACCGGCCAGCGGGAGAGCCGCGCCCAGATCGCCGCGGTCAGGTCCGCCGACGTCAGCCGGCCTTCTATCTCGATCATGCGTCCTCGCAGTTCCTGCGACCAGCGCCGGGCCGCGACCGGCCGACGATGCGGCACAGCCTATCGCCCGGGGGGCTTCGCCGAGCTCGCGAGCGCCTTCCGGGCCGCGCCCACGCGAGCTCGCGCTCGCGCTTCTAAAGCCCGGCCCGCTGCGGCCGATCACCCGGGACGACTCTTCCCTCGGAGTCGCTCCCTCGATGCTCAAGGCTCCCCTGCTCCCACGGGCGGCTGCGCTCGTCGCTGCCCTGGCGCTGCCCTTCGCGGCGGCCGATCCCGCCTGCGCGGCGACCGCGACCGCGTCCGCGTCGGGCACGACCCGCAACGGCGGCGGGCCGGAGAGCACGCCGGTGAACCTCTCCGGCGCGGGTCACGCGACCCACGTCGGCTCCAGCGGCTCGATCGTGCGCACGATCGTCGGGCTGGCGATCGTGATCGGCGTCATCTACGGCGTCGCGTGGGTCCTCAAGCAGGTCAAGAAGGGCCGCGAGGGCAAGGCGACCGGCGGCGGCCTGGCGACCGTCGCGAGCGTGCCGCTCGGCTCCAACCGCTCCGTCGCGCTCGTGCGCGCCGGCTGCGAGCTCGTGCTCGTCGGCGTCGCCGAGCAGGGCGTCACCCCGATCCGCACCTACACGATCGAGCAGGCGCAGGCCGCCGGCCTGATCGACGGCGACGGCGACGCGCTGGCGCCGCTGATCGACGGCGGCGAAACCGGCGGGCGCGCCACGCGCCCGCGCCTGCAGCTGCCGCGCCCGCGGCTCGCGCTGCCGTCTGCCCTGCGCGCCGCCGCCGCGAACGCAGCGGCTGCCGGCACGGCCTCGCGCGCGGCCGACGGCGGCGGCTCGGCCGGCGCGCGTCCCGCGACCGCGCTTGCGCTCCCGCCGCGCCCCGCCGGCGCCACCCTGCTCGACACGCTGCGCGCCTGGACGGTCCGCCAGTGAAGCCGCCCGACGGCTCCACGGCAGTCCAGATTCTGCTGCTCGTCGGCGGGCTGACGCTGATCCCGGCGCTGCTGTTCTGCGTCACCGGCTTCACGCGGATCCTGATCGTCCTCGGCTTCATCCGCACCGCGATCGGGACGCCGACCGCGCCGCCGAACCAGGTCCTCGTCGGGATCGCGCTGTTCCTGACGCTGTTCGTGATGCAGCCCACCTTCAACGCGATCAAGCACGACGCGTGGGACCCGCTGCAGGCGCACCACATCTCGACCGGCATCGCCGTCAAGCGCGCCGAGGAGCCGCTGCGCAAGTTCATGTTCGCCCAGACGCGCACCGACGACCTCTCGCTGTTCGTCAAGCTCGCGAAGGTCAAGCAGCCCAAGACGCGCGCCGACGTGCCGACCTACGTCCTGATCCCGGCGTTCGTGATCAGCGAGCTGAAGACCGCCTTCCAGATCGGGTTCCTGATCTTCCTGCCGTTCCTCGTGATCGACCTGATCGTCGCCTCGACCTTGATGTCGATGGGGATGATCATGCTGCCGCCGGTCTTCATCTCGCTGCCGTTCAAGATCCTGCTGTTCGTCCTGGTCGACGGCTGGGGGCTCGTCACCGAGTCGCTCGTACGGAGCTTCCACTAGTCCCGCCCGCCCGCCCCCAAGCCACCATGGACCAGGACACCGTCATCAACCTCGCCCAGCAGGCGATGCAGCTCGTCCTGAAGGTCGGCGCGCCGCTGCTCGTGACCGGGCTGGCGATCGGCCTGATCGTCAGCGTCTTCCAGACGATCACCCAGATCCAGGAGCAGTCGCTGACGTTCATCCCGAAGATCGCCGGCGTCGCGGTCGTGATCGTCGTCGCCGGCCCGTGGATGCTCAGCCAGCTGACCGGCTACACCGAGCAGCTGTTCCGCGCGATCCCGACGCTGGTGAGCGGCGGATGACGCAGCTGCTGCAGCAGCTCGGCGGGGCGCAAACCGCGGGCTTCCTGCTCGTGCTCGCGCGCGTGGGGCCGCTGTTCGCGGTCGCGCCGCTGTTCAGCTCCAAGCAGGTCCCCACCCGCGTGCGCACGGTCGTCGCGTGCGCGATCGCGATCGGCCTCACCCCGCTGGCGCTGCACGGCCAGCACGTCCCCAACGACGCGCTCGCGATCGCCGCGCTCGTGCTCAAGGAGCTGCTCGTCGGGCTCGCCTTCGCGCTCTCGATCGCGATCCTGTTCGCCGCGATCGAGTCGGCCGGCGCGCTGCTCGACGTGCTGGTCGGCTTCTCGTTCGGCGCCGTCGTCGACCCGCTGACCGGCAACCAGTCCGCGATCCTGACGCAGCTGTACGGGCTCGTGTCGCTCGCGGTCTTCCTTGTGATCGGCGGCGACGGCTGGCTGATCCGCGGCCTCGCGCGCACCTACGATCTGGTCCCGCTCACCTCCGCGCCGAAGATCGCGTCGCTGGCGCAGGGCGTCGCATCGGCCTTCTCGACGATCTTCACGTCCGCGCTCGAGGTCGCCGCGCCCGTCCTGCTCGCGGTCGTCGTGACCGACGTCGCGTTCGGCGTCGTCTCGCGCGTCGTGCCGCAGCTCAACGTCTTCGGCGTCGGCTTCCCGGTCAAGGTGCTCGTCGGGATGCTCGCCGTCGCGGCGGCGCTGCCGTTCACGGCCAGTTGGGTGTCGGACCAGATCGGGTCGAGCGTCGCGCAGGCGCTCCAGACGATCAAGGCGGCGTGAGTGTCAACCGGCGCGGACAAGACCGAGAAGGCGACCCCCAAGCGTCGCGACGAGGCGCGCAAGAAGGGGCAGGTCGCGCGCAGCGTCGACCTCAACGGGGCCGTCGTGCTCGCCGCCGGCCTGCTCGGGATCAGCGCCTTCGCGCCGACCGTGCTCGACGTCATGGCGGGCTCGCTGCGCACGGGCCTGACGCGCATCGCGCAGCCGCAGGAGCTGATGACCGCGGCCGGCCTCGGCAGCCTCTTCTCCTCGACCGCGCACGACCTGCTGCGCGGGATCGCGCCGATGGCGGCGATCTGCGCCGTCGCCGGGATCGTCGCGAACCTCGGCCAGGTCGGGATCAAGCCGGCGACGAAGGCGCTCACGCCCGATCCCAAGCGGCTGAACCCCGCCACCGGCGCGAAGAACCTGTTCGGGATCCGCGCCGTCGTCGAGGCGGTCAAGTCGGTCGCGAAGGTCGGCGCCGTCGGCGCGATCGTCGCGCTGACGCTGATCCCCAAGCTGCACGAGCTCTCGACGATCGTCGGCTCGAACCCTGCTGCGGTCGCGTCGCTGCTCGCCTCGACGGTGCTGACGATCGCGCAGCGCGCGGCGCTCGCGTACCTCGTGATCGCAGCCGCCGACTTCGCCTACCAGCGCTGGCGCCACGCGAAGTCGCTGCGGATGACGAAGCAGGAGGTCAAGGAGGAGTTCAAGCAGCACGGCCTCCCGCAGGAGGTCAAGGCCGCGTTGCGCCGCCGCCAGCTGCAGGCGGCCCGCGCGCGCATGATGGCCGCGGTGCCGACCGCCGACGTCGTCGTCGTGAACCCCACCCACTTCGCCGTCGCGCTCAAGTACGACGGCACGCGCCCCGCGCCGGAGGTCGTGGCGAAGGGCCAGGACCTCGTCGCGCTCCAGATCCGCCGCATCGCCGAGGAGCACGCCGTGCCCGTGATCGAGGACAAGCCGCTCGCGCGCTCGCTGCACGCGTCGGTCGAGGTCGGCCGCCTGATCCCCGAGGAGCTCTACCAGGCGGTCGCGCAGGTGCTCGCGTACGTCTACCGGACGGCCCGCCGGGCGGGCGGCATGCACCGGAGGACGGCATGAACGCCCCCGCGATCCGGCGCCTGCTGCGCCACACCGACCTGCTCGCCGCGGTCGGCGTCGTGCTGATCGTCGCGATGCTGGTGATCCCGCTGCCGGCGCCGCTGCTCGACCTCTTCATCACGCTCAACATCAGCTGCGGGCTGGCGATCGTCGTCGCGACGCTCTACCTCAACCGCGCGCTCGACTTCGCCGCGTTCCCGTCCCTGCTGCTGCTGACCACGCTGTTCCGGCTGGCGATCAACGTGTCGGTCACCAGGCTGATCCTCACGACCGGCGACGCCGGCAGCGTGGTGCACGCGTTCGGCCAGTTCGTCGTCGGCGGCAACGTGGTCGTCGGCCTGGTCATCTTCCTGATCCTGATCGTGATCCAGTTCGTCGTCGTGACGAACGGCGCGGGCCGCGTCGCCGAGGTCGGCGCGCGCTTCACGCTCGACGCGATGCCCGGCAAGCAGATGGCGATCGACGCCGACCTCAACGCCGGCCTCATCACCGACGACGACGCCCGCAAGCGGCGCGCCGAGATCGCCCGTGAGGCGGACTTCTACGGCGCGATGGACGGCGCCTCGAAGTTCGTCAAGGGCGACGCGATGGCGGCCGTGCTGATCACCGTCATCAACCTGCTCGGCGGGATCGTGATCGGCGTCATGCAGCAGCGCCTGTCGTTCTCCGACGCGACGCACCACTTCTCGCTGCTGACCGTCGGCGACGGCCTCGCGGCGCAGATCCCGGCGCTGCTGATCTCCGTCGCGACCGGCATCATCGTCACGCGCGCCGCCTCCGAACAGGACCTCGGCTCCGACATCGCCGGCCAGATCATCGGCCAGCGCAAGGCTCCCCTCGTTGCGGGCGCGGTGATCTGCGCGTTCGCGCTCGTGCCGGGGCTGCCGAAGATCCCGTTCATCCTGATCGGCGGGATCTTCTTCGCGATCGGCTGGGCGATCCGCGACGGCGAGCCGCTCGGCGATCCGGCCGCGGCGGCGGCCGCTCAGCCGGGCGCCGACGCCGAGGGCATTGCGCTGCCCGCGCCGCGCGACGCGGCGCTGGAGGCCTTGGCGCTCGACCCGCTCGAGCTGGCGATCGGCTTCGGCCTCGTCGGGCTCGTCGACACGTCGGCGGGCGGCACGCTGCTGTCGCGCGTGTCGGTGATCCGCCGCCAGATCGCGACCGAGCTGGGGATGGTGATCCCGCCGGTGCGGATCCGCGACGAGCTCGGCCTCGACTCGCACGAGTACGTGCTGCGCGTGCGCGGCAGCGAGGTCGCGCGCGGGCGCGTGATCGCCGGCCACCAGCTCGCGATGGACCCGGGCGACGCGCTCGGCGAGCTGCCGGGCGGCGTGCCGACGACCGAGCCCGCGTTCGGCCTGCCCGCGACCTGGGTGCCGGACGGCCAGCGCGCCGAGGCGGAGGCGCTCGGCTACACGGTCGTCGACGGCGAGTCGGTGATCGTCACCCACCTGACCGAGACGATCCGCACGCACGCCGCCGACCTGCTGTCGCGCCAGGACGTCAAGCAGCTGCTCGATCAGCTGAAGGAGTCCAACGCGGCCGTCGTCGAGGAGGTCGTGCCCGACCAGCTCACGCTCGGCGAGATCCAGCGCGTGCTGCAGTCGCTGCTGTCGGAGGGCGTCTCGATCCGCGACCTCGGCACGATCGTCGAGGCGGTCGGGGACAAGGCCCGTCTCACCCGCGACCCGGCGCTGCTGGCCGAGTACGCGCGTCAGGCGCTCGGGCGCACGATCACCGCGCCGCACCTCGACGCCGAGCAGCGGATGCGGGCGATCGCGCTCGATCCGGCGATCGAGCAGGAGCTCGCGGGCGCGATCGCGCAGACGACCGACGGCGAATACCTGGCCATCGAGCCCGGTCGCGCGCAGGCTTTGGTCGCCGCACTCCGAAATCAAGTGGAGCACGCCGTCGCGCGCGGCACCCGCCCGGTGCTGCTGTGCTCGGCGCGCGTGCGCCGCCATCTGCGCCGGCTCGTCGAGCAGGCGGTCCCGCAGCTGGCGGTCTGCTCCTACAACGAGATCGCACCGGGCATCAGCGTGGAGACGATTGGAGTGATCGACGCATGAGCACGACGACCGCCGAGCCGGCCATCGCCGACGCCCCCGTCGCACCGGCGCCGACCCCGGAGCCGAAGCCGCGCACCTACCGCGGGCGCACGCTCGAGGAGCTGCTGCCGAAGATCCGCGAGGAGCTCGGACCCGACGCGATCGTCGTGCGCCAGCGCGACGGCCTGATGGGCGGGATCGGCGGCTTCTTCCAGCAGCGCTTCGTCGAGATCGAGGCCCGCCGCGGCCATCAGCGCGTCGACGTCTACGACGAGCCGCCGACCGCCGAGGACTTCGCCGCCCAGCTCGCCGCCGCCGAGGAGCAGGCCGCCGAGCCGCTTGTGACCGCGCCGTTCGCCGACGCGCTGCCGCAGGCGGCCGAACCCGCGCCCGCCGCGCCGCCCGCGCCCGATCTGCGACCGGAGCCGGCGGCCGAGCCCGCGCCGCCCGTGCCAGACCCGCTGCCGCACGCCGCCGCGCTCGCGCCCGTCGCGCCGCCCGATCCGCGACCGGAGCCCGCTGTCGGGCCGCCGCCCGCGCCCGACTTTGCGAGCGCGCTGCCCGTCGCCGCCCGGCCCGACCCGGCACCGGAGGCCGCCGCGCCGCAGGCGGCCGCTGCGCCCGCCCCCGCCGCCGAGCCCCCTGCGCAGCGCGCCACGGAGCCGCCCGCGCCCGCCGCCGACCACCCCGAGCTGGTCGCCGCGCTCGTCGCCCACGGCGTCTCCGACGCGTTCGCGCGCGAGCTGGTCGCCGACGCGACGGCGCACCTGCTGCCGCTGATGGGCGACGGCGACGTGCGCGCGGCGGTCGCCGCCGCGCTCGCGCGCCGGATCCCGCTCGCGCCGCTGCCGGCCGGCAGCGGCCGTGCGGTCGCGTTCGTCGGCGCGCCGGGCGCCGGCAAGACGCGCTGCGCCGCCGCGCTCGCCGCCGCGCACGCGCAGGCGGGCCATACCGTCCGCGTCGTCGCGCTCGACGCCGACGACGACGGCGCCGAGCTGACGCGCCTGCTCGCCCCCCACGGCGTCGAGGTCCAACCCGCCGGCAGCCCGAGCGCCGCCCGCGCGGCGATCGAGGAGGCGCCCGCCGGCGCGCTCGTCGTGCTCGACACGCCGGCGGTCTCCCCCGGCGACGCCGCCGCGGTCGCCCGCCTCGCCGGGCGCCTCGGGCGCGCCGGCGCCGGCGAGACCCACGTCGCGCTGCCGGCGACGCTCAGCGCCGCCGCCGCGCGCGAGCAGCTCGAGCGCCTCGCCCCGCTCAAGCCGGACGCGCTCGCGCTCACGCACGCCGACGCGACCGACCACGTCGGCGCGATCGTCGAGCTCGCCTGCACGAGCGCGCTGGGACTCGCCTACGTCGCCGACGGCCGCGCGCTGCCCGGCGGCCTGACCCACGCCGACCCGGCCGCCCTCGCGGAGCGCCTGCTGCGATGAGCGATCCCCGCACACCGCCCGAACGTCTCGTGACGCAGGGCGTCCCGGCAGCGGCGCCGACGCCGAAGCTGCGCCAGGACGTCGTGCTGACGCTGCCGGGTCGCGAGCACTACCGCGCGCGCGTCTCGCGCCTGAGCGCCGAGGAGGTCGTGCTCGTGCTGATGCTCGACGCGCGCGACTCGCTGACCCCGGGCGAGCTGATCTCGATGGCGATCGAGTACCCGGGCCCGCGCGGGCTCGTGCGGCTCGAGGGCCACGGCACGGTCGCGACGAAGGACCTCGTCCGCTTCCGTCTCGACGGCGCCGCGGAGGTCGTCCAGCGACGCGACTTCGTGCGCGTGAACATCGTGCGTCCGCTCGAGCTCGCGCGCGAGCAGGGCGACGGCGCGCTCGGACCCTGGGCCGAGACGCTCACCGCCAACCTCAGCGGCAACGGGCTGCTGGCGGCGGGCCCCGACAAGCTGGCGATCGGCGACCGCGTGCGGTTCCGCGTCCATCCGGTCGAGGGCGAGCCGCCGATCGAGGGCGCCGGCACCGTCGTGCGCACGACCGACGGCGGCCAGCGGGGGATCGCGATCGACGAGCTCGACCGCGACGCCCGCCGCCGCCTCGTGCGCTTCATCTTCGAATGCGAGCGACTCGCGCGCCAGCGCACGCGCGACAGCACGCTCTAGTGCCAGGGAGGGACGCGATGGCGGACAGCCGCAAGGACAAGCCGGCGAAGGCCAAGCCGAAGAAGGGCAGCCCGCCCGCGCCGGGAGGCGAGCCGCTGCCGAGCGTCGCCGCGCACCCGCGCGCCGGCGGCCAGGTCGCGCGCGCGAAGGCGTGGGGCGGACTGGGCGGCTTCGCGCTGACCGCGTACCTGTCCTATGGCGCCGGCGTCCCGATCCCCAGCCTCCTGCTGCGCGCGATCGCCGGCGGGATCGTCGGCTGGGTCGTGCTGTGGGCGGTCGCCGTCACCGTCTGGCGCCATCTCGTGATCGCCGAGCTGCGCGCCGCCCGCGTCGCGCGCCGTGCCGAGGCCGAGCGCCGCGCGGCCGCCGCCGCGCAGGCGAGATCCTGACGCTCAAGCTTTCCCACCGGGTGCCGATGTATCCGGAGGCAAAGGGGTGACATGGAGTCGCCCTGGGACGTCATCAAGGAGATGCATACATGTCCCTTCGCATCAACACGAACGTCGAGGCCTTCGACGCTCACCGCAACCTCGAGGCGACCAGCAACAAGCTGGCCAAGTCGATGCAGCGCCTGTCGTCCGGCCTGCGCATCAACAGCGCCGCCGACGACGCCGCCGGGCTGGCGATCAGCCAGAAGCTGACCGCGCAGATCAACGGCGTCGACCAGGCGGGCCGCAACGTCCAGGACGGCATCTCGCTCGTCCAGACGGCGGAGGGCTCGCTGAACGAGGTCCACTCGATGCTCCAGCGCATCCGCGAGCTGGCCGTCCAGTACAGCAACGGCACGCTCTCGACCTCGGACAAGAACGCGATCAACTCCGAGGTCGCGCAGCTGACCGCGGAGATCGAGCGCAACGGCCAGACGGCCCAGTTCAACAACATCGACCTGCTGAACACGGCGCAGACGATCACCTTCCAGGTGGGCGCCAACGACGGCGAGGTCATCTCCGTCTCGACGGTGAGCCTCGGCGCGGCGGTCGGCACGATCGACCTGACGTCGTCGACGGTCCTCGCCGACATCGACACGGCGATCGACGCCGTCTCGGCTCAGCGCGCGACGTTCGGCGCGGTGCAGAACCGCCTCGAGCACACCTACAACAACATCCAGACGTACGAGCAGAACCTGTCCGCTTCGAACAGCCGCATCGTCGACGTGGACATGGCCTCGGAGATGGTGAACTTCACCAAGAACCAGATCCTCCAGCAGGCCGGCACCTCCATGCTCGCGCAGGCCAACCAGGCGCCCCAGGGCGTGCTGCGGCTCCTGCAGTAGGACGCCTCACGCATCAAGGGAACGCCGATCCGGGCGGGCGGCCTCGCGCCGCCCGCTCGGTCGTGCGTCCGCCGTTGGCGCGCCAGCGGTCAAGAGTTCTGGGCAGCGGCCGATGACGAGCCTATATGTCGCTCGCCGTCGTCCTCGCCCGCGTCGACCAGCTCGAGAAGGCGTTCGCACCGGCGCCGGCGGGGCAGCAGGCCGAGCCGGCGCCCGTCGCGACGGCCGCGAGCGCCACGGCGGCGCCCGGCTCCTTCTCCAACGTGCTCGCAGGCGCGCTCGCGCCGGGCGCGACGAGCGTCGCGGGCGTGTCGCCCACGGGCGGCGGAGCGGCCGCGATCGTCGCCGCCGCCGAGGGCGAGGTCGGCCAGGCCGAGCAGCCGCCCGGCTCGAACGACTCGCCGCGGATCGCGCAGTACCGCAGCGCGACGGCCGGCAGCGGCGTCGGCCCGTGGTGCGCCTACTTCGTCTCCTGGTGCGCGCGCCAGGCCGGCATGCCGCTCGGCGACGGCGGGCAGGGCTTCGGCTCGGTCGACGCGCTCGACGCGTGGGCGCGCCGCACCGGGCGCGCGGTCGCCAACGGCCCGGGCGTCGTGCCGCAGCCGGGCGACCTCGCCGTCTTCCACGAGCACGTCGGGATCGTCGAGAGCGTGCTGCCCGACGGCCGCGTCCAGACGATCGAGGGCAACTGGTCCAACCAGGTCTCGCGCAACGTGCGCCCCGCGAGCGACGCCGTCGACTACGTACGAATGAGTTGAGCGGATGACGTCGAATCAGGAGCCCGTGAGCGTCGTCGAGCAGGAAATTGGATCGTTTGCGGACCGTGCGCTCGGCGCCTTCACGACGACGCCCGCGCGGACGGCCGCGCTCACCCTCGTCGTGGTCGACCCGCACGGGCCCGTGCGCGAAGGGCTGCCGCTGCTGCTGCGTGGACACGACATCGACGTCGTCGCGAGCACGGGCAGCGGCGAGACCGGAATCGCGCTGATCGACCGCTACGCCCCCGACATCGCGCTGATCGCGCTCGACCTCGCCGACGCCGACGGGATCGTCTTGCTGGGGCGCATCCTCGAGCGCGGATCGCGCAGCGCGATCGTCCTCTACGCCGAGGACGAGGGCGGCGAGCAGGCCGCGCTCGCGCTGCACTCGGGCGCCGCCGGCGTCGTCGCCAAGCGCCGCACGATCGCCGAGCTGGCCGACGCGCTGCGCGTCGTGGCCGGCGGCGGGCTGTGGTTCAACCGCGCCGACGACGACCTGTTCGCGGCGCCGCCGACGCCCCAGGTCGTCGTCTCCTCCGAGGAGCGCGAGGGCGAGCGCCGCACCGACGTGCTGTCGGGCGCCGAGCTGCGCGTGCTGGCGCTCGTCGCCGACGGCGGCTCGACCGAGGCGATCGCGCGCACGCTGTCGCTGTCGCCGCACACGGTCCGCACGCACGTTCGCAACGCGATGCGCAAGCTCGAGGCGTCGAGCCGCGCGCACGCGGTCGCGATCGCGATCCGCGAGGCGGCGATCATCGCCGGCTGACGGCGGCGACGCGGCCGCGCGGTCGCCGGTATACGCTTCGCCGGTGCGCCTGAAGACACTCGCGTCTCCGGCCCTCGCGCTCGCCTGCGCGGCCGTGCTCGGCGCATGCGGCGGCGGTCACAAGACGACCGCGACGCAGTCCTCGGTCGCCTCCACGCCGCCCGCGGCGACCGCGCCCGCCACCACGCAGTCCACCACCTCCACGACGCCATCGGGCACCCAAACGCTGACGATCGACGAGACCGCGCATTTGAAGGTGTCGCGCAAGCTCAGCATCACGCACTACATCCAGACGGGCACCGCCACCGGCACGTTCGCCGGCACGATCACGCTCGACGCGCAGCTCGGTTCCAAGGGCATCGTCGCGAAGTTCACCGCCCAGCTGCCCGGCGGGACCGTCACCGGCACCGCGCTCGCTCAGCTCAACATCGCCGGCCAGAAGCTCGACCCGGTCGCCGGCACGGCGCAGATCACCGGCGGGACCGGCCGCTTCGCGCACGCCCGCGCCACCGGCCTGAAGGTCAGCGGCGGGGCGGCGCTCGACGGGTCTCAATCGGTGCTGCGGTTGCGCGGCACCGGCACGTACTGACGCTCGGCGCCGCCGGCTCGCGGGCCGCTACCCCGGCAGCTCCTCCTTCGGCGCCACCGCCGGCAGCGCGCGCGGCGCGAGCACGAGCGCGCGGTAGCCGAGCGCGGCGAGCAGCCCGCCCGCGAGCGGCCCGACGATGTAGATCCAGGCGTCGCTGTAGACGCCGGCGACGAGCGCCGGACCGAACCAGCGCGCCGGATTGAGGCCGGCTCCGGTCGCGGGGCCGAAGATCATCACCGCGACGCCCAGCGCGATCCCGATCACGAGGCCCGCGAACGGCGCCTCGCCGCGCGGGTTGACCGCCGTGCCCATGATCGCCCACACGAGCATGAACGTGCCGAGCGCCTCGGCGATCAGCCCCAGCCCGGCCGAGCCGTTCTGCAGCACCGCCTTGTTGATCGTCGCCACGCCGTAGTCGTTGACGGCGCCGACGTCCTTGAACAGCAGCTTGACGAGCAGCGCCGCGAGCACCGCGCCGATCAGCTGGCAGACGATGTACGCGACCGCGTCGGGGAGGCGGATCTTGCGGATCGACCACAGCGCGACCGTCACCGCCGGGTTGAAGTTCGCGCCCGACGTCCCGCCCAGCGCGTAGATCGCCGCCGCCAGCACGAACGCGTGCACGAGCCCGAGTGCCGCGAGGTCGTGCGTGCCGGGATGCGCGATCGAGAGGAAGGCGCAAATGAAGAAGACGAGCAGGAACGTGCCGACGATCTCGGCTACGTAGGCGGCGGGACCGCGCGGCTCGGGCGCCTCGGCGGGGGTGACGGTCGCTGACATGCAGTCCTCCTGGGAAACGGCGGAAGCGGGCCGTATTCAGGTACGACGCGCGCCGCGCCGTTCCTGCACCGCTATGCGGGCGCGAGGCCGCTCGCGTCGCCGGCGAGGCCGAGCGACGGCAGCGCGATCCGCCCGGCGTCGGCGGTCACGCGGCCGATCGCGGCCGCACCGGGATGGCGCGCGGCGAGCAGCTCGACCGCGGCGCCGGCCGCCGCGGCCGGCACGATCGCGACGAAGCCGCAGCCCATGTTGAAGACGCGCTGCATCTCCGCCGCCGCGAGGCCGCCGAGCGCGGCGATCAGCTCGAACACCGGGGTGACGGGCAGCGGCGCGTGAATCTCATAGCCGACGCCCGAGCCCAGCCGCAGCAGGTTCAGCACGCCGCCGCCGGTGATGTGCGCGAGCCCGTGGACGGGCACCGCCGGATCGCGCAGCAGCTCCAGCACCGCGCGCACGTACAGCACGGTCGGCTCCAGGAGCACGTCGGCGACCGACGCGCCGCGCAGCTCGCCAGGGCGCTCGCCGAGCCCGAGCCCGCCCTGCTCGAGCAGCACGCGGCGCGCGAGCGTGAAGCCGTTGGAGTGCAGCCCGCTCGACGGGATCCCGATCAGCGCGTCGCCGGGCGCGATCGCGTCGCCGGTGACGATCGCGTCGAGCGCGACGGTACCGAAGCACGCCCCGGTCAGGTCGAAGCCGTGCGGCGACGGATGGCCCCGGATCAGCTCCGGCAGCTGGGCCAGCTCGCCGCCCGGGATCTCCACGCCGGCCTCCTCGGCGCCCGCCTTCAGCCCGCGCGCGATCCCGTGCAGCACCGCGGGGTCGGCGCGCTCGACCGCGAGGTAGTCGAGCACCGCCAGCGGCTCGGCGCCGACGCAGATGACGTCGTTGACGTTCATCGCGATGCAGTCGATCCCGACCGTGTCGTAGCGGCCGGTCTGCTCGGCGACGATCACCTTCGAGCCGACGCCGTCGGCGCAGACCGCGATCCCGAGGTTCGGCGCGACGCGCAGCACGTTCGCGTAGTGGCCGGAGCCGAGCACCGACGCCGACGGCCGCCCCGGGTCGATCGTGCGCAGCACCTCGACGAGCGCGCGCACGCCCTCGTCGGCCTCGGCGATGTCGACGCCGGCTTGCGCGTAGCGGTCGCTCACGCGGGCATTGTCGCCGAACGCGCGGCGGGCACGGGCGCCGGCGCGAGCCGGTAGTCGCGCGGCTCGAATCGCATCCGCCGCCGCAGCTCGATCGTGGAGCCCGGGAAGATCGTGCTGTTGCGGCCGGTGCGGTCGATGTAGTAGCTGCGGCAGCCGCCGGCGCTCCAGACGGTTCCCTGCAACCGCCGCTGCACCTCGGCGTTGAACGCCGCCTGCACGCCGGGGCGCACGTCGGCGCTCGCAACGCCCGCGCGCTCGATCCCGCGCAGCACGTCGATCGCGAACCGGACCTGCAGCTCGATCAGGATCGTCGCCGAGGTGTGCCCGTTGCCGACGTTCGGCCCGAGCACGATGAACAGGTTCGGGAAGCCGGACACGACGGTGCCGAGGTGGCCGGTCGGGCTGCCGCCCCACGCCTCGTCGAGCGTGCGCCCGTCGCGGCCGCGGATGCGGTGCGCGATCGGCAGGTCGGTGATCGTGAAGCCGGTCCCGAGGATCAGCGTGTCGGCCGGGCGCTCGATCCCGTCGGCGCCGACGACGCCGCCCGCGCGCACCTCCGTCACGGCGTGCGGCACCAGCTCGACGTTCGGCGACGCGAGCGCCGGATACCAGTCGTTGGACAGCAGGATCCGCTTGCACCCGAGCGTGTGGTCGGGCGTGAGCGCCGCGCGCAGCCGCGGGTCGCGCACCTGGCGCTCCAGATGGCGGCGTGCGAGCGCCTGGAACGGCCGCATCGCGCGCGGGTTGCGCTCGCACCAGCCGGCTCCCTCGAACGCGTAGTACATCGCCTCGCGCAGCGCGCGCTGGGCGAGCGGCACGCGTCGATAGATCGATCGCTCAAATGCGCTGATCCCCCGATCCGGCTTGGGGAGGACCCACTGCGCGGTGCGCTGGAAGACGGTCACGCGCTCGGCGGCGCGGCGGATACGCGGCACGAACTGCACGGCCGACGCGCCCGTCCCGACGACCGCCACGCGCGCGCCGTCGAGCGAATGCCCGTGATTCCAGCGCGAGGAGTGGAAGACCTCGCCGGCGAACGTGTCGAGGCCCGGGATCGGCGGGACCACCGGCTCGCTCCAGGGCCCGGTCGCCGAGATCAGCGCCTGCGCGCTGAAGTCCCCGGCGCTCGTCGCGATCCGCCAGCGCTGCGCGCCGTCGTCCCAGCGCGCCTCGCGCACGTCGGCGCCGGGGTGCAGGCAGTCGAGCGCGCCGTGCTCGCGCGCGACGTCGCGGGCGTAGGCGCGGATCTCGGGCTGCGTCGCGTACAGTCGCCCCCACTCGGGGTTCGGCGCGAACGTGAACGAGTAGAGCGCGCTCGGCACGTCGCACGCGCAGCCGGGGTACGTGTTGTCCCGCCAGGTGCCGCCGACCTCGCCCGCGCGCTCGAGCACGGCGACGTCCCGGATCCCGGCGCGGCGCAGCATGATCGCGGCGCCGATCCCGCCGAGGCCGCCGCCGATGACCGCCACGCGCACGTCGCGCGCGCCGGTAGTCTGGTCGCGCGTGGGCTTGAACAAGAGTCAAAACCATAACGGGGCCGCCCGCCTCGTGCGGCGGCTCGCCTCGCGCGCGTGGAACCCCCGCGGAGCGCCCTCGCCGGAGCGGCTGCGCGGCGCGGTGGCGGGTCGCTTCGTGCTCGTGACGGGCGCCTCGCACGGGATCGGCCGCGCGACCGCGGTGGCGCTCGCGGGCGCGGGCGCGACCGTGCTGCTCGTCGCGCGCTCGGGCGACGTGCTGGAGGAGCTGGCGGCGCAGCTGAACGGCGGCGCGGCCGCCTCGGGCGGGAACGGAGCGGCAGGCGGCCACGGGAGGGCGTTCGCCTACCCGGCCGACCTCACCGACCTCGACGCCGTCGACGCGCTCGCGCAGCGGATCCTCGCCGAGCACGGTCCGCCCGACGTCGTCGTCTCCAACGCCGGCAAGTCGATCCGCCGCGCGCTCGACCGCTCCTACGACCGCTTCCACGACTTCACGCGCACGATCGACGTCAACTACCTCGGCCCGGTGCGGCTGCTGATGGGGCTGCTGCCGGCGATGCGCGCACGCGGGAGCGGCCACGTCGTCAACGTCTCGACGATCGGGGTGCTCGTCCCGCCCGCGGCGCGCTGGTCGGCCTACACGGCCTCGAAGGCCGCCTTCGACGCGTGGGTCCGCTCGATGGCTGCCGAGACGCACGCCGACGGCGTCACCGCGACGTCGCTCTACATGGCGCTCGTCTACACGCGCATGAGCGCGCCGACCGACGACTTCCGCTTCGTGCCGGGGCTGTCGCCGCAGGAGGCAGCCGGGCTCGTGTGCCGCGCGATCGTCGACCGGCCGTCCGCGATCACGCCGTGGTGGGCGACCGCGTCCGCGCTGTTCGGCCTGCTCGCGCGCGGCCCGAGCGAGGCGCTCGTGCGCCGCTACGACCAGCTGCTGCCGGGCGCGCGCGGCGCGGCGCGGCGGGAGCGCGCGCGTGGGTGAGCGGGCCGCCGCCCTGCGGCTCGCGCCGCCGGCGCTGCGCGCGCTCGCGCGGGCCGGCGCGCTGCGCCCGCTGCCGCCCGCGCGGCTGCGCCAGGCGGCGCGCGCCGCGCGCACGCTCGGGATGGGCGCGGCCGGCGGCGTCGCGATCAGCGCCGCGCGCGATCCGGACGGCATCGCGGTGATCGACGAGCGCGGGCCGATCGCGTTCTCAGAGCTCGACGCGCGGGCCGCCCGCATCGCCGCCGGCCTGCACGCGGAGTGCGGCGTCGGGCCGGACCGCGCGCTCGGCGTGATGTGCCGCAACCATCGCGGCTTCGTCGAGGCGATGCTGACGGCCTCGCGCCTCGGCGCCGACCTGCTGCTGCTCAACACCGACTTCCCCGGCCCGCAGCTCGCCCAGGCGCTCGCCGGCCACGGCGTCGGTGCGATCGTGCACGACGAGGAGTTCGCGCCGGTGCTCGATCTCGCCGGCTACGACGGCGAGCGCGTGCTCGCGTGGCAGGACGTCGCCGCGCCGGCGGCCGGCGCCGCCGCCGGACGCGCGCGGGGCTCGGTCGCCGATCGGCCGCCGCACTCTGCCCGCCCGTCCGCCGGCGACGCTTCCGCCGCCTCCGCGCGCGCCCTCACGCTCGACGCGCTCGCCGCCCTCGGCGCGGCGCCCCCGCCCCCGCCCGCATCGTCCGGCCGGCTCGTGATCCTCAGCTCCGGCACGACCGGGCCGCCGAAGGGCGCGCCGCGCGAGCCGTCCGCGGCGGCCGCGCTCGGGCCGCTCACGACCCTGCTCGAGCAGCTGCGCCCGAGCGCCCGCGATCCGATCCTGATCGGCCCGCCCGTCTTCCACGGCTTCGGGCTCGCGTTCCTCGGGCTGGCGCTGTTCGTCGGCGCGCCGGTCGTGCTGCGCCGGCGCTTCGACGCGGCCATGGCGCTGGCGGACGTCGAGCGCCATCGCGTCACGCACATGATCGGCGTGCCCGTGATGCTGCAGCGGATCCTCGAGGTCCACCGCGCCGATCCGGCGCGCCGCGACGTCTCCAGCCTGCGCGCGGTCGGCTCGGCCGCCGCGCCGCTCGCGCCCCAGCTCGCGCACGACCTCATGGACGCGTTCGGCGAGCTGCTGTTCAACCTCTACGGCTCGACCGAGACCGGCTTCGCCTCGATCGCCGGCCCGGCCGACCTGCGCGCGGCGCCCGGCACGGTCGGCCGCGCGCCGCGCGGGATCACGCTGAAGGTGCTCGACGAGGCGCGCCGCGAGGCGCCGCCGGGCGTCACCGGCCACGTCTTCGTCGGCAGCGGGCTCGTGTTCGACGGCTACAGCGGCGGCGGCTCGCGCGAGGTCGTCGGCGGGCTGATGAGCACCGGCGACCTCGGCCACCTCGACGCCGCCGGGCGCCTGTTCATCGACGGCCGCGAGGACGACATGATCGTCTCCGGCGGCGAGAACGTCTTCCCGCAGGAGGTCGCCGACGCCTTGATCGCGCATCCCGCGGTCGCCGACGCGGCCTGCGTCGGCGTGCCCGACGAGCAGTTCGGCCAGCGCCTGCGCGCGTACGTCGTCCCCGCCTCCCGCGACGGCGCCGCCCCGACCCCGGACGCCCTCCTCGCCCACCTGCGCGCGACCGTCGCCCGCTACAAGCTCCCCCGCGAGATCCACCTCATCCCCGAGATCCCCCGCAACCCGACCGGCAAGGTCCAGCGCTCGCGGCTGCCGGAGCTGCTGTAGTCACCCGTTAGTGTTATTGTGACCACATGCGAGAGATCGGCGTTCGCGAGCTGAAGGCGCACCTGAGCGAGGTGCTGCGAGAGGTCGAACGGGGCGGGCAGATGCGCGTGACGGTGCGCGGGCGCGTCGTCGCCGACATCGTCCCGCCCGCCAGGGAGCCATGGGAGGAGCGGCGGCGCGCACTCGTGGCGGAGGGCCGGATCACTCCCGCGTCGCAGCCTCACCCGCGGCGGGCGCCACGACTGGTGCGCGCCGAGCGCTCGGCGTCCGCGATCGTGCTCGCCGAGCGCGACGAAGAGCGCTGATGCTCTATCTCGACACGAGTGCGCTCGTCAAGCGCTACGTCGAAGAGGACGGCAGCGCGCTCGTGCGCGATGTGATGGACAAGACCGACGTGTGGTTCATGTGCCGGATCGGTTTCGTCGAGACTGCTCGTGCCCTGGGACTCACCCTCGGCAATCGCGGCACCGCCACCTTTCGGCGTGAATGGACGATGTTCGAGGTGATAGAGGTAGATCGCCGGCTCGCTGAGTACGCCGCAGATCTGGCGCTCTCGACCGAGCTCCGAAGCTTCGACGCCATACACCTCGCGGCGGCGCTGCTTGTCTCGACAGACGACATCACCTTCGCGACGTGGGATCGCCGTCTCCACCGCGCCGCGCAGGCGCACCGCCTGCGGACGCTGCCGGAGGCGCTGCCCGCCTGATCACGCCGCGGCGCGCGCGGTGTGGCGGTGGGTGCGCTCGTGCGCGGCGAAGGCCGCGATCGCCGGGGCGTCGGCGGTGAGCGTGCGCAGGGCGCGACGGGTCAGCAGCTCGTGCGTCGCGCCGGCGTGGTGGGCGTCGTCGAGCAGGACCGCGTCGCAGCGCGCGACGAGGCCGTCGAGGCGGCCGGGTGCGACGGCGTCGAGCAGCACGTCGGGCAGTGCCTCGGCCCGTCGGCCGGCGGCCTCCAGGCACGCGAGCGCGCGCGGGGCGAGCGCGTCGCACTCGTCCACGGGCGCCGCCAGCACGAGCGTCACGTCGTCGCCGTCGTCGAGCGCGCCGGCCCACGCGCGCAGCACGGGCTCCCACACCTCCGGCAGCGCCCAGTCGGGCGCGTAGAGCACGGCCGTCCCTCGCGTCTCCAGCTCCGGCGACACGACGGCGCGCGCCCAGCGCGGCGGCGCCGGCGACGCCAGCTCCGACAGCCGCGCCTCCGCGATCTCGGCCGCGTGGTCCCAGCTCATGCGCTCGGCGGCGCGCCGCGCGGCGGCGCCGCGGGCGGCGCGCTCGTCCGCGTCGCGGGCGGCGGCGCGCAGCGCGCCGGCCAGCTCGTCGACGTCGAGCTCCAGCACCGACGCGGCGCCGGCCGTCGGCCCCACGACCGTGCGCGCCTCGAACTCGACGCGCCGTGCGTGCAGCCCCCATCCGGCATCGTACGGGCAGAACTCGCCCGTCGGGCCGCTCGCGTTGTGGATCACCGGCACGCCGCACGCCATCGCCTCCAGGGCGGGCAGGCAGAAGCCCTCGCCGCGGTAGGGCAGTACGACCACGTCGGCGGCGCGGTAGAGGGCGGGCAAGGCGTCGAACGCCAGGTCGTCCGTCATGTGCAGCACCGGCGCGACGTCGTCGCGCGCCGCCAGCGCCGCGATCCGCGCGCCGGCCGTCTGTCCCGCGTAGGAGCCGTTCACGCCGAAGTCCTTGACGACCAGCCGCACGTCGTCGTCCGGCCCGAACGCGCGCGTCCAGGCGGCGAGCAGCACGTCGATCCCCTTGCGCCAGATCGTCCCGCCGACGAACAGGAACGTGCAGCCCGCGTCCGGTCCCTCGATCGCGCGCGCCGGCCCGCCGGGCGCGAAGCGCGAGAGGTCGACGCCGTTGGGCACGACGTCCACGATCCCCGGCGGCATCCCGCCCGCGACGTAGCCGTCGCGCACGTACGCGCTCGGCACCCACACGCGGTCGAGCTGCTCGCGCGCGGCGCGCACCCACGCCTGCGGCGGCGCGCCGAACTCCCACGGCAGGATCGCGATCGTCGGGCCGTCGCTGCCGGGCGAGAAGTCGGGCGGCCACGCGTGCGCGATCGTCGGGCAGTCGGCCGCGACCCGTCCGCTGCGCGGCGGCCGCGCCAGCACCGCGTGCCCGCGCCGCTCCAGCGCCGCGCCGAGCCCGTCGTTGACGTGTGCGAGCGAGTGGACCCCGCCGTGCTCGCCGCGGATCACGCAGCTCGGCTGCACGGCGGACGGCTCGATGGCGGGCGAAGGGGACATGGTCGCTCCCTCCCGTGATCGGCGCGTGCGCGGGCGCCTTGACGTCAGCGCGCGCGCCGCAAACGCCGCGCCACGACGGCCGCCAGCGCGAGCCGGTAGGCCGCGTACGGCGCGAGCGAGCGGTCGCGCTCGACCTGGCGGATCAGCCACGTCGAGCCGAGCGTCGAGGCGAACGAGGCGGCGGTGCCGAGCGCGAACGCCGTCCGCGTGCGCGGCGGCAGCCCGCGGCGGCGCAGCCGCGCGCCCTTCAGCGCGGTCGCCGCGAGGATGATCGGCAGCGCCGCGTGCCGCGAGAGCGCGTTCGCGTCCTCGCGCGTGAAGCCGCGCCGGCGCGCGGCCGCGAGCGTCGCGCCGTTGCGCGAGACGCCCGGCACGAGCGCGCACGCCTGCGCGAGCCCGAGCGCGAGCGCGTCGCGCGCGGTCGCCTCCTCGCGCAGCCGGCGCTGGGGCGCGCGGTCCGCCCACGCCATCGCGAGCGCGCCGGCCGCCAGCCCGGCGGCCACGGTCCCCGGCGTGCCGAGGTGACGCTCGATCGGGCGCTCGAGCAGGAACGCGAGCGCCCCGGCGGGCGCGAACGACAGCACGGTCAGCTCGATCCGCCGCCGGTCCATGCCGCACACCGCCTCGGCGACTTCGTCGCGCAGCCCGATCAGCAGCGCCGCCGCCGTGCCGGCGTGCAGCGCGACCTCGAACGACTTGCGCAGCTCCGGGTCGAGCCGCGCGTACGACCACCCGCACAGCCAGGGCACGAGCGCGACGTGGCCGGAGGAGGAGATCGGCAGCAGCTCGGCCGGCCCGTGCAGCATCCCGAGCGCGAGCGCCTGGCCCAGCGGCAGCGCCGGCTCGGGCGCGGCGGCCGGGCCGGCGCCGTCGGCGCTCACGAGACGGCGTCGGTGGCCGGCTCGCCCTCGTGCTCGCCGGCGTCCGGCACCGTCGCGACCGGGGCGGCCCCGCCACGGCGCCGGCGCACGATCAGATAGACGGCGCCGACGACGAGCAGCGCGATCACCACGTAGTCCACGTAGTGCAGCGCGTCCTTGATCTTCGTCCAGTCCTGGCGCGCCTGCTGGCCGGCGAACGCGAGCCCGAGGCACCACGGGATCGAGCCGATCGCCGTCAGGATCGTGAAGCGCCAGAACGGCATTCTCGCGACCCCCGCCGGCAGCGAGATGAACGCGCGCACCAGCGGCACGACGCGCCCGACCAGCACGGTCCAGTCGCCACGCTCGCGGAACCAGCGCTCCGTTCGCGCCAGGCGGGCCGGCGAGATGTGCAGCTTCGCGCCGTGGCGCTCGACGAGCTCGATGCGTCCGAAGTAGCCGACGCCCCACGCGACCCACGAGCCGGCGACGTTGCCACCCACGCCGGCGAGCGTCGCCGCCAGCAGCGAGTACTTCCCGAGCGCGACGTTGAAGCCGGCGAACAGCATCACAACCTCCGACGGGATCGGGATGCAGGCGCTGCCGAGCGCGGACAGCAGGAAGACGCCCGCGAGGCCGAGGTCTCCGACGGCGTTCTGGGCGAACTCGGCGAGCGAGCCGGTGATCGACGCGAGCACGAGCACGAGCGCCAAGGCTACCGGGGCCATATGAGGAAGGGGTTGGGTTGCCGGCGCCGAAGGCCGCGTCGTGTCGCTTCCGCGCCGTCGCCTGCTCGCGCCGCTCGCTGCCTTCGCGCTGCCCGCGCTCGCCGGCTGCGGCGGCGGATCGCACACGACCGCAGCCGTGACGGCGCCGAGGACCGTCACGCGGACCGTCACATCGCAGGCCTCGCCCCCACCGACGACGAGCGCCGGCACGACGACGGGCGCCGCCACGACGGCGGCCCCGCCGCCGGACCCGAACGCCCCGCTCACGCTGCGCGCCGCCGAGCAGACGCTCGCCGCGCGCGGCTTCGCGGCGCTGACCGAGCGCGACTTCCGCCCCGGCCAGCCGCTCAAGGTGCTCGTCGGCGTGCGCCGCGGCTCCGCCGACGCGCGCACCCAGCAGGCGTTCTTCTTCGTCGGCGACCGCTTCATCGGCACCGACACCGCCGACCCGAGCGCCGGCATCTCGGTCGTCGACCAGGGCGACGACGAGGTCACGCTCGCGTACGAGCTTTACAAGCCGCCGGACGCGATGTGCTGCCCGAGCGGCGGCATGGCACAGGTCGCCTACCGCTGGACCGGCGCGCGCCTGCAGCCGCAGGGCGCGATCCCGCCGTCGGCGTCGAGCGCTGCCGCGAGCCGCCGCTGACTTCGTCTAGGCTGGCCCTGCCGGGCGGGGGAATCGAGCGCCCGGCACCAGATGCCGCCTCGTATCGCCCGTGCGCTGACTTGGCCCGTCGTCCTCGCGCTGCTCGCCCTGGCAGGCTGCGGCGGCGGGTCGCACGCGCCCGCGACGAGCGCAAGCGCCGCGCGGGCGCCCGCCGCGCTGAACCCGCACGCGCCGCTGACGCAGGAAGCCGCCGAACAGGTGCTGCGCGCCCACAGCTACAGCGGGATCGTCCGCGGCGAACACGTATACCGACCCGGTCAGCCGTTCAAGGTGGTCGTCGGGATACGCGAAATGGCGGCCGACGTGCCCGGGCAGAAGGCGTTCTTCTTCGTCGGCGACCGCTTCGTCGGCACCGACACGCCGGACGTGAGCGGCGAAGTCGCGATCGTCCGGCAGCGCGATGACGAGATCACCCTGCGCTACGTGCTGTACAGACCGGCCGACGGGATGTCGCTCCCGCTCGGCGGCCACGCGCAGGTCACCTACCGCTGGAACGGCACGCGGGTCGTGCCGGAGGGACGGATCCCCTCGTCCGTGTGGGGCGCCGCCCTGAGCCGCCGGTAGATTCCGCGGCTAGATGGTCAATCCCCTGTTCGACACCGTCACGCCCGTGGCGCCGCTGCGCGCGCAGCTCGACGCGCGGATCGCCGCCGTGCTCGACCGCGGCGTCTACGTCCTCGGCCCCGAGGTCGAGGCGTTCGAGCGCGAGCTGGCCGCGTATCTCGGCGTGCGGCACGTCGTCGGCGTCGCGAACGGGACCGACGCGCTGACGATCGCGCTGCAGGCGCTCGGCACCGGCCCCGGCGACGAGGTCGTCGTGCCGGCCTTCACCTTCTACGCGAGCGCCGAGGCGATCCCGCCGACCGGCGCCGCCCCGGTCTTCTGCGACGTCGACCCGGAGACGATGTGCGTCACGGCCGAGACGGTGCGTGCCGCGCTGACGCCGCGCACGAAGGCGGTGATCGCGGTCGACCTGTTCGGCAACCCGGCGCCGGTCGAGCAGATCGCGGCGCTCGGCGTGCCGGTCGTGGAGGACGCGGCGCAGGCCGCGGGCGCCCGGCTGCGCTCGCGCCGTGCGGGTTCGCTCGGGATGCTCGCGACGTTCTCCTTCTTCCCCTCGAAGAACCTCGGCTGCTTCGGCGACGGCGGCGCGATCGCGACCGACGACGACGCGCTCGCCGAGGCCGCCCGCACGCTGCGCTTCCACGGCTCGCGCGACAAGGTCTCGTTCGAGCGGATCGGCTGGAACTCGCGCCTCGACGAGCTGCAGGCGGCGATCCTGCGCGTGCTGCTGCCCGCGCTCGACGGCTGGGTCGAGGGGCGGCGCGCCGCTGCGCGCCACTACGAGGACGCGGGCCTCGGCGAGCTCGTCGCGCTGCCGGTCGCGACGGCGGGCGCCGAGCCGGCGTGGCACCTGTTCGTGGTGCGCCACGAGCGCGCGCCCGAGCTGGAGGAGCGGCTCAACGCCGCCGGGATCGGCGCGCGCGGCTACTACCGCACGCCCCTGCACCGGCAGGTCGCGCTCGCGCCGTGGGCCGCCGGCGTCGAGCTGCCGACGACCGACCTGCTTGCGCGCACGCATCTGGCGATCCCGATGAGCCCGGTCCTCGACCGCGCGACGGCCGACGAGGTCGTGGCGGCCGTGCGCGCCGTGCTCGTGGACTGAGGCGGACGCCGGCGTGCGCGTCTGGATCGACCTCACCAACTCTCCGCACGTCCTCGTCATGCGGCCCGTGATCGAGGTGCTGCGCGAGCAGGGCCACGAGGTGCAGGTGACCGCGCGCGACTTCGCGCAGACGCTCGCGCTGTGCGAGCGCTTCGGGATCGACTGCGAGGCGATCGGCCGCCATCGCGGCGGGCGCCTCGCCGCGAAGGGCCTCGGCCTCGCGCAGCGCTCGACGGCGCTCGCGCGCTGGGCGCGCGGCCGCGGGTTCGACCTCGCCCTCGGCCACGGCTCCAACGACGTCACGGTTGCCGCCGCGCTGCTGCGGATCCCCTGCGCGACGACGTTCGACTACGAGTGGGCGACGGTCCAGCACACCGTCAACTGCCGGCTCGCGCAGGCGGTCGTCGTGCCCGACGCGATCCCGCCCGAGCGGCTCGCGCGCTACGGCCTCGGCCGCGAGCGCGGCCGCCGCAAGCTGCACCGCTACCCGGGCCTGAAGGAGGAGTACTACCTCGCCGACTTCGAGCCCGACCCGGCGGTGCTCGCCGAGCTGAGCCTCGACCGCGAGCGGCCGATCGTCGTCGTGCGCACGCCGCCGTCCGTGTCCCTCTATCACCGCTTCGAGCACGACACGTTCGGCGCGGTGCTCGCGAAGCTGCGCGCCGACGAGGCCGCGCAGGCCGTCGTGCTGCCGCGCACGCCCGAGCAGCGCGCCGAGCTGGCGGCCGCCGGCGGCTTCGCGATCCCCGAGCGCGCGATCGACGCGCAGTCGCTGATCGCCTTCGCCGACCTCGTGATCTCCGCCGGCGGCACGATGAACCGCGAGGCGGTCGCGCTCGGCACCCCCGTCTTCTCCAGCTTCGAGGGCCGCCTCGGCGCGGTCGACGAGCGCCTGATCGCCGAGGGCCGTCTCAAGCTCCTGCGCGACCCCGCCGAGGTGGTCGTCGCCAAGCGCGCCGGCGGCCCCGGCGAGCGCGAGCGCGTCCGCCGCGATCCGCACGACTTCGTGCGCCTGCTGGTCGCGCCCGTCCGCGCTCCGTAGAATCCCCCGGCGATGCGCCGGTGGTACCGCTCCGGGGCGTTCCCCGTTCACCGCCACTCCCTCGTCCAGCTGGTCGTCGACGCCGGCCTGGTCGCGCTCGCCTACGTGCTCGCGTTCCGGCTGCGCTTCGACGCGGGCGTGCCGCACCGCTACGACCTGCTGCGCGACCAGACGATCCTGTGGGTCGTGCCGCTGTGTGTCGTGATCTTCGCGGCGTTCGGCCTCTACCAGCGCCTGTGGACGTACGTCGGCCAGCGCGACTACGAGGCGCTCGTGCGCGCGGTGATCGTCTCGGCGATCCTCGTGCTGGGAGCGATCGCGGCGATCCACCCGGTCACGGTCAAGGCGCACGCGGGCGAGCGGCTCGCGGTCGGGATGCCGACCGGCGTGGCGGCGATGTGGCTGCTGCTGACGCTGTTCCTGTGCGCCGGCGTGCGCTTCCTCGCGCACCTCGCGTTCGAGGGCCGCGCGCGCGGCTTCCGCGTGCTCGACGGCGCCGGCACGGTCCTGATCGTCGGCGGCGGCGACGGCGGGCGGCTCGTCGTGCGCGAGCTCGTGCGCAACCCTGCCCTGCGGCTGCGGCCGGTCGGCTTCGTCGACGACGACCCGCGCAAGCGCGGGATGAAGGACGAGCACGGCCTCAAGGTCCTCGGCACGACTTCAGCGGAGGACCTCACCCGCGTGCTCGACGCGGTCGAGCCGGACGAGGTCATCATTGCGATCCCGTCCGCGCCCGGCACGCTGCGCGCGCGCGTGATGACGGCGGCCCGCGCGCGCGGGATCCCGGTCCGCACGCTGCCGACCGTCTTCGAGCTGCTGCAGAACGGCTCCGGCGGGATGCAGGTGATGCGCCAGGTGCGCGAGCTGCGCGTCGAGGACGTGCTCGGCCGCGAGCCGGTGCGGATGGAGCTGGAGCGCGTCGGCGCCTATCTCGCCAACCAGGTCGTGCTCGTGACCGGCGCCGGCGGCTCGATCGGCGCCGAGCTGTGCCGCCAGATCGCGCGCGTCGGCCCGCGCCGGCTCGTGCTGCTCGACCACGCCGAGGACAACCTGTTCGAGATCGTGCGCGAGCTGGAGGAGGACCGGCACGTGCGCACGGCCGTCCCCGTCCTGGCCGACTGCAAGGAGGAGGAGCGGATGCGCGAGGTGCTCGCCGAGCACCGTCCGGCCGCCGTCTTCCACGCCGCCGCCTACAAGCACGTCGGGATGATGGAGCTCAACCCCGTCGAGGCGGTCCGCAACAACGCGCTCGCGACGCGCCTCGTCGCGCGCATCGCCGGCGAAGCGGGCGTCGGCACGTTCGTGCTCGTCTCGACCGACAAGGCGGTCAGCCCGGCGACGGTGATGGGCGCCTCGAAGGCGCTCGCCGAGTGGGCCGTCGAAGCGGCCGCCGCGAGCCACCCCGGCACGCGCTACGCGACCGTGCGCTTCGGCAACGTGCTCGGCTCGTCGGGCTCGGTCGTGCCGATCTTCCGCCGCCAGATCGCCGCCGGCGGCCCCGTCACCGTCACCGACGAGCGCATGCAGCGCTACTTCATGACGATCCCGGAGGCGGTCCAGCTCATCATCCGCTCCGGCTCGCTGTCGGAGCGCAGCGGCGAGGTGTTCGTGCTGGAGATGGGCGAGCCGGTCCAGATCATGGAGCTCGCGCGCGACATGATCCGGCTGTCGGGACTCGAGCCCGAGCGCGACATCGCGATCGAGGTCGTCGGCGCGCGGCCCGGCGAGAAATTGCACGAGGAGCTGTTCAACCCCTACGAGCGCCCGCAGCCGACGCCCGCCGAGAAGATCGTGCGCGCGGAGCGCCGCGCGCTCGACCCGGAGTGGGTCGAGCGGACGTTCGGCGAGATCAACCTGTTCGTCCTCGAGGACGACGCGGCGGGCCTCGCCGCGAAGGTCGGCGAGCTGGCGGCGGTGCGCAGCGCGCCGGTTCCGGGGATACCCTCCTAAACTGCCTTCCCCCCGATGGCCGTGACGTTCGCCTTCTCCGTCCACACCTTCATCGACAAGATCGGCGCCTACGTCGCCTTCGCCGCCGCGCTCGGGCTGGCGCTGATGGCGCTCTTGATCTTCGCCCAGGCGCGCGAGCTGCGGCGCATGCGCGAGTGGGGCGCCAACGCGCACGACCGCATCGGCGACCTCGAGCGCCGCCTCGCGGCCGCGATGGAGCTGGCCCGCCGCGCCGGCAGCGCCGCGGGGCGCACGGTCGCCCCGGGCGCGCGTGCTCGTCCCGCGAGCCCGGCGGCGGCGGCGGCGCGTGCGGCGCAGTCGCGCCCGGTCGCCGCCGCGAGCACGTCGTCGCCCGTGCGCCTGCCGTTGCTGCCGGCCGCGCCGGCCGGCGTCGGCGGCCCCGCGATCGCGTCGGCGACGGCGTTCGTGCCGCTGCCCGCGCATCCGCCCGGCGTCGCGGCGCCGGCGGCCGGCGCGCCGGCCGACGCCCGTCCGGGCGGCGCCGAGGCGCCTCCCGCGCCCGCGCCCGCGCCCGCAGCGACGCGCGAAGCCGCGCCGCCTGCCGGCGGAAGACAGGGCTTTGCCGCGCGGCCGCCGTCCGCCGTCCCGGCGACCGCTGCCGCGTCGGCGGCCGAGGCGGTCACCGCGCAGCCGGACCCGAGCGCGCCGGCGCCCGCGACGGCCGCGGCGCAGGCGCCGTCCGCTCCGGCGACCGTCGTCGAGCCGCCGGCCGGCGGCAACGGCCACCGCGACGAGGCGCTCGACACGCTCGCGCCGGAAGCGCTGCCGCCGCGGCCGGCTGCGCAGGCCCCGGACGGGCCGGCTGCGCCCGCCCGTCCGGCCGGCGCCGCCCCGCCGCGCCATCCCGCCGCCCGCCCGCCCGCTCGTCCCTCCGGCCGTCCGGCGCGCAGCGCAGCGGCCCGGCCGGCCTCCGCGCCGCTGCGCGCGCGCACTCCCAGCGCCGCTCCCCGCACGACCACCGCGCCGCCCGGACGGCGGCGCTTCGTCGTCGCGCTCGCGGGCCTCGGCGTGCTCGCGGTCGCGATCGTCGTCGCGATCGTGGCGATGTCCGGCGGCGGCTCGTCGTCGCCGGCGCACGCCCGCTCCGGCACGACCGCCGCGCAGACGCACGCGACGGCGGTCAAGCAGCCGCGCAAGGCGGCCGCCACGACGGTCGCGCACGGCCAGATCACCGTCGCGGTGCTCAACGGCACGCCGACGCCCGGGCTCGCGAACACGGTCGCCAACTCGCTCGCGGCGGCCGGCTACCAGCGCGGCTACATCGGCAACGCGTCCGACCAGCAGCGCTCCGTGACGGTCGTCGAGTACACCGGCGGCAACGAGCCGGCCGCGCTCGAGGTCGCCAAGTCGCTCGGCGTCCCGAGCGACGGCGTGCAGCCGATCGACCCGGACACCCAGCAGGTCGCGTGCCCGGGCGCCGCGTCGTGCACGGTCGCGGTCACCGTCGGCGCCGACCGCCAGAAGTAGCCCGCCGAGCAGCCCGCCGATGCCCCCGTTCCTCGACCTTCCGCAGCGGAGCGGGAAGCCGCGCGAGCGCGGCATCACGCACGTCATCGACCGAGGGCTGTCGGTCGCCGAGGTCGAGCAGCTGATCGAGGTCGCCGGCGCCGCGGTCGACCTCGTCAAGCTCGGCTGGGGCACCGCGGTCGTGACCGCGAATCTCGAACCCAAGCTCGCCGCCTACCGCGCCCACGGCATCCCGGTCATGCTCGGCGGCACGCTGACCGAGCTGGCGATCGCGCAGGGCCGCGTCGACGGGCTCGTCGGCTGGCTGCGCGAGCTGGGGCTGGAGCACGTCGAGATCTCCGACGGCGCGATCGAGCTGCCGCATGACGACAAGCTGCGCCTGATCGAGCGCCTCGCCGGCGAGTTCACGGTCCTCTCCGAGGTCGGCAGCAAGGACGAAGCGCGCATCATGGCCCCGTACGTCTGGGTCCAGCAGATCGAGTCGGAGCTGGCGGCCGGCGCCTGGAAGGTGATCGCCGAGGCGCGCGAGAGCGGCACCGCAGGGATCTTCCGCGCCGACGGCGAGCCGCGCACCGGCCTGATCGACGAGGTCGTGCACGCGGTTCCGTTCGAGCGACTGCTGTTCGAGGCGCCGCGCAAGGCCCAGCAGGTGTGGTTCCTGCGCCACTTCGGGCTCGACGTCAACCTCGGCAACATCGCCCCGCAGGACGTGCTGTCGCTCGAGACGCTGCGGCTCGGGCTGCGCGCCGACACGGCCGCGAACGGGCTCCCGTCCGAGCCGCTGCTGCCGCTGCCGGAGCAGCCCGAGCGATGATCCTGCTCGCGCGCCACGGCGAGACGGACGACAACCGCCCGCCGCTGCGCTTCCAGGGCTGGCGCGACACCCCGCTCAACGACGCCGGCCGTGCGCAGGCGCGCGAGCTGGCCGAGCAGCTCGTCGCGCGCGATGAGCCGATCGCGTCGCTGTGGTCCAGCGACCTCGCGCGCGCCCGCGAGACGGCCGAGATCGTCGGCGCGCGCCTCGGCCTCGAAGCGGAGCTCGACAAGCGGCTGCGCGAGGGCGCGCGCGGCGACTGGGAGGGCCGGCTGTTCGCCGACGTCGCCGCCGCCGAGCCGGACGCGTACGCCGCCTGGCGGCGCGCCGGCGCCGGCTTCCGCTTCCCGGGCGGCGAGTCGCTCGCCGAGCACCAGGAGCGCGTGCTCGCCGCGCTGGCGGAGATCGAGGAGAGCGGTCCCTCGCCTGCCCTCGTCGTCTGCCACGGCGGCTCGATCCGCGCCTGGCTGTGCCATCGCGACCCGCGCGGGCTCGACGCGTTTCACGCGTTCGAGATCCCGAACGTCGCGCTGTTCGAGCTGGCGGACGGCGAGGTCCTGCAACGGTGACGCGCGCCGTCCGGGTCGCGTTCGCCGTGCTCGTGCTCGCGACGCTCGGCGCGTTCGTCGTCACCCAGAAGCTCAAGAGCGCGCCGCCGCTCGTCGTGCGGCCGCACATCTCGTCGGTCTTCTCGTCGGCGCCGGACGCGCGCGTGCGCGAGGCGCGGATCTCGTTCTTCATCGTGCACGCCGACGACGTGACGGTCTCGATCGTGGACGGCGGCGGGCGGATCGTGCGCACGCTGCTCGACGGCGCCCACGTCCCGGCGCGCAAGCGGATCGCGCGCTGGTGGAACGGGCGGACCTTCTCGGGGGCGCGCGCGCCCGACGGCAGCTACCGCGTGCGCGTCGCGCTGATCCACCAGGGCCGCACGATCGACCTGCCGCAGCGGATTGCGCTCGACACGCGGCCGCCGCAGCCGCTCGTGACGGCGGTGACGCCCGAGGGCGCGAGCGGGCCGGCGTTCTGGCCCCAGCGCGGCGTGCGCACGCTGGCGATCCACGTGCGCGGCACCGAGGGCCGGCGCGCGCGCGTGCTGATCTACCGCACCGACGTCGTGCCGCCGCGGCGCGTCGGGACGCTCACCGTCGCGCCCGGGCAGGCGAGCGTCAGGTGGGACGGCACGCTCGCCGGGCGCCCGGCGCCGGCCGGCACGTACCTGATGGGCCTGCTCGTCGCCGACCGCGCGGGCAACGCCGGCACGTTCCCGGCGGTACTGCCGGGGACGGGGGCGCGCGGCGCGGGCGGGCCGGGCGCGGCCGGCGGCGGATCGGCGGCGGCCGGCGCAGGCGGCGCGTCCGGGACGGCGGGCGCCGGATCTGCGGGATCGGCCGGCGCAGGCGGCGCGTCCGCGGCTGTCGGCGCGTCGACCGGGGCCGGCGTCGCCGGCGGCCGCGCCGGCGTGACGGTCCGCCGCCTCGCGGCTGCGCCGCCGCTCGTGCCGGTGACGGCGGGCGCGCACGCGACCGTGTTCGTCGACGCGCGCGACCGCCCCTACGCGTGGGCGCTGCGACGCGACGGCACGGCCAAGCTGCTCGCGCACGGCCGCGGGCGCGGCGCGCGGCTGCGCCTGCGGATCCCGCGCCGCCAGGGCTCCGGCATCGACGTCCTCACGCTCGTCTCCGGCAGCGCCCGCACGGCGGTCCCGATCGTCGTGCGCGGCGCGCGGCCGCACTCGATCCTCGTCGTGCTGCCCGCGCTCACGTGGCAGGGCCGCAACCCGGTCGACGACGACGGCGACGGGCTGCCGAACACGCTCGACGGCGCCCGGTCGGTCGCGCTCGCGCGGCCGTTCGCGGACGGCCTGCCGGCCAGCGTGCGCACGCGGGAGGGCGCGCTGCTGCGCTTCCTCGGCGCGCAGCTGCTGCGCTTCGACCTCACGACCGACGCGGCGCTCGCGACCGGGGCCGGACCGGCGCTGAAGGGCTTCCACGGCGTCGTGCTCGCCGGCGACGAGCGCTGGATCACGCCGCGGCTCGCCGCGCAGCTGCGCGCGTACGTGCGCGGCGGCGGGCGCGTCTGGTCGCTCGGGGTCGACTCGCTGCGGCGCAGCGTCGCGCTGCGCGCGGGCGTGCTCGCCGATCCGAGCGCGCCGCGCCTGTCCGACGCGCTCGGCGCGCGGCCCCGCCAGCCGCTCGTGCGCGCCGCGCAGCCGGCGACGATGACGCTCTACGCCGACGACCCGACGCTCGGGCTGTTCGCGCAGACCGGCGGCGCGTTCCCCGGCTACACGGTCTACGAGGCGCTCGCGCCGTTCGGCCCGGGCGCGAAGCTGCTGTCCGCCGCCGGGCCGGTCGCCGGCACGCCGGTGATCGCCGCCTGGCGGCTCGGCTCCGGCGTCGCGATCCACACCGGGCTCCCGGAGCTGGCCGCCCGCGCGCTCGCGGGGGATCCGGACGCCGCCGCGCTCGTGCAGCGGATCTGGTCTGTGCTGCGGGAATGAATCCTGGCGCGCCGGCGTCCTTGTCGGCGATGCCCTCCCCCTGGTCGCACAGCGGGCGCCGCGCCGCCCTGCTCGCCGGCGCGCTCGTGCTCGCCGCCGCGGCGGCGCCCTCGGTCGCGAGCGCCGATCCCGTGACGATCGCGCACGACCCCGGCAACACGTCCCTCACGATCACCGGGACGCCGAACGTCGACGACATCACGCTCCTGGTCGACAGCGCTACGAACGACTACGTCGTCAACGACGGCAGCAGCCACCCCACGGGCGTTCCGGCGTCCGCGGGCGTCACGATCCTGATCGATGCCGGCCCGGGGAACGACCGTGTGGACCTGGACGCCTCGCTCACCGGCAAGTACGCCTCGCTGACCGTGCACGGCGGCGACGGCGACGACGCGATCGCCGACCTCGGCGTCCGGTCCGCCTTCCAGGCGTTCGGCGACGCCGGGAACGACGAGCTGGCGACCGACGACGGCTTCATGCAGATGTCCGGCGGCGACGGCGACGACCGGCTCACGGTCGACGAGAACGGCCAGCGCGGACCGGGCGGGAACGTCGTCTCCGGCGACGCGGGCGACGACCGGCTCGTCGTCTTCCCGCGCGACGCGGGCGACACATGCAGCGTCGCCCCCGGACCCGCCGCCGGCCACCTGACGGTCCGCTGCGCCTATCCCGAGCCGGGCGCGCCGGCGGTCGCGACCGACGCCACGGCGGTCGAGGGACTGACGCTCGACGGCGGCTTCCCGAGCGACACGTTCGTCGGCTCCAACGGCCTCGCGCCGCTGCTGCCCGACGGGATGGTGCTCGACGGCGGCACGGGCGGCCCCACCAGCGGCGACGACACGCTGATCGGCGGCGACACGGCCGACGAGCTCTTCGGCGGCGACGGCAACGACACGCTCGACGGCGGCGGCGGCCACGACCTGCTCGACGGCGGCCCCGGCAGCGACGTCCTGCGGGCGCGCGACGGCACGCCGGACCTCGTCTTCGGCGGCGCCGGGCTCGACAGCGCGGTCGCCGACTTCCAGGACGGCATCGACCAGGTCGAGACGGTCGACGTGCCCGCGCCGCCCGACGTGAAGGCGCTGCCGGCGACGGTCACCAGCTCGAGGATCAAGCTCGCGCGCTCGCACGGGCGGCTCGTCGCGAAGGTCGGCCTCGCCTGCCCGGGCGCGGAGGGCGGCGGCTGCGCGGCGACGCTGACGCTCACGACCGCGAAGGCGGTCAAGCTCGGCACGCTGCGCGGCGTGCTGACGCTCGGCGCCGGCCACGTCCTGCTCAAGCCCGGCCAGCGCGCGACGCGGTCGATCGCGCTGCCGGCCGGCGCCGAGAAGCTCGCGTCGCACGGGGCGATCGCCGCCAACGCCGCGGTCCTCAGCCAGGACGCGTCGGCGAACGTCGCGACGTCCGCGCGCCGGCTCAGCCTGCTCGTACCGCGGGCGCCGAAGCCGAAGAAGCCTCCGAAGCGGAAGCGCTAGCGGGCGCGAGCGCCGCCAGCTCCGCGTCCACTTCGGCCACGAGCGCGCTCGGGTCGGGCACCAGCCCGGCGTCGGTCATGAAGCCGATCGTGACCGCGCCGTCGTAGCTGAAGACGCTCACGCTCATCGACACCGCGCCCGCGCACGGCGCCCACACGAGCACGCCCTGCATCTGCGCCCCGGCCAGGTAGACGGGGTGACGCGGCCCGGGCACGTTCGTCAGCACGAGCGTCCCCTTCGCCGTGAAGAGGTCGATCACGCGCGACTCCACGACCGCGGGGGTGCGCCCGAGCGTCGACAGCACGCCGTAGGAGACCGCGCCCTCCGGCGATTCCTTGATCGCGCGCATCCGGCGGCCGACCTCGCCGAGCCGCGCCGCGGCGTCCTCCTCCAGCAACGGCAGCGCGAGCAGCACGAGCCCGAAGCGGTTGCCCAAGTCGCGCGGGAGCGGCGCGCCGAGGGGGCGCAGGTTGAAGGGGACCATCGCGTGGATCTCGCGGTCGGCGCCGCCGTGGGTCTGCAGCCAGCGGCGCAGGCCGCCGGTGACGGCTGCGACGAGCACGTCGTTGACGGTCACGCCGTGGGCGTGCGCGATCGCCTTGACGTCCTCCAGCGGCACCGGCTCGCACCAGGCGACGCGCTCGCCGGGGCTCAGCGGCCCGTGCAGCGGGCCGTCCGGGTCGGGCAGCGTCGCGAGCTCCTTGACGAGCGCGCGCGCCACGCCGGCCGCGCCGCCGGCCAGCTCGCGCGCGTGGCGCGGGTGCAGCAGCGTCTCGATCCCCTCGTGCGCGAGCGCGCCCGCGACCGAGCGGCCGGCGGACAGCACGCCGCCGAGCGGGCCGGTCAGCGCGGCCGTGCGCGAGCGGTGCGCGCGGGACAGGCCGTCGATCTCGGGCGGCGGCGCGCCCGCGGGCAGCTCGTCGGTCAGCGACAGCAGCACGCGCGAGAGCGCGATCCCGTCGGCGATGCAGTGGTGGATGCGGAACACGAGCGCGCTGCCGCCGTCGTAGCCGTCGATGACGTGCGCGTGCCACAGCGGCTTGCTGCGGTCGATCGGCGTACCCATCAGGTCGGCGACATAGGCCTGCAGCTCGGCCCGGCCGCCGGGCGCCGGCAGCGCGACGTGGTGCAGGTGCAGCCCGAGGTCGAACGCGGCGTCGTCCTCCCAGTGGGCGCCCCGCAACGTGCCGCCGTCGACCGCGCGCTGCGTGTAGCGCGGGAACGCTTCGACGAGCCGCTCGCGGAGGACCCCGCGCAGGCGCTCGACGTCGAGCGGGCGGTCGAACCACAGCACGCTCGTGATCGCCATCAGGTTCTCCGGGCGATCCATCCGCAGCCAGGCGGCATCGGCGCTGGGCATCGGATGGCGGGACATGATCCGACGCTACGCCCGGCGCGCGGCGGTGGCGTCGGGGGCAAGTACGGATTACGGCGCAGCGATCCGCCGTGGACGCAGGCGTACGAGCAGCGCGCGCAGGCGGGCCCGCTCGTCTGGGCGGAAGAAGCCGGTCGCCGCGAGCCCGAGCGGCAGCGCGAGCGCGAGCGCGAGGCGCGCGAGCAAGCCGGCCGCGCCGGACGTGGGCAGCAGCAGCTCGCCGGCCGCCGCGCCGCCGCCGAGCACGAGCGCGAGCTGCGCGATCCGCCACCACTCGAACGCGACGTGGAACAGCCGGCGCGTCAGCAGCCGCATCACGACGAGCATCACGACGTAGGCGCCAGCGAGCGCGAGGCCGGCGCCCGCGATCCCCAGCGACGGGGTCAGCACGACGAGCAGCAGCACGTTGGCGGCCAGCCCGGTCGCGGCGGCGGGGAAGTTGCGCGTCGTGACCTCGGCGCGCCCGGCGATCACGACGAAGATCACGAACAGCCCGTACAGCGCCCAGCCGAGCGCGAGCCACGGCAGCGCGGTGTGCGCGCCGTAGAAGTCCGGCGCGGCGAGCAGCCGCGTGACCCAGCGGCCGAGCAGCAGCAGCCCGGCGACCGCCCAGCCGGTGACCATCAGGTAGTAGGTCGCGACGAACGCGTAGAAGCGGGCGGCCTCGGCGTCGTCCTTGATCGAGTACGCCAGCGGCGGCCACGAGTACTGGAACGCGCGCACGACGAACGCGACCGAGCCGGCGAGCTTGACCGCGATCGAGTAGACGCCGGCGGTCGCCGCGCCGTAGCGGTGGAACAGGTAGTAGCGGTCGACGAGGTTGAGCGCGTAGACCGACGCGTCGGCCGGCACGGTCGGCAGCCCGAAGCCGAGCAGGCGCCGCAGCGGGTGCAGGTTCGGGTGCGTCGCGCCGCCGCGGCGCGGGCGCAGGCGCCGCCACATCGAGGCCCACAGCGCGAGCAGCACGAACGTCGAGGCGGCGTAGTTGCCGAGCAGCAGGCCGCGTGCCTGCTCGTCCCGCAAGACGACCAGCCAGACCGTCAGCCCGATCGTCGCCAGCACGTTCGTCACGCTCGCGTACAGGTAGGTGCGCACGCGCTCGTCGACGCGCAGCAGCGCGTAGGCCAGTTCGAGGTTCGTGAACGCCCACAGCCCGAGCACGGCGATCCGGAAGACGCCCGCGTCGTGGAAGCCGAGCACCAGCTTCGACAGCGGGTCGGCGAGCAGCGCGAGCGGGATCGCGCACAGCGTCGTGGCGACCAGCAGGAAGCCGACCGAGCGGCGCGCGAGCGCGTCCTGGCGCGCGCGGTCCTCGTCGTCGAAGTGGTAGCGCACGAACGCCTCGCCGATCCCCAGCCGCACGAGGATGCTGACGAGCACGATCCCCGTCATCAGCAGCTCCGCGACGCCGTACTGCGACGTCGACACATGCCGCGTGTAGACGGGCAGCAGCGCGACGGCGAAGAGCTTCGAGACGACGTCGCCGACCTGGTAGGCCGCCGTCGTCGTCAGCAGGCGCCGCAGATAGCCGTGCACGGCGGGCACGCTACCCGGCGAAGCTCGATACACCTTGTTGTGTATGATGGTGTATCGATGAGCCGGACCAACATCGACATCGACGACGCGCTGATCGCGACCGTGATGCGCATCCACGGCTGCAGGACGAAGCGCGAGGCGGTCGACTTCGCGCTGCGCCAGCTGGTCGGCGATCCGATGACGCGCGAGGAGATGCTGGCGATGCAGGGCACAGGTTGGGAGGGCGAAATCGAGGCGCTCAAAGGCTCTTATGAGCCGTGGAGCGATTGACCCTCGCCGACTCGTCCGCCTGGATCGAGTACCTGCGCGCGACTGAGAGCCCGACGCACTTGCGGCTGCGGGCGCTCGTGACGGGCGGTGGCCGCGTCGCGATCACCGACATCGTGCTGCTCGAAGTGCTCGCTGGCGCGCGTGGCCGGCGCCACCGCGGCGAGCTCAAGCGCCTGCTCTACGCATGCGAGTACCTGCGCACGATCACGCCCGCCGACTTCGAGACGGCCGCGGAGATCCATCGCCTCTGCCGCCGCAATGGCGAGACGATCCGCAAGCTCACGGACTGCGTGATCGCGGCGGTCGCGCTGCGCTGCGAAGCTGCCGTCCTCGCGTGCGATCGGGACTTCGACGCGATCGCACGCCACGTCCCGCTCGAGCTGGCCTGAGCACGGCCCGACCCGCCGCTTGGGGCAGAATGGAGGCATGGAGTCGCTGAAGGGCAAGCTGCTGCTGGCGTCGCCGGCGCTGGCCGATCCCAACTTCGCGCGGTCGGTCGTGCTCGTCGCCGAGCACACGGAGGAGGGCGCGATGGGACTCGTGCTCAACCGGCCGGCGGAGGCGACGATCGCCGACGCGGCGCCGGAGCTGGAGGAGCTGATCGACGGCGAGGAGCCGCTGTACGTCGGCGGGCCGGTGCAGCCGAGCGCGGTGCTCGTGCTCGGCGCGTTCACGAACCCGACCGCCGCCGGCCTGCTGATCTCGGACGACGTCGGCTTCCTCTCGGCGCAGGCCGACTTCGCCGAGTCGCTCGCGGCGACGCACCGCCTGCGCGTGTTCGCCGGCCACGCCGGCTGGGGCCCGGGCCAGCTCGACGAGGAGCTCGAGCGCGAGGACTGGATCGTCGAGACGCCGCGCCCGGAAGAGCTGTTCAGCGTTGCGCCCGAGGAGCTGTGGGGCAGCGTGCTGCGGCGGATGGGCGGGGCGTTCGCGCTCGTCGCGCGGATGCCGCTGGACCCGTCGCTGAACTGAACCCTCGGCGCCCGCGAGGAACAGGTCCGCGACGGTCGCGTCCATGCATTCACCGTCGCACGCGCCGCTCGTGGGCTCATCGCGGCAAAGCCGCGCCCGGCCTGTGGGGAACTCCGCTATCGCGTTGGCGCGCGGCCACTAGATTGGGGCCATGACCTCGGTCGCGGTGGTCGAGACGGTCGCGCTGACGAAGCGCTTCGGCGAGGCGGTCGCGCTCGATGCGCTCGACCTGAGGATCGAGCAGGGGGAGGTGTTCGGCTTCCTCGGCCCGAACGGCGCCGGCAAGACGACGACGATCCGGCTGCTGCTCGGGCTGATCCGCCCCTCGGCCGGCAGCGCGCGACTGTTCGGTCTCGACGCCTGGTCCAAGCCGGTCGAGGCCCACCGCCGCGTGTCGCTCGTGACCGCCGACCCGCCGCTGTGGCCGCAGCTGACCGCGCACGAGACGCTCGACCTGCTCGCCGGCCTGCACGGCGGCGTCGACCTCGCCTACCGCGACGAGCTGGTCGAGCGCTTCGACCTCGAGCTCGACAAGAAGGTGCGCGCGTTCTCGACCGGCAACCGGCAGAAGGTCGCGCTGATCGCAGCCTTCATGACGCGCCCCGAGCTGCTCGTGCTCGACGAGCCGACCGGCGGCCTGGACCCGCTGCGCAAGCTCGTCTTCCGCCAGTGCCTCGCGGAGGCGAAGGCGCGCGGCCAGACGATCTTCCTGTCCTCGCACCTGCTGGGCGAGGTCGAGGAGAGCGCCGATCGCGTCGGGCTGCTGCGCCGCGGCCGCCTTGTCGAGACCGGCACGCTCGACGAGCTGCGCCACCTGTCGGCGGTGCGGATCGAGGCGTCGTTCGCCGGTCCGGTCCCCGACCTGCGCGGGGTCGAGGGAGTCGAGGGTCTCCAGGTCACCGACCACGGCGTCAGCCTGCATGTGCACGGGGCGGTCGCGCCGGTGCTGGCGGCAATCTCGGCTGCACAGCCGCTCCACCTCACGAGCCGCGAGCCGTCGCTCGAGGACGTCTTCCTCGCCCACTATGGCGCCGAGGACTGAGCGCCCCGAGCGCCTCGTCGCGCGCCTGGCGCTGCGCCAGCTGCTGCGCGGCGCGCTGATCTGGGGCGGCGTGTTCGCGCTCACGCTCGTCGCCTCGATCGCCGCGTACAAGTCGACCTACGGGACCGCGTCCGAGCGCGCCGGCCTGCTCAACGGACTTGCCGCCAACAGCGGCATCCGCGCGCTGTTCGGGCAGGCGCGCGCGATCGACACGGTCGCCGGCTTCACCGCCTGGCGCACGATGGGGCTGCTGCCGCTGATCGCCGGCGTGTGGGGGCTGCTCGTCGCCACCCGGCTGCTGCGCGACGAGGAGGAGAGCGGGCGCTGGGACACGCTGCTCGCCGGTCCCCTGACGCGCTCGCGCGCGACGCTCGCGACGCTGGGCGCGATCGGCCTCGGGGCGCTCGCGCTGCTCGTCCCGAGCGTGCTGGGGCTGCTGCTCGCGGGCGTCCTCCCGGGCGACATCGGCTTCGGCGGCGCGCTGTGGCTCGCGCTCGCGCTGTGCGTCGCGGCCCCGGCGTTCGCCGCCGTCGGCGCGCTCACCTCGCAGCTGGCCGCGACGCGCCGTGAGGCGTCGGCGCTCGGCGGGGTGATCTTCGTCGCGGCGTTCATGGTGCGGGTCGCCGCCGACGGCTCGGGGTCGCTCGGCTGGCTGCGCTGGCTGACGCCGCTGGGCTGGATCGAGGAGCTGCGCCCACTGACGGGGAACCACGCGCTCGCCCTGCTCCCGCTGATCGCCTGGACCGCGGGCCTGTGCGCGCTCGCGGCCTGGATCGCCGGCCGCCGCGACGCGGGCGCGTCCCGGCTGGGCCACAGCGACGACCGCGCGCCGCGCCACATGCTGCTCGGCTCGCCGGCCGCGTTCGCGGTGCGCGAGTCGCTCGGCGGACTGATCGGCTGGTCGCTCGGACTGGGGCTGACGGCGTTCATGTACGGCTTCCTGACGAGCGCCGTCTCGGGCCTCGCGCGCGGATCGGCGGGCTTGCGCAGGCACGTCGAAAGCGCCGTCGGCTCGCAGGTCGACATCGCGAGCGCGAAGGGCTACCTGGCGGTCGTGTTCGTCTTCCTCGCGGTCGCGCTCGCGATCTACGCGGCGACCCACGCGACCGCGACGCGCGAGGAGGAGTCGAGCGGCCGGGTCGAGACGCTGCTCGCGCGGCCGCTCGGGCGCCGCGGCTGGCTCGGCGGCCGGATGCTCGCCGGGTTCGCCTGCTGCTGCATCGTGGCGGCGCTGATGGCGCTCGCGGCATGGGCGGGCGCGGCGGTCCACGGCGGCGACGTGTCGCTGCTCGACATGGCCAAGGCGTCGCTCAACGCGTTGCCGGTCGTCGCGCTGTTCGGCGGGATCGCGTTCCTGGGGATGGCGTTCGTCCCGCGCCACACCGGCGCGATCGCGTTCGGCGCGGTCGGCGGCGCCTACCTGTGGGAGCAGACCGGCGCGCTCGTCAAGGCGCCCGGCTGGACGCTCGCGATCTCGCCCTTCCACTGGCTCGCGCTCGTGCCCGCCGAGCCGTTCGACGTCGTCGCCTCGCTCGTCATGCTCGCGCTCGGCATCGCCGCCGCCGCCGGCGCCCTCGCCCGCTTCCGTACCCGCGACCTCGTCGGCGCCTGAGCGTCGCCCTCGCCCGCTTCCGTGCCCGCGACCTCGTCGGCGCCTGAGCGCCGCTGTGCCACGGATCGCGCTCAGCGCCAAGCGCGCCGCGCGCTACAACCGCAGCCCGCCGCGGTTGTAGTCCGCCGCCGCCTCGCGCAGCCCCTCGCCGCGCTCGGGCCGCAGCGTCGCGCGGACGTGCTCCCAGTAGCGCGCGGGATCATGGCCGGGCAGGGCGTAGGCGGCGAGCGCACGCAGCGCGTACGTCCAGGCGGTCAGCCAGCGCACGACCGCGGCCGCCGGCGCCGAGTGGTGCTTGCGCATGTAGCGGTCGCGGTTGCGCGACAGCTCGACGATCCGCCGCGTCGGCACGTTGCCGGTCGCCAGCTGCTCGTGGTGGATCGCGTCGGCCTGCGGTACGTACAGGACCGACCAGCCGGCCGCCCGCAGCCGCTTGCAGAAGTCGACCTCGTCGGAGTAGACGAAGAAGGCCGGGTCCATCCAGCCGATCCGCTGCGCCGCCTCGCGCCGCACGAGCAGCGCCGCCGACTGCGCCCAGTCGACCTCGCGCACCCGGCTGCCGCGGCTCTGCACCGTCAAGCGGTTGTGCAGCAGCAGCGCGCCGTAGAGCGCCGTCAGCGGGCCCGGGAAGCGCCACGCCGAGGGCGACTGGCGCCCGTCGGGGCGCAGCAGCCGCGCGCCCCCGACGGCCGCGTCGCGTCGCGCGTCGAGCGCCGCGTGCAAGGCCTGCGTCGCGCCCGGCAGCAGCTCGGAGTCCTCGTTGAGCAGCAGGCAGTAGCGCCCGCGCGCCCGCTGCATCAGCGCGCTGTCGTTCTCCGCCTTGCCGCGCCGCTGCTCGCGGCGGATCAGCTCGGTCACGGCGCCGTGCGCGCGCGCGACGCCGACCGAGCCGTCGCGCGAGGCGTTATCGAGCACGAGCACCTCGGTCTCGAACGGGAGCGTCGCCTGCTCGCGCGCGATCGCGTCGAGGCAGCGCTCGAGCAGCACGCGCTGCTCGGTGTTCACGACGCAGTAGGAGACCTCGATGCTCATGACGGGCGGGCGGGGCGACGGGTGACTCGTGGATGATGCCGGGAATGTCCTCGCGGCCGCTGCGCGTCCAGGTCGTCGACCCGTCGGCGTTCACGCCGCCCTACGACCATGCGCTGTGCGCCGCGCTCGCGCACGCCGGCGCCGAGGTCGAGCTGGTGACGAGCCGCTTCGCCTACGGACCGGTCGCGCGTGCGGACGGCTACGCGGTGACCGACGCGTTCTACCGGATCGCGGCCGGCGCCGCCGGCTCGCGCACGCGGCGCGCGGCGAAGCTCGCCCAGCACGTGCCGGACATGCTGCGCTATGCGCGCGGGCCGGCGCGCCGCGCGGACGTCGTGCACTTCCAGTGGCTGACGGTGCAGCCGCTCGACGTGCACCTGCTCCCACGGCGGGTGCCGCTCGTCCTCACCGCCCACGACGTGCTGCCGCGCCAGCCGCGGCCGGGCCAGCTGCGTGCGCAGCGGCGGCTGTACGAGCGGGTCGACGCGGTCGTCGTGCACTCCGAGCACGGCGCGGCGCGATTGCGCGACGAGCTGGGGATCGATCCCGCGAAGGTCCATGTGCTCCCGCACGGCGCGTTTGCGCACCTCGCCGACCGGCCGCTCGGCGACAGAGCGCTGCCGCCGGAGCTGGCCGCGGTCGAGCAGCCGGTGGTGCTGTGCTTCGGCCTGATCCGGCCGTACAAGGGGATCGACGTGCTGCTCGACGCGTGGCGCGGGATCTCCGACGCGGAGCTGTGGATCGTCGGGCTGCCGAAGATGGACCTCGCGCCGCTGCGCGCGGCGGCGCCGCGGGGCGTGCGCTTCGTGCCGCGCTTCGTGGCCGACGACGAGATCGCGCCGTTCTTCCACCGCGCCGAGCTGGTCGTGCTGCCGTATCGCGAGATCGACCAGTCGGGCGTGCTCGCGACCGCGCTCGCGTTCGGCTCGCCGCTGCTGCTGACCGACGTCGGCGGCTTCCCCGAGGTCGCCGCGACCGGCGCCGCCGAGCTCGTGCCGCCTGGCGACGCGCCCGCGCTCCACGCCGCGCTGGCGCGCCTGCTCGCCGACCCCGCCGCGCGCGACCGCCTCGCCGCCGCCGCCCATGCCGCCGCCCGCCCCGGCGGCCCGTTCGCCTGGGACGCGATCGCGGCTCAGCACCTCGCGCTCTACCGCACGCTCGCGGGTGGCTGAGCGCGGCGTTCAGTCCGTCCAGAAGTCGTGCCGCAGCTCGCCGTCGCCGGCCATGTGCGGGCCGAAGGCGAGCAGCTCGAGGCCGTCGGGGCCGGCCTCGAAGGCGCGCGTGACCCGCGGCGCGACGCGGATCGCGTCGAGCGTGCGGATGTCGCGGATGTCGTCGTCGAGCCGCATGCGACCGCTGCCGGCGACGACGACGTAGACCTCCTCGGCCTCGTCGTGGCGGTGGCCGAACGCCTGGCGCTTGTCGGGCCGCAGCGCGTGATAGGCAAGGCCGGTCGCCTCCGCGCCGAGCTCCTCGCGCGGGAAGTGCGCCTCGCCGAGCTCGCCGAAGCCGAACTGCGGCGCGCTGTCCTTCGTCTCTCGCAGGTTCCTGATCGTGTAGCTCATGGCTCGACCCTACCCGCAGCCGGCGCGCCGGACGCGGGCGCCGTCCGCCAGAATCCCCGCCGTGCTCGCCGTCGCGATCGTCTTCTGGGTCTGCACGGGGCTGATCGTCTACGCGCAGCTCGGCTATGGGCTGCTGCTGGGCCTGCTGGCGCGCGTCGCCCGCGCGCCGCGCGCCGCGCCGCCGGGCGGGGACGACGCGCAGCTGCCGTCCGTCTCGCTCGTCGTCGCCGCCTACCAGGAGGAGGCGGTGATCGCGGGCAAGGTCGCCAACCTGCGCGCGCTCGACTACCCGCGCGACAGGCTCGAGCTGATCGTCGCCTGCGACGGATCGCCCGACGCGACCGCTCAGCGCGCCCGCGAGGCCGGCGCCGACGTCGTGCTCGAGCTGCCGCGCGGCGGCAAGATCCGAGCGCAGGACGCCGCGGTGCGGCGCGCGCGCGGCGAGCTCGTCGCCTTCTCCGACGCGAACGCCCTCTGGGAGCCCGGCGCGCTGCGCGCGCTCGTCGCGCCGTTCGCCGCCGACCCGCGCGTCGGCTACGTCTGCGGCCAGGTCCGCTTCGTCAACGCGGGCGGCGGCACGAACCAGGAGGGCGTCTACTGGCGCTACGAGATGCGGCTGCGCGCGCTGGAGTCGCGGCTGCGCTCGGTCACGGGCGGCAACGGCGCGATCTACGCGACGCGCCGCGAGGCGTACGTCGAGGTCGACCCGGTCATGGGCCACGACCTGTCGTTCCCGTTCACCATGGTCAAGCGCGGCTGGCTCGCGCTCTACGCCCCCGCCGCCCGCGCGCGCGAGAAGATGGTCCCCTCGATCGAGGGCGAGTTCGCGCGCAAGCGGCGGATGATGAGCCACGGCTGGCCGATCGTCCTGCGCGGCGGGATGCTGTCGCCGAAGGGCTACGGGCCGCTGTACGCGCTGATGATCCTGTCGCACCGCCTGCTGCGCTACGCGACCCCCTTCCTGCACCTGATCGCGCTCGGCGCGAGCATCGCGCTGCTCGGGCAGGGGTGGATCTACGTCGCGGCCGTCGCCGCGCAAGGCGCGATCCTGCTCGCGGCCGTCCTGGGACGCTGGATCCCGGCGCGGCCGCTGCTGATCGCGCGCTGGTACGTGCTCAACACCGCGGCGCTCGCCGCCGGCCTGTGGGACTGGCGCCGCCACGGGACGCAGGCCGGCTGGGAGCCGGCGGAGGGGACGCGGTGAGCGGCGGCCGGCCTGAGCCGGCACGCGCTGCGGCGCCCGGCCGCGCTGCGCAGCCGCGCCGCAGCGGGCCCGCGGGCGCTGCCGCCAAGCGCGCGCTCGACCTGCTGGTCGGCGGCGCGGCCGCGCTCCTCACCGCTCCGCTCGTCGCGCTCGCGGCGCTCGCGATCCGGCTCGAGTCGCCGGGCGCGGCGGTCTACCGCCAGACGCGCGTCGGCAAGGACGGCCGCCCGTTTCAGATCTGCAAGCTGCGCACGATGGTGCGCGGGGCGGAGTTCACCGGCGCGGGGCTCGCGATCCAGGAGGGCGACGACCGCATCACCCGCGTCGGCGCCTTCCTGCGCCGCACCTCGCTCGACGAGCTGCCGAACCTCTGGAACGTCGTGCGCGGCGAGATGTCGATCGTCGGCCCGCGCCCGACCGTGCAGGTCCAGGTCGACCAGTACAGCGACCGCCAGCGCGGGCGGCTCGCCGTCAAGCCCGGCATCACCGGCTGGGCGCAGGTCAACGGCCGCGCGTCGCTGCCGTGGTCAGAGCGGATCGAGCTCGACCTCTGGTACGTCGAGCACCGCTCGCTGAAGCTCGACCTCCGGATCCTCGCGCGCACCGCGCGCATGGTGCTGAGCGGCGACGGCCTCTACAAGGGGGAGACCGGAGGCTGGCGGACATGAAGGCGGTCCTCCTGACCGGCGTCGGCAAGCGCTACGACGTCGTCTCCGCGTTCGCGCAGCACGCGACGACGATCGCGGCCGACCCCAACGCGCTCGCGCCCGCGCAGTACGCCGCCCACCACCGCTTCGCGCCCCCGCGGATCGACGACCCGGACTACGTGCCGGCGCTCCAGCGCATCTGCGCCGAGCACGACGTCGGCGCCGTCGTCCCGCTCACCGACCTCGACATCGAGGTGCTCGCGCAAGCCCGCCGAGACGGCCTGCTGCCCGCCCTCACGCCCGATCCCGAGATCGCGCGCGCGACCTACGACAAATACGAGACGCACCTGCTGCTCCAACGGCACGGCCTGCCGAGCCCGCCGACCGTGCTGCCCGGCGAGCAGCCCGAGGGCTACCCGGTGATGGTCAAGCCGCGCCGCGGCTCGGGGGCGCGCTCGATCCACCTCGCCCGCGACGCGAGCGAAGCCGCCTTCTTCGTCGGCTACGTCGACGAGCCGACGATGATCCAGCGCTGGATGGGCGACCCGGTCGACCACGAGTTCTCGATCGACGCGCTGTCCGACCTCGACGGCCGCTGCCTCAACGCGATCCCCCGCACGATGCTCGAGTCGCGCGGCGGCGAGTCGATCAAGGGCGCGACGATCGCCGACGCGGAGCTGGTCGACCTGGGCCGGCGCGTCGTCGAGGCGCTCGGCGTGCGCGGACCCTGCACGATCCAGGTCTTCCGCGCCGACGACGGCACGCTCGGCATCACCGACGTCAACACGCGCTTCGGCGGCGCCTTCCCCGCGCCGATGTACGCGGCGCGCGAGGGCCGGACCTATCCGGAGCTGATCGTGCGGATGGCGAACGGCGAGCGGATCGAGCCGCACGTCGGCGACTTCGCCGCCGGCCGCACCTTCACTCGCTACTACTGGCAGCTCGAGCTGGACGAGCGCCTCTCGCCGAGCGGGCGGGAGATCGTCTCCGGCGGTCCCCCGCCGCCGCGCCCTTAGCGCGCTTGGCCTGCGGCTTCCAGCAGGCCTCGACGAACGCCGCGATCTCCTCCGTCAGCCGTTCGGGTCTCGTGCGCAGCTCGACGATCGAGTTCGCGTTGAGCAGCCGGCCGTTCAGCAGCTCCTCGGCGAGCATGCCGGCGTCCGAGAACGGATGGATCGGGTCGCGCGGATGGCCGATCACGAGCGCCGGCGCCTCGAACGTGCGGCGCACGTTCCGGTGCGGCGCGGTGCGGCCGAAGAAGATCCCCTGCAGGACGGCGGCGCTCGGTCCCGGGTCCTGCGAGACCCAGTCGACCAGGATCTCGGGGATCAGCGGCAGCGGCCCGCGCGGCACGCGCCGCGCGACCTGCTGGACGAGCTTCATGACCGGCTCGCCGAACGTCAGCGCCACCAGCAGCGGCGTGAAGCCCAGCGCGCACGCGAGCAGGCCGTTGTCGAGCACCGGCATCTCGAGCACCATCCCCCGCAGCCGCTCCGGCGCGGCGTCGGCGATCTCGAGCGTGATGTTGGCGCCGAGCGACGTCCCGCCGACGACGGCCTGCTCGATCTCGAGGTGGTCGAGCAGTGCGATCGTCTGCTGCCCGAAGAACGTCATCGAGTAGCGCCACATGTCGCGCGGGCGGTCGGATCTGCCGTGCCCGAGCGGGTCCATCACGACGACGCGGTTGCCGCGCGCCGCCAGCTCCTGCGCAAGCGGCTCCTGCATCCGCTGCGACAGCAGCAGGCCGGGCAGCAGCACGGTCGTGCGGGGGCCCTCGCCGTAGATCGTGTAGGCGATCCGCTGACCGTGGTGCTCGAAGGACGCCATCGCCCTGCGCAAGCTACTACGCCGCGACCGGTTTCGCGCCTGCGACCACGAAGCCGAGCAGCGCCGCGAAGAAGCGCCCGCGCGCGTACGCGTCGTCGAGCTCGTCCCACCACGCGATCAGCTCCTCGGGCGTGAAGTGCCCGGCCGCGAGCGCCGCGTCGAGATGGCCCGACAGGACCCATCCGAAGAAGTCGTAGGGGATGTCGACCGCGTGCGGGATCACGACGACGTCGACGAGCCCGGCATCGCGCAGCAGCCGCGGCAGCGTGCGCCCGACGCGGCCGTTGCGCACGCCGTCGCAGTAGCTGCGCACGATCCGCCGCGTCAGCTCGGTGCCGGCGCCGTCGACCACGAGCGCGTCCCAGTCGAAGTCGAACACGACCACCCGTCCGCCGGGCTTCAGCACGCGCGCCATCTCGCCGATCGCGATTGCCGGATCTCCCTCGACGTGCATCAGCAGCCGCTCGGCGCGGACGCGGTCGACGCACGCGTCGGGCACGTCGAGCGCGAGCGCGTCGCCTCTGCGGAAGGCGACCGGCAGGTCGCGGTCCATCGAGCGCCGCGTCGCCTCGGCGACGATCGGCGCGGACGCGTCGATCCCCAGCACCCGGCCCTCCGCGCCGATCCGGCGCGCGATCGTGCGCACGTCGTCGCCGGCGCCGCAGCCGACCTCGAGCACGCGCAGCCCGCGCCGCAGCTCGAGCTGTTCGAGCATGATCGGCTTCAGCGCACGGACGCTCGGCAGCTGGTTGCCGGCGTCGAAGAAGCGCAGCGCGAAGTCGGGGTCGGTGCGCGCGAGCGTCGTCACGCCGCCAGCCAGTCCGCGATCCGGCGCCCGATCAGCGCGCCCTGGTCCTCCTGCAGGAAGTGGCCGGCGTCGGGGATCTCGTACGCGACCTCGGTCCCGATCGCCTCCGCGAAGCGCCGCCCGGTCGCGGGCGGGATGACCGGGTCCTGGTCGGCCCACAGCACGAGCTTCGGTCGCGCGTCGGCGGCGAGCGCGTCGAGCACGCGCTGGCCGTCGGCCGCACCCGGCGCGTCGGGCGCGAGCGGGATCAGCAGCGGGAACGCGCGCGCGCCGGCCTTCGAGGCGGCGTCGGGGAACGGCGCCTCGTAGGCGGCGATCACGTCGTCGCCCGGGTCGGCGTGGCAGCCGCCGCGCACGAGCATCCCGATCGGCAGGTCCTCGGTGCGCGCGACGAAGTCGCGGAACATTTGCCACGCGTCACTCATCTGCTGGTGGCCGGTGAAGAGGCCGGTGTCCATCGCGACGATCCGCGCGATGCGGTCCGGATGGTCGGCCGCGACGCGCAGCCCGATCGGACCGCCCCAGTCGTGCACGACGATCGTCGCGTCGCGCAGGTCGAGCCGCTCCACCAGCTCGGACAGCAGCGCGGTGTGGCGGTCGTAGGAGTACCAGGCGACGTCCGTCGGCTTGTCGGAGCGCCCGAAGCCGGCGTGGTCGGGCACGACGCAGCGGTGGCCGGCGTCGAGCAGCGGGCCCATCACGTGCCGCCACAGGAACGACCACGTCGGCTCGCCGTGGACCAGCAGCACGGGCGCGCCGTCGCCCTCGTCGAGGTGCGCGAGCCGCAGCCCGTCGACCTCGCGGTAGTGCGGCCGCCACGGGAAGTCCGGCAGGTCGGCGAAGCGCTCCTCCGGAGCGCGGACTGCCTCGGTCACGGCCTCTGGCACGTTCGCTCCCTCGCCTCGCACGGTACGACCCCGGCGGCGACCGACGCTGCCGGATGAGCAGCGTACCCGTCCCGACTGGCCAGCGCGCCAATCGGCGTCGCCACGATGACGACGGCGCGCGGATAACCTCCCACCCGCGATGGCCGCCGCCGAGCCCACGACCACCGCCCAGGTCGACCCCGAGCGCGACTGCGTCGACACGATCCGCACGCTCACGATCGACGCCGTCCAGCAGGCCGGCAACGGCCATCCCGGCATGCCGATGGGGATGGCGCCCGCCGGCTACCTGCTGTTCGCCGAGGTGATGCGCCACAATCCGCGCGACCCGCATTGGCCCGATCGCGACCGTTTCGTGCTGAGCGCCGGCCACGGCTCGATGCTGCTCTACAGCGTCCTGCACCTGTCGGGCTACGACCTCTCGCTCGACGACCTCAAGGCCTTCCGCCAGTGGGGCTCGCGCACGCCCGGCCATCCCGAGGTCGGTCACACGCCGGGCGTCGAGACGACGACGGGGCCGCTCGGGCAGGGGTTCGCGAACGCCGTCGGGATGGCGATGGCCGAGCGCTTCCTGCGCGAGCGCTATGGGGCCGAGGTCGTCGACCACCGCGTGTTCGGGATCTGCTCCGACGGCGACCTGATGGAGGGCGTGAGCGCGGAGGCCGCCTCGCTCGCGGGGCACCTCGGGCTCGGGCGGCTGATCTTCCTCTACGACGACAACCACATCTCGATCGACGGCGACACGGCCTTGTCGTTCGACACCGAGGACGTCGAGGCGCGCTTCCGCGCCTACGGCTGGCACGTCCAGGGGGTCGCCGACGCGAACGACCTCGGCGCGCTGCGCACGGCGCTCGCGGCGGCGGTCGCCGAGGAGGCGCGCCCGTCGCTGATCCGCGTGCGCTCGGTGATCGGCTACCCGGCGCCGACGAAGGGCGGCACGAGCGCGGCGCACGGGGCGGCGCTCGGCGCGGACGAGGTGCGTGCGACGAAGGTCGCGCTCGGGTGGGATCCGGACACGCAGTTCCACGTTCCCGACGGCGTCTACGAGCGCTTCAGCGCGCTCGACCGCGGGCTCGCCGCGCAGGCCGAGTGGGAGGACCGCTTCGCCCGCTGGCGCACGGCGAACCCCGAGCTGGCGACCGAGTGGGATCTCGCGCACGCCGGCCGCCCGCTGCCGGGGATCGACGAGGCGCTGCCGCGCTTCGACGACGGCGAGAAGAGCCGGCTGGCGACGCGCACCGCCAGCGGCGTGACGATGCAGGCGATCGCGCGCTTCCTGCCGACGATGGTCGGCGGCTCCGCGGACCTGGCCGACAGCGTCAAGACGGGCTTCAAGACCGAGGGCTCCTACAGCGCCGCGCGCGCCGGGCGCAACGTCTACTGGGGCGTGCGCGAGCACGCGATGGCGGCGTCGGTCAACGGGATGGCGCTGCACGGCGGGGTCGTCAAGCCGTACGGCTCGACGTTCCTGCAGTTCGCCGACTACATGCGCCCGGCGATCCGCCTGTCCGCGCTGATGGAGCTGGGCGTCGTGTGGGTCTTCTCGCACGACTCGCTCGGGCTCGGCGAGGACGGCCCGACGCACCAGCCGGTCGAGCACCTCGCCGCGCTGCGCGCGATCCCGGGGCTGACGGTGATCCGCCCGGCCGACGCGGCCGAGACGGCGCAGGCGTGGCGGGTGGCGGTGGAGGACGTGACCGGCCCGTGCGCGCTCGTGCTCACGCGCCAGGACGTCCCGGTGCTGGACCGCACCGCGTGCGCCGACGCGCGCGGCCTGGAACGCGGCGCCTACGTGCTCGTGGGCGCCCCCGACGGCGCGGGCGACTCCGAGGCGGCCGCGATCGTCGCGACCGGCTCGGAGGTCGCGGTCGCGCTCGCCGCCCGCGACCAGCTCGCCGCCGACGGGATCGGCGCGCGCGTCGTCTCGATGCCGAGCTGGGAGCTGTTCGCCGCCCAGGACGCCGCCTACCGCGACTCGGTGCTGCCGCCGGCGCTGCCGAAGGTCTCGGTCGAGGCCGGCGTCGCCCAGGGCTGGGAGCGCTGGGTCGACCGCGCCGTCTCCGTCGACCGCTTCGGCGCCTCCGCGCCCGGCGAGGTCGTCCTGCGCGAGCTCGGGATCACGGCCGATGCGGTCGCCGTCGCCGTGCGCGCGCTGGTCTGAGCGCACCCGGCCCTACGATCTCCCCCATGGAGGAGCTGCGCCACGTCCTGCGCCCGGCCGATCTCGCCGGCGCGCCCGAGGGCGCGATCGTGCTCCTGCACGGCCGCGGCACGAGCGAGTACGACCTGCAGCCGGTGATCGAGGCGCTCGACCCCGAGCGGCGGCTCGCCGGCGTCACGCCGCGCGCGCCGCTGACGCTGCCGGGCCAGCCCGGTGCGCACTGGTATGTCGTGCGGCGCGTCGGCTTCCCCGACCCGGCGACGTTCGGTCCCAGCTACGAGCTGCTGGCGGCCTGGCTCGACGCGCTGCCGGACGCGCTGGGCGTGCCGTGGGAGCGCACGGTCCTCGGCGGCTTCTCGCAGGGGGCGGCGATGGCGCTCGCCGTCGGGCTCGGCCGCGGCCTGCCGGCGCCCGCCGGGATCCTGGCGCTGAGCGGCTTCCTGCCCGAGGTGCCCGGCTACGAACCCGACCTCGAAGGCCGGCAGCGCTTCCCGGTCGCGATCGCGCACGGCAGCGAGGACCCGATCATCCCGGTCGGCTTCGGGCGCGCGGCGCGCGACCGGCTGCTCGCGGCCGGCGCCGACGTGCTCTACCGCGAGCCGCCCGTCGGCCACACGATCGACCCTGCCCTCGTCCCGGAGCTGCGCGCATGGGTCGCGGCGCGCCTCCCGCCCGTCGCGGCCGGCTCGCCGCGCGGCGACTGAGGCAGAGGAGATGGACGATCCGATGCCGGTCGCGCGCGGGGTGGCGATCCCGCTGGCGGAGGTGACGCTGCGCGCGAGCCGCTCGTCGGGCCCCGGCGGCCAGCACGCGAACGTGACCGCGTCGCGCATCGAGGCGACCTTCGACGTCGGCGCCTCGCAGGCGCTCACGCCGGCGCAGAAGGAGCGGCTGCGCGCGCGCTGCGGCGCGCTCGTGACCGCCGTCGCGCAGGACGCGCGCAGCCAGGCGCGCAATCGCGAGCTCGCGCTGGAGCGGCTGCGGGCGCGGCTGGCGGCCGGGCTCGCGATGCCGCGCGCCCGCACCCCGACGCGCCCGACGGCGGCGTCGCGCAGGCGGCGCGCGGAGGCCAAGCGCCGGCAGGCCGAGCGCAAGGCGGGACGCCGGCCGCCCGAGCGCGACCAGTAGGCTGCGCGCCGATGCGCGCACGCTCCTTCGGCCCGTTCTTCATCCTCGCCGGCGTCATGCACTTCGTCGCTCCGCGCTTCTACGACGCGATCGTGCCGCGCTGGGTCTCCGGCCCGCGCCGGCGCGTCACCTATCTCAGCGGCGTCGCCGAGATCGTCGCGGGCGCTGCCGTCCTGCATCCGCGCACACGGCGTCTCGGCGGGCGGCTGAGCGTCGCGACGCTGCTGTCGGTCTTCCCGGCGAACCTCGAGATGGCGCTGCACCCCGAGCGCCACCGCGTCCCCGGCGGCCGCGCGGCGCTCTACGCCCGCCTGCCGCTGCAGGCCGTGTTCGTCGCCTGGGCGCGCGCGGCCGCGCGCAGCTGAGTAGGCTCCCCTCAACCAACCGAAAACCAGTGGGAAGGGGGATCCCATGGTGGTGTCCGGATCGCGGCCGCGCTCGTTCGCGGCCGCCGTCGTGCTCGTCGTGCTCGTGCTCGCGGTCGGCGCCGGCAGCGCGCTCGCCGAACAGTACGTCGCGCTCGGCGACTCGTACTCGTCGGGCGTCGGCACGCGCGTCTTCTTCGAAGAAACGTGCAAGCGCAGCCTCTACGCGTATCCCGAGCTGATCGCGGCGCAGCGCGCGAACACGCAGCTCGTGTTCGCCGCCTGCACCGGCGCGAAGACCGGGGACGTGCTCAACAGACAGATATCGTCGCTGTCGTCGTCGACGGCGATAGTGACGATCACGATCGGCGGCAACGACGCCGGCTTCTCGGAAGTCATCACGCAGTGCGCGCTGCCGTGGCCGTGGTCGTGCGACAGCAACATCAGAAACGCGCAGTCCTTCATCAGAAGCACGCTGCCGGGACTGCTCAACAACGTCTATGCGGCGATCAGATCGCACGCGCCGAACGCGAGAGTGATCGTGCTCGGCTATCCGCGGCTGTTCATGGGCGTCGACTGCAACGCCGGCACCTTCTTCTCCGAAGAAGAGATGAGACGGCTCAACGAAACGGCCGACCTGCTGCGCGACGTCACGCGCGAACGCGCGCTGGCGGCGGGCGACGTGTTCGAGGACGCGATCCCGCCGTTCACCGGGCACGCGATCTGCTCGAGCTCGGAGTGGCTCAACGGACTCTCGAACCCGGTGGAAGAAAGCTACCACCCGAACAGAACCGGTCACGCGAGCGGATACGAGCCGCTCGTGCGCTCCGTGATCGGGTAATCGACGCCGTCGCATGGCGGCGGTCACCCGCGGGAAGATCACCGCCATGCGTCACGTCGAGCGCCTGATCGACGAGCTGCGCCCGTTCGTCTCCGACACGCGCGTGCTCGACGCGATCGCGGACGTGCCGCGCGACGCGTTCGTGCCCGAGCAGCTGCGCGCGCACGCCTATGACAACAACGCGCTGCCGATCGGCCACGGCCAGACGATCTCCCAGCCGCTCGTCGTCGCGCGCATGACCGAGCTGCTGCGCGTCGAGCCGGACGACCGCGTGCTCGACGTCGGCACCGGCTCGGGCTACCACGCGGCCGTGCTCGCGCTGCTCGCCGCGCACGTCTGGACGGTCGAGCGTCACCGCGCGCTGAGCGCGCAGGCGGCCGCGAACCTCGTGCGGGCCGGCGTCGCGAACGTGACGGTGCTCGTCGGCGACGGCTCGCGCGGCCTGCCGGCCGAGGCGCCGTTCGACGCGATCAACGTCGCCGCGGCGGCGTGGCCCGAGGTGCCGCCCGCGCTCGAGCGCCAGCTCGCGCGCGGCGGCCGGCTGGTCGCGCCGGTCGGCGCCAGCGGCCAGCAGCTCGTGCTCGTCGAGCGCGAGGACGACGACCTCACGCGGACCGCGCTGGAGCCCGTCCGCTTCGTTCCGCTGATCGAGGGGGAGCCGTGAGGCGCTCGCGCATGACCGCGGTCGCCTCGGGGTTGGAGTCGACGAGCACGTAGCGGCGGCCGAGCGCCGCCGCGACCGCGCCGAGCGTCCCCGAGCCGGCGAAGAAGTCCAGGCACCAGCCGCCGGGCCGCGCGGAAGCCGACACCATCCGCCGCACGATCCCCTCCGGCTTCTGCGTCGGATAGCCGGTCTTCTCGGCGCCGTTGGTCGGGACGATCGTGTGCCACCAGACGTCGGTCGGGAGCTTGCCGCGCGCCGCCTTCTCCGGCGTCACGAGGCCCGGCGCCATGTACGGCTCGCGCTCGATCGCGTCGGCGTCGAACCAGTGCGCGCCCGGCGTGCGCACGTAGACGAGGATCGTGTCGTGCTTGGCCGGCCAGCGGCTGCGCGGCTTGGCGCCGTAGTCGTAGGCCCACACGATCTCGTTGAGGAACGCGTCGCGCCCGAGCAGCTCGTCGAGCAGCAGCTTGCAGTAGTGCGCCTCGCGGTAGTCGATGTGGAAGTAGAGCGTGCCGTGCGGGGCGAGCAGGCGCTTGGCGTGCTCCAGGCGCGGGGCGAGGAAGCCGAGGTAGTCGCCGAACGCGTCCTCGTAGGCGAGCGCCCGCAGCAGCGTCGTACGGTAGCGCCGCCCGCCGAAGCCGGTGCGGTCGCCGTCGCGACCGGCCTTGCCGGCGTCCTCGGTCGCGATCGTGCGGCGCTCCTGCGTGCGGCCGGTGTTGAACGGCGGGTCGACGTAGACGACGTCGAACGCGCCGGCGGGCAGCCGCGGCAGCACGTCGAGGTTCTCGCCCTCGATCACGAGGTCGTCGGAGCCCAGCTCGATCCGCTCCGGCAGCTCGTCGGCGCTCAGCACGCGCATCCCGGGGACGCTACCCCGCGCGGCGGCCGTGCTTGACTGACGGGCGATGGCCGACGAGCTCGCGATCGTCCCGTTCGCGTCCGCCGCCGCGTGGGAGGCGTGGCTGGAGCAGCGGCACGCCGCTGCGCCCGGCGTGCTGCTCAAGTTCGCCAAGAAGGGCAGCGGCGTCGCGACCGTCACCTACGAGGAGGCCGTCGAGGTGGCGCTGTGCTTCGGCTGGATCGACGGGCAGGTGCGCCGCTTCGACGAGCGCTTCTACCTCCAGCGCTTCACGCCGCGCCGGCGCGCGAGCCGCTGGTCGAAGATCAACGTCGAGCGCGCGCTCGCGCTGATCGAGGCCGGCCGCATGCGCCCCGCGGGGCTCGCGCAGGTGCAGGCGGCGCAGGCGGACGGGCGCTGGGAGGCGGCGTACGCGAGCCCGTCGAACGCGACCGTCCCCGAGGACCTCCGGACGGCGCTCGACGCCAACCCGGCCGCCGCGGCGTTCTTCGCGACGCTCAGCGGCGCCAACCGCTACGCGATCCTCTACCGCGTCGGCGACGCCAAGCGCCCCGAGACGCGCGCGCGACGGATCGCGCAGTTCGTCGAGATGCTGGCGCGGGGGGAGACGGTGCACTGACGCCGCGCGGCGGCCGCTCAGCGCCGCCGTCCGCGGCGGCGCGTCTCCAGCACCGCGCCGAAGACCGCCCCGATCAGCAGGCACACGACGATCACGACGATCAGCGGCAGCTGCGGCGAGCCGAACAGCAGGTGGACGGTGACCTGGTCGAGGTTGAGGACCGCGAACAGCGTCGCCGCGACCGCGAGCACGGCGACGGCGACGAGCCGCGCGGTCTCGCGTCTCGAGCGCCGGGCCGGAACGCTCCCGCTCGGTCCGGCTTCGGGCGTCGGTCCGCTCGCCATGCGCGCATCATCCCCGACGCGGCGGCGCCTCAACCGGCGCCCCGCGAAGCCGGGATCGCTCGGGAAGACGGAGTCAGTACCCTCGGGCGATGGCGCGTCTCGACCCGCAGGCGCTCGTCGAGCACCTCGATCGCCTCTATCGCGCCGCATGGGCCTTGTGCGGCTCGCGCGAGGAGGCCGAAGACCTCGTGCAGGAGACGGCTGCGCGCGTGCTGGCGCGTCCGCGTCAGCTCCACGGGCAGGACGAGCTCGCCTATCTCATACGCGCGCTGCGCAACACCTTCCTGCTGAGCCGCCGCACGGCCTCGCGCCGGCCGCAGGTGCGCGCCACGCTCGACCAGGTCGAGGCGGTCGAGCCGCGGCGCGACACCCGCCCGGAAGCCGTGATCGAGTCGCGCGAACTGTTCGCCACGATCTCCGCCCTGCCCGACGACTTCCGCCTCGCGCTGGTGGCGGTCGACGTCGCCGGCCTGTCGTACCGCGAGGCCGCTGACATACTGGAGACGCAGGAGGCTACGATCGCCTCGCGCCTCTACCGCGCGCGGGATCGGGTCGCCCGTGCGCTCGCGGACGACACGTCCGCGTCGGCACGGGAAGGCGCGGCGTCGAGTCGGAGTCTTAGGCAGTGAAGAGCCGATGAACGGACCTGAGCACGACATCTCCCCCGAGCTGGAAGCGCGCCTCGCCGGCGTCGCCGACGGCACGCTGACGGCCGAGCGCGGCGACGAGCTGCTGCGCGAGGTCGCCGCCTCGCGCGAGCTGACGGCGCGCCTCGAGCGCCAGCGCCGCGCGGTCGCCGCGCTGCACACGCTCGACGTGCGCGCGCCGGACGCGCTGCGGGCGCGCGTCGCCGAGGCGGCGGCGCACGCGGCGGTGCGCGGGCGCCCGCGTCCGCGCTGGCGGCTGCCGTCCGTCCGGCTGCCCGTGCTGGCCGGCGGCGGGCTCGCCGCGGCCGCGGCGGCCGCCGTGCTCGCGCTCGTGCTCTCGACGGGCGGCACCGCGACGCCGACGGTCGCCCAGGCCGCGCCGGTCGCGCTGCGCGCCCCGACCGCGGGCGCCCCCGCGACGCGGCCCGGCGGGAGCGAGCTGGTCGCCGAAGCCGGCGGGATCGAGTACCCGACGTGGAGCTGGCTCGGCTGGCACGCGACCGGCCAGCGCACCGACACGATCGGCGGCCACGCGGCGCGGACCGTGTTCTACGGCGACGGGAGCGGGGCGCAGGTCGGCTACACGATCATCGACGGGCGCCCGCTGCCGGTCAGCGGCGGCCGGGTCGTGGCGGCGCGCGGCCGGCACGTCCGCCTGCTCGAGGTCGGCGGCGCGTACGTCGTGACCTGGCGCCACGGCGGACACACCTGCATCGTCGCCGGGCGCGGCGTCGCGCCGGGCCGCCTCGCGGCGCTCGCGAGCTACGAGGCGTGAGCGCGGGCGCGGGCGCTCAGCCGAGCCGCTCGCGATAGACGACCACGACCGTGCCGAGCACGATCACGTCGCCGTCCTGCAGCTCGGCCTCGGCGACGCGCCGGCCGTTGACGACGACGCCGTTGAGGCTGCGGTCGTCGAGGATCCGCACCGAGCCCCGGCGCTGGACCACGATCGCGTGGCGGCGCGAGACGCTGGGGTCCTCGATCTGCAGCGTGGCGGCGAAGCTGCGTCCGATGCGGGTGATCGGCTGCGTCAGCTCGAGCAGCTGCTGGTAGCCGTCGTCGTCGACGACGAGGTAGCGGCCGGGGGTGGACAGCGTCGCGGCGGACGGCGCCCGCTCGCCGCTGGGGCGCTGCACCGAGTCGAGCGCCTCGGTGGGGGTATGGGCGCGGGTCTGCTGGTCGATCGGCGTCACGGTCATGGTGTCCGTCCGGCGGTCGGCGGGTCGGGGGCTGCGCTTCACAGTAGGCGGTCGGCCTACCGCGTCAAGCTTTCCATACCTGTCTGAGACCGAGCCAAGAATTCGTGAAGCGCTCCAGCGCCCCCGCGATCAGCCGGTCTGCGTGGTCGGACGCACGAGCAGCTCGTTGATCGAGACGCTCTGGGGCTGTCCGATCGCGAACAGGATCGCGTTCGCGATGTCCTGCGCCTCCATCGGCGTCGTGTCGCCCAGCCGCTGGTTCATCAGCTCGATGATCTCCGGGCGGTTGTGGTCGCGCAGCTCGGTCGCGACCGCGCCCGGCTCGATCAGCGTCACGCGGATGCCGCGCATCGTCGCCTCCTGGCGCAGCGACTCCGAGAACGCGCCGACGCCCCACTTCGTGAGGTTGTAGACGCCGGAGCCCGCGCGCGCGACGCGCCCGGCGACCGAGCTGACGTTGACGACGTGGCCGCCGCCCTGCGCGAGCATCAGCGGCAGCGCGGCGTGCGTGCAGTAGAGGACGCCGAAGACGTTGACGTGGATCATCCGCCGCCACTCCTCCGTCGGCGCGTTCTCGATCGGGCCGAGCAGCATCACGCCGGCGTTGTTGACGAGCACGTCGAGTCGGCCGAGCTCGTCGTGCGTGCGCCGGACGAAGGCGCTCGCCTGGTCCTCCTCGCCGACGTCGGCCGCGATCGCGAGCGCCCGCCCGCCGTCGCCCTCGATCCGCTGCGCGAGCGCCTCGATGCGATCGCCGCGCCGCGCCGCGAGCGAGACGGCGGCACCGGCCTGCGCGGCGGCGAGCGCGGTCGCCTCGCCGATGCCCGACGACGCGCCGGTGATCGCCACGACCTTGCCCGTGAGATCGATGTCCATGGGTGACCTTTCGTTGCGATGGGCGGAGCGAGGCGACCGGATCCGCCTCAAAGCTCAGCCTCGCACACTCGCTCGGTGCCCGGCCGGCCTCCCACCGACCGGCCGGGCACCCGTCCCGCGAGAGAGGAGGAGGGAGAGGCAGCCCAGGTAATACTCAAGTTTGTTCGAATAGTCAAGCAAAGCCGACACAAGTTGGCTCCCGCGCCTACCCCCGCGCGGCACGGACGGCGTGCGGCGGCATACGATGGCGGCGTGCCGGACTTCGAGACGCCCTACGTCCTCTACGCGGCGCTGCGCGCGCGCGAGCCAGGCGCGCACGCGCTCGCGGGAGCGGCGGCCGACGCCGAGACCGCACTGACGCGCGGCGGCGTGACGCTGCGCGGCGCCTACGCGCTCGCCGGCTTCCGCGCCGAGGCCGACCTGCTGCTGTGGCTCGTCGGGCCGAGTGCCGACGCGCTGCAGGACGCGTTCACCGCCTTCCGCCACGGCGAGGTGGGCCGCGCGCTCGATCCCTTCTGGACCGCGATCGGCGTCCATCGCGAGGCCGAGTTCTCCAAGACGCACATCCCCGCGTTCCTCGGCGGCGAGGAGCCGCGCAGGTACGTCTGCGTCTACCCCTACGTGCGCTCGCTCGACTGGTACCTGCTGCCGGCGCAGGAGCGCTCGGACCTGCTGCGCGAGCACGGCACGATGGGCCGCGACTACCCGGACGTGCGCGCGAACACCGTCAGCGCGTTCGCGCTCGGCGACTACGAGTGGCTGCTCGCGTTCGAGGCCGACGAGCTGACGCGCATCGTCGACCTCATGCGCCACCTGCGCGGCGCCGAGGCGCGCCGCCACACGCGCGAGGAGCTGCCCTTCTTCACCGGCATCCGCAAGCCGCTCGCCGACGTCGTCGCGGGCCTGCCCTGAGCTGATGCCCGAGGCCGTCGTCGTCTCCGCTGTGCGCACGCCGATCGGCCGCTACGGCGGCGCGCTCGCGGGCGTGCGGCCCGACGACCTGGCGGGGATCGCGATCGCCGCCGCGGTCGAGCGCGCGGGCGTCGACGCCGAGCGGATCGAGGACGTCTGGTTCGGCTGCGCCAACCAGGCCGGCGAGGACAACCGCAACGTCGCGCGGATGGGCGCGCTGCTGGCGGGCCTGCCCGACTCGGTCGCGGGCGTGACCGTCAACCGCCTGTGCGCGTCGGGGCTCGCAGCCGTCGTCGGCGCGTGCAGCGCCGTGCGCGCCGGCCAGGGGGACCTGTTCGTCGCCGGCGGCGTCGAGTCGATGACGCGCGCTCCGATCGTCACCGGCAAGGACGCCAAGCCGTGGGCGCGCGGCGACCGCGTCTCCTACGATACGACGCTCGGCTGGCGCTTCCCGAACCCGGTGCTGGAGGCGCTGTTCCCGCTCGAGTCGATGGGCGAGACGGGCGAGAACGTGGCCGAGCGCTGGGACGTCTCGCGCGCGGACCAGGACACGTTCGCGGCCGAGTCGCAGCGGCGCTGGGAGGCGGCGCAGGCGGCCGGACGCTTCGCCGACGAGCTGATCGCGGTCGGCGAGCTGGAGGCCGACGAGCACCCGCGGCCCGGCACGACCGTCGAGAAGCTCGCGACGCTCAAGCCCGCGTTTCGCGCGGGCGGCACGGTCACGGCCGGCAACGCGAGCGGGATCAACGACGGCGCCGCCGCGCTCGTCGTCATGAGCGACGCGCTCGCGGACGAGCTGGGGATCGAGCCGCTCGGGCGCTTCGTCGCCGGCGGCGTCGCGGGCGTCGACCCGCGCGTGATGGGGATCGGGCCGGTGCCGGCGTCGCGCAAGGCGCTCGCCCGCGCCGGGCTGGAGCCGTCCGATCTCGACCTCGTCGAGCTCAACGAGGCGTTCGCCTCGCAGTCGGTCGCCTCGATCCGCGAGTTGGGGATCGACCCGGCGATCGTCAACGTCAACGGCGGCGCGATCGCGCTCGGCCATCCGCTCGGGATGAGCGGCGCGCGGCTCGTCGTCTCGCTCCTGCACGAGGGCCGCCGCCGCGGAGCGCGCTACGGCCTCGCGACGCTGTGCGTCGGCGTCGGGCAGGGTCAGGCGGCCGTCTTCGCGCTCGCCGGCGCGCTGCGCGACGGCGCGTAGACGCTCGCTGACCAGCTTGGCCAAGAAGCTCGATAGCCTCAGTGCATGCTCCGGCCCCACGAGCCGCACCAGCCGCACTCGTTCACGATCGGCGACGCGAAGACGCAGCTGTCGAAGCTCGTCGCGATGGCCGAGCGCGGGGAGCCGGTCGAGCTGCGCCGCGACAAGACGCCCGTCGCGCGGATCGTGCCCGTGCCGGCTCCGGGCGTCCTGCGCAGGCCGGGCGCGCTGCGCGGCCGCGTCTTCATGGCCGACGACTTCGACGTCTGGCCCGACGACGTCGCGGACGCGCTCGGCATGAACGGCTGACCCGCGTGGGGCGGGTCCTGCGCGACACGCACGCGGTCATCTGGTGGCTGGCCGACGACCCGCGGCTGTCGACGCCCGCGCGCGACGCGATCGCCGGCGCCGCCGAGCCGCTGCTCAGCCCCGTCTCGATGATGGAGATCGGGATCAAGACCTCGCTGCGCAAGCTGCGGCTGGTCGACGGCTGGGTCGGGCAGCTGCTCGGCGACGCCGGCGATCGCTGCGCAGGCGTCGCGACGGTCTGGTAGCGCTACGCTGGCCGGCGTGGCGACGACCGACGAACCGGCGGCGCTCCCTGTCGAGGGCTACCAGCTGAAGGGCATCGCGCCGCGCGCCTACCAGCACCCGGCCGACCGTGCGGCGACGGCGGCGCTGTCGTCGATCCCGCAGCTCGACCGCGTCGTGCGCAAGCTGATCGAGCTGGGCTACGAGCGTGCGCTGCGCCAGCAGGCGCTCGGCGCTTCGGTGCGGCTGTCCGACGACCAGCTGCCGGCCGTCTGGCGCGAGCACGCGCTCGCCTACGCGACGCTCGACCTGCCCGACGTCCCGCCGCTCTACCTCACCCACTTCCCGCTTGCCAACGCCGTCACGATCGGCGCCAGGCGGCCGATCGTCGTCGTCAACTCCGAGCTGGTGCGGCTGCTCGACGCGCCGCAGCGCCGCGTCGTGTTCGCGCACGAGGCCGCGCACGTCCTCGCCGACCACGTCCTCTACGGCACGGCGCTGACGATCCTGTCGCTGATGGCGGCCGCCTCGCGGCTGCCGCTCGCGCTCGTCCCGATCCGCACCGCGCTGCTGGAGTGGAGCCGCGCAGCGGAGCTTTCCTGCGACCGCGCCGCCGCGCTCGTCACGCGCGACCCGCTCGCCGTCTGCCGCACGTTCATGTCGGTCGCGGCCGGCGCGATGGTCGACGAGCTCGACCTCGACGCGTTCATGCGCCAGGGGATGGAGTACCGCGAGGAGGGCGGCGGCCTCGAGCGCCTCTCGCGCCTGCTGATCGACCTCGGCGTGACGCACCCGATGCCGGTGCGCCGTACGCACGAGCTGATGGAATGGGTGCGCTCGGGCGACTTCGACCGCATCGCCGGCGGCGACTACGTGCGGCGCGAGGAGCCGGCCGACGCGCGCGCCGAGGGCGGCGAGGCGCTCGCCTTCTACACCGAGCGCTTCCGCAAGGCGTTCCGCGCCGCGAGCGACGCGGTCGGGGCCGCCGGCGACCAGCTGACCGAATGGCTGCGGCGCGCCGACGACGGCGGCGAAGACGGATAGCCGTGGTCGTCGAGGTCGAGGAGCTGCGCAAGTCCTACGGCGACGTCGAGGCCGTGCGCGGGATCTCGTTCTCCGTCGCGCGCGGGGAGATCTTCGGCTTCCTCGGACCCAACGGCGCCGGCAAGTCGACGACAATCGAGATCCTCGAGGGCTACCGCGAGCGCAGCGGCGGCGACGCGCGCGTGCTCGGCGCCGACCCCGGCCGCCCGACGCGCGCCTGGCGCGACCGCATCGGGCTCGTGTTGCAGGAGAGCGAGCTGGAGCCGGCGCTGACGGTGCGCGAGACGGTCGCGATGTTCGCGGGCTTCTACGCGAAGCCGCGCGCGGTCGACGAGGTGATCGAGCTCGTCGGGCTGGGCGAGAAGCGCGACGCGCGCGTCGGGTCCCTGTCGGGCGGGCAGCGGCGGCGCGCGGACGTCGCGGTCGCGATCGTCGGCGATCCGGAGCTGCTGTTCCTCGACGAGCCGACGACCGGCTTCGACCCCTCCGCGCGCCGCGAGGCGTGGAGCATGATCGAGGGCCTGCGCGCGATCGGCACGACGATCATGCTCACGACCCACTACATGGACGAGGCGCAGCACCTCTCCGACCGCGTCGCGATCATCGCGCAGGGCCGGATCGTCGCCGAGGGACGCCCGGACGAGCTGGGCGGCTCGCAGCGCACCGCGACGATCCGCTTCGAGCTGCCGGACGGCGTGGACCGGGCCGCGGTCGAGGCGGAGCTGGGCGCGCCGCTCGAGCGCGCGGGCGCGCTGCTGAGCCTCGCGACCGAGCGCCCGCAGCAAGCGCTCTACCGGCTGACGGCTGGGCCGAGCGCGCGGGCGTCGAGCTGCAGGGGCTGGTGGTCGAGCGCCCGACGCTGGAGGACGTCTTCCTCGCGCTGACGGGCGCCGGCGCCGAGCAGGCCGGTGCGCCGGCGGCTGCGGTCGCGGAGGCGGCGGCGCCGTGAACGACGTCCGCCTCACCCTGCGCCAGGCCGGCTACGGGCTGCTGGTCCTCTCGCGCAGCGCGCGCGTGCTCGTCTTCACGGTGATCTTCCCGATCGTCCTGCTCGTGATGTTCGGGTCGATCTTCAACAAGAACGGCGGCGGGACGACGACGCTGCACAGCGGCCAGAAGATCGCGCTGGAGGCCTACTTCACCGGCGGGATCCTCGCCTACGCGATCGCGATGAACGCGTTCACCTCGCTCGCGATCTCGCTCACGACCCAGCGCGAGAACGGCCTGCTCAAGCGCTTCCGCGGCACGCCGGTGCCGGCGTGGACGTTCCTCGCCGGGCTGATCGTGCGCTCGATCGCGGTCATCGCGGCGATGAGCGTGATCCTGCTCGCGATCGCCGCGGTCGCCTATGACGTGACGCTCACGCCGACGCGGATCGCGTACGTGGCGCTGTTCGTCGTGCTCGGCACCGCGGCGCTGGCCGCGCTCGGGATCGCGCTGACGGCGTTCACGACCTCGGCCGACTCGGCCGCCGCGATCGCCCCGTTCGGGATCGTCATCCTGTCGTTCATATCGGGCGTCTTCATCCAGACGTCCGCGCTCCCGACCGCGCTCGTCGACGTCGGCCGCGTGCTGCCGCTCGCGCACCTCGCCGACGGGATGCAGGCCGCGCTCGTCTCCGGCCCGCCGCACCTGTCCGGCGACAACGTGCTGAGCCTCGCGATCTGGGGCGCCGCCGGCATCTGGATCGCCGCCCGCCGCTTCCGGTGGCAGCCGCGGGCGGCGGCAGCATAAGGCTGGTCTGCCTTCTGACCCGCATATAAATTTATATCTGGGTAATATGAACGGCGATGGCCATTCAGGCATCGCCACGACGGCTTCCGCGCGCTGAGCGCGAGCAGCAGATCCTCGACTTCGCGCACGCGCGCTTCGCCGCGCACGGCTACGGCGCGGTCACGATGGAGGAGGTCGCCGCCGACGCGGGCGTCACGAAGCCGCTGCTGTACGCGTACTTCGGCAACAAGGAGCAGCTGTACCTCGCGTGCATGGAACGCGCCGGGGACGCGATGCTCGCCACCGTCGTGGAGGCTGTCGCCGCGGCCGCCGCCGGCCCGGTCGACGCGCTGCGGCGCGGCATGCGCGCGTTCTTCGCGTTCGTCGCCGAGGACCGCGACGCGTGGCGCGTGCTGTTCGACGAGACGCTGCCGGCCGGCGGCGAGATCGCCCGCCGCGTCGGCGCGTACCGCGGGCGGCTCGTCGGCGCCGTCGTGCAGACGAACGTCGAGCGCCTCAGCGCGCGCGACCGTGCGCGGCTTGCGACCGAGGTCGAGGCCGTCTCGGTCGCGCTGCTCGGCGCCGCCGAGGCGCTCGCACACTGGTGGCTGCGGACCGGCGCGATCCCCGCGCAGGACGCGGCCGAGCTGCTGATCGCGACCGTCGAGCCCGGCCTTGCCGCGCTCACCGGCGGTCGCCTGCGCGAAGGAGATCCCTCATGAGTCCGCGCGGCTCCGCCCCGCGTGCCGCCGTCGTGCTCGGCGGCAATCGCATCCCGTTCGCGCGCTCGAACAGCGCCTACGCGAAGGCGTCGAACCAGGACATGCTCACCGCCGCGCTCGACGGGCTCGTCGACCGCTTCGAGCTGGCCGGCGAGCGGCTCGGCGAGGTCGTCGCCGGCGCCGTGCTCAAGCACAGCCGCGATTTCAACTTGACCCGCGAGTGCGTGCTCGGCAGCCGCCTCGCGGCGGAGACGCCCGCCTACGACGTCCAGCAGGCGTGCGGGACGGGGCTGGAGGCCGCGATCCTCGTCGCCAACAAGGTCGCCCTCGGACAGGTCGAGGCCGGTGTGGCCGGCGGCGTCGACACGACGTCCGACGCGCCGATCGGCGTCAACGAGGACCTGCGCGAGATCCTGCTCGACGCCAACCGCGAGAAGTCCACCGCCGGGCGCCTCAAGCAGCTCCTGCGCGTGCGCCCCCAACAGCTCGTGCCCGCGATCCCGCGCAACGAGGAGCCGCGCACCGGCCTGTCGATGGGCGAGCACCAGGCGCGCACGACGAAGGAGTGGGGGATCACGCGCGGCGCGCAGGACGAGCTGGCCGCGCGCAGCCACCGCAACCTCGCCGCCGCCTACGAGCGCGGCTTCCTCGACGACCTGATCACGCCCTACCTCGGCCTCGAGCGCGACGAGAACCTGCGGCCCGGCTCGGACACGGGCAAGCTCGCGAAGCTCAAGCCGGCCTTCGGCGGGCGCGAGGGGACGATGACGGCCGGCAACTCGACGCCGCTGTCCGACGGCGCCGCGGTCGCGCTGATCGCCTCGGAGGCGTGGGCGAAGGAGCGCGGCCTGACGCCGCTCGCGCGCTTCGTCGACGCCGAGACCGCCGCCGTCGACTACGTCGGCGGCCGCGAGGGGCTGCTGATGGCGCCCGCCTACGCGGTCCCGCGGCTGCTGGAGCGCAACGGCCTGTCGCTGCAGGACTTCGACCTCTACGAGATCCACGAGGCGTTCGCGTCGCAGGTGCTGTGCACGCTCGCCGCGTGGGAGGACGAGCAGTTCTGCCGCGAGCGGCTCGGGCGCAAGGAGCCGCTCGGGTCGATCGACCGCGACAAGCTCAACGTCAACGGCAGCTCGCTCGCCGCCGGCCACCCCTTCGCCGCCACCGGCGCGCGCATCCTCGCCGGCCTCGCGAAGGCGCTGCACGAGCGCGGCGGCGGCCGCGGCCTGATCTCGATCTGCGCGGCCGGCGGCCAGGGCGTCGTCGCGATCTTGGAGGCGTAAATGGCGGACCGGTACTCCCAATTGATCAACACCCCCGTCGGCAAGCTCGTCGCCAAGCAGGTCGGACTGCCGGCGCCGCTGCCGCTCGAGCGCTACACGCCGGGCGCGCCGCTGATCGCCGGGCGCGTGCTGCTCGGCGCGGCGCCCGGCGGGCGCCTGGCGGAGCCGGTCGAGCGGCTCCTCGCCGACGCGCACGTCACCGTCGACCGCGAGCCGGGCGACGCGAAGCCGAAGGCGCTCGTGTTCGACGCGACCGGGATCGCCTCCAGCGAGCGGCTGTCCGAGTTGCACGCCTTCTTCGGACCGACCGTCCGCTCGCTCGAGCGCTGCGGCCGGATCGTCGTGCTCGGCACGCCGCCCGCGCGCGCCGGCTCGCCGGCCGAGGCGATCGCGCAGCGCGCGCTCGAGGGCTTCACGCGCGCGCTCGGCAAGGAGATCCGCCGCGGCGCGACCGTTCAGCTCGCGTACGTCGCGCCCGGCGCCGAGGGCGAGCTGGACTCGACGCTGCGCTTCCTGCTCTCGCCCCGCTCCGCGTACGTCTCCGGCCAGGTCGTGCGGATCGGCGAGCGGATCGGACCCGCGCCGGCGGCCGGCTTCGACTGGGAGCGCCCGTTCGCCGGCAAGGTCGCGCTCGTCACCGGCGCTTCGCGCGGGATCGGCGCGTCGATCGCGGCGACGCTCGCGCGCGACGGCGCGCACGTCGTCGGCCTCGACGTGCCGGCGCTCGCCGACGACCTGGAGGCGGTCACCGGCGGCTTGGGCGGCTCGTCGCTGACGGCCGACATCGCCGACGAGGCGGCGCCGCAGCAGATCGCCGAGCAGCTGCGCGCGCAGCACGGCCGCGTCGACGTCGTCGTCCACAACGCCGGCATCACGCGCGACAAGACGCTCGGGCGCATGGACGAGGACAGATGGAACGCCGTCATCGACGTGAACCTCAACGCGATCCAGCGCATCGACGCGGTGCTGTCGAGCGGGAAGCAGCGGCTCGTCGGCGAGGGCGGGCGGATCGTGTGCGTCTCCTCGATCAGCGGGATCGCCGGCAACGCCGGCCAGACGAACTACGCGACCTCGAAGGCGGGCGTGATCGGGCTCGTCGACGCGTTCGCGCCGCTGCTGGCGCAGCGCGGCGTGACGCTCAACGCGGTCGCACCCGGGTTCATCGAGACGCAGATGACGGCGAAGATCCCGCTCGCGACGCGCGAGGCGGGCCGGCGCATGAACTCGCTCTCGCAGGGCGGGCTGCCGCTCGACGTCGCCGAGACGATCGCGTGGCTCGCGAGCCCGGCGTCGGGCGGCGTGACGGGCAACGTCGTGCGCGTCTGCGGCCAGAGCCTGATCGGGGCGTGACCGCGATGACGACCCGCGCGCTCACGACGGCACCGTGCACGCCCCGGCTGTTCGCGCGCGCCGCGCTGCCGCTCGTCCCCGGCGCCTCGCTGCTGCCGTTCGTGCCCGGCCGCGGACAGCGGATCCCCGACCTCGAGCTGACGCTGGGCGGCGTCGAGATCGACGCCCGCCACCTCGCCGACTACGACCACGTCTGCGGCTTCACGCTGCGCGACACCCTCCCCGCGACGTACCTCCACATCCGCGCCTTCCCCCTCCACCTCGCCTTGATGACCGACTCAAGCTTCCCGTTCCCCGCGATCGGCCTCGTCCACCTCAAGAACCGCATCACCGTCCACCGCCCCGCAAGCATCAACGAGCAATTCGACCTCCACGTAACCGCAACCGCGATCGAGCCCCATCCCAAGGGCCGCACGTTCACCATCGTCACCACCGTCAGCGTCGAGGGGGAGCGGGTGTGGACCGGCGAGAGCACGATGCTGAGGCGGGGCGGCACCGACGCGGAGTGGGCGGGTGGCGCGGGTCGGGATGACTTTTCCGCGGACTCCGCCGCGGAAAAGGCGCCCGACCCGGCGACAGGACCCGCCCGCAGCACGGCCCGAGCCCAAGCCCAATGGCGCCTGCAAGCCGACCTCGGGCGCCGCTACGCAGCCGTATCGAAAGACCGGAATCCGATCCATCTGCACGCCGCCAGCGCCCGCCTGTTCGGCTTCAAGCGCCCCATCGCCCACGGCATGTGGACCAAGGCCGCCTGCCTGGCCGCGCTTGAGCCGCAGCTGCCGGACGCCTACACGGTCGACGTCCAGTTCCGCAAGCCGATCTTCCTGCCCGGCAAGGCCACGTTCGAAGCGCACGACGGCGCGTTCACCGTCAAGGGCGCGAACGACATCCTCCACCTCGAAGGGACGGTGACGACATGAGCATCGCCGAGCGCAGCATGGGACTCGGCCTGCGGGCGCTGGGCCGGATCGCCGGCTCCGACGTGCTCGACCGCCTCGGCGTGCGCCGGCAGTCCGAGCGTGTCGTCTACCGCGCCACGCGCGACGGCTTCCGCGCCGCCGGCGCCGCGAGCCGCTCGTTCAAGGTCGTCTCCAAGCGCGGCGCGCAGCCGCAGCGCCTGTCGGCGACGAAGCCGAGCGGCCGCTTCGACCTGACGCCGACCGAGGAGCAGCAGATGCTCCAGGAGGCATTCAAGGGCTTCGCGACCGAGAAGCTGCGCCCGGCCGCGCTCGCGGCCGACGACGCGTGCGCCGCCCCGCCGGAGCTGCTCGAGCAGGCCGGCGAGCTGGGCCTGACGATGCTCGGCGTGCCGGAGGAGCTCGGCGGCGCCGTCAGCGAGCGTTCGGCCGTCACGACCGTGCTCGCCGCCGAGGCGCTCGCGCACGGCGACATGGGGCTCGCCGCGGCGGCGCTCGCGCCGGCCGGCGTCGCGAGCGCGCTCAGCCTGTGGGGCGACGCCGACCAGCAGGCGACCTATCTGCCGGCGCTCGTCGCCGAGGACACGCCCGCGGCCGCCGCGCTCGCGCTGCACGAGCCCGGCGCGCTGTTCGATCCGCTCGCGCCCAAGGCGCGCGTGCGCAGGGAACGCGACGGCGGCCTCGTGCTCGAGGGCCTCAAGGCGCTCGTGCCCCGCGCGGCGGACGCCGAGCTGCTGGTCGTCGGCGCGCGGCTGGAGGGGCACGGCCCGGTCCTGCTGCTCGTCGAGCCGTCGATGAAGGGCGTCTTCGCGAAGGCGGCGCCGTCGCTCGGCGTACGCGCTGCCGCGCTCGGCGAGGTGCTGCTGGAGGACGTGCGGCTGCCGGCGCACGCGCTGCTGGCCGACGGCGACCCGGCCGTCTACGCCGCCTGCGTGCGGCGCGCGCGGCTGGCGTGGTGCGCGCTCGCGCTCGGCACGGCGCGGGCGGTGCTCGACTACGTGATCCCCTACGTCAACGAGCGCGTCGCGTTCGGCGAGCCGATCAGCCACCGCCAGGCGGTCGCGTTCGCGGTGTCGGACATCGCGGTCGAGCTGGAGGGGATGCGGCTCGCGACGTTGCGCGCGGCGAGCCGCCTCGACGCCGGCAAGGACGTGGCGCGCGAGGTCGCGATCGCGCGCGCGATGTGCGCCGAGAAGGGCGCGGCGATCGGCTCCCAGGGCGTGCAGCTGCTCGGCGGCCACGGCTTCGTCAAGGAGCACCCGGTCGAGCGCTGGTACCGCGACCTGCGCGCCGCCGGCGTGCACGACGGCGGCCTGTTGGTCTGACGCGGAAGGAGCGAAGCAGATGATCGATCTCGAGATCCCGCGCAAGTTCACCGGCCTCGTCGCGCAGGCCCACCAGGTCGCCGAGGAAGTCTTCCGGCCGATCTCGCGCAAGTACGACACCGGCGAGCATGAGTACCCGAAGGAGCTCGACATGCTCGCCGCGCTGATCGACGGCATGAACGACGGCGCCGGCGCGGGCGCCGGCGCGGCCGGCGTGCGGCGCACGAAGTCCGACGCCGACGCGGGCGAGGTCCGCAACGGCACGAACATGTCGACCGCGCTGTCGATCATGGAGCTGTGCTGGGGCGACGTCGGCCTGCTGCTGGCGATGCCGCGCCAGGGCCTCGGCAACAGCGCGATCGCGTCGGTCGCCGACGACGAGCAACTCGAGCGCTTCAAGGGCAAGTGGGCGGCGATGGCGATCACCGAGCCGGAGGCCGGCTCGGACTCGGCCGCGATCCGCACGACCGCCGTCTACGACGAGGACAACGACGAATACGTCCTCAACGGCGAGAAGATCTACGTGACGAGCGGCGAGCGCGCCGACCTCGTCGTCGTGTGGGCGACCCTCGACCGCTCGAAGGGGCGCGCGGCGATCAAGTCGTTCGTCGTCGAGCGCTCGAACCCGGGGCTGAAGCTCGACCGGCTCGAGCACAAGCTGGGGATCCGCGCCTCCGACACCGCCGCCTTCATCCTCGACGACTGCCGCGTGCCGAAGGAGAACCTGCTCGGCAGCCCGGAGATCGGCGGTGCACAGAGCTTCGCGGGCGTCATGCAGACGTTCGACAACACGCGGCCGCTCGTCGCGGCGATGGCGGTCGGGCTCACGCGCGCGTGCCTGGAGGAGACGCGGCGGCTGCTCGGCGACGCCGGCGTCGCGGTCGACTGGGACCGCCCCGCGTCGAGCCAGGTCGCGGCCGCGGCCGAGTACCTCGCGATGGAGGCCGACTACGAGGCGGCGCGCCTGCTGACGCTCGAGGCCGCCTGGATGGCCGACAACGCGCAGCCTAACTCGCTGCAGGCGTCGATGGCGAAGGCGAAGGCGGGACGCACCTGCGTCGACGTCGCGCTGCGCTGCGTGCGCCTGTGCGGCTCGCTCGGCCTCGGCGAGGAGCTGCTGCTGGAGAAGTGGGCGCGCGACGCGAAGATCCTCGACCTGTTCGAGGGCACCCAGCAGATCCAGCTCCTGATCATCGCGCGCCAGCTGCTCGGCAAGAGCTCGGCGGACCTGCGGTAGGGCCGCCGGCGCTGCGGCTGCCGCCACCGCGGCGGCCGCTCACCCGCGCCGCATCGCCCGACGCAGCTCGCGCAGCTCGCGCACGTCGTCGGGGGCGGCGCGGGCGCCGAGCGCGTCTTCGGCGGCGCCGAGCAGCTCCGGCTCGATGCGGTGGCGCACGAGGTCGCCGGCGACCGCGTCGGCCCGCAGCGCCGCGGCTCCGGGGCGAGAGCTGACGACGCGCCCCATCCGCCGGCCGGAGAACAGCAGCGCGACGCCGTCGTCGGCGGCCCAGCCGCCCGGGATCCGGCCGTCGCGCACGGCCGCCAGCCACACCGGCAGGCGCTCGGGCTCGCCGTCGGCGTGCACGCTGAACGAGCCCCGCAGCAGGCCCAGTCCCGCGATCACCTCCGGCGGTCCGCCCGAGCGCGTGACCCCGGCCTCGAACCAGCACATCGCGCCGGCGCTCGGGCCGGCCAGCACGATCCCCCGCCGCCACGCCTCCACCAGCAGCTCGTCGAGCCCGTGCGCCGCCCAGATCGCGAGCAGGTTGCGCATCGAGCCGCCGCCGACGTAGATCGCGTCCTGCTCGAGCACGATGTCCGCCAGCGAGCGCGCCGAGCCGTGGCGGCGGAACAGGCTCAGGTGCGTCGCCGCGGCGCAGCGGCTGTAGCGGCCGTAGAAGGCGGCAATCTGCGCGGTCGGGTCGCCCGAGGCGGTCGGCAGGAACAGGACCCGCGGCTCGGGCGCGGCGACGAGCGACAGCAGGTAGTCGTCGAGCGCCGGGTTGTCGGGCTCCATCGTGAAGCCGCCGCCGCCCATCGCGAGGATGGTGGGGTCACCCCCGCGAGGCATCCTGCCTCGCGGTCTGATCGCGACGGGCGACCTCCGATCGCCCGTGACCGCGCGCTGCCTGCGGCGTCGTGCTCGCGGCCGGGCTCATGCGGCCGCGAGCTGCGTCTGGCCGAGGAAGCTCGTCGCCAGCGGCGTCTCGACGACCTCGCCGCCGGCCGGCTCGACGCGGTAGGCGCGGGCGCGCGGGCGCGAGCTGACGACGCGGCGCAGCTCGCGCCCGACGAAGTGCAGCGCCGCGCCGTCCTCGGCCGCGAATCCCGGCCGCACGCCGTCGCCGACGAAGCGGCGGTACTCGGCGCGCCGCGCCGGCTCGCCGTCGTAGTGCACGCAGTTGGAGAACGGCAGCAGCCCGAGCCCGCGCACGACGGTCGGCGGGCCGTGGAACGCCGTCACCGCCTCCGAGAACCAGCACAGCGACCCGGCCGACAGCCCGCACAGCACGACCCCGCGCCGCCAGGCGGCCTTCAGCACGCGGTCGAGCCCGTGCGCGCGCCAGGCGCCGAGCAGCGAGACGACGCTGCCCCCGCCGACATAGACGACGTCCTGAGCCAGCAGGTGCGCCTCGAGGTCGCCGTCGACCGAACCGGCGCTGCGGTCGCGGCGGAACAGCGAGATGTGCGTCGCGTCGCAGCGCGCCGCGAACGTGCGGTAGAAGCGCACGATGTAGTGGTCGGCGTCGCCCGAGGCGGTCGGCACGAAGCAGACCCGCGGCCGCTCGCGGCCGGCGAGCGACAGCACGTAGTCGTCGAGCAGCGGGTTGCCGGCCTCCATCGAGAAGCCACCGCCGCCGAACGCGACGATCTGCGGCGGACGCGTCTGGGACATGGGCCGAGTGTCGCAACGTACCCGCCGCCTGTCTTTACGCACGCGTCCAAACCTCGCGCGCCATGCGGACAAGCGCGCTCGCGCCGCGGGCGGGGCTACGGGGCGTCGTCCAGCCGCGCCTGGAACGTGTCGATCAGCTCGCGCAGGTCGACGTCGAGCCCGCGCGCGACGCGCACGACGCCCTCGAAGGACTGGCGCCGCCGGCCCTGCTCCAGCTCGCCGACGTAGCCGCGGCTGAGGCCCGCCGCCTCGGCGACCTGCTCCTGCGTCAGCCCGCGCCGCGCCCGCAGCTCCTTGACGGCGAGCGCGAGGGCGCGACGCTCGCGCGGAAGCGGATCGGGCACGGCCGGAACCCTCGCCCGCGGGAAGAACGATCTCCAGCGGCTATTTCGCGCATGGCGCCCGAAGTAGCCGTGATATCCACCGAAGCGGGTGGTATCCGGTCTTGCCGGACACGCGGACAGGGCGGACGCTCGACCGGGGGAGGGATCGAGCGTCCGCCACATCGGGGGCCCGGCCGGCGTGGGATGGGAATGGCCCACCGGCAGGACCGCTGGAGTGCGGGACCGGGCAGGGGGACGGCCCCGATTCCGCGTACCCCGGAGACAGCCGACAAGCCCACTCATCTTGAGGGATATCCCGGCTGTATCGTGCATCCTGACTAATGGAGCCGCTGTTCGTCAAGCGCGAACCACAGCAGGCTTCCGGTCGTGGCCGAGGTGAGCCCCAAGGTCCGCCGCGCGCTCGCCGTCGCCATCCGCGAGCTGCGCGCCCGGCGCGGCTTGACGCAGGAGCACCTGTCGGATGTCGCCGGCCGCTCGCGGGGCTTCGTCTCCGAGCTCGAAAGCGGCCGCCGCGGCGCGAGCTTCGAAGGCGTCGTCGCGCTCGCGCAGGCGCTCGACGTGCCGATGGAGGAGCTCGGGCGCGTCTTCGACGCCCGCCTGGCCGAGCAGTAGCGGGACCCGCTCACGCTTCCGCCAGCGCCGCGCGCACCGTGGCGGCCGCGCTGGCGCCGGCGGACTCCAGCGCGGCGGCGCTGCGGGTCGCGCGCGCGAGCACGAACGCGCCCTCCAGCGCCGCCAGCACGACGAGCGCGAGCGGGCGCGTGCGCCGCGAGGCGACGCCGGCCCGCGCGAAGCGCTCGCCGAGCGCGGCGATCCAGGTCTCGTAGACCTCGGCGGTTGCCCGGCGCAGCGGCTCGCTCGTGCTGGCGGCCTCGAGCGCGAGCGCGGCGATCGGCGACGCGTCCTCCCAGCCGGTCTTGCGCAGGTGCGCGCCAGCGCCGGCGAAGAAGCGCTCGACCGCGGCCGCTACGTCGGGCGCCCCGTCGAAGACGGACGCGATCAGCTGCAGGTAGAGCGCGCCGGTGTGGCGCACGACCTCCTCGCCGAGCTGCTCCTTGCCGCCGGGGAAGAAGTGGTACAGCGAGCCGAACGGCGCGCCCGCGAGCGTCACGATCTGCTTGACGCCGGTGCCGGCGTAGCCCTGGCGGCGGAACAGCTCCGCGCTGGCGGCGACGATCCGCTCGCGAGTCCCCGACACGCGGCCGAACGATAGCTCCAGAACCAGCTAGAACGATCTATCAACGGGTGGACGATCACAATATGGGGACCCGTGGTCGCGCCACGCTCCCCATTCGCGCTGCTCACCCTGCTGGCGGCGGTCCACCTCCGCCACCGCCACGGCGTCGCGGTCGACGACGCCGGCATCGCGCTCGCCGCCGCGGCCAGCTGGTTCGGCATACCGGGGATCGGCGAGCCGGTCCTGATCGTCGCCGGCGTCTACGCGGCGCGCGGCCGGATCGACATCGCCGAGGTGCTCGCGTTCGCGACGCTCGGGGCGGCGCTCGGCGGCAGTGCCGGGTGGCTGCTCGGCCGTCGCGGCGGGCGCGCGCTGTGGGCCGCGCCCGGTCCGCTCCAGCGCCTGCGGCTCGCGACGCTCGCGCGGGGCGAGCGCTTCTTCCAGCGCTACGGGCTGCTCGCGCTGTACGTGATGCCGTCGTGGGTCGCCGGCGTCAACGCCGTGCCGGCCGCGCGCTTCCTGATCGCGAACGCGCTGTTCGCCGTCGGCTGGGCGCTGCTGGTCGGCGGCGGCGCGTACCTCGTCGGGCCCTCGATCGAGGACGTCGTCGGCGACCTCGGGCTCGCCGGCGCCGTCGCCCTCGCGCTGCTGATCGCCGGCGGGTTCGCGGCCGATCGGCTGCGCCGCCGCCGCGCGCGCCGGCGCGCGGCCGACCGCGGCGCCGTCTGAGCCAGCGCAGCGACACCGAGCTTCCGGATACCGTTGCAGCGGCGCGCGGGATCGGTGCAGTCGGGGGAGAGGGTTCGATGGAGCGCGAGCGAGTCCGCAGGCTGCGGTCAGCCGAGGCGGCGTGGATCGCCGCGCTGCCGTGCGCGCTGGTGCTCGTCGCGGCGATCGTTTGGCTCGGCCCGCCGCTCGGCCGCGCGCTGCCCGGCCCCGGGTCCGACACGCTCTGGCCGCGCGAAGCGCCCTACGTCTTCGGCCATCCCGAACCGGTCAAGCACGCCCGCTTCCTGCTCGCGCTGACAGGGCCGCTGCTGCTCGTCGGCGCGATCCGCGCCGGTGCCCGGCGTGGCGTCGAGCTTTCCCCGCGCGCGATCCGCGCGCTGGTGCTGCTCGCCCAGGCGGCGCTGGTGGCGGTGCTCGTCGCAGCTGTGCTCGGGCAGCACGAGCTGCTGCGGGGCGGTGCGAGCCCGATATGGCCGATCCTCGGCTACGGCAAGATCGCCGCCGCCGGGGCGCTGGCGCTGCTGCTCCTCATCGCGATGCGGCGTCCCCCCGTCGCGCGGCTGGCGGCACGGGCGACGCACGAGGTCGGCTGGTTACGGGTCGCGTGCGTCGCCGTCGCCGTCGTGGCGGCCAGCTGCTGGCTGTTCACCGCGGTCCAGACCGACCGATCGCTCGGCGACGTCGGGGCGCTGTACTGGACGATGAACGATGCGTTCGCGGTGCTCGACGGCCGCACCCCGCTCGTCGACTACCACGCCCTCTACGCCCAGCTCGTGCCGTATCTGCCGGCCGCGACGCTCGGCGTGCTGGGGGGCACGACGCTCGTCTTCACGCTCACGATGGAGGCCCTGAGCCTGCTGACGCTGCTCGCGGTCTTCGCGACGTTCCGGCGGATCGTGCGCAGCTCCCTGCCGGCGCTCGCGCTGTTCCTGCCGATGCTCGCGGCCGGCTTCCTGCTAGGCGGGAGAGCGGGCACCCAGACGAGCAACGTCTCCTACTACTCGATGTGGCCGATGCGCTACGGCGGCGCCTACCTGATGGCGTGGCTGACGACCCGCCATCTCGACGGCGCCGCGCCGCGGCGCGCGTGGCCGCTCGGCTTCGTTGGTGGTCTCGTGCTCGTCGACAACCTCGAGTTCGGCCTGCCGGCGCTGACGGCGACGGTCGCGGCGCTGATCGCCGGCCGGCGCGTCCGCTCGCGACGCGCGCTCGCGGCGCTCGCGGGCGAGCTCGCGACGGCGGTTCTCGCCGCCGTCGCCCTGTTCGCGGCGGTGACGGCGATCCGCTCCGGCCACCTGCCGCAGCCGGGCATCCTGCTGGAGTTTCCGAGAATCTTCGGCGTCGCCGGCTTCACGGCGCTGCCGATGGCGACGTTCGGCCTGCACCTCGCGCTCTACGTGACGTTCGTCGCCGCGATCGGCGCGGCCGTCGTGCGCCGCGCCGCGCACGACGCCGACGCGCCGCTGAACGGCATGCTCGCGTGGAGCGGCGTCTTCGGGCTGCTCGCGGGCGCCTACTTCGTCGGCCGTTCGGACTACTTCAAGCTGATCGCGCTGTTCTCGGCCTGGTTCTTCTCGCTCGGGCTGCTCGCGGTGGTGCTGGTCCGCGACCTCGCGGCGCGCGGCTGGCGCCGGCCCGGCATTCCGGCGCTCGCCGTGCTCGTCGCGCTCGGGATCGGGATCTGCTCGCTCAACGAGTTGCCGATGCCGTGGAAGCATCTCGCGCACCTGCGCGACGAACGGCCCCAGTACGTGCTGCAGCCGCTCGCGCAGCGCTTCGTCGCCGAACACGCCGGGCGCGATCGGAAGGTGGCGATCCTGATCGGGATGGGCGATCGCATCGCCTACCGCCTCGGGATCGCCAACGTGGCGCCCTACTCGTTCATGGAAACGATGGGCGTGCGATCGCAGATGGTCAACGTCGTGCGCGACATGCGCCGAGAAGGCGCGCACCTGCTGTTCCTGCCCGACGGGTTCATGGCCCGTGCCCAGCTCGACCTGCTCCGGCGGGCGGGGTTCGCCGCGCGCGCCGACGACGGCTACTTCTCGCTCTGGAGCGACGCGTAGCGAAGAGCTGGCGCAGCCGCGCTCGCGTTCGGTGCCGCCACGCCGATCGGTCACCCCTCCAGCATCGCGAGCAGCTTCGTCACGGTCGCCCAGTTGCGCGCGGTGCCGGTGGACGTCGTGCGCATGATTCGCGCCGCGAGGTCGCTGCGGCCGTAGCCGTCAGGCGTGTGCAGGTAGAGCGTGCGGCCGATCAAGCGCGCGTCGTCGCGCGCGCCCTTCGCCGCGGCCTGTTCCACCGCCGCGGCGACCGTCTCGTGCAGCCCGCGGTCGGGCTCCTCGCCCAGGAAGACGGCGTGGACCGCCTTGGGGTTGGGCTCGCCGGCGTAGGGGCTTGCGCGCGCCACCGCCTCCAGCTCCGCGCGCGAGAGCACGATGACGCGTGCCGCGACGCCGAGTCGCTGCTCGATCGCGCGTTCGAGCGGGCCGGTCAGGTCGCCCTCGCCCGCCGCGCTGAAGACGACGTTTCCGCTCTGGATGTACGTCGCGACGTCACGGTGACCGAGCGACGTCACCGTCTCGCGCAGGTCGGCCATCGCGACGCGGTTGCGGCCGCCGATGTTGATCCCACGCAGCAGCGCGACGTGCGTCGGCATCGCCGCAACGTACACCCCGCGGCCTGCGCGACGCGGTACGCGGGGGCGCGCGCTGAGCGCGCCCCCCGCTGCCTCAGCGCCGCTCGGCCGGCTGGTCTGCCGTGCGCTGGTCGGCCGCTCGGATCTCGCCGTCGTCGCGGTCGAGCTCGTCGTCGGCGAGGCCATGCTCGTGCAGCGCGGCGCGCGCGCGATGCTCGTCGGCTTCCGCGCGGGCGCGCTGCGCCTCGCGCTCGGCCAGCTCGGCGCGCGCGGTGCGCTCCTGCGCGGCGTCGCGGTGGGCGCCCGCGACCTGCTCGCGGCGCGCGTTCAGGCGCCGCTCGGCGCGGCGGCGCGCGGTCAGCCGGCGTGCCGCCACGAGCAGGATCAACAGCACGATCACCGCCCCGGCGGCGATCGCGATGATCGCTCCGGTGGACATACGTCGCTCCTTCGTCTCGGGTCCGGTCCGTCCACGTACCCGCCGCGCGGCGGGGCAATCGCGATACGGTCCTGCCGTGGACGTCGAGGTGCGCGTGGAGGACATGAGCGAGGTGGGCGAGCAGCTCGCCGCGCAGCTCAACGCGCTGATCCCGCAGCTGTCGTCGTCGGCGCCGCCGCTCGGGCGCGAGGCGTGGCAGGCGATCGCCGGCTCGCCGGCGACGCACCTGCTCGTCGCGCGCGAGGGCGACGGCCGCGCGATCGGGATGCTCACGCTCGCGCTGTTCGCGATCCCCACCGGCGTGCGCGCGTGGATCGAGGACGTCGTCGTCGACGAGGACGCGCGCGGGCGCGGCGTCGGCGAGCTGCTCACGGCCGAGGCGATCCGGATCGCGAGCGAGCAGGGCGCGCGCACCGTCGACCTCACGTCGCGCCCGTCGCGCGAGGCCGCCAACCGCCTCTACCGGCGGATGGGCTTCGCGGCGCGCGAGACGAACGTCTACCGCCACAGCGGCGCGTAAGGCGCCGGCTCCGTCCACGGCTCGTAGCTCCCACGCGCCAAGACCGTGATTCCTACGGTCATGGGCGGCCGCCGCCCGGCCGATGGGACCCCATGCACGACGCCCGTCCGCAGCCGGTCCCGCTGACCGGGAGCCGTACGCGCGCGACCCGCTCGCGCCGCGCCTCCCACGTCGCGGTCGGCCTCGCGAGCTGGCTCGCGCTGGCGGCGCTGTGGGTCTGGCAGCTCGGCACGTTCGTGCCGGCGAGCTGGTTCGCCGGCGTCGCGACGATCCTCGTCCTGCTCGCCGTCTGGTCGGCCTTCTCGGTCGTCTGGGTCGCGTGGTCGCGCAACATCTACCGCCGCCGCCACCGGCGCACCGAGCCGGTCGTGCGCGACGTCGACTTCACGCGGGACGCGCTCGGCCGGCGGATCCTCGCGCCGCCCCAGCTCGTCGGCGCGTACGGCGGCCACGTGCTCGTGACGGTCGGCGACGACGGCGTCAAGCGCTATCAGCCGGCGCTCGCGCGCACCCCCGAGCCGGCCCCGCGCGTGCGCTGGGCTGGACGCCGATCGGCGCGCCGGCACGGCGGGAGGCCCCTCGCATGACCGGCGCGATCCGCGCGTTCTCCCACGCGTCGCCGTACCTGTGGCTGATGACGTTCCTCGGCCTCTACCCGGTCGTCACCGGGCTCTACTGGGTCGCGGCCGCGGTGCGCTTCGCGCTGCACCGCGAGCGACACGACCCCGACTTCTACGCGCTCGACGAGCACCCGCACGTTTCGGTCGTCGTGCCGGCCCACAACGAGGAGGCGGTGATCGTCGAGACGGTCGACCACCTGCTCAGGCTCGACTGGCCGGCGTTCGACGTCACCATCGTCGACGACGGCTCGACCGACCGCACGTCCGAGCTGCTCGCGCCGCTCGCCGAGTCCGGCCGCATCCGCCTGCTGACCAAGCGCGTCAACGAGGGCAAGGCGATGGCCCTGAACGACGCGCTGCCGCTGCTCGAAGGCGAGATCGTGTTGATCGTCGACGCCGACGGCCGCCCGCAGCCCGACGTGCTGCGCTGGATGGTCCCCCACTTCGTGAAGGTCCCGCGCGTCGCGGCGGTGACCGGCAACCCGCGCGTCGTCAACACGACGACGCTGCTGGCGAAGCTGCAGGCGATCGAGTTCTCGGCGACCGTCTCGGTGCTGCGCCGCGCGCAGGCGACGTGGGGGCGGCTGATGACGTTCTCGGGGATCTGCACCGCGCTGCGCAAGAGCGCGGTCGAGCAGGTCGGCCGCTTCCGCCCCGGGATGGCGACCGAGGACATCTCGCTCGCCTGGCAGCTGCAGACGATCTACGCCGACGTGCGCTACGAGCCGCGCGCGCTGTTCGCGATGCAGGTGCCCGAGACGCTGAGCGCGTGGTGGAGCCAGCGCACGCGCTGGGCGCGCGGGCTGGCGCAGGTGCTGCGCGCGAACACGGGGATCTTCCGGACCGTGCGCGGCCGGCGCATGTGGCCGGTGTGGATCGAGGGCGTGCTGTCGGCCGTGTGGTCGCACCTGTTCTTCGTCGCGGCGGTCTTCTGGACGGTCGCGCTGGCGACCGGCGTCTACGGCTTCGGCGGCAACCCGATCCCGAACTTCTGGGGCCTGCTGATCGCGACCGTGCTCGTCGTGCAGATCTCGATCGGACTGGCGCTCGACGGCCGCTACGACACGTCGGTGCGGCGCTACGCGCTGTGGATCCCGGTCTATCCGCTCGCGTACTGGATGCTGAGCGCGGCCGCCGCGGTGCGCGCGACGATCCCAGGGCTGCTGCGCCGGCCGTCGGCGGCGCCGGTGACGTGGACCCAGCGGCGCTACCGCAGCGAGTAAGGGGCGACTAGGATCGGGGCCGGTCCCCTTGCTCTACCGGCTCCTCTTCGATCTCGTGCTGGTGCGGATCGACCCCGAGCGCGCGCACGCGCTCGGGGCGCGGCTCGTGCGGATGCTGGGCTTGCGCCCGCTGGCGGCGCTCGTGCGGCGGCGCACGTCGCGCGACGCCGACGTCCTGCGCGTCGAGGCGCTCGGGTTGACGTTCCCGAGCCCGCTCGGCGTCGCGGCCGGGCTCGACAAGGAGGCGACGTGCTTCGAGGGGCTCGGCGCGCTCGGCTTCGGGTTCGTCGAGGTCGGGACGATCACGGCGCTGGCGCAGGAGGGCAACCCGCGTCCGCGCGTCTGGCGGATGGTGCGCGACCGCGCGCTGGTCAACGCGATGGGATTCCCGAATCCGGGAGCGGAGGCGGCCGCGGCGCGGCTGCGCCGTCCGCGCCGGACGGTGGTGGGGATCAACATCGGGCGCTCGAAGCTCGCGCAGGACGCGCTCGCCGACTACCGCGCCTCGACGCGCCGGCTCGCGCCGCTGGCCGACTACCTCGTGCTCAACGTCAGCTCGCCGAACACGCCGGGGCTGCGGGACCTGCAGGCGGTCGAGACGCTGCGGGAGCTGGTGGGGGCGGTGCGGGAGGAGTTGGACGCGCTGCGCGTTTCGGTTCCGCTGCTCGTGAAGCTCGCGCCGGACCTGGCCGACGCCGAGATCGACGCGATCGCCGACCTCGCGCTCGAGCTGGAGCTGGACGGGATCGTCGCCGTCAACACGACCGTCGACCGCGGCGGCCTGTCCGAGCGCGAGCCGGCCGAGGTCGCGGGGCGGGGCGGCGTATCCGGCGCGCCGCTGAAGGCGCGCGCGCTGGACGTGCTGCGCCGCCTGCGCGCGCGTGCCGGCGACCGGCTCGTGCTGATCTCCGCCGGCGGGATCGCGTCCGCCGACGACGCGTGGGAGCGGCTGCAGGCCGGCGCCACCCTGCTGCAGGCCTACACCGGCTTCGTCTACGGCGGCCCGCTGTGGCCGCGGCGGATCAACCGCGAGCTCGCGCGGCGGATGTGCCGAGCGGCACGCCGGGCGTGAGCGTGCGCGCGGCCGGTGGCGTCGCCGACCGGCCGCGCGCGGCTCGGGGGCGTCAGGAGGTGCTGATCCCGCCGCCGCAGTCCTCGAACCCGACGACGGTGCCGGTGCCGGGATGGCCGGGATCGGACGCGTAGCCGGGGTCGACCGCGACGAGCGCGAGCTCCGTCGCGTCGCCCGAGATGACCGGGCCGGACTTGTCGACGTTGCTCGCCACGAGCACGGCGATCACGTCGTCGATCGCGTCCGGCGGGAACGAGCTGTCGCCCGGGCGCGTGGTCCACGGCTGCGCGCAGCTCGGGTCGACGTTGTCGGCCCAGCCCTTGAAGGACGCGGGCGCGTCGCCGCCGCTGAGCGCGTTGTCCTTCCACCACTGCGCGCCCCAGAAGGTGACGTGGGCGTCGAGCTGCGCGTTCTGGTCGCCGATCACGAACGCGCCCTGCGCGGACGTCGAGCCGGGCGGCGCGGCGAGCGCGGTACCGGCGAGCGACAGCGATCCGAGCGCCGCCACCGCGGCGACGAGGCCGAGCCGGACGACATGGCCGAACTTCCGTTCACTCATCGAGAGCTCCTCGATCGGGGGTCGAGGGGTCTGCGTCGGCGGGCCGGCGGCCGGGGCTTGAGCAATGGGCCGGATGACGGACTGATGGCGGCGACGCGGGGACCGGGTACATGCAGCCCATGAAGATCGAGTTTCTCTCCACCATCGCCGTGATCGCGCCCGATCCGCCGCGGTCACGCGCGTTCTACGTCGACACGCTGGGGCTTCCGCTGGCCGATGCGAGCGGCAGCGGCTACGTGCACGGCGAACAGGTTCCCGGGACGAAGCACTTCGGCGTGTGGCCCCTCTCCCAGGCTGCCGAGGCGTGCTTCGGCGACGAGCGCTGGCCGGCGGACCGCGCCGTTCCCCAGGTCAGCATCGAGTTCGACGTCGCCGACGTCGCCAGCGTGCACGCCGCGGCCGACGAGCTGCTCGCCGCCGGCCACGAGCTGCTGCATCCGGTGCGCGAGGAGCCATGGGGCCAGACGGTCGTCCGGCTGCTCTCGCCGGAGGGCGCGATCGTGGGCGTCTCGTATGTGCCCGAGATGCATTAGCTGAGCTGCTCGGCCAGCCCGATGATGATGCCCTCAGGCCCACGCAGGAAGCAGAGCCGGTAGCTGTCCTCGTACTGCGCGATTCCGCCGACGAGCTCGGCGCCGTGGCTGCGCAGGCGGGCGACGACGTCGTCGATGTCGTCGACGGCGAACATGATGCGGCGGATGCCCAGCGCGTTCGCCGGCGCGCTTTCCGGCTCGGCTCTGACCGCCGGCGGCGTGTGGAACTTCGTCAGCTCGATCCGGCCGTGGCCGTCCGGGGTCCGCATCATGGCGATGTCGGCACGGACGTCGTCGAGCCCGACGACGCGGTCCACCCAAGGTCCCTCGACCGGCGCCTCTCCCTCCAGCTCCATGCCGAGCTCGGCGAAGAACGCCTTGGCGGCCTCGAGGTCGTCGACGACGATGAGCACGTTGTCCATCCGCTGGATCGTCATGTCTCGGAGCATAGGGTCGGATGTTCGCTCGGCGCTTGGCATGATGGTCCCCCGCCCGATTCGCTGCCGGCTGGCAGCGAATCGGGCAACGCGAACCGAGCTTCAGGACGCTACGGGAGCGTGCAGGATCGGGACCGGCTCGTGAGAGTCAGTCATCTTCTCCTCGCGCCTGACGACCTGCTGGCAGAAGATCGCCGCGAGCGGGGCCGCGTAGGAGCACCCCCGCTCGAACACCTCGAAGGGAGCGCCGTAGGCGCCGCTCGTCACGTAGAGGAACTCGGTGCCGAGCTTCCACCCGAGGACCGACACAAGCACGGCGGTCGTCGGAACGATTAGCACGACGACTCCCAGACCCATCTCGAACGTGCCGATGAGCGTGTTAAGTGACGCTGGGTCGCTCACCAGTGAGGTCAGGCCGATCGATTTATACAAATCGATCAAGAGAGGCTTCTGGGTCAGCAGCCCAAGGCCGCCGTGGCCGATCAGGTAGAGGCCGATGATCCATCTGAACCCCTGAAAGAACGCCTTGGCGCGCCGGGCGGTGAGGCGGGGGACCACTTGGACGCGCTCAAACCACTCGCGGACGTTGTGACCAACGCCGAAGAGCAGCAGGAGCATCGCTGGACCACCGTAGTTGTAGGAGCGCTCGACGAACTCCCAGATGCCCTGACCGGCAAGCGGCCTGAGCGTCGCGGTGAACAGGCCCCAGAAGGCCATCCAGGCGACCAGCGCCCGGGTTGGCCGCAGCAGGACCAAGATGCCGAGGGTGACGTCCACGGTTCCGGTGAGCGGCATCATCTTCCAACCGACGCTGTCGGGGATGCCGAGGACGTGGTAGTAGGCGAGCCAGGCTTCCTTGCCGAGGATGCCAAACGCGCCGTGGCCGATGAACTCGAGCGCCACGCCAACGCGCAGAATCCATTGCAGCTTCCACTCGATGGGGCTGGAGCGCCAGCGGCCCAGCCCGATGCTTATTGAATTTCCCATTGTCTTCCTCTTTCAACCGAGCGAAATTTAGTCCGCTCGATTCTCCTAGGTGTTCTCCCCCGAGCGACTCGGCGGAGACCGTCTCTCTCCAGCAAGAGCGTGGATGTCACTCCCGTCACAGTCGAAGGCGCCTGGTAGGCTGGATCGAGCGTGACGGTCGTGGATATGGGACCTCCTTGTCGTTTTGGCTGCCCCTTCAGCGTCGCGATCGCGCCGGTTCTTACCTCGGGTAAGAGCCGGCGTTCCCAAGTCACTAACAATTCGTGGCACCAGCGGCGATGACGATGCGGGCCGAGACTTCCGAGTGGCCCCATGCTCCGGAGCCGGAGCCGGAGCCGGAGTCGCGGCGGTGGCTGCGGCGTCTTGGCGCGAACGGGACCGAGCGCGATGCCGCCGTGGCTGAGCTCCACGCCCTGCTCCTGAGGGCGGCCCGCTTCGAGATCGAGCGGCGGCGCAACGCGCTCCCCCACCTGCGCGGCCGCGATTTCGACGACCTCGCCCAGCAGAGCGCCGACGACGCGCTCGTCGCCCTGCTCGGCAAGCTCGACCAGTTCCGCGGCGAGAGTCGGTTCACGACCTGGGCCTACAAGTTCGCCCTGCTGGAGGCCGGCGTGAAGGTGCGCCGGCGGGCCTGGCACGGGCGGGAGGTGCCGCTGGAGGAAGAGGGCTGGGCGCGGCTGGCGGACGGCGCGGCGGCGGAGCGGCCGGCCGAGGACGCCGACCTCTTCGCCGCGATCTGCGAGGAGATCGAGCACGGTCTCAGCTCCAGGCAACGCTGTGTGCTGATCGCCGTCGTGCTCAACGACGTCCCGATCGATGTGCTCGCCGAGCGCCTCGGGACCACCCGCGGCGCCCTCTACAAGACCCTTCACGACGCGCGCCGCAAGCTGCGCGCGGCCCTCACCGGCCGCGGCTTCGAGCTCGGTTGCAATCGGAAGGAGGAGCGATGAGCGCCGCCGCCGACCGCCCTCGCGCCGACCAGGAGACGCTGGCAAGGCTGCTCGGGCCGAGCGCTCGGGAGCTGAGCTGCGAGGAGTGTTTCGCTCAGCTCGATCGCTACGCCGAGCTGACGCTGGCCGGCGCGCCCGCCGACGAGCGGGTGCCGGGAATGCGCGCCCACCTCGAGGGCTGCCCCGCCTGCGCCGAGGACTTCGCCAGCCTGCGCGATTTCCTCGCCCGTGACGCGTAGACGAGTGCTCAGATGGCCGGGAGAGAGCCCATGGGCGGATCCTCGAGGAGCTGGTAGCCGCCGGCGGCGCAGCCACGCCCGCGTAGCTCCTCGACGGCGGGCGCCGCGGGCCAGCTCGTCCAGACCCGTTGGGTGGCCAGCCAGTCGCGGTCCTGGCCGCGGGCGCGCAGCTCGCCGAGCGCGCGGTGAACCCGTCGCGCTGTCGCGGTCGATCTGCAGCGGCTTGCTGCCCAGGTTGACCCCTACTCGCTGTACTGCCATAGTGAGTACATGAGCACGATCAGGGATCAACGCCTGCAGATCCGCGTCGACCCGCAGCGCAAGCAGTTGCTCGAGCGTGCCGCCGGCGCGGCGCATGAGAACCTCTCGGCGTTCGTGTTGGGCGCGGCCTCCCGGCATGCGGAGGAGGTGCTCGCGGAACGCAGCGTGATCGAGCTGTCCCCACAGGCGGCGCAGGCCTTCGGCGACGCGCTCGCTCAGCCCGCGCGCGTGAACGAGCGCCTTGCCGCAGCGCTTGGTCGCCCCCCGCGGTTCCGCTGGGTTGATTGAGGTCCGGCGCCCCGAGCAGCTCGACTCGGCTCGGCACGATCGCAGCGGCGTCGACTCTGGAGAGCCGGCGCTCGATGACTGGCTGCGCCGCTATGCCGGCCAGAACCGCCGCTGTGACACGGCTGCGACGTGGGTGATCGCCACGCCGGACGATCGGGTGATCGCCTACGCGAGCCTCGCGATGACGGCGATCGACCGCCGCGCCGCGCCCCGCATGGTCGCCAGGCAGGCGCCCGATCCGGTGCCGGCGCTCCTGCTCGGCCGCCTCGCAGTCGACAAGGAGTTCGCCGGCCTCGACATCGGCACGGCGCTCGTCGCCTACGTGCTCGCGACTGCGATCGAGCTGAACGCGAAGGCTGCGTGCCGCGCCGTGGTCGTCGCTGCGCTCAACCCCGGTGCGCGCTCGTGGTGGGAGCGGCTCGGCTTCCATTCCTTCCACCCGGACGACCCCACGGATACCGACCTCTACCTGCTCACGTCCGAGATCGAGGCCACTCTCGGGCAGCTCGCGGAGTAGCTCGCAGTTCGCTCCTCACCGAGGGCCTGAGGACCGCCTGTCGCCGTCTCAGAGGTCATCGCTCGAACGGCGTCCCGCGCTCGGCGTACCGCAACGGCCCCGAGACGACCTCTTTACAGAGGAGGGGTTCGCGAGTGGAGAGCACTTGGCGTCGTCCAAAGCAGCCTGTGATGCGGCTTCGGCGCTTGACCGTCGTCGTCAGTTGCTCTCTCGAAGTGTTGTCATCACGATCACGCCTCCGCCTGACCACACGAGCCTCGGCGTTGACCCAGGGGCGGCGGCGAGAGCCAAGGAGTCGATACCGCTCCGGATGCGGGGCCCGGTGATCGGAGGATCGCCGTTGATCGAACCGGCGACCCGCAGCCCGCTCATCGCGCAGGTGCCGTACTTGTCGACGGACACACGGCCAGCTTGGACCCACACCGCAACCGTGCGATCGCTCGTGTCCACGGCTGCCGCAAACCCCGCAAGAACCTGGTTCGCGGGGGCGAGGGAGCGTTGGGCGACCGCCGCCGCCGTGGTGGTCAACGTGATGGCCACGCGACGAGGGGGTGGGCTGCATTGGCCGGGCTCCTCGTCCCAGCGAACGGTGGGTGGCCCATCGCCGCCGAGCAGCACTTCTGGCGTCGAGAAGACAGTGCCGCGAGCGACGTCTTCGGGGCGCATGAGCGCGATCGGCGCAGAGAACGCGTGTCCGTCCCAGCGGGAGGCGAACATTCCACCGGCAGGGAAGTTGGTGCTGTCGTCGGTCGTCCACGCCACGGCCCCGTTGTCGGCAGCGGCGACCCCGGTTCCTGAGGTCGTGTCGGGCGTGTTGGGCAGCGCAGGCGAGAGCCGGACCGGCGCGCTGAAGTCGCCACCCGGCGGGCGGACAGAAGCTTCGACGGCGGTACAGCAATCGAGCGCGGTGCCATCCGCTCGTGTCCAGGACGCGAGCGCAGTGCCATCGGGCGCGACGGAGATCGCCGGCGTGGCCACCACCGGAAAGGCGGTGTACTGGTTGTGCGCTTGATGAAGCTGATCCGAGATCGCCTGTGCCGGTCCGAATCTCGATGCCCCGGGCATGCGTGTGGCAGCCACGACGTAACCGGTGTGGGCATCGTTTCCGGGTGGACTGACCTGCTGCCAGACGAGCACGGCCTCGCCGTCGGCAGTACCAGAAAGTGCAGGGCGCAGGCCGTGCTCGTCGAGTGATACAGGCGCGCCGAAGCGTCCGCCCCGCTGACGCGTGGCAACCAGAACCCTTGAGCGCGATTGGCCGGCATTGGCGCTGCTCCACGCGATCGTCGCTGCGCCGCGCGCGTCGATGGCGACGCCGAGCTGGCTGATGTACGGCAGCGCACGCGTGGAGGCCAGCATTCGCTTGGATCCGAAGCGCCTTCCTGCCGGTCGTGACACTGCAAAGACCCTCGAGACGCCTGGCGGACCGTTGCAGCCTTGCTCAGCCCAGGCCAGCACGATGTCGCCTCGCGCGTTCTGCGCAAGCTTGACCGGGGTGACGACCCCGCGGTTGCACGTCCTTGCGATGACGACAGGCCGCAGCCATCTGCCGGACGCAGACACCGCAGAAGCCTCGCCTGCAGGCAGTATCGACACGAGCCCAGCCGCCAGCGTGAGCACCGACCCTCGCACGAGGCTTTGCATCATCAAGAAGCGCATCATCCTCATAGGACGGAGGTTGCGCGGCGAAGTTGCGTCTTGGCGCGGCGAATACAGCTCGTGGGGGTCCGTCAGCACCCGACCATCCTCAGGACCGAAGCTGCCCCCAGTGCCACCTCGAACGACCTTCCCAAGGGGAGGCGGTTTGCGAGTGGAGCTAGCCGGACTCGAACCGGCGACCTCCTGGGTGCGATCCAGGCGCTCTCCCAACTGAGCTATAGCCCCGGGGCCGCGCTGCATGGCGCGGTCGGTCGATGGAGTGTACCTGTGCAAGGTCTCCACCACCGCCGCGCCCCGACGCCCCGGAGGGTAGGGTCGGCCGCTCCCGGGGGAAGGTGTCACACGGATGAGCTTCCGGACACGGCTGACGCTGTTCTTCGTCCTGATCGTGATCGTGCCGATGGTCGCGTTGGCGATCGTCGTGGTACGGCTGGTCGGTGACAGCGAGCAGGGCAAGGCGACCGCGCGCAGCGCCGCCTTCCTCTCCGTCGCGCGCGCCGACTACCGCCACCAGGCCGCGAGCGCCGCGAGCGCGGCGGCCGTGCTCGCCGCCGATTCGGTCCTCGCCGCCGCCCTCAGACGCGGCGATGCCCGCGCAGCACAAGCACGTGCAGCGACCCTCGCCCGAACCGATGGCCTGATCCGGATCGAGATCCGACGCCACGGCCATCCCTTCGTCGCGCTCGGCGACCCGGAGGCCGTCGCCGGCGGCACCGCGCGCGTCAGCGCGCCGGACGGCACGCCGGCCACCACGATCGAGGTCGCCCGGCTCACCGCCCGCGACTTCGCGCGCCTGCTCCCCCCGACCTCCGGAATCGAGGTCGCGCTCACACGCGGCGGTCACCTGCTCGCGGCCGCGCCCCGGCCGCTCACGCCGGCGACGACGACCGTCAAGCTCCCCACCCACGGCGCCGCCACCCTCCACGGCACCCGCTACGCCGTCGCCGCCTTCCGCGCCGCCGACCTCGGCCACCGCACCGACACGGTCGCCGTCCTCAGCACCGTCACCTCCACCTCCGGCGCGATCGCGCACCGCACCTGGCTCGTGCTCGCCCTGCTGGCGGCGTTCCTCATCCTCGCGCTCGCCGGCGCGCTGATCGTCTCGCGCCAGCTCCAGGCCCAGCTCACCCGCCTCCTCGCCGCCGCCAAGCGGATCGGCAAGGGGGATCTCACGACGACCGTCCCTGTCCAGGGCAACGACGAGCTGGCCGAGCTCGCGCGCGAGTTCAACCGCATGTCGGTCGAGCTGGCCCGCCGCATCGAGCAGCTCGGCCGCGAGCGCGGGCGCCTGCAGACCTCGATCCAGCGCATCGGCGAGACGTTCGCCGCCGGACTCGACCGCGACGCGCTGCTGGAGATCGGCGTCGGGACCGTCGTCGACGCGGTCGAGGCGGGCTGCGGCCGCGCCTCCACGATCGACCCCGCCGACGGCCGGCTCAACCGCCGGGCCACCGCCGGCGGCGTCTGCGAGCCGGCGGCCGCCGTCGCGCTCGCGGCCGCCGAGCGCCAGGCGCTCGCGCACGCCCAGGCCGCGACCGCCCGCGAGGACGGCGTCCACGCGCTCGCCGCGCCGATCGCGCGCGAGGGCGACCGCACCACGCTCCACGGCCTGATCGCGGTCGCCCGTCGCGGCCGCCCGTTCGACGACGCCGAGCGGGACCTGGTCGCCTCGCTTGCCCGCCAGACCGGTCTCTCGCTCGAGAACGTCGAGCTGCACGACCGCGTCCAGCGCCAGGCCGTCACCGACGACCTCACCGGGCTCTTCAACCACCGCCGCTTCCAGGAGGTCATCGCCGGCGAGGTCGCCGCCGCGCAGCGGTACGACCGCCCGCTCGCCCTCCTGCTGCTCGACATTGACGACTTCAAGGCGATCAACGACACCTACGGCCACCAGCAGGGCGACGTCGTCCTGCGCGAGGTCGGTCGCGTGCTGCGCGAGTGCTCGCGCGAGATCGACGAGCCGGCCCGCTACGGCGGCGAGGAGATGGCCGTCGCGCTGCCCGAGACCGACGTCGAGGGCGCCTACGCGATCGCCGAGCGCGTCCGTCTCGCGGTCGCGGCGTGCGCGATCCCGCGGCTCGACGGCTCCGGATCCCTGAGCGTCACCGTCAGCTGCGGCGTCGCTGCCGGCCACGACGACAAGGACGCGCTCGTGGCCGACGCCGACGCCGCCCTCTACAGCGCCAAGCGCGCCGGCAAGAACCGCACCGTGCGGGCGCCCGGGCGCGTGGTCCGTCCCCTCCCCGTCGGGGAGCTGCGGCGGTGACCGCCACCCGCCACCGGCGACTGCGGGGCCAGTAGCATTGGGCGCGCATGGGTCTGCTGGACGACGCGATCCGCGAGCACCTCGACCTCAAGCGCCGCCGCGGCGCCGACCCCGCCGAGATCGCCCGCGCCGAGCAGGAGGCGCTCGGGCCGGTCCGTCGCGAGCCGGAGCCCGCGCCGGAGCCCGTGCCCGATCGCGCGGCGCCTGAGCCGGAGCCGGCGCCTGAGCTGGAGCCGGAGCCGGCGGAAGCGCCCGCGCACGAGTCGCAGCACGACGACGTCGTCCTGCAGCCGACGACCGAGCTCCGGATCGACGAGCACCACGACGAGGACGAGCCCGCGGCCCACGAAGCCGCGCACGACGAGGACGTGCTCGAGGAGACGCCCGACTTCCTGCAGGAGACGCCCGAGCACGACCGCCTCTGGTTCGAGCAGCGCCCGCCGCGCGACTTCGACTTCGACGGGTAGCCGCACCCGGACCGCGCCGTGGCGAGCCACCGCTACACGCTGCTCGACGTCTTCACGTCGATCCCGCTGCAGGGCAACGGCCTCGCCGTCGTCCACGACGCCGACGAGCTGGACGAGGCCACGATGCTCGCGTTCGCGCGCGAGACGCGCCTGTCGGAGACGACCTTCGTGCAGACCTCGCACATCGCCGGCGCCGACTACCGCAACCGCATCTGGACCGTCGAGCTGGAGGTCCCGTTCGCCGGGCATCCGTCGCTCGGCACCGCCGTCGCGGTCGCCCGCGCGCAGGGGATCCGGAACGGCGAGGTCCGCTACGTGCAGGAGACCCGCGCCGGCCTGCAGCCGGTCGACGTGCGGATCGACGGCGAGCGCGCACACGCCTCGGTGCTGCAGGAGCCGGCCGTCCACGGACCCGAGGTCGACCGGCCGACCGCCCTGCGCGCGATCGGCCTCACGACCGACCACGCCGACCCGCGCCTGCCGCCGCAGGTCGTCGGCTCGGGCCTGCCGACCGTGATCGTCCCGCTGCGCGACGCCGACGCGCTCGCGCGCGCTCGCCCCGACTACGACGCGATCGCCCCGCTGCTGGCCGCCAATGGCGCGACGACGCTCTACGCCGTCGTCTGCGCGCCTGAGAACGAGCGCGCACGCGCCCGCTCGTTCGTCAGCGCCGCGGTCGGCGAGGACCCGGCGACCGGCTCCGCCGCCGGCCCGCTCGTCGCCTATCTGGCCGCCCGCACCGGCTGCACGACGCTCGCGATCGACCAGGGCGCCGAGCTGGGGCGACCCAGCCGGCTGCAGGCGACGCTGGAGGGGGAGCGCCCGCGCGTCGGCGGAAACGTGGTGGTCGTGGTCGACGGGTCCGTCCACCTGTGACAGAACGCTGACATCGCGGCCGAAAGTTCGTCGAAAGGGCTCTAGGAATCGCGCGGATCGGCCGATGAGGAAGATGCCTGATGGGCGCGCGTCGCCGCGCGAAGGCAAGGAAGCTCGGCGCCCCTCCGGGGCACCAGGCCATCAGGCGGGGCAAGGACAAGGTGGGGCGCCTTCTGGCCGGGGGCGCCCCACCGCCTCTTGCGCTACGCCGCGGTCGACGGCGCGCGCCGCGACAGCTCGCGCAGGCCGCCGATCGAGCGGTCGTCGAAGCGCGGCGTCGCCTGCGGCGAGCGCGGCAGGCGCGTCAGCAGCGCGTCGGCCTGCGCCGGCAGCCGCTCGCGCACGCCCGCGTCGATCGGGCCGAGCACGGCGATCAGGTGCGCGGTCCCGTCGTGGTCGAGCCCGACCTGCTCCACCAGCCCCGACAGCGCCTCGGCGGCGCTCGCCGGCGTCAGCGCGCTCGCGTCGATCGCGAGCGTCGCGTCGGCCTCGCCGTCGAACGTCCGCGCGTAGGCGGCCAGCAGCTGCGGGTCCGCGAGCAGCTCCTCGGCGAACGCGAGCGTCACGAAGCGCCGCGCGCTCGCGAGCGGGTCGGCGCTCGCGCGCCGCGGGCGGTTCGTGAGCGTCTGCGCCAGCAGCGCGCGGGCCGGCGCGCACCACGGGTCCAGCGCGGCAGCGCGCGCGGCCAGCACGGTCGCCGACAGCGTCTCGCCGCGACGGTGCGCCTCGTGCGCCTGCGCGAGCGCGCGGCGGGCCTCGTCGCGCTCGGCGTCGGTCACGACGACCAGCTCCGTGAACGGCTCGCCGCCGCCGGCCGCCAGCAGCGCGCGCGCGGTCGCCGTGAAGGCGGACCAGATCTGCCCCAGCTCCTCCGACAGCGGCGGCTCGCTCGTCGCGTTGCGCAGGAACCAGCGCTGCAGCACGAGGCTCTCGCGCAGCGCCTGCGCGCGGGCGGGCACGGTGGCCGACGGCGACGGCGACGCCTCGTCGGCGGGCGCGGGGGACGCGACGCCCGGCGCGGGAGCCCACACGATCTCGCTCAGCGTCGCGGCGCGCGCGAGCAGCCAGCGGTCGGCGCGCAGGATGCCGGGCGGGATCGGGCCGAGCTGGTCGCGCAGCGAGCCGCGCAGCGCGATCGACGAGGGTCCGATGCAGTCCTCGCGCAGCAGCCGCGCGACCGGGCGGCCGACCGGCGGATCGGGCGGCTCGCCGCCGCCCGCCGTCTCCAGCTCGGAGTAGACGAGCCCGATCGCGGGCAGCTCCTGCAGCGTCGCCACCTGCAGCGCGATCCGCTCCTGCGGCCACGCGTCGCCGGCGCGGATTGGCGCGAGCACGTCGCCGCGCGCCTCCGCGAACGCGCGCGCCAGCGCCGCGACCGGGCCGGCGGGCGCCTGGCGGATCACGCGCACGCGCCCGGGATGATGCGCCTCGTACTCGTCGGCGATCGCGCCGGTGCGGTCGATCGAGCCGTCGTCGACGACGATCGCCTCCAGCGCGCCCGGCGGGTACTCCTGTCCGAGCACGCTGTCGAGCGTCGGCGCCAGCGCGTCCTCGGCGTCGCGGGCCGTGACGAGCGCGCTGACGAGCGGAGGCGGGGTCGCCTCGGGTTCCGCGGGGGGTCCTCCTGGTCGGTCGGTCACGGCAGGTTGATCGGCGGAATTCCGGTTTCCCACAGGGCATCGGCGCGCCGGCGCTCTCGCTTGAGTGATCCGATCCCACGCGCGGCGCCCGGCCGTGTACGGTTAGAGGCGGCCGCGCGGCGCTGGGGGAACTGCCGCCGCGGGGCCCAGCACGAATCGCAGTCCCGTCTGGACGTCCCGATGGCCGTCTCGGCATTGCCACTTCGTTCGCTCTTCTCGGCGCGAGAACGCACCGACGACCGCCCCCGCGCGCACGGCGAGGCGTCGTACGCGTTCCTGGAGCGGGCCGCGGGGGCGCGCTGGGAGCGGGTGCGCAGCGCGTTGGACGACTGGTTCCTGCACCTGCCGGAGGCGGCGCGGCGCGACCTGCGCAATCGCTTCGCGCTGACGACCGAAATGGACCACCTGGGGGCGTTCTGGGAGCTGTGGCTGCACGAGGCGCACCGGCGGCTCGGGTTCGACGTGAAGGTCCACGTGGGGGTGGACGCGGGCGAGCGGCGGCAGGACTTCCTCGTCTCGCGGCCGGGCGACGGCGAGCGCTTCTGGCTGGAGGCGACGGTCGTCCGGGGCGACTCGCTGCTGACGTTCACCGAGCGCAAGCTGCACGAGGCGCTGTGCGACCTGATCGAACGCGTGAGCGCGCCGCCGGAGGTGTCGCTGGAGCTGTCGGTGCTGCGCTACGGGACGTGCACGCCGGGCCGCCGACGGGTCGTGCCGCGCGTCGAGCGCTGGCTGCGGGAGCTCGGGGACCCTGGCGCGCTGCGAGCGCGCCAGGCGGCCGGGCTCGCCGCCCCGCGCCGGCGGGTCGAGTTCGACGGCTGGCAGTTCGAGCTGGAGGCGATAGCGGACGAGCGGCGCCGGCCGGGTCGCCGGGTGGTGCCGGCGCGTCCGCGCGCCCAGCCTCCGGAGGGGGCGGTCAACGACATACGCCCGCTGCGCCGCAAGATCAAGAAGAAGGCGGCGCGCTACGGCCGCCCCGACAGGCCGTATCTGCTCGCCGTGCTCGCGCTCGGCGACCACGTCCGCGACTGCGACGTGGAGAGCGCGCTGCTCGGGATCCCCGGCCGCGAGTCCGACCACGCCGTCTGGCACGGCCCCGCCGGCCCCTGCAACACCCGCCTGTCCGGCGTGCTCGCCGCACGCGGGTTGCAGCCCGCCCGCGGCTCCGGCGCGCCGCCGAGGCTGTGGCGCAACCCGTGGGCGGAGCATCCGCTGGCGGCGGGGTTGCCGTGGGGGGAGGCGGGTGCGTCCGCGCCGCCCCACGCCGACGCTCGGGCCGCGTAGCTACTCGGGCACCCGCACGTCGACGAGGTCGGCGACGACCCGAAAGTCCTTGACGTTGTGCGTCAGAAGCGGCACGCCGCAGGCGCTGGCGGTGGCCGCGATCACGAGATCGACCGCGCGCCGTCTCGGCTGAGCGCCGCGTGCCACGACGGCCGCCGCGAGGCGACCCCACTCGCGGGCCACGGCGGTGTCGAGCGGGAGCGGATCGAACGTCGCCTCGACGACGCCGAGCCGCTGGGCACGGCGCGCCCGTTCGTCTTCGTCGCGCGCGACGAGGACGCCGAAATGCAGCTCGGCGAGGGAGGCGGCGCTGATGCCGCCTTCGACCTCGTCGGGTCCCTCGGCGGCGATCAGCACCGAGGTATCGAGGATCGCCCGCACCTACGCGAACGGATCGACCAGCTCGCCGGGGAACCGCTCGAGGTCCTCGGCCAGCGACGTGGGCGCGGGCGTCGCCCAGATCGCACGCAGCTGCGGTCCGCTCACCCACCGACGCCGCGGCGCCGGGCCGAGCTGCGCCGCCGGACGCCCCGCGACCGTGATCGTGAACTCCTCTCCGGCCTCAGCCCGCCGCAGCACCTCGCCGATGTTGTTGCGCAGCTCTTTCTGGGGGATCATGGGCACGTCGGGCAAGGTAGCACAACTGCTACCAGCGATGGGCTCCGGGGGTGCCCTCTCAAACCCTGAGACAAACGGCGTCCTCCGCAAGCTGCTCGAGGTTGTGAGGGCGGCGGCGTCTCAGCCGGAGCGTGCCGAGCCACCGAAGGCAGAGCGCGGACGTCGACCAGGCTGGGTAGCCCCGCTTGTCCTGGCAGTTCTGCAGTCGGCCACCAAGCCGATGACGCCGATGGAAGTCGTGCGAGAGATCGAGCGACGCTTCGGCGAGCATCCCGCGCATCCGTCCGTCGTGTGCGTACTGCGCTACGGCAAGGAGGCGCAGCTGGGCCTCATCGAGCGAGCCGGTAACGGGCGCTACGGCGTGCGGCGGGCTGCCTGAGTGCGACGTTCGTTCTGAGCCGCTGCAACGCCGCCCCACACCTTGCCCGCATCACGCCCGCAGTCCTAGGCTGCCCGGCCGTCCGTCAAGTAGGCCCCGGCGACGATTGCGCGTCAGCCGGGGCCTGACACAGGAGGTGGTAGCTCCCATGCCAGACCAGCCTAGTGCAGGTGCAGGGCGGGTACCGGAGAGCAATGAGGTCGCTCGGCAGATTCTCGGCATCTTGCTGGAACGCCAGCCGGCACTCATGGCGATTGAGGAGTTGGTGCGCTACCTGGGACACCCTGATCCCAAGCAGGCAGTCTCAGAAATATTCGTGCGCGACGGGGTGGGGGAGTTGGTGTGCAGCGGCCTGGCGCATCAACTCGGTGAGTTCGTCTTTGCCAGCTACAGCGCCGTGCGGATCGAGCAACTGAGCGAGTAGTTCCTTCACTGAATCCCGTCGAGCAAGCGGGCCGGTGGGATGCCGAGTGCGTGGGCCAGCTTGACGATGGTGTTCAAGCGCGGCTCGCGCACGGCCCGTTCCAGACGGGAGATTTCCGTGGGGTGCAGATCGCAGGCGTGCCCGAGGGCTTCCTGGGACAGCTGCACGCGCTTGCGCTCCCGCTTGACGTTGCGACCAAAGACTTCCTGGGGCTGCGACACCCTGCGGATGCTGTCGCTTTCAGGGCCAATACCTCCAGAGCCAAAACCTCAAGTTTTCGGTAGGGTGCCAGCTCCCGCGTGGCCCCACACGACGACCCGACAGGAGCGCCTATGCCGCTGACTTCCCCCCGCCGTCTGCTGCTCGTCCTGCTGGGATGCGTCGGCGCCTTGACTGTCCCGGCGCCCGCCTTCGCCACGCTCACTCCCCAGGAAGCTCGCGCCTGCCTGCTGACAGCCGAGTCGATGCCGCCGGGCCTTTTCATTCCGCCGGGCACGCACGCACGCGGCCAACACGTCTTTGCCGGCCGGTCACAGGCCCTCCCGATTCAGTTCAACGGTGGCCAGCCGTGCAAGGATGCCTCCTCCGATCCGGCGGATGGGCGGACGGTCACCGTCGAGTGGGACATCAAGGTGGGCCGAAAGTGGCGGCTGGCCACCAAGGTTGCCACGCTGGTAAGACACAGCGCTGACGGATGGAGCAAGCTCAAGCCCTTCAAGACGCCGGTGCTGGCGTGGGCGTACAGCTACCTCAAAGGGCATCGCCACGTCAGCTTGCGGGTGGCTGAAAAGGTGCAGGCTCAGTTCCAGGGGATACGCGGCCACCGAGACACGGACTACCCAGGGGACACCTTCTACGCCGACCCTGAGCTGGTGAACGGCACGGCCTGATTGCGTGGTGGGTGGTGCGGGGGTCGGGCAAGCGGACATAGACCCGTGCGACGCTACGGCGCACCCCGCCTGATCTGCCCGAACAGGTTGACGAGGCCGATCAGCACGGCAATCGGCACAGGCGCGACGTAGAGCGCGACCGTAACCGTCCCGTAGGTAGACGAGCTATCGACGGCGCTTTCGCCGAACAGAATCGCCATGACGGTGTACACCGCCAGGCACCATGCGCCCAGGCCGCCGACTCCGAAGATCAGCAGCGCTCCGAGACTCGACGGCTCTCGAACCGGACGAGCCTGCGCGGCAAGCGTCCGCTGACGCGCCACGGGCCGCGCAGGCTGTGGCACTGGACGAGGCCACAAGTCGTTTGGCAGCACAGGCGGCCGTTGCCAAGCTGGCTCCGGTCGGGCCGGGCCGACAGCGCACGAGGGACATCCGCGAAGCTTGGTTACTGGTGGCCGACCAAGAGCAAAGCGATTCTGTACAAACAGTTGCGGAGGATTCGGATGCGGGGGCCGTGTCGCAAGGAGTCGTGCATGCTCTGAGTTGCCGTCGAGAACGCCAAGGCTCAGATGTACTGCAAGCCCGATAACCGCAAGCGTCTCTGCGTCGAGAGCGCTGACACCTCGCAACTGCTGATCTGCGGGGCGGTGACCATCCCAACACAGGAAGCAGGGGAACCGCGGACTTCGCTGCACGAAGACCTCTCCGCCTTCTTGAGCGTACAGCGCCGGAAAAACGGCGGGAATATCAAGCGCGAGAGCACGACGCCCGATTCGCCGTTGCGCTTCACGGTCATCGGTCGCAGCGACGATGAGGTCTGCGTCTTCAAGCAGCCCATCAAGCTGTGCGTCGGACATTGACGCATCAACGTGACGGGGCACGGCCTCTGGCCGTACGCCGGGCACCTCGTCAGCAAGGTCAAGCGTCATTCCCTCAGCCTTGTTCATACCGACGTATCGCCTCGACAGTGCATGCCGACCTACATTGTTCAATTGCAGGACCTTACCGTCGATCAGGCGAAGATAGCCGACGCGGCTGTTCGCCAACTGGTACGCCATCTTCGACCCCACGGTGCCAATACCGGCCACAACTACGCGCTTGCCTCGCAAGAGCGACGCATTAATACGTCCGTCGATGCGGGCAAAGTATTCTTGGTCGTCGGTCAAGGTTATGTGTGGTTACCTAAGCTGAGCGGCACTTGGTATTGACAATGCCAATTATCTTGCGATACTAGCAAGAATAAGAGGCAAGTTGCACATGGGCAAAGGAAGTGAGTTTGACAAGAATCTTCGACCGCTGACACCGCAAGAAATCGAACAACAGAGAGGTCCGCGGCCAAGGCTACGGTTGCGTCCCGAGTTACTGGCGAGTGGCCTCGGTGCCGACGCCAGCGTTCGGGAGGTACTCGCCCGACAGAGCAGCGGTGCGGGTGAAGATATAACGGTACTGCGCGACGCGGCGGGCGCAACGGCAGTGACTATTCCCGTTGAGCAATACTTAGAGCTTGTAACGTCGTACATCAAGGACAATGAGCTTTCCGAAGTGAACCTTGATGGACGTGTCGGTCCTTCCGACGCTGTGCTCTCAGGACTAGGTGTCGAGCAGGTCAATCCGCGTGACACTTGGCTTCGTATCGAAGGCTACGATCCCAGCGAACCGTAACGCCCTAGTCCCAAGTGTATCGACGTGAGGGTTGCACCTCACGAACCTGACGAGAGGTCGGCGTCGGCTCCTTGACCAGTCGCCCATCCGGCAGTGCTCGAACGTCGGCGTCGGCGATCTCGCGTGCCTCATTTTCTGCCCTGATCTCTGCCGGGGAGAGAGGCCGGATGCTCTCGTCCAACTCGCTGGCCTTGCCCATCGTGTGCTCCTTCGGATCGGCGGCGTTCATACGAGGGTAGCACCGCCTGTCTTTCCCGCTCTGGCGCAGCACTACTCGTCCTCTGCCGGCCGCTGCCCCTCGACGCGCACCAGCACGTCGAGGCCGAGCTGGTAGCTGTCCGGAAAGGACAGCGCCCCTTCGGCATCGACCATCTTGAAGTAGGCGATGCTCGTGCAGTCGTAGGTTGGGGCCTTGAGCGGAGCCGTGATCTCGGCGACCTCGCCGGGCTGCGTGTCGGGCACGTCGACGTAGCGCAGCGACGTGATGAGACCCGGCCCGGTCAGCGGCCCCTGCCTCTCCAGGCGCCGCCCGGCCCACGGCACGCTGCCGCTGTTCCTGAGCTGCCAGACCTTCTCAAAGACCTCGCCCGGCGCCATCACCGTGCCGTGGGGGATCGTGTCGCCCACGAACGTCGAGGCGTCGCCGGGCATGGCTCGCTTCCGTGCCGCTGCCCGGCCGCGACGGCGGACCTGCTCGGGCGCGTGCTCGGCGACCTCGAACAGCGACAGCAGCATCCCGTCGCCGCCGAATGTCTGCTCGTAGAACTGGACCAGCTCGCGGCTCGGTTTGCTGCCGTGCTCGACGCGGGTGATGTGGCTTGGGCTACAGCCGAAGGCTTCGGCCGTCTGCTTGGCCGTCCAGCCGTTGACCGTGCGCAGCTTCTGCATCGTCCAACCGAGGACAGTCTTCGGCTGGCGCGGAACCAGATGCGGTGGGAGCTGGGGCCGAGGCATTACCCGGAAGATTGCAGCTAGGTCAATAACTCGGTGCCGGTTCAGACTCGTTCCATGAGCCATTCATCCCCGCCCGGCAAGCTGCTGCTGATCCTCATTCTGGCCTTGGCCGCGATCGTCTCGGCCGGGCCAACCCTGATCGCGTTGGCCCGTGCCGCCGTGCCGCTGGTGATCGCTGTCGGCGTGGTGGCGGCTGTGCTGCGGGTGGTGTGGTGGCTGACCAGCCGTCTGTAATGCCGGTCATTTAAGAAACAGTTAATAACTCCACCTCTGTTGGGACTTGGCCGTTGTCAAAAAGACTGTGGATAAGTCCTGTGGTCTTCTGCATAGTCATGCCGACCAAAATGTAATGGAGATTTGCTGCATGGGAAAACGCAAGCATGGCTATCGCCATGTCAATTCAAAGGATGGTGGTAATCGGATTCGGGTACGCGGCAAGCGCCTGGATCAGGTAGACGAGACGAAGCTCACCTTGGCGTACTGGTTGCTCGCCAAGCAACTGGTAGAGGACAAGACCAATCCGCGCTTGCCGACGGAGGCAGAAGTACAGGAACGGGCCGCCCGTATCAGTGACGACGAGGTGGAGGCCAAGCGCCGGGAGCTGGCTGAGTGACCGCGGCCAGCACCCTGGCTCTGGCGGCCGCCGGCGGCGGCCTGCTGTTCCTGCCCGAGCCGAGCGACATCGAGCGGGTCGAGGTGGCCTTCCCGCCGGATCTGACGAGCGAGCAGGTCGAGACACTGCTTGGCCTGGTGGCTGGTCTGCCGGCCCGCTCACGCGTGACCTCCGAGGTCGAGAGCTGCGGCGGGGTCGTGCGCTTCTGGCTTGAAGCCAGCCGGCCCGACGTAGCGGCGCTGCGGGGTGGCCTTCAGGGCATCGCGCCCGGCGTGCGCCTTGGCGACCTGGATGACGACGAGGCCCTGCCGCGACCCCAGCTGCGCGCCTACCTGAGCTGGCGCGGCATGTATGTGCTGCTGAAGACCGATCGGCAAGACCTGGCGGCCGCTGGCCTGCTCGGTGTCCTGCGCAGCACCAGCGGGTCAGAGCGGCTGCGACTGCGACTGCGGCTGCGTCCTTTGGTGCGGCCGAAAGCGCCGCCGTATCGGCGGGAGCAGGAGCCGCAGGGGTTGACGCGCCTGCTGATGCCGGTTCAGCCCTTGCCGGCCGATCAGCTGCGCCAGATTCGTAATCAGTATGGAGGGCCGCTGTTGAGCGTGCGGATTGAGCTGTCGATTTGGGCGGCCAGCCGGGCGCGGGCGCGTACACTGCTGGCCCATGTAGTGGCGCTCTTTCGGGCGCGCAGTGGTGTGCGGGGCCGCTTCTCCGTCCGCTTTCATCGCCTGGCGCTGCCGGGCTTCGGCACCATGCTCGCCCCACCCGAGTTGGTGCCGCTGCTCGGCTGGCCGCTTGCCGGGCCGGACGTGCCCGGCTTGGACTACGTGCGCAGTCCGCAGCGCCTTCCGGATCGGGCCATCCCGACGCGCGGTGGCCGACGGTGGGGCGTGTCCACCTGGCCCGGTATGGAGCAGCGCGAGCTGCACCAGCCGGTGGTCGGCGCGCTTTCCCACGCCCTGCTGCTCGGGCCGACGGGTTCCGGCAAGTCCTCGCTGCTGACGGGTCTGTTGTTGGACGACATCGCCGCCGGTCGTGGCGTCCTGCTATTGGATATGAAGGGCGATACCGCCCTGGACGTTCTCGAGCGGATTCCGGACGCCCGCCGCGCTGACGTGGTGGTGCTCGATCCGAGCGATGCGCGGCCGGTGCCCGGTATCAAAGGGATGGGCAGCGGCGCACCGGAGCTTACGGCGGATCTGTGGGTCGGCTTGTTCCGCCACCTGTTCGCCGACTCGTGGGGCATCCGCACGGAGCGCTACTTGCGCCTCGGCGTCCAGACCTTGGCGCTGTCCCCGAATCCCGTCATTACCGATCTGCCGCGTGTCTTGACCGACACGGCCTTCCGGCGCGGGCTGCTCGGGCGCGCCAACGAGCCGTGGCTCCAGCAGGCCTGGGCGAGCTTCGAGGCTCTGTCGGCTACTCAGCAGGCCGAGCACCTGCAAGCGCCGCTCGGCAAGGTGCAGGACATCGTTGGTAGGCGGGTGGTGCGCGCCGTGCTCGGTCAGCCCGAGCCGAAGATAACGATCGACCGTGCCATGCGTGAGCGCCGGATCGTGGTGGCGCGCCTCGCGCCGGGGTTGCTCGGCGGCCCGACGGCGGAGCTCTTGGGGGCGCTGGTCATGTTCGAGGTCTACCAGGCGGTGATGGGACGACAGCGGCTGCAGCCGCGCGCCCGGACGCCGTTCATGGTCTACGTCGACGAGCCGGCAGTGATGGGTCTTTCCAACGTGCCGCTCGACAGCTTGTATGAGCTGGCGCGGGGTCTGGGGGTCGGCATCACGACGGCCACGCAGAGCGTCCACCAGTTGCCGCCGGCAGTGCAGCAGGCCGTCGTCACGAACGCGGCGACGATCGCCACCTTCCGTACCGGCCATAAGGACGCCAGCCTGATCGCCCACGAGCTGCTCGGCGTCACCAGCGAGCAGCTTCAGTACCTCGGCCAGTACGAGATCGCCCTGCGCCTGGGACTCGCGCCGGGGCGCGTGGCCTCAGTCGCCACCGCGCGCACGCTGCCACCACCGCCGCCGTGCACCGATCCGGAAGCGGCGCGTGACGGCTCGGCTGAGCGCTACGGCGTCAGCGCCGAGGAGACAGACACGCATCTGCGCGAGCGCTGGCAAAGGCCCGCACCTGATCCGGACGAGGCGCCGCTGGGTCGTCGGAGGCTCGAATGAGCCGGTTTCCGATCGGTGTTCCGTTCGCGTCGAAGACGGCGGCGCGCAGCTCCCGGTTCGATCACGATCTCAGCGGCATAAGCGGCGGGGCAGACTGTCTTGCCCGCGGGCGCGGAGGCCGGGCATGAGCCGCTGGTCACAAGCCGGACTGGTGCGTCTCTCGGGCGACCTCTCGGCGCGTCGGCTGGAAGTCTTGGAAGCGGTCGCCAGCTTGCGCTTGGTGAGCGCCGGGCAGATACGGCGGCGCTTCTACGGCAGCGGTAGTGCAGCGGCCCGGTTGGCCCGGCTCGATCTGGCGGCGCTGCATGAGGCTGGCCTGCTGCACCGTCTTGAGCGGCGGATCGGCGGATTGCACGCCGGCAGCTCCGGCTTCGTCTATGCGCTTGGAGCAGCCGGACAGCGACTCTTGGAACTGCGGGCTGGTGAGGGCCTGACACGCGCCGCGACCCGCTACGAGCCGAGCCTCGGTTTCGTGGAGCATGCCCTGGCCGTCAGCGAGGTCTGGGTCGGACTCTATGAGCATCTGCACACCGGCCTGACCTCCGAGCCGGGCGCGCGCTTCGACTTCCTGGTGGAGCGTCAGGCATGGCGTCGCTTCGTTGACGGCAGCGGGGTGGCCGCCACGCTCAAGCCGGACGCCGAGCTGCATCTGCGGCGCGGTGGCTTTGAGGATCGCTGGTGGCTGGAGATCGATCGAGCGACCGAGCGGCGCTCGGCGCTGCGCCGCCAGCTCGCCGCCTATGTTGCCTACTACCGCACCGGTTTGGAGCAGCAGGCTCAAGGCTTGTTCCCCTTGACGGCCTGGCTGACCGTCACCGAGCCCCGCGCCCAGGTGCTGCGTGAGGTCATCGGCGAACTGCGGCCGGGTGAGCAGCGCTTGTTCCGCGTCGGGCTGCTGGGCGCGGCCAGTCCGCTGCTGCTGAGTCATGGCAGGAGCGAGCCATGAGCGCGGCGACCACCCTGCCGCCGCTTTACGGTGACCGGCAGCGCTGGGGTCTGGTGCAGACGGACGCCTTCGCGCTGCTCACGCAGTTGCCGGCGTCGAGCGTCGATGCGGTGGTGACCGATCCGCCTTATGGCATCGGCTTCGCCGAGCAGGCATGGGATAGCGGTCGGCTGCGGATCGGGAGCGAGTTCCAGCACTGGACCGCGACCTGGGCGTGCGAGCTGAAGCGAATCCTCAAGCCGGGCGGCCACCTGGCCGCCTTCGGTGCGCCCCGCACCGTGCATCGCCTGATGACGGGTATGGAGGACGGTGGGCTGACAATTCGCGAGCTGCTGCTGTGGCTCTACGGCTCGGGCATGGTCAAGGGTCGGCACTTCAGCGGCCAGCGCAGCACGCTGCTCCGGCCGGCGTACGAGCCGGTGGTGCTGGCCAGGGCACCACTTGACGGCACGATTGCTACGAACATGACGCGCTGGGATACCGGCGCGCTGAACGTCGGAGAGGCCGGACTGGGCGATGAGCTGCGCGGTAGGCGTCGACCGGGACGCTGGCCGGCCAACGTCGGACTGGTGCACGAGCGGCGCTGCACCCCGGAAAGCTGCTGCCCGGCCTGTCCGGTGCGGAGCCTCGATGCGCAGGCCACCCGCGAGGTCAGCCGCTACTTCTACGCCGCGAAGGCGTCGAGAGCGGAGCGCGAGGCCGGGCTGGACGATCTCGCCAAGGTCACGACACACGTGCTGCGCCGGGGCGGCGACCGCGAGCGGGCGAACGTGCATCCGACGGTCAAGCCCCTGAGCGTCATGCGCTGGCTGATCCGCCTGTGCGTACCGCCGGGCGGGGTGGTGCTCGATCCGTTTGCCGGCAGTGGCAGTACGGGCTGCGCGGCGCTGCTGGAGCGCAGACAGTTCCTCGGCATCGAGCGCGAGCCGGTGTATGTCGAGATCGCCCGGCGGCGGCTTGAACATTGGGCGGGCGCATGAGCGGGGCGGCTGGATGGCCGGACGGTGGACAGCAACCCATCCCGGGTTGCGGTCTGCCGCAACGACCATCCAAACCAAGGAGGACTGGCGCCATGACCAAGGCGCAAGCCATCTACGAGCGCGTCGAGGCGCTCATGCAGGCGGGTACGCCGCGAGCCGACGCCTTCAAGCAGTTGGCCGAGGAGACCGGGCTCAAGCTCGACTCCGTGCGCGGCGCGTACTACACCGGCCGGCTACAGGTGAGCGGCGAGTCGGGAACGCCCCGCTCGCGTCGTCCGCGCAAGCGCGAGACGACCGAGCAGGACGCCGTCGCGGCCGCCGTGGCCACCCTCGAGCAGGCCATCGCCAGCATCGAGCGCGAGGTCGCGGCTGCCGAGGAGCGTGCCCGCGAGGCGCAGGCTGAGCACGAGGCGATGGCTGCCCTGAGCGGCCAGCGCATCGAGGCCATCCGCGTCAAGATCGCGGTGCTCACCGGCAGCGAGGCAGCGAGCTAGTCACATGGATGGGGCCACCGCTCACTCGCTCGAAAACGAGCTTGCAGTGAGCGGTGGCCAAAACCTCGGGGTGAGGCGAGTTGTCGCAGTGCGCACACGCACTCCAACTTGCCTCACCCCCTTAACCCACAGTTTCTTGAACATAAGGACTTAAGGTAGAATTAAGCACCCGGACAAACCTGGGAGAAAGGAGTTATGAATGAATCAAAGAGATGCGTCACCTGCGCCGGCCGATGCGCCGCGAAAAGCGGTCATCTATCTGCGGGTGTCGAGCCCGGGGCAGGTCAAGAAGGACTACGACAAGGAGGGGTTGTCGCTGCCGGCTCAGCGACAGGCGTGCCAGAAGAAAGCCGCCGAGCTGGGCGCCGTGGTCGTAGAGGAGTTTGTCGAGCCGGGCGTGTCGGGCAAGTCGATCCGCAACCGTAAGGCTTTTCAGCAGATGATGAAGTACATCGCTGAGCACGAGGACATTGACTACGTGATCGTCTGGAGCATCAGTCGCTGGGCGCGCAACCAGGAGGATCACTGGGTAGCCCGCGGTTTGATCCGCAAAGCCGACGTCCGGCTGGTGTCGTGCAAGGAGCAGATCGGTGGCAACCGATCCAGCGATGTCGTGATGGAGGGCGTCATGGCGGCAGTCGCCGAGGGCCGCGTCATGGACATCGCCGAGGACGTGCGCCGAGGTATCAAGCGCAAGGCCGAGGTCGGCGGCACGCCGTTCCGGGCGCCGATCGGCTACGCCCACATCGGCAAGGTCGTAGACGGACACGAGGTGCGCGATGTCGCCCCCGATCCTGACCGCGCCGAGCTGATCCGCGAGGTCTTTGAGCTGTACGCCACCGAGCGCTACACGCTGGAGGAGCTGGCTGCCTTGATGGAGGTGCGAGGTCTGCGCTCTCGCCCGACCGAGCGAGCGCCGTCGGCACCGCTGACCCCCAACCGCCTTTCTGGCGTGCTGCGCAACGAGTACTACCTGGGCACGGTGATCGTTGGGGGCAAGCCCTACAGAGGGCGGCACGAGCCGCTCGTGACGCCGGACATCTTCGAGCGCTGTCAGGAGATCCTGGAGGCTCGGCGCAAAAACGGCGCCCGCGCCTGGAAGCACCACCACTACCTGGCCGGCACCGTGTTCTGCGGCGAGTGCGGCGCGCGGCTGCTCTACAGCCGCAACCGCGGCAAACTCGGCAAGGAGTACGAGTACTACTTCTGTATTAGCAAGCACGCGCGCCGGGGCTGTACCCAGCCCTACCACCGGTTGGAAGACGTCGAGGAAGCGGTGGAAGCGTTCTACGAGCAGGTGGCGCTCTCCGACGATGAGCGCGAAGCACTGCGCACCGAGCTGCTGGCACGGCTTGATGCACTGGCCGGCACTAGCGAACGGGATGTGACCGAGGCGGATCGCACGCTGACCCGTCTGGCCGCTCAAGAGAAGAAGCTGCTCGAAGCGTTCTACGCCGACAGCATCCGTCCGGAGCTGTTCCACGAGGAGCAGAAGCGGCTCAGGCGGGAACGCATCGCGGCCGAACAGGTCAAGGCACGGCTGCAGACTGATCTGGCGGTCGTGCGAGAGAACGTCGAGCTGGCCGTGGAGTTGATGGCCGACCCCGCAGGCGCCTACCGCCGTGCCGACGCGCGCATTCGGAGCCTCATGAACAGCGGCTTCTTCCGAGCGCTCTACGTGGACAGCGGCGACGTCGCCGAGGGAGAGTTGCAGCCCATCCTGGCGCAGCTCATCGAGGTGTGGCTGGACATTGCGCCGAAGTACCAGTCGCGACCGGCGAGTCACCGCCGGCAGGCCGCCCACGGCCGGACGCGGGCCGGTGGCGGGGGCCGGAAACCAAGGAACCCCCACGCCTGGCGGCATGAGGGTTCCAAAGTCGAAGGTATGGTGGAGGCGGGGGGAATCGAACCCCCAACTCAGCGTTGCAAACGCTGCGTGTTCCCGTTAGCACCACGCCCCCGGGGACGGTGCGAACTGTAGCGGCGGGAGTACGCTGGGGCGATGGCCAGACGTCGTTCGTCGCTGCTGCTGGGCGAGACGCGGCCGCCGCTGATCGCCGGCGTCGCGGCGGGGGTGCTGGCGGTCGCGCTCACGACGCTCGTGATCTTCCCGTTGCGCCACGTGATGCCGGTCGTCTCGACGGGCGTCGTCTACCTGCTCGCGGTCCTGCTCGTCTCGACCTGGTTCGGCCTCTGGATCGGGATCGGCACGGCCGTCGCGAGCGCGCTCGCGTTCAACTGGTTCCACCTCCCGCCCGAGCACGAGCTTGCGATCGCGAAGACCGAGAACTGGGTCGCGCTCGGCGTCTTCCTCGCCGTCGCGCTGGTCGTCAGCACGCTCGCCGAGCTGGCGCGCGCGCGTGCGCGCGAGGTCGGGCAGCGCCGGCGCGAGGCCGACCTCGCCGCCGAGCTGGCGCGGCTCCTGCTCGGCGGCCCGGACGTCGCCGCCGCGCTCCCGGCCGCCGCCGAGCAGCTCGCGCACGCGCTCGACCTGCGCGGGGTGACGATCGCGCTCGGCGACGAGGATCGGGGCCAGTCCGTCGCCCTCAGCCTCGGGCTCCACGCCGCCGACGACCGCCGCATCGCGACCCTCGCGCTCGGCGCGCCCCCGCCCGACGCGACGCTCCAGCGCCTCCGGGAGCGCGTCGTCCCGAGCCTCGAGGCGCTGCTCGCCGCCGCTCTCGACCGCGAGACGCTCCAGCGCGAGGTCGTCGAGACGCAGGCGCTGCGCCGCAGCGACGACATCAAGACGGCGCTGCTGCGCGCCGTCTCGCACGACCTGCGCTCGCCGCTCACCGCGATCGCCGCCGCTGGCGAGGCGCTCGCCTCGCCCCGCCTCACCGGCGCCGAGCGCGAGGAGCTGGCGGCCGCCGTCGTCGGCGAGGCCTCGCGCCTGTCGCGCCTCGTGGACAAGCTGCTCGACCTCTCGCGCCTGCAGGGCGGCGCCGCCGCCCCGCGACCCGAGTGGTGCTCGGTCGACGAGGTCTTGCGCGCCGCGATCGAGGATCGCCCGCACGCGCCCGGCTACAACGTCGCGATCGACCCCGAGCTGCCGCTGATCCGCGCCGACGCCGCCCAGCTCGAGCGCGCGTTCGCGAACCTGATCGAGAACGCGATCCGCCACGGCGGCGCCCACGCGATCGCGGTCCGCGCCCGCGCGGTCGGCCACCGCGTGCTCGTGCGCGTCGTCGACCAGGGGCCCGGGATCCCGCGCCGCGAGCATGAGCGGATCTTCGAGCCTTTCTACCGCGGGGCCGGCGCGGACGACGGCCACAGCGGCTCCGGCCTCGGCCTCGCGGTCGTGCGCGGCTTCGTCGAGGCCAACGGCGGGCGCGTGTGGGCCGAGTCGCTGCCCGGCCAGGGCGCGACGTTCGTCGTCGAGCTGCCGCTGCCGGCGGAAGCCGACGCCGGGACGCCGGACGCCACCGAGCCCGCCGCGCCGCCGCAGCGCGAGGTCGGCGCGCGGTGACCGGCGGCGGTCGCGTGCTCGTCGTCGACGACGAGCTGCAGATCTTGCGCGCGCTGAAGGTCGTGCTGCGCGACGCCGGCTACGAGCCGATCGCCGTCGCGACCGCGGAGGAGGCGCTCGACGCCGCCGCCACGCGGCCGCCCGACGCCGCGATCGTCGACCTCGTGCTGCCGGACGGCGACGGGATCGACCTCTGCGAGCAGCTGCGCTCGTGGAGCGAGATGCCGATCCTCGTCCTCTCCGCCGTCGGCGAGGAGGAGCAGAAGGTGCGCGCGCTGGAGGCCGGCGCCGACGACTACGTCACCAAGCCGTTCGGCGCACGCGAGCTGGTCGCCCGCCTCGGCGCCGCGCTGCGGCGCGCCGGCCGCGCCGCCGACGAGCCGGTCATCTCGGTCGACGGGCTCGAGCTCGACCTCGCCGCGCGCGTCGTGCGGCGCGACGGCGAGGAGATCCACCTGACGCCGATCGAGTACGACCTGCTGCGCGTGCTCGCGCGCAACCGCGGCCGGCTGATGACGCACCGCGCGCTGCTGACGGAGGTGTGGGGGCCGGCGTACGTCGACGACATCCGCACGCTGCGCACGCACATCGCGAACCTGCGGCAGAAGATCGAGCCGGCGGGGGAGGGCGGCCCGCGCTACATCCGGACGGACCCGGGGGTCGGGTACCGCTTCGCTGGGTGACCTGCGGGGCGTCCACCCGAGGCCAGCGCCCGCGCGCCAGCCGGCTTGCACCGCAACGTCCGCGCCCTGACCGTGTTCCGACCTTGCAACGGCGCGCCCAGGCCGCGCCGAGGTCGGGGCCTAAGCTGCTGGCCGCCGTTGGCTCGCACGGCGACATGTCCACCGCTGACGCACGACACCACCCGCACCGCGCGCTCGCAGCGCTGCTCGCGCTGCTGATCGCCGCAGCCTGCGCGCTGCCCGCGACCGCGCTCGCGCGCCGCCCCCCGGCGCCCCACCTCGGCTTCGTGCGCTGCTCCTCGGTCCCCTACCCGTGCCAGGGCCGCACGACCGTGACGCGCACCGGCCACCTGCTCGTGGGCGCGAGCCGCATGAGCCGCGCCGCGAGGGTCCTGTTCCCGGTCCGGCCGGCCGGTCGGCGGGCGGGCGTGCGCGCGGTCGGCGGGACCTTCCGCACCGGCACGCGGCTCGTCGTGCGCGTGCCGGGGGACGCGGTCAGCGGCCTGATCCGCGTCGTCAACCCCGGGCGCCGCCTGTCCAACCCCGCGCGCATCGTCGTCCGCCGCCCGCCGGCGCGCCGCTCGGGCCCGTTCCCGAGCGGCCAGCCGAGCGTGTTCGACGGCGACGGCATGTGGATCTGGTACGTGTCGAAGTCGCAGGGCGGCAGCGTCGCCGCGATCGCTGCGCAGGCGAAGGCGCACGGGATCCAGACGGTGTTCGTCAAGAGCGCCGACGGCGGCAACGTGTGGTCGCAGTTCTCGGCTGCGGCGGTCGCCGCGCTCAAGGCGGCCGGGCTGCACGTCTGCGGCTGGCAGTTCGTCTACGGCTCGGACCCCGTCGCCGAGGCGCGCGCCGGCGCGGTCGCCGCGCTGCGCGGCGCCGACTGCTTCGTGATCGACGCGGAGGGCTCATACGAGGGCCGCTACGCGCAGGCGCAGCGCTACATGACCGCGCTGCGCGCCGAGGTCGGGCCGGACTACCCGGTCGGGCTGACGAGCTTCCCGTACGTCGACTTCCACCCGGGCTTCCCGTACTCGGTCTTCCTCGCGCCGGGCAACGCGTCGTTCAACCTGCCGCAGGACTACTGGAAGACGATCGGGGACCCGGTCGACCGGAGCCTCGCGCACACCTACACCTGGAACGCGCCGTATGAGGCGGGGATCTACCCGCTCGGCCAGACCTACGACGGCGCGCCGCCGAGCGGGATCGAGGCGTTCCGCCAGCTCGCGGCCGGCTACGGCGCGCGCGGGCTGAGCTGGTGGGACTGGCAGGAGACGACGGACGCCGGCTGGAACGCCGTCGGCGCGCCGATCTCGCCGCAGGCCCCGCCGCCGACGCCGATCGGGCCGAAGCTGGGCCGCGGCAGCAAGGGCGACCTCGTCGTGTGGGTGCAGGAGCACCTCGCCGGCGCGGGCCAGACGATCACGGTCGACGGGGCGTTCGGCGCCAGCACCGCCGCCGCCGTGAGCGCGTTCCAGGCCGGCGCCGGCCTGCCGCAGACGGGCGTGGTCGACGCGGCGACGTGGCCGGTCCTGCTGCGCACGACGCCGGTGCAGCCGGACTGGACGGCGCCGACGCCGCACACCGTCGGCGGGGGGACGGGCACCGGGACCTCGACCGGCACCCCCACGGGCGCCGCGACGGCCGCCGCCGCGCGCGCCGGCTCGCGCGCCCCGACCGGCCCGTGGTCGGCGCGCCTTGCGCCCAAGCGCGACGAGATCCCGCCGGGCCCGGTGCGTTAGCGCACGTCCGCCGCCTCGGCGAACGAGCACAGCTCGATCCGCTGCTCGCGCAGCGTCGCGTGCACGCGCGGGTCGCACAGCGCAGCCGTCTCGGCGTCGCGCTCGCGCGAGTAGGACGAGCCGGACTCGTCGCCGAGCCCCGGGTGGCAGCCCAGCTCCGTCCCGCCGTCGGGCAGCGCGCGCAGCAGCGCGCACAGCGCCTCCGGCGCGATGCCCTGCGGCCACGGCTCGCCGCGCCCGGACTGGCCGTAGAAGCCGCCCTCGTAGCGGATCCCCGCCGCGAAGTCGCGCACCGGCACGCCGAGCCGCCGTCCGTGCGCGAGCACGACGGCGTGCGCCGGCCCCTCGCGGTGGACGTGCTGGTGGGAGTCGAGGTGCGTCGGCGGGCCGCCGAGCAGCGCCTCGAAGCGCGCGAGCTGCGCGGCGACCTCCGCCTCGACGGCGGTGGGGTCGTCGAGCGGGACGACCTCGTAGGCGGCGATCCACGCCTCGCCGGTGTAGTGCCACTCGCCGAGGTCGACGTGCAGGCCGACGCTCAGCGCGGGGTGCTCGCGCGCGTACCGGGCCGCCGCGGGCGCGTGCGGGGCGCGCACCATCAGGCTCGCGCTCGTCACGATCCCCTGCTCGTGGGCGCGCGCGATCCCGCGGTTGACGCCGGCCGACAGGCCGAGGTCGTCGGCGTTGACGATCAGGCGGCGCATCGCAAGAGGCGCTCGGCGACGAGCTCGGCGTCGGCGAGCCAGTCGCGCGCCTGGTCGGGCGGCGGCGTCCAGCCCGGCGGGGCCGCGAGCCACCGGGCGGCGACGAGCAGGCGGCAGGCGTCGAGGTCGCGCGCGAGCTGGTCCGCAGGCGGCGCGGGGGAGGCGAGCGCCTCGCGATAGGCGCGCGCGAGCGGGTCGCCCGGCTCGTCCCAGCGGCCCGCGGTCAGCGCGGCGAGGTCGAGCAGCGCCGGCCCGCGGGTGATCGTCTCCCAGTCGAGCGCGCACACGCGCGTGCCGGCGATCAGCACGTTGGCAGGGTAGAGCTCGCCGTGGATCACGGCCGCCGGCAGCGCCGCGACGCGCGCGCGGGCGAGCGCGAGCGGCTCGGCGAGAGCGGCGAGGCTGCGTTCGCGTTCGCCGGCGGCCGCTGCCGGACCGGCCGGCCGCGGGACCGAGGCGCGCCGCGCCGCGTTCGCGAAGCGCGCAACGCCGGGCGCCTGCCAGGCCGGCGGCCAGTCCGCGCCGCCCGAGAGCGCGGCGAGGCGCGCGTGCGCGCGCGCGAGCCAGCGCGCGGTCGCCTCCCACGCGCGGGGGTCGCCGCACTGGTCGAGCCGCTCGCCGGCGACGCGTTCGAGTGCCAGCCAGCTGCGGCCGGCCTCGCGCGCCGCCGCGTGCCGGACCGGCGTGCCAAGCTCCGCGCGCTCCAGCAGGTCGTAGGCGCGCCGCTCGCGCTCGGGGTCGGGCGCCGTCCCGCCGCGCGCGCGCCGTGCGTCCGGCAGCAGCGCCTCGGGCGAGATCTCCTTGACGACGAGCGCGAGCCGCTCGCCCGTTCCGGTCTCCACGTCCAGCTCCTCGAGCGGGAAGCTCGACGCGTACGGCGAGGCGCGCCGCGCGAGCACGCGCACGGGGGGCGGGAGCCGCCGCGCGAGCGCGCGCAGCAGCGGCTCGCCGGACGCGCCGGCCTCGTCACCCATCGAGCGCGCCCTCGACCAGCTCGCTCAGCACCCGGCGCGCGTCGAGCCGCTCGACGGCCAGCTCGCGTGCGGCAGCCGCGTGCCGGGCCGGCTGCGCGCGCACTGCGGCGAGCGCCTCGGACGCCTCGTCGGCACCGTCGAAGCCGAGCACCCCCTCGCCCTCGCCCAGCACCCGCTCCCAGCCGGTGCGCTGCGCGACGACCGGCCGCCCGGACGCCAGGTAGCACGCGCTGCGATCGGAGAACCAGCCGCAGCGGCTGACGACGTAGCCCTCCTTCGCGATCCCCAGCTCCGTCGCCGAAGCGCGCACGAAACGCGCGTAGGCGTCCGGCGTGCCGGTCTCGCGCGCGGCGTCGAGCAGCTCCCAGCCATGGGCGCGAAGCGCGTCGAGGTCGCGCGCCTCGCCGGGGTCGATCGCGAGCGCGAAGCGCAGCGGCTCGGACGTGCGGCGGGGGAGATCGATCAGCGAGCGCACGCTGTGCGCCTTCTGGCCGAGCCGTAGGCCGTCGCGCTCGAGCGTGCCGTACGAGCGCCAGTTGGCGATGAGCGTGACGCCCTCGCTGGGCGGCGCGGCCGCGCCCGGCCAGCGCGACAGCACGACCGGCGGCAGCGCCGGCGCCCAGCGCACGCCGCAGTCCGGCACGCCGCACTCGGGCGCGTGCAGCCGCAGGCCGACCGACGCGAAGCGGTCGTGCGCCGCGATCCCCATGTCGATCCCTTCGATTGCGTGCCAGATCTGCGTAAAGGCGGGATCGAGGTCGACGAGCAGCCGCCGCGGCGCGGCCTCCAGCAGCTCGGGATCGCGCAGCGTGCCGGCGAGGTTGACGAGCAGGTCGGCCCGCGCCGCGAACGCCTGCGCGTCGGCGAACGAGACCCCGAGCGTGCGTCGCAGTCCGGTCAGCAGCGCGGCGTGGCCCTCGAGGCCGAATTCGTCCACCACTTCGGCGAACGCGCGCTCGCGCGCAGCCTGCAGCGCGACGTCGCCCGCCTCGCGCGCCTGGTCGACGAGCAGCACGTCATGGCCCAGCTCGCGCAGCCCGAGCGCGTACTGCAGAGCGGCCCACGTCGCGCCGCCGTGGCCGGGGACGCTCGCGACCATGCCGGCCAGCACGATCCGCAGGCTCACGGGGCGGCTCCCGCCGCGCGGCCGGCGGCCGGCGCGCAGCGAGCGGCGGCGCCCGGCGGCGCGACCCCCAGCTCCGCGAGCAGCGCGTCGAGCACGTCGTCCGAGTCCAGCCACCGCTCCGCGAGCGCCCGCGCCGCGCGGCCGTGGCGCTCGGGCTCGGCCGCGATCGCGCGCGCGCCCGCGGCCGCCTCGTCGAGCGTGGAGAACGTCAGCAGCCCCTCGCCGACCGGCAGGCCGCTGTGCGCCAGGCCGGTGTCCTGCACGAGCGCGGGCCGTCCGCTCGCGAGGTAGTGCGCGGTGCGGTCGCCGAGCCACCCGCTGCGCACCTCGGCGTACAGCGGCTGCGCGGCCGAGCACTCGGCGAGCGAGCCGCGCACGTAGTCGCGAAACGCCTCGGGCGTGCCGGCGACAGCGCGCGGGTCGGCGAGCGACCAGCCGTGCGCGGCGAGCGCGTCGCGGTCGCGCGCATCGGCGGGGTGGATGTCGAGCGCCAGCTCGAAGCGCGCGTCGCGGCCGGCGCGCGCCGGCAGCTCCAGCAGCTCGCGGAAGGCATGCGCCTTGCTGCCGTACGTGCGGCCGTCCCAGGCGATCGTGCCGAGCGGGTTTCGCCACGTCGCGACGGTCGTGAACGCGCCGGCCGCGGGCGGCGGCGAGGCCGGCCACGCGCCAAGCAGCACCGGCGGGCGCACGGGCCGCCACGGCACGCCGCCGGTCGGCAGCGGACAGGCCGGGTCGCCGACGTTGAGCCCGACGGTCGCGAACGCGTCGTGGCCCGCGAGCCGCGCGCCCGGATCGCCGGCCGCCGCCCACAGCTGCGTGTAGCCGGGGTCGAGGTCGACGTACAGCCGCGCGCCGGCGCGCTCGAGGACGGGCGCCAGCGTCAGGTGGCCGGAGAGGTTGACGAGCAGCTCGGCGCGCTCGGAGCGCGCGACGAGCTCGTCGAACGCGAGCCCGCTCGTCTGCGGCCCGGCGCCGTCCACGAGGCACGCCGCGTCCGCCAGGCCGAAGCGCTCGGTCACCGCCTCGAACCACGCGCGGTTCGCGCTCGCGGCGAACGGCGCCGGTGCGCCCGCGGCGTCCACGCACGCGTCCGCGGCGATCTGCTCGGCCAGCACGACCTCGTACCCGAGCCGCCGCAGGCCGAGCGCCCACGTCAGCCGCACCCACGCCTCGCCGCCGTTGCCCGGCTTGTTCGCGAGCGCGCCGGCGACGATCACGAGCGGCGGCATCGCGCACGCCGCGCTCAGCGCTCGAACCAGGCGCCGAGCTGCTGCGCGAACGCCTCGCCGCCGATGTCGTCGACCTGCACGCGCGGAAGCTGCCACGGATCCGACGCGGCGTGCACGGTCCCCTCCCACGTGGCGCACGCGCCGTCGAAGCCGGCGTCCGCGACGAGCCGCACGGTCGTCTCCGCGTAGTCGTCGAGGCCCCCGAACGGGTACGCGAACAGCCGCGCGGGGCGGCCGGTCAGCTCCTCCACGCGCCGTGCGCCCTCGGCGATCTCGTGCGCCTGGCGGTCGGGTGCGAGCGCCGCGAGCCGGGGGTGCGCGATCGTGTGCGCGCCGACCTCGAAGACGTCGCTGCGCGCGAGCGCGGCGACGTCGTCGGGCTCCAGCGTGCGGTGGCTCTCGCGCACGCCGCCGGGGTCGCCGGCCGACGCGCGCAGCGCGTCGAGCGCCGCCTCGCGCGCCGGGTCGTCGAGCGTCACGAGCGCGTGCCACAGCGCGGCGTAGGCGCGGTGGCGCGGCGTCGGCGGCGGCTGTCCGGCGCGCCAGCCGGCGTGGCGGCGCGCGGCCGCCTCGTCGTAGGACGCCGCGTCGCCGAGCGCGTACGCCAGCGTGCATGCGCCCGCGTCGACCTGCAGCCGCGCGGGCAGCTCGCCGGGCGACAGCAGGATTCGCTCGAGCTCGTCCCACCACGGCTCGCGCTCGCGCCCCACGCAGTCGCTCGCGAGGAACAGCGTCGCCGGCACGCCGGCTGCCTCCAGCTCCGGCAGCGCCGCGTCGAGGTTGTCGCGGTAGCCGTCGTCGAACGTGACGGCGACCGCGCGACGCGGCAGGCGCCCGCGCCGGGCGCGCGCGAGCAGCTCGTGCAGCGCGAGCGGCTCGACCCCCTCGGCGCGCAGCGCCGCGAGCTGCTCGGCGAAGCGCTCGCGCGCGACGCCGAGCGCCCACGGGTCGGCCGGCAGTTGCGCGATGCGGTGGTAGAGCAGGATCAGCCCGCGTCCCTCGCCCGCGGCGGGGCGGCGCAGCCGCCTGCGCAGCCCGCGCCGCGGTCGCGCGGCCCGCGCGCGACGCACGGCGCCGTGCAGCGCCCGCCGCTCGCGCGCGTCGCTCGCCCACGCGCGCTCCTCGCACAGCAGCGCGAGCAGCGCGTGCGCGGCCGGCGCGCCGGCCGCGGCCGGACGCGCCGACAGCAGCGGGTCGGCGATCGCGATCCCCGCGAAGTGGCGCGCGACGCGCAGCTGCAGCGCCGCCTCCTCGGTGCCCGGCAGCGCGTCGGGGATCCCGCCGGCCGCTGCGAGCGCGAAGCGGCGGTACAGGACCGCGCCGTCGAGCGCGCCGTGGTGCAGCAGCGTCGCGTAATCGAGCGGGCGGTCGGATCCGGCGCCCGCCACGAACGCGCACTCGGGCCGGTGCGCGAGCCGCCGCAGCGCGGCCGACACCGCGCTGCGGTGCAGCCGCTCGCGCGGCGACAGGAACAGCACCAGCTCCCCGCCGCTGCGCGCGAGGCCGGCGCGCCGCGCAGCCGCGATCCCCTCGTCGCCGGTGCGCACGTAGCGCACGCCGGGATAGGCGAGCGCGACCTGCTCGAGCGCGCTCGACGAGCCGGCGTCGACGAGCACGACGTCGAGCGGGCGGTGGTCCTGCGCGAGCGCGCTCTCGAGCGCGCCCGCGACGGCCCCGGCCTCGGTGCGGCAGACGACGATCACCGAGACCGGCGTCCCGCCGCGCCGGCGGTCCTCCGGGCGCAGCAGCCGCCGCGCCGCGATCCGCCCGAGCGGCACGCGCGCCTGGTCGTCGAGCACGGCGTGCACGTCGAGCGCGAGCGGCGTGGTGCCGGTGAGCGCGATCGCGGTCGCGAAGCCGTGCTGCTCGTGGCCGCCGGCGCCGTCGAGCGCAGCCGCGACGTCGGGCCGGCGCCCGTCGAGCGCGACGCGGCGCACGGTTCGCCCGTCGGCCGCCAGCTCGACCGCGAGCGCGCGCCGCTCTTGGCCGCCGGCGACCCAGCCGCCGACCGGGACGCGGTGCGAGCGCGCTCGCGCGCCCGCCACCGGCGCGTCGAGATGGCCGTGCACGGGCGATCCGCCGGCGCCCGACGCCTCGACCCGCGTCACCGCGACCGGCGCCGTCGGATGCCGGTAGGGCGCGAGCGCCACGTCGAGCGCGCGCCAGGTCGCCTCGTCGCCGAGGCGCCGGCGCGTCAGCCAGCCGTCCAACCAGGCGAGGTAGCGGTGGCGCGCGGCGTTGAGGTCGTGCGGACTCCAGGTCCCGTCGCGCACGGCGCGCTCGCACGAGCTGTCGCCGTGCTTGCGGTAGCGCGACAGCGTCGCGTCGACCACGAGCGCCGGCGCGGTCGCGAACAGCTTCGCCCACAGCACGAAGTCGTCGTAGACGTCGACGAACGCGGCCTCCCAGCCGCCGACGCGCTCCAGCGCGTCGCGCCGCACGAGCGCGCTGCAGACCGACGGCAGCACGTCGTCCTCGCGCACGAGCGCGCCGAGCAGCGCGCCCGCCGCCAGCAGCGTGCCGCCGGGCGCCGGCAGCTCGCTGTCGAAGTCCCACGCCGCGTCGCGGCCGTCCGGGTTGCCGGGCCAGGCGTGCCACAGGCGCGTGCGCCCGTACGCGACCGCGGCCTCGGGCACGTCCGCGAGCGCGCCGCACAGCGTCGCGAGCGCGTGCGGCTCGTAGACGTCGTCGGCGTCGAGGAACGCGACGTACGGACCGCTCGACGCCGCGATCCCGGCGTTGCGGCTCGCGCTCTTGCCGAGGTTGCGCCGCCCGCCGTGCTCGATGCAGCGCACGCGGTCCGGGTGGCGGCGCGCGTAGCGGCGCGCCAGCTCGCCCGAGCGGTCGCCGGAGCCGTCGTCGACGAGCACCAGCTCCCACGCCGGGTGCGTCTGGGCGAAGACGCTCTCGACCGCCTCCTCGATGAAGCGCTCGGCGTCGAGGAAGCAGGTGACGACCGAGACGAGCGGCGCCTCGCTCACGTGCGCTCGGCCTCCGGCTGCCACCATCCGCCGGAGCCGCCCGGACAGACGGCGCGCACGTGGATCGACAGCGGGTAGTCGGGGTCCGGGTGGTCGATCTCCTCGTCCGCCAGCTCCTCGGCGGCGATCCCGTGCAGGAACGCGGTCGCCGTCAGCACGTTGCCGCGCGACTCGACCTCGACGTTCGCGTCGCCGAACGCCTCGCCGAACAGCCGCCGCGCCGAGTGCGCCGTGAAGCTCCAGCACCAGGTGTCGCTCGCGTCGGTGCGCGTCATCCCAGGGAACGTGGCGAGCACGACCCCGCCGGGGCGCAGCACGCGCCGCAGCGTGCGCACCGCCGCCGCCGTGTCGTAGATCAGGTGCAGCGTCTCGGTCACGATCACGCAGTCGAACGACGCGTCGGGGATGTGGCCGGCGGCGGTGAGGTCGCCGACGATCGTCGCCTCCGCGTTGTCGCGCGACAGGTGGATGACCTCCGAGGCGATCACGTCCTCGCCGCCGAAGCGGCGCGTGTAGGTCGCGTCGGCGACCTCCAGCACGCGCCCGCGCACGTCCGCCGCGTGGCGCTCCAGGAAGTCCTCGATGTAGCGACGGTCGACCGGCGTGCCGCGCTCGAAGCCGAAGTCGGCGCCGATCGGCTCGAGCCGCCGCAGGTCGCCCCAGCGCACGTGCCCGAGCCGCGGCGCGCCGCTGCGCACGCGCCCGCGCACCGGCGCGCCCATGCGCGGGCGCCCGCGGCGCAGGTCGCGCAGGCCGGCGGGATGGCGGCGCGCGAGCACGCGCAGGCGCCGGCGCGTCTCGCGGCCGAGGTCGCGGCGCGCGAGTCGCTCGCGCAGGTCGTCGACGAGCTGGCCGCCGAACTCGCGCTTCCAGTGCGCGACGCCGAGCGCGTACGCCTGCCGGGTCGCATTCGAGCGGCGCGCCTCGCGCCGCTGGCGGCGCATGACCGTCAGCGCCGCGGTCAGCATCCGCGCCGGGTCGCCGTGCATGTTCGCGCCGTGGTGGCGGTACTCGGCGACGGTGTGGTCGTGCGTGTAGACGGGGAAGCGGCGCGTGATGCGCAGGTACAGGTCGTAGTCCTCGCACGCCGCCAGCGACGGGTCGAACTCGCCGACGAGCCCGAACACCGCGCGCCGGTACATGACCGTCGCGTGGCTGAGGATGTCGTTGGCCTCCAGCAGCAGCCGGTAGTGGTCGCGGTCGAGGATCCGGTGCTGGCCGGCGCGCACGAGCGAGCCGTCGTGGGCGGTCAGCTCGACCTGGCCGGAGACGAACGCGCACTCCGGGTGCTCGCGCAGCGTCCGCAGCCCGTGCTCGAGCGCGTCGGGCTTGAGGCGGTCGTCGGCGTCGAGGAACGTGACGAGCTCGCCGGCGCTCGCGCGCAGGCCGGCGTTGCGCGCCGCCGCCAGCCCGCGGTTGTCCTGGCGCAGCAGCCGCACGCCCGGGTGGCGCGCGGCGACCTCGGCGCTGTTGTCGCGCGAGCCGTCGTCGACGACGATCAGCTCGAAGTGCGGATAGGTCTGCGCGAGCACGCTCTCGATCGCCTCGTCGAGGAAGGCGCCGTGGTCGCAGCAGGGGATCACGACGGAGACGAGCGCCATGTCGCCCGGCTCGGTGCTCTCGTGCCAGCGCGGTCGCGCGACGATCCGCCCGAGCGGGACGCGCGTGTCGTCGCGCAGCACGGCGAGCACGTCCAGCTCGCGCTCGGCGTCGCCGAGCAGGTTCAGGCGCGCGCGGAAGCCGCCGCCGGCGCGCTCGGGCACGTCCGGGTAGGCCTCGGCGAGGTCCGGGCGCCGCACGTTCGTGCGCGTCCCGCCGACGACCGTCTCGCCGCTGCGGAACTCGACGCGCACGGCCGGCGCGCTGCGCCCGAGCGTCCAGCCGACGACCTCGACGACGCCGGTCGCGCTGCCGTGCCCGGGTCGCGGCGACTCGATGTGCCCGCCCCACAGGCGCTCGTCGCGCTGCGCCGGCAGCACCTCGACGACCTCGATCGCGACGCTCACCGCCACGCCTCCACGAACAGGCTCTCGCGCTCGCGGTTGTCGAGCGCGACAAGCTCGGGGATTCCCGACGCGGTCTCGCCGAAGGCGCAGTGGCGCACGCGCGCGAAGCCGGCGCGCTCGAGCAGCTCCTCGATCAGGTCGGCCGTGAACAGGGTGCGCGTCCAGCCGTGCCACAGCATGTGCGTCACGAACTTCGCGCCGAGCGAGCGCGCGTCGTCGTCGGAGACGAGGAAGTGGCTCGCGTCGCCGGCCTGGTAGGCGCGGATGCCGCGGTCGAGGTCGGGCAGCGCGAGCCGCAGCACGCCGCCGTCGACGAGCACGCGCCGCAGCTCGCGCAGCGCCGGCACCTGCTCGGGCAGCGCCAGCTCCGGCAGCGCGTGGATCGAGACGGCGTAGTCGACGCTCTCGTCCGGCAGCGGCAGCCCGTTGCGGATGTCGCACGAGAGGTCGATCCCCGGTCCCTCCTTTGCGTCGGAGTTGATCCAGCCGGGCTCGGGGTGCATCCCGCAGCCCCAGTTCAGCCGCCGCGTCGCGAGCGCGCTCACGCGGCCACCTCCAAGCGGTCGAGCAGGTCGCCGAGCACGCGGTCGGAGTCGAAGCGCTGCTCGGCGAGTGCGCGCGCGGCGGCGGCGTGGCCGGCCGGGTCGCGGCGCAGCTCGGCGACGCCCGCGCGCGCGCCGCCGAGGTCGGAGAAGGCGAGCAGCCCGCCGCCGTCGGGCGCGGGCGCGAAGCCGGTGTCCTGCGCGAGCACCGGGCGCCCGCTCGCGAGGTAGGCGGCGCTGCGGTCGCTGAACCAGCCGGTGCGGGCGCGCACGTAGAGGTCCTTGGCGACCATCAGCTCCGCGCCCGATCCCTGCACGTAGGCGCGGTACGCGTCCGGGTCGCCGGCGGCGTCGAGCGGGTCGTCGAGCTGCCAGCCGCCGTCCTGCAGCAGCGCGCGGTCGGCCGCGTCGGCGGCGTCGATGTCGAGCGCGAGGCGAAACGCGCCGCCGGACTCGCGCGGGAGCCGCGCGAGCGGGCGCATCGCGTGCGCGCGCACGCCGTGGCGCTCGCCGCTCCAGTCGAGCGGCTCGTTGGGCCCGCGCCAGGTCGCGACGCTCGTGAACGCGCCGTCGCCGCCGGGCGCGGGCGCGGCGGCGGACCACTCGTCCAGCAGGACCGGGGGCGGCGTCGCGATCCAGTCGATCCCGCATGTCGGGACAGCACAGCCGGCGCGCCCGACGTTCGCGCCGACGGTGACGTGCGCGTGATGGCCGGCGAGGCCGTCGTGCAGGCCGAGCGCCGACCACATCTGCGGCCAGCCGGGATCGACGTCGAGGTAGACGCGCTTGCGCGGCCGCGCGCGCAGGTCGCCGTCGCCGAGGTAGCCCATCACGTTGACGAGTAGCGCGGCGTCGTCGAGCCGCTCCGCCAGCTCGTCGCGCGCGAGCCCGAGCGTGCGCCGCCCCTCGTCGTGCAGCAGCGCCCAGTCGCCTTGCAGGCCGAAGCGCGCCATCACGTCCGCCAGCCACCGTGCCTGCGGCGAGCCCTCGACCGTCCGCCCGATCCAGCCCTCCTCCAGCCGGTCGACGAACACGATCCCGAACCCGAGCCGCCGCAGCCCCAGCAGCCAGGTGACGAACACCCACGCGTGCCCGCCGCGGCGCGGTCGCTGCGCGAGGGCTCCGGAGACGGCGACGGTGGCGGGCATGCGATCACGGGCGGCGCAGGACGACGACGTCTCCGCCGGCCCACGCGCCCGTCGTCGCGGCGCCGACGACGTCGAGCCGGTCGCCGCAGCGCGCGAGCGCGGCGCCGCGCTCGTCGGCGGGCCAGCCGGCGACGAGCGCCGCGTAGCCGCCGGGGCGCAGGATCCGCAGCAGCTCGCCGAGGAAGGCGTCCAGCTCGTCCTCCCCGAGCGCCGCGAGCGGACGGTCGCGCAGTACGAGGTCCGCCGCGGCGTCCTCCAGCGCGATCGGCGGCACCGGGCCGCCCGCCAGCAGCGCGCCCGGCGCGCCGGACTCCTGCGCCCAGGCGATCGCGTCGGCGTCTGCCTCGACGGAGGTCAGCTTCGCCCGCGGCAGCCGCCGCAGCGCCATCCGCCCGAGCAGCGCGCAGCCGGCCTCCCAGTGCACGACGGAACGGAAGCTGTCGAGCGTGCGGTAGTGCGCGACCGCGTCCAGCAGCGCGTTGCCGGCGAGCGCGGCGCGCAGCGCGATCCGCACGCGGTCGCCGTGTCCGTAGACGCGCGTCGCGAGCTCGGCCGGCGGGGCCGGCAGGTCGAGCATCCCGGGCTCGTAGTCGATCCGCAGCCGCCCGACGGGCAGCCAGTCGCGCACCCCGACGAGCTCGAAGCGCGCCGGCCCGTCCTTCCAGCCGCGCAGCTCGCCTTCGAGCAGGAAGCCGCTGGCGCGCGCATGGGCGACCTCGGGATACGCCGCCGCCACGTCGTCGCGCGGCGACGGCGTCGCGAGCGCGAGCGTGTCGCCGCCGAGCCGCAGCTCGACCGCGTCGAGCGGGCCGTCCGCGTCGAGGCACCAGCCCTCCACGCGCAGCGTCCCGTCGCGCAGCGCGAAGCGCTCGGCGAAGCCGCGCAGCAGCGGCAGGACGCGCGGCTCCTCGACGACCTCCGTGCGCAGGCGCGGCACGCCGAGCGCGCGCGCTCCGAACAGGCGATGCCAGCCGTCCACGCGCCGTGCGGGGATCGTCTCCTCGCTGCCGGCGACCGCGAGCCGCAGCGGGTTGCGCGGCAGCGGTCCGACGATCGCGCGCAGCGGCGTCGTCTCGGCGGAGACGTCGGAACCGGACGCCGCGTCGAAGCGGTCGAGGTCCTCGAAGCGCCGGCGGACCGTCCGCTCGGCGACGTCCGGATCCCCGAGCGCGCGCCCGAGCGCGGCGTCGGCCGCGTCGGGCGGATAGTGGACCGTCATGTAGTCGAAGTACGGGTTGCCGGCGCCCGCGACGCCGGTCGCGCGGTAGTGCAGCCAGCCCTTCAGGTACAGGAACCAGTACGCCCAGCCGCTATAGCCGTGCTTGGCGACGTTGGCGTTGGCGGCGAGCACGTCGAGCGGGATCGCGGTCGCGTCGATCGCCGCCAGCAGCCGCTCGGCATCCGGGTAGTCCCACGCCTCGAAGAAGGGGCGGTGCAGCGTGCTGGCGGCCGGGTCGATCGTGCGCTGCCGCCGGCCCGGCGGGGGCGCCGACGGCGGGTGCTCCCACGCGTGCGGCGCGCTCAGCACCTCTTCCAGCTTCGCGCGCGTCTTGCCGAACGCGATCACGATGCGCGTCTCGCTGCCGTCGCCGAGCTGACCCCAGTCGGTCTGGCCGAGCACGCGCATCGAGGGGAAGCGCGCCTGGATCGGCAGCAGGTAGCCGTCGTCGAAGTTGCCGTGCAGCTTGTGCGTCTCGACGATCAGCACGTCGGTGATCTGCGCGAGCTGGTCGAGCACGCGCGCGACGTAATGGAAGACCGACAGCGCGAGCACGACGTCGTAGCGCTCGCCGTAGAGCGACGGGTCGGTCACGTCGCCCTGCCGGAAGGACACGCGGCTCTGGCCGTTGTAGGCCGTGATCAGCTGCGCCAGCTCGACGAAGTAGGGGTCGAACTCGATCCCGTTGACGAGCCGCGCGCCGCGCGTGCGCGCCGAGCGGCTCATCTCGCCGAGGTTCGAGCCGAGGTCGAGCACCTTGCGCCCGCGGAAGTCGATGCAGTCGAGCACCGCCGCGCGGTCGCCGCGGAAGCCGGCGGTCGCCTCGCCGTCGAGCGCGATCGACTGGTAGTGGTTGCCGGTGGCGGTCCCGTCCGTGCCCGAGCGGCTCGTGTATGGCGCCTCCAGGCCGGCGGTGATGAGCGCGCGCAGGCGCGCCTCGACGGTCTCCGTGACGGTCGCGCTCATGCCCGCGCCCCCGCGGTCGCGCGCCGCCGCGCGAGATGGCGGCGCAGCACGCCCGCCTCGCTCGCGCACGCGACGACGGCGATCCCGTCCGCGCCGGACGCCTCCACGAGCGTGCGGCGCGCCGGCAGGACCGCCGCGAGCCCCTCCCCGGCGGCGCCCTCCTCGCCGGCCGGCAGCTCGGCGAGCAGCGGGCCGCGCAGGTTCTGCGCGACGCGCGGCAGGATCGGCCGCAGCGCCTCGAGCGCCGTCCCGAACGCGAGCACGACGTCGTACTCGTCGGCGTAGGTGGAGGCGAGTCCCGCGTCGCCCTCGAAGCACGACACGCGGTCGACGGCCTGCAGCACGCACAGCAGCCGCGCCAACTGGACGCGGCCGGGATCGCGGTCGACCGCGTCGACGAGCTCCGCCCCGCCGCGCCGGGCCGCGCGCGCGAGGTCGCCGGCGCCGGCGCCGAGCGCGAGCACGCGGCAGCCGTCGAGCGCGAGCGCATCGAGCGCCGCGATCCGCCGGGCGGTCGCCGCGTCGTCGCGCACGACCGGCGCGTCCGGGTCGAGCTGCGCGGCGTCGGGGCCGAGCTGCTCGGCGAGCACCTCGTGCACCAGCGCGCGCAGCTGCGGTCGCAGCGTCGGGGCGTCCTCGTAGCTCACGCGACCAGCTCCTCGGTCCCGGCCATCAGCGCCTCGATCCGCTCGCCCCACAGGTGGCTGTGCAGCCAGGTGTTGTACGCCGACGTCGTGCGGCGCAACTCGTTCGGATACGACTGCGCCTCGAGGTGGTGCAGCTCGGCGTCGGGCAGGTACCAGCTCGCGAGCCCCTGCTCGTGCAGGCGCAGGCACAGGTCCGAATCCTCGTAGTCGCCCTGCACGAACTGGCCGCGCAGCCCGCCGAGCGCCTCCCAGCGCTCGCGCTCGAGCATCAGGCAGGCGCCGGTCACGGCCGGCACGCTGCGGGCGACGTTGGCCGCCGGCGTGTCGCGCGCGAGTCCCTTGAAGTAGTGCATGTTCTCCCACGTTTCCGAGCCCGGCGCGCGCAGGAAGTACATCCCGGCGTGCTGGAGCGAGTCGTCTTCGTAGAGAAGCTTCGGCGCCAGCGCCCCGATTCCCGGTGTCGCGTCGAAGAACGCGCTCATCGTCCCCAGCCAGCCGGGCGCCGCGGGCAGCACGTCGGAGTTGAGCAGCAGCAGCTTGCGCCCGCGAGCGAGCGCCGCGCCGGCGTTGTTGGCGCCGGAGAAGCCGGCGTTGCGCGCGAGCGTCGCGACCCGCAGCGGCACGCCGTGCAACGCGTGCAGCTCCGGCGCGAGGCGCTCCAGCTCCTGCGCCAGCTCGGGCGAGTCGAGCACGTAGATCAGGTCCGCCCGCGCCAGCTCCGGGTCGCGCGCGAACTGCGTCAGCTGGTGCTCGAGGAAGTCGATCCGGCGGTAGAGCGGGACGACGATCGAGACCTCGGGGTCGCGCGGCGGGCGTCCGAGCTCGCGCACGTCCTCGACCTCGGTCGCCGCCGCGAGCCGCTCCTGCAGGCGCGTGAGCGCCGGCGCGAACAGCGTCGCGCGCTCCGGGTCGTCGGCGCGCCGCGACAGCCCGAAGTCGGTCAGGATCGCGGCCCGCACCGCGAGCGGGTCGCGCACGACCGCCGGCGCCTCCGCTTCGATCGCCTCGCCGATCGCGTCGCTGAGCTGGACGACCCAGCCGCTCGCGAGGCGGCTGGGCGCGTCGAGCTCGATCAGCCCGACGAAGCCGCTGCGCTCGCCGGCGCGGCCGGCCGCGCCGGTCGCGTAGAAGTCCTCGACGTCGGGTCGCGCGACGCGCAGCGTGCGGTCGAGGAACTCGCTCGCGCCGCCCTCCGGCGAGATCGCCGTCAGGCCGGTCACGCGCGCGTCGGCGTCGCGCGCCCAGCCCTTGATCCAGTAGGTCGTCTCGTCGATCTCGAGCAGCGTCTCGATCTGCAGGCCGCGCGGCTCCTCCGCCGCCACCTGGCAGCTGCGCCGCTGCTCGCGCAGCGACTCGCGCGCGACGTGCAGCTTGCGCGCGAGCGAGTAGGCGCCCTCGTCGTCGCCGTGCAGCGCGGCGGCCTGCGCGAGCCAGGGGACGATCCGGTCGCGCGCGGCCGGCTCCAGGCCCGCGAGGCTCTCGCGCACGAGCATGCGCAGGTCGACGAGCGCCGCCGTCACCTGCTCGCCGCTCGCCGTCACCCGCGCGCTGCCGCGCGCGAACTGCAGCCCCGGCGCGCGCCCGCTCGCCGCGTCGGCCTCGCCGACGCGCAGCATCCCGAGCAGGCGTGCGGGCGTGCCCGCGTCGGCGCCGGCGGGCGGCGGCAGCACGAGCACCGGCGACGCGCCGCCGGCCGCGCCGTCGCTCAGCTCGACGGTCCACAGGCCGCGCCCGCCGCGCGGCAGCTGCGCCCACGCGCCGACGAGCAGCAGCCGCTCGCTGAGCCAGGTGGCGTGGCTGATCCCGCCGCGGGCGGCGGCGGTCGTGCGCGAGGCTCGTTGGGTCTGGGGCATCAGGCAGGCACCTCCACGGCCCTCCGGGCCATCAGCTGGTCGTAGAGCTCGACCAGGTTCGCGACGTGGTCCTCCATGTCGAAGACGGGTTCGATCCCCGCGCGCAGGCGCGCGTGCAGCTCCGGGCTGCGGACCGCGCGGCTCAGCACGGCCGCGAGGCTGTGCGGGTCGCCGGCGCGGAAGTGCAGGCCGTCGACGCTGTCCCGCACCTTCTCGGCCATCCCGCCGATGTCGGAGCAGATCACTGGGCGCCCGAGCATGAACGCCTCCTGGATCACGAGCGGCGAGTTCTCCCACCAGATCGACGGCACGACGACCCAGTCGAGCGGCTCCATCAGCTTCGCGAGCTGGGCGTGCTCGTAGCGGCCGGCGAACGTGACGTTCTCCTCGGTCGCGGCGAGCAGCTCGCGGAAGCGCTCCTGGAACGCCTCGTTCTGCAGCTCGAGGTTCGCGCCGTGCAGCCAGCAGTGCGCGTCGACGCCGGCCTCGCCGAGCAGCTGCATCGCCTGGACGAGCACCGCGACGCCCTTGAAGTGGCTGATCTGGCCGAAGAAGCCGATCCGGTTCGGCGCGCGCCGCGCGCCGTCAGGGGGCGCCGGCAGCGGCGCGCGCCGGCGCCGGCCGTAGTCTTCGAAGCGGATCCGGTCGCGCGGGATCCCCCAGTCGACGTAGCGCTCGAGCAGGTGGCGGCTCGGCGCGAGGAACAGGTCGACCTCGTCGAAGTGCGTCTGCACGAAGCGCTTGCGCAGGAAGAAGTCCTGCGCGGAGACGTGCGGGAAGCACTCGTGGCAGCGCCGCGGCGAGGACTCGGTGCAGCGCTCGCCGCTGCGCGTGCGCACGAGCTGGCCGTCGTGGTGACAGATCGGAAGGAACTCGTGCAGCGTGTAGACGATCGCCGCGTCGGGCAGCACGCGGCGCACGAGCGACAGCATGTCGACGCCGATGAACTGCGTGTGCTGGAAGTGCACGACGTCGGGCTGGTGCGCCTCCAGGAACCCGGCCAGGTGGCGCGTGTAGAGCGACTTGTCGCGCGACGTCATGTTGAAGAAGTCGAAGTGCTCGGTCTCGGTGAAGACGAACGACTGCCCCCGGTCCTCGCCCACGAGCGCGAACGGCGTGCCCGGCCGCGCGGTGCGCTGCTGGGCGACGTTCGGGCCGATGCGCGCGAGGAACAGCGGGTCCCAACCGTCCTGCTCCCGCATGCGCTCGTAGAGCTCGAGCGCGTAGGCCTCGGCGCCGCCGGGGTGCAGGGCGGGATGGTTGTGGGAGACGTAGAGGACCGTGCTCATGGGGCGGCTCCGTTGGTCGCGAGAGGGGCCTGCAGGTCGAAGACGGCGGCGAGCCGCTCGCGGCGCGCGAGCGGCGGGCTCCACTGCTCGACGCTCGCGAGCAGCGCGCCGGTCCAGGCCGGCAGCTCGCTCGCGAGCGGGACGACGAGGTAGGCGGCGCCGCCGTCGCCGCGTGTCGCCTTCAGCTCGGCGAGCGCCGCGTCGGCGCCGTCGCCGAGCCGCTCGGGCACGCGCAGGACGGCGCGTGGCGCAAGCGCCAGCTCGTCCCAGCCGTGGCCGGCGACGAGCACGCGGCAGCGCTCGGGCAGCAGCGCGTCGAGGAAGCGCGCCATCCGCTCGCGCGTAGCCGGGTCGACCGGCGCGACGCCGCCGCGCTCGGGCGGCGGGGCGCTGAGCGCGAACAGCGTGCAGGCGTCGTCCTCGGCGAGCAGGTCGTAGCGGTCGCGCAGGTGGGACGCGAGCCCGTCGTAGTGGTCGAGCCACCAGCGCGCGCTGGCCGGCACGGCGAGGTAGCGGGCGCCGCTCGTGCGCAGCTCCTCCAGGTGCGTCACGGCCGCCGTCGAGTCGGACGGGTGGTGGCCCGCGTAGGCGCCGGCGGCCGTGCGCGGGAAGTGCCAGCCGCGCCGCGCCTCGAGCGCCAGCAGCGCCTCGTCGCCGCGGCTGACGACCGCGACGGTCGCGCCCGGCGGCACGTGCGCGCACACGACGGCGCGCGCCTGCTCCACCATCGCGGCGTACTCCTCGGGCGAGAGCGCGCGGCGGTGATGCTCAGCGATCGGCGCCATCGGCGTCACCTCCCGTCGCGAGCGCGAAGCCGGGCTCGCCGTCCTCGACGCCCGCGAGCGCGTAGACGAGGCACGTGTCCTGGTCCGCGGTCGTCAGCGCGGCGCGCTCGGCGAGGTGACGCGCGAGGCCGTCGTAGTGCTCCAGCCACCAGGACGCCGTGCTCGGCACGACGAGCCAGCGCGCGCCGCGGGCGCGCAGCGCTTCGAGCTGGGCGATCGCAGCCGCGGAATCGGCCGGGTGGTGGCCGGCGTACTCGCCCTCCTCGTCCTGCGGGAAGTGCCATCCCGTGCGCTCGCCGAGGTCGACCAGCTCGTCGTCGCCGCGCGAGACGACGGCAACCGTCTCGCCGACGGGGATCGCCTCGCCGACGACGCGCCGCACGCGCTCGACGAGTGCGCGGTAGCCGAGCACGGGGCTCACGCCCGCCTCGGCGCCGGCAAGGCAGGTCAGCTCGGCGCTCTGGCGCACCGTCTCGCGCAGCAGCGCGGCGACCTGCGCGCCGCGGCGCGCAAGCAGCCGCTCGCGCTCGTCGCCGCGGTCGTTGACGGTCGCCAGCTCGGCCGAGACGGTCAGGCGCACGGGGTGCAGGTCCCCGTAGTGGACGCGCAGCAGCCCGTCGGCGGCGTAGTGGTCGAGGTCGTCGGGCCGCACGCGCCCGCCCCAGCGCGCGCGGTAGCGCGCGACGCCGGCGTCGATGTCGGGCGAGCGCCGCCCGCGCGTCGGGGACTCGAGGTGCACGAGCACGCTGTCGTGCACGCAGCGCACGCCGTGGCCGAGCGCGCCGAGGCGCAGGCACAGGTCGACGTCCTCCAGTCCGTTGCGGTAGCCGGCGTCGAAGCCGCCCGCCTGCTCCCACGCGGCGCGGCGGATCAGCATGCACGCGCCGGTGACCGCCTGCACGGCGCGCGAGCGGCAGGCGGCCGGGTGATCGCCCGGGAAGCCGGCGTAGAGGTTGCGCGGCAGCTCGTCGCGCCCGATCGTCACGCCCGCGTGCTGGACGCTGCCGTCGGGGAACAGCAGCTTCGCGCCGAGCACCACGTCGGCCGGGTGCGCGTCGGCCGCGGCGAGCAGCGCGCCGAGCCAGCCGGGCTCGCCGAGCGTGTCGTTGTTGAGCAGCAGCAGCAGCTCGCCGCGCGCGAGCACGGCGCCCTCGTTGCAGGCGGTCGCGAAGCCGCCCGCGGCGTCGCGCGCGTGGACGCGGATCGCGTCGCCGTAGCGGGCCAGCAGCGCGCGCGTGTCGTCCGGCGAGCCGTCGTCGACGACGATCGCCTCGGCCTCGCCGCGCACAAGCTCGGGCTCGGCCAGCAGCGCGTCGAGGCAGCGGCGGGTGAGCCCGGCGCGGCCGTGGACGGGGATCACGATCGAGCAGCGCGGGGTGGGGGTCACGCGGCGACCCCCCGGCTCTCGCTCGCGCCCAGCGCGTAGATCACGCACGTCGCCGGCTCGCGCACGACCGGCCGCGCCGAGCGCTCCAGGTGCCGCGCCAGCTCGCGGTAGTGGTCGAGCCACCACAGGCCGGTCTGCGGGAACAGGATGAACTCGCCGCCGCGCGCGCGCAGCTCCTCCAGGTGGGCGATCGCCTCGCCGCTGTCGCCGGGATGGTGGCCGGCGTAGCCGCCGCCGTCCTCTTGCGGGAAGTGCCAGGCGCGCCGGTCGCCGAGCGCCAGCAGCCGCTCGTCGCCGCGCGAGACGACGAGCACGGTCGCCTGCGCCGGCAGCCGCTCGGCGACGAGCGCGCGGATGCGTTCGGTCAGCTCCGAGTAGCGGCCGTTCGCGCGGCGCTCGTAGGGCCGCCACGGCACGCCGTGCTTGGCCTCGAAGCGCGCGCGGTTGACGGCCAGCAGCCGCTCGCGCTCGCCACTGGCGACGAGCGCGCCGAAGCTCGCCTCACCGAAGTGGTGCACGAGCGCGTCCTCGGCGCAGACGACGCGCAGCCCCGCGGCACGCACGCGCTGCGCGTAGTCGTCGTCCTCGAGCAGGCCGGCGCCGAAGCCCTCGTCGAGCGGTCCGACGCGCTCGTGCACCTCGCGCCGCAGCGCGACGCAGAACATCGCGGCGGTGCGCTGGTCGCCGCGCTCGCCGCGGTGCTCGGCCGCGCGCCGCGCCGCGCAGGCGTCGAGCTCGGCGAGCGTGTCGTACGCGCACTCGACCTCGGCCTCGGTGCCGATCCGGTTCGTCACCGGACCGGCCAGCCCGACCTCGGGCTCGCCGATCGCGTCCAACAGCGGCGCGAGCCAGCCGCGCGGCAGCACGACGTCGTTGTTGAGCAGCACGAGCGCGTCGCCGCGCGCGGCCTCCAGACCCTGGTTGGCGGCGGCGGGGAAGCCGCGGTTGGCGGCATTGCGCAGGACGTGGACGCACGGCGCCGACGCGGCCAGCCGGTCGAGGTACGCGGCGGTGCCGTCGCGCGAGCCGTTGTCGACGACGACGACCTCGAGCGCGACCTCGGCCGGCGTGCGCTCCAGGAGCGACGCGAGGCACAGCTTCGTGAACGGCAGGCCGTCGTGGCAGACGACGACCGCCGAGACGGACGGCCGCTCTGTCGCGCCCGCGCGCGACGGCGCCGGCGCGAGCAGCGCCGCGGCCTCGGTCGCCGGCGCGAGCACCGTCGGCCGGCGCGACGCGACGGCGAGCGGCAGATCGGCCGGCAGCGTCGCCTCCTTCGCCACGGCGGAGACCGCTCCCGGCGCGCCGGTCTCCGGCCGCGCTCCGCGCCCCGCCGGCAACGAGATCCCCGCGTGCGCGAGCAGCGGTCGCAGCACGACGTCGTGCGCGAAGCGCTCGCGCGCGATCTCGCGCGCCGCGCGTCGCTGGCGCGCCGGCTCGGCGAGCACGCGCTCGACGGCCTCGGCCGCCTGCTCGGCGTCGTCCACGGCGAACAGCCCCTCGCCGGTCGGCAGCGCGCAGCCGAAGCCGGTGTCCTGCGTGAGGACCGGCCGGCCGGCCGCCAGGTACGTCGCGCTGCGGTCGCTGAACCAGCCGCTGCGCAGCCGCACGTTCTGGTCCTTGGCGACGGTGAACTCGGCGGCCGAGCCGCACACGAAGTCGCGGTAGCCGTCGAGGTCGAGCTGCGCCGCCGGCCGCACGCGCCAGCCATGTGAGCGCAGCAGCTCGCGGTCGTCCTCGCCGAACGCGCTCAGCGCCAGCTCGAAGCGCGCGCCGGTGCGCGCCGGCAGGTCGAGGAAGCGCGCGAACTCGAGGTGCTTGCTCCAGTGGTAGGTCTCGCCGCTGAAGCGCACCTCGCGCCAGGCCTGGCGCCAGTTGCCGATGGTCGTGAACTCGTCGCCCGCGGCCGCCCGCTCCTCCCACCAGTCCAGCACGACGGGTTGGCGCGTCGGGCGCAGGTCGAAGCGCGCGTCGACCGGGAGCCCGCAGTCGGGCGCGCCGAGGTTCTCGGCGAACGTGAAGAACGCCTGGTGCGGCGCGAGGAAGTCGAGCGTCGCCGCCACGTCGTCGTGCAGCTCGACCTGCAGCGCGACGGGGTCGGTCTCGACGTACACGAGCCGCTCGCTCGCGACCAGCTCCGGCAGCGGCTGCGTCCCGCCGTGCAGGTTGATGAGCAGCGCCGCCGAGCCGTACAGCCGCTCCAGCTCGCGCCGGCTGATGCCGAAGCAGCGGCCATCGTGGTGCAGCGCGTGGAAGGCCCAGCGGTCGCCGAAGCCGAAGCGCGCCATCGTCGTCTCGACGAACGCGGCCGCGCGCGCCGAGGCGTCGTCGTGCTCGTGCGTCATGAGCATCGACGGCGTGCGCCCGTGCGTCTCGACGTACCACGCGTCGCAGCCGAGCCGGCGCAGCCCCTCCAGGTAGTGCAGCGTCTGCCACGCGACGCCCGGCACGGGCATCTTCGCCAGCATCCCGAGCACGACGACGCGCGTCATGACGCCACCCCCGCAGGCTCGCCGGCGTCGCCGCCCGGCTCGGCCGCCTGCGCGTCGTGCAGCTGGCGGTAGACGCCGTCGCGCCGCACCAGCTGCTCGTGCGTGCCCTGCTCGGCGATCCGCCCGTGCTCGAGCACGACGATCAGGTCGGCGCGGCGGACGGTCGAGAGGCGGTGGGCGATCATGAACGTCGTGCGCCCCTCCATCAGCCGCTGGAGGCTGTCGAGGATCACCGCCTCGGTGCGCGAGTCGATCGATGACGTCGGCTCGTCGAGCACGAGGATCGGCGCGTCCTTCAGGAACGCGCGCGCGACGCAGATGCGCTGGCGCTCGCCGCCCGACAGCTGTGCGCCGCGCTCGCCCAGGTGCGTGTCGTACCCGTGCGCGAGCCGCATCACGAACTCGTGCACGTTGGCGGCGCGCGCGGCCGCGACGACCGCCGAGGGCTCCGCGTCGAGCCTGCCGTAGCGGATGTTCTCCGAGATCGTGCCGGAGAACAGCAGCGGCTCCTGCAGCACGACGCTGATCTGCTCGCGCAGCGAGTCGAGCGTCACGTCGCGCACGTCGAGCCCGTCGACCAGCACCCGTCCGCGCTGCGGGTCGTAGAAGCGCATCAGCAGGCTCATCAGCGTCGTCTTGCCGGCACCGGTCGGCCCGACCACGGCGACGCGCTGGCCCGGCTCGACGTGGAAGTCGATGTCGCGCAGCGTGTCGCGCCGCCCCGGATAGCTGAAGCGCACCTGCTCGAACGCGACCGCGCCGCGCAGCGGCCCCAGGGCGACCGCGTCGTCGCGCTCCTCGACGTCGGGATCCTGGTCGAGCAGCAGCATCGAGCCGCGCAGCTTGATGAGCTCCTCGTTGAGCGTCCCGAACGTGCCGGAGATCGCCTCCAGCGGCTGGTAGACGGAGCCGATGTAGGACATCAGCACGAGCAGCTGGCCGGTCTGCAGCTGGCCGTGCATGACGCGCCAGGCGCCGAGGCCGAAGACGAGCGCGGTGCCGAGTGCGGTCGTCGTGTTGACGCCGAGCGAGAAAAACGTCTGGCGCAGCGTCAGGTCGACGCGCGCGTCGACCGCCTGCTCGCCCTGGCGGCGGAACTTGCGGTGCTCGAAGCGCTCGCGGCGGAACGAGACGATCACGCGCAGCATCGACATCGCCTCGTTGACGATCGACAGCGACTGCCACTCGAGGCTCTGCACCGCTCGCAGCCGCGGCACGATGCGCGTCCCGTAGAGCCCGAGCGACCAGTAGATCAGCGGCACGACCGTCAGCGAGATCGCCGCCAGCGCCGGATCGATCGCGAACGCGATCACGAACATCCCGATCAGCGTCAGCGCGCTCTGCGCAAGCGGCGGGAACGCCATCACGATGTTGCCGACCGACGAGGCCTCGTAGTTGATGCGCGCCATCAGCTCGCCCGTGCGGCGCTGGTCGTGGAAGCTCATCGACAGCTTCTGCACGTGGGCGAAGATGTCGCTGCGGAAGTCGAGGATCATCCGCTGCTCGACCCTCGCCCCGACGTAGTTGTTGACAACCGTCAGGCCGTTGCCGAGCACCGTCAGCCCGAACGACAGCAGCACGAGGAACACGAGCATCGCGGTCTTGTCGCTGCCGGCGATCCAGCTCACGAAGCCGGGCGGCGAATGGTTGCCGAGCACGCTGTCGACGACGATCGCGATCGGCCACGGCTCGGCGAGCGAGATGCCCGCCGTCAGCGTCGTCAGCAGCAGGGAGAGGGCCGTCAGCAGCCGGTACGGGCGCACGTACGGCAGCACGCGCGGCAGGTAGTGCCACAGGTCGCGGCCCGTGAGCGGCGGCGTTCCGGTGACCGGGGGCGCGCTCACGCGCCTTCCTCCGAAGGGGACGGATCGGGCGTCTCCAGCGCGCCGAGCAGCGCGCCGACCGCGACGCCCGCGTCGCGCAGCGTCCACGCCGCCAGCGTGCCGGCCGCGAGCGCCAGGACCGCGGCGACCGGCCAGCTCCCATCGCTCGCGGCGGCGAGCGCGAGCGCGCCGAGCAGCGCCGCGAAGCCCAGGACGGCCGGCGAGACGCGCGGCCAGATGCGCGCCCGAACGAGCTGGCGGCCCTGCCCATGCTCCTCGACGGCGAGCAGCGCGCGCGCGCCGCCGAGGGCGCCGGCGCGCACCTCCAGGTCCCAGCGGTCGTACGGTCCGCCGCTGCGCACGAGCCGCCCGGCGCGCCCGAGCCGCCGCTCGAGCGCGGCGCGGTGCTCGGCGGGGGCGGACCAGCGCTCGTGCCAGCGGCTGCGCCGGCGCGGCAGCGGCAGCGCGAGCCGGGCGTGGGCGCCGCGGCGCCACGGCGCGAGCCCGTGGCCGAGCCGCCCGGTGAGCCGTGCGAGCGGTTGGACGACGTGCAGCAGCGCCGCGAGCAGCCACCGGCGCCGCGTCCCGCGAGCCCCCGCGCCTGGCTCGCCGAAGACGGCGCGCGCGGCGTCGGCGCTCGCGCGCGCGAGGGTCGCGACGAGCGCGGCGGCGAGCGGCGCGAGCGCGAGCGGCCACGCGATCCAGTCGCTCGCGAGCGCGCCGCCGAGCGCGAGCACCACGAGCGCCAGGTACCACTCGGGCATCAGCGGGAGGACTCGCAGCAGCCCCGGCGGGCGGTGCACGGCCGGCTGGAATGGGGCGGCGCCCTGCTGGCCGTAGTAGACGCGCCAGCGGCGGTGGCGATGGCCCGCGACGGCGTTGCCGTACACGCGCCCGGCCCACGTCAGGTGCCCGCCGCCGTTGTAGCGCTCGGGCCACTTGCGCTCCAGCAGCGCCTCCGCGCGGCCGTAGCCGCGCTGCTGGCGCCAATAGCCGAGCAGCGTCGTGCGCGCACGGTGCTCGACGACGGCGGCGGGGCTGAAGCCGAGCGTCTCGCCGCGCTCCTGCAGCCGCCAGCAGACGTCGACGTCGTCGCCGGCGACGCGGAAGCGCTCGTCGAAGCCGCCGATCGCGACGAGCGCGTCGCGCCGGAACGCCATGTTGCAGCCCGGGATGTGCTCGGCGAGCGTGTCGGTCAGCAGGATGTGGACCGGGCCGCCCGGGGCCTTCGCGATCGCCTGGGCGACGAGCCCGCGCACCGGCGGCGCGATGTTCGGGCCGCCGATGCCGGCGTGCGCGCTGCGCGCGAAGCTCGCCGCGAGGTAGCGCAGCCACTGCGGATCGGGGCGCGCGTCGTCGTCGAGGTAGGCGACGAGCTGGCCGGTCGCGGCGTCCAGGCCGCGGTTGCGCGCGGCCGACAGCCCGCGGTGGGCGCTGCGGATCAGCCGCACGCCGGGGAACTCGTCGACGATCCGGGCGGTCGCGTCGGTCGAGCCGTCGTCGACGACGATCGCCTCGAAGTCCGGGTAGTCGAGCGCGGCGACGCCCGTCAGGCACTTGCCGATCGTCGCCGCGCCGTTGCGGCTGCAGACGACGACCGAGACCCGCGGCCAGCCGCGCTCCGGCGTGCGCGGGATCTGGCGCAGCGCGGCGCTCGCCGCGCCGAGCGACGGCCGCGCGCGGCCGTCGCGCCGCGTGAGCCCGAACGACCAGTCCTCCACGTCGGTGCCGCCGCGGTGCCACTCGTCGGTCCACGAGAAGACGACCGCGCCCGCGCAGCCGCCGTCGAACGCGGCGCGCAGCTGCTCGCGCAGCGAGCTCGCCTGCGCCTGCTCGCCGTTGCGCCGCGCGTCGAGTCCGAGCTCGGACAGCACCAGCGGGCGCTCGCCGGCGAGGTTGTGCAGCCGCGCGACGTAGGCTGCCAGCCGCGCCGGATCCTCCAGGAACACGTTGAACGAGAGGAAGTCGAGGAACGGCAGCTCGAGGTACTCGGTCGACGGATAGCTCGCGTAGGTGACGAGCGCGCCGGGATCCTCCGCGCGCACGGCGTCCGCGAGACGGCGCAGGAAGCGCTCGGTCGCGCGCCGGCCCTGCCAGCGCACGACGTCGGAGGGGATCTCGTTGCCGATCGACCACGCCAGCAGCGCCGGGTGGCCCGCGACCCGCGCGACCGCGTCGCGCGCGTCTCGAGCGATCCGCCGTGCGCGGGCGGCCTCGCCGAGGAACGCGACGTGCTGCTCCCAGGCCAGCCCGCCGATCACGCGCAGGCCGTGATCGGCGGCGCGGTCGAGCATCCAGGCGGGCGGCGCGTCGTAGACGCGGACTGCGTTCAGCCCCGCCGCGGCGATCGCCGCGAGGTCGGCGTCGACGCGCAGCGGATCGTCGAAGCCCTGGGGATCGTCGCCTGGCGCGAACGGGCCGTAGGTGACGCCCTTCAGATACAGCTTGCGGTTGCCCGTCCAGAGGAACTTCCCGCGTGCGTGCACCCGCTCGGGAACCGCTTCGGGGACCCGCCGCGGCGCGTCCGCGCCTGGCCGGGGGGGCGCGAACGGCGCGGTCGTGACCGGGGTCACAGACTGGTCGAGGGTCGATCCCTCCTGAATGTGCTGCACGTGCTTTCCCGACCGCGCGTCCCTGGCGCTCGTCCCGACTCAGCGCAACGGCTGGGTTCCACGCCGTTGCGAGGGGGAGATAAAAGCAGGTAAACGTAGCGTTGTCTATCGGTGTAACACCCCACCGGGATCTTCACCGGTGAGGGTCGTTCGCCGGCTGGCCCGGGCGACGCTCGCCCGGGCCGCCGCGCGCCGGCTACGCGGCCGCCGGCGGGTCGTAGCTGCGGCGCACCGTCACGGCCGTCCCGTAGGCCGCGACCTCGCTCATGATGTCGCCGATCTCGTTGCAGTCGAAGCGCATCGCGATCACCGCGTTGGCGCCGCGCTCGCGCGCCGCGTCCTTGAGCCGTTCGACCGCGTGGTTGCGGCTCTCCGACAGCAGCTTCGTGTAGCCCTTCACCTCGCCGCCGGCGATCGTGCGCAGCGACGCGCCGATATTCGAGAAGGCGTTGCGGGCGCGCACGATCAGGCCGAACACCTCGCCGTAGACGTCGACGATCTCGTAGCCCGGCAGGTCGTTCATGGTGGTGACGATGACGTCGTCTTGGTCGCTCATGCGCGGCACTCTCGCACGCCGCGCGGCGCGGTGCCAGCTTTCGTCACGCGCCGTCACGCGGCGACCGTCGCGCTGCCGCCCAGCAGCTCGCCGGCGAGCCGGCCGGTCGCGTCGCCGGTGCCGCCGAGCAGCCGCCGCGACAGCTGCGCGCGGCGGAAGAACAGCGGCGCGTCGTGCTCCCACGTCGCGCCGATCCCGCCGTGCACCGAGATCAGCTCGCGCGCCGCGAAGTCGAGCGCGGCGCCGCCCGCGACGCGCGCGGCGCTGGCGGCGGCGGCGAACTCGCCCGGCGCGTCGCCGAACGCCCAGCCGGCGTAGTAGAGCAGCGAGCGCGTGTTCTCCTGGCGGCGCAGCACCTCGGTGAGCGCGTGCTTGACCGCCTGGTAGGAGCCGATCGCGCGCCCGAACGTGTAGCGCTCCTTCGCGTAGGCGACCGAGCGCTCGAGGCACTCCTCGACGGCCCCGAGCGACTCGGCGGCGATCAGTGCGTGCGCGAGGAACCAGGCGCGGCGCAGGTCGTCCTCGGTCGCGTCGAGCGGGCGCCCGCAGGCGCCGTCGAGCGTGACGTGGCCGATCGCGCGGGTCGCGTCGTAGGCGGTGTCGGCCTCGACCGCGACGCCCTTGGCGCCCGGCCCGAACGCGACCGCCACGGGCGCACCGGTGACCTGCTCGACGCCGACGACGACGAGCAGGTCGGCGCCGGGCGCGTCGGGGACCCACGCGACCTCCCCGTCGACCGTCGCGAGCCCGTCGTCGCCGAGCGCGACGCGCGGCGCCGACGCGCGCGCCGCGCCGGTGCGCGGCTCGACGGTCCAGGCGGGATCGAGGTCGTCGCCCGGCCGCGCCGGCACGTACGCGGCGCGGCGCTCGCCGCTCGCGAGCTGGGCCAGCACCTCGCCGTCGAAGCCGGCGGCGTTCAGCAGCGCGGTCGCGGGCAGGTGGCCGAGCAGTTGCACGCCCGCCAGCACGCGACCGGCCTCGGCCAGCACGAGCATCGCGTCGAGCGCGCCGAGCCCGGCGCCGCCGTGCTGCTCGTCGATCAGCAGCCCGCTCCAGCCGGCCTGCTGCGCGGTCGGCCACAGGTCCGGCAGCTCGCCGCCCTCCAGCGCCGCGCGCGCGGCCTCGACGGTCTTGACGCGCCCGAACGCGTCGCGGGCGGCCTCGCGCAGCAGGACCTGCTCGTCGGACAGGTCGAAGTTCATGCCCCCACCTCCTGGCGCTCCTTCGCGCGCAGCTCGCTGAACGGGATCCCCTTGTCGAGGCGCGGCTCGGGCGGCAGGCCGAGCACGCGCTCGCCGACCGTGTTGCGCAGGATCTCCTCGGTCCCGCCGGCCGACTTCAGGCCGGGCAGGAACGAGATCAGGTACGACCACTCGCTGTCGGGCTTGAGCGCCTCCGGCCCGAGCACGTCGGCGATCAGGTCGCCGGCGGCGATCGCGCCGTTGACAGCCGTCACCTTGCCCAGTCCCGCCTCGGGGCCCGGGATCTGGCCGCGCTGGATCGCGGTCAGCAGCCGGTAGCCGGTGAAGCGCAGCGCGAGCAGCTCGGTCGCCAGCTCGCCGAAGCGGGTCCGCACCTCGGGGTCGCGCCGGGCGGCGGGGTCGGAGGCGATCGCGCGCGCGAAGCGGTCGGCGCGGTAGCCCATCCCCTCGCTGCCGGCGCCGATCGTGAGGCGCTCGAACATCAGCGTCGTGAGCGCGACGCCCCAGCCGCCGTCGACCGCGCCGACTTCGGAGCCGGGCTCGAGCCGCACGTCGTCGAAGAAGACCTCGTTGAACTCCGGCTCGCCGGAGATCTGGCGCAGCGGCCGGATCGTCACGCCCTCGGCGTCCATCGGCACGACGAACATCGTCAGGCCCTTGTGCTTGTGCGCATCCGGGTTCGTGCGCGCGAGCAGCAGGCCGTAGGCGGCGAACTGGGCGTTCGTGGTCCACACCTTCTGGCCGCTCAACCGCCACGATCCGTCGTCGGCGCGCTTCGCGCGTGTCTGGATGCCGGCGAGGTCGGAGCCGGCGGCCGGCTCGGAGAACAGCTGGCACCAGACCTCGTCGCCGTGCAGCATCGGCGCCAGGTAGCGCTGCTTCTGCTCGTCGGTGCCGTGGGCGATGATCGTCGGGCCGAGCATCCCGACGCCGATCGAGTCGAGGATCCCCGGCACCCCGGCCTTCGCGATCTCCTGGTTGACGACGACCTGCTCGAGCGGCCCGCGGCCCTGCCCGCCGTGCTCGGCCGGCCAGGTGACGCCGACGTAGCCGGCCTCGGCCAGCCGGCGCTGCCACGCGCGGTGCGCCTCGACGGCTGCCTCCTCGTCGCCGCGTCCCCGCGTCGCCGGCGCATGGCCCTTGTTCTCGTCCAGCCACGCACGCACCTGCGCGCGATACGCGGCCTGCTCGGGCGTGTCGTTGAGGTCCACGGCGCTCGCTCCTCTCGTCCTGGCTGGCTGGCCAATGCTCGGCTCGCGAGCACGATAGCGCCATCACTCGTCCGGCGGGTGCGTCAAGGCGCCGTAGAGGCCGACGCCGAGCAGCACGAGCACGAACAGCGAGACGAGCGTGAGCACGTCGATGCCGGTGCGCACGATCACGGAGATCGTCAGGATCGCGAAGAAGACCGTGAACGCGAGCGCGACGGCGATCCACACGCGCGCGGTCATGGCAGCGCGGGGAGGCCGCCGGGCGCGCCCGGCGGGCCGAGCGCCCGTCGTCGTCGCACGAACGCGCGGATCGCGAACAGCCCGAAGACGAAGCCGCCGATGTGCGCGAAGTACGCCACCCCGCCGCCGCCCTGCGGCGAGCCGAGCGACGCCGCCGCGAACAGCGCCTGCTCGGCGAACCACACCCCCAGCATCACCCACGCCGGCAGCTCGATCAGCGTGAAGAAGAAGACGATCAGCACGAGCGTCACGACCCGCGCGCGCGGATACAGCAGGATGTAGCCGCCCAGCACCGCCGCGATCGCGCCCGATGCGCCGACCGTCGGTGCCGTCGAGCCCGGCTGGAAGCCGATCTGCAGCGCCGCCGCCGCCAGCCCGCCGAGCAGGTAGAAGCACAGGAAGCGCGGCCGGCGCATCGCGTCCTCGACGGTCGCGCCGAAGATCCACAGGAACAGCATGTTCCCCAGCAGGTGCAGGATCCCGCCGTGCAGGAACATCGACGTCAGCAGCGTCAGCCCGGTCGCCGGCCCGCCCGGCGTGCGCGCGACCGTCACCTGCCGGCCGTCGCTGAGCGTCACCCGCTGGCCCTCGCACACGACGGCGCCGGCCGTGCCGAGCGGCACGCCGCCCGGCAGCGTCGCCGTCGTCGCGCAGTGCCTGCCGGGGTGCGTGATCTCGTACGGGACCAGGCCGTAGCGCACGACGCTCGCATCGCTCGGCCCGTGCAGGATCCCGCCGTGCTGGAAGCCGAAGTAGACGACGACGTTGAGCGCGATCAGCAGCAGCGTGGCGATCGGCAGGCGCCGCGTCGGGATGTTGTCCTTGAGCGGGAACACGGGGCCGCGGGAGCTTCGCAGCCGTGCAGGCGTCCGTCGAGACGGCGGCGCGCGTCAGTCGAGCCAGCGCACGACGTCCGCCGCCGGGGCGCGCGGCGGCGGCTCGCGCTCCTGGCGCGGCGGCCCGAGGTGGACGAGCGCGATCGGCCGCTCGCGCGGGTCGTCGATCCCGAGCGCGGCGCGTCCGGCGTCGGTCCGCAGCACCGCGGGCGTGCGCCAGTAGGCGGCCAGCCCGCGCGCGTGCGCGCCGAGCAGCAGCGCGTACGTCGCGCAGCCGGCGGCGAGCAGGTCCTCCTCGTCGGCGACCGGATCCTCGCCGGCCTGCACGGCCGAGACGCACACGAGCGTCGGCGCCCGGTCCAGCTTGGCGGCCGCCTCCGGCCCGGCCGCGTCCTTCAGCGCCGCCAGCGCGCGCGGGCCGAGGACGCGGAAGCGCCACGGGTTCGTCAGGTGGTGGTTGGGCGCCCAGCGCGCGAGCTCGAGCAGCTGCTCCAGCGTCGCGCGGTCGACCGGCTCGGCTCCGTAGGCCTTGTGCGTCCGCCGCGTGCGGATCGCGGTCTCGGCGTCCACCCGGCGGCCGCCCGCGCTACGCCGCCGCCAGCGGTCCCACGCCGGGGCGGTCCTGCGGGACGTGCTGGTCGGCGTGGTAGGAGCTGCGCACGAGCGGCCCGGCGGCGATGTGGTCGAAGCCGAGCGCGTAGGCCGCCTCCTCGAGCGCCTTGAACTCGTCCGGGTGCCAGTAGCGCACGATCGGCAGGTGGCGTTCGGTCGGGCGCAGGTACTGCCCGACGGTGAGCACCTGCACGCCGTGCTCGCGCAGGATCGCGAACGCCTCGACCATCTCCTCGTGCGTCTCCCCGAGCCCGACCATCAGGCCGGACTTCGTCACGACCGCGTCGCCGCCCATCGCCTTCGCATTGCGCAGCACCCGGCACGAGCGCAGGAACTCCGAGCCGCGCCGCGCGACCGGGTACAGCCGCGGCACGACCTCGACGTTGTGGTTGAAGACGTCGGGCCGCTCCGCGATCACCTTCGCCAGCGGCATCTCCTGGCCGCGGAAGTCGGGGGTGAGGACCTCGACCTTGCAACGCGGCGCCTGCCGGCGGATCTGCCGGATCACGCCGACGAAGGCGGACGCGCCGTAATCGGGCAGGTCGTCGCGGTCGACGGACGTGATGACCGCGTGGCGCAGCCCCATCCGCGCGACCGAGCGCGCGACGCGCGCCGGCTCGAGCGGGTCGTGCCACGTCGGCTTGCCGGTCTTGACGTTGCAGAAGCCGCAGCGGCGGGTGCAGGTGTCGCCGAGGATCATGAACGTCGCGGTGCCGCGCTCCCAGCACTCGCCGACGTTCGGGCAGGCTGCCTCCTGGCAGACCGTGTGCAGGTTCTCGTCCGCGATCATCGCGGTCAGCTCGCGGTAGCGCGGGCCGCCCGGCGCGGGAACCTTGAACCACGGCGGCTTGCGCTCGCGGAACGGCCGCACCTCCGGGCCAAGAACCTTCAGCACGTCCATCCCGCCCGGGTTCGCGCGCGAGCGCGTCCGGTGCGCGCGCTGGTCGATCTCGGTGGCGCTCATGCGCTTTGAAGGCTAGCGGGCACGACTTATGACAAAGTTCTGAACCCGTGTCACGCGCTCCAAGAACTTTGGCATATCCCGCCTTTCACCCGGACAGCCGCCGTCCGGCGCAGCTGACGATGAGCACCGGTGAGTTCCGACAGGAGTTCCCGGGAGAAGGGCAACACGTCGAGTTCAAGCGGGGCGTCTCGAGCGAGCAGATCCAGGACACGGCGGTCGCCTTCTCGAACGCCGAGGGAGGAGTCGTCCTGATCGGAGTTCGTGACGACGGCGAATTGCTTGGCCGCGCGCTCGACGCCGGAACTCATGACGACATCCACCGTGCGATCCAGAGCGCTCGTGATGTCGGTCGGTACTCCGTGTCGCAGCTCGACATCGATGGGAAGCCGCTGTGCGTCGTCGCGATCGCGCGCCGCCGAGAGGGCTTCGCGCAGACCTCCGGCGGCGTCGTGAAGGTTCGCCGTGGCTCTCGCGACGATCCGCTGTTCGGGACCGAGCTGGTGCGGTTCGCCAACGAACGGACGGCCTCGCGGTACGAATCGACGCGCGCCCGCATCCCGGTGCGCGCCGCCGACCCCGCTTTGCGCTCGGAGCTGGCGAACGCCATGCGCTGGGAACGCGCCACCGCCGAGCGACTGCGCGAAGCCGGGCTCGCGGACGGCGACGAGCTGACGGTCGCCGGCGCGCTCTACCTGCGCAAGGACCCGGCGAAGGCGCTCGGGAAGGCGTACGTCGAGCTGAAGCGATTCGCCGATGACACGACCCGCCGGTGGGATCGCAGCGAGGAGCTCCGGGGTCCCATCCACCATGTGCTGACGGCGGCGGTGGCGCGCGTGATGGCGGAGCTCGGCACCGAGCTCGTCGTGCTCGGCGTGCGCAGGTACGAGCTGGCGCGCCTTCCCGAGGAGGTGCTGCGCGAGGCGATCGCGAACGCCCTTGCGCATCGCAGCTATGAGGTCGGCGGAACTGCGGTGCGCGTGGAGTTGCGGCCGTCGTCCGTTGTGGTGCGGTCCCCCGGCGGCCTTCCGGAGCCGGTGACCGTCGAGAACATTCGCGAGGCGAACGCGGCGCGCAACGTCGTCGTAATCGGTCTGCTGCGCAAGTTCGATCTTGCCGAGGACGACGGCCTCGGAGTCGATCTCATGCAGGACATGATGGCCGACGAGATGCTCGACCCGCCGCGCTTCGCGGACAACGGTCATGAGGTGACGGTCGAGCTGCCGATCCGGAGTGCCGTCGCGCCGGTCGAGCGGGCGTGGATCCGCGAGCTCGAGCACCGAGGCACGCTGCGCGGAGCGGATCGCATCGCGCTCGTGCACGCGGCGCGTGGGGACGTGCTGACGAACGGGCGGGTGCGCGAGATCCTGGGCGTCGATGCCGACAGCGCGCGCGAGACGCTGCGGCGTTTGCGCGACGAGGGCTTCCTCGAGCAGCGAGGCCGTCGAGGGGGCGCGACCTACCGGCTCAGCGGCTCCCTCAGGCCCCCTGCCGGGCTCCGCCTCAGCTCGGAAGAGCTTGACGACGTCGTCGCGCGACTCGCCGCCGATGGACCGATCGCCAACAGCGACGTCCGGGCGGCGACCGGGCTCGACCGCGCCGAAGCGCTCGCGCTGCTCGATCGCCTCGTGCGCGCCGGGGCGCTCCGGCGCACGGGGGCGCGACGCGGGACGCGCTACGAGGCCGTCTGAGCCGTCGCCGAGATCCCGAGCGCGGCGGCGTCGGCCTCGACCGGGGTGCGTTGCAGTGCGATCGCCAGCTGGGCCGCAGCGCGGTCGGCGAAGCGCGCGAGCCGTTCGGACGGCTCGCGCGACGGCGCCAGCGGCTGGATGCCATCCGGCCCACCCGGCCGCGTGAGCGCGTGGTCGCCCAGCTCGTCGGCGATCGAGGTCATCTCGACGTCGCGCAGCCCGCACGCGACGGCCCATTCGAACGGCCGCATGTCGCAGTCGACGTTGACTGCGAAGCCGTGCGTCGCGACGCCGCGCTGGACGTGGACGCCGAGCGAGGCGATCTTGCGCTCGCCGACCCACACGCCCGTGTACTCGATCCCGTCCTGCGGGCGGTTGCGGGCCGCGATCCCCTCGTCCGCGAGCGCGGCGATCAGCGCCTCCTCCAGCGTGCGCAGGTACGCGACCACGTCGCCGACCCGCACGATCGGGTAGCCGACGAGCTGGCCGGGCCCGTGGTAGGTGAGCTGGCCGCCGCGGTCGACCGGCACGACGTCGATCCCCTGCCGCGCGTACCACTCGGGCGCGAACGGCAGGTCGCCGTCCGGCGAGCGGCGCCCGCGCGTGTAGACGGGCGGGTGCTCGAGCAGCAGCAGCACGTCGGGCAGCTCGTCCGCCTGGCGTCGCGCGCGCAGCTCGTGCTGCAGCGCGAGCGCCGCGCGGTACTCGACGACGCCGAGGCGGGCGACGAGCAGCTCGGGCCGGGGATCCATCGGGATCGAGGATATCCCGCGTCGCCCGGCCCGCTCGGGTACCGTGGCGGCGATGCTCCGGGTCAGGTCGCTCGTCATCGCCGCCCTGCTCGCGTGCGCGTCGCTCGCGCTCGCGGGCGCGTCCGCGTATGGGTCGGCGGGCGGCGGCTCGTCGGGCTTCGGCGGCGGAGGGGGCGGCGGAGGCGGCGGCGTGTTCGTCGGCGGCGGCGGCGGCGGATCGAGCGGCGGCGGCGCGCTCTGGATCGTGTTCCTCGGGATCGTCGTCGCGTTCGTCGCCGTGGGACTGTTGACGGCATGGGGCTACCGGCGCCGGCGGCGTCGCCGCGTGCGACAGGTGGAGCTGGCGGCGGCCGAGGCGGCCGATGACGATCCCGCGTTCGCTCCCGAGGCCGTCCACGCGGCGGCCGAGGAGCTGTTCCGCGCGGCGCAGGAGGCGTGGGACGCGCGTGACGACGCGCGCCTGCGGGAGCTGCTGAGCCCGGACCTGCTGGTCGAGTGGCGCCGGCGCCTGGCGGACTTCGCCGAGCGTGGCTGGCACAACCGCGTCGAGGTGCGCGCGGTCCAGTCGATCGAGTACCTCGGGCTCGTCAACCGCGAGGGCGCAGACGAGGATCGCGTGACGGTGCGCATCAGCGCGTCGCTGCGCGACTACGTCCAGTTGCCGGACGGCCGCACGATCAACCGGGCGGGGCAGGAGTCGCAGGTCGTGAGCCTGAGCGAGTACTGGACGCTCGGGCGCCGCGACGGCCGCTGGATCGTCGCCTCGATCGAGCAGGAGACGGAGGGCCGGCACGTCCTGGCGGATCCGATCGTCGCGACGCCCGCCGGCGACGACGAGCGCCTCGCGGGCGCGGCCGTGAACGAGGTCGCCGCGGCCGAGAAGCTGCCCGACGGCGTCGCGACGAGCGAGGTCGCCGACCTCGACTACGCCGGCGACGCGCGCGCCGCCGCGCTCGACCTGTCGCTCGCCGACGGCCGCTGGGCGCCGGCCGTGCTGGAGGCGGCGGCGCGCCGCGCGGTCGCCGCGTGGGCCGAGGCGGTCGACGGCGCCGACCGCGACCTGCTCGACGTCGCGACGCCGCAGGCCGCGGCGGCGCTGCTGCACCCCGGCGACCCTTCCGGAAGGACGCGCCTCGTCGTGCGCGGCCCGCGCGTGCGCCGGGTGCGGATCGCCGCGCTCGACGCCGCCGCGCAGCCGCCGGCGATGACGATCGAGGTCGAGGTGTCCGGCCGCCGCTACGTCGAGGATCGCGACACCGCCGGCGTCCTGTCCGGCTCGAAGGAGCGCGCGACGACGTTCACCGAGCGCTGGACGCTCGCGCTGTCCGGCCCCGACGACCGCCCCTGGCAGGTCGTCGACGCGGCCGGCGGCCCCGTGCCGGCCTGAGCACGCGGGGCGGCCACGTGGAACCGTCCGCTGCTGCGGCGCTGCCGCCGGTCGGCCTGAGCCGGGCGGCGCCGCTCGGCCCGCAGCGTACCCTGGTGCGATGGAGCGCATGTGGGCGGCGCGGCTGCGCTGGCGCCTGCGGGGCGCGTGGCTGGCCCCGCTGCTCGTCGTGCTCACGCTCGCCGACGCGTTGCTGATCCACGCGCTGCCGCTCGCGAGCGACCGCATTGGACTCGTCGCGGCGCTCCTGCTCGCATGCCTGTTCAACGGGCTCGCGGTGATCGTGCTCGCCCCGCCGCTCGCGATGGCGCTGCGCCGCGCGCGGCCGGACCTGCCGAAGGTGATCGCGCGCGACGCGGCCGGGGCGGTGCTGGTCGTGCTCGTCAGCGCCGGCGTGCTCGCCGCCGGCCTGCTGCACCACGGCGACGTGACGCGCGACCGCCGCGCGCTCGCCGAGGCGCTCGCGCGCGGCGAGGCGTGGATCGGCGCGCACGCGCCCGCCGAGTTCCGCCGCCACGCGGCGGCCGTCGACGCGGTCGCGATCGTCGACGGCCGCGTCTATCGCGCGTGCGTGCCCGGCACCCGCCCCGCGCGCGCCTGGTGCGTCGTCGTGCGCACCGACGTCCCGTTTCCGCGCGGCGTCACGTTCGGCGGCGGCGAGCCGAACGCGGTCTTCCAGGCGGGGCGGTGACCGCTGGCGCTCAGCCGGCCGGCTCCGCCGGCTCGCCGCGCCGGCGCAGGTTCCCGACGAGCAGCGAGATGACGGTCACGAGGTAGATCTGGCCGAGCAGCATCTCGAGCACGGCGAGCGCACGGCCGCCGCGGGTCGCGGGGGAGAGGTCGCCGTAGCCGGTCGTCGTCATCGTCGTGAAGCTGAAGTAGACGTGCTGGCTCTGATTGCCGTCCGTGCCTTGCGCGAAGTAGGCGCCGTGGCCGAGCTTGGCCGCGACGCCGACCGCGAGCGCGAACAGCAGGCCCAGCAGCAGGTAGACGCTCAGCGCGCCGGCGAGCGCCTGGATCGTCACGCCGCGCGTGCGCATCAGCCGCACCAGCCCCCGCACCAGTTGCACGAGCGTGAGGATCACGAGCAGGCCCGCCGTCGCGGACGCGGTCCACTTCGGCAGCGAGCCCGTCAGGACGGTGATCGCGAGCGCGACCGTGACGAAAAGCACGATCGCCGCGCCGGACGCGCGCAGCGCCCGGTCGGCGCTGCGGCTCGTGACCACCACGACCAGCAGCATCGAGCCCGCGAGCGCCAGCCCGACCACCCGGCTGCCGGTCCGGTCTGGTGCGACGATCAGGAACACGACCATCGCGATCGCGAGCACCAGCACGATCCCGTACCGGTGCCGCCCCGCAGAGCCCGATGCGATCAGCGGCATGCTCCGGGAAGCATCCCGGTACACCCGGACGCAGCTCGGGACCATATCTGATTTATCTGATAAGGTCCCCGGGGGAATGGTCCGCATGACCGCAACCGAGGTCGCGCGCAGCTTCTCGAGCGTCGTCAGCCGCGTCGGCGCGGGCGAGGAGGTCGAGATCGTGCGCAACGGCGTGCCGGTCGCCGAGCTGCGGCCGGTGCAGGCGCCGCGCGGCATCGCGGCCGATCGCTGGGACGAGCTGATGGAGAGCGGCCCGCCGCTCGACGACGACTTCGCGCGCGACGTCATGCGCGGGCGGGAGCGCTTCGGCCCCCCGAGCGGCGCGTGGCCGTCCTGATCGACACGTCGGTCCTCGTCGACGCCGAGCGGCGAGGGCGTTCGCTGCGCGCCGTGGCCGGCGACGAGGAGCGGATGATCAGCGTCGTCACGGCCAGCGAGCTGCTGCACGGCGTCCACCGAGCGCGCGACGAGGCGATCCGCGTGCGCCGCGGCGTCTGGGTCGAGCGCCTGCTCGCCGAGGCGACGGCGATCCCGATCACGACGCGGGTCGCCCGTGTCCATGCCGAGGCGTGGGCGTCGCTGGAGGATGCGGGGACGCCGATCGGCGCGCACGACCTCTGGATCGCGGCGACGGCGCTCGCCCACGGCCTGCCCGTGGCGACTGCGAACGCACGCGACTTCGAGCGCGTTCCGGGTCTCGCCGTCCTCGCAGCCTGAGTCCGGCTACAGCGCCAGCGCGAGCGGCGATTCGAGCAGGGCGCGGACGCGGGCGAGGAACTCGGCGGCGTCGGCGCCGTAGAGGATGCGGTGGTCGCAGGCGAGCGTGAGCGCCATCCGCTTGCCGGGGACGACGTTGCCGTTGACGACGACCGGCTCGTCGCGCAGCGCGCCGACGGACAGGATCGCGGCCTGGCCGGCGTTGATGATCGCGGTGAACTCGGTCACGCCGAACATGCCGAGGTTCGAGACGGTGAACGTGCCGCCCGACAGCTCGGGCGGAGTGATCTGGCCCGCGCGCACGCGCTGGGCGAGCGCGCGCGTCTCGCGCCCGATCTCGCCGAGCGACTTCTGCTCGGCGTCGAAGACGGTCGGGACGATCAGCGACTCGGGCGCCGCGACCGCGACGCCGACGTTCACGCGCGCGTACAGCTCCCAGCGGCCGTCGCGATAGGCGCCATTTACCCGTGGGTACTCGCGCAGCGCCATCGCGCACGCCTTGACGACCATGTCGTTGTACGACGGCGCCGGCTGGTCCTCGGTCGCGAGCGCCTTCAGCTGGTCGCGCAGCGCGACCGCCTGCGCCATGTCGGCCTCGGTCGTGACGATGAAGTCGGGCACCGTCGCCTTCGCCTCCGCCATCCGCCGCGCGATCGTCTGCTGCGTGCGGTTGAGCTCGACCGTGCGCGCCTCGCCCTTCCCGGTTCCGCCTTCGCCGGAGACAACCGGGCCGGGGGCCGGAGCCGGGCCGGCCGCCGCCGCCGGCGCGGCCACCGCGGCGCCACGCGGCGCACCTTCCACATCCGCCTTCACGATCCGCCCACGCGGCCCGGTGCCCTGCACCGACCGCAGGTCCACCCCCAGCTCCCGCGCCAGCCGCCGCGCGACGGGCGAGGCCTTGGTCCGCCCATCGCCCTCCGCGCTGACGGCCGGCTGCGAGGGAGGGGGAGCGGCCGCGCCGCTGGCGCCGGAAACCTCGGCGGCCCGCTGCGAGGGGGAGGGAGCGGGAGCTTCGGCGGCCGCCGGCGCCGCAGGCGCCGATCGGGCGGGTGGCGCGGGTCCGGATGCTTCCGCGGAGCTTGCCGACGCGGAAGCGCCGGACCCGGCGACAGGACCCGCCCGCCCGGCGGTCTGGCCCTCAGCCGAACCGCCAGCACCGTCGATCCGCGCGATCAGCTCCCCGATCGGCAGCGTGTCGCCCTCCGAGGCGACGATCTCCAGGACGCCGGACGCATCCGCCTCGTACGTCATGTTCGCCTTGTCGGTCTCGATCTCGACGATCTCGTCGCCGCGCGACACGGTGTCCCCGGACGACACCAGCCACTTCAGGATCGTCCCCTCCTCCATCGAGTCCGACAGCCGCGGCATCGTGACGTCGGCCATGACCTACACCTCGCGCAGCGTCGCCAGCGCGGCCTCGACGACCTGCGGCTCGTGCGGGAACGCGATCTGCTCCAGCGGCTTCGAGTAGGGCATCGGCACGTCGGCGCCGGTCACGCGCACGATCGGCGCGTCGAGGTCGTCGAACGCCTGCTCCTGGATCAGCGCCGCGAGGTTCGCGCCGACGCCGCCGTGCGGCCAGCCCTCCTCGACGACGACGCAGCGGTTCGTCTTCGCGACCGACGCCAGGATCGTGTCGAGGTCCAACGGCCGCAGCGTGCGCGGGTCGATCACCTCGGCCGAGACGCCGTGCTCGTCCGCCAGCGTCGCCGCGGCCCGCTCCGCCGTCACGGCCATGCGGGAGATCCCGACGATCGTCACGTCGTCGCCCGAGCGCCGCACCGCCGCCTCGCCGAAGCGCACGACGTGGTCGCCGTCCTCGGGCACGTCGCCGCGCTGCCCGTAGAGGTACTCGTGCTCGATGAAGACGACCGGGTTGTCGTCGCGGATCGCGGCCTTCAGCAGCCCCTTCGCGTCGGCCGCGGTCGACGGCACCGCCACGAGCAGGCCCGGTACATGCAGGTACAGCGCCTCGAACGAGTGGCTGTGCGTCGGGCCGAGCTGGTGCCCGGCGCCCTGCGGCATGCGCACGACGAGCGGCACCGCCACCTGCCCGCCGAACATGTAGCGGATGTGCGCCGCGTGGTTGACGATCTGGTCGTAGGCCAGCAAGGAGAAGTTGATCGTCATCAGCTCGACGACGGGCCGGATCCCCGTCATTGCCGCGCCGACGCCCATCCCGACGATCGTGTTCTCCGAGATCGGCGTGTCGCGCACGCGCGCCTCGCCGAACTCCTCCAGCAGGCCGGCGGTGACCTTGTAGGCGCCGTGGAAGACGCCGATGTCCTCGCCCATCACGATCACGCGCTCGTCGCGCTGCATCTCCTCGCGCAGCGCCTGGTTGAGCGCCTCGCGGTAGCGCACGACTGCCATCAGGCGGTCCCCTGGGCCTCGTCGGCGGGGCGCGGCTCGCGCCCGCCGCCCGCATGCCGCTCGTACTCGTCGGCGCCGGCGAGCGCGGCGCGATCCATCCCGCGCTCGTCCTCGCCCTTGTGCGGCTCCGGCGAGCGCTCGTCGACCGAGTACCAGCCGCGCACCTGGTCTCCCAGCACGTAGACGTCGTCGTACAGCGACTCGGGCGCCGGGAACGGCGACGCGTCGGCGAACGCGACCGCCTCGTCGATGCGGGCGACCGCCGCCTCGTCGAGCGCGCGCACGGCGTCCTCGTCGAGCACGCCCTCCTCGACCAGCCGCTTGGAGAACAGCTCGATCGGGTCGCGCTTGCGCCACTCGGCGACCTGCTCCTTCGTGCGGTAGTCCTCCGGGTCCGCCATCGAGTGGCCGCGGAAGCGGTACGTGATCGCCTCCACCAGGACCGGCTGGCGTTCCTCGCGCGCGCGGCGGATCGCCTCCGACAGGACGCGGTGCGTGTCGAGCACGTCCATCCCGTCGCAGCGCGTCCCCGGCACGCCGAAGCTCTCGCCCTTGCGCTGCAGGTCGGTGACGGCCGAGTGGCGCGCCAGGGCGGTCCCCATCCCGAACTGGTTGTTCGTGACCATGAAGACGACCGGCAGCTTCCACAGCGCGGCGAGGTTCATCGTCTCGCCGAACGTGCCCTGGTTCGAGGCGCCGTCGCCGAACATGCAGACCGTCACGTCGTCGGTCCCGAGCAGGTCGGAGGAGAGGCCGAAGCCGGCGGCGATCGGCAGGTTGCCGCCGACGATCCCGTAACCGCCCATGAAGCGCCGCTCGAGGTCGAACATGTGCATCGAGCCGCCGCGGCCGTGCGAGCAGCCGTCCTGCTTGCCGAACAGCTCGGCCATCACCGCGTCGGCGCTCGTGCCGCGCGCGAGCGCGTGGCCGTGCGAGCGGTACGTGGAGATCAGGTAGTCGCGCTCGCGCATCGCGCGCACCGCGCCGACGATCGTCGCCTCCTCGCCGATCGCGAGGTGCAGGAAGCCGCCGATCTTGGCCTTCGCGTACATCTCGCCGGCGCGCTCCTCGAAGCGGCGGATCAGGACCATCGTCTCCAGCCACTCGCGCGCGACGCCGGGCTCGGGGAGGGGCGGCGGCGCTTCGGATCGGCGCTTGCTCGCGGCCGATGTGGTAGCCATGCGCGCCACCATAGCGAGTGGGGGGCGAAACGCCCGTTTCACGCTGCGGAAGCGGGCGCGCGGGCGGACCGCGCGGGCGCGGGGCCGTCGCATAGACTCGCGCCCATGTCCTCCTCCGAATCCGCCTATGACTGCATCGTGATCGGGTCCGGCCCCGGCGGCTACGTGGCGGCGATCCGCGCCGCGCAGCTCGGGATGCGGACCGCCGTCGTCGAGAAGGACCAGATCGGCGGTCGCTGCCTCAACTACGCGTGCATCCCCGCCAAGGCCGTGCTGCGCGTCGCCGACGTCCTGTCGGAGATCGAGGACGCGGGCGAGTTCGGCATCACGGTGAACGGTCACTCGGTCGACTACGACGCCGTGAGCGAGCGGCGCAGGAAGGTCATCTCGACGCTCGTCGGCGGCGTGAGCGGTCTCTTCAAGAAGAACAAGATCGACGTGATCGAGGGCTTCGGCGCGGTGACGGCGGGCGGCAACGTGCGGGTGGGCTCCGCGAAGGACGGCACCGAGTACGAGGCGCAGGCGGTGATCCTCGCGGCCGGCTCGGTCAAGAAGCCGATCCCCGGCACGCAGTTCGGCGGGCGCGTCGTCGGGACCGAGGAGGCGTGGGCGTTCCCCGAGCTGCCGAAGCGGCTGGCGGTCGTGGGCGCTGGCGCGTCGGGCGCGGAGATCGCGTCCGCCTACGCGCGGCTCGGCGTCGAGGTGCAGCTGTTCGAGGCGCTCGAGCGCGTGCTGCCGACCGAGGACGCCGACATCTCCAAGCTCGCCGAGCGGGGCCTGAAGAAGCAGGGGATGCAGATCTTCACCAAGACGCTCGTCGGCGACGTCAAGAGCGAGTCCGACAAGGTGACGTTCAGCTACGGCGGCGAGCAGGGCGAGGCCGACTGGCTCGTGATCGCCGCCGGGCGCGGCCCCGACGTCGAGGGGCTCGGGCTCGACGAGGCGGGCGTCAAGCTCGCCGACGACGGCCTGGTCGCGGTCGACGGCGCGATGCGCACCTCCGCGCAGGGGATCTGGGCGATCGGCGATCTCGTGCACGGCCCGGCGCTCGCGCACAAGGCGTCCGACGAGGGGATCATCGCGGTCGAGGACGCCGCCGGCCAGCCGACGCACCCGCTCCCCTACATCGACATCCCGCGCGCGACGTTCTGCGCGCCGAACGTCGCCAGCTTCGGCCTGACCGAGCAGCAGGCGCGCGATGCCGGCCACGACGTCGTCGTCGGCAAGGTCCCGTACGGGGCGGTCGGCGCCGGCACCGTCTACGGCGACCGCACCGGCCTCGTGAAGATCGTCGGCGACAAGCAGTACGGCGAGCTGCTCGGCGGCCACGTCGTCGGCGCGAAGGCGACCGAGCTGATCCAGGAGCTCGTCAACGCGCGCGCGCTCGAGGGCGGCTACCCGGAGGTCGCGCGCATCGTGCACGGCCATCCGACGCTCGCCGAGGCGGTCATGGAGGCCGCCCGCGCCGCGGACGGCTGGCTGATTCACGGTTAAACGGGCGGCGTGACAGGATGGGCTCCGTGCAGCCCGTCTTCCACTACGACCTCGGCTCGCCCGAGTCGTATCTTGCCGCCGAGCGCGTGATGGCGGCGCTGCCGGTCGTGCCGGAATGGACGCCCATCTTTGCCGCCGGCCTGCCCGCAGGCGCCGCCCCCGTGCGCGACCTGGTCCCGTCGCGGGCCGTGCCCGATCGGGCGCCGCCGCCACTGTCCGCGGGCCGCGATGCCGGCCTCGCGGACCGTCGTGCGGCGGTCGAGCGTGCGGCTGCGGCGCAGCACGTCCAGCCGCTGCGCTGGCCGGCCGGCTGGCCCGGCGAGACGCGCGCGGCGATGGTCGCCGCGACGTACGCGAAGCAGATCGGCCGCGCCGTCGCCTTCTCGCTGGCGGCCTTCCGCCAGGCGTTCGCGGGCGGGCGTGAGCTGGCCGACGAGGACACGATCCTGATCGCGGCCGCGGCGTGCGAGATGCACCCGCGCGCGGTGCGCCAGGCGCTGGGGCGCGCCCCGGTCGCGGCCGCGCTCGACGCGGCGACGGCGGCGGCGTGCGCGACGGGCGTGCGCGACGTGCCGGCGCTCGTGGTGGGCGCGCAGGTCTTCCAGGGGGCCGACTGCGTCGAGGCGGCGGCCGCGGCGCTCGCGGCCGCGCTGCCGGCGCCGTGAAGGCGGGCCGCGCCTACGACCTGATCGTCACGCGCTCCGGGCGCGCGCCCGCGTGGCTGGCGGGCTCGGAGCGGATCGACCACGTCGAGGTCGTGGAGATCGGCAGCGGCGAGGTCGTGCTGTTCTGGGACCTGGCCGCGCCGCAGGCGAGCCGGCTCGCGCGGGCGCTGCGCGAGGACCTCGGGCGCCTGGAGGCCGAGCAGTTCCTGGAGGCGTGGCGCGCGGCGGGCGACTGAGCGCCGCGGCGCCGGCGCCCCGGATCGCCTGCGGTGTCGGCCGCCGCGTCGTGCGGCGCAGCGCCGCGTCAGCCGCCGGCCGGCTCGGCCGGCCGCGCGCCGGCCACGGCGAGCGTCTGCTTCAGCTCCTCCGGCAGCGGCCGCGAGCGCCCGGCCGCGTAGTCGTAGCCGACGAGCACGCCGTAGCCCTCGGCCAGCACCCGCTCGTCGCCGGCGGCGCGCATCTCGAACTCGATCCGCAGGCTCGAGCGGGCGACCTCGCCGGGGCGCACGTACGTGCGGATCTCCTCGCCGAAGAACGCCGGCGAGCGGTAGTTGATCCTGCACTCGGCGAAGATGAAGCCGAAGTCGCCGCGCTGGATCGGGTCGTCGCCGAGCAGCGTGCGGACGTAGGCGATCCGGGCGTCCTCGAAGAAGGTGAGGAACGCGACGTTGTTGACGTGGCGCATCGCGTCGAGGTCGCCGAAGCGCACGCGGTCGGCGTGGCAGTAGGCCCAGCCGTCGCGTTCCGGCTCGCTCACGGGGCCGGCCTTCGCTCCGGCATCTGGATCCGCGCCATCGCGCGCACGAGCTTCCAGAAGAGCCAGCCGCCGAGCCCGATCACAGCGACGCACAGCACGACCGCCAGCAGGTTGGACGCGACCGTGAGCGCCAGCGCCGCCACCACGATCTGGAACGCCAGCAGCGCCTCGAAGCCGAGCACCGCCCAGTAGCGCGCGCGCCACATCCCGCAGGCGGCGACGAGCAGGATCCCGGCCAGCAGCAGCGCGCCCGGGAGCGTGCCGTGCTTGCCGATCCGCGCGCCCTTCAGCTCGCCGACGACGACCAGGACCGCCAGCACGACCGCCACGACAGCCGCGACCGTGACCGCGCCCGGCCGCTCGCCCTCGGCCAGCGGCTCCAGGCCGGCGCGGATCTCCTCGGCGCGCTGTTCGGAGCTGGGGCGTGGCTTGCGGCTACGCTGCGCCAACGCCCGCCTCCTGGCGCTCGAGCGCGTGGCGCAGGGCGCGCGCGGTCGTCTCCGGCTCCTCGGCTTCGGTCAGCGCGCGCACGACGACGATCCGCCTCGCGCCGGCGGCCGCGACCGCGCCGACCGTCGCGCCGTCGATCCCGCCGATCGCGAACCACGGCGCGCGGCGCTCGCCTGCGGCGGCGTGGCGCACCAGTTCCAGCCCGACGGCGGGGCGGCCCGGCTTCGTCGGCGTCGCGTGCACCGGGCCGGCGGCGAAGTAGTCGACGTCCGGGTCGGCGTCGGCCGCGTCGAGCTGCTCGGGCGTGTGCGTCGAGCGGCCGATCAGCAGCTCGGAGCCGACCAGCTCGCGCGCGCGCGAGACGTCCATGTCGTCCTGGCCGAGGTGCACGCCGTCGGCGCCCGCCGCGAGCGCGAGGTCCGGGCGGTCGTTGAGCACGAACAGCGCGCCGTGCGCGTCGGCCGCAGCCCGGAAGACCCGCGCCGCGTCGAGGATCGCGTCGTCGGTCGCGTCCTTGTCGCGCAGCTGCACGACGTCGGCGCCGCCGCGCAGCGCCGCGCCGAGGAACGCGGGCAGGTCGCGCCCGTCGCCGCGCGCGTCGCACACGAGGTACAGCCGCGCCGCGCGCAGCCGCGCCCGGCGCTCGTTGCCGGCCTGTCCCATCGCCCTGGATGATCGCACCCGCGACGCGCGACGCCCCCGGCGCCGTACCCTGCCGGCAGGATGGCGAGCGAGACCGGCACCCAGGCCGACGCGACGCGCGCGTTCGTCAAGGCGTTCGACGCCGGCTGGCGCGAGGGCGGCGCCGGCTTCGTCGAGCACTTCCTCGCGCTCGCCGACGAGGACGTGCTGCTGACCCAGCCGCTGCTGCCCGCCGCGCGCGGCCACGACGGCTTCCGCGCGCTGTTCGAGCCGCTGTTCGCCGCGATGCCCGACCTCCACGGCGAGGTGCGCGACTGGACGCCCGAGCCCGACGGCCTGACGATCGAGCTGGCCGTGCGCGGCACGCTCGACGGCCTGCCGGTCACGTTCACGACGCGCGACCGGATCGTCTTGCGCGACGGCAAGATGCTCGAGCGCCACGCGCGCTTCAGCCCGCTCCCGCTGCTGCTCGCCGCCCTGCGCCGTCCGCGCAAGGGCCTGCCGCTGCTGCTGGCGCCGCTGCGCGGGCGACGGCGCTGAGCGGCAGCCGCCTACACGGCCGCCAGCGCGGCGCGAACGTCTTTGATGAGCATCGTCAGGACCCTCTCGTCGATCGGGGAGGGCTCGAATCCGTGGTGTGCGTAGAACGCGCACGCGTCGGCGTTCAGCGCGTGCACCAGCAGCGCACGGATGCCGACGACCTCCGCAGCCGCAGTGGTGCGCACCATCGCGTCGCGGAGCAGAAACGTCCCGAGCTCGCGGCGCTGCACGGAGCGATCGACGGCGAGCCGGGCGAGCAGCACCGCCGGGATCGGGTGGCGCGGCATCCCTCTGGCGATGCGGTGGGTGGCGATCCGCCGCGGGATCTCCGCGACCGTCAAGGCGTGGTATCCGACCACGCGCCGCTGCTCAGAATCGACGACCACGAACGTGCGCGCCGACCCGGCGGCACGCGCAGTGCGCGCGTGCTCGACCAGCCAGTCGTCGAGCGCCGGCTGGCCGCACGCGAACCCGTCGAGCACGTGCTCGAAGCCGAGCGGCTCGGCATCGCTGAAGCGCACCACGCTACTGAGGGCGGTGTCGCCGGAAGAGCGCGACGAGCTCCGGCTTCACCTGAGCGGGCCGGTCGAGCATCGCGTTGAACTCCTCCCAGGCGTCGTCGTCGAGCTCGAAGCGCGTGCGGTCGGCGAGCAGCATGTGCGCGCGGTAGCGCGCGCTGTCCACGAGGAACTCGGACAGCGACATGCCCGCCTCCTGCGCGCCGGCGCGCAGCAGCGCGTCGTCGCTCGGCGCGATGCGCAAATTCAACCGCTGGGACTTCGGCTCGACCATGATCGGGGATTGTACATGCTTTGTCTGCACAACTAGCGAGTGTGGTTCCATGCTCCCCGGAGGGTCGCGGCCCTCGAAACTCGCCCCCCGAGCGCTACCATCGAACGTACGGGAGCCCTCAACCGGGCTGAGAGGGCGGCGCTCCGGCCGCCGACCGTCAGAACCTGATCCGGGTCATGCCGGCGCAGGGAAGGAGGCACCGTGCTCCACCAGCATCAGCGATCGTTCGACGTTGCCGTCGTCGGCGGCGGCGTGATCGGCCTGGCCGTCGCCTGGCGCGCCCGGCAGCGCGGCCTGCGGACCGTCGTGCTGGAGCGCGGGACGCTCGCCGGCGGCGCGAGCCACGTCGCGGCCGGGATGCTCGCGCCCGTCAGCGAGGCGCGGCTGGCCGAGCGGGAGCTGCTGGCGCTCGGGCGCGCGAGCGCCGAGCGCTACCCGGCGTTCGTGCAGGAGCTGGCCGCAGCCTCCGATCGCGACTCCGGCTACCTGCGCTGCGGCACGCTCGCGGTCGCGCGCGACCGCGACGAGGCGGAGGCGCTCGAGCGCGAGCTGGCCGAGCGCGAGGCGCTCGGGCTGCCCGTCGAGCGGCTGCTCGCGAGCGAGGCGCGCCGCCGCGAGCGGGCCCTCGCGCCGACGCTGCGGCTCGCGCTCGCGATCCCTGACGACCACGCGATCGACCCGCGCCGGCTGTGCGCGGCGCTGGCGGCGGCGTTCGAGCGCGCGGGCGGCGTCGTGCGCGAGCACGCCCCGGTCGCGCGGATCGCGGTGTCGGCGGATGGCGAGCAGGTCGAGGGCGTGGAGCTGGCGGACGCACCGGCCTCCGACGGCCGGCCCGGCTCGGCGGCGTCGCCCGCGCGGGCCGGCGGCGGCGAGCGTATCCACGCCGACCAGGTCGTGATCGCCGCCGGCGCCTGGGCCGGCGCGCTCGACGGCCTGCCGGAGCGCGCCCGCGTCCCGCTGCGCCCCGTCAAGGGCCAGATCATGCGCCTGCGCGACCCCGCCGGGCCGGGTCTGCTGACGCACGTCATCCGGATGCGGCCGGGCTATCTCGTCCCGCGCGGCGACGGCTACTACGTGCTCGGGGCGACGATGGAGGAGCAGGGCTTCGACACGTCCGTCACCGCCGGCGGCGCGTTCGAGCTGCTGCGCGACGCGATCGAGCTGGTGCCGGGCGTGAGCGAGCTGGCGATCGAGCAGCTGCAGGCCGGCCTGCGTCCCGGCACGCCCGACAACGCGCCGGTGCTCGGCCCGGGCGCGCTCGCCGGGCTGCAGTGGGCCGCCGGCCACTTCCGCCACGGGATCCTGCTCGCGCCGGTCACGGCGGATCTGCTCGCGGCCTCGCTGGCGGGCGAGCGGCTGCCGGAGCTCGCGGCGCCGTTCGCCGCCGAGCGATTCGCCGCCGCTCGCGCCGGCGCCCCCACGCCGGCCCGCGAGGCGGTGGCGTCGTGATCGTCCACCTCAACGGCGAGCGGCGCGACGAGCTGCGCGACGGCGCGACGGTCGCCGAGGCGATCGCGCTCGCGGGCGTCGCACCCGACGCGCGCGGCGTCGCGGTCGCGGTCGACCGCACGGTCGTCCCGCGCGGCGCGTGGGAGCGGACCGCGCTCGCGCCGGGCGCGCACGTCGAGGTCGTGACCGCGATCCAGGGGGGATGATCGAGCCGATGGCGACCACCGCTCCGAACACCACCACTCCCGCGACGGACGACCCGCTGACGATCGCCGGGCAGACGTTCCGCTCGCGCCTGCTGCTCGGCACCGGCGGCTTCCCGAGCCTCGACGCGATGGCGTCCGCGCTGCGCGCCAGCGAGGCGGAGATCGTGACCGTCGCGCTGCGCCGCGTCGATCCCGTCCAGCGCGGCTCGATCATGGACGTGCTCGACGCGGCCGGCGTCCGGGTCCTGCCGAACACGGCCGGCTGCTACACGGCGCGCGACGCGATCACGACCGCGCAGCTCGCGCGCGAGGCGTTCGAGACCGACTGGGTCAAGCTCGAGGTGATCGGCGACGACCGCACCCTGCTGCCCGACGCGCCCGAGCTGCTGGCCGCCGCCGAGGCGCTCGTCGACGACGGCTTCGTCGTGCTGCCCTACACGACCGACGACCCGATCCTCGCGCGACGCCTGGAGGACGCCGGCTGCGCGGCGATCATGCCGCTCGGCTCGCCGATCGGCAGCGGGATGGGGATCCGCAACCCGTACAACGTCGCGATCATCCGCGAGCGCACGCAGCTGCCGGTGATCCTCGACGCCGGCGTGGGGACCGCCTCGGACGCCGCGCTCGCGATGGAGCTCGGCTGCGACGCGGTCCTGTGTGCGAGCGCGATCTCGCGCGCGCACGACCCGGTCGCGATGGCGCACGCGATCCGCGGCGCCGTGCAGGCCGGCCGCCTCGCGCGCGGCGCCGGCCGCATCCCCCGCCGCCTCTACGCCGAGGCCTCCACGCCCGACGCGGGCCTGCCGCACTTCGACGGGCCCGAGCCGGCGCCGCCCGAGCACTGAGCGCGCGGCGCACGCCGACTCCGCGCGCTCAGCGCGGCGCCGCCGGTCCGACGTGCGCGAGCGCCCGACACGCCGGCTCAGTCGCGCAGCGTCACGCGCACCGGCGCGTGGTCCGACAGCTCGCCGCGCTCCAGCAGCTCTGCCCCGCCGGCCGCCGTCCAGCCGCGCGCGAAGACGTGGTCGACGTGGTGGCCGCCGGCGTGGACGAAGCCGGGGACCGGCGGGTCGCCAACGTTGAAGTCGCCGCCGAGCGCGAGCGGCGCGCCGGCCGCCCAGCGCTCCGCCGTCGCGCGCGCGAGCGCCGTGTCGCGCCGCGCGGCCGGCGGGCTCGTGCTGGCATGGAGGTTCGCGAACCAGCGCCCGGCGCCGTCGCGCACGGCGTGCACGACGCGCCGCTCCGGTCGCCGGCACAGCCGCCGCCAGGCGTGCGCCGCGATCCCGCCGCGCCCGCGCAGCAGGATCGCGTCGCAGCCGCCGCCGTTGGCCCGCATCAGCTCCGGCCACCGGCGCGCGAGCGCCCGGCGCGCCGGCAGCAGGGCGTTGCGCGACGTGAGCGCGTGGCGCTCGGCCGCCCCGCACGCGGCCGCCAGCGCCGGCGGCCACCACGGCGGGACCTCCTGCAGCAGCGCGACGTCCCATCTCCACGCGGCAAGCGCGGCGGCGAACGCGTCGACGAGATCCTCGTCGCGCGGCGGCACCGCGCGGCCGTGGAAGAGGTTCCAGCTGAGCACGCGCACGACCATCCCCTGACCATAGACTTGACCGCTTGGCGCGCCACCTCCTCACCGGGGCCGAGCTGACCCGCGACGAGCTGCTCGCGCTGATCGAGCGCGCGCTGGAGCTGAAGGCCGACCCGCTCGCGTCGCGCGCGCTCGCGGGTCGCACGATGGCGCTGATCTTCCAGAGGCCGTCGACCCGTACGCGCGTCTCGTTCGAGACTGGCGTCTTCGAGCTGGGCGGCCACGCGATGATCCTGCGCCCGGACGAGATGCAGCTCAGCCGCGGCGAGTCGGCGCGCGACACCGCGCTCGTGCTATCGCGCCACGTCGCCGCGATCGGGATCCGCACCGGCCCGGACGCGCTCGCCGAGGAGCTGGCCGGGCACGCGAGCGTGCCCGTCGTGAACATGCTCACGGCCGGCCATCACCCGTGCCAGGCGCTCGCCGACCTGGTGACGCTGCGCGAGGCGTTCGGCGCGCTCGACGGGCTCGTGCTCGCGTACGTCGGCGACGGCAACAACGTCGCGCGCTCGCTGGCGGTGGTGGGGCGGATCGCGGGGGTCGAGGTGCGCGTCGCGTCGCCGCCGGGCTACCAGCTGGAGCCGGTCGCGGACGCGCTGCTGGTGGAGGATCCGGCCGAGGCGGTCGCGGGCGCGCACGCCGTCTACACCGACGTGTGGGTCAGCATGGGCGACGAGGAGACGGCCGACGCGCGCCGCGCCGCGCTCGCGGCGTACCGGATCGACGACGCGCTGCTCGACCGCGCCGCCCCGGACGCGATCGCGCTGCACTGCCTGCCGGCGCACCCCGGCGACGAGATCACGGCCGAGGTCCTGTACGGCTCGCGCCAGCGAATCTGGGACCAGGCCGAGAACCGCCGCCACGCGCAGAAGGCGCTGCTCGAGCTGTTGCTCCGGTAGCCTCGCGCGACCGGTCCGTTCGTCCAGCACGAGGAGCATCGAATGCCTCAGCCCAAGTCAGCCTCCCGCGCGACCGCGGCGAAAGGCCGTGCAGCCGCCGCGAAGAAGCCGGCCACCACCGGCAAGGCCGATGCCACGGCCAAGAAGCCGGCGGCCAGATCGACTGCGGCGAAGACGAGCGCCACCGCGCGCAAGCCGGCCGCGAGCCGCTCGGCGGCGGCCAAGGCGAGCAGCGCCGCGCGCAAGCCCGCGGCGACGAGGCGCTCGACCGCCAAGTCGAGCGGGACCTCTCGCGCCGCGAAGACGACGGCCGGCTCCACGACCCGCCCCACGACAGCGGGCCGCGCGCGCGGCGAGCGCGACGCGCTCGGCCAGCTCGTCGGCGCGCTGCGCGAGCAGCTGTCGAACCGCGTCTTCGAACCGCTCGACCTCGTGCTGCTCGCCGGCGAGCGGATCCAGGACGCGGTCGACGAGGCGGTCGAGCGCGGGCGCATGACGCGCGGCGACGCGAACGACCTGGCCGGCGAGCTGGTGCGCCGGGGCCGCAAGCAGACCGACGACGTGCTCGGCAACCTCGACGAGCTGCTCGGCAGGGGGCTGGAGCAGCTCGAGCAGCTGTCGAGAAAGGCCGCGCGCGCACGCCGGGCCGACTCGGTCGACCGGCTGATGCGCAGCGCCGACAAGGCGCGCCGCGCGGTCGGCGTCGGCCCGTCGTTCCCGATCCTCGGCTACGACGACCTGTCGGCCAAGCAGATCGCCGACCGCCTCGGCGACCTCAAGCCCGCCGAGTTGCGCAAGGTGCGCGACTACGAGGCCCGCAACGCGAACCGCAAGTCGGTCCTCGCGACGCTCGACCGCAAGCTGAAGTAGCGCCCGAGCCGCCGCGCGCGCCGCTCACACGGTCACGTCGTGCGACATGCGTCGAGCGCGCAGCACCTCGGGCGGCGCTGCGCGCCCGCGCCGTGCGATGCTAGGCGCGTGTCCGTCCCCGCGACCCGAACCCCGAAGCCGGCTCGCGGCGCCGAGCTGGAGCTGACCGTCGAGTCGCTCGCGTTCGGCGGCAACGGCGTGGCGCGCCGCGAGGACGGCTACGTCGTGTTCGTCGTCGGCGCGATCCCGGGCGACCGCGTGCGCGCGCGCGTCACGCGCCCCAAGCGCGGCTACGCCGAAGCGATAGCGGTCGAGCTGCTGGAGCCGAGCCCCGAGCGCATCGAGCCGCTCGCCCCCCACCCGGGCGTCCCCTGGCAGGTGCTCCCCTACGAGCGCCAGCTGGAGATCAAGGCCGCGCAGGTCGACGAGGCGCTGCGGCGCATCGGCCGCCTCGACGGCTTCGAGCTCGAGCCGATCGTCGGAGCCGTCGAGCAGTGGCGCTATCGCAACAGACTCGAATACTCGTTCGGCACCGACCCGTCCGGCGCGCTCGTGTTCGGCTTCCACGCGCCCGGGCAGTGGGAACGGATCGTGCCGCTCGACGACTGCCTGATCGCCTCCGAGCGCTCGAACGAGGCGAGCCGCGCCGTGCTCGAGTGGTGCCGCGCGCAGGGCCTCACCGCCTACGACCGCGCCACGCGCGAGGGCTTCCTGCGCAACCTCGTCGTGCGCGAGGGCCGGCGCACCGGCCAGATCCAGGTCCGCCTCGTCACGATGCCGGGCGAGCTCGATACCGACGCGTTCGCGACCGCCGTCAGGTGCGAGGGGCTGCTGTGGACGCAGTTCGACGGCGTCGGCGAGACGACGGCCAGAGGCGAGACGGAGCTCGTCGCCGGCCGCGAGGTCTATGAGGAGGAGCTGAGCGGGCTGACGTTCCGCATCTCGCCGCATGCGTTCTTCCAGACCAACACCGAGATGGCCGAGCGGCTGTACGCGCTCGTCGGCGAGTACGCGGGCCTGAAGGGCTTCGAGCGCGTCTACGACCTCTACTGCGGGATCGGCACGATCGGCCTGACGCTCGCGCCGCGCGCCGCCGAGCTGTGGGGGCTGGAGCTGGTCGAGCCGGCGATCGCCGACGCGATCCAGAACGCGCGCCTCAACGAGATCGACAACGCGCGCTTCTTCGCCGGCGACGTGCGGCTCGCGCTGCGCGAGCTGGTGGAGAAGTCCGGGTCGCCCGACGCGATCGTCGTCGACCCGCCGCGCGCCGGGCTGTCGCAGAAGATCGTCCGGCGGATCGTCGAGGCGGCGCCGAAGCGGATCGTCTACGTCTCCTGCAACCCGACGACGCTCGCCCCCAACGCCGCCCAGCTCGTCGAAGCCGGCTACGTCCTGCGCCGCGTCCGGCCGGTCGACATGTTCCCGCAGACGCCGCACATCGAGTGCGTGGCGCTGCTGGAGCGCGCGTAGCTACGTGAGCGCTTCCGCGCTCGCCGAGCTGACGATCGCCGACGAGCCGGCGACGTGGGCGGCGCTCGGGTTCGCGGTGGACGGCGAGGGCGTATGCCGGGTCGGCGGTGTGCGGTTTGCGCTGGCGGGCCGCGACGCCGGGCGCGGGATCGTGCGCTGGGCGCTGCGCGCCCTGGCGAGCGAGGAGCTGGACGGGCTGCCGACCGCGCGGGACGCGGACGCCGCGCCGCCCGGCGAGCCGCCTGCGCACCCGCTCGGCGTCGTCGCGCTCGACCACGTCGTCGCGGTCTCGCCCCGGCTCGACCGCACCGTCGCGGCGCTCCAGCGAGCCGGGCTCGACCTGCGCCGCATCCGCGAGGAGCCGACGCCGGCCGGCGCGCCGCGCCAGGCCTTCTTCCGCGTCGGCGAGGCGATCCTCGAGGCGATCCAGGAGCCGGAGGAGATCGTCGAGCGCCACGGCGGCTCCGAGCGCCCGGCGTTCTTCTGGGGCCTCGCGTTCGTCGTCGCCGACATCGACGCCGCGGCGCAGCAGCTCGGCGACCGCGCCGGCCCCGTCCGCCCCGCCGTCCAGCCCGGCCGCCGCATCGTCCCGCTCAGGCGCTCAGCCGGCCTCGCCGTCCCGGTCGCCCTGATGACTCCGCGCCCGGTCAGCGACCGATGAATACGACGTCGGCACCGAGGGCTGCATAGGTCCGCCGGGCACGCTGGTCGGCGCTCAGGAGCTGTGCGCCGTGCCGAGCGGCCGTCGCGGCGATCAGCGCGTCATAGAGCGCGCCGCCCTCCAAGCCGGCGGCGACCGCGCGTTCGAGCGCTGCGCGCGCCTCCGACTCGTCCAGTGCGAGCCATCGTCTGTCGCACAGCCGCGAGAGGGACTCCAGCACGACAGCCGCCGAGACGTTGAAGTCTCCCGGCATCCGGCTCAACGCGGACGTCGTCTCGAAGGCGACGTGCGCGATCAGCGCCGGTCGCTGTCCCACGAGCGCGTCATGCGCCACGTCGTGGTCTGCATGCCAGGGCGCGAACGCGCGAATGAGGACGCTCGTGTCGGGAGCGATCAACGGCGGACGCGGTCGATGGCCGCCCGCACGTCCTCGGCGGTCATGGTGCGAACCGGAACCTCGGGCACGATCACCGGCAGCCCGTCTCGCATCTCGACATGGGCCGGGATCCGAGGCACGGAGACGGTGAGGTCTCCGTTGTACTCCTCGATCTCGACCTCGGTCGGGCCCTTGATGCCAACCTCGTCGCGAAGCGCTTTCGGAATCACCATGCGGCCGGCTCTATCGATGGCAACTCTCATGCCAGAACTATACCATCGCCGATCCCATTAGAGATTTAGTTGACACTAACGTAAGTAGATGCTTTCATACGAGCCATGGAAGCGGCCCTCAAGGCGATCGCCGAACCGCGCCGGCGGGAGATCCTGCGTCTCGTCGCCGACCGCGAGCTGAGCGCCGGCGAGATCGCAACGCGCTTCGACGTGACGCGGCCGGCGATCTCGCAGCACCTCACCGTCCTCAAGGGCGCCGGCCTCGTGACCGAGCGGCGCGAGGGCACGAAGCGCATGTACCGCGCGCGGCCCGAGGGCCTCGACGAGGTGCGGGGATTCCTGGAGCTGTTCTGGGGAAACCAGCTCCAGAGGCTCAAGACGGTCGCCGAGCGGGCAGAGCGCGAGCACGGACGAAAGCGAGGTCGTGAGCGATGAGCACCCCCGAGGCGCAGGCCGCCGTCGAGCACGAGGTCCGCATCGCGGCGCGGCCCGACACCGTCTTCCCCTTCTTCACCGACCCCGCGCTCATGACCCAGTGGATGGGCGTGCGCGCGACGCTCGACCCGCGCGCCGGCGGCGCGTTCGAGGTCGACGTGACCCACACCGACCACGCGCGCGGCACCTACGTCGCGGTCGAGCCCCACCGGCGCGTCGTCTTCACGTGGGGCTGGGAGAGCGACAGGAGCCCGGTCCCGCCGGGCAGCTCGACCGTCGAGGTGACGCTCGAGCCCGACGGCGACGGCACGCTCGTGCGGCTCGTGCACCGCGACCTGCCCGAGCCGTCGCGCCAGCCGCACAGCCGCGGCTGGGACCACTACCTCGCGCGACTCGCCGTCGCGGGCGCCGGCGGCGACGCCGGGCCCGACCCGTGGGCCGGCGCGCCTGACTGAACCGGCCCCATCACCCACCACCGAAGGAGCACCCAGTGCCTAACCCCGTAGTCCACTTCGAGGTTCTCGGCAAGGACGCGGCCGGGCTCGCCGCCTTCTACGGCGAAACGTTCGGCTGGCAGATGGAGGACCTCAACATGCCGGGCGGCGGCTACCACATGGCCCGTCCCGGCGGCGAGCACGACATCAACGGCGGCGTCGGCGGCACGCCCGACGGCGACGGCGGCCACGTCACCTTCTACATCGCCGTCGACGACCTCGGCGAGGCGCTGCAGAAGGTCGAGTCGGCCGGTGGCAGCACCGTCCAGCCGCCGATGGACATCCCGAACGGCCCGAGCATCGCGCTCTTCGCCGACCCCGAGGGGCACGTCGTCGGGCTCGTGAAGATGTAGCGAGGGCGCACGCGGGCGGCGGCTAGACTCCGCCGCCCATGCGCGCCGCCACGATCCGCGATGGCGAGGTGCTCGTCGCCGAGCACCCCGATCCGCAGCCCGGCGCCGGCGAAGTGCTCGTGCGCGTGCGCGCGGCCGGGCTCAACGGCGCCGACATGATGCAGCGCCGCGGCCTGTATCCGGCGCCGCCGGGATCGCCGCCCGACATCCCCGGCCTGGAGCTGGCCGGCGAGGTCGCCGCCTGCGGCCCCGGCGCGACCCGCTTCGCGGAGGGCGACCGCGTGATGGCCATCGTCGGCGGCGGCGGGCAGGCCGAGTACGCGGTCGTGCACGAGCGGGTCCTGATGCCCGTCCCCGGCGCGCTGGAGTGGCCGGCGGCCGGCGGCTTCCCGGAGACGTTCACGACCGCGCACGACGCGCTCTTCACGCAGGCCGGCCTCGCCGCCGGCGAGCGGCTGCTCGTGCACGGCGGCGCCGGCGGCGTCGGCACCGCCGCGATCCAGCTCGGCCGCGTGGCCGGCGCGCGCGTCACCGCGACCGTCCGCAACGCGGACCTGCGCCCGCAGGTCGAGCAGCTCGGCGCGCACGCGATCGACCCGGAGGGCTTCGCGGACCAGGGTCCCTTCGACGTGATCCTCGAGCTGGTCGGCGCCCCCAACCTGCCGGACGACCTCCAAGCGCTCGCGACCGGCGGGCGGATCGTCGTGATCGGCGTCGGCGCGGGCGGGAAGGCCGAGCTGAACCTGCTCGCGCTGATGGGCAAGCGCGCCCGCATCCAGGCCTCGACGCTGCGCGCGCGCCCGCTGGAGGAGAAGGCGCTGACCGCCCGCGCGCTCGAGCGCCACGCGCTGCCGCTCGTCGAGCAGGGCGCGCTGCAGGTCCCGGTCGCGCAGACCTACTCGCTCGACGAGGTCGCGGCCGCGTACGACCGCTTCGCCGCCGGCGGCAAGCTCGGCAAGATCGTCCTGCTGCCCTGAGCGGGCGGCGCGGCGCGCGGGCCGGCGCGCCGTCCTACTCGCCGTCGAGCAGCGGGTCGTCGTCCTCTTCGTCGGCGAGCTCCGCGGCGTGGACCGTGCACAGCGCCGGGCCGCCGGACTCGAGCACGTTCTCCAGCTCGGCCTCGGTCAGCTCCGCGCCGCACTCCTCGCAGCGATCGCCGATCGTCTCCAACGTGTGCTCCTCGAGGTCCATGACGGGCGCGAGCATACCCGTCCGCGCGGGGGACGTGAACGTCCGATCGGGATCAGTACGGCGGCAGGTCCGCGTACCAGGCGCCGAGCGTCTGGAACGCCCGCCAGAACGACCGCTTGGCGCCCTCCTCGTCGAGCGCCTCGTCGATGCTCGGCACGTAGAGCGCGTCGATCGACGGGGTCAGCCGCTGCAGCGCGCCGGGCTCCGGCTCCAGCTCGCGCGCAAGCGGGACGTCGAGGTCGTTGACGACCGCGAGCGCGTCCTCGCCCATCACGACGACGATCTTCGGCGCCACGATCGCGAGCTCCTCGACGACGCGCGCGACGCACGCCGGGTCGGCCATCGACGGGTCCGGCAGCGGGCACTTGACGCACAGCGTGCCGTAGACCGCGAGCGGGTCGATCTGCAGCCGCTTGAGCGACTTCATCAGCGCGCTGCCGGCGCGCCCGTAGAAGGCGACGCCCTCCTCGATCTCGGACGGCAGCGCGTGGTGCTTGATGAGGAACACGTCGGCCTGCGGGTGGCCGGACCCGAGCACCGGCATCAGGTTGCCGCGCGGGCAGTGCGAGCACTCCTGCAGCTCGCGCGTCAGCGTGTTCAGCTCGCGGATGGCGCGCTCGAGGTACTTCTCGCGGATCTCGTCGTCGGTCGTGGGCATGTCTCGGGGAAGATTGGACGGCCGGCCCCGATCTCCCTGCCCGTGCATCAGGACTTGCGCGCGGCCCGGCGCACGCGCCGCTCCCGCGACGCGCGCCGCGCCGTCGCCGGGGTCGCCCTCGTCTGCAGGAACTTGAGCGCCTGCACGTACAGCAGGCTCGCTGGCGTGCGCACGATGTCGGCGGCGCGCAGCGCCTCCATGAACTCCTGCGGGCCGTCGAAGTCGGGCATCCGGATGCGCACCGAGCCGAGCCCCTGCGCGACGTGCGCGTCGGATCCGGCGCCCGCCGGGATGCGGTACTTGGCCGCGAAGCGGGCCGCCTCCTCGTTGAACTCCTGGATCGCGACGCGCGGGTTGAAGACCTCGATCGCGTCGACGTCGGCGAGCACGCCGAGCAGGTGCTCGTAGTCGGGCACCGCGTGCATGCGGTCGAACGGGTGCGGGACGTAGACGATCCCGCCCTGGCGCTTGATCTCGGCGATCGTCTCGGCGAGCGTCAGGCCGCGCGGGATCCGCTCCTCGATGAAGAGCCCGATCACCTCGCCCTGGTCGGCCGTCTTGACCTCCTCGCCGACGATCACCTTGATCCCGCTCGCCTTCTCGCGCGCCTCCAGCGCACCCGAGATCTCGTTGTGATCGGTGACGGCGATCGCGCCCAGCCCGCGCGCCTTCGCGGTCGCCAGCAGCACCTCGACCGGCGTGACGCAGTCGTGCGAGTGGTCGGTGTGCATGTGCAGGTCGACGTCGATCGTGCGCCGCCGCGCGACGCGCGCGCGCAGCGCCCTGTCGCCGCGGCCGTCGTGGCGGCGCGCGACCAGCTCGGCGTAGACCTGCTCCAGCTCGTCGACCGCGCGTGGCCAGGTGAGCCGCTCGCGCAGCGGCGCGGCGGCGTCGCGCAGCCGCGCGCGCAGCGCCGGCTCGTCGGCGAGCCGCCCGAGCTGCGCGGCGAGCGTCTGCGCGTCGCCGGGCTCGAACAGAAGCCCGGCGCTCCCGTCGCCCAGCAGCTCCTCGTAGACGGGCACGCGCGCGGCGATCGGCACGCAGCCGGCGGCGAGCGCGCGCACGAGCCCGCCCGGCGCCGGCGCGACCCCGCTCGACGCGCGCACGGCGACGTCGGCGCGCGCGAGCAGCGCGTCCTGCTCCTCCTCGCGCGGGCCGCTGAAGCGGATCCGCTCGCGCAGCTGCTCGCGCAGCGGACCGGTCGGCTCGGCGCCGCTCGGCGACCACACGGTCGCGCGCCACTCGCGCTGCAGCCCGAGCCGGCGCAGCGCGCGCAGCAGCGTGCGCAGGGCGGGGCGGTCCTCGTCGGCGATCAGCGCGATCTCGAGCGGGCGGCCGGTGGCGTCGCGCTCCCCGCGCGCGCGGCCGCCGCCCGCGGTGCCGTCGGCGCGCGCGGCCGGGTCCGGTGCGGGCGCGTCTGCGCCCGGCAGGATCACGCGGTAGTCGGCCGGGAACCAGCGCGCCATCAGCTCGGCCGTCGCGCGGTAGCTGGCGACGCGCGCGTCGAGCCGGTTGAGGAACAGCTCGACGACGCGGCGCGCGACCTGCGTCGACAGCACGCGCTCGGTCGGCGCGTGGAAGCTGCCGACGTTGAGCGCGCGCGAGTGGCGCAGCGCGGCGCTGGCGGCGCTCGGCGCGAACGGCTCGTGCAGGTGGACGAGGTCGAGCGGCGCGCGCGCAAGTGCCTGCTCGATCGTGCGCGCGACGTCGATCGGCAGCGAGGCGGCGCGCCGGCGCGAGGGCGCGAACGGCAGCACCTCGCCGACGCCGAGCACGCGGTACCCGCTCGCCCCGCCGTCGCCGTCGGCCGGGGCCTCCAGCAGCGCCTCGGGCCGCTCGCGCGCGGCGTGGATCGCCTTGCGGGACTCGCGCACGAGCGCGCTCGAGTGCGACGGCGCGATCACCAGCACGCGGTGCCCGCGCGCCGCCAGCTCCTGCGCGCAGCGCGCGACCGCGCGGTTGACCTCGTGATCCGCCTCCCAGGCGTAGGGCGTGACCTGGGCGATCGCGAAGCGCTGCGGCACGATCCCGCAGGATAGACCCGGGCCGCTGGCGGGGAGCCGTGGCGCCGCGGGGCGTGCGCCGGGCAGCGGCCGCGTGGTGGCCGGCCTACGGGCCGCGCCGCGCCGCCAGCCGGCGCCGGAGGTTCGCGCGCACGTCCGGCCACTCCTCGGCGATCACGCTGTACCAGGCGGAATCGCGCAGGGTCCCGTCCGGCAGCCGCATGTGGCGGCGGTGGACCCCCTCGAACTGCGCCGGCAGCGCCGCCATCGCGCCGCGCGAGCGCTCGTTGCGCGCGTCGGTCTTCAGCTCCACGCGCGCGCAGCCGAGCGTGTCGAACGCGTGCGCGAGCATCAGCAGCTTCGCCTCGACGTTGACGCCGGTGCCCCACGCGGCCGGCGCCAGCCAGGTCGCGCCGACCTCGACGCTGACGTCGGGGCGCGGCTCGCGGAACGCCGTGCTGCCGAGCACCGTCCCGCTCGCGCGCTCGACCGTCGCGAACGGCGCCGCGGCGCCGTCGTCGAGCGCATCGCGCGCGAGTGCGAACCAGGCCTCGAACTGCGCCGGGTTGTCGAGCTTGTACGGCATCCAGGCGAAGATCCGCCCGTCCGCCGCCGCCGCGCGCAGGCTGGCCTCGTGGCGCGCGTCGAGCGGCTCGAGCACGATCCGATCGCCGGTCAGCGTGGTGGACAGGCCGTCCCACATGGCTGCGATCCTCGCAGAGGGCTGGCCCGACCGCCGCGCTCGCCGCCGCGCGGCCCGGGCCGCGGCCGGTCGCCCAGCCGGAGCCCGCCTGACGGCGGCGAACTCCGGCGGGATCTCCGCTTCAGACCACCGTCAGCGGAACGGTGCTCTCGCGCGGCAGGCGACGTCCGGGCGCGATGCCCTGGCGGAGGACCGCCGTCGTCCGGAGCAGCTCGCGGCCACCTCTGCGCTGCACGACCTTGACCGCGCCGACGTTGCAGCCGGCCCGGTGCAGACGGCTGACCGCCTTGCCGTAGGGCAGCGCGACGAGCCGCGGCACGACGCAGGTGCCGCGCGGCGGCACGACCTTCACGACGCCGGGGCCGGTCGGCTCGGTCATCCACAGGCTCCGGTCCGGTCCCACGGCGAGGCCGGCGCTCGCGTCGTTGTCGCGCGCGCGGCTGGCCGTGCGGAAGACGGTCGCGAAGCCCGACGGCGTGATGCGCCCGATCTGCCCGTGCGGCGCCGTGAACCACAGGTTGCCGTCCGGGCCGCGCACGATCGCGTGCGACGCGCTCACGTCGAGCGACGCGAGGCTGAACAGCTTCAGGCGGCCGGTCGTCGTCATGCGGCCGATCCGGCCGCGCTCGTCGGTGAACCACAGCGCGCCGTCGGGCCCGCTCGCGAGTGCGAGCGGGAACACGTTGCGGTGCGCGAGGTCGAACGCCCTGAACTGCCCGCCGGTCGTGACGCGCACGATCCCGCCGTAGCTCGGCACCGCGCCCTGGCCCTTGCTGAACGCAAGCCCCGGCTCGGCGTACCACAGCGCCCCGTCGGGGCCGGCGACGATCTGCGACGGCAGGCTCGGGGGCTCGTAAGGCGGCACGAACGCCTTCACCGTGCCGTCGGCCGCGAGGCGCCCGACGGTCGCGAAGCCCTTGCCGGTCTCCGCGCCGCCGAGCACGGTGCTTGCGTTGGTGAACCAGATCGCGCCGTCGGGGCCGGCGACGAGCGAGGAGTGCGCCGCGTCGTAGGGGAGGATGACGTCGTCGTTGCGGAAGCCCGGCAGCGTGAACGTGCTGACCTTGCCGTCCGTGGTGATGCGCCCGATGAAGCCGGGCCCGGCGACCGGGTCGCCCAGCGGCGTCTCGTCGAACCACAGCGCGCCGTCTGCGCCGGCCGCGATCCCACCGACCAGTTGCGGCAGGCCCTTGAACTCCGTCACGACGCCGGACGGCGTGATGCGCCCGATGCGCCCGAACACCTCGGTGAACCACAGGTTCCCGTCCGGTCCGGTGACGATCGCCTGCGGATCGCCGCCGTCCTTCGCGTTGCTCACCTGCGTGATGCCGCGGTGATACTCCACGGACTTGATCGCCTGCGCGGGTGCCGCGAACGCGGCCAACGTGCAGGGAACTGCGACCAGGGCGGCGAGCCGTGCTCGCCGCCAGCTCCCTGTGATTCGCATCTACACCTTTCGCTCCTGGACTGGCGCCTTCGCGCCGGTCGGCTTGGTTCCGGGACGCCGCGCGTGCGCGGCGATGAACTGCTCGGTCGCCTCGCGCGCCTCGTCGTCGGGGCGCTGCGTGTGGGGCGACTTCATGAGGTACGAGCTGGGGCCGTCGAGCTGGCCCGCGACGCCGTGGTTGAGCGCGAGCTTGAGGATCCGCACCGCGTCGATGACGATCCCGGCCGAGTTGGGCGAGTCCCACACCTCGAGCTTCATCTCGCACATCAGCGGCACGTCGCCGAACGCGCGGCCCTCCAGCCGGATGTGGGCCCACTTGCGATCGGTCAGCCACGGCACGTAGTCGGACGGGCCGACGTGCACGTCGTCGGCGGCCAGCTCGACGCCCGCGACCGACGTGACGGCGTTCGTCTTGGAGATCTTCTTCGACTCCAGCCGCTCGCGCTCGAGCATGTTGAAGAAGTCCATGTTGCCGCCGACGTTGAGCTGCGAGGTGTGCTCCAGCCGCACGCCGCGCTCGTAGAACAGCCGCGCGAGCGCGCGGTGCGTGATCGTCGCGCCGACCTGCGACTTGATGTCGTCGCCGATGATCGGCAGCCCGGCCTTCTCGAAGCGCTCGTCCCAGTAGTCCTCGCGCGCGATGAACACCGGGATGCAGTTGACGAACGCGCAGCCCGCCTCCAGCACCTGCTCGACGTACCACTTCGTCGCCTGCTCGGAGCCGACGGGCAGGTAGGAGACGACGACGTCGGTCTTCGTGTCCTTGAGGATTCCGACGATGTCGGCCGTCTGGCCCGGCGCCTTCTCGATCCGCTGCGAGAGGTACTTGCCGAGGCCGTCGTGCGTCATGCCGCGGTGGACCTTGACGCCGAGCTTCGGCACGTCGGAGAACTTGATCGTGTTGTTCTGCCCGGCCCAGATCGCCTTCGAGAGGTCCTTGCCGACCTTGTCGCGGTCGACGTCGAAGGCGGCCGTGAACTCGATGTCGCGGACGTGGTAGCCGCCGAGGTCGACGTGCATCAGGCCGGGGACCGGCTGCTTGGGGTCGGCGTCCTTGTAGTACTGCACGCCTTGCACGAACGAGGAGGCGCAGTTGCCGACGCCGATGATCGCGACGCGGACCTTGTCGGCCTGGTGGCGGGAGGCGCCGTTGGTGGAGGCGTGTCCGTTGGTCTTGCTCACGGTGAAGTCGATGTCCTTCCTGAGAGGTGCCGGGAGAAAGGACCCCGCGGCGCGGTGACGGTTACAGCCCGCGCGCCGCTACTGACAACGCGCGACGGACGTGGAAGATGCGCTGGAACATCGTGATCGTCGACAGCGCGGCGAGCACGTAGACGGCCGGCGCGAGCAGCTCGAAGTCGCCGAGCCCGGCGCCCTTGGCGAACACGAGCCCGATCGACAGGATCACGACCCGCACGGCGCGCGTCGCGATCCCGACCTTGCACTCGACGCCGAGCGCCTCGGCGCGCGCGCGCGTGTAGGAGACCATCAGCGACGCCAGCACCGCCAGCACCGACGCGGCGACCGCGAGGTCCATCCCGCGCGAGGAGAAGTACGCGGCGACGGCCGTGAGCACGACGCCCTCCTCGACGCGGTCCAGCGTCGAGTCCAGGAACGCGCCGAACGGCGTGCCCTTGCCCGACATGCGCGAGTAGCGACCGTCGAGCGTGTCCATGATCGAGCCGAGGACGAACGCCACGCCGGCGAGGAAGAACAGCTGCTGCGTCACGAGCGCGGCGGCGATCAGGTTGCCCGCCAGGCCGGTGAGCGAGATCGCGTTCGGCGTCAGGCGCGACTCGATCAGGCGGTTGCGCATCGCCGTCGACAGCTCGCCGCTCGTGCGCGCGCCGTTGGCGCGGCGCCGCCGGCCGTTGCCGGTTCGCGGCGCGTTCGAGTCGGCCGCCTGCGGCGGATCGCCCTGCTGCACGGGACTCACGCCGCGGCCTCGGCCCGCGCGGAGCGGAACGACCAGGCCGCGGGCCGCGCGCGCGCCAGCAGCAGCTTCGCGACGAGCGCCGAGATCAGCGCCGTCACCGCACCGAGGAACGCGTCGGCGAAGTAGTGGTTGCCGGTCGCCACGACGACGAACGTGACGAAGAACGGGTACACCGCCCACGCGACCTTCAGCGGCCGCGGCTTGACGAGCCGCGCGAGCGGCCAGCCGACGAGCAGCGCGAAGCAGACGTGCATCGAGGGGACCGCGGCGTACAGGTTCAGCAGCGCGCTGACCGGCTCGTTCTCGACGTGCACGCCCGTGAACGCGGCGACCGAGTCGGTGAAGCCCCACTCCGGCATCAGCCGCGGGGGCGCGGTCGGGTAGAGCGTGTAGCCGACGAGCGCGATCCCCATCGCGATCATGAACATGTTTCGCACGAAGTAGAACGCGCCGTTTCTGCGCAGGTACATGAACAGCAGCGCGCCGAACGTCACGATCACGTGGCAGTTGAGATAGGTCCAGTCGGCCACGTCGATGATCCAGTGCCGGCTCGACGCCCACGCCTGCACGCTCGGCTCGGCGAACACGTGCAGGCTGTGCTCGAGGTTGATGATCTTCGTCGCGTTCCAGGCGGCCGTCGCGACCTTGCTGTCGACCGTCCCGCGCACGAGCTGGTACGCGTAGTAGGCGGTCGCGAACAGCAGGATCTGGCGCGCCGCGTCCACCCATCCGTGGGGCAGGACCCGTCGTTCGATGTGGCGCAGGCCGCGAACCATGAGGGGGGAAATTCCCATCCTATCCTGGATTCAGGCCGTGGTCGCGGGTGTGCCGTGATACATACATACACGTCTGTGATACGGTCCACGGCATGCGAAGCCTGCGCCTCGAACCGGCGCTCGACGAGCGCGTCCGCCAAGCCGCCTCGGTCGAGGGCGCGTCGGTGTCGGAGTTCCTGCGCCGCGCCGCCGCCGAGCGCGCCGACCGCACGCTGGCGAGCCGCAACAGCGAGCGCCTCGCGGACGTGATCGGCGTGGTCCACGGAGACAGGCCCCAGGCGCGCCGCACCGGCGAGGCGCTCGGGGACCTGCTGGCCGAACGGCGCGCCAAGCGGTGACCCTCACCGACGCCGGCCCGCTCGTCGCGCTGATCGACGCTGCGGAGATCGATCACGACCGCTGCCGCGAGGCGCTGGACGAGCTGCGCCTGCCGCTGCTGACGACCTGGCCCACGTTCACCGAGGCGGTCTACCTGCTCGGGCGCACCGGCGGCTGGCCGGCGCAGGAGGCGCTGTGGCGGCTGGTGCGGCGCGGTGACCTCGAGGTTGCCGATCCGACGCCAGGCGCGACGAAGCGCACGGCGCGCCTGATGGAGACGTACGCCGACCGGCCGATGGACCTCGCGGACGCGACGCTCGTCGCGCTCGCCGAGGAGCGCGGGCTGACGCGCGTCTTCACGCTCGACGGCGACTTCCACGTCTACCGCCTCAAAGCCCGGGGGCGGTTTGAGGTCGTCCCGTGATCGCGGGCCTTCCAAGAGGCGATAACGACCGCGCAATGGCGATAATTTGCGCTGCGCTTACCGCCTTTCGTGACGACCCGGTGTTCGCGATGCTCTATCGGCCGCTGCAGCGAGGCGCGCGCGACGCGATGCGAGCGAACGAGAAGCGCGTCGCGAGGCGGATCGTGCCGGCGCGGCGGACGGTGAGGCGGGTCCAGTCGCCTGCCGGCGCGACGCAGGCGTCGCCGTGGGCGACGGCCCAGTAGGGGGTCCAGCGGACGCGCAGGCGGACGGTCGCCGGGCGCGGGACGGTGAGCGTGACGGTGTCGGCGCCGAGCCGCGGGACGCTCGCGGGCGGGTCGGCGAGCGGCTTCGGGCCGGCGACGGCGAACAGGCGCCAGTGCGCGCCGCGCCAGACCTCGTGCAGGTACGGGAGCCCGGCGCGGATCAACCGCGCCTCGGCCCGGGCCGAGTAGTCGAGCCGCACGTCCGGCAGCGCGACCCAGCGCACGGCGAGCGCATCGAGCCAGGCGCGGTAGCGCGCCGGCGTGAGCGTGCCGGAGTAGAAGAGCGCGTCGTCGCGGCGGTCGAGCTGACGCTCCCAGCCGCGCGCGAGCGGGACGTGCGGCGCGACCCAGCGCGCCTCCCAGTGCAGGCGCGTGAACGGGATCTCGATCCGGCCCGGCATGCCGCCCCCGCGGTCGATCGCCGCCAGCAGCGGCGCGTAGTAGGAGGCCCCGACACTCGGGTCCCCGCTCGCGGTGCGGACATCGTCAATCGCCGCGCTCCACTGCCACCACAGCAGCGGCAGCGCGACGAGCGCGAGCGCGACCATCCGCCGCCGCCACAGCGCGAGCGCCAGGACCGGACCGCCGCACAGCGCCCCCAGCCGCACGACATTGCCGCCGACTGGCGTCGCGACGACATACGCGGCGACGCACGCCAGCGCATACAGCGCGACCCCGATCCGCAGCCCACGCTCGTCGCGCGGCAGCAGCACCACCGCGACAGCAGCGAACGCCACCGTCGGCCAGAACGACGAGAGCGCGAACGGCTCCGTCCCAACCTCGGGAAACGCGATCGCAAACGCCCCAATCGGCACGAGGGCCGCCGCCGCGAGCGCGAGCCCCACTGTTCGACGAGCCGCCAGCGCATAGGCAACACCGGCAAGCGCCAGGAACAGCGCCGCAACAGGGCTGGCCAACGGCGTCACGACAGCAAGCGCAAGCGCAAGCAGCACCCATCCATGCGCCGGCGTCAACAGCGACGCCCGATCGGGCGGGCGGCGCGGAGGAAGCGTCTCCGCAGCTCCGCCGGCGAATGCAACGGAGCGAGCGGAGACGCTTCCCCCGCGCCAGGACCCGCCCGCAGCAACGTCTGACCCACGCGCCAGCGCCACCAGCGCGCCGAGCGCAACCGCGAGCCCGAGCGCGAACGTCAACCGTCCGCTCAGGAGCGTCGTCGCCAAGCCCGCTCCGAACCACAGTGCCCCGATGCGCGCGCGAGAGGCATAGCGCGCCCACGCCAACCGCTCGAACAGCACCGCGGACGCCACCACCGCCATCGCACCCGCCAGCCGCGTCCCGAGCCACCACGCCACAGGCGGGAACAGGACGCTGTAGCCCGGCAGGTGATGGCCGCCGTACCAGCCGTCGTCCCACACCGCAAAGCCCGCATGGCCGAACAGCCACGCGCGGTAGTCGGCCGCGGCGAGGTCGAGGCTCGGCGGCTGCCAGATCAGGTAGCCGGCCGCGAGCGCCGCGGCGAGCGCGATCGGCGCGATGCGCCACGGGTGTGCGCGCAGGCGGCCCATGCCGCTCGCGGAGGCTAGTGCAGCCGTCCGCCGGGTCCGCCCGGCGCTCAGCGCGCGCCGGCGAAGTCGACCGTGTAGACGGCTGCCCAGCGGCCGCCCTCGTCGCCGACCGCGCGGCCGATGCCGACGCGGCGGAGGCTGCCGCCGAGCAGCACGCGCCGGTGCTCGGGCGAGTGCAGCCAGGCGTTGACGAGCCAGTCGGCCTCGCCGCGAGGACTCCCCGGCGCCAGCCAGCCGAGCACCTCGCCGAGCGGGCGCGACTGGTGCGCGGCGCGTGCAACGCGCGGCTGCCACGCGCCGTGGGCGAAGAAGCCGTTGTGCGCGAGCATGCCGGAGTAGGCGGTCGCGCCGCGGTTCATGCGCTGGTCGACCGCGTAGGCCGGCAGGCCGTAGCGGGCGCGCATGTGGTTGAGCGCCCGCAGCACCGCGGTGCCGTAGGCGCCCGGCGCGACCTTCGCCGGCGCGGCGTCGCTCGCGGCCGCACCGATCACCAGGCTCGCGAGCGACGCGAGCGCGAACGTCGAGATCCGGCGCCTCATCGTCCCGACGATGCTCCCGATCGCGGCGGACGGCCGCGGGAGGCACGAGCTGCTTCAGCTTTCGGCAAGGAAAGTCGCAAGGAGTCCGGTCACCTCGGGGCGGTCGAGCCACGGCCAGTGACCCGCGTCTCGCACCAGCTCGACCCTTGCTCCCGGCAGCCTGGCGGCGTATGCCTCCCCGAACCGCGCAGGGATGTAGGGGTCGAGCGCGCCGCAAACTATCAGTGCCCTCGACGGAATGCGTGAGATTCCTTCACCTGCTTGCGCCAACTTCTCCTCAGGCGCGCTGCGGTAGAGACGCAGGATCGCCCGCTGCGTGCCCGGATCGAAGAACGACCAGAACGCGTCGACGAAGCCGTCCGGGACCGGTCCCGCGAACGCCGGGCGCAGTAGCTGCCTCGCCGTCCAGCGGGTCGTGAAGCCCATCGTCAGCTCCCCGACGACCGGCGTGCGCCACAGCCGCGCGACGCGGTGCCAGCGGTAGCCGGGCAGCAGCGGGACGGCGTTGCAGATCACGAGCCGCTCGACGCGCTGCGGGTTGCGGATCGCCCACGCGAGCGCCGCCGCGCCCCAGTCGTGCACCACCAGCTTGACCCGCTCGACGCCGACGAGCGACAGGAAGCGCTCGACGAACGCCGCGATCCCCTCGATCGAGTAGTCGAGATGGCCGCCCTTGCCCGACCGGCCGAAGCCGGGCAGGTCGGGCGCCAGCCCGCCCGTCCGCTCCAGGAACGGGATCCAGTCGTCGGAGCTGGTCGGCACGCCGTGGACGTAGAGCGGCGGCGCGTCCGGCGCCGCCGCGCCGGCGGGCACCGGCGCCGAGCGCCAGAAGACGGGCTGCCCGTCGAAGTCCCCGGTGTGCTCGTCGACGGCCACGCGGCGGCGAGGATAACGTCCCGCGCCGTGAGCCCGGCTCTCGCGACGATCCCCCCGGCGCGGTGGCGGCGGCCGCCGGCGCGGCGCGTGCGCGCGATCCGCGACCGCCTGCGCGAGGTCTACGGCGTGCCGATCATGGCGGCGCACCAGCAGCCGCTCGACGAGCTGATTCTGACGGTCCTCTCCCAGAGCACGAACGACCGCAACCGCGACGTCGCCTACGAGCGCCTGCGCGAGCGCTTCCCGTCGTGGGCCGCGGTCCTGCACGCGCCCGTCGAGGAGGTCGAGGAGGCGATCCGGCCGGGCGGCATCTCGAAGGTCAAGTCGGCGCGGATCCAGCGGATCCTGGAGGCGGTCGACGCAAGCGATCACGGCCTCGACCTGAGCTGGCTGCGCGACGCGAGCGTGCCCGACGCGCAGGCCTACCTCACGAGCCTGCCCGGCGTCGGGCGCAAGACGGCCGCGTGCGTGCTGCTGTTCGCGTACGGGATGCACGACGTGCCGGTCGACACGCACGTCTCGCGCGTCGGCACGCGCCTGCACCTGCTGCGCCCCGGCGCCCCGTTCGAGGAGCTGCACGACGCGATGCTCGCGCTGACCGCGCCCGGCGAGGAGCTCGAGCTGCACGTCAACCTGCTGCGCCACGGCCGGCGCACCTGCCACGCCCGCAAGCCGGACTGTCCGGGCTGCGCCCTGCGGCGCATGTGTCCGAGCGCGAATCTGCTATAACCGCGCTTAGATTTCTTTCGGCTGAGCAACGACAGGCAGGAGCAGGACGCACATGGGAAAGACGATCGGCATCGACCTCGGCACGACGAACTCGTGCATGGCCGTCCTCGAGGGCGGCGAGCCGACGGTCATCGAGAACTCCGAGGGCGGTCGCACGACTCCGTCCGTCGTCGCCTTCACGGCCGCCGGCGAGCGGCTCGTCGGCACGGTCGCCAAGCGCCAGGCGGTCACGAACCCGACGAATACGGTCTTCTCCATCAAGCGCTTCATGGGCCGCAAGGAGGCCGAGGTGCGCGAGGAGGAGTCGATCGTCCCGTACAAGGTCGTCGCGGGCCCCGGCGGCGACGCGCGCGTGGAGGCGGGCGGCAAGCAGTACAGCCCGCCCGAGATCAGCGCGATGATCCTGCAGAAGCTGAAGGCCGACGCGGAGGCCTACCTCGGCGACACGGTCGACGGCGCGGTCATCACCGTCCCCGCCTACTTCAACGACGACCAGCGCCAGGCGACGAAGGACGCCGGCAAGATCGCCGGGCTCGACGTCAAGCGCATCATCAACGAGCCGACCGCGGCCTCGCTCGCGTACGGGCTCGACAAGGAGTCAGACCAGACGATCCTCGTCTTCGACCTCGGCGGCGGCACGTTCGACGTGTCGGTGCTGGAGATCGGCGACGGCGTGTTCGAGGTCAAGTCGACCGCGGGCGACAACCACCTCGGCGGCGACAACTTCGACAAGGCGATCGTCGACTGGCTCGTGGCCGAGTTCAAGAAGTCGCAGGGGATCGACCTGGCGGCCGACGCGATGGCGCTCCAGCGCCTCTACGAGGCGGCCGAGAAGGCCAAGATCGAGCTTTCCACCACGCAGGAGACGCAGATCAACCTGCCGTTCATCACGGCCGACCAGTCCGGCCCCAAGCACCTCGACACGCGTCTGTCGCGCGCGAAGCTCGCCGAGCTGACCGCCGCCCTGCTCGACCGCACGGTCGCGCCGGTGCGCCAGGCGCTCGACGACGCGAAGGAGAAGGGCGTCAAGGAGATCGACCACGTCGTGATGGTCGGCGGCATGACGCGCATGCCGGCCGTGCAGGAGAAGGTCAAGGAGCTCACCGGCAAGGAGCCGCACCGCGGCGTCAACCCGGACGAGGTCGTGGCCGTCGGCGCTGCGATTCAGGCTGGTGTTCTGGCCGGGGACGTCAAGGACGTCCTGCTGCTGGACGTGACCCCGCTCACCCTCGGCATCGAGACCAAGGGCGGCGTCATGACGCGCCTGATCGAGCGCAACACGACGATCCCGACGCGCAAGTCCGAGGTCTTCTCGACGGCCGACGACAACCAGCCGTCGGTCGAGATCCACGTCCTGCAGGGCGAGCGCGAGATGGCGCAGTACAACAAGTCGCTCGGCAAGTTCCAGCTGACCGGCATCCCGCCGGCGCCGCGCGGCGTGCCGCAGATCGAGGTCGCGTTCGACATCGACGCCAACGGCATCCTGTCCGTCTCGGCGAAGGACCTCGGCACCGGCAAGGAGCAGAAGATCGAGATCAAGGCCGGCTCCGGGCTGTCCGAGGACGAGATCAAGCAGATGGTCTCCGACGCCGAGTCGCACGCCGACGACGACCGCCGCCAGCGCGAGCTGGCCGAGGCGCGCAACAACGGCGAGAACGCCGCCTACCAGGCCGAGCGCCAGCTGAAGGAGCTCGGCGAGGGCGTCGACGCCTCCTCCAAGGAGGAGATCGAGGCGGCGATCAAGGCCGTGCGCGACAGCCTCGAGTCCGAGGACGCGAACGAGATCAACGCCAAGACCGAGGCGCTGCAGGCGGCCTTCCACAAGGTCTCCGAGGCGATGTACCAGCGCGCCCAGGAGCAGCAGGCGGCCGCCGGCGCGGACGGCTCCGGGCCCGACGGCGCGGGCGCCACGTCCTCCGACGAGGAGGACGTCGTCGACGCCGAGGTCGTGGACGAGGGCAAGTGATGATGGCCGCCGAGTCCGAGCAGCGCGCGCCGACCGAGCAGGCGCCGGCGCCCGAGGCGCCGCGGGCCGAGCACGTCGACGGCGTGCACGAGCCGGACGTCGCGGGCGACGAGGAGCAGGCCGCCAGCGAGGTCGAGCACGACCTCGACGAGCTGCTCGCCCGCGCCGGCAGGGCCGACGAGTACCTCGCGCTCGCGCAGCGCACGCAGGCCGACTTCGAGAACTTCCGCAAGCGGATGGCGCGCGACGTGTCCGCCGCGGAGGCGCGCGGGGTCGGTCGCCTTGCGCGCGAGCTGCTGCCCGCGCTCGACAACCTCGGGCGTGCGCTCGCGGCCGCCGAGGCCGAGGGCGAGGCGTCGGGTCACCTCGGCGAGGGCGTGAAGCTCGTGCACGACGACCTTGTCGCGGCGCTCGCGCGCGTCGGGATCGAGCCGTTCTCGCCGCGCGGCGAGCGCTTCGACCCCAACGAGCACGAGGCGATGGCCCAGCAGCCGGTCGACGGCGCCGAGCCGGGCACGGTCGTCGAGGTCTACCAGCAGGGCTTCCGCCACGACGGCGCGGTCCTGCGGCCCGCACGCGTCGTGGTGGCCGCGTAGGAGGCGATCCAGCCGTGGCCGCCACGAAGCCCGACCTCTACAAGGTCCTCGGCGTCGGCAAGAACGCGTCCGAGGCGGAGATCAAGAAGGCATATCGCAAGCTCGCGCGCCAGTACCACCCGGATCGCAACCCGGACGACGCGCAGGCCGAGGAGCGCTTCAAGGAGGTCTCCGCCGCCTACGACGTGCTGTCGGACCCGGACAAGCGCAAGGCCTACGACCAGGGCACCGGCCCGTTCGCGCCCGGCGGCGGGGCCGGCTTCGACCCGAGCATGTTCGGGTCCTTCAGCGACATCCTCTCCAACCTGTTCAACCGCGGCGGCGCGGCGGGCGGCGGCCCGCGCCCCGGCGGCGGCGCGCCGCGCCCGCCGCGCGCCCAGCGCGGCCGCGACCTCGAGACGGAGGTCTCGCTGTCGTTCGCCGAGGCGGTCGACGGCGCGCAGGTGTCGCTCGCCGTGCCGACCGCGACGCCGTGCGAGACGTGCCACGGCACGGGCGCCAAGCCCGGCACGAAGCCGATCGTCTGTCCCGTCTGCCAGGGGCGCGGCGTCGAGTCCCAGGGCCAGGGCCCGTTCTCGATCACCGTCCCCTGCTCGCGCTGCGCCGGCGCCGGCACCGTCATCGAGTCGCCCTGCCCGACGTGCGGCGGCACGGGCGCGCGGCGCACGATCAAGCGCCTGCGCGTGAACGTCCCCGCCGGCGTGCGCGAGGGCAGCCGCGTGCGGATCGCCGGCAAGGGCGAGCCGGGGCTTGCCGGCGGCCCCCCGGGCGACCTGTACGTCATCACGCGCGTGACCGATTCGCCCATCTTCAAGCAGGCAGCTACCGGCGACCACCTCGAGGTCGAGGTGCCGCTGACCGTCGTCGAGGCGCTGCAGGGCGCGACCGTCGAGGTCCCGACGCTGCGCGGCTCCAAGCGCCTGCGCGTCGCGCCCGGCACCAGGCACGGCACCGTCCAGCGCCTGCGCGGCGAGGGGGCGCCGCGGCTGGGCGGCAAGGGCCGCGGCGACATCCACTACCGCTTCACGATCGAGCTGCCGCAGTCGCTGACGCCCGAGCAGCAGCGCGCGGTCGAGGCGCTCTCGCAGGTGATGAACGGCAACCCGCGCGAGCGGCTGTTCACCGGCGGCAGAACGGAGGCCAAGGCATGAGCACGCGTCGCGTCACCACGCGCATCGAGCTGTCCGACGACCGCGGCGTCTTCATGATCTCGGTCGCGGCCGAGCTGGCCGAGATGCACCCGCAGACGCTGCGCATGTACGAGCAGCGCGGGCTGATCGCGCCGAAGCGCTCGCCGAAGGGCACGCGCCTGTACTCGCACGCCGACGTCGAGCGGCTGCGGCGCATCCAGGAGCTGACCGCGGAGGACGGCATGAACCTCGCCGGCGTCGAGCGCGTGTTCGAGCTCGAGGAGCAGCTCGCGGCGATGACCGACAAGGTCGCGCGCCTCGAGCGTCGCGCGAAGACGCTGGCGGCCGAGGTCGCGCGGCTCGAAGAGCTGCGCCGCTCGCTGCGCGCCGAGATCGTCCCGTACGTGCGCGGCGGCGCGCTCGTGCGGATCCCGGTCCAGCGCGCCGACGGCAAGGGAACGACGCAGGGGGAGAAGGCCTGATGCAGCTCGACCGCTTCACGATCAAGTCCCAGGAAGCCATCCAGGCGGCGCTGCGCCTGGCCGAGGAGCGTCGCAACCCGCAGGCGACGCCCGAGCACCTGCTCGCCGTGCTGCTGGAGCAGCCGGAGGGGATCGTCGCGCCGGTCCTGCGCAAGGTCGGCGCCGATCCGGCGGCGGTTCGCACGGCGCTCAACGGTGCACTGGATGCGCTCCCGACGATGACCGGCCCCAGCGGCGGCTCCGGCCCGGCCGAGGAGCTCGTCCAGGTCCTGCGCGCGGCCGAGCACGAGATGCGCCAGCTCGGCGACGAGTACGTCTCGACCGAGCACCTGCTGCTGTCGCTCTCGGGCCACAACTCGAAGGCCGGCGAGGTGCTGCGCGACGCCGGCGCGACGCACGACACGCTGCTGCAGGCGGTCGCCGAGGTGCGCGGCCCGCACCGCGTGACCGACGTGAGCCCGGAGGACAAGTTCCAGGCCCTGGAGAAGTACGGCCGCGACCTGACCGCCGCGGCGCGCGACGGCAAGCTCGACCCGGTGATCGGCCGCGACGACGAGATCCGCCGCGTGATCCAGGTCCTCTCCCGCCGCACGAAGAACAACCCGGTGCTGATCGGCGAGCCGGGCGTCGGCAAGACCGCGATCGCGGAGGGGCTCGCGCAGCGGATCGTCTCCGGCGACGTGCCCGAGGGCCTGCGCGACCGGCGCGTGATCGCTTTGGACGTCGGCGCGCTGATCGCCGGCGCGAAGTACCGCGGCGAGTTCGAGGACCGGCTGAAGGCCGTGCTCAAGGAGGTGCAGGAGGCCGAGGGCGCGATCATCCTCTTCATCGACGAGCTGCACACGATCGTCGGCGCGGGCGCCGCCGAGGGCGCCGTCGACGCGGCCAACCTGCTCAAGCCGATGCTCGCGCGCGGCGAGCTGCGCGCGGTTGGCGCGACGACGCTCGACGAGTACCGCAAGCACGTCGAGAAGGACGCCGCGCTCGAGCGCCGCTTCCAGCCGATCTACGTCGAGGAGCCGTCGGTGCAGGACACGATCGCGATCCTGCGCGGGCTCAAGGAGCGCTACGAGGTCCACCACGGCGTCGACATCCAGGACTCGGCGCTGATCGCGGCGGCGACGCTGTCGCACCGCTACATCACCGACCGCTTCCTGCCCGACAAGGCGATCGACCTGATCGACGAGGCGGCCTCCCGGCTGCGGATCGAGATCGACTCCAAGCCGACCGAGATCGACGAGCTCGACCGCCGCGTCATGCAGCTCGAGATCGAGCGCGAGGCGCTCGCGAAGGAGTCCGACGAGTCGTCGGTCGCGCGCCGCGAGGCGATCGAGCGCGAGATCGCCGAGCTGCAGGAGCGCTCGGCCGGCATGAAGGCCCAGTGGCAGCGCGAGAAGGACGCGATCGAGGCCGTCAAGGCGGTGCGCGAGCGGCTGGAGCAGGCGAAGGTCGAGGCCGAGCGAGCCGAGCGCGAGGCCGACCTGCAGCGCGCCGCCGAGCTGCGCTACGGCGAGATCCCCGGGCTCGAGAAGCAGCTGGCCGAGGCCGAGGAGGCGGGAGTGCAGGGCGACGGCGGCGTGCAGTTCCTCAAGGAGCGCGTCGATGCCGAGGACGTCGCCGAGGTCGTCGCGAAATGGACCGGGATCCCGGTGTCGCGCCTGATGGAGGGCGAGGTCGAGAAGCTCGTGCACATGGAGGAGCGCCTGCACCGGCGCGTCGTCGGGCAGGAGGAGGCGGTGCAGGCGGTCGCCAACGCGCTGCGCCGCTCGCGCGCCGGGCTGCAGGACCCGGACCGCCCGATCGGCGTCTTCCTGTTCCTCGGCCCGACCGGCGTCGGCAAGACCGAGCTCGCGCGCGCGCTCGCCGAGTTCATGTTCGACTCGCAGGACGCGATGGTGCGAATCGACATGTCGGAGTACATGGAGAAGCACGCCGTCTCGCGGCTCGTCGGCGCGCCGCCCGGCTACGTCGGCTACGAGGAGGGCGGCCAGCTGACCGAGGCCGTGCGCCGGCGCCCGTACAGCGTCGTGCTGCTCGACGAGGTCGAGAAGGCCCACCCGGACGTCTTCAACGTGCTGCTGCAGGTGATGGACGACGGGCGCCTGACCGACGGCCAGGGCCGCACGGTCGACTTCAAGAATGTCGTCCTCATCATGACGTCGAACATCCCGGGCGGGGTCGCCGGCGCGGAGGCGCACTTCCGGCCCGAGTTCATCAACCGTCTCGACGACATCGTCGAGTTCGCGCCACTGTCGCGCGAGCAGCTGGGCGAGATCGTCGACCTGCAGGTCGAGCGGCTCGCGCGGCGCGTGCGCGAGCGCGGGATCGAGATCGAGCTGACCGCCGACGCGCGCACGCTGCTCGGCAACCTCGGCTACGACCCGACCTACGGCGCGCGCCCGCTCAAGCGCACGATCCAGAAGCGGCTCGTCGACAAGCTCGCGCTCGCGCTGCTTGAGGGCGAGTTCCAGCCGGGAGACCTCGTCGCGGTCGGCGCGGCCGACGGCGAGCTGACGTTCGGGCGCGCGGCGCGTCCGGTGCCCGCGGCCGCGGCCGCGCCGTGAGCCTCACCACACGGTGAGGCGCGCGTCGAACTCGCGGATCGCTGCGTCGCGCGTCACGAGCACTGCCCGGCTCGCGCGCGCGGTCGCGTAGATCAGCCGGTCGAACGGATCGCCCGGGAAGCGCTCGCGGTCGAGCAGGCCGGCGGCGACCGCGACCTTGGCGGTCGGCGCCATGGCCTCGATCCGCTTGCGCGCGAACGCCTGACCCACCCACGCCGCGACGTCGCGATCGAGCGAGATGCGGCCCCGCTCGACCAGCATCGTCACCTCCCACGCGCTCAGCGTCGAGACCCCGATCGTGTCGGCGTCGTCGATCGCCTCGCGGGCGGCAGCGGAGAGCCGGCCCGGCTCCGCGACCCACCAGAGCCAGGCGTGCGTGTCGAGCACGATCATCGGTCGATCTTCCAGTCGGCGTCGATCGGCGCGACCAGCTCCTCGTCGGAGACGTGGAACGTGACCGAGCCCTTGAGCTGCGACGGCGCCTCGATCGCGACGACGCGCGCGACGGGGCGGCCGCGCTTGGTCACGACGATCTCCTCGCCGGTGCGGGCGACGTCGTCGAGCAGTGCGAGGCACTCGGCCTTGAAGCGTCCAGCGGGTACCGTACGCATGACGATGGTCATATTACCATGACCATGAATGTGTGCAAGTGCAGCCATGCCCACCAGAGGCGCGCAGCGGAAGTTCTCGCCCCCTTTGCTAGGAAGCAGGCTTCTTGACGTCGAACTGGATCAGCAGGCGCGGGACCGTCGCCACGCGGTAGCGCCGGCTCGCGTCGACCTGGAACGTCCAGCGCCCGAACGTGTAGGCGAACGGGAACAGCGCGATCGGGCCGGTCTTCAGCGTCCCGCACGCGCCTCGCGTGGTGCCGATCCGCAGCGTGTGCCGCAGGACGCCCTGCGGGTCGAGGTAGTGCACGTAGACGCCGTGCTGCGCTCCGAGCCCGAGCACGCGCCAGCGCACGCGCAGCGTCGCCGGGTTGCCGGTGCGCGGCGAGAAGCTGGCCGTCAGCGGCGTCATCTGGAAGCGGACCGAGACGGTGTGGCGCCCGTCGCCGACCGTCAGCGTCTGCGTGCTCAGGCCGCTCGTGCCGTGGTAGACGGGCGCCGTGAAGCGCGCGTCGACCTTCCCGTGCGCGTCGACGTGGCCGGTCCCGAGGCGGTGCCGGTGGTTCAGGCGCGCGACCCACGTCGCGCTCGGCGTGAAGCCGGCGCCCGTCAGCAGGCCGCTCTGGCTGCTCTGATAGCAGGCGGGCGCGAGGCGGATCCGCGCGGCGGCGGAAGCGGCGGCACCGCTGGCGAAGCCGGTGGCGGGCAGCGCGAGCAGGGCCAGTGCAGCGAGGGGGAGGCGTCGCATGCGCATCTCCATCATGAACAATCGCGCGCGCCCGACGATGCGATGGGGAGGCGCCCGAGGTGCGCCGCGGGCCGCGTTGGGATAGAAACCAGGACAGCTGTCCACCCGCGACTGGATGGGGACGACGATGCCGACGTACATCATGCTCTCGAAGCTCACGCCCGAGGGCACGCAGACGATCAAGAACAACCCGCAGCGGATCCGCGAGGTCAACAAGGAGATCGAGCAGCTCGGCGCGACCGTCAAGGCGCAGTGGGCGACGCTCGGCCGCTTCGACTTCGTCAACGTCGTCGAGGCGCCCGACGAGAAGGCGATCGCGCGCGTCTCGCTCGAGCTCGGCTCGCGCGGCACGGTGCAGTACGAGACGCTGACGGCGATACCGATCGACGACTTCATCGGGTCGCTCTAGCGGCGCGCTCGTGGCGGACCGCGTCCTCGTCATCGGCGCCGGCGGGCGCGAGCACGCGATCGTGCGCGCGCTCGCGCGCTCGCCGCAGGCGCCGGAGCTGCTGTGCGCGCCCGGCAACGCCGGGATCGCCGCCGACGCGCGGCTGCTCGACGTGGCGGCCGACGACCTCGACGGGCTCGTCGCGGCGGCGCGCGACGAGCGCGTCGCGCTCGCGGTCGCCGGGCCGGAGGTGCCGCTGGTGGCGGGCGTCGTCGACGCGTTCGAGGCGGCCGGGCTGCGCTGCTTCGGCCCGCGGGCGGCGGTCGCGCGGCTGGAGGGCTCGAAGGCGTTCGCGAAGGAGCTGATGGAGGCGGCCGGCGTGCCGACTGCCGCCTATCGCGTCGTCGAGACCGTCGAGCAGGGCATGGACGCGATCGACCGCTACCCGGTCGTCGTCAAGGCCGACGGGCTGGCGGCCGGCAAGGGCGTCGTGATCGCGGCTTCCGAGTCGGCGGCGCGCGAGGCGCTCCAGGCGTTCCTCGTCGAGCGCCGCCACGGCACGACGCAGGTCGTCGTCGAGCAGTTCATCGACGGCGAGGAGCTGTCGCTGCTGGCGTTGTGCGACGGCGAGCGGGCGGTGCCGCTCGCGCCCGCGCAGGACTACAAGCGCATCTTCGACGGCGACGAGGGGCCCAACACCGGCGGCATGGGCGCCTACTCGCCGGTGCCGGGGATCGACGCGGCGCGGGCGGCGCAGCTGTGCGCCGAGGTCCATCAGCCGGTGCTGGACGAGCTGCGCCTCCGCGGCACGCCCTTCCACGGCGTCCTCTATGCCGGCCTGATGCTGACCGCCCACGGCGTGCAGGTGCTCGAGTTCAACGTCCGCTTCGGCGACCCCGAGACGCAGGCGGTGCTGCCGCGGCTGCGCTCGGACCTGTACGACCTCCTGTCGCGCGCGTGCACGCCCGGGGGGCTCGCCGGCGCGTCGCTCGCATGGGCGCCCGAGACCGCGGTGACGCTCGTGCTCGCGAGCGCCGGCTATCCGGACGCGCCCCGCACCGGGGACCCGATCGCCGGCCTCGACGCGCTGCCGGCCGGCATCGAGGTCACGCACGCCGGCACCGCGCGCCGCGACGACGGCGCGCTCGTGACGGCCGGCGGGCGCGTGCTCAACGTCACGGCGCTCGGCGCCGACGCGGCGGCCGCGCGGGCCGCGGCATATGCTGGCGCCGATCTGATCGCCTTCGACGGGCGCCAGCTGCGACGCGACATCGCCCTGCGCGCCGTGACCACAACCGGGAGCACTGCATGACCGAAGCCACCGCCGCCGCTCCGGCCGCCACGACCGACCCCGCCGTGCAGGCGCTCGAGCAGGAGCTCGGCGCGGCCGGCGTGCTCGTCGGGATCGTGATGGGCTCGCAGAGCGACATGGACGCGATGCAGAAGGCGGCGAAGGAGCTCGACGAGCGCGGGATCGCGAACGAGGTCAACGTCATGTCGGCGCACCGCGACCCCGACAAGGTCGCGCAGTACGCCAAGAGCGCGCGCTCGCGCGGGCTGAAGGTCATCATCGCCGGCGCCGGCCTGTCGGCCGCGCTGCCGGGCGTCGTCGCCGCCCACACCGACCTGCCGGTGATCGGGGTCCCGCTGACGAGCTCGATGACCGCCGCGGGGGGCCTCGACGCGCTGCTGTCGATCGCGCAGATGCCGCCGGGCGTGCCGGTCGCCTGCGTCGGCCTCGACAACGCGAAGAACGCGGCCGTGCTGGCGGCGCGGATCCTGGGGGCGTAGCGGCGCGGCCCCGCCCGCGTCGCGGCTCGCCGGGCCGGCGCCGATAATGGACTGCGCATGATCGCTCGCTACACCCGTCCCGAGCTCGGCGCCGTCTGGACCGACGAGGCGCGCATGCGGGCGTGGCGCGACGTCGAGGTCGCCGCCTGCGAGGCGATGGACGGGCCGGCGGCCGACGAGCTGGACGCCATCCGCGCGGCGACGTTCACGGTCGAGGCGGTGAACGAGCGCGAGCAGGTGACCGATCACGATCTCGCCGCGTTCGTCGACGTGCTCTCGGCCTCGGCCGGCCCGGCCGGGCGCTGGATCCACTACGGCCTGACGTCCTCCGACGTGCTCGACACGGCGCTCGCGCTGCAGCTGCGCCGCGCCGGCGAGCTGATCCTGCCGGGCGCCCGGCGGCTGGTCGCGGCGCTCGCGGCGCGGGCGCGCGAGCAGCGCGAGACGCTGTGCGTCGGGCGCACGCACGGCGTCCACGCCGAGCCGACGACGTTCGGGATCAAGCTCGCCGGCTTCGCATTCGAGGCGCACCGCAATCTGGAGCGCCTCGAGCGCGCGTTCGCGCAGGCGTCGGTAGGGGCGATCTCGGGCGCGGTCGGGACGTACGCCGCCAGCTCCCCGGGGTTCGAGAAGCGCGTGCTGGGCGCGCTCGGGCTCGCGCGCGAGCCGGTCTCGACGCAGGTCGTCGCGCGTGACCGCCACGCCGAGCTGTTGCAGGCGATCGCATTGGCGGGCGCCGGCCTGGAGCGTCTCGCAACCGAGATCCGCCACCTGCAGCGGACCGAGGTGCTCGAGGTCGAGGAGCCGTTCCGCGCCGGACAGAAGGGGTCGAGCGCGATGCCGCACAAGCGCAACCCGATCAAGAGCGAGCAGCTCGCGGGCCTGGCGCGCGTGCTGCGCGGCAACGCCCAGGCGGCCGTCGAGGACGTCGCGCTGTGGCACGAGCGCGACATCTCGCACTCGTCCGTCGAGCGCGTGGTGCTGCCCGACTCGACGATCCTGATCGACTACATGCAGGCGCGCGCGGTCGGGCTCGTCGAGGGCATGGTCGTCCACGCCGAGCGGATGCGCGAGAACCTCGAGCTGACGTGCGGCGCGCTGTTCTCCCAGCGGATCCTGCTCGCGCTGATCGAGCAGGCCGGGATGGTGCGCGACGACGCCTACCGGCTCGTGCAGCGCCACGCGCAGGCGGCGTGGGACGCGCGCACGCCGCTGCGCGACCTGCTCGCGGCCGACCCGGCCGCCGCCGCGCTCGACCTCGACGCGCTGTTCGACTACGGCCACTACGTCCGCCACGCCGGCGCGATCTTCGCGCGGCTCGACGAGATCGCCTGAGGACGCGGCGACTGACAATGAGCGCGCTCGCGCGGGCGCTGGGGGAGGTCGTCGGGGAGCGGCATGTGCTCGCGGACTCGGAGCTGCGGGCCGGCTACGAGGTCGACTGGACGCGGCGGTTCCGGGGCGAGGCATCGCTGGTCGTGCGGCCCGGCGACGCGGGCGAGGTCGCAGAGGTCTTGCGGCGCTGCGCGGAGGCCGGCGCGGCGGTCGTGCCGCAGGGCGGCAACAGCGGGCTCGTCGGCGGGGCGGTGCCGCTCGGCGGCGAGGTCGTGCTGAGCCTTGCGCGGCTGGACGCGGTCGAGGTCGACGCGGATGCGGCGCGGGTCGTCGCGGGCGCCGGCGCGACGCTCGCGGCGCTGCACGCCGCGGCGGCGCTGCAGGGCCTCGCCTTCGGCGTCGACTTCGCCGCGCGCGAGCTGGCGACCGTCGGCGGGATGATCGCGACGAACGCTGGCGGGCCGCGCGTGCTGCGCCACGGGCGGATGGCGGCGCAGGTCGCGGGCGTGGAGGCGGCGCTGGCGGACGGCAGCGTCGTGCGTCGCATGGGCGCGGTCGAGCGCGACGCGACCGGCTACGACCTGACGCGGCTGCTGTGCGGCAGCGAGGGGACGCTTGCCGTGATCGTGCGCGCGCGGCTGCGGCTCGTCGTGCGGCCTGCGCGTCGCGTCGCGGTGCTCGTCGCGTTCGCGTCGAGCGAGGACGCGGTCGCCGCCGTCGCGGCCTGGCGGCTCGCGCTGCCGGATCTGCAGGCGGCCGACGTGCTGTTCGAGAACGGCCTGGAGCGCGTCTGTGCGCACCGGCGCCTCGCGCGGCCGTTCGAGCAGGCGCACCCGGTCTACGTGCTCGTCGAGGCCGCGGGCGATGGCGATCCCCTCCCCGCGCTCGCCGCCGCGATCGACGGCACGCCCGGCGTGCGCGGGACGGTCGTCGCCGACGACACCGCCGGCCGCGCGCGGCTGTGGACCTACCGCGAGGACGTCCCGGAGGCGCTCGGCGCCGCGGGCGTCGTACACAAGCTCGACGTCGCCGTCCCGCCGCGGCGGATCCCCGAGCTGACCGCGCGGGCGCCGGAGGCGGTGCGGCGGATGGAGCCGCGCGCGGAGGTCTTCCTGATCGGCCACCTTGCCGAGGGCAACCTGCACGTCAACGTGCTCGGGCTCGACCCCGACGACGAGCGTGCCGACGAGGCGATCCTCGGGCTGGTCGCCGAGCTGGGCGGATCGATCGGCGCCGAGCACGGGATTGGGCAGGCGAAGGTCCGCTGGCTCCACCTCGCCCGCACGCCCCAGGACGTCGCCGCGATGAGCGCGATCAAGCGCGCGCTCGACCCCGGCTGGCGGCTCAATCCGGGCAAGCTGCTGCCGCTCCCGGACGCGCGCTGAGCCGGCGCACGCGAGCGGCCGGGCGCCGCCGGCGGCCGTCGCGGCGAGCCGCCGCCGCGTCAGGAGCCGCTGCTAGCATCGCCCCGCGTGAGCGCCGTCGCCGACCTGCCCCTCATCGCCTCGGGCAAGGTCCGCGAGCTGTACGACCTCGGCGACCGGCTGCTGCTCGTCGCCTCCGATCGGATCTCGACCTACGACGTCGTCCACCCGACGCCGATCCCGGACAAGGGCAAGGTCCTCACGGCGCTGTCGGTCTTCTGGTTCGAGCGCCTCAAGGACGTCGTCCCGAACCACTTCGTCTCGGCCACCGACGGCGTGCCCGACGAGGTGCGCGGCCGCGCGCTCGTCGTCGAGAAGCTCGCCATGCTGCCGATCGAGTGCGTCGTGCGCGGGTACATCACGGGCTCGGGCTGGAAGGACTACCAGCAGACCGGCAGGGTCTCGGGCCTCGAGCTGCCGGCCGGCCTGCAGGAGTCCCAGCAGCTTCCCGAGCCGCTTTACACGCCGAGCACGAAGGCCGAGGTCGGCCACGACGAGGCGATCGACTTCGAGCAGACCGTCGGCCTGCTCGGCGGTGACCGTGCGCTCGCCGAGCAGGTACGCGACGTCTCGCTGGAGCTGTATGCGCAAGCCGCGCAGCACGCCCGCGAGCGCGGCGTGATCCTCGCCGACACCAAGTTCGAGCTCGGCCGCCGCCCCGACGGCACGCTCGTGCTCGGCGACGAGGTCCTGACCCCCGACTCGTCGCGCTTCTGGCCGGCCGCCGGCTACGAGCCCGGCCACGGGCAGCCGAGCTTCGACAAGCAGTACGTGCGCGACTGGGCGTCCTCGACCGGCTGGGACAAGCGCCCCCCCGCGCCCCCGATCCCCGACGACGTCGCCGCCGCCACGCGCGCGAAGTACGTCGAGGCCTACGAGCTGATCGCCGGCGAGCCGTTCGAAGCCTGGCTGGAGCGCACCGCCCCGTGAGCCGCATGCGCGTGCTCGTGCGGCCGAAGGCGGGGATCCTCGACCCGCAGGGCCAGGCGGTCGAGCGGGCGCTGCCCGCGCTCGGCTTCGAGGGCGTCGCGAACGTCCATGTCGGGCGCCTGATCGAGCTCGACGTCGAGGACCCGAGCCGGCTGCCGGAGATGTGCGAGCGGCTGCTCGCGAACCCGCTGATCGAGGACTACGAGGTCGTCGAGGCGGCGTCAGCCGGCGGTCAGGCGAGTCCGGCGGCCGAGCGCCCGGCGCGGGACGCGGAGCCGGGCGCCCTGCGGGATCACGCGAGGCCGGAGGCCGAGAGTCGTCATCAGAACGCGGGGCCGGATGCCCCGCGGAGCTGACCCTCCGTGCGCTTCGGCGTGGTCCGCTTCCCCGGCTCCTGCGACGACGTCGACGCGCTGCTCGCGTGCGAGCGCGTCGGCGAGGCGGAGATCCTCTGGCACGCCGACCGCGACCTGCGCGGCGCCGACGCGATCGTCGTGCCCGGCGGCTTCAGCTACGGCGACTACCTGCGCGTCGGCGCGATCGCGCACTTCGCGCCGGTGATGGAGTCGGTGCTGGCGTTCGCGCGCGAGGGCGGCCCCGTGCTGGGGATCTGCAACGGCTTCCAGGTGCTGTGCGAGGCGGGGCTGCTGCCGGGCGCGCTGCTGCCGAACCGGTCGCTGCGGTTCGTCTGCCGCCAGGTCGAGCTGACCGTCGAGGACCGCGACACGCTGTTCACCAACGCCTGTCCGGAGGACGCGACGCTGTCGATCCCGGTCAAGCACACGACCGGCTGCTGGTACGCCCCGCCGCCGGTCCACGAGCAGGTGGAGGCGAACAGCCAGGTGCTGCTGCGCTACGCGCCCGGCCACAACCCGAACGGCTCGCTCGCCGACGTCGCCGGCGTGCGCAACGCGGCCGGCAACGTGTTCGGCCTGATGCCGCACCCCGAGCACGCGGTCGACCCGCTGACCGGCTCGGTCGACGGGCTGACGCTGTTCCAGTCGATCCGCGACCGCCTCGCGCAGCGTGTCCCCGCCTGAGGCGCTCGCCCCCCACCGCGCGCTCGGCCTCACCGACGCCGAGTACGAGCGGATCGTCGAGCAGCTCGGCCGCCATCCCAACGGCGTCGAGCTGGCGATGTTCAGCCTCATGTGGTCCGAGCACTGCGCCTACAAGCACTCGAAGAAGCTGCTCGGGCAGCTCCCGACCGAGGGCCCGCACCTGCTGATGGGGCCCGGCGAGAACGCCGGCGCGGTCGACGTCGGCGGCGGGCTGGCGGTCGCGTTCAAGGTCGAGTCGCACAACCACCCGAGCGCGGTCGAGCCGTTTCAGGGCGCGGCGACGGGCGTCGGCGGGATCCTGCGCGACGTCTTCGCCGTCGGCGCGCGGCCGATCGCGGTGCTCGACTCGCTGCGCTTCGGCGAGCTCGACTCGCCGCGGTCGCGCTATCTGCTGGAGCGCGCGGTCGCGGGGATCGGGCACTACGGCAACTCGATCGGCGTCCCGACCGTCGGCGGCGAGATCTACTTCGAGGGCCCCTACGAGCAGAACTGCCTCGTCAACGCGATGTGCCTCGGCGTCGCCGAGCACGACCGCCTGATCCGCTCGGCCGCCAACGGCCCCGGCAACGTGCTCGTGCTGTTCGGCGCGCTGACCGGCCGCGACGGGATCGGCGGCGCGTCGGTGCTGGCGAGCGCCGAGCTGGGCGACGGCGACGACAAGCGCCCGAGCGTGCAGATCGGCGACCCGTTCGCGGAGAAGAAGCTGCTGGAGTGCTCGCTGGAGCTGCTGGAGCGCGGCCTGCTCGTGTCGCTGCAGGACCTCGGCGCGGCGGGGCTGACCTCGTCGTCGAGCGAGATGGCGTCCAAGGGCGGGCTCGGGCTCGACGTCCACGTCGATCGCGTCCCGCTGCGCGAGCCGGGCATGGAGCCGTTCGAGATCATGGTGTCCGAGTCGCAGGAGCGGATGCTGTGCGTCGTCCAGCCGGCCCAGCTCGATGCGGTGCTCGACGTGTGCGAGAAGTGGGAGACGACCGCGACCGCGATCGGCGAGGTGACCGACTCCGGCCGGCTGCGCGTGCTCTCCGGCGGCGAGGTCGTCGGCGACATGCCGGTCGGCGCTCTGGTGGACGACTGCCCGCTCTACGACTTGGAGTTGCGCAAGCCGGCCGCGCCGATCTACCCGGCGCCGCAGGCGATGCTCGACCCCGGCGCCGGCCCGCGCGAGCTGCTGCCCGCGCTGCTGGGCTCCGCGAACCTCGCCTCGCGCCTGCCCGTCTACGAGCAGTACGACTGGCTCGTGCAGTCGCGCACCGTGCGCCGCCCCGGCGACGCCGACGCGGCCGTGCTCGCGCTTCCGACCACCGGCTCCGCCGGCGGTGCCCGCGCGGCGATCGCCGTCTCGATCGACGGCTCCGGCCGCCGCGTCGCGTGCGACCCCTACCGGGGGACGGTCGAGGCCGTCTTCGAGTGCGCCGCGAACCTCGCCTGCGTCGGGGCCGAGCCGCTCGGCCTGACGAACTGCCTGAACTTCGGCAATCCCGAGAAGCCGCACATCGCCTGGCAGCTGTCCGAGTCGGTGCGCGGCCTGGCCGACGCATGTCGTGCGCTCGACGTGCCGGTCGTCGGCGGCAACGTCTCGCTCTACAACGAGGGACCCGACGGCCCGATCTATCCGACGCCCGTCGTCGGGATGGTCGGGCGCCTGCCCGAGGCCGCGCGCGCCGGCCGGCTCGGGTTCGCGGAGGCCGGCGACGCGGTCGCGTTCGTCGGCCCGTTCGCGCCCTCGCTCGCCGGCTCGGAGCTCGCGAAGCTGCGCGGCGAGCCGCTGCCCGACGGCCTGCCGGAGGCCGATCCGGCGGCGCTGCGCGCGGCGATCGAGGCGGTGCGCGACGCGGTCCGCGCCGGCGAGCTGCGCAGCGCGCACGACGTCGCCGAGGGCGGCGTCGCCGTCGCGCTGGCCGAGTGCTGCCTGGCGGGCGGGATCGGCGCGCGCGTCGACTACCGCGGCGCCGGCTCCGGCGAGCAGCTCGAACGCCTGCTGTTCGGCGAGGGTCCCGGCGGGTTCGTGGTGTCCGGGCCGCGGCCCGCGCTGAGCGCGCTCGCGTCGCGCGCGAGCGTCACCTTCCTCGGCGAGGTCGCCGGGGACGCGTTGGAGCTGGCGCTCGACGGCGGCACGCTGAGCTGGCCGCTCGCCGAGCTGCGCGCCGCGCGCGACGATGGCCTGCGCCGGGACCCCGCCGTCGGGTAACGTAGCCGCGTTCCAGTCGATTGCGGCGGGCCTCGGGGGAGGACGCTTGAGCCGCTCCAGGAGCTTCTCCGAACGGGATGCTGTGCGCGCGCTGCGCCTCGACGAGGTCGCGTGGATCGCGCTGCTGCCGTGCGCCGCGCTCCTGCTCGCCGCGATCGTCGTGCTCGGCCCGCCGATCGGCCATGGCCTGATGGCGCCCGGGCCGGGCGAGGTGCTCTGGCCCCGCCACGTCCTCTACGTGTTCGGCCAGCCCGAACCGGTCAAGCGCGCGCGCTTCGCGATCGCGATGCTGGGCCCGCCGCTGCTGGTGGCGATCCTGCTCGCGAGCGGCCGCCGGCCGCTCCGCCTGCGCGACCGCCCGGCCCGCGCGCTCGTCGCCGCGGCGCAGGCGCTCACGCTCGTGGCGCTCGTGGCCGCGGTGCTCGCGCAGTGGGGGATCCTCGCCCGGCGCGAGGTGCAGACGGCGCGCCTGTTCGGGCCGCTCGCGGTCCCCGTCGCGCTGCTGGTCGCCGCGGCGCTCGTCGCGCTGCCGCGCCGCGCGCGGATCGCCGCGCTCGCCGCGCGCCTGGCGCGCGACACGCGCCGGCGCCGCATCGCGTGCGTCGCGCTCGCCGCGGCGTTCGCGGCGACCTGGCTGCTGCTCGCGGTCGACACCGAAGGGTCCGTCGGCCTCGCGAAGTTCCAGGACCTGCCGCCGTGGTCGATGGGCGATACGTTCGCCGTCCTCGACGGCCGCACGCCGCTCGTGGACTTCTATCCGCTCTACGGCGGCGTATGGGCGTACGTCGCCGCCGTCCCGATGGCCGTGTTCGGGCCGACCGTGACGACCTTCACGGTCGTCATGACCTCGATCAGCGCCGCCGCGCTGCTGGCACTGTACGCGACGTTGCGACGCGTCGTGGGCTCGCCGATCGGAGCGCTGCTGCTTTACCTCCCGATCGTGAGCGCGGGCTTCCTGACGGTCGAGCACGGCGGCAGAACGCCGGGCAGCAACGTGGAGATCTTCAGCGTGTGGCCGCTGCGCTACGCGGGTCCCTGCCTGCTCGCGTGGCTGACCGCGCGCCACCTCGACGGCGCCCGGCCGCGCGGCGCCTGGTGGCTGTTCCTCGTCGGCGGGCTCGTGGCCGTCAACAACCTCGAGTTCGGGATCGGCGCGGTGGCCGGGACGACGGTCGCGCTGCTGTGCGCGCGGCGGCCGCGCGGCCTGCGCGCGCTGGCCGGTCCGGCGGCGTCCGCCGCCGGCGGCCTGCTCGCGGCGCTGGCGGCGATCGCGGCGCTGACGCTCGTGCGCAGCGGCCGCCTGCCCGACTTCGGGTACCTGTCCGAGTATCCGCGGATCTTCGGTGTCGTCGGCGCCGCCTCGCTGTCGATGCCGACGCTCGGTCCGCATCTCGCGCTCTACGCGACGTTCGCCGCGACGCTCACCGTCGCGGCCGCGCGGCTCGCCGGCGGCGCGGAGGACCGCCTGCTGACGAGCATGCTCGCCTGGAGTGGCACGTTCGGGCTGTTCGCCGGCAGCTACTTCGCCGGGCGCTCCGACAGCCTCAAGCTCACGTCGCTGCTGGCCGCCTGGGGGCTCGCGCTCGCGCTCCTGCTCGTGCACGTCCTGCGGAGCCTGCGCGCGCGCGGCTGGGCGCGGCCGGGCCTGGCCGAGCTGCTCGTGCTCGCCGGCTTCGGGCTGGCGGCGTGCTCGCTCGTCCAGCTGCCGGCGCCGTGGTCGCAGATCGCGCGCCTGGGCCGCACGACGCCGACGCCGGCCTACGCGGAGGCGGGCGCCGAGCGGCTCGTCGCCTCGACCACGAGACGGGGCGAGAAGGTCGCGCTGCTGGTCCCGATGGGCCACCGGATCGCCTACGACGCCGGCGTCGCCGACGTCTCGCCGTACGCGTTCGTCGAAGCGATGCTCACGCGCTGGCAGTGGCGCAACCTGCTCGCCGCGATGCGACGCGAGCACGCGCGCAAGCTCTATCTGCCCGACGCGCTGATCGTCCCCGAGCAGATCGCGGTGCTGGAGCGCGCCGGCCTGTCGCGCCGCGCCGGGGTCGGCGAATGCTCGGAGTGGACGTCGAACGTGGACGTGAGACCCTCCTAGCGCCCGCCGCCGCTGCTACGCTCCTCCTGCGGGCACGGCGTGCCGTGCGTGTCCGCTGCCGGAGGCCCGACCGCCCTCCTCGATGAACGAGCACTTCACCGATCGCGACGGACCGCGGGACGAGTGCGGCGTCTTCGGGATCTACGCGCCCGACCACGACGTCGCCCGGCTCGCCTACTTCGCGCTGTACGCGCTCCAGCACCGCGGTCAGGAGTCGGCCGGGATCGCGACAGGCGACCTCGGCGGCAACATCATGACGTTGCGCGACCTCGGGCTCGTCTCGCAGGTGTTCGACGAGCAGAAGCTGCGCGCGCTGCCGGGCCACATGGCGCTCGGCCACGTGCGCTACTCGACGACCGGCTCCTCGGCGTGGGAGAACGCGCAGCCGGTCTACCGCTCCGACCGCCGCGAGCTCGTGCTCGCCCACAACGGCAACCTCACGAACGCCGTCGAGCTGCACGCCGAGCTGCGCGAGCAGGGCGTCGCGTTCCGCTCCACCTCGGACTCGGAGATCATCGCCGCGCTGCTCTCCACCCACCCCGCCGAGCGGATCGAAGACGCCGTCGCCGACGTGCTGCCGCGCCTTTTCGGCGCCTTCTCGACGGTCGTGATGACGGGCGAGCGGATCGTCGCCTTCCGCGACCCCTACGGCCTGCGCCCGCTCGCGCTCGGGATGCTCGGCGACCGCTACTGCGTCGCGAGCGAGTCGTGCGCGCTCGACATCATCGGCGCCAAGCTGCTGCGCGAGGTCGAGCCCGGCGAGCTGGTGACGCTCGACGAGCGCGGGATCGGCACGCGGATCGCCGCCGAGAGCGAACGGCGCGCGTTCTGCGTCTTCGAGCACATCTACTTCGCGCGGCCCGACTCGCGCATCGGCGGCGTCGTGCTGCAGGGCGCGCGCGGGCGGATGGGCGAGATCCTCGCGCGCGAGGCGCCGGTCGACGCGGATCTCGTGATCGCCGTTCCCGACTCCGGCACGCCCGCCGCGCGCGGCTACGCGCGCGTGAGCGGGATCCCGCAGGACGACGGCTTCGTCAAGAACCGCTACGTCGCGCGCACCTTCATCCAGCCCGGCCAGGAGCTGCGCAAGCACGGCCTGCGGCTGAAGTTCAACCCGATGCCGGAGATCGTCGCCGGCAAGCGGCTCGTCGTCGTCGACGACTCGATCGTGCGCGGCAACACGACGCGCCAGATCGTGCAGATGCTGCGCGACGCGGGCGCTTCCGAGGTCCACCTGCGGATCACCGCGCCGCCGATCCGCCACCCCTGCCACTACGGGATCGACATGTCGACGCGCGAGGAGATGATCGCCCACGCGCGCACCGTCGAGGAGGTCGCCGCCGAGCTTGGGGCCGACTCGCTGCACTACCTGTCGCTGGAGGGCGTCTACGAGGCGATCGGCGGCGGCGCGACGCGCGCGACGCACTGCGACGCCTGCTTCTCCGGCGAGTATCCGCTGCCGGGCACGCCGGGCGGGCAGGACAAGCACGCGTTCGAGCGCGCGCTTCCGCTCGTCGGCGCGTAGGAACTGCGACGGGCGTCGCGCGCTGCGGGCCTGCGGCCCGGTGCCCGCCGGAACCGTCGTTATCGTCGGTCGCATGGACCCCCGCGAGGCGCTGCGCGCCCAGTTCGGCTTCGAGGACTTCCGCCCCGGCCAGGCCGAGGCGGTCGCGGCCGCGCTGGCCGACCGCGACACGCTCGTCGTGATGCCGACCGGCTCGGGCAAGTCGCTCTGCTACCAGCTGCCGGCGCTGATGCGCGACGACCTGACGATCGTCGTCTCTCCCCTGGTGTCGTTGATGCAGGATCAGGTCGACGGCCTGCGCCGGGTCGCGCCCGAGCGGGTGGCCCTGGTGAACGCGCAGCAGAGCAGCGCTGAGAACCAGGCGGTGCTGGCGCGCGCGCTGGCCGGCGAGCTGCGGCTGCTGTACGTCGCGCCCGAGCGCTTCGCCTCGCCCGGCTTCGTCGAGCAGATCGCGCGCGCGCGCCTCGGCCTGTTCGTCGTCGACGAGGCGCACTGCGTCTCGCAGTGGGGCCACGACTTCCGGCCCGACTACTTCCGCCTCGCCGACGCCGCCCGCTACCTCGGCGCGCGCGCGATCGTCGCGCTGACCGCGACCGCCACGCCGCGTGTCGCCGACGACATCGTCGCGCGGCTGCGGCTCGACGAGCCGGTGCGCGTGACGACCGGCTTCGATCGCCCCAACCTCTCGTTCGCGGTCGTGCCGTGCAAGACGACGACGGACAAGCACCGGCGGATCGCCGCCGCCCTGGGGGAGCCGGGCGCGCTGCCGGCGATCGTCTACGGCGGCACGCGCAACGGCTGCGAGCAGCTCGCGCGGACGCTGGAGCGCGAGCTGGGCGAGGACGTGCTCGTCTACCACGCCGGGCTGGAGCGCGAGCGGCGCGCGTCCGTGCAGCGCTCGTTCATGGACGGCGCCGCGCGCGTCGTCGTCGCGACGAACGCGTTCGGGATGGGCGTCGACAAGGCGGACGTGCGGACCGTCTGCCACGAGACCGTCCCGCAGTCGCTGGAGGCCTATTACCAGGAGGCCGGGCGCGGCGGGCGCGACGGCCTGTCGGCCCGCTGCCTGCTGTTCGCCGAGGCGCGCGACAAGGGCCTGCACGTCTTCTTCATCCAGCGCTCGGAGGTGAAGGACGCGGCGTTCGCGGCGGTCGCGCGGGCGGTGGTCCGCGACGCCGCCGACGGCGGGCGCTACGACCTCGAGCTGCGCGGGCTGGCCGCCGCGGCCGGCTGCGAAGCGGATCAGGTGCGGGCGATCGTCGGGCACCTGGCGCGGGCGGGGATGGTGCAGCCGGCGCCCTCGACGCCCGACCGCGCCTGCGGGCGGGTCGTGGGCGCGTGGGACCGGCGCGCGCTCGCGTCGTGCCGGGCGTCGGCGGGGGAGGCGACGCGCGTGCGCTGGCGGCAGTACCGGACGATCTGGGGGTTCGTCGAGCAGACCCGCTGCCGGCGGGCCGCCATCCTGCGGCACTTCGGCGATCTCGAGGCGCCGCACACCGATCCCGGTGTGGCGTGCTGCGACGTGTGCGCTCCGGAGCTGGTGCCCGCGGCGCCGGTCGCTCCGGCGCTCGCGGCCTCCGCGCCGAGCGCGTCGCGCCTGCGCGCGGGCGCGGCGGCGCAGGGGGAGGCGGGCGAGCTCGACTCCGCGATCCTCGCGGTCGTCGACTCGGCGTCGCCCGCCGTCGGCCGCACGCGCGCGGTCGAGATCCTGCGCGGCGGGCGCTCGAAGGTGATCGAGAAGTACAGCTACGACGGGCTGCCGGCGTACGGCACGTTCGCGCACCTGCGGGGCGACGAGGTGCTGGAGCGGGTCGACGCGCTGATCGCCGCGGGCACGCTGCGGTCCACCGGCGGGCGCTTCCCGAAGCTCGTGGCGGCGTGAGCATGGCGCAGCCATGCGGTCACGCGAGGCCGGAGGGCGAGCGTCGCCATCAGAACGCGAGGCGGGATGCCTCGCGGAGGTGATCCTTTCCCCATCGCGGTGCTCGCCTCGGGCACCGGCACGAACCTTCAGGCGATCCTCGACTCCGTCCACGGCCGCGAGGCGACGGTCGTCGCCGTCGGCTCGGACGTGCCGGGCGCGCCGGCGCTGGCGCGGGCGCAGCGGGCCGGCGTGCCGGCGCGGGCGTTCCCGCTCGGCGAGCATGCCGACCGCGCGGCGCGCGATGCGGCGATGGCCGGATGGATCGAGGAGCGCGGCGCGCTGCTCGTCGTGCTCGCCGGCTACATGGCGCTGCTGACGCCGGGCTTCCTCGCGCGCTTCCCGCACGCGGTCATCAACGTGCACCCGGCGCTGCTGCCCGCCTTCCCCGGCCTGCGAGCGGTCGAGCAGGCGCTCGAGCACGGCGTGCGCGTGACGGGCGTGACCGTCCACTTCGTGGACGAGGGCGTCGACACGGGGCCGATCGTCCTGCAACGGGCGACCGACGTCGCGTCCGCCGAGCCGGCCGAGCGGGTGCTCGAGCGCCTGCACGCGATCGAGCACGAGCTGCTGCCCGAGGCGATCCGGCTGATCGCCCGCGGGGCGGTGCGGATCGACCCCGCCGACCCCCGCCGCACGCTGATCGACGGCTGAGCGCGTCATTCCCTATCCTCGCGTTCAGATGCCGGAGGGAACCGAGATCGCGCGCGCGACGACGGCGACCGCGCCGGGGCAGGTGCAGATCCGCCGCGCGCTGCTGTCGGTCTCCGACAAGACCGGGATCGTCGACTTCGCGCGGGGCCTCGCCGAGCTGGGAGTTGAGCTGGTCTCGACCGGCGGCACCGCCGGCGTGCTCTCCGATGCCGGCATCCCGCACCGCTCGATCACGGACTACACCGGCTTCCCGGAGATCATGGACGGGCGCGTCAAGACGCTGCATCCGAAGCTCTACGCGGGCCTGCTCGCGGTGCGCGACGACCCCGCCCACGTGGCCGCCGCGCAGGACGCCGACGTCGAGCTGGTCGACCTCGTGTGCGTGAACCTCTACCCGTTCGAGCAGACCGTCGCCAAGCGCGGAGTCACCGACTCGGAGGCGATCGAGAACATCGACATCGGCGGTCCGACGATGATCCGCGCCGCCGCCAAGAACTTCGCCTACGCCGCGCCGGTCGTCTCGCCCGCCAGCTACGACGCGATCCTCGCCGAGCTGCGCGAGCGCGACGGGCGCCTGTCGCTCGCGACGCGCGAGAGCCTCGCGGCCGAGGCGTTCGCCTACACGGCCCGCTACGACACCGCGATCGCGCGCTGGTTCGCCGAGCGCCGCGACGACTTCCCGCCGCTGTTCGTGCGCGCCTACGAGAAGGTCACCGACCTCTCCTACGGCGAGAACCCGCACCAGCGCGCCGCCTACTACGCGCAGGTCGGCTCGCCGAGGCACCTGCTGTCCGACGTGCGCCAGCTGGGGGGCAAGCCGCTGTCGTTCAACAACCTGCTCGACCTCAACGCCGCGCGCGTGCTCGCGCGCGAGTTCGGCGGCGCCGCGTGCGTGATCGTCAAGCACAACAACCCGTGCGGCGTGGCGGTCGCCGACACCGCGCTCGACGCCTATGCGCGCGCGTACGCGTGCGACCCGATGTCGGCCTACGGCGGCGTGATCTGTCTCAACCGCCCGGTCGACGGCGAGCTGGCGGCTGCGCTCGTACAGCAGTTCGTCGAGGTGCTGTTCGCGCCCGGCTACGACGACGCCGCGCTCGCGGCGCTTGCGACGAAGCCCAACCTGCGGATCCTGCTCGACGAAGAGGGCACGCCGCTGCACCTCGCCGAGCCCGACCAGAAGCAGGTCGCCGGCGGGATGCTCGTGCAGGACCGCGACCTCGACACGCAGGAGCGCGGCGAGATGACGGTCGCCACCCGGCGCGCGCCCACCGACGCGGAGTGGAGCGACCTGCTGTTCGCCTGGCGCGTCTGCAAGCACGTGCGCTCGAACGCGATCGTGGTCGCCAAGGACGGCGCGAGCGTCGGCGTCGGCGCCGGGCAGATGAGCCGCGTCGACTCGGTCCGGCTCGCGCTCGAGAAGGCGCGCGAAGGATCGCTGGAGGGCGCCGTGCTCGCCTCCGACGCGTTCTTCCCGTTTGCCGATGGGCCGCGGCTGGCGTTCGAGGCGGGCGTGACCGCGATCGTGCAGCCGGGCGGCTCGAAGCGCGATCCCGAGGTCGTCGCGGCGGCCGACGAGGCCGACGCCGCGATGGTGCTGACGAGCCGGCGCCACTTCCGCCACTGACGGGTTCGCGCGCCATGAAAGCCTGAAAGACGGCGCGTCACCGCTACAGCGCCGCTGCGCCGGTGCCGATAGGTCGGGGTGATGCTGGGATTCGCCCACTCCACCTGCCCGGACGCGAGCCGCTGATGCGCGCGCGGCGCCGTCATCTGCTGGTCGCGGCCGCGGCGGTCCTCGTGCTCGCCAGGATCGCCGTGACGCTGACGACCGTCCGCGTCACCGGCTGGGCGCTGCCCGCCGCCGGCGCCGTGCCGTCGGTGCTGCTCGTCGCGCTCGTGCTGTGGACGCTCTCGCAGGAGCGCTCCGCGACGCGGCTGCTGGAGGAGCAGATCGCCGAGCGTGACCGCGCGCAGGCCGAGCTCGACGCCGCCGAGCAGCGCCACAACCAGCTCGCGGAGGAGGCGCTGCGCGAGAGCGTCGGGCGGATCGCGGCCGCCGAGCAGCGCTTTCGCACGGCCTTCGAAGCGGCGCCGATCGGGATGGCGCTCGCCGGCCTCGACGGGCGCCTGATCCAGGTCAACGACGCGCTCTGCGCAATCACCGGCTACACGCGCGAGGAGCTGGAGGAGCGGCGCTTCGCCGACCTCAGCCACCCGGCCGACGCCGGGCGCGACGAGGAGATGATGCGGAGCCTGCTGTCCGGCGAGCAGCACACGTTCTGGATGGAGACCCGCTTCGTCGACGTCGTCGGCCAGATCGTGTGGGTCGCCGTGCACGCGACGCTCGTGCGCACCGCCGACGGCACGCCGCAGCACTTCCTCGGCCAGATACAGGACGTCTCCGAGCGCGTCCGCTACGAGGCGCAGCTGCAGCACATGGCCGACCACGACCCGCTCACCGGCCTGTTGAACCGCCGCTCGTTCGAGCGCGAGCTCAATCAGCACATCGTGCGCGTGCAGCGCTACGGACCGGAGGGCTCGGCGCTCGTGCTCGACATCGACCGCTTCAAGCACATCAACGACACGCTCGGCCACAACGTCGGCGACGAGTTGATCGTTCAGGTCGCGCAGACGTTGCGCGCGCGGCTGCGCGACAGCGACGTGCTCGCACGCCTCGGCGGCGACGAGTTCGCCGTGCTGCTGCCGCGCGGCGGCGAGCGCGAGGCCGAGCAGGTCGCCGAGGCGATCCTGGGCGCCGTGCGCGATCAATCGGTGCTGACGGCCGCCGGCCGGCGGCGCCCGATCACGGCGAGCATCGGGATCGCGCTGTTCGGCGACGCGTCGCGCCTGACGGCCGAGGAGGTGCTCGTCAACGCCGATCTGGCGATGTATGACGCGAAGGAGGCCGGTCGCGATCGCGCCGCCGTCTATTGCACCGAGCGCGGCTTCTCGCGCATGAAGGCGCGCATCACGTGGGCGGAGCGGATCCGCGACGCGCTCGAGGAGGATCGTTTCACGCTCTACGCGCAGCCGATCGTCGAGCTCAGCAGCGGCGAGGTGCGCCAGCACGAGCTGCTGCTGCGGATGCTCGACGAGCGCGGCGAGGTGATCCCGCCGGCGGCGTTCCTCGCGATCGCCGAGCGCTTCGACCTGATGCAGGACATCGACCGCTGGGTGGTGGCGCGCGCGATCCGCCACATGGGCGACCAGCGACGCGCCGGCCGCGAGCTGGTCTTCGAGGTCAACATCTCGGGCTCGTCGACCGGCGATCCGGAGCTGCTGACGCTGATCGAGCACGAGCTGCACGCGTGCGAGGTCGACCCGGCGAACCTCGTGCTCGAGGTGACCGAGACGACCGCCGTCGCGAACATCCCGCGCGCGCAGCAGTTCGCCGCGCGCCTGGCCGAGCTCGGCTGCCGCTTCGCGCTCGACGACTTCGGCGCTGGCTTCGGCAGCTTCTACTACTTGAAGCACCTGCCGTTCGACTTGCTCAAGATCGACGGCGAGTTCGTTCGCTCCTGCACCACGAATCAGACCGATCAGTTGCTGATTCGCGCGGCGGTCGACATCGCGCGCGGGCTCGGCAAGCGCACTATCGCCGAGTATGTGGGGGATGACGCCACAGTTGAGTTGTTGCGCCAACTTGGCGTCGACTATGCGCAGGGCTTCCACGTCGGCGTGCCGGAGCCGCTGATCCAGCGCCTCGAGCACGATTGCGTGGGTTTGTGAGACTTCCTTTAGTAATAAGAAGGCTGTAACGATTTGGCGCCACGTTGCTTGACGATCGCGTTGGCGGGGGTTCAATCCAACCGCAAACGTTGCTAGCCTTATGCCCTCCCCCCGTCTTCAGGAGCCACACAAACATGGCAGATCTCGTAGCGCAAATTCAACGTGACATCGAGCGGCGCTTGCAGGAGCTGCGCCCGCTGCTTGCCGAGAAGGAGCAGCTTGAGGCGGTGCTCGCGGCGCTCACGAACGGCCATGGCTCCCGAGCTGTCAGCTCGAGTGCCGGGCGCGGTCGCGGGCGTGTCGTCGCGGCGACTCCCGCACGGGCTCCGTACGCTGGCGGACGCAGCCGCCGCGCGCCGCGCGGCGCCAACCGCGAAGCGATCCTCAAGGTCGTGCAGGAACGCCCGGGCGTGTCGGCCGCCGAGGTCGCCGCGATGACGAAGATCGCCAAGCCGACGGTGCACACGACGATCTCGCAGCTCAAGCGCAAGGGCATCCTCGAGCCCGAAGGCGCCAACGGCGTCAAGCTCGCGAAGGCGTCCTGATAGGTTCAGGCGGGCGGGTCGCGACCCGGGGCGCGCTGCGATGCGCGTCCTGGGACTCGAACCCAGCCCGCCGGATTAAAAGTCCGGTGCTCTACCCGATGAGCTAGACGCGCCCGTGCATGGTCTCACGCCAGCCCCCATGGTGTAGCGGTCAGCACGCCAGCCTTTCACGCTGGTAGCGGGGGTTCGATTCCCCCTGGGGGTACTGACCCGGGCCCGCGGTCGAACCGCGGGCAGCACGCAGGAAGCGCGGACAGCGCGCGATGCCATGTCCCGTGTGCAGACCGGCGGCCGGCGCGAGCCTGGAGTCCGACGGGACGGAGGGTGAAGCGCCAGCGGCGTGAGCACCTGATAAGGGTGAGTCCGGGGTAGCCCTTCGGATGGAGCTCGAGTCTCCCGCCGGAGCGGGTCGATGTCGTCCTGGGGCGGCGTGCCGCGCTCGATGCGCGCTGCATCTCGTGGGGGACGTCGCTCCGCGAATGCCAGCGTCACGGATCCCATTCTTGATGTGTAGATATTCAGAGTCTTCAGCTCTAGCGTCCGTCCTGTCGGAAGGTGAAGCGCCGAGGTGGCTTGAGTGGTTGATACCCATGCGTCCGGTGTGGTCCCTTGGATGGAGTTCGAGCCTCCCGCGCTCCGCCACTCTTGCTCGACCGGCGACTCGGTCGTGAGGCGGTGCGACCATCATGCGCCTGCGGCGTCACTCCCGCGTGCCTCCGACCCGCCCCCGCGGCGGGCCGTGTCGTTGAAGAGCCGCCCGCTCAGCGCCAGACGCCGAGCAGCGTGAGGCAGACGAGCAGCTCGGCGAGCGCGACGGTCGCGCCGAGCGTGTCGCCGGTGCGGCCGCCGAGCGCGCGGCGGGCGGTGAGGACAGAGAGCGCGGCGGCGGCGAGCGCGGCGGCGGTTGCGGCGAGGCCGGGCAGCGAGCCGGCGGCGAGGCCGGCGACGGCGAGCGCGGTGAGCGTGGCGGCGGCGAGCGCGGCGCGGCCGGGGTGAAACTGCGCGCCGAGGCCGTCCATGCGCGCGGACGGCGCTGCGACGGCGTGCAGCAGCGCGGCCCAGCGCGCGAGCGCCGCGGCCGCGATCAAGGCGCCGACTGCCTTGTGCACCGGCAGCGGCTGCAGCGCCGCGAGCATCAGCAGCGCCCACGCGATCAGCGCGAGCACGCCGTAGGCGCCGAGCGCCGAGTCGCGCATCGCGGCGAGGCGCCGCTCGCGGTCGCCGCGCGCGCCGAGGCCGTCGGCGGTGTCGGCGAGGCCGTCCTGGTGCAGCGCGCCCGTGATCCCGACGAGCGCGGCGAGCGCGAGCAGCGTCGCCGGCGTGGGTCCGAGCAGCGGGTCGAACGCGGCGCGCGCCCCGCCCGCGAGCGCCCCGACGGCGGCGCCGACGAGCGGGAACCAAGCCGCCGCGCCCGCGAGCCCGCGCGGCCCGAGCGCACGCGTGCGGACGGGCACGACGGTCAGGAACGCGAGCGCGAGCGCGGCGTCGGCGACGATCGTGCGCAGACGGCCGCGGGCGGGAGCGGGCGTCGGCGGCGCGGTGTTCGCCGGGCTGCCGGACGGCTCTGCGGCGTCGTCTGCGTGCTCTGCACGCGCGGTCACGAGCCGGTCCCGTCCGCGCCCGGGTCGTGCTCGGCGCGAGCCGTCACGAGCCCGCCCTGTCCGCCCGCGCACGCGCGCGGTCGACGCCCGACTCCTCGAACGTGCCCATCTCGCGGTGCAGCGCGCCGGCGGCCTCGATCAGCGGCAGCGCGAGCAGCGCGCCCGACGCCTCGCCGAGCCGCAGCCGCAGGTCCAGCAGCGGCTCCAGCCCCAGCTCCGCGAGCACGAGGTCGTGGCCCGGCTCGGCCGATCGGTGGCTCGCGAGCAGGACCTCCGCGACCGCGCCGTCGAGCCCGGCCGCGGCGAGCGCAGCCGCCGCCGTCGCGTAGCCGTCGAGCAGGACCGGCAGCCGCCGCCGCGTCGCCTCGATCGCCGCGCCCGCGAGCGCAGCCAGCTCCAGTCCGCCGACGGCGAGCAGGGCCGCGCGGGCGTCCATCCGCTCCCCGCTCGCGCCGGCGCCGGCCGCCGCTGGCCGAGCGTCGGCGCCGGTGCGTCCGGGCGTCCCGCTGCCGGCCCTGTGCCGCTCCAGCGCGGCCGACACGAGCGCGCGCTTGCGCTCCAGCCCGGCGGCGTCGAGCCCGGTCCCGCGGCCGACCGTCCGCTGCGGCGTCGCGCCGGTCAGCGCGCACGTCAGCGCGGCCGTCGTCGCGGTGTTGCCGATCCCGATCTCGCCGAGCACGAGGCAGTCCGCACCGCGGGCGGCCAGCTCGCCGCACAGCCGCGCGCCGGCGGCGAGCGCCGCGTCGAGCTGCTCGCCGCTCAGCGCGGCGCCTTCGAGCATGTCGGCGGTCCCGGCCGCGACCTTGCAGTCGCGCACGCCCGCCGGCGTCGGCCCGGCGAGCCCGACGTCGGCGACGAGCAGCTCGTGTCCGCCCCGTCGCGCGAGCACGCCGGCGGCCGTCTCGCCGCGCGCCGCCGCCGCGGCGACCTGGGCCGACACGGCCGCGTCGAACAGGCTCGACCCGTGGCGCACGTGGCCGTGGTCGGCCGCGCAGACGAGCACTCCAGCGCGCACGCGCGCGGGCGGCGGCGCGCCCGCGATCGACGCCCAGCGCTCGACGAGCGCCTCCAGCGCGCCGAGCGAGCCGGCCGGCTTGACGAGCCGGTCGAGCCGGTCGCGCGCGGCGATCGCGGCGGCGCGGTCGGGGCCGGGCGCCACCGGCGTGCCGCTGTGGGCGGCACGCGCGTGCTCGCCAGGCGGCGGCTCGGCCCCGCGCCCGCGGGCCGGCGAGCGCCGTGTGCGCTCGCTCGCCTGCGCGGCGGGCGGTGCTGCAGCGCGGGCGGCCGGCGGCGCGGGCTCCGCGTCGCTCACCGCGTCCTCGCGCCAGCGCTCCTCCATCACGACCGCGCCGAGCGGCATCCGCGACGACCAGCCGGCCGCTTCCAAGCCTGGCCGCACCGGCCGCTCGTCGGGCCAGCCGACGCACAGCCACGCGATCGGGTCGGCGCGCTGCGGGATCCCGAGCAGCTCGCGCAGGTCGTGCGGGCGGTAGAAGCTGACCCAGCCGACGCCGAGCCCCTCCGCGCGCGCCGCCAGCCACAGGTTCTCGATCGCGCAGGCGGTCGAGTAGACATCGGTCTCGGGGATCGTCCCGCGGCCGAGCACCTCGGCGTCCGGGTTGCCGTGGTCGCAGCAGACGCAGATCCCGAGCGGCGCCTCGACGACGCCCTCGATCTTCTGGTCGAGGAAGTGGCGCGCGCGCTCGTCGAAGCGCCCGGCCTGGCGCAGCCGCTCGCGCTGGGCGAGCCGGCGCATCGCCGTCCGCGTCTCCGACGAGCGCACGACGATCAGCCGCCACGGCTGCATCAGCCCGACGGACGGCGCGCGGTGCGCGGCGGCGAGGATCCGCTCCAGCATGTCGTCCGGGACCTCGTCGGGGCGGAAGCGGCGGATGTCGCGCCGCTCGGCGATCACGCGGTGGACGGCGGCGAGCGGGTCGTCGTCGTAGCGCCAGGCGCGCGGGTCGGCGGCGCGCTGCGCGGCGCGCGAGGCGTCGAAGCCGGGCGGGGTCGCGGGGCGCTGGAGGCGGTCCTCGGCAGCCATCGGGGGAACAGTAGACCCGCGTGGGCGCGGGCGACCCCGGGCGCGTCCCCGCCGGTACCTGCGGCCCGTTAGGATGGCGTATGTCAGCGCGGCGGCGCGAGGAACCCGGTGCGAATCCGGGACGGTCGCGCCACTGTGACCGGCCCATGGGCCGGAAGTCAGGAACTTGTCCGCCGCGACGCCCTCGGAGTGTGGGACGCATGATCCCGCGGAGGTCTCGATCGGATTGCAGGCGACTCTTCGTTCCCCTCGCGCATGAGGCGCCTGCTGCTCGTGCCGCATGCGGCGACGGCGGCCACGCGCGCCGCCGCGTTCCCGCGCGGCGACGAGCCGCTGGAGGCGCGCGCGCGGGCGGCGGCGGCTGCGCTGGCGGACGCACTGGCGCCGCGCTTCGAGCTGCTCGCGAGCCCGGCGCGCGCGTGCCGGGAGACGATCGCGGCAGCGGGGCTCGGCGCGGCGACGGAGGAGCCGGCGCTGGCCGACTGCGACTGGGGCGCGTGGACGGGGCGGACGCTCGCCGAGGTGGCGGCCAACGAGCCGGAGGGGATCGCCGCCTGGCGGACCGATCCGGCGTCGCGCCCGCACAGCGGCGAGTCGCTCGCGGCGCTGGTCGCGCGCGCCGGCGGCTGGCTCGACGGGCAGGCCGCGCTCGACGGCGCGGTGGTCGCGATCACGCACGCTGCGGTCGTGCGCGCGGCGCTCGTACACGCGCTCGGCGCGCCGCTCGAGGCGTGCTGGCGGATCGACGCCGCGCCGCTGTCGATCAGCGAGCTGCACGCGCGCGAGGGCCGTTGGACGATGACGCGCGTGAACGCGGCGGTCACGGGCGTCGCCGGGGCGGCGGGGAGCGGCGAGCGCGACGCGGGCGCGGACGCGGCCGGGGCGGCGGGGAGCGGCGAGCGCGACGCGGCCCCTGGCGCGCACGGCGCGGACCGGCGCGGGCGACAGCCGGCCGCACGACGGGGGTCGCTCGCATGAGCGGCGCCGCGCTGCTCGGCGGCTGGGCCGCGGATCTCGTCGCCGGCGACCCGCGCCGCTGGCATCCGGTCGCCGGCTTCGGGCGGCTTGCGCTCGCGATCGAGCGGGCCGTCTACGCGCCGTCGCGTGTGCGCGGCGTGCTCCACTGCGCGACGCTCGTGGCGCTCGCGGCGGCGGCCGGCGAGCTGCTCGCGCGCGCCGCGTGCCGCGCACGGGTCGGCCGCGGCACGGCGCTCGCCGCGCTCACCTGGGCGGCGCTCGGGGGGCGCTCGCTCGCGCGCGAGGCGACCGGGATCGCGGAGCGACTTGGGCGCGACGACCTCGACGGCGCGCGCGCGGCGCTGCCCGCGCTCGCGGGGCGCGACCCTGCGGGGCTCGACGCGCCGGGGATCGCCCGCGCCGCGATCGAGTCCGTCGCCGAGAACACGAGCGACGCGGTGCTCGGCGCGCTGCTGTGGGGCGCGCTCGCGGGTCCGGCCGGCGTCGCCGCGTATCGCGCCGCCAACACGCTCGACGCGATGGTCGGCCACCGCAGCAAGCGCTACGCGGCGTTCGGCTGGGCCTCGGCGCGGCTCGACGACGCGCTCGGCTGGCTGCCCGCGCGCGCCGGCGTCGCGCTGACCGCGGTCTGCGCGCCGCTCGCCGGCGGCTCGCGGCGCGGCGCCTGGACGGTCGCGCGGCGCGACGGCGCGCGTCACCCGAGCCCGAACGCGGGGCGGATGGAGGCCGTTTTCGCCGGCGCGCTCGGCGTGCGGCTCGGCGGACCGCTGGCGTACGGCGGCCGCGCGGAGCTGCGCCCCGTCCTCAACGCGCCCGGTCGCGCGCCCGAAGCCGCGGACGTGCGCCGCGCCGCGCGGCTGTCGCTGGCGGTCGGCGCCGTGGGAGCCGTCGCGGCCGCGGGGCTGCGGGAGGCACGCGCATGAACGGCGCGCTGCTCGTCTGCGGCACGCACTCGGACGCCGGCAAGTCGGTCGTCACCGCCGGCATCTGCCGCTGGCTGCACCGCCAGGGCGTGCGGGTCGCGCCGTTCAAGGCGCAGAACATGGCGCTCAACTCGGTCGTCACGCCCGACGGCGCCGAGATCGGCCGCGCGCAGGCGGTGCAGGCGGCCGCGTGCGGGCTGGAGCCCGAGGCGGCGATGAACCCGGTCCTGCTCAAGCCGTCGGGCGTGCGCCACAGCCAGGTCGTCGTGATGGGCAAGCCGTACGCCGACGCCGACGCGCGCTCCTACCAGGCGCTGAAAGCCGAGCTGCGACCGGTCGTGGCCGAGGCGCTCGCCGGCCTGCGCGACCGCTTCGACGTCGTCGTCTGCGAGGGCGCCGGCAGCCCGGCCGAGATCAACCTGCGCGACGGCGACCTCACCAACCTCGGCCTCGCACGCGACGCCGGCCTGCCGGTCCTCGTCGTCGCCGACATCGACCGCGGCGGCGTGTTCGCGTCGCTGCTCGGCACGCTCGCGCTGCTCGACGCCGCCGACCAGGCGCACGTCGCCGGCTTCCTGGTCAACAAGTTCCGCGGCGACGAGGCGATCCTCGCGCCGGGCCTGACCGACCTGGAGGAGCGCACCGGCCGCCCGACGCTCGGCGTGCTGCCGCACGTCGAGGACCTGTGGATGGACGCGGAGGACTCGCTCGCGCTCGACGCGCGCGCGCCCGAGGCCGCGGCCGGCGCCGACACGCTCGACGTCGCGGTCGTGCGGCTGCGCTGGATGTCGAACTTCACCGACCTCGACGCGCTCGCGACCGAGCCCGGCGTGCGCGTGCGCTTCACGCGCTCGGCCGCCGACGTCGAGCGCGCCGACCTCGTCGTGGTCCCCGGCACGAAGGCGACCGTCGAGGACCTGGAGCGGCTGCGCGCGGCCGGGCTCGACCGCGCGCTGAGCGCCCGCGCGGCGGCGGGCGCGCCGCTGCTCGGCGTCTGCGGCGGCTACCAGCTGCTCGGGGAGCGGATCGTCGACGCGGTCGAGTCGGGGCGCGGCGCGGTCCCCGGCCTCGGCCTGCTGCCGGTCGCGACCGAGTTCGCGCGCGAGAAGCTGCTGCGCCGCCGCGCCGGCTCGTGCGCATGGCTGGGGACCGCGGCCGGCGGCTACGAGATCCGCCACGGCCGCGTCGCACGCCGCGGGGGCGAGCCGCTGCTGGCCGCCGCCGACGGCGAGCCCGACGGCTGCCGCTCCGGCGCCGTGCTGGGGACCTCGTGGCACGGCGCGCTCGAGCACGACGCGTTCCGCCGCGCGCTGCTGGGCTGGGTGGCGCAGCTGTGCGGCCGCCGCTTCGTCCCCGGCACCGGCTCGTTCGCGGCCGCCCGCGCGGCGCGACTCGACGTGCTGGGGGACCTGATCGAGCGCCACGCCGACACGGCGCGGCTGAGCGAGCTGATCGAGCGCGGCGTCCCCGACGGGCTGCCGACGCTGACGACGGAGGTGCGCCCGTGCCTGCCGTCCTGACCCCGACCGCGACCGACCGGCGCGCGCCCGCGGCACCGGCGCGTCCCCGTCCAGCCGACCCCGAGGAGCCCGCGTGCTGCGCTTCGTAACCACGGCCGACACCGAGATTCTCGCGACGGCCGCCGCGGTCGAGCGGCTGCCCGACGCCTTCCCCGAGGTCCGTTGCGCCAACCCGGCGGGCGCCTCCGACCACGCCGCGTTCGTCGAGGACCTGCTGGCCGGCGGCGCGCGGGTCGTGCTGTGCCGGATCCTCGGCGGACGGCGCGGCTGGCAGGACGGCTTCGACCTGCTGCGCGCGCGCTGCGCGGCCGAGCACGTCGCGCTGCTCGCGCTCGGCGGCGAGGCCGAGCCGGACGCCGAGATGACCGCGCTCTCCACCGCGCCCGCCGGCGCCGTCGCGCAGGCGGGCGAGTACCTGCGCCACGGCGACGTCGACAACGTCGAGCAGCTGCTGCGCTTCCTCGCCGACACGTTCCTGCTGGAGGGTCACGGCTTCGCGTCGCCGCGCGAGGTCGCGGACCTCGGCGTGTACGTGCCGGGCGTGGGGGACGTGCCGATCGAGCAGGCGACGGCGCGCCACGACCCCGCGCGCCCCACCGTCGGCATCTGCTTCTACCGCTCCCACCGCCTGACCGGCAACACCGCGTTCGTGGACGCGCTGTGCGAGGCGATCGAGGCGGCCGGCGGCAACGCGCTCGCGGTCTGGTCCTACACGCTGCGGCGCGACCGCGACGGCCGCGTGCCGGCCCTGGAGCTGCTGCACGGGCGGGTCGACGCGCTCCTGACGACGATGCTCGCGACCGGCGGCTCCGGCGCCGCCGACGACGCGGCCGCCCCGGGCGAGGGGGTCGGGGAGGACTGGCAGGCGTGGGACGCGTCTGCGCTCGCGGCGCTCGACGTGCCGGTGATCCAGGCCGTCTGCGCGACCGCGTCGCGCGCGGCGTGGGTCGATTCCGACGCCGGCCTCGCGCCGCTCGACGCCGCCACGCAGGTCGCAATCCCCGAGTTCGACGGACGGCTGCTCGGCGGCGTGATCTCGTTCAAGGAGCGCGGCGACGCGGACGGCTCGCTGGTCGGCACGGCGGTCGCGCGCTACGTCCCGGACGCGGAGCGCTGCGCGCGCGTCGCGCGGCTCGCGGTCCGCCACGCGCGGCTGCGCCACACGCCCGCGCGCGAGCGCCGCGTCGCGGTGCTGCTCACCAGCTTCCCGACCAAGCACGCGAAGGTCGGGATGGCGGTCGGGCTCGACACGCCCGCGAGCGCGCTGGCGCTGCTCGACGCGCTGGACGACGACGGCATGCGGGTCGAGCGCCCGTTCGCGCACGGCGACGAGCTGATGCACGCGCTGATCGAGGCGGGCGGCCACGACCCCGAGTTCCTGACCGACGCGCAGCTGGGCGCCGCCCCGCTGCGGCTCCCGGTCGCGCGGTACTGCGAGTGGTACGCGGCGCTGCCGGCCTCGCTGCGCGAGGCGATCGAGGAGCGCTGGGGCCCGCCGCCCGGCGACCGCTACCTGGACGGCGACGACTTCGTGATCGCCGGCCTCCGGCTCGGGAACGTGCTCGTCGCGATCCAGCCGCCGCGCGGCTACGGCGAGGACCCGGTCGGGATCTACCACGACCCCGAGCTGCCGCCGACGCACCATTACCTCGCGTGCTACTGGTGGATCGACCGCGTGTGGGGAGCGGACGCGATCGTCCACCTCGGCAAGCACGGGACGCTGGAGTGGCTGCCGGGCAAGATGCTCGCGCTCTCGGCGGCGTGCGCGCCCGACGCGGCGCTCGGCGACGTGCCGCTCGTCTACCCGTTCGTCGTCAACGACCCCGGCGAGGGCGTGCAGGCCAAGCGCCGCGCGCACGCCGCGATCGTCGACCACCTCGTCCCGCCGATGATGCGCGCCGACACGTACGACGAGCTGGCCGAGCTGGAGGCGCTGCTGGACGAGTACGCGCGGCTGGAGGTGCTCGACCCGTCGAAGCTGCCGGGGCTCGCGGCGCGCATCTGGAGCGCGATCGAGGCCGCCAACCTGCAGGCCGACATCGGCGTCAGTGAGCGGCCGGACGACCTCGGCGCGCTGGTGGAGCACATCGACGGCTACCTGTGCGAGGTCAAGGACATCCAGATCAAGGACGGGCTGCACGTCCTCGGCGTCGCGCCCGAGGGGGAGCAGCTGCGCGGCCTCGTGAGCGCCGTCGGCCGGCTCGGCTCCGGCGGTGTGCCGGGGCTGCGGCGCGCGGTCGGGGCTTCTTTTGGGCTCTGCGAGGAGGCGCTGGTGGCGGCGCCGGGGGCTGTGGCCCCGGCGGGCGGCGCGGGGGGAGCGTCTCCGCAGCTCCGCCGGCGAATGCAACGGAGCGTGCGGAGACGCTCCCCCCGCGCCGCAGATCGCTCCGCCGGCGGGCCCGATGTCGGGGCGCTGCTGGCTCGCTTTCCCGGCCCGGCTGTGAGTGCGGGGGATCTGGTGGACCGGTTGGAGGCGGCGCAGATGGCGCTGCTGGATGCGCTCGCCGTGCGTGGGTGGGACCCGGACGCGGCCGGCGAGGTCTGCAAGGAGGTGCTCGGCCGCGCGCACGACGGCGTCGAGCGCGCGCTGCGCTTCGCCGCCGCGGAGATCGTCCCGCGCATCCGCCGCACGCCCGACGAGCTCGCGCACGTCGTCGCGGCGCTGCACGGCCGCCACGTCCCGGCCGGGCCGTCGGGCGCGCCGACGCGCGGTCGCGTGGACGTGCTGCCGACCGGCCGCAACTTCTACTCGGTCGATCCGCGTGCGCTGCCGTCCGAGCTGTCGTGGGAGGTCGGCCAGCGCCTCGCGACCGCCCTGCTCGACCGCCACCGGAGCGAGACGGGCGAGCTGCCGCGGATGGTCGGCCTCGTTGCCTGGGGCACGTCGGCGATGCGCACGCAGGGCGACGACGTCGCCGAGATCCTCGCGCTGCTCGGCGTGCGCCCGACGTGGCACCCGGAGACCAAGCGCGTGACAGGGATCGAGGTCGTCCCGCTCGCCGAGCTGCGCCGCCCGCGGATCGACGTGACGGTCCGCATCTCCGGCTTCTTCCGCGACGCGTTCCCGCACCTGGTCGCGCTGATCGACGACGCGGTCGCGGCGGTGGCGGCTCTGGACGAGCCCGCCGAGGACAACTTCGTCGCCGCCCACGCTCGCGCCGACGCCGAGCGGCTCGCTGGCGAGCTGGACGCGCAGGCCGCCTGGCGCCGCGCCACGACGCGCGTGTTCGGCTCCAAGCCCGGCACGTACGGCGCGGGCCTGCTGCAGCTGCTCGACGCGCGCGACTGGCGCGACGAGGGCGACCTTGCCGAGGTCTACGAGGCGTGGGGCGGGCACGCCTACGGCCGCGACCTGCACGGCGCGCCCGCGCGCGAGGCGATGCGCGACGCGTACGCGCGGATCGACGTGGCGGTCAAGAACGTCGACTCGCGCGAGCACGACATCCTCGACTCCGACGACTACTACCAGTACCACGGCGGGATGGTCGCGACCGTGCGGGCGCTGACCGGGCGCGAGCCGGCCGCCTACCTCGGCGACTCGTCGGATCCCTCGCGGGTGGTCGCGCGCACGCTGTCGGAGGAGACGCGCCGGGTCTTCCGCGCGCGCGTCGCGAACCCGCGCTGGATCGCGTCGATGATCCGCCACGGCTACAAGGGCGCGGCCGAGCTGAGCGCGACCGTCGACTACCTGTTCGGCTACGACGCGACGGCCGGCGTCGCGGAGGACTGGATGTACGAGCGCGTCGCCGAGCGCTACCTGCTCGACGCCGACGTCGCGGCGTTCATGTCGCAGTCGAACCCGTGGGCGGCGCGCGCGATCGCCGAGCGGCTGCTGGAGGCGGCCGAGCGGGGGATGTGGGTCGAGCCGGCGGACGGCACGCTCGACGCGATCCGCGAGCGCTACCTGGCGCTGGAGGGGGAGCTGGAGGAGAACGGGGGATCAGGGCCTGCCGCGGCCCCGGCCCCCGGCGCGGTCGCGAGCTCGGAAGCGGGCACCTCGTGACCGTCCCGGTCTTCCCGCTCAGCGCGATCGTCGGCCAAGAGGCGCTCGTCGAGGCGCTGCTCGTCAACGCCGTCTCGCCCGAGGTCGGCGGCGTGCTCGTGCGCGGCGAGCGGGGCACCGCCAAGTCGACCGCGGTGCGCGCGCTCGCGCCGCTGCTGCCGCCGGTGCCCGCCGCCGAGGGCCAGCCGTTCGCGTTCGCGCCCGGCGAGCACGCGCCGCACGGGCCGATCCCGCACGACGCGCCCGTCGATCCCCGCGCGGCGCCGCTCGTCGAGCTGCCGCTGGGCGCGACGCTCGACCGGCTCGTCGGTGCGCTCGACCTCGGCCGCGCGCTCGCGGGCGAGGCGGCGTTCGAGGCTGGCCTGCTCGCCCGCGCCCACCAGGGGATCCTGTACGTGGACGAGGTCAACCTGCTGCCCGACCACCTGGTGGACGCGCTGCTCGACGCGGCCGCCTCGGGCGTCGCGCGCGTCGAGCGCGAGGCGGTGTCGGCCGAGCACGCCGCGCGCTTCGTGCTCGTCGGGACGATGAACGTCGAGGAGGGGGACCTGCGCCCCCAGCTGCTCGACCGCTTCGGGCTCGGCGTCGAGGTGCGTGCGCCGCGGGAGCCGGCCGCGCGCGCGGAGATCGTACGGCGACGCCTCGCGTTCGAGCGCGACCCGCGCGCGTTCGCGGAGCGCTGGCGCGCGGAGGACGAAGCGCTTGCCGCCCGCATCGCCGCCGCCCGCGAGCTGCTGCCGGCGGTGCGGCTGCCCGAGCGCGAGCTGCAGCGGATCGTGGGTGCGTGTGCGGCGTTGGGCGTGGACGGCGTGCGCGGGGACATCGTGACGGCGCGGGCCGCGCGGGCGCTGGCTGCTTTGGAAGGAGTCGACGAGGCCGGCGAGGCGCATGTGCGGCGGGCGGCCGCGCTCGCGCTCGCGCACCGGCGGCGGCGGGATCCCTTGGACGGCGGCGCGCCGGACCCGGGGGAGCTGGAGCGGGCGCTGGACCAGGCCGTGCTCGACTCTGCCGACGCCGTTGGGTCCCGACCGAAGGACCGCGAGGGGGAGGGGAGCGGCGACGATCCGGACGGGCCGGACGACCCAAAGGGAGGCGGCGGACAGGGAACCGCCGGGCCGAACGGCAACCGCCGGTCGGGCGGCGGCACCGCCGGCGTAGCCGGTGATGGCGGGGGGAGCGTCTCCGCGGTTCCGCCGGCGAATGCAACGGAGCGCGCAGAGACGCTTCCCCGGCGACAGGACCCGCCCGCAACGGCGCCGGATCCGAGCACGCAGCGAGCAACCGAGCGCATTGATGCACCGGCACCCGCCGGCCTCCCGCTCGCCGCGATCGCCCTCGACGGCCGCGGCCGCGGCCCCGCCGGCCGGCGCGCGCGGGGTGGCGGGTCCGGAGCGGGAGCGATCGACAGCCGCCCGGGCGGCGCCGACCCGAGCGACGTCGCGATCGTCGCCACCCTGCGCGCCCGGCTCGCGGGCGAGCACCTGCTGCACGAGCACGTCCGCGCCGGTCGCGAGTCCGCCTTCCTGTGCATCGTCGTGGACGCCAGCGGGTCGATGGGCGTGCGGCGCCGGCTCGCGCGCGTCAAGGGCGCGCTGCTCGCGCTGCTGCGCGACGCCTACGCGCGGCGCGACCGCGTCGCCGTCGTCGCCTTCCGCGACAGCGCTGCGCAGCTGCTCGTGCGGCCCGGGGCGCCGCTGGAGCAGGCGGCCGCGGCGATCCGCGCGCTGCCGACCGGGGGCCGCACCCCGCTCGCTGCCGGCCTCGACGCGGCGCAGCGGCTGATCGCGCGCGAGGCGCTGCGCGAGCGCGACCGCCGCGCGCTCGCGATCGTGCTGACCGACGGCCGCGTCGGCGACCCCGACGGCGCGGTCCGCGAGGCCGCGCGGCGGCTCGGTCGCGCCGCGGCCGCCGTCCACGTCGTCGACATCGAGGACGGGCCGGTCCGGCTCGGCCTCGCCGCCGTGCTCGCCGCCGCCGCCGGCGGCCGGCTCCACACGCTCGCCCCGCCGACTGCCCGCAGGAGGGCCGCATGACCGACCTCGGCTCCGCCGACCCCAAGCGCCGCAAGCCGCGCGACCGTCCGCTGATGATCGTCGTCACCGGCCACGGCAAGGGCAAGTCCACATCCGCGTTCGGGATGCTGCTGCGCGCGTGGGCGAGGGAATATCGGTGCGGCGTCTACCAGTTCGTCAAGTCCGGCAAGTGGAAGGTCGGCGAGGCGAAGGCGGCCGCGGCGCTCGGCGGGATCGACTGGGAGAAGATGGGCGACGGCTGGTCGTGGCTGTCGCACGACCTCGAGGAGTCGGCCGACCTCGCGCGCGAGGGCTGGGCCGAGGTCAAGCGCGCGATCGAGCACGAGCGCTACGAGTTCCTGCTGCTCGACGAGATCACCTATCCGGTCAAGTGGGGGTGGATCGACGTCGCCGACGTGGTCGCGACGCTCACCACGCGCCCCGGCTTCCAGCACGTCGTCATCACCGGCCGCGACGCCGCGCCCGAGCTGATCGAGGCGGCGGACCTCGTGTCGGAGGTCGTGAAGGTCAAGCATCCGATGGACGCGGGCATCCGCGCGCAGCAGGGGATCGAGTGGTAGCCGTCCAGGTGATCCTGGACGGGGCGAGCGAGCCCGGGGCGCCGACCTCCTTGGAGCGCGCGCGCACGCCGGTGCTCGACGCGCTGTGCGCCGCGGGGTCGCTGTCGCGCGTGCGGACCGTCGCGCCGTGGCTGCCGGCGGGGTCGGAGTCGGCGATCCCGGCGTTGCTCGGGTGGGTGCCTGTCGCGCCGGTCGACCGCGGCGCCGTGGAGGCGGCGGCTCATGGCGTCGCGGTTGGCGTCGGGGAGCGTGCGTGGCGCGTGGACGTCTTCGACCGCGAGGGAGGCGGTCGCGCCGGCGCCGCGGCGACCGCCCGGGCCGCCGCCGAGCTGCGCGCCGCGCTCGGGCGCCAGCGCGTGCATAGGCTCGCCGGGCACCGCCTGCTCGTGATCGGACCCGACGAGCGACGTTTTCCGTCGTCATGGCAGACGGAAGACGTCGCTCATCTGAATTGGTGGCCGGAAGGGGTGGTCCCACCGCGCGTGCTGGATCGTTCGACCACGGTCGTCGCCGCGCGCGGAGCGGCGGCGGGACTGGCGCGGCTGATGGGCGCGCGCGTCGTCGTGCCCGCCGACGCGACCGGGGACGCCCGGACCGACCTGCGCGCCAAAGCCGCCGCCGCCGTCGCGGCGATCCGCGTCGGCGCCGCCCGCGTCGTCGTCCACGTCGGCGCGCCCGACGAGGCCGCGCACGAGCGCGACGCCGCCGCGAAGGTCGCCGCGATCGAACGGATCGACCGCGAGCTGCTCGCCCCCCTCGCAGCTACGACTCGCCGCGCCGGCGGGACTCTCAGGGTCACGCCCGACCACGGCTGCGACCCCGCGACCGGCGCGCACGACGACGCGCCCGTCCCGTGCCTCGACTGGCCGGCGACCGGCCGGCTCCATGCTGGCGGCCGGGGCGCGCCGGCTGGCGCCGGAGCGTCCGCCGCCGGCGCGGTCTCGGCCGCCGCGTGCGGCCGCGCCGGCGCGCCGCCCTGCGCCCGCCTCACCGAGCGCGCCGTCGCCGCCCTGCCGGTCACCGACCTCACGAGCGGCGCCGCCGCCGCGGAGGCCGCGTGATCCCGCGCGTCGTGATCGCGGGCACGGCGTCGGGCGCGGGCAAGACGACGATCGCCTGCGGCCTGATCGGCGCGCTGCGCGCGCGCGGCCTGACGGTGCAGGGCTTCAAGGTCGGTCCGGACTACATCGACCCCTCCTACCACGCGCTGGCGTCCGGCCGGCCGGGCCGCAACCTCGACGCGTTCCTGTCCGGCCCGGACCTGATCGCGCCGCTCGCGCGCCACGGCGCGCAAAGCGCCGACGTGGCGGTGATCGAGGGCGTGATGGGGATGTTCGACGGCGCCTCCGGCCGCGGCGAGCTGGCCTCGACCGCGCACGTCGCGAAGCTGCTCGACGCGCCGGTCCTGCTCGTGCTCGACGCGTCCGCGATGGCGCGCTCGGCCGCCGCGATCGTGCACGGCTTCCGCACGTTCGACCCCGACGTGCGAATCGCGGGCGTGATCGCCAACCGCCTCGGCTCCGACCATCACGAGCAGCTCCTGCGCGAGGCGATCGAGCCGCTCGGCGTCCCGGTGCTCGGCGCGCTGCGCCGCGACGACGCGCTCGCCGCGCCCGAGCGCCACCTGGGCCTGGTCCCGGCGCAGGAGCGCGAGCGGCGCACGCGCGCGCAGCTCGACGCGCTGGCACAGGCGACGGCGCGCGCGCTCGACCTCGACGCGGTCCTCGCGCTCGCCCGCGACGCCCCGCCGCTCGACGGGCCGGCATGGGATCCGTTCCCGCAGACCGGTCCGCCGGCCCACGTCGTCGGTGCCCGGATCGCGATCGCCCGCGGTCCCGCCTTCTCCTTCCACTACGAGGAGAACCTGGAGCTGCTGCGCGCGGCCGGAGCCGAGCTGGCGCCGTTCGACCCGCTGCGCGACGAGCAGCTCCCGCCGGACGCCGGCGCGCTGATCCTCGCCGGCGGCTTCCCGGAGGTGTTCGGCGCCGAGCTGGCGGCGAACGCGCCGCTGCGCGCGCAGGTCGCCGCGTTCGCCGCCGCCGGCCGGCCGGTGCTGGCCGAGTGCGGCGGGCTGCTGTACCTCGGCGAGCGGCTCGACGAGCACGCGATGTGCGGCGTGCTGCCGGTGCGCGCGCGGATGGCCGGGCGCCTGTCGCTCGGCTATCGCGAGGCGACCGCGCGCACGTCGACCTCCTGGCTCCCCGCGGGCGCGCGCGTGCGCGGGCACGAGTTCCACTACTCGCAGGTCGAGCCGGCCGACGGCGGGCCGGACGGAGCCGCCTGGACGCTCGCCGCGCGCGGGACGGAGCGCTCGGAGGGGTTCGTCGCCGGCGGCGTGCAGGCGAGCTACCTGCACGTCCACTGGGCGGCCTGCCCGCAGGTCGCGCGCGCGTTCGCGTGGGCGGCGAGCGGCCGGCCGGCGGCGGTGCCGGCATGAGCCTGACGCTCGTGATCGGCGGCACGCGCTCGGGCAAGAGCGCCCACGCCGAGCGGCTCGCGCGCGCGACCGGTTTGCCCGTCCGCTACGTCGCGACCGCCGACGCCGGCGACCCGGCGATGGCGGAGCGGATCGCCGTCCACGCCGCGCGCCGGCCGGCGGACTGGGCGACGGTCGAGGCGAACGGCTCGCTCGCCGGGGCGCTCGGGGGCCGCGACGCCGGCGAGTGCGTCCTGCTCGACGGGCTCGGCGTCTGGATCGCCGGCGCGCTGCACCGCGCGGGGGCGTTCGGCGGCGGCGCAGCCGGCGCGCCCGCGCCCGTGGGCGCCGAGTCCGATGCGGCGGCTTCGACGCCTGCGGACGCCGGGCCTGCGGGGGATTCGCTCGCCGCCGCACGCGACGCGGTCCTCGCCGAGGTCGACGCGCTCGCTCGCGCCGCCGCCGGCCCGGATCCGCTGATCGTCGTCGCCGAGGAGGCCGGCCACGGCCTGCTGCCCGCCGACGCCGGCTCGCGCGCGTGGGTCGACCTGCTCGGCGAGGCGGTCCAGCGCCTCGCCGGCGCCGCCGACCGCGTCGAACTGGTCGTCGCCGGCCGCGCGCTCGCGCTGGGCGACGCAACGAGCGGCGGCCTCCCGCCGGTCGGGGCCGAGAGCGCGCCGGCCCTCTCCGTGGCCGTACCGGCTGAGCCGTCGGCGCCGGCGGCGGATGCCACCGCCGCGCACCGCGCCAACTCGCTGGCGCCGGCCGCCGCGCTGCGCCACCACGGCGACGCCGACCTCCGGCCCGGCGACGCCGACCACGCCGTCAACGTGCTCGCCGGCGGCCCGCCGGAATGGCTGCGCGAGGCGCTCCGGCAGGCGCTCGACGACGACGCCGCGCGCTACCCCGACGACGCAGCGACCGCCGCGGCGCTCGCCGCCCAGCTCGGCCGCGCGCCCGGCGAGGTCGTCCCCACCAACGGCGCGGCCGAGGCGCTGTGGCTGCTGCCCGCGGCGCTGCGCCCGCGGCTCGCCGCGTGCGTCCACCCCGGCTTCACCGAGGCCGAGGCAGCGCTGCGCGCGCACGGCGTGCCGGTCGCGCGCGTGCTGCGCGACCCCGAGCAGGGCTTCGCGCTCGAGCCGAGCGCGGTCCCCGACGCGGCGGACCTCGTCGTCGTCGGGAACCCTGCCTCGCCGGACGGCACGCTCCATCCAGCGCACGCGCTCGCGGCGCTGCGCCGGCCGGGCCGCAGGCTCGTCGTCGACGAGGCGTTCATGGACCTCGTCCCCGGCGAGCCGGCGTCGCTGATCCGCGAGCGGCTCGACGACGTGATCGTCGTACGCAGCCTCACGAAGTCGCTTGCGATCCCGGGCCTGCGCGCCGGCTACGCGGTCGCCGCGCCCGCGCTGGCCGGGCGCCTGCGCGCGGTGCGCCAGCCATGGTCGGTCAACGCGCTCGCGCTCGCGGCGCTGCGCGCGGCGGCGGCCCGCCCCGACGCGCTGGCGCAGGCCGCCGAGCGCGCGCAGGCCGAGCGCGACGATCTCGCCGCGAGGCTCGCCGCGCTGTCGGGCGTCCGGACCTGGCCGGCGGCCGCGAACTTCGTGCTCGTCGAGGTGGCCGACGGCCCGGCCGTCCTCGCGGCGCTGCGCGAGCAGCGGATCGCCGTGCGCCCGTGCGCCTCGTTCCCCGGCCTCGGCCCGGAGCACCTGCGCGTCACCGCGCGCGAGCCCGAGCAGAACGAGCGCCTCGCGTGTGCCTTGCGAGAGGCGGTCGCGGCGTGCGAGTGAGGACGCCGCGCGCGCGCCCGTCCGCCGGCACGCCGACCACCGCGGCGCGCGTCGACCGGCTGCCGCCGGCTGTGGCGTCCAGCGGGCGCACGGCTCTGCCTGCAGGCCGGCGGCCGTCGAAGGAGGCCGCACGGTGAGCAACGCGCGCCTCACCGTCGTCGGCATCGGCGCCGACGGCTGGGCCGGACTCGGGGAGACCGCGCGCGCGGCGCTCCAGCGGGCGGCCACGGTCGTCGGCTCCGAGCGCCAGCTGCGGCTGCTGCCCGGCGACCTGCCGGCCGAGCGGCGCGCCTGGCCGTCCCCGATCGACCCGCTCGTCGACGAGCTTGCGCGTGGTGCAGGCAAGGACGCCTGCGTCCTGGCCAGCGGCGACCCGATGCTGCACGGGATCGGCGCGACGCTCGCGCGCCGGCTCGGGCCTGAGCGCCTCGACGTGATCCCGCATGCCTCAGCGTTCGCGCTCGCCTGCGCGCGGCTCGGCTGGCCGGCCGCGGACGTGGAGCTGGTCAGCACGGTCGCGCGTCCGCCGGAGACGATCGCGCGCGCGCTCCAGCCCGGCCGGCGCCTCGTCGTCTACGCGAGCGGCGCGCACGGCGCCGCACAGATCGCCCGCGTCCTGCGCGAGCGCGGCTGCGGCCCGAGCCGCTTCGTCGTGCTCGAGCAGCTCGGCGGCGCGAACGAGGCGATCCGCGACGCCACCGCCGACGACTGGGGCGACCAGCCGGCCGACCCCCTCCACGCCGTCGCAATCGAGGTCCGGCCCGCGAGGGAGGCGCTCCTGCTCCCCCGCACGCCCGGCCTCCCCGATGACGCCTTCGAGCACGACGGCCAGCTGACCAAGCGCGTCGTCCGCGCCGCGGCGCTCGCCGCGCTCGCCCCGGCCCCCGCCCAGCTGCTGTGGGACGTCGGCGCCGGCGCCGGCTCGATCGCGATCGAGTGGCTGCGCGCGGAGCCGAGCGCACGGGCGATCGCGATCGAGGAGGACGCCGAGCGCGCCGCGCGGATCGAGCGCAACGCGCTCGCGCTCGGCGTCCCGCATCTCGAGGTCCGCCACGCCCGCGCCCCCGCGGCGCTCGACGACCTCGAAGGCGGGCCGCCGCAGGCGATCTTCCTCGGTGGCGGGCTCGCCGAGCCCGGCCTGCTCGACCGCTGCCACGACGCTCTCGCCCCCGGCGGCCGCATCGTCGCCGACGCCGTCACGCTCGCAGGCGAGCGCGCCCTGCACGCCGCCCACGCCGCCCACGGCGGCAGTCTCACGCGCATCGAGCTCAGCCACGCCGAGCCGCTCGGCTCCCTCACCGGCTGGAAGCCGCAGCGCCCCGTCGTGCAGTGGACGGCGGCGAAGGAGAGCGCGTGACCATCCACTTCATCGGCGCCGGACCCGGCGCGCCCGACCTGCTGACGCTGCGCGCGCAGCGGTTGATCGCAACCTGTCCGGTGTGCCTGTACGCGGGCGCGCTCGTGTCGCGGGAGGTCCTCGAGCACGCCCCGCCCGGCGCGCGGCTGGTCGACACCCAGCACCTCACGCTCGACGAGATCGCCAGCGAGTTCGAGGCTGCGCACGCGCGCGGCGACGACGTCGCGCGCCTGCACTCGGGCGACCCCTCGATCTACAGCGCGTGCGCGGAGCAGATGCGCCGGCTCGACGCGCTCGGGATCCCGTGGGACGTCACGCCCGGGGTCCCGGCGTTCGCCGCCGCCGCCGCGGCGCTGCGGCGCGAGCTGACGATCCCGGAGGTCGCGCAGACGGTGATCCTCACGCGCCACGGCAGGCGCGCGTCCGCGATGCCCGCCGGGGAGGAGCTGGGCTCGCTCGCCGCCCACGGCGCGACGCTCGTGATCCACCTCGGCGCGCAGGCGATCGGGGAGATCGCGGCCGCCCTGACGCCGCACTACCGCCCCGGCTGCCCGGTCGCCGTCGTCGCGCGCGCGAGCTGGCCGGACGAGCTGATCCTGCGCGGCACGCTGGCGACGATCGCCGCGGAGGTCGAGCGGGCCGGCGTGCGACGCACCGCCACGATCGTCGTCGGCCCCGCGCTCGCCGCGGAGGGCTTCCGCGACTCCCATCTCTACTCGTGCGAGCGCGAGCGCCTCAGCAGGTAGGTGTCCATGATCCAGCCCTTGCGCGCCCGCGCCTCGGCGCGCACGCGCTGGATCTCCGGCCCCGCCTCGGCGAGCGGGCCGGCGACGAGCAGCTCGTCGGGCGTGCCGAGATATGCGCCCCAGTAGATCGTCACGCCGCCGGGGTCGAGGTGGCGGAACGAGCAGTCGGCGTCGAGCATGACCACGAGGTCGTCTGCGCCGTGCGGCCAGCCGGCATCTGCCAGCCGCCTTCCGGTGGTGATCTGCACGGCGCCGCCGACGCGATTCAAGGGAACCCGGTGGCGCGCGGTCAGCGCGTGGATCGCGCTGATCCCCGGGATCACCTCGTAGTCCAGCTCGACGCGGCCGGCCGCCCGGATCCGCTCGATCACCGCGATCGTGCTGTCGTAGAGGGACGGGTCGCCCCACACGAGGAACGCGCCGACGCCGTCCTCGGCCAGCTCGTCGCGCAGCAGCGCCTCCCACACCTGCGCGCGCCGCGCGCGCCAGTCCTCGACCGCGTCGCCGTAGGCAGGCGCGGTGCGATCGCGCGCCGGATCGGGCACGGGGACGACCCGGCAGCCCGGCCGCTCGACGAAGCGCTCGAGGATCGTGCGGCGCAGCGCCGTCAGCTCGGCCGCGTCGCCGTCCTTCTCGATTACGAGGAAGACGTCCGCCTCGTTGAGCGCGCGCACGGCCTGCGCGGTGACATGGTCCGGGTCGCCCGCGCCGACGCCGATGACGAGCAGGCGCCTCATCGCCGCGGCTCCGCGGCGGTCGGCGGGGGGCACGCGTGCCGTCGCGGGCCAGCGCGCCGCGCGGCCAGCGCCCGGCGCCAGCGCGAGCCGGGGCGCCGCGAGGGGGTCACCGCGTGAGCGGCCGCGTCCTGATCCTCGGCGGAACGGCCGAGGCGCGCGCGCTGGCGGCCGCGCTCGACGCGCGGGGCGTCGCGGTCGTCTCCTCGCTCGCCGGCCGCGTCGCCCGCCCGCGGCTGCCCGCCGGCGAGGTGCGGGTCGGCGGCTTCGGCGGCCTGGAGGCGCTCGCGCGCTGGCTGGGCGAGCACGCGGTCGCGGCCGTCGTGGACGCGACGCACCCGTTCGCGCAACGCATCTCCGCCTCGGCCGCGCAGGCCGCCCCGGCCGCCGGCGTGCCGCTGCTGCGCCTCGAGCGCCCCGGCTGGAGCGAGCGCGACGGCGACCGCTGGCGCTGGGTCGACACGCTCGGCGAGGCGGCCGCGCTCGTCCCCCGGCTGGGCGCCCGCGCCTTCCTGACGACCGGCCGCCAGGGCCTCGCCGCGTTCGCGCACGACGACGCGACCTGGTTCCTGATCCGCTGCGTCGACCCGCCGCAGCCGCCGCTCCCGCCCCGCCATGAACTGCTGCTCGACCGCGGGCCGTACGCGCTCGCGGGCGAGCTGTCGCTGATCGACCGCCACGGGCTCGAGCTCGTCGTCACGAAGGACAGCGGCGGCGACCACACGCGCGCGAAGCTCGACGCCGCGCGCGAGCGCGGGCTGCCCGTGATCGTCGTGCGCCGCCCGCCGCGGCCCGCGGTGGAGACGGTCGCGACGGTGGAGGCGGCGCTGGCGTGGGTGCGCACCGCCGGCCGTGCCGGATAGCCGCCGGGCGAGGCTCTGACCGAGAGCGTCCCCAGGGGGCGCCACGACCTGGGCGGCGTCGGCGGCGCGGAGCAGCGGCCGGGCCGAGACACGAACGAGCGCGGCCCCGGCGGACGCCCCGGCGTGCGCGCTCGCGCTCACGCCGGGTAGCGCCGCGGCGTGTAGACCCGCGCCGGGCCGCTGCCGTTGACGACGCGCGTCGTCGAGGACCCGACGAGCAGCAGCGTGCGCATGTCGACCACCGCGGGGTCGAGCTGGCTGAGGGTCGTCACCGTCACCGACTCCTCCGGCGCGCCGACCGCGCGCGCGACGACCACGGGCGTCTCCGGCGCGCGGTGGCGCAGCAGCACCGCGCGCGCGCGCTCGAGCTGCTCGCGGCGGGTGCGCGAGGCCGGGTTGTAGAGCGCGAGCGCGAGGTCGGCCGCGCCGGCCGCGTCGAGCCGGCGCTCGATCACGTCCCAGCCCTTCAGCTGGTCCGACAGCGACAGCACGCAGAAGTCGTGCCCGAGCGGAGCGCCGGCGCGCGCGGCCGCCGCCTGCATCGCCGACAGGCCGGGAACGATCCGCACGTCGACCGCGCCGGCCAGCCGCGCGCCGTCGGCCGCGTCGGCGTCGAGCGCCTCCAGCACCGCGCTCGCCATCGCGAAGATCCCCGGATCGCCGGAGGAGACGACCGCGACGCGCGCCCCGCCGGCCGCCAGCTCCAGCGCGTGGCGCGCGCGCTCCGCCTCGACGCGGTTGTCGCTCGCGTGGCGGCGCTGGCCGGCGCGCACCGGCACGCGGTCGAGGTACGGCCCGTAGCCGACGAGCTCCTCGACCGCCGCCAGCTCGGCGGCGGCCTCGGGCGTGAGCCACTGCGGTCCGGCGGGACCGAGCCCGACGACGGCGAGCGAGCCACGCTGCGGGCCGGCGTCATCCGGCTCGCCGCCTGCCGCGCCTGCGGAGACCGCCATCCCGCGGCCGCGTGCTCCAGCGCTCGCCGCCGAGCCGTCGGCGTCGCGCCCGGTGGCCGCCGGCACTTCGGCGTCGTCGCGCGCGCCCGCGGCGGCCGTCGGCACGAGCACGAGCGACATGTACGGCACGTCGCCGTCGACCTCGGCCAGCGGTGCCAGCCGCTCCTCGGCCGAGCTGGCGCGCTCGACGTACACGCCGCGCTCGACCACGCCAGCCGCCTGCGCCGCCTCGCGCACCTTCGGGAACGTCCGCCCGAGCTTCATCACGACAGCCGCGTCGGCGCTGCGCAGCCGCTCGGCGAGCACGTCGGCGGGCAGCGTCCCGGGCAGCGCGACGAACACGTCGTCGCGCTTGACCAAAGGCGTCCCGGCCGCCGCTGCCGCCGCGCTGAAGGCGGTCACGCCCGGGACGACAGTCGTCTCGAAGCGCGGCGCGAGGCGCTCATGGAAGTACATGTAGGAGCCGTAGAAGAGGGGGTCCCCCTCGCACAGGATCGCCACGTCGCGCCCCGCGTCGAGGTGCGCCGCCAGCTCCTCGCTCGCGGCGTCGTAGAACTCCGCGAGCGCCGCGTCGTAGCCGCCGGGATGCGTCGTCAGCTCGGTCGTGACGGGGAACTGCAGCAGCACCTCGACCTGCTCGGCGCGGACGTGCGGCGCGGCGATCCGCCGCGCGACGCTGTTCCCGTGACGCGCGCTCGGGTAGGCGATCACGTCGGCGGCGGCGATCGCCTGCGCGGCCTTGAGCGTCAGCAGCTCCGGGTCGCCGGGGCCCACGCCGACGCCGAACAACCGCCCGCTCCGGGGGCGCCTCGACGACCCTGGCGGCGTCCTCGGTCGCTCGGCTGCGTGCGCAGCCCACGCTCCCTGCGTCCTTGCCAGGCCTGCCGATCCGCTCCCCGGACTCATTCCGCGTCGCTCGCGAGCGCGTTGACGGCGGCGGCGGCGATCGCGCTGCCGCCGCGGCGGCCGTGCACGACGAGGTGCTCCAGCCCGGCCGGGTGCTGCGCCAGCTCGACCTTCGACTCGGCCGCGCCGACGAACCCGACCGGCACGCCGATCACCGCCGCCGGGCGCCCGGCTCTCTCCTCGACGAGCTCCAGCAGCCGGAACAGCGCGGTCGGCGCGTTGCCGACGACCGCGAGCGCGCCGTCGAGCCGGCCGCGCCAGTGCTCCATCGCGGCGGCGGTGCGGGTGGTGCTGAGCTCGTGCGCCAGCTGCGGCACGTCCGGCTCGCTCAGCGTGCAGATGACCGCGTTGTCCGCGGGCAGCCGCGCGCGCGTGACGCCCGAGGCGACCATCGCCGTGTCGCACAGGATCGGCGCGCCCGCTCGCAGGGCGGCCACCGCGGCGGCGCCGAAGCCGGGGGAGGCGGCGACGTCGCGCGTCAGGTCGACCATCCCGCAGGCGTGGATCATCCGCACGACCGTGCGCGCGAGGACGGGGTCGAAGCCGTCGAGATCGGCTTCGGCGCGGATCGTCGCGAACGAGCGGCGGTAGATCTCGGCGCCGTCGCGCAGGTACTCGCTCACGCCCACGCCGGATCCTCCAGCAGCGCGAGCGCCGCGCCGACGTCCGCCGCGACGCGCTCGTCGTCGCCACGGCGGACGTGCAGCGGGAGCCGACCGGACTCCGCCACGGCCACGGTCCGACCGCCGGCGCCCCCATCCGCAGTTGCGCCCCGTGCGCGCGTCCCGCCGGTCGGCGCCACCGCGACCTCGATGCGCCGCGTCTCCCCGCAGCGCCGCCCGCAGGCGGACCAGTGCTCGGCCGGCGCGTCAGCGCCGCGCGCCGTCGCCCTCTGCGCCGCGGCCGCCCGCACGTCGAGCCGCGCCTTCGCGCACGCGCCGAGCCCGGCGCACGCCGACAGCCCGGCCCAACCGGAGCCGGGCTCGAGCACGAGCCCGCAGTCCGCGAGCCCGCGCGCGAGCGCGTCGGCACGCTCCGGCTCCACGTCGAGGACGGTGACCGTCCGCCGCGGCGACAGCCGCACGCCCGCGCAGTCGTGCGCGCGCAGCAGCGCCGCCAGCCGCCCGGCGACGCCCGCCTCCAGCCGCCCGAGCGGCGCGAGCGCCGTGACCGCGACGCGGCCGTCGCGCTGCGCGCGCACGCCGGGCGCGAGCGCGGCCAGCCCGAGCGGCGCGAGCGCCGTGACCGCGACGCGGCCGTCGCCCTGCGGGCGCGCGTCGGGCGCGAGCGCGGGCCGCCCGCCGGCGCCCGCCCCGAGTCCGTCCGCACGCCGCGGGCCAGCCGGCTCGTCGGCGACGCGCTCGCTGCCGTCCGTCGCGGTCGCCGCTCGCAGCTCGCCGCCGAGCCGCCGCGCGACCCGCTCCGGCCCATCGCGCAGCTCGGCCACCCGCCAGCCGTCCTCGCCGCCGGCCGCCCGCTCGCTCAGGAACGCGCGCGCGGCGTCGAGCGCGAGCGCGGCGGCGTCGGTCGGAGCCGCCGACAGGCTCGTCGCCGCCCCGCCCAGCAGCAGCGCAAAGCGTCCGCTGTCACCCGCCGTCGGCGCGGGGTCCTCATCGCGCGCCGCGCCCGCCGCCGCGAGCGTCACGTCCGCCCCGTGCCCGAGCGCGAGCCCGCTGCCGTCGTCGACCGCGAACAGGAACCGCCCGGGCAGCGCGGCGAGCGCCGGGTCCGCGCACAGGCCGGCGTCGAGTGCCTCCACGATCGCGTCGGTCGAAAGCAGCGACCCCGCGTCACGTCCGGCCAGCGGGCTCGCGATCACGTTGCGCACGCGGTCGTGCTCGGGCGACGGCAGCAGGCCGCCGTCCGCGAGCAGTCTCGCGACACGCTCGCCGGCATCCAGAGGCAGCCCCCGCAGTTGCAGGTTTCCGCGGCCCGTCAGCTCCACCAGCCCGCTCCCGAGCGCAGCCCCGGCGGCGACCGCCTCCAGCCCGGCGAGCGGCAGCCGCCCGCCCGGGACCCGCACCCGCGCGAGCCCGCCGTCCTCGGCCGCGTGCAGGCGCAGGACGCCGGGGCAGCGGTCCTCGCCGGCGCGCGCGGGGCGGCAGGTCGCGACCGCCATCAGTCTCTCCGCGCACCTGCCGGCTCGCGCTCCCGACCGCGCCAGCCCGCCCGCAGCTCGGCCGGCCGCGGCACGATCCGCCGCCCGGTCATCGCGCGCTGCGCGCCACCGGCGAACACGAGCCCGATCGTCGTCCACATCACCGCCTGCAGCCCGACCGACGACTCGCGGAAGCGCCACAGCGTCTCGGCCGGGAAGCCGCGCGGCACCTCGTGCACGCCCGGCAGCGCGAGGCCGGCGACCACGACGACCACCAGGTAGAGCGCCAGCGCGAGCAGCGTCGCGCCGCCGCCGTCGATCCGCCGCGCCAGCGCGGCCCGCACCCGCACGGCCGCCAGCGCGGCGGCGAGCGAGCTGCCCATCATCAGCAGGTACAGCTCGGTTCGCCGCTGGATCGTGTCCGGGTTCCCGACCGACGGCGGGTTGGCCGGGTACTTCACCAACGGCACGAGGTAGAGCACGACGAACGCCGCGAGCGCCAGCCACAGCGCGGTGCGCGCCGGGCTCGCGCGCCCCACGCGCCCGTAGACGGCCGCGAACGTCAGCGCGAACAGGCCGCCGAACGACAGCCCGTAGACGACCGCCGCCGTCAGCAGTCCGAAGCTGCGCTGGATCTTGCGCGGCACCAGCTCCATCTCGGGCGGCTGGTGCGCGGCCGCCCGCTGGGCGTACTCGAACGACTCGGCGCGCGAGATCGCCGGCTCGCCCGTCACCTGTGCGAAGCCCGTCACGAGCACGCCGCCGGCCGCGCCGGCGATCAGCCCGCACACGAGCAGCGTGCGCAGCATGCGTGTCGACCCCGGCCGCTAGTGGCAGGGGAAGCCGAGCAGGTGGCGCCCGTCGTGCAGGAACTCGTGGAGCCCGCGGCCCGGCACGAGCGACAGGGCGCCCTGGTCGAGCCCGACGAGGTAGAGCAGCATCAGCAGCGCGCCGGCGAACAGCGCCCACGGCGCCAGCTCGCGCAGCGAGATCGCGGGCGGATGGATCGCCTTCGGAAGCGGCTGCGAAGCGGAAGCGGCGATGACCTCGGACATCCTGAACCTCCTGGGATTGCGCGTCCCGTCCAGCGGTGTCGGCGACAGCCCGAGTTCCTGGCTTCCGGGACTGCGTCCCGGTCACAGTGGCGCGACCGCGCCGGACTCGCACCGGCTTCCCCGCACCGTCGCCCTCTCGTTCGCCGCGAGTCTACCGCAGGGGTACCATCGCCCGGCGGGCGGTTAGCTCAGCTGGTCAGAGCGCGCGCCTTACAAGCGCGAGGTCGCTGGTTCGAGCCCAGCACCGCCCATAGGATCGCCCTGATGCGAACCGTGCGTACGCGAGACGAGCGCTGGCCAAGCAGCAGCTTGAGCACTAGGCACGCGTCGGGAGATCGGTTTGCGCGCGGTAGACAGCTTCCCGGCATCGGGCCGTTGTGTATGACAACTCGCGGACGGCTGGGCCAGTCGAGATCGCGGAGCTCTTCGAGGGACTGCCCATCGGAGCTGCCACCTGGCCCGAATGGGCGCCTGAGCCGATGGTCTCCCACGGGACGAATAGCGCCGCACGGCGCACAGGCGTTCGATCCGAGTCGCTACGGTTGATCTTTCCGAAAGGAGCGTCATGAACACCTATGTGATCCTGCGCCGCAGCGCCTGGGCTGACGCCGACGAGCTGGGTGCCGCCGCGAAGCGCTCGGGCGCGATCGGCGACGGCGAGATGTCCGACGACATCCGCTGGATCCGCAGCTACGTGATCGAAGAGCCGGACGGGCGCCTCGGGACGGTTTGCATCTACCAGGCCAGCAGCGCCGACGCGGTACGCGAGCACGCGTCGCGCGTGCCGATGGCCGCCGACGAGGTGATCTCGGTCGCCGACACGGTGATCGTGCGCGAGGACCCGGCCGCGGCCGACGCGGCGGGCTGAGCGCGAAGGGCGATCAGCCCGCCAGCCCCGCCGGCACCCCGCGCTCGCGCACGATCATCTCGAGCGGCTCGCGCGGGGACAGCGTCGGCATCTGGCGGATCGTCAGCGTGCGCCCGGGGAACAGCTCGAGCCGGAAGCGCTGCAGCAGCAGCGTCACGACCGCCTTGATCTCCAGCTGGCCGAAGCGCATCCCGATGCACGTGCGCGAGCCGCCGCCGAACGGCACGTAGGCGCCCTTCGGCAGCGCGGCCTTCGCCTCCGGCGCGAAGCGCTCGGGCACGAAGGCCTCCGGCTCGGGCCACACGTCCGGCAGCCGATGGCTGGCCCACGAGCAGTAGTAGACGTATGCGCCGGCGGGGACCTCCCGGCCGCCGAACGAGAACGTCTCGACCGATTTGCGCGGCCCGATCCAGGCGGGCGGATACAGCCGCAGCGTCTCGTCGAGCACCATCTCCAGCTTCGGCAGGCCGGAGACGAGCTGCTCGGCCGTCGGCGGCGCGCCGCCGAGCACGCGGTCCTGCTCGTCGAGCAGCTTCGCGAGCGCGGCGGGGTGGCGCGCGAGCTCGTAGAGCAGGAAGGCGATCGTCGAGGTGCTCGTGTCGTGGCCGGCGAACAGGAGCGTCATGACCTGGTCGCGCACCTCGCGGTCCGACAGCTGCGAGCCGTCCTCGTCGCGCGCCTCCAGCAGCGCGGACAGCACGTCGGCGCGCTCTGAAAGAGCCCCGCCCACCCCGCGCCGGCGCCGCTCGATCTCGCCGTAGACGACGCGGTTGAGCGCCTTGCGCGCGGCCTGCATGCGCGACCAGGGCGTGCGCGGCCCGCGCATCAGCCGCACGACGAAGTCGGTCCCGTAGAAGCTCAGCGCGCGCTCGAAGTCGATCGCCGACTGCGCGCCCTGTCCCTCCTCGTCGGGGTCGAGCCCGAACAGCGCGCGCATCGCGACCCGCAGCGTGAGGCGGCGCGCCCAGCGGTAGACGTCGATGACGCTGCCGGGGTGCCAGTCGGCCATCGCCCGCACCGTCTCCTCGACCATCGTGTCGACGCTGGCGGCGATCCGCTCGCGGTGGAAGGCGGGCAGCATGATCCGCCGCGCGCGGCGGTGGTAGTCGCCGTCGATCGTCAGCAGGCCGTCGCCGAGCAGGGGGATGAGGTCGCCCATGCTGCCCTCGCGCCAGTGGAAGTTCGACGCGCCCGAGACGGTCACGAAGTGGTTGGCCTCCGGGCCGAGCATGAAGACGACGCGGCCGTGGAAGACGCGCAGGCTGAAGACCGGCCCGTAGTCGCGGTAGGCGCGCAGCAGGATCGGCAGCGGGTCGCGCACGAAGCGGTAGGTGCGTTCGAGGTTGAAGTCGGTCGGCCCGGGCGGAAACGGGACCTCCGCCGTGCGCTCGGCGTAGAGGTCGCCGACGAGGCGCCGGACGGGGTTGCTCGACAGCGGCTCGGGGGCAATGAGGCTCATCTCGATGACAGCGTACTGGCTGCACAGCCAGGAACGGGAGGCGTGCTGCCGACGCATCCCAGGCCCGGCCCTCGGTAGCGTTGCCTCACAGGGGGACAACGTCGCAGGAGGGGGAGACGATGGGGGAGAAGGTCATCCGCGTGCTCGCGCTCGTCGCGCTCGTGCTCGGTCTCGCGAGCTGCGGGGGATCGCGTCCGCTGTCGAGAGCCGACCTGGTCAAGCAGGCGAACGCGATCTGCAGGCAGCGCGCGGCCGACATCGCGGCGACGCGCAAGCGCGTGCACACGAGAGACTTCGCGACATTCGTCGCAGCGGCGCTGCCGGTGGCCGACAGAGCCGCTTCGAAGCTCGAGGGGCTCAAACCGCCGAAGGAGCTGACGTCCGCCTACAGCCGATGGACCGCCGGCGTCCGCGCCCAGGTGACGCAGATCAAGCGCGCGCTCGCGGCACTGAGAGCGCACCGCAGAGTGCCGAACGGCGAAGGTCTCGCTGCGGCCGAACGGGAGGCCAAGCTCGCACGCCAGCTCGGGCTGACCGGCTGCGGCTGACCGGCATCGCACCGCGCACCCCCACGCGTGCCTGCCATACTTCCCATTCCCTGCTCGGGGGCGTAGCTCAGTCGGTTAGAGCGCCGGCCTGTCACGCCGGAGGTCGCGGGTTCGAGTCCCGTCGCTCCCGCCTTCGGCACCGCACTTCTTGGTGCGGTTCCCGGCCAGCTCGTCGGCCACGTGGAAGCACGGCGCGAAGGCGCCGCGCGGCCCGACGGCGGGAAGACGACGGTCGAAATCGCGTCGCCGACGACGAGCTGAACACCATGCGGCGCGAGCGCCGCCGCGACCCTGACGACTGACACGCGGCTGACACGCGCTGCCCAACCTCACACCCGACTCTCAAGTCCTACGGAGAGTGGACACTCGCGGGATGGATGGCGAGCGCCTTGGAGACGAGGTCGCGATCGTCGCAGCTGACGAGGCGGCGGTCGGCCTGGTCTGCCGCCGCCGCATACGCGGCGTCGTAGACCGAGATGGTGTGCTGCTCAGCTAGTTCAGCGGCTCGTTCGAGGAGCGCGGCGGTCGACTCGATCACGCCGCCGTCGTCGGCGATTCGCTCGACCGCGGCGAGCAGCGAGGCCACGGTCTTGGGCGCGCGCCAAGCGCGAACGGCAACGTTGGCGACCTCGTAGCGGACGAGGTCCAGGGTCGTGAGGGTGAGGCTCGGATCGACGAGGAGTGCGTTTGCCGACCGGTGGTGGTCATCCTCAGGGTCGAACGCGGCGAGCACGACGCTCGCGTCGAGCAGCAGCGTCGTCACTGGCCGGGCCGCGTCGCCTTGACCTGCTCGGCGGCGCTGCCGCCGTGGGGGGAGGCGGCGGCGAGCAGCTTCTGCATGGCTGCCGCACGGTCTGCGCGGCGGCGGCGCAGGGCGGCGTCGGCGAAGTCACGCATGACCGCGCTGCGAGTGCTGCCGGTGCGGCTGGCCTCGGCGTCCACCTCGGCCAAAAGATCGTCGGGCATCGAAACCATGACCTTTGCCATCACCTCAGTATACCTGGGTATACCGGCTCATGACAACTTCGTCAGTCTCGGGCTCGTCATCGAGCGGGGCACGGCCGAGCGTCCATGGGACCGGATCGGGCTGGGACTGCGTCGCGCTGGCGGCGGCGCCGGGCGCGCGGCTCGTGGCGGTGGCGGAGACGCACGTGCCGACCGATCTTGCCACCTCCGGCCTCTGGGTCCTCCTCGACTTGCCCTCACCGCGTTCGCGCCGACCGCGCCGCGTCGGCCCCTGACGCGAGCGTCAGGGGCCTGTCGCGAGGACGCGACGCACGACGGCAGCCGCGACGTCGATCTCTTCGTCGTTCAGGGTTCGTGGGTCGATGACGACTTGCCCGTTGACGATCCGGGTCAGCAGAGGTGGATCGCTCGCACGGAGCATGGCGCCGAGCTTGTCGGCGTCGAGGCTCTGAATGGCGACGGCAGGTCCGTGCAGGTCAAGCAGCGGGAGCGACCCGCCACCGACCTTCGCGGCGGTCTCGACGATGCGCGCTCCGGTTTGCTCAGCGAGGCGCTCCGCCCGATTCTCGAGCGTGGCGCGATCGACGGTGAGCATGGCGAGGACGGGCAGCTCTGCCACTGCTCGGGCCGGGTCACGATAAAGCGCGAGGGTCGCAGCAAGGGCGGCCAGCGGCAGGCGGCCGATCCGCAATGCGCGCACGAGGGGATGCGCGCGGCACGCTTCGATGGCTGTGTCGGTGCCGACGAGGATTCCGGCTTGGGGGCCGCCGAGCAGCTTGTCGCCGCTGAAGCACACCACCGCGGCGCCTGCTTGGACGGACGCCCTCACCGAAGGCTCCTCTGCCAGGGCCTGGAGATGGTCGGCCAGCAGGCCGGACCCGACGTCGTCGATGACGGGAACGCCGAGCGTGCACAACTGCTCGACGGAGACATCCTCGACGTAGCCGACTGCTCGGAAGTTCGAAGGGTGGACGCGAAGGATCACGTCGGCACCGGCCTCGACGGCAGCGCGGTAGTCCTCCAGACGGGTGCGGTTGGTGGTACCGACCTCGATCAGCTGCGCGCCGGAGTGCGCGATCACGTCCGGGATGCGAAAGCCACCTCCGATCTCGACGAGCTGGCCCCGCGAGACCGCGATCGACCGACCGGGTCCAGCGACGGCAGCGGTCGCGAGCATCACCGCCGCCGCGCCGTTGTTGACGGCGAGGCCGCCCTCGGCGCCCGTCAGCTCGCGGAGCAGGCCGCTGAGATGGCGATCCCGGTGTCCGCGGCGGCCGCTCGAAAGGTCCAGCTCCAGGTTGAGGTAGCCGCGCGCCGTGGCGTCGAGCGCATGAGCGGCGACGTCGGCCAGCGGCGCCCGGCCGAGATTGGTGTGGAGAACGACGCCGGTGCCGTTGAGGACGTAGTGCAACGATCCTCTGAGATGCGCAAGGGCGCGTGCGACGAGGTCGACCTCGTCGGTTGCTCCCGCTGCGAGCTCGGCGCGGCGTTGCTCGAGCACCGCTCGTGCTGCGGCCCCGGCCTCCAGGAGCGAAGGTGTCCCGTTGCTCGAGGCCTGGCGAAGCCGTGTGGCGAGTTGGTCGACGGCCGGGAGCGTGCGCATCCGCTCGCGGGCTCCCTCTGAGGATCTCGGTCGTCTTCGCACGAAGCTCCGTTGCGCTATCGGCTACGCAGGATCCGACGGCCGTCGGGCAGCCGCTTGATCACGCCAGTCGCGGTCAGGTCCTGCAGCAACGCTCGCGCAACCTTGAGAGGAACTCCGAGCGCGTCGCGCGTCGCGCCGAGGGTGAGCGCTGGGTCGCTGGTGAGCAGCGAGATGAGGCGCCCGCGAGCCTCGGCGAGCGCATCTGCATGGACGAGAAGATTGTCGACGACGACGATGCTCTCCATGCGTCGCAGCGCCTTGAGCGTTTCCGCGTCGACGTCGAGTCCGGTCGTGCTCAGCCCCTGCGCGCCAGCCGCGCGAACGCGCTCCTCAAGCTCGGCGAGCTGCTCGTGGCATGGCCCGGTTGGAGCGCTTGCCGGCACCTCGTCGGGCTGCGCCGCGGTCGGCTCGGGCTGACCGTCGCGGCGGCGGCGGAGTCGCTCGACGATGTCGATTCGGTGGCCGTGGCGACGTGCGTGGGAATCAAGGATGACTCCGCCGCCGAGCGTGTCGGGTGGGGCGGGGCGGCGGATGACGATGCGGTCCCCGTCTGCGCAGATGACCGTTTGGTCGAGGCGCAGCTGCCAGAGGTCTTCACCGAGGGCGATCAGACGCGCCGGCGACTCGCGCGTGCCGTGGTGGGCTTGCACGATCATGTTGTGCGCAGCGTTGGTGAGCGCAAGCGCGCAGTCCAAGGTCGACGTCTCGTGCAGCAGCCCAGGGGTAGCCAGGACGTCGCCGCGTTGCACCTCCCGCGCACGAACGCCCGTGAGGTTCACCGCGACGCGTTGCCCGGCCTCAGCCTGCTCGACCGGTTGGTCGTGCACCTCGAGTTCTCGAATACGGACACGCGTGTCGGTCGGCAGCAGCGTGAGCGTCTCTCCGCGAGCGACCGGACCAGACCACAGGGTGCCGGTCACGATCGTTCCGTGACCGTGCAGGCTGAACACGCGGTCGATGTGCAGGACGACACCGCCCGGCACAGCGGCACGGCTCGGGACGGTCGCAAGCACCCGGTCGATCGCGTTGAGCAGCTCGGTCAGGCCGGAGCGGGTGCGTGCCGAGCAGGGAATCGCCTCGCAACCGGGGAGCAGTTCGTGGGCTTGCTCGATCGCGACAGCCGGATCGGCAAGGTCGGCCTTGGTGACTGCTACGACTCCGCGGTTCACGGCGAGCCCGCTGAGCACGGCCGCGTGCTCCATGGTCTGGGGCATGACGCCGTCATCGGCGGCAACGACCATCAGGAACGCGTCGATGCCCGTTGCGCCGGCGACCATCGTTCGAACGAAGCGCTCGTGGCCCGGGACGTCGATGATCGAGAGCGGGCGCCCGGCCGGTGTGTCAAGTGATGCGTAGCCGAGAGCGATCGAGATGCCACGTCTCTGCTCCTCGGGCAGCCGGTCGGTGTTCTTTCCGGTCAGGGCGTTGACGAGCGCCGTCTTGCCGTGGTCGATGTGCCCGGCCGTCCCGAGTGTCAGTGGGCCGGGTCCGCTCACGACGGGCCTCGTTCAACGGAGCGGCAAAGGAGTCGAACCTTCCCAGCACGCTCGTAACGCGCCGCCAACGGTTTTGTAGACCGCTTGGGGCACCAGCCCCGGGCCGCTCCAACGCTTGAGATCACCGAACAGTGATCCTCCCTGCTTGCCCTGCCCGCAGTTGGCCGATCACAGAGCCCGGGATTCGCTCGGCCTGGTCGGCGCTCACAGCCACCAGCAGGCCGCCAGAGGTCGTGGCGTCGCTCAGCAGCCGCGCGCGCCACGGCGCAACGGTCGGCTCGATGCTCGCAAACGTGGTCGCCCACTCCGCGTTGCGCCGGCTCCCGCCAGAGACACCCGACTCGTTCTGCAACAGGGCTTCCACGCCTGCGATCGCTGGCACGCTCGCCGCCCGCACCTCAGCGGAGAGCCCGCTCTCGCGACAGAGATGATGCAGGTGCCCGAGCAATCCGAAGCCTGTGACGTCTGTGATCGCAAGCGCACCGGCCTGACGAGCCGCCTCGGCCGCCCGGTCGTTGAGCGTCGTCATCACGTCGACGGCGGCACTCAGCAACTCGTCTGTCCCTTCGCCGTTCTTGCGCGCCGTGACGATGGCGCCGACTCCGAGTGGCTTGGTCAACACGAGCGCGTCGCCTGCACGACCGGCCGCATTGGTCGTCATCGCCGCTGGGTCCACCAGCCCGGTCACAGCGAGCCCGTACTTCGGCTCCGCGTCCTTGATCGAATGGCCGCCCACGATCACAGCGCCAGCTCGACCGACCACGTCGAGGCCGCCGCGCAGGATCTCTCGCAGCACCTCGCCACCGAGCTGCTCCAACGGGAACGCGACGATGTTGAGCGCCGTTATCGGCGTTCCGCCCATCGCGTAGATGTCGGAGAGCGCGTTGGCGGCCGCGATCCGCCCGAAATCGTAGGGGTCGTCGACGAGCGGCGTGAAGAAGTCGATGGTCTGCACAAGCGCCAGGCGCTCGCTCACGCGAATCACCGCCGCGTCGTCGCTCGTCGCCGATCCGACGAGCACACGCTCATCATCCACGGAGGGCAGATCCCGCACGATCGGGAGAAGGTCGGCCGCAGCGAGCTTGCAGCCGCAGCCCGCACCCGAAGCAAGCGCGGTCAACGACTTCGAGTCGTGACCGACCGCCGCGACGCTCATCGCCACGCTCCGGCAGGACCAACCTGCGCAGCCAGACAGATGACCATGAAGGCTCCCCCGACCTTCGACGGTGACAAGGCTCATAGCTTACCAGACCGGAAACTGGATTGGCTCCCCCCTTCCAGTCCTGGCAAATCCGATGAGCACGGGCTGACGAGTGATTCGCGTTTGCAAATCCAGGTGAGTTCCGGCAAGCTAGCCGCGGGGGATTGCTCAGGCGCATAACGTTGCCGAGCGCCAGCCATCCGGATTCCGGTATGAGCGAAGGACGCGCGCCGTGACGAGCGAGTTAATGACGTGTTAGTGGGCGCGCCGTGATTCAGGTCCACGATCTCGGCAAGCGCTACCAGGGCGGTGCCGTCGCGTTGCGCGGGGTTTCGCTCGCGTTCGAGCCAGGCCGGTTGACGGTCCTGCTCGGGCCGTCCGGGGCCGGCAAGTCGACGCTGCTGCGGTGCCTGAACCTGCTCACGCAGCCTTCGTCCGGGACGGTGGTCGTCGACGGGCTGGGGGTGCTCGACTCGGCCGACGCGCTGCGCGCGCACCGCCGACAGACGGGCATGGTCCATCAGCACCATCAGCTGATCGGCCGCCAGTCCGCGCTGCGGAACACGCTCGTCGGCCGGCTGGCCTTCTACAGCGCCCTGCGCACGCTCTGGCCACTGCCGCGGGAGGACCAGCGGATCGCGCTGGCCGCGCTCGACCGGGTTGGGCTGCTGCCCAAGGCGCTGACGCGCGTCGACCGGCTCAGCGGGGGCGAGCGTCAGCGGGTGGGCGTGGCGCGCGCGCTGGCTCAGCGGCCGCAGGTGCTGCTCGCGGACGAGCCCGTGGCGAGCTTGGACCCCGCAAGCACCGCGCGAATCGCGGGTCTGATGGCGGAGATCAGTCACCGCGACGGCCTGACGGCGATCCTCAGCCTCCATCAGGTCGAGGTCGCCCGTGCCTTTGCGGATCGCATCGTGGGACTCGCCGACGGGCGCGTCGTCTTCGATGGCGCGCCGGCCGACCTCGATCAGCGCGCGCTCGCCCGCATCTACGACCACCAGCCCGCGGACAGAGCCGCGCGGGATCCGAACGCCGACCGAACCTTGGCGGCGAGCCTGGAAGGGGGCATGCAATGAGACTCTCGCTGCTGGCCGTCGCCGCAGCACTGGTCCTGGGCTCCGCAGCAGCTGCCGGCTGCGGTGGCTCGTCGCAGGCGACCAGCTCGAACCCTGGCACGCTGCGCGTGGCGCTGCTGCCCGACGAGAGCGCCAAGCAGGTGATCCGGGAGAACCAGCCGCTCAAGCGCTACCTGGAAGAGCGGCTGGGCAAGCGCATCCAGCTGGTCGTGACCACGGACTACTCGTCGATGATCGAGGCGATGCGCCGCGGCCGGCTGGAGCTGGCCTACTTCGGCGCCCTGTCGTACGTGCTGGCCAGAAGCAAGGCTCATATCGAGCCGTTCGCGGCGCTCGAGGAGACGCCTGGGAACATAACCTACCGGGCGGTCGTGATCGCCAACCGGGCTTCCGGGGTCGACTCGGTCGAAGGCGCACGCGGCAAGAAGGTCGCGTTCGGAGACCCGGCATCGACCTCCAGCCACCTGATACCACGCGCGATGCTCGCCGCCGCCGGGCTCGTCGCGGGGAAGGACTACGAACCGGTCTTCGTCGGCGCCCATGACGCGGTCGCCCTCGCCGTGCAGAACGGCCACGCTCCGGTCGGCGGCCTCAGCCAGTCGATCTTCAAAAGGCTTGTCACGCAGAGCACGATCGACGCGTCCAAGGTGCGCGTCCTGGCTACGTCCAGACCGTATCCCAACTACCCCTGGACCATGCAATCGAGTCTGGCGCCCGAGCTGAAGCGCCGCATCCGCAGCGCATTCCTCGGCCTGAAGGACCCCAAGGTGCTGGGGCCGCTCGGGGGCGTGGGCTATGGGCCGGTGCGCGACAGCGACTACGACGTCATTCGCCGGCTGATCAAGCAGGTCGGCCTGAAGCTCGAGCAGATCGCCGGGTAGGTGCAGGACGCTACCTCCACGTTCGACATCGAGCGGCTGCTCGACGCCGAGCGCCGAAGCCGGCGGCGCTCGGCGCTGCAGGCGGCGGGACTGCTCGCGGTGGTGTGCGCGTCGGCCTACGCCGTCGGCCTGCTGGACGTTCCGCGCCTCTTGGAAGGCGTGCCGGATCTCCTCGACATCGTCGGAGAAATGCTCCCGCCCGACTTCGCGCGAGTCGGCGACTGGGTCGAACCGATGTTCGACACGCTGGCGATGAGCATCGCGGGGACCGCCCTCGCGGTGGCGCTCTCGCTGCCGCTCGCCTTCCTCGCGGCGCGGACGACCGCGCCGAGTCCCGCCGTCTACCGTCTGTCGCGTGCGCTGCTCAACGGGGTGCGCGCCGTGCCCGAGCTGATCCTGGGCATCATCTTCGTGGCGGCGGTCGGCTTCGGCGCGCTGCCGGGCGTGCTGGCGCTCGGACTGCATTCCGTCGGGATGGTCGGGAAGTTCTTCGCCGAGGCGATCGAGCACACGGACCCTGCGCCGATCGAGGCGATCGTGGCAGCCGGCGCGAGTCCGATGCAGGTGCGTCTGCACGGGGTGCTCGCTCAAGTCGTCCCGCAGTTCGGCGACGTTGCCCTCTATCGCTGGGAGTACAACTTTCGCGCCTCCACCACGCTCGGGCTTGTCGGGGCGGGCGGGATCGGGTTCCAGCTGCTGGCCTCGTTGCGGTCGCTCAACTACCGAGAGGTCTCGGCGCTCCTGGTGATCATCTTCATCACGGTCACGGCCATCGACGCGCTCTCGGCGCGGCTGCGGAGACGCTTCCAGTGAGTCACGCCGGAGGTCGCGGGTCGCTTCGCCTGCGCACGTCGACGCATGGGAGGCCGAGCACGGTCCGCCGCCCGCTCAGCCGCCGATCGCGCTCATCGTGCGGGGCGGCTGGACGAAGCCGGGCTCGCTGACGCGGTGCTTGAGCTCCTTGCGCCAGACCGCGTCGCGGACGATCCGCTCGAGCTCGTCGTCGGTCGCCCCGTTGCGCAGCGGGCCGCGCAGGTCGGTCTCGTCGAGCGAGAACAGGCAGGTCCGCAGGCGGCCCTCGGCGGTGAGGCGGATGCGGTTGCAGTCGCCGCAGAACGGCTCGGAGACGGGGTTGACGAAGCCGATCCGCCCGCGGCCGTCGGCGAAGCGGTAGACGCGCGCGGTCGCGCTCGGCTCGCGCGGCTCGGGCTCGAGCGGGTGAACGGCGTCGATCGCGGCGCGGATCTCCTCGCCTGTGAGGACCTGCTCGCGCGTCCAGGAGCGGTCGGCGTCGAGCGGCATGAACTCGATGAAGCGGACCTCGTAAGCGTGCTCGCGCGCGAAGCGCGCGAACGGGAGGACCTCCTGCTCCGTGAAGCCGCGCAGCGCGACGGCGTTGACCTTGATCGGGTGCGCCTGCGGGAAGGCGGCGAGCGCCTCCAGGCCGCGCAGCACCTGCGGCAGCGCGTCGCGGCGGGTCATCGCGTAGAAGCGGTCGCGCCGGAGCGAGTCGAGCGAGACGTTGAAGCGGTCGATGCCGGCGGCGACGAGCGCGGCCGCGTCGCGCTCGAGCAGGTAGCCGTTGGTCGTCAGCGACAGGTCCTCGACGCCGGGGATCTGCGCGAGCATCGCCGCCAGCCGCGGGAAGTCGCGGCGAACGAGCGGCTCGCCGCCGGTCAGGCGCACGTCGCGCACGCCCATCTCGGCCAGCAGCGCGACGAGCCGCGCGATCTCCTCGAAGCGCAGGACCTCGCTGCGCTCGAGCCACGGCAGCCCCTGCGCCGGCATGCAGTACTGGCAGCGGAAGTTGCAGCGGTCGGTGACCGATACGCGCACGTCGGCGATCGTGCGTCCGTGACCGTCTAGCAGCGGCTCGCGCAGCATCCAGCTCAGCGTACCCGCGGCGCGCGCCCGTACGCGGCGATGCGCGCCGGAAAGCGGGACGGGCTACCGGCGGATCCGGTTCGCGATCGCCCGCGGGGTCGAGCTCGACGAGCGTGCCGGCGATCCAGTCGCGGCGGCCGGGACGCCGGCGCGGGCGCTTGCGCGGCCGTGCAGAAGCGGCTGCGCGCCGGGCGGCGCCCCGTGCCGTACGCTGGTGCGCGATGGAGCCCGACGCCGTCGAGATCCGGGTGCTCGGCTGCCTGCTCGAGAAGCAGCGCACGACGCCGGACGCCTACCCGCTGTCGCTCAACGCGCTGCGGCTCGCGTGCAACCAGTCGACGAACCGCGAGCCGGTCGTCGACTACGACGAGACGACGATCCGCGAGGCGCTCGGCCGGCTCGGGCGGCGCGGCTGGACGCGGCTCGCCAGCGGCGCCGGCAGCCGCGCGACGAAGTACCGGCACCTGTTCGACGAGGCGCTCGGCGTCGACCGCTCCGAGTCCGCGCTGCTGTGCGTGCTGATGCTGCGCGGTCCCCAGACGCCCGGGGAGCTCAAGCAGCGCAGCGAGCGGCTCGCGTCCTTCGACGGCCTGGCCGGCCTCCAGGCGGTGCTCGAGCGCCTGATCGCGCGCGAGCTCGTCGCACGCCTGCCGCGCCGCCCGGGGCACAAGGAGGAGCGCTACGCGCAGCTGCTCGGCGGTGCCGGGACGGACACGCCCGCGACGTCCGTGGCGCCCGCGCCGCCGGTCGCCGGACAGCCCGCTGTCGACGAGCGCATGGCCCGCCTTGAGCGCGATGTCGCCGCGCTGCGTGCGGAGGTCGCGGCGCTGCGCGAGGCGCTCGGCGAGGATCCTCGCGCGCCGGCCGAGCGCGTGTCGTCCATTTGACAGACATCAGACGTCTGCTCCTGTAGCTTCAACGCATGACTGCCCGCGCTCGACGCCGGCTGTGCTCGCTCCTGGGCCTGCTGCTCCTGCTGGCGGCGCTGCCCGCGACCGCCGGCGCCGAGCTGCAGACGATCGACTTCGAGTCCGGCGCGGCGCTCGACGCGCCGATCGACACGATCGGCGACGTCACGTTCCCACAGGATCCCGGCTTCCGGCCGTACCGCACCGACGTCGGCGCGCACGCCCATTCGGGCACCACCGTCGGCGACGTCGGGCGCTGCTTCGAGGAGACGCACCAGGGGCCCGGCTGCGAGCTCGTGCCGCCGCACACGACGGCGCTGCTCGCCCGCACGGCCCAGTCGGTCACGCTGTTCGCGGGCCGCTTCGACGTCCAGTCCCCCTTCAACCCCCTCGGCACCGCGACGCTGACGGCCTTCCACGGCGGGCCCGACGGCACGCCGGTCGCGACGACCGGCCCCGTCCCGATCGCGTCGGGCGACTTCAACACGCCCCTCACCGTGACGAGTGCGAGCGCCAACATCGACAGCTTCACCGTGACGGGCGCGAACGCGGCGGTCGGCATCGACGACGTCGAGGTCGACTTCGCCGGCGGCCAGCCGGACCTCTCGGTCGCCGCGACCGATCAGGTCGTTGCGCTCGTGCAGGGCCAACAGACGCAGATCCCGATCCGCCTGTCGCGCGTCAACGGCTCCAACGGAACGGTGCGCCTCTCGATCCGCGGCCTGCCCACGGGCGTGACCGGCTCCTTCTCGCCGGCGCTCGTGACGGAAGCCGGCACGACCTCGACGCTCACGCTGACGGCGGGCCCGGACGCGACCGACAGCGACTTCCACGCCACGACAGCGACGATCGTCGCGGATCCGCAGGGGGACGCGAACGTCGCGCCCGCGCCCCGCGTCGCCTCCCTGAACGTGCGCGTCGCGAAGAGCTTCGAGCTCGGCAGCGGCGACCAGACGGACACCAACCAGCGGTCGAACCAGTCGGTCGAGATCGCCGCCCCGCAGTGCGCGCCGGTCGACGTGCCGCTCAAGATCACGCGCGACATCGCGATGACGCGGGACATCTCGCTGAGCGTCGAGCCCGCCGCGGAGGACGCCGCCCCCGAGCTGCCGGACGGCGTCGAGGCGCGGATCCTCGACAGTCCGGTCGTCGCGCCCGGCGGCAACGTCGTCGCGCAGCGCACGCTGCGCTTCACCGTGCAGCCGTACGTCCAGCTCCCCCCCGGAGGGCTGCCGCTGCTGCTCGTCGCCAAGGCCGACGGCGCTCCCGAGCGCACGCTGAAGCTCTCGCTCTTCAACCTGTCGCCGACGGCGGAGGTCGCGTCCACCTCGACGGGCTCGAACGTCGTCCAGACGCCCCGCTTCCAGCAGGACGGCTCGCGCGTGCGCATCACCGGCGACGGCTTCTGCGCCGGCACGCACGTCCAGGTCGGCGCGGACCCCGAGTTCATCCCCGCCACGACGGTCGACGACCACACGATCGAGTTCACGGTGCCCCGCAACGCGCTCACGGGTCCGGTCCACATCCTGCCGCCGGCCTACAACGCCGACTACGTGGCGGGCGGCCAGCTGATCGTCGACGACGTGCGCAACACGGACGGCTTCCAGTTCGTCAACCCCAGCTTCGGCTCGCTGTCGTGGTCGGAGCTGGTCAGGGCCTTCGGCCATGACGACACCTCCATCGACGTGAACCCGTGCTGGCCTGTCGGCGACTGCACGGTCACGAGCGTCCCCAGCCCAATCGCGCTCACGCAGTGGCCGGTCCTCAGGGCGATGACAGACGGCGCCCACTGCTTCGGCATGGGGCTCGCGATCCAGGACTTCCTCAGCGGCAAGGAGTCCTACCGGGGCTTCGCGGACCCCGCGCCCGCAAGCATCTACGCGATCCCGAGCGCGGACGGACCCGGGCCCGATCTCAAGTCGCTGCTCAACGTCGAGCAGGTCAAGCAGTACTCCGACGAGTTCGCGTCCGCCTACTTCCAGCGCCCACGCTCGATCTACGAGCAGTTCGCAATCATCCAGCAGGAGCTCGCGCACCACCGCTACGCGATGGTGACGCTCCACGGGCCGGGCGTCTTCGACGGGCACACCGTGCTGGCGTACGACATGGCGCGAACCGGCCCGACGTCGGTGCGGATCTACACGTACGACCCGAACCAGCCGAGCGTGGACGAGCGCCTCGATCCGGAGGCCCATCAGCTCCGGATCGACCAGGGCACGATCCGGATCGACGAGGCCGAAGGAACGTGGACCTTCCCCGACTCCGGCTGGGCGGGCAAGCTGAACGACGGCTCGCTGTGGGCGGTGCCGTCCGGCACGATGCCCGACGATCCGTCGCTGCCGGACCACGGCGTGGTCACGAGCTTCCTGTTCGGCGCCGCGCCCGGCACGGCCGTGCCGGTCGAGACGTCGGCGAACGCCACGCCGCTGCCGTCGCAGCAGGGGACGCCCGGCCAGAGCAGCGGTGGCGAGTGGGTCGCGCGGGCGGGCGCGCCGGCGAGCGTGACGATCGAGGGCGTCAAGGCCGGCAGCTACGCCGAGGCGTACAGCGGGCTCGGCTTCGTCGCGAGCGTCGCGGACGTGGCGACGGCCACGGGCGTGCGCGACACGCTGACCGGCTCGGGCGACGGCATCGCGCTGGCGAGCGGGAAGGCGCGCGCGCTGACGGTCGCGCTCGCGCGCAAGGCGGCGGGTGCGACGGTCGCGGCGACGGTGCAGACGCACGCCTCCGCGCACGGCAGCGACCGGGCCGCCCTCGGCGCCGGCGGCGCGCTCAGCTACGCGCACGCCGGCGCGGCGACGCAGGTCAGCGTCTCGCTGACGAGCGTGCGGAGCGACGGCGGCCCGGCGACCTTCGCCTCCGGTCCGATCCCGGTGCACAACGGCGATCGCCTGAGCGTCAAGCCGCTGGACCGCGCGCTGAGCCGCGCGCGCGTGACGATCCGCGACGCGCACGGCCGCACGACGACGCGAGTGCTGCGCAGCCGCGCGCGCCGTGTCGGACGCCTCACCCTCGGCGCGCCCCGCGTGACGGGCCGCCGGGTGGCGCTGCGGATCCGCCTCGCGGGCGCGCACGGCGGCGCGGTGCTCGGCGCGACGCTGCGGCTCATGCGCGGCTCGCGCGTGGTCGCGCGCAAGGCGCTCGTGCTCCGGTCCGCCGCCGGCGCGCACGCGCTGGCGTGGCGGCTGCCGCGCCGCGTCGCGAGCGGCCGCTACCGGCTGGTGGTTGACGCGCGCGCGGTCCCGACCGGTGTGCGCGGCTCGGGCGCGCTCGCGAGCGCCGTCGCGCGCCGCGCCGCGCACGTCGCGGTCATCCGCTAACCGGCGGCGCCCAGCGCGCCGCGACGATCGCGCTGCGGCGTCGACGCGTCACGGCGCGAAGCGCAGCACCACGAGGGCGGTGTCGTCGCGCGGCGCGCCGGCCTGGAAGGCGTCGAGCTCGGTCATCACCTGGTCGACGAGCCCCTGCGGCGACGACTCCGCCCCGCGCATCAGCGCCGCGTGCAGCCGCGCCTCGCCGAAGCGCTCGTGCTCGCCGACGGTGTCGGTCACCCCGTCGGTGTAGAGGACGAGCGCGTCTCCCTCCAGCAGCTGCACGTCCGTGCACGGCCACTCGCCTTCGTCGAACGCGCCCGCGACCGGCCCGGACGGGCCGACCTCCGCGACCCGGCCGTCGCGCAGCAGCAGCGGCAGCGGGTGGCCGCAGTTGACGATCGTGACCGTCACATGTTCGGCGCCCGCGTGCTCTCGCACGTACACGCACACGGCGGTGCACAGCGACAGCTGCGGGAGGTCGCGCAACGTCGCGTTGAGCTGGCGCGCCGCGCGCTCCGGGTCGCCCGTCAGCTGTCCCGCGCTACGCAGCGTCCAGCGCGCAAGCGCCGTGAGCGAAGCGGCCTCGGCGCCGTGGCCGGTCACGTCGCCGATCGTCAGCATCCAGCCCTGCTCCATCTTGATCGCGTCGTAGAAGTCGCCGCCGACCTCGTTGAACTCGCCCGCCGCGCGGTAGGCGCTCGCCAGCTCGAAGCCGGGGATCGCGCGCAGCTCGGGCGGGCGCAGCCCGCGCTCGAGCGTCGCGGCGATCGCCGAGCGCTCGGTGTACAGGCGCGCGTTGAGGACCGCGGTGCCCGCGCGCCGGCCCAGCTCCTCGGCCAGCTCCCGGTCCGCGTCGTCGAACGGGCGCGGGTCCGTGCGCGCGAGCGTGAGCGCGCCGACCGTCTGGCCGCCGGCGACGAGCGGCACGGTCATCAGCGACGCCATCCCGGTCGCGCGCAGCATCTCGAGGTGCTCCGCGTCGCGCGCGTAAGCGGCCAGGTCCTCGTCGTCGATGTGCGGGACGATCAGGCTGGTCCCGCTGCGCAGGACCCTCGCGAGGCCCGTCGGCTCGTCGAGCGCGACCGGATAGCGCGAGCGCAGCCGGTGCGCCAGCTCGACCTTGCGCGGGTCGACGTGGGCGACCGCGACCGGCTGCACGAAGCCTCGCTCGCCCGGCAGGTCGAGCGCGCACCAGTCGGCGAGCGCCGGCACCGCGACCTCCGCGACGCGCTGCAGCGTCTGCTCGTAGTCGAGCGAAGAGGCGAGCGCGTCGCTGGCCTCGGCCAGCAGGCGCTGGACGATCTCCGAGCGCTTGGACTCGGTGACGTCCTCGATCACGTTCGCGATCCGCACGATGCGGCCGTCGGCGTCGAGGATGTTCGTCGTCTTGTTGACGAGCCAACGCTCCTCGCCGGTCGCCTTGACGATGTTGCGCACGAGCAGCGGGGGCGGATCCGCCTCGCCCGCCAGCGCGCGGAACGCGGGCAGGTCGTGCAGCTCGACCGGCTTGCCCGTCTCGTCGAAGACGTCGAAATGGCCCATGCGGACGCCCGGCTCGGCGCCGAGCAGGGCCTGCGGGTCGTCGATCCGCAGCAGCTCCAGCGCGGCGTGGTTGGCGTAGATGTGCCGGCCGTCGGCGTCCATCACGGTGACCGCCTCCGCGAGCCCGTCGAGCACGGCGTTGAGCTGGCGCCCGGCGGCGTCGAGCTCGCTCGTGAGGCCCGCGTTGTCGAGCACGACCGCGGCGCGGCCGCCGAACACCTCGGCGAACGTCACGTCCGAGCGCGAGTAGGCGCGGCCCGACGGACCGAGCAGCACCGACAGCGTCCCGACGAGCTGCCCGCGCGCGCGCAGCGGCACCTGGATCGTGGTCGCCGGCGGCCCGATCCGCAGCTCCGACTCGGCCGCGGCGGGGTCGAACCCGACGGGCCGGATCCCGAACCGGCGTCCCGAGTGGCCGCCGGCCGACTCGAGCACGGCCACGTCGGCGAACGCCGGCGAGAGGATGTCGAGCAGCCGCGCGACCGCGTCCGGCAGCGACATCGCGGTGTTGCCGACGTCGGCGACGGCGCTCAGCATCCGGAAGCGCGTCAGGTTCACCTCCGACGACGCGCGCAGCAGCGCCACGAGCACCGTCAGCCCCGCGGCGAGCGCGACGGTCACGACCACGACGGCCTGACGGCTGCCCCAGCCGGTGATGCTCGTGTGCAGCAGCGCCAGCAGGCTGCTGACGACCGCCACGAGGATCGTGTCGCCCCAACGGCCGGCGACGGCGCACAGCAGCGGCGGCAGCACGAACAGCGCCGAGACGATCGGGACGTCCCCGACCAGCATCTCGATCACGACCAGCAGCACGGCGAACGCGGTGCCCGCGATCCACCAGCGCGACCAGCGGCGCGGCGCCAGCGCCGAGCGCACGCCCTCGAACGGGCTGGTCGCCTCGTGCGTGGCGTGCGTCCCGTCGGCCGAGGGGCGTTCGAGCTCGAACCAGACGCTCTGGTCGTCCTCGTCGACGCCCCAGCGCGTCGCGAGCGTCTCGACGAGGTTGAGGCCGAAGCCGCCTTCGGCGCCCGCGCTCGTGCTCCGCCGCGCCTCACCGGCGCAGTCGTCGTGGACCTCGAAGTGCGCGCAGCGCTCGTCGAAGCGCATCGACAGCGCGATCTCGCCCGCGCCGTGACGGACCGCGTTCGTGACCAGCTCGGACACGAGCAGCCGCGCGACCTCCAGCTCTTGGTCGGTCAGCTGCTCGGCCTGCTGCTCGACGGCCCGGCGTGCCAGCGCGACGGCCCCGGGGTCGCGCGGCAGCGTGCTCCTCTGCGAGGAGCCCTCCGACGTCACATCGGCGCTCCGTCGGCGTACGGCAGGCGGTCGGCGATCTGCACGACCGACAGCAGGTGGCGCACGCGGCCCGAGCCGCGCGTGACCCGGAAGCTCCACCCGCGCTCCACGGCGTCCTGGCATGCGGTCAGCAGCATGCGGATGCCGGTCGAGTCCATGAACGTGAGCCCGTCGAGGTCGAGGATCGCCGCCTCGCCGGCGTCGCGCAGCTCCGCGAGCCGCTGCTGGACGTCGGTGACCGAGGCCAGGTCGAGCTCACCCGTCAGCGTCACGATCGTCGTGTCGCCGTCGCGCCGCTCCGTCATCTCGAAGCCGTTCGACTTCGCGCCCGTCTCCTCGCCCATTGCGACAAGCCTACTCCGGTCCGCGCGCGGTCGGGAACCGGAGTGTCGCCCTCGGCGTCACCCGCGTGATCCCGACCCCATGGCCGGCACAATGCCCCCGCCGGCGGCGCCGCAAACGGCCGAATCTCACGCCGCCCGCGCGCCGCCGTCGCCGCCCCGCGCCTGCGCTGGCGCGATCGCGGTGCGCGAGACGCGGTAGGCGCGCCCGTCGCGCAGCACCTGCGCGAGCGCGTCGCCGAACACGCCCGGACCCCAGTAGTGCGCGCCGACGCGGTCGGCCAGCACGCGCCGTTCGGTCGCGCCGTGCTCGCGCAGCGCGCGCGAGATCATCTCCGCCTCGTGGCTGACGTTGACCGCTTCCCACGGCGTCACGGCAGCCATCCCGGGCGAGGCGGAGACGTGGCCGGGTCCGGGGCGGTAGCGCCCGAGGTCGGGGCGCCGGCGGCGGCGCGGCGCGGCCTCGGCGGCCTGCGCGTCCTCGGCCGACAGCGGGGTCGCGATCTGCTCCAGCGGCCGGCGCTCGGCGCGCACGCCGAACAGCAGCTCCGCGATCCCGCCGAGCGCCATCACGCCGGCGGCGACGTAGAAGCCGATCGCGAGGCTGTGGACGTTGCCGGAGTTGATCAGGTGGCCGAACAGCAGCGGCCCGACGATCCCGCCGGTCGCCGTCCCGACCGCGTAGAAGAACGCGATCGACAGCGCGCGCGTCTCCATCGGGAAGATCTCCGAGACCGTCAGGTACGCCGAGCTGGCGCCCGCCGAGGCGATGAAGAACGTCACCGTGATGAGCGCCATGAAGCCGCCGATCGCCAGCGAGCCGCCGGCGAACAGGATCGCGGTCGCGACCAGGCCGGCGGCCGAGCCGAGGTAGCAGAAGGAGATCATCGGCTTGCGCCCGACCGTGTCGAACAGGCGCCCGAGCGTCAGCGGCCCGAGGAAGTTGCCGACCGCGAACAGCGCGTACCAGTAGGGGACGCTGCCCGAGCTGACGCCGAAGTACTTGCCGATCAGCGTGCCGAGGTCGAACGTGATCGCGTTGTAGAGGAACGCCTGCCCGACGAACAGCGCGAGGCCGAGCAGCGAGCGGCGCGGATAGTCCTTGACGGCCGTCCGCGCGATCCGCCGGAACGACACCGTGCGCCGCTGGCGGACGGTGATCGCCTTGTCGGGCTCGCGCAGCGGCTGGTGGGTCTCGTCCTCGACGGCGTGCTCGATCTCGCCGACGAGCCGCTCGGCCTCCTCGTCGCGGCCGTGGATGAACATCCAGCGCGGGCTCTCGGGCACGTTGCGGCGCACGAACAGGATCACGCCGCCGAGCAGCACGCCGACGCCGAACGCGAGGCGCCAGCCGACGTCGGTCGCGAAGATCCCGGTGTCGAGGAAGAACAGCGCCGCGACCGAGCCGATCGCCGCGCCGAGCCAGTAGGTGCCGTTGATGATGAGGTCGACGCGGCCGCGCATCCGCGCCGGGATCAGCTCGTCGATCGCCGAGTTGATCGCCGCGTACTCGCCGCCGATGCCGGCGCCGGTGAAGAAGCGCGCCATGTAGAAGAACCACGGCGCGAACGAGAAGGCGGTCGCGCCGGTCGCGCAGATGTAGACGCCGAGCGTGATCAGGAACAGCTTCTTGCGGCCGAAGCGGTCGGTCAGCTGGCCGAAGAAGAGCGCGCCGATGCACGCGCCGGCGACGTAGAAGGCGGCCGCCGTGCCGATCTTCGAGGCGTCGAGCGCGACGCCGCTGCCGGGCTCGGTGAGGCGCTTGCCGAGCGCGCCGACGATCGTCACCTCGAGCCCGTCGAGGATCCAGACGGTGCCGAGCCCGATCACGATCAGCCAGTGGAAGCGCGCCCACGGCAGCCGGTCCATGCGCGCCGGGATGCGCGTCTCGATCGTGCCCAGCTCCGGTCCGGCCGCGTGTGCGCTCATGCGGCCCTGCACGTACCCGCGCCGCCGGCCCGCATGCGCTCCGGCGGCTGTCCGCCGCGGCCTACGTGCCGGCTACCGGTAGTCCGGATTGGGGAAGTCGAAGCGGCAGCCGGCGTCCCACTCGCTGCGCTGGTTGCCGTGCGCCGGGATCCCACCGGCGTCCTTGAGCATCCGCGCGAGGTGCATGAGGTTCCACGCCATGAACGTCGCGTTGCGGTTCGTGAAGTCGTTCTCGGGCCCGCCGGAGCCGGGGTCGAGATAGCTTGGGCCGGGGCCGGCCTCGCCCAGCCACGCCGCGTCGGCCTGCGGCGGGATCGTGTAGCCGAGGTGCTGGAGCGAGTAGAGCACGTTCATCGCGCAGTGCTTGGCGCCGTCCTCGTTGCCGGTCACGACGCAGCCGCCGACGCGCCCGTAGTAGGCGTACTGGCCGGCGTCGTTGAGCAGGTGGCTGTCGCCGTACAGGCGCTCGATCACGCGCGTGCAGACGGACGACTTCTCGCCGAGCCAGATCGGCGTGAGGATCACGAGGATGTCGGCCGCCATCACGCGCTCGTGGATCGCGGGCCAGTCGTCGCGCTCCCAGCCGTGCTCGGTCATGTCGGGGTAGACGCCGGTCGCGATCTCGTGGTCGATCGCGCGCAGGTGGTCGACGGCGACGCCCTGGACGCGCATCACCTCGGCGGCCTTCTCGCCCAGGCCCTCGGTGTGCGACAGCTCGGGCGAGCGCTTGAGCGTGCAGTTGACGAGCAGCGCGCGCAGGTCGGAGTAGTCGATCACCGCTCCGGGAGGGTATACGTGGGGCATGCGGCACCGCGCGCTCCTGCTGACCGGCCTGGGCCTGCTGGTCGGGGGCTTGGTGGTGGCCGCGGTCGCCGGCCCGGTCGTCGTGGTCGCGGTCGGCTGGGCGCTGTTCGGGATCGGCGGCGTGCTGCTCGTCTCGCTCGCGTTCCTGCTCGTCGGCGAGTCGGAGGACCGCGACCGGATCGAGCGCCCCGGCGGATGAGCGGCGCGGGGCGCCGAGCGGCGGCATGACCGCCCGGCGCCGTCGCGTCAATTCACTACAGGCCTCTGATGACTCTGGCGCATTCGCCGCGAAGTTCGTCGAGCGCGTCGACGTGCACTCTGTCGACCGAATAGTCGGACGCGTCGTCAGACTTCTGACGATCCTAGGAAGCCGCGGATCGCGGGTCAAGCGGCAAGCGCAGCGCGCGCGAGGGCGCGCCCGGCGATCAGCTCGCCGAGCGCGAGCGCGGCGGTCGCTCCGGGCGACGGAGCGTTGCGGACGTGGACGCCGGTCCCGGTCTCGGCGACGAGGAAGTCGTCGAGCAGCGTCCCGTCGCGCGCAACCGCCTGCGCGCGCACGCCGGCGTCGCCGGTGCCGCGGCCGGACAGCAGGTCGCCCGGCTCGATCGCCGGCACGAGCCGGGCCGCTGCGGCGGCGAGCGCGCGTGGGCTGGCGGCGTGCCGCAGCTCGGTCGCGCCGGTGCGCCACCAGCGCCGCGCCATCCGCCAGCTGCCCGGCCAGCACAGCGTCGCGGCGAGGTCCGCGGGGACGACCCGCGTGAGCCGGTACGCGTCGCGCGCGCCGACCGGCAGCGCGGTCGGGCCGACGTGGACGGCACCGTCGAGGCCGCGCGTCAGGTGGACGCCGAGAAACGGCAGCCGGGGATCGGGGACCGGGTAGATCAGCGCGCGCACGAGTGCCGCCCGCTCGGGCCGCAGCGTCCGGTACGCGCCGCGGAACGGCACGATCCGCACGCCGTCGCGCGGCGCGAGCGCATCGGACCACGCGCCCGCGCAGACGACGGCCAGCCGCGCGCGCAGGACGGCCAGCTCGCCGCCGGCGAGCGCACTGCCAACCGAGGCCGAGCCGCCCGCCGCGGCTGCGCCGCTGCCCGCACTCGGCTCGTCGCTCGCGCCGCGCGCCGGCCGGGCGCCGGCGCCCCGCGGCCTGCTGCCGCGCGGCGCCGCGCGTCCGCTCGCCGCGTGCACGACCTCCACGCCCGCGCCCCGCCGCTCCAGCCCCAGCACCTCGCACCCGCACGCGACCTCCCCGCCGGCCGCGCGCACGTCGTCGGCCAGCGCCCGCGCGACCGCCGCGAAGTCGACGACGCCCGTCTCGGACACTCGCAGCGCGGCGACGCCGCGCGCGGCCGGCTCGACCTCCGCGATCGCGCGCGCGTCCAGCCGCCGCACGCCCGCGATCCCGTTCGCGCGAGCGCGCCGCTCCAGCTCGTCCAGCGCGGGCAGCTCGCGCGCGTCGACCGCCACGATCAGCTTGCCGCAGCGCCGGTGCGCGATCCCGCGCGCCTCGCAGTACGCGTACAGCGCCCGCGCGCCCCGCACCGCGAGGCGCGCCTTCAGCGACCCGGGCGCGTAGTAGACGCCGGCGTGGACCACGCCGCTGTTGTGGCCGCTCTGGTGCGCCGCCACGCGCTGCTCGCGCTCGAGCACGACGATCCGCAGCCCCGGCCGCGCGCGCAGCAGCGCGCGCGCCGTCGCCAGCCCGACGATCCCCGCGCCGACGACGACGACGTCGGAGTCGCGGGCGGTCCGGGCTGTGGGCGAGACGGTCGGCTTCATCGGAGGAGGGATCATGCGCTCGCGACCGTCCCGGCTGCTCGAGGGTAGATCGAACGCATCCGCGTCGAACGCATCCGCGCGCCTCGGCGATCCGCTGCACCGCGACCGCCTGCGCCGCCGTGCGCCAGCCGCAGCCGAGCTGCTCGGCCGCCTCCGCGACGCGCCCGAGCGCGGTGCGCAGCTGGCGCTCGAGCCGCTCCAGCACCTCCGCCGCGCTCCACGACAGGCGCTGCTGGTCCTGCACCCACTCGAAGTAGCTCCAGCAGCGCGCACTTCAAGGTCAGCCAGATCGCCCGCGCCGTGCACTCGCGCTCGACGGTCATGGCGACGACCTACCCGCGGCGCCGCTCGCGCGATGCGGCTCGGCGGCAGCCTGGCGCGCAGGCGCGCCGAGGGCCGGGTTGGCGCCGAAACCGGATGAATTTACCGTGATCCAGCGCGCGGTCACCCGTCTGGCAGTGCGCGTGCGCCAACCGCGCAAACCTGTTTGACCAAAGTACGGCATGTTCATACTCTGGACTTCGGGCTGATGTTGTCGGGATGGAAGGGAGGGCCCGATCGGCCCTGTCGACAACATGCAGGGGCAGCTGGACGCTGCGCGGCTGTTCCAGCAGTTCATCGCGTTCGTGCCGGACGCCATCGTCGGGGCCGGGCGTGACGGCCGCATCGCGTTCGTCAACGCGCAGACCGAGGAGCTGTTCGGCTACGCGCCCGACGAGCTGCTCGGGAGCTCCGTCGAGCGGCTCGTGCCCGCCCGCTTCGGCGCCGTGCACGCCGCGCATCGCGCGCACTACTTCGCCGCTCCGCGCACGCGCCCGATGGGCGCCGGGCTCGAGCTCTACGGCCGGCGCAAGGACGGCACCGAGTTCCCCGCCGAGATCAGCCTGTCGAGCGTCGCGACCGACGACGGACTGCTCGTGGTCGCCGCGATTCGCGACATCACCGAGCGCATCGCCGCGACGCGCGAGCGCGAGCGCCTCGAGACCGAGCTGCGGCGGGTCCAGCGGATCGAGGCCGAGCGCGAGAAGCGCGATCTGGAGGCGCAGCTCAACCAGATGCGGCGCCTGGAGAGCGTCGGCCAGCTCGCCGGCGGGATCGCGCACGACTTCAACAATATCCTCGGCGTCATCATGAACTACGCCGAGTTCGCCGCCGAGGAGATCGGCGAGGACTCGCGCGCCTGGGAGGACGTCGAGGAGATCCGCCGCGCCGCGCAGCGCGCCGCAACGCTCACGCGCCAACTGCTGATCTTCAGCCGCCGCGACGTCGTGCGGCCGCAGGTGCTCGACCTCGGTGCGGTCCTCGCCGACCTCGACCGCCTGCTGCGCCGCGCGCTCGGCGAGCACGTCGAGCTCGAGGCGCGCATGCCGCCCGGGCTGTGGTCGGTCGAGGCCGACCCGGGGCAGCTCGAGCAGGTCCTCGTCAACCTCGCCGTCAACGCGCGCGACGCGATGCCGGGCGGCGGGCGGCTGCTGATCGAGACCGCCAACGTCGAGCTCGATGCCGACGCGGTCCCGCTCTACGGCGACATCGAGCCCGGCCGCTACGTGCGGCTGTCGGTGGGCGACACCGGGATCGGGATGGACCGCGAGGTCGCGCGCCACGCGTTCGAGCCGTTCTTCACGACCAAGCCCGAGGGCGAGGGCACCGGCCTCGGGCTCGCGACCGTCTACGGGATCGTGCGGGAGGCCGGCGGAGCGGTCCAGATCTACTCCGAGCCCGGCATCGGCACGACCGTGAAGACGTATCTGCCGGCGACCGGCGCCGCTCCGAGCGTGCGCGAGCAGCCGCGCTCCGCGCCTCCGGGGGCGCGCGGCGAACGGGTGCTCGTCGTCGAGGACGAGAGCGGCGTGCGGCGCCTCACCGAGCGGATCCTGCGCTGCGCCGGCTACGACGTCGTGACCGTCGCGAGCGGGCGCGACGCGCTCGAGCTGTGCGGCGACCGCGACGAGCGCTTCGACCTGCTGCTGACCGACGTGATCATGCCGGAGATGCTCGGGCCCGAGCTGGTCGAGCGCGCGCTCGACGGCCGGCCGGACCTGCGCGTGCTCTACATGTCGGGCTACAGCCATCAGATGATCGCCCGCCAGCACGCGGGCGAGGACGTCGCGCTCGTCGAGAAGCCGTTCACGAGCGAGACGTTGCTGGCCGGCGTGCGCGAGGCGCTCGACGGATCTGCGCCAACTCAGGGAGGGACCGATGCTTGACCGACCAGTCGCGAAGGAGCGGATCCTGATCGTCGACGACGACGCGCAGGTGCTGACGCTACTGCAGCGGATCCTCGCGCGCGAGGGCTACCGCTGCACGAACGCGGCGGACGCCGAGGCGGCCGGCGCGCACCTCGCGCGCGCGCCGTTCGACCTGCTGCTGTGCGACGTCGGGCTGCCGGGCGCGTCGGGGCTCGAGCTCGTCGAGCGCTCGCTCGGACGCCGTCGCACGATGGCCGCGCTGATGATCTCCGGGCTCGACGACGTCGAGCTGGCCGACCGCGCGCTGCGGATCGGCGCCTACGGCTACGTCGTCAAGCCGTTCACCGCCAACGACGTGCAGATCGCGGTACACGGCGCGCTCACCCGCCGCCGCCACGAGCTCGACACGCAGGACGAGCTGAAGGCCTCGCGCGAGGAGACGATCCAGCGGCTGTGCATCGCGGTCGAGGCGCGCGATCCCGATACCGCCACGCACATCAGCCAGATGAGCGAGTTCTGCGAGCGCCTCGCGCACGAGCTCGGGCTGCCCGAGGACCACTGCGAGCTGATCCGCACCGCCAGCGCGATGCACGACGTCGGCAAGATCGGGATCCCCGACAGCATCCTGCTCAAGCCCGCGCGCCTGACGCCCGACGAGCGGCTCGTGATGGAGCGCCACGCCGAGATCGGCTACCGGATCCTCGTCGGCTCGCGCTCGGACCTGCTGCAGCTGGCGGCCGTGATCGCGTGGACCCATCACGAGAAGTTCGACGGCAGCGGCTATCCGCGCGGGCTGTCGGGCCACGCGATCCCGCTCGAGGGCCGCATCGCCGCCGTCGCCGACGTGTTCGACGCGCTCACGCGCGACCGCGTCTACCGCGCGCGGCTGCCGCGCGGGCAGGCGCTCGACATCCTCCAAGAGGGCCGCGGGAGCCACTTCGATCCGCAGGTGCTCGACGCGTTCATGACCGTGCTCGACGGCGTCAGCGTGGCGGCCTGAGCACGGCCACCGCTCAGCGGCCGTGGACCGCGCCTGGCGGCGCTCGACGAACGAGCGCATGCCCTCGGCGCCGTCCTCGCTCCCAGATCGCGCGGTGCGCCGAGGCGAGGGTCGCCTGCAGGCCGAGCGGCCCGGCGAGCGTCGCGATCCGCTCGGCCAGCGCCATGGGGCTCCTTGCGCCGGTCGGTGCGTCGTCGTGTAGCTTGCGGCCGCGTGACGGAGCGGCCTACCGTGCGCGCGGCGAGCCCCGGCGAGGCGCCGCCGGCGCGCTCGTTCGACGACGCGACCGCGATCGCCGCGCTCGGCGAGGGCCGCTTCGAGGCGCGGATCGACGCCGGCTGGTCGACCCCGATCGCGGCCAACGGCGGCTACCTGGCGGCGATCCTCGTGCGCGCGATCCAGGCGCACGCCGACCCCGCCGGCGAGCGCCAGCTGCGCTCGCTCACCTGCCACTACCTGCGTCCGGTCCCGGCCGGGCCAATGGACGTCGAGGTGCAGCTGGTGCGCAGCGGCCGGCGCGTCTCCAACGTTCGCGCCGTCGCGCGCCAGCAGGGCAAGGACGTGATCCAGGCGCTCGCCGCGCTCGTCGTCGGGGACCTGCCGGCCGCCGGCACATGGGCGCCCGCGCCGCCGCCGGCGGCTCCCGCGCCCGCGCGCGACGCGCCATCCCTGAAGCCGGAGGACTATCGCCACACCGACGGCTCGCAGTGGCTCGGCCACGCGCCCGGAATGCCGCCGATGTTCGAGCGCGTCAAGATCGCCCCGCGCTTCGGCGGGATCCCGTTCAGCTCCAAGCGCCTGCCGCCCGGCGAGGCGCCCGAGAACGGCGGCTGGATCGCGCTGCCCGAGCCGCACCCGGTCGACGCGCCGTTCGTCGCGCTGTGCACCGACGTCTGGTGGCCGCCCGGCTTCCAGCCGCTCGGGCGCCCGGCGATCGCGCCGACGATCGACCTCACGATCCACGTACGCGCCGACATCCCGCCGGGCGGCCTGCCCGACGCGCCGGTGCTCGGCTGCTACCGCGCGACCGCCGCCAGAGGCGGGCTGATGGAGGAGGACGCGCGCCTGTTCCTGCCCGACGGCACGCTGCTCGCGCACGCGCGCCAGCTCGCGATCTTCATGCCGCTCGACTGACCGGCCGAGCGCCTACACGCGCCCCGCGCGCTGGCGCCGCTGCCGCGCCGCCGCGTCGACGACGACCGCCGCCAGCAGCACCGCGCCGGTCACCATGAACTTGACCGAGGAGGACAGCGCGAGCAGGTCCATCCCGTTCGAGATCGAGCCGATGATGAGCCCGCCGAGCAGCGCGGACCAGACCGTCCCGCGCCCGCCGAACAGGCTCGTGCCGGCGATCACCGGCCCGGCGATCGCGAGCAGCAGCAGGTCGCTCCCACCCGAGGACTGGTTGACCGCCAGCAGGCGCGAGGCGGCGAGGATCCCGCCGCACGCCGCCATCGTGCTCGCGAGCACGAACACCAGCACGCGGATGCGCGTGACGCGGATGCCGGCGCGCCGCGCCGCCTCGGCGCTGCCGCCGACGGCCAGGATGTGGCGCCCGAAGCGCGTGCGCCGCACGACGTAGTCGAACAGGATCACGAACGCGAGCAGGATCACGAGCGCGAGCGGCACGCCGCGGTCCTGGTCGAGCACCGCCACCACGCCGAACGTCACGACCGCGACCGCGACGATCCGCAGCGCGACGACCTGCGGCGAGGCGGCCTCGAGCCCGGCCGCGCGGCGCCGGCGGCGCGCGTTGAGCGTCGCCGCCGCGAAGCCCGCCACGACGACTGCGGCGAGGATCCACGCGCCGGCGCCGGAGAAGAACTCCCCGGCCAGGTCGACGATCGTCGGGTCGGTGATGTTGACCGTGCCGGTGCTGCCGAGCACCCACAGCAGCACGCCCTGCCAGCCGATCAGCCCGGCGAGCGTGACCACGAACGAGGGGATCCCGAAGCGCGTCACGACGCTGCCCTGGAACAGGCCGATCGCGGCGCCCGCGCCGACCCCGGCGGCGATCGCGGGGATCGCCGCCCAGCCGTGGTTGACGTTGAGGACCGCCATGATCGCGGCGCACAGGCCGGACACGATCGCGACCGACAGGTCGATCTCGCCGAGCAGCAGCACGAGCACGACGCCGACCGAGATCGTCCCCGTCGCGGCGATCTGCAGCGACAGGTTCACGAGGTTCGTCGCCGTCAGGAAGTTGCTGTTGGCGATCGTGAAGATCGCCCAGATGACGATCAGCGCGATCACGACCCGGATCGAGCCGAGCTCGCCCTGCGCGACGCGTCCGAGCACGTCGAAGCGCCCGCCGCGGCGCTCGTCCTCGACGACGGCGCGCGGAGAGCCGGGCTGCGGGGTGGCGGCGGTGGTGCTCATCGCGCGCGCTCCTGCGCGTCCGGCTCGCGGCCGTCGTCCTCGCCGAACTCCGCGCCGGTGATCACGGCGACGATCTCCTCGCGGGACGTCTCGCCGATCTCGTAGACGCCCGCGCGGCGGCCGAGTCGCAGCACGAAGATGCGGTCGACGACCTCGAACACGTCGGCGAGGTTGTGCGAGATCACGACGACGCCCAGCCCCTGCTCGCGCAGGCGCTTGATCAGGTCGAGCACCTGCTTGGTCTGCGCGACGCCGAGCGCCGCGGTCGGCTCGTCGAGCAGCACGACCTTCGCCTCGCCGATCAGCGAGCGCGCGATCGCGATCGACTGCCGCTGGCCGCCGGACATCAGCCCGACCTCCGCGCGCAGGCTCGGGATCGTGACGGTCAAAGTCTTCAGCAGCTCGGCCGCCTGCTTCTCCATCCCGGCCTCGTCGAGCTCGTGCGCGAGCCCGGCCGGGCCGCCCACGATCTCCTCGCGGCCGACGAACAGGTTCGCGACGACGTCGAGGTTGTCGCACAGCGCGAGGTCCTGGTAGACGGTCGCGACGCCGAGCGCGGTCGCGTCGCTCGGCGCGGCGACGTGCTGGCTCTCGCCGGCGAAGCGGTACTCGCCGGCGTCGGCCGAGTGGATCCCGCTCATCACCTTCACGAGCGTCGACTTGCCGGCGCCGTTGTCGCCGACGAGGCCGACGACCTCGCCCGCGCGCAGCTCGAAGTCGACGTCGGTCAGCGCCTCCACGGCGCCGAAGCGCTTGCTGACGCCCCGCAGCTCGAGCAGCGGGGCGTCAGTCGCGTTCGCCGTGGCGGTCATCCCTGGCTCGACGACGTCGTCAGCCCGATCTTCTTGCAGTCCGCCGCGTATGCGGAGGTGCAGATCTGGTTGACGGTCCAGAAGCCGTCCTTGACGACGGTGCCGGAGATGTTCTTCGTCGTCACCGCCACCGGCGTGAGGATCACCGACGGAACGGCGGCCTTCGTCGTGTTGGTGACGTGCTGGTTGACGAGGCTGCTCGGCTTGTCGTTGAGCACGTCCACGGTCAGCTGCGCGGCGTCCTCGGCCTCGGTCTTGATCGCCTTGTAGACCGTCATGTACTGCTGGCCCGCGACGATCCGCTGGATCCCGGCGAGCTCCGCGTCCTGTCCGGTCGTCGGCTTCGTGGCGGGGTTGACGCCGCCCGCCTTCATCGCCGCGATCGCGCCGCCCGCGGTGCCGTCGTTGGCCGCGTAGACGGCGACGAAGCCGCTCTTGCCGAGCGCGGTGATCGCCTGCTGCATCTCGTTCTGGGCCTGGTCAGGGCTCCAGTCGGGCGTGTCGTACTCCTTGGCGACCTTCAGGTTGCTCTTGTCGATCACGCTGTGCGCGCCGGCCTTGAACTGGGCGGCGTTCGCGTCGGTCGGCGAGCCGTTGATCATCACGATCGGCCCCGACCGGACCTTGTCGACGAGCGCGGTCGCCTGCAGCTCGCCGACGCGCCGGTTGTCGAAGGAGATGTAGTACTTGACGTCCGGGCTCTCGACCATGCGGTCGTACGCGATGACGCTGACGCCCGCCTGCTTCGCGCGCGTCGCGATTGCGGCCGCGGCCTTGCCGTCGACCGGGTCGAGCACGAGCACCTTGGCGCCGTTCGTGATCGCCGCCTCGGCCTGCGACTGCTGTTTGGACGCGTCCTGGTCGGCGTTCTCGTAGATGACCTTGCAGTCCGGGCACAGCGCCTTGAGCCGCTGCTCGAAATGCGGCTTGTCCTGCGACTCGTAGCGCGCCGTCTTGCTCTCCGGCAGCAGCAGCGCGACCGTCTTGCCACCGCTGCTCGACCCGCCGCTCGTGGCGCTGTTGTTGTTGTTCGAGCTGCCGCAGGCGACGAGCACGAGCGCGACGACCAGCGCCGCGGCGGCGAGCGCGACCGAGTGAACCAAACTGTGGCGCATTGGCGCCCTCCTCCTAGATGTACCTCACTGTCGGAATGCCCGGCCCGGCGATCGTCAAACCGCACCCCACTTGTCCTGGCGCACCGGGTACGCTGGCCGCGGAGCCAATCGCGATGCCGACGCTCGTCTCTGACCTCGAACTGCCGCAGCTCGACTACTACGCCGACGCCGAGCTGCACGGCCCGCGCTTCCACGCGACGATGGAGCAGCTGCGCGCGCAGGGCTGGCTGGCGGGCACGCCGCTCGGCTTCGTCGTGCTCGAGCGCGAGGCGGCCGGCCACTTCCTGCGCAGCCGCAGCGCTGAGTTCCCGGGCATGAAGATCGCCGAGCTGTTCGGGATCGAGGACGGGCCGCTGTTCGAGGAGATGCGGCGCAACATCCTGCACCTCAACGGCGCCGACCACGCGCGCCTGCGGGGGTTGGTGAACCCGTCGTTCACGCCGCGCGCCGCCGAGCGCTGGCGCCCGGCGATGCGGGAGTTCCTGGGGCAGCTGTTCGCCGCGCTGCCGGACGATGGGCGCTGCGAGCTCGTCTCCGCGTTCGCGAAGCCGTATCCGTCGCTGACGATCGCGACCGTGCTCGGCGCGCCGCTGGCGGACGCGCCGCGCCTGCACGAGTGGTCGAACTGGATCCAGCGCCAGTTCGACGCGCCGACGCTGATCGCTGAGCGCCCGCGCATCGAACGGGCGGTGACGGAGCTGTACGCCTACCTCGACGAGCTGCTGGCGGCACGCCGCGTGGCGCCGGCGGACGACCTCATCTCGCAGCTGATCGCGGCGGAGCAGGAGGGCGACCGGCTGTCCGACGTGGAGCTCGTCAATCTCGTCTTGAACGTCCTGATCGGCGGGATCGACACGACGCAGTCGCAGCTCGCGCACGCGCTGCGGCTGCTGGCCGAGCACCCGGACCAGTGGGCGGCGCTGCGCGCCGACCCGTCGCTGGCGGGCGCGGCCGTCGAGGAGGCGCTGCGCTACGAGCCGATCACGCCGTTCACGGCGCGGATCCTGAAGGAGGACGTCGAGTACCGCGACGTGACGTTCCCGCGCGACACGATCCTGCTGATCTGCTCGTTCACGGCCAACCGCGACGGCGCGGGCGAGCCGGAGGGCTTCGACATCACCGCGCAGCGGGACACCGGCAAGCCGCTGACGTTCGGCGCCGGGATCCACTACTGCCTCGGCGCGAACCTCGCGCGCGCCGAGCTGCAGGAGGCGCTGCGCTTCCTCGCCGAGCGCGTCGAGTCGGTGGCGCTCGACGGCGAGCCGGTCTACGAGGGCGTGCAGGGCGTCTACGGCCTGGCCGAGCTGCCGCTGCGGCTGGTGCGGGCCGCTCGCTGACGCGCGCTACGGTTGCTGACCTCTCTCACGGATGGTGTGATGACCACGTCGGTCATCACTACTCCTCGTTCCCCGATTGTTGCGATCTCTCATGCGGATTGTGTGTGAGTCGCGGGTTTCTTAGGTTCTTCTTGGGTGGGCGCCGGAGGATGGCCCCAGGATGCGAGATCGGGGTCGCGGCAGCCGGGGGTGGGGGACGTGGCTGCTCGCCGGGATCTGCGCCGCGGCGATCGTCGTGGCGGTGCTGCTGGTCGGGCCGGCGGGCTCGCCGACCGGCGCGGGCGAGCGCGTCGTCCGAGCCGCGCGCGGGGTCGTGCAGGCGTCGGTCTCGGGCACCGGGTCGATCTCCGCCGCGCGGCAGGTCGACGTCGACTTCGCGACCGCCGGCACGCTGACGCACGTCTTCGTCCACCCCGGGCAGCGCGTCGCGCAGGGCCAGCTGTTGGCCGAAATCGACTCGCACGACGCGCAGCTCCAGCTCGACGCGGCCGAGGCGGACCTGGCCGCGGCGGAGGA